>OVXK01000007.1_pt1 | contig 430894 bp, 368 predicted proteins | sample 1732021 | NCBI WGS metagenome assembly OVXK01 (sample SAMEA4413051, study PRJEB24355) | metagenome | biome: human; feature: gut; material: faeces | place: United Kingdom | collected 2010 | reverse complement strand
AGATTTCCCATAGCGTAAGCTAGTAAGATCCCTTGAAGAACACAAGGTTGATAGGTCGGGGGTGTAAGCATGGTAACATGTTCAGCTGACCGATACTAATAGATCGAGGGCTTGACCAAATATAGTAAATTAAATATGTGCAATTTTGAAAGAACAAAGTTCTTTTAAACATCTGGTGATGATGTTCTTTAGGGTAACACCCGTTCCCATTCCGAACACGACGGTTAAGCCTTTAGAAGCCGATGGTACTGCACGGGAGACTGTGTGGGAGAGTAGGTGGTCGCCAGGTTAGTTTGGCCCCTTGGTCAAGCGGTTAAGACACCACCCTTTCACGGTGGTAACAGGGGTTCGATTCCCCTAGGGGTCACCATTAACTCGATAAGCAATGCTTATCGAGTTTTTTATTTATAAAATTTTTTGTTTGATGAAAATAACTGGCTATGACAGTGTGTTTAAATAAGTTTTAGACATATAAGAAAAAATCTTTTTGTTCAAATAAAAATAAGTTCTCAGTCAATTTGAGAAACAAAATAATGTTTTTAAATGGATCTAAGAGAATCAAATTACATATCTTCTTCATTTCAACCTTGTTAATAAAAGTATTTTTATGTAGAATATAATAACAAGGAATGTAGAAAAAAAGATATTTTATTAATTCATAAAAGGGAAATGTTTATGTTTTTTTATTAACTGAAAAAGACTCATGTTTTTAATTAACATAGATAAGGAATAAAAAAATTATTAATTTATAACTAAAATTAAAAGTTAAATAATATATGAAGAGGTTACCATAGATGAAGTACAATAGTGTTATCAGAAAAGCTATTTTTTTAAGAAGACCAAATAGATTTCAAGCTTATGTAGTTTTAGATGATGAGGAGTTATTAGTTCATGTTCCTAACACTGGAAGGTGTAGAGAGATTTTAAAAGAAGGATGTACAGTTCTTTTAAGAAAAGGAACTACTCCAAATAGAAAAACTCCTTATGATTTAATTGCAGCTTATAAGGGTGAGGTTTTAATAAATATAGATTCTCAGATTCCTAATAAAGTTGTAGAAGAGGCATTAATAAATAAAAAGATAGAAAAGTTAGTAAATTTTAATAATATAAGTAGAGAAAAAACTTTTGGAAATTCTAGATTTGATTTTAAATTACAAGATGATAATGAAAATACATACTTTTTAGAAGTAAAAGGGGTAACTTTAGAGGAAAATGGAGAGACTAGGTTTCCAGATGCTCCAACTGAAAGAGGAAAGAAACACATATTAGAACTGATTGAAATTAAAAAATTAGGAATGGGTGCAGGAATAATTTTTTTAATACAGATAGATAATGTAAATAAGTTTTCTCCTAATGATGAAACAGATCCTAAGTTTGGGGAAGCATTGAGATTAGCTAAAAAAGAAAGAGTAGATATCTTTGCATATAATTGCAAAGTTACTGAAGAGGAAATTGAGTTACTTAATCCTGTAGAAATAGTTTTATAAGTTTAATTTATAGAATTGAAAGGTAGAAGTCTAAATAGCATAAGTTAAGGCATCTATTATCATAATTTTAGTTTATAGAATTAAAATTATAAATATATGTAAAATATAAAACACAAAATATTAAATATTAAGTTAATGTTAGTGGATTTATTATTTAAAGTTAGAATTTATTATTTAAAGTTGAATTTATAGAAAAGATATGATAAGTATTTGAGAATATGAAAGGTGGTGAACTTTAGTTAGCTTAATTTATATATTACTATTCTTATCTAAAATAGCGAATTTTTATAAGTTATAGATGGTGATTTTAAGAAATTACAGAAGAAAATATATTTGTTTTAACTTAGAATCAGATAAATTTGAAATAAAAAATTATAGAAGGTAATATATTTGCTTTACTAAAGAAATTAATTATGAAATTTAAATATTGTCCGTTATGTGGTGAAAAATTAGAGTTAAAGAATAGCTGGGATGAGGGAATGATACCTTATTGCAGTAAACATGATATGATGTTTTTTGATTTACCTAAGCCTTGTATTGTTGTTGCTGTAATAAAAGGTGATGAGATAATTCTTTTAAAGCAAAGTTATATATATGAAAATTCTAAAGTTCTTATATCTGGATATGTAGGTGTAGATGAATGTGCAGAGGAAACTGTTTATAGAGAGGTAAAAGAAGAAACAGGAATAACAGTTAAAGATATAAAATATTTAGGTAGTGATTTTGTAAAGGGAAAAGAATTACTTATGCTAACTTATTTAGCATATTATGAATCAGGAGAAATAGAGAAATCAACTGAAGTAGAAGGAGCTGCTTGGTACAATATAGAGGATGCTCTTTGTGAATTAAATGAGGATAGCATAGGAAAAAGAGTGGTAAAAAAAGTTTTAAAAGAAATAGGTTATGAAGGTACTAATGCATTTAGATGTGAAGGAAATAATTGTAATGTATAAATTTTTTTATTAATAATTTTAGTTTATACTATTGCATTATTTGAGATTTTTTAGTAACATTATAAACAATAATTAATATAATAAAAGCATAAATAATTTGAAAATAGGACCAAAGTAGAGGTGCCGTAATTAAGAGTAGTCATAAGTAGCTGACAAGTGTTTTATGTATGATGAAAGGGATTATGGCCGAAGAGATATTAATGGTGATTAATATTTCTGGGTATATGTATAATATGCATATAACTGTCACTTTGAAAAAAGTGGAGTGCTACAAGGTACGCTAAGTTGCGATTAAGGCAGCAAAGGTGTTCCTTTGCTGTTTTTATTTATTGGAATTAAATGCCAGGAGAGTCGGTAGCTTTGCATACTTTTATACTCTGCCACTAAAAAAGTTTGTGGAGGGAAAAGATATGAAATTATTTGGATCAATGAAAGTAGAAGAAAATGAGTTATATGTTGGAGGAGTAAAAGCAAGTGCTTTAAGCAAGGAATATGGAACTCCTTTATATGTTATTGATGAAGAGTTAGTGAGAAGCAATTGTAGAAGATACTATAATGCTATGAAGTGTGAAGAAAGAGGAAACAGAGTTACCTATGCAGGAAAGGCATTTATAAATATGTCCATGTGCAATTTAGTTAATGAAGAAAATTTATATTTAGATGTTGTTTCAGGTGGAGAGCTTTATACTGCTTATAAAGCAGGTTTCCCATTAGAAAGAATATATTTCCATGGTAACAATAAATCTGATTATGAAATAGATTTAGGAGTAAGATTAGGAATTGGAAGATTTATAGTTGATAATATTCATGAACTAGAAGTTCTTAATTCTATAGCTCAAGAATATGGAAGAGTTCAAAAAGTTTATTTGAGAATAACTCCTGGAGTAGAGGCCCATACCCATGAATATATAAAAACAGGTCAATTGGACTCAAAATTTGGATTCCCTGTAATTGGTGATACAGTTTATGACGCTATTAAAAGAGCAATGGAATTAGAGTATATAGAACTTAATGGATTGCATTGTCATATAGGTTCGCAAATATTTGACTTAGAACCTTTTGAAGATACAACAGAAATTATGCTAAATCTTATAAATGATATAAAAGAAACCTTAGGATATGAAATAAAAGAATTAGACTTAGGTGGAGGATTTGGTATATATTACACTGAAGGAGATAAGCCAAAAGAAATAGAAGAATATTGTTCAGTTATAATAAATAAAGCTGATGAAATATGCAGAAAGTTAAATATGAATGTTCCTATATTAAGTATAGAGCCAGGAAGAAGTATTGTAGGGAATGCAGGATTAACTCTTTATACTGTAGGAGCTATAAAAGAAATTCCTAATATAAGAAAATATGTAAGTGTAGATGGTGGAATGAGTGATAATATAAGACCAGCCTTATACAGTGCAAATTATGAATCATTAATAGCTAACAGAGTTTTTGATAATTCTAAGGAGATAGTTACTGTAGCGGGAAAATGCTGTGAATCAGGGGATGTACTTTTAAATTCCATAGAGATGCCTAGAATGGAAACTGGAGATATATTAGCTATAATGTCTACAGGAGCATATGGACATTCAATGGCTAATAATTATAATAGAATTCCTAAGGCGGCAGTTGTAAGTGTAAGTAATGGAATTTCAAAAGTTATGTGTAAAAGAGAAACTTATGAAGATTTGCTTAGAAATGAATGTTTTTAATTAATATAAAAGTTGTATGGTAAAAAAACTATACAACTTTTTTTATTAAAAGTATTTAGAATAATGTATTAAAGTATATAATAAAAGTGAAGGATAATAATGAATATAGTAGAATATAATTTTTTTAGAATTATATAAATTTATTTAATAAAATTAAGAATCAAAAATTATTTAATAAATTAGATTGTTTCAAAATATTACTATTTAAAAGTGAAAAATATTTAATAATGAAAGACATAAAAAAGACACAATAAGTTGATAAAATAATATTGAAATATTTATGAAACTTGAGGGAAAAAGTATGAATTAAAGTTTACAAAGTTATGGTAATTTATGATATACTTATACTTGATACTTTAAGATTATTAAAGGTAAAAAATTCTAAAATTATTGAGGAATAATTTTAAATTGAGTTTAAAGATTTCTCATACTAATATTCGGAGCAAGGAGTATAAAATGAAAAAAATAATAGTAGATAGAATAGAAGGACATTTTATTGTATGTGAAGATGAAAAAGAAAATATTTTAGAATTAAAAAAAGATGACGTAATAGGTGACGTAAAAGAGGGGGATGTTTTAGTTAAAGGCAAAGATGGTAAGTTTTGCTTGGATAAAGCGCTTACAGAAAAAAGAAAAAAAGAAATAGAAGATTTGATGAAAGGTATGTGGGAATAGTAATGAGTTCTAGTAATACAAAGAAGAAATCATTCTTTTTAGATTGGATTATACCAATTTTAGCAGCTTTACTATTAGCAGCTTTGATTCATCAATTTTTATTGTTTAAGATAAAAGTTCCTACAGGATCAATGATGCCTACAGTAGAGATTGGTGATCAATTATTTGTTACTAAAATATATAATCCTAATAATATCAAAAGAGGAGATATAGTAGTTTTTAATTCTGATGAATTAAAAGAACCACTTTTAAAACGTGTCATTGGATTACCAGGTGAGCATGTTGAAATAAAAAGTGATGGTTCAGTTTATATAAATGGAAATAAACTTGAAGAAGACTATGTAAAATATCAAGGTGGAAAAACTGATATGTCTTTTGATGTTCCAAGTGGAAAGTTTTTAATGTTAGGTGACAATAGAAATAATAGTGATGATGCTAGATATTGGAGCAATCCTTATATAGATGGAAAAGACATAGAAGCAAAGGCACAGTTAACAGTATATCCTTTTGATAGAATAGGATTTGTAAAATAAACGTTAGAGAAGGAGGAATGATGTATGTTTAAAGATAAAAAAATGCTTAAATATATTGTCATATATAGTATTATAGCGTTTGGTATATTATTAACCTTTAATATGGTTAAAGATGAAATGCTATACGAAAAAGTAGATTATAGTACTTTCATGCAAATGTTAGATAAAAAAGAAGTTAAATCAGTAAACTTTTCAGGAAATCAAATTGAGATAACACCTTCAGATAGCAGTAATTTAAAAGGGAAAATCTTATATACAACTAATCCAGCAGTTGCTGGTATTACTCAACCAGAGTTAATTAAAGATTTAACTGTAGCTGGGGTAGAATTCAATGTAACTAAACCAGAAAACTATCAACTTTTAGGTTTATTAATGTCATGGGTTTTCCCATTAATACTTATATTCTTTGTTGGTAGAATGATGTTCTCTAAAATGAATAATAAAATGGGTGGCGGAGTAATGTCATTTGGTAAAAATAATGCTAAGCTTTATGCTGAAAATGAGACTGGAATAACATTTAAAGATGTTGCAGGTCAAGATGAAGCTAAAGAATCCTTAGTAGAAATTGTAGACTTTTTACATGATACAAGAAAATACGTAGAAATAGGAGCTAAGCTTCCAAAGGGTGCTTTATTAGTAGGGCCTCCAGGAACAGGTAAAACTTTACTTGCTAAGGCTGTTGCAGGGGAAGCAAAAGTACCATTTTTCTCTATGTCAGGTTCAGACTTCGTTGAGATGTTTGTAGGTATGGGAGCTGCGAGAGTAAGAGATTTATTCAAGCAAGCAGAAGAAAAAGCTCCATGTATAGTTTTCATAGATGAGATTGATGCTATTGGTAAGAGTAGAGATGGTGCTATTCAAGGAAATGATGAAAGAGAACAAACTCTTAACCAATTATTAACTGAGATGGATGGTTTTGATTCTTCAAAAGGAGTTGTTATTTTAGCAGCTACAAATAGACCAGAAGTTTTAGATAAAGCTTTATTAAGACCAGGTAGATTTGATAGAAGAATAATTGTTGATAGACCAGATTTAATAGGTAGAGAGGAAATATTAAAGGTTCACTCTAGAGACGTTAAATTATCAGATGATGTATCTTTAGAAGAAATAGCAAAATCTACTCCAGGTGCTGTTGGGGCAGACTTAGCAAACATAGTTAATGAGGCTGCTTTAAGAGCCGTAAAACATGGTAGAAAGTTTGTAATTCAAGAAGACTTAGACGAAGCTGTTGAAGTTATAATAGCGGGTCAAGAAAAGAGAGATAGAATACTTTCACCAAAAGAAAAGAAAATAGTTGCATATCATGAAGTAGGTCACGCATTAGTTGCAGCTTTATTAAATAATACTGACCCAGTTCATAAAATAACAATAGTTCCTAGAACAATGGGAGCTTTAGGATACACAATGCAACTTCCAGAGGAAGAAAAATACTTAGTATCTAAGGAAGAAATGATAGATCAAATATCAGTTATGCTTGGTGGTAGAGCAGCAGAGGAAGTAGTATTTAATAGTATAACTACTGGTGCATCAAATGATATTGAAAGAGCTACTCAATCAGCTAGAAATATGATAACTATTTATGGTATGAGTGAGAGATTTGATATGATGGCTTTAGAAGCTATGAGTAATAGATACTTAGATGGAAGACCAGTTAGAAACTGTTCAGAAACTACTGCTGCCATAGCTGATGAAGAAGTTTTACAAGTTATTAAAAAAGCTCATGAAAAATCAATTAAGATTTTAATTGAAAATAGAGAGTTATTAGATGAGATAACAGGTGTTCTTTTAGATAAAGAAACTATCATGGGTGACGAATTCATGGAAATAGTTTATGGTAAATATCCAGAAAAGAGAGAAGCTGATGAAAAGGCTAAGAAAGAAATTCAAAGTCTAAGAGAGCAAGCTTTAGCTAAGAGAAAAGAAAAAGAAGAAGCAATCAAAAAAGCTAGAGAAGAAGCATTAAGATTAGAAGAAGAGCAAAGAAAACAAGATGAATTAAAAGCTATGATCGAAGCTCAAGAAGAGGCTGCAAAATTAGCAAGAGCTAATAATGAAGCTAACAATGATGCTTTAGATTCATCTAAAGAAAATGAAGAAGTTAAATCTAATGTTAATGATGAAGCTACAGAAGAAAAGAAAGATGATAGCTCTACAAATAATAAAGTTGACGGTGAATAGAAATAAAATTTATAAAAATATAGAAAAAAATATATTTTCTATTTCACTTTTAGTGTTAGTTTAAAATAATATACACTATAATTTTATAAGATGATAAAATGTGCATGAAGTTAAAAATGCTTCATGCACTTTTTGACTTTTCATTTGTATTTTTATTGAGAGGAAAGTTAATGTTATAATTGGGTATAATGTAATAGAGAAAGTAAGAAAGGAAGATTCTAATGACTGATAAAAAAGATATAGAATTTTTAGTTGAAGAGAAAAAATTAGAGGAAGTTTCTAATATATTAAATGAAGAAATGCTTTCATATATAAATAAAAGAAAATTTGTAACACAATATATATTAGATTATAGAAAAAATGCAGTTGAAGAATATAAAGATGATGAAGATAAATTAATAGAGTACTTTGACCATGAAAGATATGTAAAAGAACAAGCCTTTACTACAATAGATAAAAAATTGAAGGAATTAACAATCTTAAAGGAATCACCTTACTTTGGAAGAGTTACTTTTAATGATTTAGAGTTTGATCAAAAGGATACTTTATATGTTGGTAGATTTGGAGTAACTCCAGAGGGAAGCTATGAGCCTGTAATAGTAGATTGGAGAGCCCCTGTGGCTTCACTTTTTTATCATGGTAGTTTAGGAGAAGCAAGTTATACATCACCAGATGGACCTATAAAATGTGATATAGAAGGTAGAAGACAGATTATAGTTAAAAAAGGAGAATTAAAGGGAGTTTTTGATTCAGCCATAGATGTAAAAGATGATATTTTACAAATGGTTCTAAGTAATAATAGTTCTGATAAGCTTAAAGATGTAATAATGACAATCCAACAAGAGCAAGATGAAATCATAAGAAAAGAGAGAACTTCTAATATAGTTGTAAATGGGGTAGCAGGTAGTGGAAAAACTACAATAGCACTTCATAGAGTTGCATACCTTTTATATAACTATAGAAAAGAATTAGAAGATAAAGTTCTTATCTTAGGACCAAATGGTATATTTATGGAGTATATTTCACAAGTATTACCTAGTCTTGGGGAAGTAGGAGTAAAACAGGAGACTTTTGCTAGTTTTGCTTTAAAAGAAATGGATAGTGAATTATACATAATGAGTTTTGATAAGTATTTAGAAAAAATACTTTCAGAGGATAAAGAGTTTATAGAGGATGCTAAATATAAAAATTCATATGAGATAATCAAAGATTTAGATAACCTAGTAAAAGAAATGGATAAGGATTATTTCCATGTTGAAGATGTAAAATACTTTGGTGATTTAGTTATTTCAAAAGAAGAAATAGAAGAAATGTTTAATAAACATTATGAGTATATGCCTTTATTCAGAAGAAGTGAAAAAATTAAGAGAATAATATTATCTAAGATAAAGGATAAGAGAGACGAAAAAGTTTGGGAGCTTAATGAAGAATTAAGAAAAGAAAAGGAAAAGTTAACTCCTGAGGAACTTTTAATTGAAGAAAATAACTTAGAATTTAGAAGAAAATTAAGAATAAGAGAAATTGTTAAGGAAGTAATGGATTCAAGAGCTAAGTTAGATAGATGGATTTCAAGAGAAGATGTTTTAGATATCTATGATAGATTTAATGGAAATAAAAAAGAATATACAATAAATGATTTAGCACCAATATTATACTTAGCAATAAAATTAGAAGGTAAAAAAGCAACAAAAGATTATAGACATGTGGTTATAGATGAAGCTCAAGATTATTCACCACTTCAATTTAAAGTTGTAAGAGAATTAACAGGAACTAAGTATTTTACTGTTGTAGGAGACGTAAATCAAAGACTTATTAAATATTCAGACTTAGCTCCTATGATGGAACTAGGAAAAATATTTGATGATGTAAATCCAGATATTTATAACCTAAATAAAAGTTATAGAAGTACTTATGAAATAATGGAATATGCAAATAAATATCTTGATGAAGATAGAATAATTCCTATAGTTAGACATGGTAAACCAGTTGAGGAAATTGAATTCCATAATAATGAAGAACTTTCAGAAAGTATTATTGAGTCTTTAAAAGAATTTTCAAATGAAGGCTTAGAAAGTATTGCTATTATAACAAGGGACAAAGAAGAGTTAGAAAAGGTGTATAATCTTATAAGTAATAAAGTGCATTTAGTTAAGTTTGATAACGAAGATGTATTATATAAAGGTGGAAATGTTATAATACCATCTTACTTTGCAAAGGGATTAGAATTTGATGGGGTTATTATTGTAGATAATGGATCATCAAAGGATGAAAATGAAGATCTAATAAAATATATAATGAGTACTAGAGCGCTTCATAGATTAAAAGAAATACAATTTAAATAATTTTACTTTTTAAAAGGATTTTATAAAAATAGATTTTAATAAAAGTTACAAGCATATTTTGAGAGTTTTTAAACTAGATATTTTCATTATACTCCTTGTAACTTTTATTATTAAACTTTTATAAAATCCTTTTTGTTTTACTAAAGGAGATTAAGTTTTATTGCTGTATAAAATTTGTTTAACATAAGAATAAAATGTATAAAAACACAAAAGGGATATATAGAATCAAATAATAAATTTGAAAATAAAATATATTAAAATTAATTAAATAACTAATGAATATGTTTTCTATATGAGTATATAGTTATAAAATGCTTGTTAAAAATAATTTTATATTAAAAATCAACCTTTGCAATATATTTATATTAAAAAAATATATTGCATTTTTATTCATTAATAATGTATAATTATTCAAGAAGAGAGCAATAAGCGAATAAATATTAGGGGGAATATATATGAAAAAGAATATATTTAAAAAGATATTGTCAGTGGCTATGATTGGAGGATTGACTTTAAGTTTAGCAGGATGTGGGGAAAAAACTGCTAAAGAAAATGGATCTAATGATAAGGTAGCTAAGATAAAAGAAAGTGGAAAATTAGTAGTTGGTCTTAGTGCTGATTATGCACCTTATGAATTCCATATAATTAAAGATGGAAAAGACCAAATCGTTGGGTTGGATATAGACATTGCAAAAGAGGTTGCTAAAAATCTTGGGGTTGATTTAGAAATTAAAGAGATGGAATTTGGGGCTATAATTCAATCTGTTAAAAATGGAATGATTGATATGGGGATTTCAGGAATAACTCCTGATGAAAAAAGAAAAGAAGCAGTAGATTTTTCAGATATTTATTATGAAGCAGAGCAAGGGATATTAATAAATAAAGATAATAAAGAATCTATAAAAGGAATTGGGGATTTAAAAGGAAAAAAAGTTGGGGCTCAAATGGGGTCTATTCAAGCAGAGATAGCTAATGGAATAGAAGGAGCAGATGTTAAGCTTTTAGATAATGTAAATACTTTAATTTTAGAATTAAAAACTGGTAAGTTAGATGCTGTAATTACTGAACTTCCTGTTGCTAAAATAGCTTCAGAGGTTAATTCTGAGTTAGCTGTTGCAGATGAGGTGATTAAAAACTCAGAGGGTGGTTCAGCCATAGCAATACAAAAAGGAAATAAAGACTTAGTTGATGAAGTCAATTCTACAATTAAAGAGTTAAAAGAAAATGGAAAGATAGATCAATTTACAAATGATGCTATTGAATTAGTTCCATATCAAAAGAAAGAAGAATAAAATGAATTTTAATAATTAGGGGGCAATACTATGGGGGGATTAGACTTCAGTTTTTTAAAAGAGTATTTTCCAGTGTTTTTGGAAGGTGCTAAATGGACATTAATAATTTCAGCAATAACAGTTATTTTGGGAGCTTTATTAGGAACAATTTTATGCTTTATGAAACGTTCCAAATTTTCAATATTTAAAGTTAAAATTTTAAGGGTTATTTCTACTGCTTATGTAGAAGTTATAAGAGGAACACCTCTTTTATTACAAATATATATAGTTTATTTTGGATTACCTTCCTTTGGAATTCAATTAGAGGTTTTACCTTCATGTATTATTGCTATTTCCTTAAATTCAGCAGCTTATGTTTCAGAAATAATAAGAGCTGGTATAGATGCTGTTGATAAGGGACAATTAGAAGCGGCTAGAAGTTTAGGAATGACAGAAGGAATGGCTATGAGACTTATAATACTTCCTCAAGCTATAAAAAACATACTCCCTGCTATAGGAAATGAGTTTGTTGCTATAATAAAGGAATCATCTATGGCATCTACAATTGGAGTAGCAGAACTTATGTATTCATCAAAAATAGTTACAGGGGCTACTTATAAAGGTTTTGAACCACTTATTGTTATAGCAATGTTTTATTTTGTTATGACCTTTAGTTTAGGAAGAGTTATGTCTTATGTAGAAAAGAGGTTGAGTAAATCATGATAAATGTTAGAAATTTATATAAAAGTTTTGGTAAAAATGAAGTTTTAAAAGATATAAATGAAACAATAAAAAAGGGAGAAGTAGTAGTTATAATAGGGCCTTCAGGGTCAGGAAAAAGTACATTTTTAAGATGCTTAAATTTATTAGAGGAACCCACTTCAGGGGTAATTAATTTTGAAGGGGAAGATATAACAGATAAAAATGTTGATATAAATAAAATAAGAGAAAAGATGGGAATGGTTTTTCAACAATTTAATCTTTTCCCACATAAAACAGTTATGGAGAATTTAACAATAGGACCAACAAAAATAAAAAATATTTCTAATGGTGAAGCTATAAAAAAAGGAAGTGAATTATTAGAAAAGGTAGGTCTTTTAGATAAAAAGAATGTTTATCCAAATTCCCTTTCAGGAGGACAAAAACAGAGAATAGCTATAGCAAGAGCTTTAGCTATGGAACCAGATGTTATGCTTTTTGATGAGCCAACATCTGCTTTGGACCCTGAAATGGTAGGAGAAGTTTTAGGAGTTATGAAATCTTTAGCTAAAGATGGAATGACCATGGTTGTAGTAACCCATGAAATGGGATTTGCAAAGGAAGTTGGAGATAGAATATTATTTATGGATGAAGGAAGAATAATTGAAGAAGGTACTCCAGAGGATATATTTCAAAATCCTAAAAATTCAAGAACTAAAGATTTTCTATCAAAAGTTTTATAAATGCCTTTAAGAGATTAAATCTTAATAGATTTAATCTTTTAAATAAATTAATTAGTACAAAAAGAGGATGTAAAGACAAAAATCTTTATGTCCTCTTTTGTATTTTAAAATAAAAATTGATTATTGAATAAATATTAATTATTTTTTAATGAAAATTTTACTGTAAATGTTATAATATTTAAGTAAATATTATATAAAAAGATAGTGAGGAAATTTTATGAAGGAAAAAGTAAAAAGCTTTTTTAAGTGTAACTGGGTTTTTATTTTCTTAGTGATAACACTTCAAATAAAATCAATGTTACTTTTATCTATGCTTAGAACCCCAGGGTCTAGAGGAATTAATTTTGACTTAATGTATTTTACTCCCCCTGCTTGGTGGGCTCATATAGCAATAGTTACGTTAATAGCGAGTTTTGTTTATCTATTTAAAGGTAAAGGAAGAATGTGGGCAGGTATAGTTATTGATATTCTAGTAACAATTTTATTCGTGGCTGATATTTGGTATTACAGAGTAAATGGAACTTTTTTATCAATAAGACATATAATTGAGCCAGGAATATTTAATCCTGTAGGAAAGAGCTTATTTAATTTAGCTAAAGTAGATGTAGTGTTCATAGTTGATTTTATAATATTATTTTTAGTTTATAACTTTACAGGTTTAAAAAATGTTAAATATAAAAATAATATAAAAACTAGATTAATTGCATTTATATGCCTTTTTGGAATAAGTGCAACAGTAATAGGGGTATCACACTACTATATAGATATTCAAAGAAAATCAGATAAAAGTTTTTTAAGAATATCATGGGCGCCTTTTCAAACAATTAGTGATTCAAGTCCATTAGGATATCATGGATATGATATTTATTATTATGCTAACAGAAAAGAAACTTTAACTGATGCTCAAAAAAATGAAATTAAAGCTTGGTTTGATGAAAACAAAGAAGATTTACCAGATAACAAGTATAAAGGTATGCTTCAAGGAAAAAATGTTATAGCCTTGCAGGTTGAGTCTCTTGAAAACTTTGTTATAGGTAAAAAAGTTTATGGTCAAGAGATTACTCCAAACATAAATAAACTTTTAAAGAATAGTTTATATTTTGATAATATAAAAGAACAAAACAATTCAGGAACAAGTTCAGATTGCGATATAATGGTTAATACATCAATACTTCCTGTTAGAGAAGGAACTACAGTATTTGGTTATCCATGGGCTGAATATAATACTTTACAGAAAATATTAAAGAGTAAGGGATATTCAACAGTTTCAACACATCCAGAGGTTCCTGGAAATTGGAACTGGGCAGAGGTTCATAAGGCATTTAAAGCTGATGAAATATGGGATGCTCATCAGTTTGATCAAAGTGAAATCATAGGACTTGGAATGTCAGATGAGTCTTATTTAAGACAGGTTGGAGAAAGATTAAAGAGTCAAAAACAACCTTTCTATACATTCTTAGTAACATTAACAAGTCATGGACCATTTGATATGCCTAAGGATAAACAATATTTAAATTTACCAGAAGATTTAAATGAAAATATGTTAGGTGCATATTTCCAAAGTGTTAGATATACAGATGAAGCTATTGGAGAATTTATAAATCAATTAAAAGAAGAAGGTCTTTTAGACAATACTGTAATAATGATTTATGGAGATCATGGTGGAGTTCATAAATTCTACGAAGATAAAATAAAAGATGCTCCTTTAGAGGGAGATTGGTGGAAAGATGATGAAAAGGAAATACCTTTCTTAATATACAATCCAAGTATTAATGGAGAGACTATATCAAAAGAAGGTGGTCAAATAGATTTCTTACCAACTATAGCATACCTTTTAGGATTTAATAGAGATACTTTTGATAGTACAGCAATGGGAAGAGTATTAGTAAATACTAATAGAAATGCAAGCATATTAAACAATGGAGAAATAGTTGGAAATCCAACACCGGAAGAAAAAGCTCATTTAGAGAAATCATTTAATATTGCAGATATGATTATACAAGGAAATTATTTTAAAAATAATTAATTAAATTTAAAGCTATTAGCTATATTTTTATTAGGATTTAGCTAATAGCTTTACATATGTTTTATTAGTTTTAATATTAGGAGAGTAAGTTATTAAAAAGGTACAATTATTTTGATTTAATTAAAATATATAATATATTATTTCTATTAAAATGTAAAAAGTTTACTTGGTAATAGATTCAAAAAATGCAATAATAATAGAGTAATAACTAAATATTTATTTAATAATTATATTAGAAAGGAGAAGATTTATGGCTAAAAGTAATGGACTTTTAAGTAAAATAGGTGGATTCTTTAAAAAGTTTCCTTTAGAAATTTTATTTTATATTTTACTTGTATTTAAGATTACTGTTTTTTGTACAATGCTAAAAAGCAATAGTGGAATGGAGCTGAATTTAGGATTTGTATATGGATTAATAGATTATAAGATAATATATCTTTTATTCCCATTAATATTCATAAGTTTTGGATTTTTATTTAAAAGATGGGGAAAGTTTATTTATCTATATATTGTAGACTTAGGAATTTCAGCACTTTTAATTTTTGATTTACTTTACTACAGACTGTATGGAACTTTTCCATCAATAAAGTTTTTAATTTACCCAGATTTATTTAATCCTTTAAATAAGGATCTTATCTTCTTTAGAAGTAGGATGCTATTATTTATAATAGACTTAGTATTATTACCTATACTTTACATATTATTTAGAAAGTACACTAAGGATTGGTATTTTGGAAAGGTAAAATATAGAGTTATAGCATTTTTATTAACATTCTTAATACCAAGTGGATGTGTGTTAGGAAAATACTATTTATATGATGTTAAGGATATAACTAATGGAGAAAAAGGATTTTTAAGGGTTGCTTGGACACCAACTAGTGGAATTTTCAGAGCTACTCCTTTAGGATATCATTTCTTTGATATTTATAAGACATTAGTTCTTGATAAGGATATAAAATTAAGTAATGAAGAAAAACAAGAGATTAAAAATTGGCTTGATGCAAATTATGAAAACTTACCAGATAATCAATATAAAGGTGAATTAAAAGGTAAAAACTTAGTTGTGTTACAAATTGAATCTTTAGAAGATTTTGTTATAAATAAAAAAATTGATGGACAGGAGATAACTCCTACATTAAATTCAATACTAAAGAATTCATATTATTTCCCTAATATTTATGAAGAAAACTTAACTGGATTTAGTTCAGATGCAGATTTAATGGTTAATACAGGTATGTTACCAATAACTAATACTGCTACATCTTTTGCTTATCCAAGTAGAACTTTAACAACATTGCCATCTATATTAGAAAAGAATGGTTATACTACAGTTTCAGCTCATCCAGAAGTAGCTGGAAGTTGGAATTGGGGGGAAGTACACCACAGTTTACTAAAATTCCAAAATTCATATACATTATATGACTTTAATGAAGATGAAATAATTGGATTAGGAATTTCAGATAAGAGTTACTTAACTCAATTAGCTACTAAGGCTGGGGATTTAAAACAACCATTCTATCTATTTACTGTTACTTTAACAAATCATGGTCCTTTTGAGATTGATGATGCACATACAACAATAAAAATACCTAGTGAAATAGAAGGAACTCTTATAGGACAATACTTTAAAACAGTAAGATATACAGATGAAGCTATTAAAATGTTTATGGACAAGCTAAAAGAAGAAGGAAGATTTGATGATACTGTATTTGTTATATATGGTGATCATGCTGGTCCAAATAAATATTATAAAGAGCAATTAAAAGATGTTAATTTTGACGGTAACTATTGGAAGCTTAATGAGAAAAAAGTACCACTTATAATATATAATCCATCAATACAAGGAAAAACAATAGAAACTAAAGGTGGACTTATAGATGTTATGCCAACAGTTTCATATCTTTTAGGGATTAATGATGGCAGCTTAAGAAATTTAATAGGAAGAAATCTTTTAAATACAAATAGAAATATAGTAGCATTGCCAGAGGGTGAAGTAGCAGGAGAAGCTAAATCTCAAGATGAATTAAATCATGTTAAACAATCTTATGATATATCAACTAAGATAATAAGATCAGATTATTTTAAAAATAATTAATAAGAAGGAAACTTTGAAAAAATAAGTTTTAAATATTTTTAATATAAGTTCTCAAGTTTGTATAAAAAAAGTAGCTATGAAAATTCATAGCTACTTTCTCTTTTAACAAGTAAAATCTTTATCAATAGTTATTATGCAGTTATATTGAGGGTGAGTTTCTTTAACAGCTTTTATAATTTCTTCTTTAAGCTCACTTTCAGACATAACTTTTCTTAGTTTTTCTGGGTTAACAACAATATCAAATATAAGATTTTTCTTGTTACCATGGCCAATAATTCTAAAATCATGCATTGATTCTATTAGTGGATTATATTTAATTATTTTGTCTATTTCTTCTTTAGCTTGTTTTATTTCATCATCTTCTAAACAAATAGGGTCCATATGAATTACTAGATAAATCTTTAGTTTTTTAGAAATTTCTCTTTCAGCCATATCTATGATATCGTGTATTTTCATAACATTTATGTCAGAAGGTATTTCTGCATGAATTGAAGCCATGCATTTACCTACACCATAGTTATGAATTATAAGATCGTGAACTCCTATTATATGATCATATGATAAAACCATTTCTCTAATATTTTTAGCAAGCTCTGGATCAGGTGCTTCTCCTAAAAGTGGATTTATAGTCTCTTTTACTAAAGTAAATCCAGCATATAGAATAGCTAGTGAAACAATAACACCTATATATCCATCAATAGGAAAAGTAGTAAATTTTGCAGCTAAAAATGATATAACAACACATGTTGAAGTAAATACATCCCCTAAAGCATCAACTGAAGCAGCCTTAAGAGCTGAAGAATTTATTCTGTTACCTGTTAATTTATTAAATCTACTTAACCAAAATTTAAAGAATATTGATACTACAAGTAGAATAAAAGGAATTACTTCAAAGGTTACAGGTGTTGGATTAAGAATTCTTTCAATTGATGACTTGGTGAATTGAAAACCTACTAACATTACCATAAATGCTACGATTAGAGCTGAAATATATTCAATTCTACCATGTCCAAATGGATGTTCTTTATCTGCTGGCATTTTAGCTAATTTAAAACCTATCATGGTTATTACAGAAGAGCCAGCATCAGATAAGTTATTAAAGGCGTCTGCTGTTATAGCTATACTTGCTGAAATTAATCCTACAGAAAATTTTATTAAGAATAAAATTATATTAACAATTATTCCAACTATACTAGCTAAGTACCCATAAGAACTTCTAACACTTTCATTTTCTGTGTTTTTATAATCCTTAATGAAGGTTTTTATTATAAGATTTGAAAACATATTAATCATCTCTCCATTTTTATTAAGTTTTAAATTAAGTTTATATTAAATTAAAAAATAATTATTATAGTTGATTTAAAAAAATAAAACCTAGAAGTTATATAAATTTATTCAACTAAATCTCATTATATTATATCATAATATTTTATATTGAAAAATATTGAAATAGAATATAAAATAATAAGCAAATTGGGGAATTTTTAATATAGGGAAATTATGAAATATAGGAGAGAAAAAGACATATGAATAGAAGAAAAATAAGTGCTTTATTACTGTCGTGTACTTTAGCTATGAATATTTCAAGCTTTAATGAAATTGTTCTAGCAGATGAAAATAAGGGAGAAGAAGTTCAAAAGGAAAGTCATAAGGAAAGTAATTGTATAGCTGGGGATTACCATGAAGTTAATAATGGAAATGCAAAAAATACAGAGAACACACCTGTTATAAATGGAATAAAAGTAAACAAACAATTGATAGATATAAATTATTCTCAAGGAGTTACTATAAATCCAAAATATATAGTTATACATGATACTGATAATAGACAAGCTGGCGCTAATGCTATGGCTAATAGAAATTACTTTGCAAATCATCCAAATGCTAAAGCATCAGCACATTATATAATTGATGAAGGTAATATTATTCAAGCTTTAGAAGATACTTGGAAGGGGTGGCATGTTGGAGATGGTAATAATCCAAATATAAATAATTCCACAACTATTGCTATAGAACTATGTGTTAATAAGGGAAATGATTTTGATAAAACTTTAGAAAATGGAGTTGAATTAACAAAATATCTAATGAATAAATACAATATACCAGCAGAAAACGTTGTTATGCATAGGGATGCAAGTGGAAAAACATGTTCAAGGATGATGATTGAAGATAGACCAAGTTTATGGCCTTATTTTAAAGAGAGAATTTCTGGTGGAGATGGAAGCTTAGAAGATGATGGGTTAAAGCCTAAAATGCAGGGAAAAGTTACTAATGCTTCTGTTCTTAATGTGAGAGAGAGTCCAAGTACTTCAGGAAGAATAGTACATAAATTAAATAGAAATCAAGTGGTAGGAATATATGAAGAGTTAAATGGATGGTACAAAATTGACTATATAGATGGAGTTAAAAAGAAGTATGGATATGTAAGTAAGGATTATATATCAATAATTAATGAAAATCCTGAGGATGAAGAAACTAATGGGGATATTGAAATAGAAAAACCATCTGTATCAGCAAATAAGAAAGGGATAGTAAAAGTAAATAGTGCCTTAAATATGAGAAGCGGTCCAGGAAGTAATTACGTAGTAATAGGAACTTTACGTAATAATGATGAGGTAGAAATTATCAAAGAAGTTGATGGATGGTATGAAATAAAGTTTAATGGAAAAAGTGGATATGTATCAAGCCAATACATAAAAGTAGTAGATAACGAGTCAAATGAAGAGAAACCAGTAGAGCCAGAAAAACCATCGGTATCAGTGAATAAGCAAGGGGTAGTAAAGGTAAATAGTGCCTTAAATATGAGAAGTGGTCCAGGAAGCAACTACGGAGTAATAGGTACTTTACGTAATAATGATAAGGTAGAGATAATTAAAGAAGTAGATGGATGGTATGAAATAAAATTCAATGGTAAGGTTGGATATGCTTCAAAGTCATATATAACTATAGTCAATGAAGGATCTAATAATGGAACTGATAGTGTAATTAAAGAAGGAACTGTATATGGGGTAAGTACAAATCTAAATGTTAGAACTGGTCCAGGAACTTCATATCAAGTTATTGGATACTTATTATCAGGAGATAAAGTTAAAATTTTAGGAGAGGAAAATGGTTGGTATAAGGTTCAATTTAATGCTAGTACAGGTACTAAAAATGGATATGTAAGTAAAGATTATATTAAGGTTTAATTAGTTATGAATATATTTAAATAGTGTAAATTTTTGAATAAAGGAAGTGCTTTTTGGATAACTTTAAGATTTTGTTAATTATGGATTTTGTGGTAAAGTATAATTAAAAGTATCTATTTTATACAGAAAGGTGAGATACATATGGAAAAAGTTATTGCAAATGAATTAATTAATTTTTTATATGAAAGTCCAACAGCTTTTCATGCAGTAAAGAATGTTAAGGACACTTTAGAATTTGAAGGCTTTAAAGAATTAAAAGAGGCTGATAGATGGAATTTAGAAGTGGAAGGAAAGTATTTTTTAACTAAAAATGATTCAGCTTTAATTGCTTTTAGAGTTGGTAAAGGTGATATTGCTGAAAACGGATTTAAAATAATTGGTGCTCATACTGATTCACCAGGATTTAGAATAAAACCAAATCCAGAGATTACAGTTGAAAATACTTATGTAAAATTAAATACAGAAGTTTACGGAGGACCAATACTAAATACTTGGTTTGATAGACCACTAGCTTTAGCTGGAAGAGTATCATTAGTAAGTAAAAATCCATTAAAACCAGTAAATAAGATAGTTAATATAAATAGACCTATACTTATAATTCCAAACTTAGCTATTCATATGAATAGAGAAGTTAATGAGGGATATAAAATAAATAGACAAAAGGATACATTACCTTTATTATCACTTGTTAATGAAACTTTAGAAAAAGGTAATTATTTAGTTGAACTTTTAGCAAAAGAGTTATATTGTGAAAAAGAGGATATTCTTGATTTTGAATTATATCCATATGAATATGAAAAAGGTTGCTTAATGGGATTAAATGAAGAGTTTATATCTTCAGGAAGATTAGATGATTTATCAATGGTTCATGCAGGTATTAAAGCATTAATGGATGCTGAGGTATCACAAGCTACTAATGTAATGGTATGTTTTGATAATGAAGAGGTTGGAAGTGCTACTAAACAAGGTGGAGATTCAGATTTCTTAAAAACAATATTAGAGAGAATAGTCCTAGCTTTAGGTAAAGATAGAGAGGATTTCTTAAGATCATTATCAGAATCATTTATGATTTCAGCAGATTTAGCTCATGCTGTTCATCCAAATTTAGGAGAAAAACACGATCCTGTAGTTAGACCTGTTTTAGGAAAAGGACCTGTAATAAAAATAGCAGCATCACAAAGCTATACAAGTGATAGTGATTCATCAGCTGTTTATGAAATGATATGTAGAAATGCAGGAGTTAATGTTCAAAAGTTTGTTAATAGATCAGATATGAGAGGTGGTTCAACTATAGGACCAATATCATCAACTCATTTACCAATAAGATCAGTTGACATGGGAACTCCAATATTAGCAATGCATTCAATAAGAGAGTTTGGTGCTGTTAAAGATCATTTTGATTGTATAAAGTCATTCACTGAATTCTTTAGAATTTAGTCTATTAATAATTTTCAATATATTTAGTTAATATAATTTTTATTAATTATAACAAAAGTGGGATGTAGAAATTTACATCCCATTTTTTATATTTAAATATCATCGTCATCTAGCATATCGCCTTCTATATAGTCAAATTCACTATAGGATATATTGTTGCAAACTATGTCATCTTCTAATGGGTTTGGCAATTTAGTATAAGTTTTACCAGTTTTAGAATAAGAAACTAAATCATGTTTTTCTGGACTATAAAAGTCTCTATCTCTTGGAGGATATTTTTTACTCATATTTATTTCCCCTTTCAAATTTTAATTTTGAGTTTTTTTTAGATTAATGATTTAATTTAAACTAGATAAATTAAAGTTACATTAATAAAAACAAATTATTAATATAGCCATAAATTAGAGTTTTAATCTCTAAATTTTTAGCTTAAATTTATTTTTCCCAAAATAAATTTAGTTATTAAGTTAAAATTAGATTTTGCTTGGTAATTAATATAGTTTTAGGAAACCTATGTGTTATTTTGTTAAAACTATTATTAATAAGTTTTAAGTAGCTTATATTTATCTAAAGTGGAATTAATAAAGTTGAAAAAAGAAATACTATACTTTAGGATGGTATAATAAGAAGAAAAAATAGATAATAGACAGTTGGAAGTTTGGAGGGAGAATTTAATTATGTCATATAAATTAATATGTATAGATATGGATGGAACATTATTAAATAATAAACATGAAATTAGTGAAAGAAATAAAGAGGCTATAAAAAAAGCTACAGAGAGAGGCGTAAAGGTAGCTGTAACAACAGGTAGATTATTTGCCTCAGCTAAATATTATGCAGGACTTTTAGGAGTTAAAACACCTATAATATCATGTAATGGTGCTTTTATAAGAGAAAAGGATGAAGATAAAGTAATATATGAATCTGTCTTAAATGAGGATCAACTAGATAGAATATATGATGTCATAAAAAAATATGATATTAATATGGCCTATTTTAATACACCAAACACTGTAATCTCTGAAAAGATTGTTCCAGAAGAGCATGGCTATAAGGTTATGAATAGAATGATGGGAGAATCAAAGGAAAAGGTAATGTTTTCAGAAGGAATAGATTTTAAAGAAGCTTTTAAAACTTATGGGAAACATATACTTAAGGCTATTTGTATAGAAAATGATAGTAATAAGCTTAATGATTTATTTAAGGCAAAAGAAGAATTGAAAAAATATGAAGATTTAGAAGTTGTAAGTTCTTCACCAAGTAACTTTGAAGTAATGAATAAAGGTACTTCAAAAGGATGTGCCGTAAAAGTTTTGGCTGATATATTAAATATAAACAGGGAAGAGATTATGTGTTTAGGAGATAGTGAAAATGATCTTAGTATGATAGAATTTGCTGGACTTGGAGTAGCTATGGGAAATGCAGAAGAATTTTTAAAAGAAAAAGCTGATTACATAACAGATACAAATGAAAATGATGGAGTAGCTAAGGCTATAGAAAAGTTTGTATTAGATTAATTTAACCATATTTTTATAATATAGAAGACAATAATTTTATAGGAGATTAAATAAAAAGTTAAGTTTTTTTATTTAGTATTTTAAAAATATTTTCTTAAATAAATAGAGACTAAAATCGTAAAATTTAGGATTTTAGTCTCTTTATTTTCATAAAAATTTATTTTGCAAAGTAGAAGCTTTCTATAAATTTCTCTATATTATTTATTTTATTCCTTTGTTGTGGTTGTTTTGGATTCTTTTTTTGTTATGGTAGAAGAACCATTTTTAGTTGTAGTGGTAGTTGTAGTAGTGGTTGTCACCACTGTTGTAACAATAGTAGTGGAATCATCTAAATTTTTATCCTCTTTTGATAAGGCTGGTTTAAATGGCCACCAATTTGCCTTTCCAAATATTTTTACCATTGCTGGAATAAATAGAGGAAGAACAAAGACAACATATAAAAGTATGCCTGTTAGAACCACCATGGAAATTTCAATTAAGGATAATACTCCAGATGGAAGTAAGGCTGCAAAGGTACCACTAAGGATTATTACGGCAGATATTATTACTCCACCCATACTTTTCATTGTTCTTATTATACGTTCTTTTATAGAACCATTAAGATCTTGGTTAAATCTTGTCATTATAAATATTGAATAATCTATACCTAAAGCCATTAAAACTACAAAGCCAAAGAATGATGTTATCCATGATATACCTGGATAGCCCATAATTTTAGTGACAACAAATTGTATTACGCTTATTGAAGTAAAATAAGTTAGTAATAAAGAAATCATTAAGTAAATTGGCATTGTTAAAGATCTCAATATAATAATTAAGGTAATAAATACTCCAACTATTACAAATATTAAAGCTTTATCATAATCAGAGTCAGCCATCCTTTTAGTTTCGTATGTTGTACTAGCCATTCCACCAATACCTATATTAGCGTTTTCTAACTTAGTTCCTTTAACTCCATCTTGAACAAGAGATTTAAGATTAGGAATTTCATTAACTGCTTCATTGGAATAAGGATTCTTTGTAGTAATTACATTTATTACTGCTAATTTACCATCTGAGCTCATATATTGATTTAGGGATTTTTTAAATTCATCATTACTAAATACCTCAATTGGAACACAAATTCCTGAAAGATTATAAGATAGATTTGACCAATCATTTATAAATCCGTTAGCATACTTAAGACCATTTTGAATTTCAGTTAATCCATTAGAACCAGCCTCAAGTCCATTAGATAATTCATTTATTTGGCCAGAAAATTCTTTGAAACCATCTTGGATTTTAGATTGACCATTAGCTATTTGGTTTAAGGCATTTGAAATTTCAGGAACTTTAGATGAAATTTCTTCTCCCCCTGCTAAGGATTTGCCAAGACCACTATCTAAAGCCTTTAATCCATTTTCAATTTCAGAAATTCCAGAATTAAATTTATCTAAATCATTTATTACAGTATCCTTTTTACTATTTAAAGTGTTTATTAAAACTTTTAATGCACCTATGCTTTCATTTATTGCTTTAATCTCTGGAGTATTATTAAAAGTTCCTTGTAAATTATTAGAGTTATTATTTAAATTATTAATATCATCAGAGAATTTTTTGAAATTTTCATCATTTAAAACCTCTGGATGTGACTTTGAATATTCACTTAAATGAGAATTCAATGATGAAAGAGATTCTTTAAGTTTACTAGTATCTACATTAACTGAATTTGGATTACCTGTTAAGGAACCAATTTTGTTTAAATTTTCAAGAACATCATTAGCAGAATTAACTATGGCACTATAATCTTCTTCAAGTTGAGATTTACTTAGTTTTAAAGAATTAACTTTATCTAAGGCACCGTCTATGGAATCTTTTAATTCTGTGGCACCATTATGTTCTTCACGAATACTTTCCACAAGTTTATTAAGAGCACTTTGAAGTTCAGAAACCCCAGTTTCAGTTTTTTTAGTACCTTCTTGAAGCTTAGCTGTACCTTCTTCAGCCCCCTTTAACTTGCTCTTTGATGAATCTATTTTTTTACTAGCATCACTTAATCCATAATTTATTTTGTTTAATCCATTATTTGCCTTATCTATACCTTGTGAAACTTGACCAGCTTGGTCATTTACATAAATTTCATCAAGACGAACTCCTGTTGGTCTAGTAACACTTAATACTGATTTTATATCATTACTAGAGTTTTGTAGATTATTAGAAAGTTTTTCTATTAAGGCTACATATTCAGGCTTTCTCATATCATCATCATTTTCTATGTATATTGAAACAGGAGATGCTTGTCCTATACCAAAGTCATCTGCTATTATATTAAATCCTTCCTTAGCAGAGTAAGTATCACCAATTTCATTTAAATTGTTAAATGATTGATGAAAGTTATTAAATAAAATAGGAAGTAAAAGTATGGTGAATATAGCTCCAAGTATAGGAATTGGTTTACTAAATGCTTTATTAGCTAACTTAGCCCAAAGTCTATTTTCTTCTGCTTTAAAGGTTCCTTTAACAGGCCAGAAAATATTCTTTCCTAATATAATCATTACTGCTGGGAAAATTGTAAATAAGGCTGCAATTAAAAATAATATACCAATTGCTACAGCTACGGCACTTCTATATAAATTAAATCCAATAAAATTTAAGGATGCAAAAACAACAAATACTGGGGTAGCACTAGATAAAACTGTTTTACCAGCAGTTTTAAAGGTTGTTTTTACAGAATCAAGTCTATTATTTCCATTAGCTAATTCCTCTTTAAATCTATTAAGTAGCAAAATAGAGTAATCAGTTCCAATACCGAACATTATACAAATCATAAATATTTGAGTGTAGTTTGAAAGAGGAAAATTAAACTTATCTGCTAAAATCCCAACAACAGATTGAGCTCCTAAATAACTTATTCCTACAGTAAGTAAAGGAATAAATGGAGTAACTACTGATTTAAACAATAATATAAGTACTATGAATATAAATATTACAGTTATTGTTTGAGTTTTATTTAATCCTTTTTGTGCAGCCACATTAACATCATTCTCTATAAGACTTTGCCCTGTAACATAGGTTTCAACCCCTGGAGTTTTTAATTCATCATTTAAAGTTTTTTCTATTGTACTTACAGAGGAATCCTTTGGATTTATTGTCATTAAGGCTATAATAGTTTTACCATTTTCAGAGTTAAGTTGATTTTTTAGCTGAGGAGTATCAAAACTATCATTTATACTTTGAATATAATCACTATTTTCTTTTGATTTTAATCTATCAATAGTATCCTTTATATTTTTTAGATTTTCATCTGTTAATTTGTTACTTGAGTGAAAAACAGCTATATAGCTATCTTTGCTATTAAATTTATTATCTGATTGGAGTATTTCTGAAATTTTAGAAGAATAATCATCTGGTAATTGTATTCCTCCTTTTTCACTAACTAGCTTTGATAGGGAAGGTGCAGTTAAAAATAAAAATGCTACAACTGCACACCATATTATTAAAATAAAAAAGCTAAGTGGTTTATTAAGTTTAATCTTTTTCAATATATTATCTTTCATATATTCCCTTCTTTCTTTTACCACTTGAATTAACTTAGTTAATAAAAAATTAATAATTCCATTAAGTTTTTTAGATTTGTTTTAAATTAAATTTCACTTAAGATATAAGATATTATTTAATTTAAAGTAATGTTGCTATAAATTTATCATAGCACATATTTAGTTTAAATATGAACTAAATGTTAACTTGTTAAATGCAAAAAAACACATGATTCTTTAAGAGTTTTCTTAAAATCATGTGTTTTCTTTAAAATAATGTATTAGTCGTTAGATTTACCAACACCTGAAAGTATTATTCCAGGGTTGTGATCTATAGCCCATGAAATACCCCAGTCATTTTGGAATATAAGTAGATTTCTATCTTTAAAATCTTTAACTTTCTTTGTATCAGAAGTTAAGTTTAGTGAATCTACATCTATATTATCATTTTCAATCCATCTAACATATCTAAATGGAAGTCTTTCCATTTTTATATCAACATTGTATTCATTTTTTAATCTATATTCTAAAACTTCAAATTGAAGAACACCAACAACACCAACTATGATTTCTTCCATACCGATGTGTAATTCTTTAAATACCTGAATAGCACCTTCTTGAGCTATTTGAGTAACACCTTTTATGAATTGTTTTCTTTTCATAGTATCTACAGGTTTAACTCTAGCAAAGTGTTCAGGAGCAAATGTAGGAATACCTTCAAATTTGAATTTCTTAGGATTTAAACATAAAGTATCTCCTATTGAGAATATACCTGGGTCAAATACCCCTATGATATCTCCAGCGTAAGCTTCTTCAACAACCTCTCTATCTTGAGCTAAGAATTGTTGAGGTTGAGCAAGTTTAACTTTCTTACCACCTTGAACGTGGAAAACATCTTTTCCTTTTTCAAATTTACCAGAACATATTCTCATGAAAGCAAGTCTATCTCTATGAGCTTTATTCATGTTAGCTTGTATTTTAAATACGAAAGCTGAGAATGGTTCAGTCATTGGATCTATTTCACCTATTGATGAATTTCTTGGAAGTGGAGAAGTAGTTAGTTTTAAGAAGTCATTTAAAAATGGCTCAACTCCAAAGTTTGTAAGAGCTGATCCAAAGAATACAGGAGTTAATTCTCCTTTTCTAACTTTCTCTAAATCAAATTCGTCACCAGCTATATCTAATAGTTCAACATCTTCCATTAACTTATTATGTAAATCTTCACCTAGAAGTTCTTTAAATTTAGGATCTTCTAAGTCACCAGTTATAGTTGAAACCTCACTTTGTCCATGGTTTCCACCATCAAATAAGTGTATTGTGTTTGTAGCTCTATCATAAACACCTTTAAAGTGACTTCCACATCCTATTGGCCAATTCATTGGGTAAGATTTTATACCAAGTTCACTTTCAATATCTTCTAGAAGTTGGAATGGATCTCTAGTTTCTCTATCCATTTTGTTTACAAAAGTAAATATAGGAATTTCTCTTAATGAAGCAACTTGGAATAATTTTCTTGTTTGATCCTCAACCCCTTTAGCTCCATCTATAACCATAACAGCTGAGTCGGCAGCCATAAGTGTTCTATATGTATCCTCTGAGAAGTCTTGGTGACCAGGAGTATCTAGTATATTTATACAATATCCACCATAGTTAAATTGCATAACAGATGAAGTAACAGAGATACCTCTTTGCTTTTCTATTTCCATCCAGTCAGAAACTGCGTGTGTAGCAGCTTTTCTAGCCTTTACAGAACCAGCCATTCTAATAGCTCCTCCATAAAGTAAGAATTTTTCAGTAAGAGTAGTTTTACCAGCATCAGGGTGAGATATGATGGCAAAGGTTCTTCTTTTCTCTATTTCCTTAATTAAATCGCTCAATCTAATTTCCTCCTTAATTTTTTTATGTATATTAAAATATTAACTATTTTCCTTCATTAATATATATAAATATGAAAGATTAAGAAAATAATTGTTTTATCTCTTAAATAGCCTAGACTATTATATCATAAAATAACTATCAAATTAATAAATACTTTTAAGTAAAAAAATAGGTCATATTCTTAATCTTTAATATGACCTATTTTATATATTTTATTTTGAATTTTTCTTTTTAAGTTCTCTCATAGTAGGCAGTGCGTCTTTATTATCTAATCCAACAATAGATAGTATTTGTTTAGCTCTATCTTTAGTTGAACCTTCTATAGTTGTGTATTTAACATTTTCACTATCTAAGAATTGCTTCAATGCATTATCAACGGCAGAGGCAGTTGATTCATCTTGCCATCTAACACCATCTTGAGTATAACCAAATTCTCTAGGAACAAAGAAGATATGATCATACTTTTGAAGATCTTTAAGAGCTAAATGGTAAAGATCTTTTAGTATTTCAATTTCTTTTTCAGATCTTTTTTTATCACCTAGCATAAATCTTCCATATATATATGGTACAAAAGTTGCATAATCTGTTAAAGCATAATCAAATTGATTTAATGATTCTTCTAAACGAAGTTGTCCTAAATAAATACCGTATTGTTCAGAAATAGTTTCTATCATACCTTTTTCTTTAAGATATTCTGTACTATATTCAGTTGCGGCTCCAACATCTAAGCCTCTGATTTTAAACTCAACATAAAGTTGTTGTATTAAAGTAGTTTTTCCACATCTTGGACCACCAAGTATTGCAATTCTAACTGGCATATTGACCCCCCATTAAATTATGTATTTACAGTAAGTTGAAAATAGAGAAATAATTTATTTTTAAGAATTAATTTATTATATACATTAAATCAAAATTTCTAAATAAATGACAAATTTCATTATATCAACATGATAGAAGTATTTCAATATTTTAAATTCCTTAAAATAATTAATAAAAACTTTATAATATATTAATGATACAAACAAATTATTACAATTTATTTGCAATAATTTGAAAAAAAGCAATGATATGATATAATCTTAAATGTATATGTCAAAAAATAATGAAATAGTATAATAATTTTGATATAATTACCTAGTATAAAATAAAGAAAAATTTAACATATATTTGTAAATAAAGTTTAAGAGGTGAATTAATGTATAAATTAGTAGCTATAGATATGGATGGAACTTTATTGAAAGAAGATAAAACTGTATCTGAAAAAACTAAGGAAGCAATAAAGAAAGCTAGAGAAAAAAATGTAAAAGTAGTTTTAGCAACAGGAAGACCGGTAGATGGAGTAAAAAGATATTTAGAAGAATTAGATTTATGTCATGATGATGAGTATGTTTTAACTTTTAACGGAGCTATAGTTAAGGAAGTTGGACCTGATAGAGTAATTTGTAGAGATACTTTAAAAGGTAGCGATTTAAAATATTTATATGAAATAAGCAAAAATGTTGGAGTTAATATACATGCTTTTTCTAATTTTGGCTGTGTAACTCCTAAGATGAATAAATATACAGAATTAGAAGGTAGAATAAACGGAATAGGAGTTTGTGAAGCTGATTATAATGACATCAAAGAAGATGAAGAAATAATAAAGATAATGATGATTGATGAACCAGAAGTTCTAGAAGAAGGAATTAAGAAGTTACCAGAAGAAGTATATGAAAAATATACTGTAGTAAGAAGTGCTCCTTATTTCTTAGAGTTTTTAAGTAAGACTTGTAATAAAGGAGAAGGGGTTAAATCTCTAGCTGAAAGCTTAGGTATAAAAAGAGAAGAAGTTATAGCAATTGGAGACGCTGGAAATGACCTTCATATGATAGAGTATGCAGGCCTTGGAGTTGCTATGGGAAATGCTTTTGAAGAAGTAAAAGAAAAAGCTGACTTTATTACAAAAAGTAATGAGGAAGATGGCGTAGCTTTTGTTTTTGAAAAATTTGTTTTATAGATTTCAATAAAAATGATAAAAATTAAGGGGGATTTTATGCAAAACATAAATGATATTCCAATTAAATCAGAGTGTAGTAAGGAAAAAAGCTATCTATTTTATAATGTTGCAAAAAGATGTTTTGACTTAATATGTTCGTTAATTGCGTTAATATTATTTTCACCAATATTTTTAATTTTATATATATGGGTGAAGGTTGATTCTAAAGGACCAGCATTTTTTGGGCATAAAAGAATTGGTAAAGACAGAAAATATATAGATGTTTATAAATTTAGATCTATGGTTTCTAATGCAAAAGAGGTGTTTGATAATTTTACACCAGAGCAAAAAGCTGAATTTGAAAAGAATTTCAAGTTAGATGATGATCCAAGAATAACTAAATGTGGAGCTTTTTTAAGAAAGACAAGCTTAGATGAATTACCTCAATTAATAAATATTATTAAAGGTAATATGAGCATTGTTGGACCAAGACCAATAGTAGATAAAGAAGTTGAAAAGTATGGTGAATATGCGGACAAGCTTTTTAGTGTTACACCAGGATTAACTGGTTATTGGCAAGCAAATGGAAGAAGTGACACAACATATGAAGAAAGAGTACAAATGGATATGTACTATATAGATAATAGATCTTTATGGCTTGATATTAAAATAATATTTAAGACGGTTATATCAGTTATAAAAAAAGAAGGAGCTGTATAGATGAAGATATCTATAATTTGTCCATTGTATAATGCTGAAAATTATATAATGAGTTTACACAATAAAATATTAGAACAAGAAAAACCAGAGGGTACAGAAGTCGAAGTTTCATATGTTTTAACTAGATGTAAGGATAAAACAGAAGAAATGTTAAAAAATATGAATTTACAATATACACTTATAGAACCAAAGGATTTTTCACATTCAAAAACTAGGGAGATGATGGCTTTTAAGTCAACAGGAGATATTATAGTTTTTATATCACAAGATGTAATGATGAAGAATAACTTTTGGCTTAAAAATTTAGTACAACCTATTATAGATGGGGAGTGTGAAGCTTCATTTAGTAGACAACTTTGTACTAATAATACTATAGAAAAATATATAAGAGAAAAGAATTATCCTGAAGAATCAAGAGTGGTTTCTAAAAAGGATATTAATAAATATGGATTATTAACATTTTTCTATTCAGATGCATCGTCAGCTGTTAAAACAAGTGTATATAAAGAGTTAAATGGATATGACAATAAAAGACTTTTAATAAATGAAGATATGTATTTTGCTGAAAAGCTTATACAAGCTGGATATAGAATAAAGTATTGCTCAGATTCTGAAGTTTATCATTCTCATGTATTTACTCTTAAATCATTGTATGAAAGATACTTTGATACTGGAGTTTTCTTTAGACAAAACTCACAATTTTTAAATTATAAAGGAAATAAGAGTGGTAAAGATTTAGCTATTCATGTATTAAAAAGATCATTAGAAGATAAAAACTTTAAGGTTACATTAAATATATTACCTAATTTTGGAGCGAGATTTATTGGAAGTTTCTTAGGAAAGAAATATGAAAGTTTACCTAGAAGTTTTGTTATGGCTTCTTCAATGAGTAAAAAGATATACAATATTTAGATAATTAACAAGAGAATAAATTTTATCAATTAACATGGAGGAATTAATGTATGAAAGGTATAGTGTTAGCAGGGGGAAGTGGTACAAGACTTTATCCAGTAACAAAGGCAATGTCAAAGCAAATGGTACCAATATATGATAAGCCAATGATATATTACCCAATGTCAGTATTAATGTTAGCTGGAATAAGAGATATATTAATAATATCAACAGAAAGAGATTTACCTAATTTTAAAGAGTTATTTAAAGATGGAAGTGAATTAGGTTTAAATATAGAATACAAAGTTCAAGAAGCACCAAATGGACTTGCAGAAGCATTCATAATTGGAGAAGAATTCATAGGAGATGACAATGTAGCTATGATTCTAGGAGACAATATATTCTATGGACAAAACTTCTCAAGTAATTTAAAGGAAGCCGCTGCTTTAGAAAAGGGTGCTATGGTATTTGGATATTATGTTCAAGATCCTAAGGCCTTTGGAGTAGTAGAATTTGATGAGAATGGAAAGGTAATTTCTTTAGAAGAAAAGCCAGAACATCCAAAATCAAAGTATGCAGTTCCAGGACTTTATTTCTATGACAATACAGTAATAGAAAAAGCAAAAGGATTAAAGCCATCTGCAAGAGGAGAACTAGAAATAACAGATTTAAATAGATTATACATGGAAGAAGGAACTTTAAAAGTTAATTTATTTGGTAGGGGAATGGCTTGGTTAGATACAGGAACTCATGCTTCAATGTTACAAGCATCTAACTTTGTTGAGGCTGTTCAAAATACTCAAGGTACATATATAGCTTGTTTAGAAGAGATTGCTTATAGAAAAGGTTGGATAACAGCTGAAAAAGTTATGAACTTAGCGAAGCCTTTAATGAAGACTGGATACGGAAAATATTTAGTAGATATAGTAGAGGAAATTGAAAGTAAAAAAATTTTAGAAGAAATTGCCGCTACAGCAAACTAAGGAGGGATAACTGTGAGTAACTTTAAATTTATAGAAACAAAAATAAAAGATCTATATATTATAGAGCCTAAAGTTTTTGGAGATGAAAGAGGATATTTCATGGAAACATATAGTCAAAAAGCTTTTGAAGAAGCTGGACTTACTATGAAATTTGTTCAAGATAATGAATCAAAATCTAAAAAAGGTGTTTTAAGAGGATTACATTTCCAAACTAAACATACTCAAGGAAAGCTTGTTAGAGTAACTCAAGGAGAGGTTTGGGATGTAGCTGTAGATTTAAGAAAAGGATCACCTACATTTGGACAATGGGAAGGTGTTCATTTAAGTGCAGAAAATAAAAGACAATTCTATGTTCCAGAAGGATTTGCTCATGGATTTGTAGTTTTATCTGATGAAGCTGTATTTAATTATAAATGTACAGATTTTTATGCTCCAGAATATGATAGTGGACTTCTTTGGAATGATAAAGATGTTAATGTAGAATGGCCTTTAGAAGGAATAGAAGAAATAATATTATCAGAAAAAGATAAGAAACAAAAAACTTTAAAAGAATTAGATATTCCTTTTATATATGAAGGTTAATAGGAGGAAGTCTATGAAAATATTAATAACAGGTTCAAATGGACAATTAGGAAATGAACTTCAATCAATAATAAAAAGTGGAAAAGCAGAAATAGGTTCAGTTAGTGAAAATATAAAAAACTCAGAAGTTATTGCTTTAGATGTTGATAAATTAGATATAACTAGCTTAGAAAATGTTAAAAATGTACTTAATGAAGAAAAGCCAGATGTAGTAATAAACTGTGCAGCGGCAACAAATGTTGACGGATGTGAAAGTAATGAAGATTTTGCATTTAAAGTTAATTCTTTAGGAGCAAGAAATTTAGCTATGGTTTGTGAAGAAATTGGAGCTAAATTAGTTCAAGTTTCAACAGATTATGTATTTAGTGGTGTTGGTGAAAAACCATTAACTGAGTTTGATTTAACTGCACCTTATAGTGTTTATGGAAAAACAAAACTTTTAGGTGAAAATTATGTTAAAGAGTTTTGTTCAAAATATTATATAGTTAGAACCGCTTGGTTATATGGATATGTTGGACATAACTTTGTTTACACAATGATGAGACTTGGAAAAGAAAAAGAATCATTAAATGTAGTTAATGATCAAAAAGGAAATCCAACTCACGCAAATGATTTAGCATATCATATATTAAAGCTGATAGAAACAGAAGAATACGGAATATATCATTGTACCGGAAAAGGGGAATGTACTTGGTATGATTTTGCTAAAGAAATAATGGAATTAGCTGAAAATAAGTGCATTGTTAACCCATGTACTTCAGAAGAATATAAAACACCAGCTAAAAGACCAGAATATTCATCATTAGATAATATGATGCTTAGATGTACAATTGGTGATGAAATGAGAGATTGGAAGGAAGCTTTAAAAAGCTTTTTTAAAAATCAACAAAGAAATTAATAAAGGCTATATAAAAATATATTGATTTTAATATTATTAGTTTTAATTATTTAAATTAATATATTTTTATAATGTATAAGTAGAGAATCGGTATAATGTTAAAATACTTATAAAGATGAAAGAAGTTATTAAAGTTAGGAGAGAATTAAATGAAAACTTACTTAGTTACAGGTGGAGCAGGATTTATAGGATCTAACTTTGTATTATACATGTTAAAGAAATACGAAGATATAAAAATAATAAACTTAGATAAATTAACTTATGCAGGAAACTTAGAAAATTTAAAATCAATAGAAAATGATGAAAGACATATATTCGTTCAAGGAGATATATGTGATAAAGAATTAGTTTCAAGTTTATTTGAAAAATATGAAATAGACTATGTAGCTCACTTTGCAGCAGAATCACATGTTGATAGAAGTATAAGAGAGCCAGAAGTATTTGCTAAAACTAATGTATTAGGAACAGTAAATTTACTTAACTGCGCTAAAAATGCATGGGAAACAGAAGAAGGATGGAAAGAAGGAGTTAAATTCCTACACGTTTCAACAGATGAAGTTTATGGTTCATTAGGAGAAACAGGATATTTCATGGAAACAACACCATTAGATCCACATAGTCCATATTCATCAAGCAAAGCAAGTTCAGATTTAATGGTTAAGGCTTATGCAGATACATATAAAATGCCAGTAAACATAACAAGATGTTCAAATAACTATGGACCATTCCAATTTCCAGAAAAACTTATACCACTTCTAATAAATAACTGTTTAAATCATAAGGATTTACCAGTTTACGGAGATGGAATGAATATAAGAGACTGGTTATTCGTTGAAGACCATGCAAAAGCAATAGATATGGTAATAAACGGGGGAAGACTTGGAGAAGTTTACAATGTTGGTGGACATAATGAAAGAACTAACATTCAAATAGTAAAAACAGTTATAGAATACTTACATGATAATGTAGATGAAGAAATAACTGAAAACTTAATAAAGTATGTTGAAGATAGAAAAGGTCATGATAGAAGATACGGAATAGATCCAACAAAGATAAAAGAAGAGTTAGGATGGTATCCAGAAACAACTTTTGAAGTTGGAATAAAGAAAACAATAAAATGGTACTTAGATAATAAAGAATGGATGGAAAATGTAACATCAGGAGATTATCAAAAATATTATGAGAAGATGTACAAGTAAGGAGAGTTATTGTGAAAAAACCAAAAGTTATAGCATTTTATTTACCACAATTTCATGCCATACCAGAAAATGATGAATGGTGGGGTAAAGGATTCACTGAATGGGTAAATACAAAGAAAGCAAAACCTTTATTTGAAGGACATCAACAACCTAAAACTCCATTAAATGATAATTATTATTGTCTTCTTGATGCTGAAACTCAGGAATGGCAAGCAGAACTTGCTGAAAAATATGGAGTATATGGTTTTTGTTATTACCATTATTGGTTTAATGGTAAAATGCTATTGGAAAAACCAATGGAGAATATGTTAAATAATAAGAATATAAAACTTCCGTTTTGTATTTCTTGGGCAAACGAACCTTGGGCAAGAACTTGGGATGGAAAAAACAAAGAAGTTTTAATGTCTCAAGTATATGGAGAAGAAAAAGAATGGAAAGAACATTTTGATTATTTATCAAAATTTTTTGTTGATGATAGATATATAAAAATTGATAATAAGCCATTAGTGCTAATATATAGAACATCTAATATTCCTAAGTGTGATGAAATGATAGAGTGTTGGAATAATGAATGTAAAAAATTAGGTTTTGATGGAATTTATTTAGTTGAAACAATGAATTCTTTTCAAAATAAAAGTTGTGTTAATAAATCAGATGCAGTTGTAGAATTTGAACCAATGCTAACTATAAGACACCATCTTCCTATACATATACAGGGAGTGAGATATTTTAAAAAGAAATTAGGAGTTCTAGACAAATTAAATTATGATAATCTTTGGAATGCTGTAATAAATAAAAATGAAGATTATGGGAAAAAGAAATTTTTAGGAGCTTTTGTTTCTTGGGATAACACAGCTAGAAAGAAAAATAAAGGCCTAGTACTAAATGAAGATTCACCTAGTAAGTTTAAAAAATATTTTAAAAAACAATATGACAAAGCTATAGAGATTGGATCTGAATATATATTTATAAATGCTTGGAATGAATGGGCAGAGGGAACTTATTTAGAACCGGATAAAGAAAATGAACATGGATATATCGAAGCTTTAAATGAGGTTTTAAATGATGAATAACATAAGAAGTAAGAAAATGTTTATTTCTCATGTAGATAGTTTTGGTGGAGCTGAAAATGTTCTTATAAATATTATAAAGTTATATAATTCAGAAGATGTTATAGTTATAACAAACAAAAGAGGTAACGGTAAATTTAGTGAAAAAATTAATAAGGAATATAATGTAAAAAGATTTACTTTTGGACTACTAAGTAACAGCATAGTGAAATCATTGTTAGAATTTCCTCTAACAATGATTTCCTTAATTAGATTAATAAATATAATAAAAAAATATAACATAGATGTAATTTATAGTAATACATCAGTGAATTTAATAGGCATATTAGCAGCACTATTAACTAGAAAAAAACATGTTTGGCATGTACATGAACAATTTGGTGGAGTATTTAACTCTAAATTTAAAGTATTATATAAAAAGTTAATGAATTATGAAAACAATGAGAATATTTATATATCGAATGCTATAAAGAATGAGTGGGAAAAGAATATAGGGAAAGTTAGAAGTAAAGTATTAAGAAATCCTATAACTATAAAAGTACAGCCTAATAATAAGTCTATTGGCAATAAGGTGGTTTTAGGATTTGCAGGAAGTATTGTAGAAAATAAAAATCTAATTTTATTACTACAAAGTTTAAATTATTTAACAGAAAAGAATAATAATTTCCAATTGCTTGTTGCTGGAGATGGAAATTTAAAAGATCAAATGGTTAATTATTGCACAGAAAATAATTTGAATGATAATATTGAATTTTTAGGAAATATAGATTGTATGGAGAATTTCTATAATGCAATAGATGTATTGGTATTACCATCATTTACTGAAGGGGTACCTTTAGTAGTTCTAGAAGCAGCTGGAAGAGGAAAAATGATTATAATGACAGAAAATTCTGGAATAAATGAAATATTAGATGATAATACTGATTATTTAAGTATTAATCCATATGATAAGAATGATTTAATAAAAGTATTAAATAGTGTTTTAGAAAATCATAATATTATTAAAGAATACTCAACTAATTCTTTTAAAAAGATTAATAAATATATTAAAGAAAACAACTTTGAAAAAGAATTGAAAAATATATTATAGGAAGAGGATATAAAGGTTAATTATGATAAATTTTAAGGAGAATAAAATAATTAAATTTAGTATTCCTATAGTAATGATTATTCTAAGTTTTTTTGCTAGAATTATAGATTCTAATATTTATAGTGTAGTATTAGTATCACTTTGGCTGTTTTTTATAAATATGGTTTTAAAGAAAAAAATAAATAGAAAAATATATATTTTTATAAATATATATATCTTAATTAATATAATTCTAATACTAATAGCAACTTTACAAGCAAAAGAATGGGGATTTTCATTAGGAATACTTCATGGTGGAGTAAAGGGTATTGAATATAATGATGCATATAATTATTATAACAATATCATAGACAACTATAATGTTAATTTAACAGATTATTTGAAAAATTTTATTGTAAATATAAAATCTGACAACTATATTTATAATGTTTTCATACTATACAATCTAGTAATTTCTAAAATTTTTGGATTAAGTATAGAGGTTTTATTAATATCTAAATTAATTTTTACAGTTTTAAGTATTTATTTGATTGTATTTATATGTGATATTTTAGGAATAAAAAGAAAGTTATTAGCAATAAGTTTCTTTTCTTTTTATCCAGGATATTTATATATAAATATTAATTTTTTACGTGATAACTTTATTGTGTTTTTTGTGATTTTTATAATTTATTTTTATTTAAGATTATATAAATCGAAAGTGCTAAATAAAAAAGAAATTATATTAATACTAGTTGGATTTTTATTTTTAATAGTATTAAGATTATACTCAGCTGTAATATTAGGTGGTTGTTTATTTTTATTTAGTAAAACTAAAAATAAAAAGCAATTACGTATTAAAATTATTATGGCTATAGTGGCAATTTTAATAGTAAACCAGTTATCAATAATTTTTGGTTATGGAATACTAGGTTTTAATTATATAAATAGTTATGTAAATAATGTTGGATATATAAATGCAATAGCTCAAACTATAATAAGATTGCTTATTGGCTTCAGAGTAATAGGAACTGCACTTTCATCAGGGCTTATATCTAACTTCTTAGTAATGATATCACCAATATATATTTCTTTAATTAATATTATATTATTTATATTAATTTTAAGAAAAAAGGTTATTCTTAATAAGTTAAATATGAAAATTTTAAGTTTTTATTTTATTTTTGCTTTTTTAAATGGTTTAATATTAGTTTTAAGAGATCAAATAATTGTAGAAAGAATATATGCAATGTGGATTTGGATGATTGCATTAGTTATTTCTACTTATGAAGAATAATTTAAAATTAAAAGGAGGTGGATTATATGAAAGCTAGTTTAAAAGAAGCCCAAGAGTTAATGACAACAATATTAAAAGATATTGATTCTATATGCAGAAAAAATAACATAAATTATTGGATTGAATCAGGAACTTTATTAGGTGCCGTTAGACATAAAGGCTTTATACCTTGGGATGATGATATTGATATTGGAATGCTGAGGGAGGATTATAATAAGTTTTTAGAGATAGCTAATAAAGAATTAAAAGATGATGTTATTTTATGTAATTTTAAAAATGAAAAGAATGTCCAATATCAATGGTCAAAGGTAAAACATAAATATAGCGAAATAATAGAAGATGGCAATACCTCAGAAAAATCTGGTCTTTTCGTGGATATATTTCCATATGATTTTTATTCAAGAGAAGGAAATGATTTTGCAAGTAAATTAAAAAAGAGATATAAGAAGAAATTTGCAGTATTACATTACAGTAGCTTAGATAATAAATCTATAAATAATAGTAGTGATAAAGTAAAAAAATATATATGTAAAATACTTAAGATATTTTTAAATAAAACATTTAATGAATTATGTAGTGATGTGGTTAAGGAAATTACCGTAAAGGAAAGAAACAAAGAGGATGTTCTAAGTTATGGTATAGAGGTCACTGCATATGATAATTATTTAGAATATAATGATATTTTCCCATTAACAGATATAAGTTTTGAAAATATAACTGTTAAATCTCCTAACAAAAAAGAAAAATATTTAAAGCAGTTATATGGAGAAGATTATATGAAGCTTCCTAAACATGAAGATAGAGTGTTTCATAATAACGGAATATTTATAATGAAAAAAAGAAACTTTTAATTAGTCAATTGGGGTTGGTTAATATTGGAGGTTAAAAAGTTTTTATTTAGGAGGCTTAAATGAGTAAATCAATATCGAAAAATATAATATTTAAATTCTTATTAAATATTTTTAATGTAGTAGTTCCAATAATTATAGGTCCTTATGTATTAAGAGTTTTAGGACCAGACTTAATGGGAACAATAAACTTCTCTCAAACAATATATGGATACTTTTTCATATTTGCAGGTTTTGGAGTATATCAATATGGTTTAAGAGAAATAAGTAGAGTTAGAGACGATAAAAAAAAGCTTTCACAGGTATATACCAGTCTATTTACTCTAACCTTTATAACAAATATACTTACAACAATTGGGTATGTATTATTTGTTCAGTTTAACTATTCTGGAACAGAAATATATGTTGCTTGTATGATATTAACTTTTAATTTATTAGCTAATATCTTTTATACTGAATGGGTAAATGAAGGGTTAGAAAACTATGACTTCATAACAATAAAAACTATCATAATTAGAATTATTTATGTGGTATTTTTATTTATACTTGTTAGAAGTGCGAATGACTTAAAAGAATATATGATTCTTTTAGTTTTATCAACATTTTTAAATAATATTGTAAGTTTTATATACATAAGAAAAAGAATACCTTTTGATTTTTCTGACTTAAAATTATTAAGGCATATAAAACCATTATTTTTAGTTGTTATATTATCAAATGCCAATGTATTATACACTCAACTAGATAGATATTTTATAGGAGAGTATATAAATATGGATTCTGTTGCTTATTATACAACAGCGCAAAATATAAGTAACATAATAAATACCTTGTTGCTTACAGTTATTTATGCAACTATTCCAAGAATGTCAAATTATATAGCAAATGAAAATCATGATGAATATAAAGGTTTATTAGATAAAATTTCAAAAATGTATTTTATAGTTCTTTTCCCAGCTGCTATAGGTATGCTGGTTTTAGCTAAAGAGGTAATTCTTATATATGGTGGTAGTAAGTATTTAGATGCTATACCAATGCTTAAGGTTTTTGCTATATATATAATTACTTTAGGATTTGAGACCATATTAAGTAATCAGGTTATGTATATAAGAGGAAAAGAAAAAGAACAAGTAAAGATAACATTTATAGGGGGAGCAGTAAACCTAATATTAAATATAACATTATTATGGACAGGCTATTTCAATGGAACAAATGCAGTAATAACAACAATGTTAGCTAATATAGTCGTTATTATATTAGAATACTTATATATAAAATTTGTTATGGACTTAGATTTTAACATTTTTAGCCTAGATAAGATGAAGTATCTAGCAATATCATTATTATTTATACCTATAACTTATTTTATAGGAAAATTTATAAGTGGAGTTATACTATTTACTTTAGCAGTAATGATTATAAACTCATTAGTTTATTTCTTAATTTTACTAGTTATTAAAGATGATTGTTTATTAGAAATAATAAATAAATTTACTAAAAAATTAAAAAGATAAAAAATAAAAGGGGGAGTTTCATTGATTAAAAAGTTTATTCTTGCTACAGTTATTACTTTAAGTGTAACTTCAATTAATGTTCTAGCTTCAGAGAATGTAAATGATAAGTCTGATGAAAGTAAGTCTTCTAGTTTAGTTGGAGAAACTTATGAAATTGTAAAAGAGCCAAATATGTTTTTTTCAATTCCAGGTGATAATGTAGAAAGCTATAAAGATGAAAATGGAATTGAGAGAGAAGAATTTAAAAAGGATAAAGAAGGTCAAGAATCTATAAACAGACTTGTTACAAAGACTAAGAGTAAGTATGAGATAGCATTAGCTCATGAAAATGGGAAATATACATTTTTAGATTCTGCAAACACAAAGGAAGAAGCAGAGAAAAAGGTTGAAAATGCAAGTGAAAAATATAATACTTTTGCAGCAATGCCTGTTGTTTTAAATGATAGTGGACAAGTAGCTTATTCAGAAAAATCAATGGGAAGATTAGTTAAATATAAAAATGGAAGTCCAGCTGGATATGGAGAAATAACCAATATATATGCTAATCCTAATTTAACAAATGACTTTACATATATTAATCATGGTTATGTAGATGATGTTCCAATAATTGAGGATAGAGGAAATGTTGCAAAAATAGAAGTTGGAGGATATGAAGGTTGGGTAAATAAAGATACTAGTTCTGGAAATTATGATTTAGTCATAGTACCATTAAACCAAGTAAAAAATCCAAGTTATTATATAGTTAGAGATGGAGAGTTAATCCATTATATAAGTAGTGATCTTACCAATTATTCTGAAGGTGGATATGAGGTTGTTATAGGACCAGCACCTAATTTCTTAAATGAAAATGTAAAATATTATAGTTATGATAACAAATATTTTTATAAAGATTTAAGTACATTAATAGGTGATTTACAAAATGATAATCATAATAATTCCGTAAATGCAAATAATCCTTTTTATCCATATTATATGTATTTACCATTTAGAAGTAAAACAACATTTACTGCTGAAGAATTAAATAATTTTATTGCTAAAAAGACAAAATCATATAGCAAATTAAGAGGAACTGGACAAGCTTTTATAGATGCACAAAATAAATATGGAGCAAATGCTCTTTTACTTTTAGGACTAGCGGCTAATGAATCAGCTTGGGGGACATCTCAAATAGCTCAACAAAAAAATAATTTATTTGGAATAAATGCTATTGATTCAAGTCCAGGAGCATCAGCAAATTCATTTGAAACTGTTGAAGGCTGTATAAATGATTTTGCAAAATATTATATTTCTAGAGGATATTCAGATCCAGAAGATTGGAGATATTTTGGAGGATACCTTGGAAATAAGGGTAGTGGAGCTAATGTTAAATATGCTTCAGATCCATTCTGGGGAGAAAAAGCAGGACAAAATGCTTATATAGCTGATTACTGGACAAGTGGAAAAGGAATAGCAGGTTTAAAAGATTATAATTACTATCAGCTAGGCATTTATACAGGGGCTAGTAGTGTTACAAATAAAGATAATGAAAAATTATATGATGTAGGTAGCTTATATACTGAAAGAGTAGAAAAAATAGGAGCTACAACAATTTTAACTAGCAAAGAAAAGATTAGCCACAATGGAAAAGACTGTTATGAAATAAATCCAGTTAGAACAACTCCTGTAATATCAAATGGATCACCAGTAGCATTCCCAGGTCCATATGATTGGAATGATAAAGGTTTTGTAGATGCATCAAAAGTTAAGCTTATAAATGAAGGTAAGCATTCTGAAAATGTTATAGGAAAATGGGTAATGAATGAGGGCATATGGTACTATTATTTAGGTGAAAAATATGCTGTAGGATTAAAATGTATAGATGGCTATTGGTATTATTTTAATCAAAATGGAGAAATGCAAATTGGATGGCAAAAGATAGATGGAAAGTGGTATTATTTTAGACCAGATGGAAATATGAAAATAGGCTGGGAAGAAATAAACGGATATTGGTATTACTTTAATGAAGATGGAGTAATGCAGACAGGATGGCAAGAGATAGGTGGAAAATGGTATTATTTTAGACCAGATGGAAATATGAGAATAGGCTGGGAAGAAATAAATGGATATTGGTATTACTTTAATGGAGATGGAGTAATGCAAACAGGCTGGCAAGAACTAGGTGGAAAATGGTATTATTTTAGACCAGATGGAAATATGAAAATAGGCTGGGAAAAAATAAATGGCTGTTGGTATTACTTTAATGCAGATGGAGTAATGCTTACTGGAACTCAAAAAATAGACGGTGTTATATATAACTTTAAAGATAATGGAATGTTAATTGAATAATAAATAATAAATTATAAGGAGAAAAGAATTTATGATAAAAAGAAAAGGGTATCTAAATATTTTATTAGGAGGAATCTTAGCGAGTTCTTTGTTATTAAATACTACTATATATGCTATAGATAATACAAACAAAAATGATTTAAGCAATAATAGTGTTCAAATAGATAATAAAGAAAAAAACAATAATGATAGTGTTAAAGAGAATATTTCTAATAATGCTAAAGTATCAGATACTTTAAATGAAAAAGAAAATTCAAATGTTTCTAATGATTCCAAAGCAGTTGATAAAATTAAAAGTGGCTGGCAAGAGATAGAAGGAAATTGGTATTATTTTAATTCAAATGGAAATATGAAAACTGGTTGGGAAGAAATAAATGGATATTGGTATTATTTTAATAATGATGGAATAATGCAGACAGGATGGCAAGAGATAGGTGGAAAATGGTATTATTTTAGACCAGATGGAAATATGAGAGTAGGCTGGGAAAAAATAAATGGGTATTGGTATTACTTTGGAAGTGATGGATCAATGCAAACTGGCTGGCAAGAAGTAGGTGGAACATGGTACTATTTTAGACCAGATGGAAATATGAAAATCGGTTGGGAAGAAATAAACGGATATTGGTATTACTTTAATGGAGATGGAGTAATGCAAACTGGTTGGCAAGAAATAGGTGGAGTATGGTATTACTTTAGACCAGATGGAAATATGAGAATAGGCTGGGAAGAAATAAATGGGTATTGGTATTACTTTGGAAGCAATGGAGCAATGCAGACAGGCTGGCAAGAGCTAGGTGGAACATGGTACTATTTTAGAACAGACGGAAATATGAAAGTAGGCTGGGAAGAAATAGATGGAAAGTGGTATTATTTTGCTACAGATGGAGTTTTAGAAACAAATAAAGTAGTTGGAGATTGGTATGTAAATAATGATGGAGTAGGGAATCAGATTGTAACTGAAGGTGTATATGGAAAGAGTGGAAAGGGCAGAGATTTAGAATATTATAGAATAGGACACGGTAAAAAAGTATTATTCTCAGTTTTTGGAGTACATGGATATGAAGATGCTTGGAGTGGTGATTCACAAGAACTTAAAATAATAGCTGAAAAGTCAGTAAATAGATTAAGAAGTGAATATAATACTAAAGGAATAGATTTAAGTGAATGGAGTGTATATATTATACCTTCAGCTAATCCAGATGGAAGAATTGATGGATGGACAAACAATGGACCAGGTAGAACTACAGTAACAACTAAGAATGATATAAATAGATCATTCCCTACAGGATTTACTCCTTTTTATAGTGCTAGAAACTATACAGGACCAACAGCATTAGGTTCTCCAGAGGCAAAGGCTTTATATGGTTTCATAAATAAAACTATGGAAGGAGCAACTGAAAAAGTTCTTTTAGATGTACATGGATGGGAAAACAAAACAATAGGTAATCCTAGCATTGCTAGATATTTTGATAATGAATTTGGCTTTAGAAATATAAATAAATATCCAGGTGGATTTGTAATAACTTATGGAAATGCTATAGGAGCTAAATCAGTTTTAGTAGAATTCCCAGTTCCTTATTCACATCAAGATATATTAAGAAGAGATTTTTCAGGTAAATTTGCTAATGGATTAGTAAATATTCTTTTAAATAACTAAAAATAAGTATAACTAAACTATATGATAAAATTTTAAAATTTTATCATATAGTTTTTTATTGTAAAAAAATAGTTAATAAATTACATTTCTAATTGTTGTCTGTAAATTTTTACATTAAATGAAATTAAATATTTTTCAAATAAAATGTTACTAATATGTAAATATTTATTATGATAAAATCCTTAAAATTAAACTGTAAATACGTTACAAAATTTAAAAAAATTGAAATGAAAAGAAGGTTTGGAAATGAAAAAGGTAAAAGAAAAAGTAGCTATTGCAGTATTGACAGGGGTAATTATGGGGGTGTCAGGTTCATTTGTATTTAGTGGAAGGAATATATATGCAAGTGAATTAAAGAGTACTTTAAGCGATGAACAAACTAGTCAAAAAAACGAAAAAGAAAAAAAAGAAAAAACTTTAGAATTAAAAGAAGAAATACAATCAAGTAACAAGATGAAAGAAGAAAATAAAGATGTTATTAAGAAAGAAGAAATAGATAAGAAATTTGATAATAATGAAGTAAGAGAAAATAAAGTAACTACTTTTGATATTAAATCAAATGAAAAGTCTAAAGTTGAAAAATGTCATTGGTTTAAAAATGGAACAGATGGTGATGGAAGAACTATATGGTCATATAAAAATAAAGAAGGAAAAAATGTAGTTGGTTTAGCTGAGATTAATGGGGCTAAATATTTCTTTGATGAATATGGTCGTATGCAAACCAGAATAATAAAAGATTATAAAAGTAATAAAATATATTATGCTGAATCAAATGGAGTTTTAAGCAATTATAAAGGTTGGAAAAAAATAGATGATGAATGGTATTATTTTAATGGCAATGGAACTTTAAAAACAGGATGGTTAAGCTTAGGAGGGAAAAGATATTACTTAAATGATCAAGATGGTAATATGGTAATAGGAGCTTTGGCTATAGAAGGTAAGCAATACTATTTTAATTCAAATGGAGAATTAATTAAAAAAACTGGCTGGTTAAAAGGTAAAAATTTAGAAACAGGAGGAATATGTTGGTATTATTTTGACGAAGAAGGAAATTTACAAAAAGGATTTAAGAATATAGATGGAGTAAACTATTATTTTACTGAAAATGGATTTATGGCTACAGGAGTTCAAAATGTTAAGCAAAAAGATGGTAATTATAAATTAATGCTTTTTAGTGAAAATGGTAAATTTATAGATAAAGCTGGTTGGTATGAAGTAAAGGATAGTTCAAATGATTCAAGTTGGTACTATATAAATAGTGATTATACTTTAGCAACAGGATTAAAGGAAATAAATAATAAATTGTATTACTTTGATCCAGATAGCGGAATGATGATTTCAAATAAACTTCAAGAAGTTGTGATGAAAGATGGAAGTAAAAAAGATTATTATTTTAATAATAACGGAGTTGCCTTAATAAACAATGAAGGATGGCAATCTCAAAAAGAAAATAATAAAATAATGTGGCAATATTTAAAAAATGAACAACCTGTAAGTGGATTACAAGAAATAAACGGAAAAACATATTATTTTAATGAAAATACTTCCTATATGGAAACTGGAGTTGTTGATACAGGAAAAGGAATTTATCTTTTTGATGATAATGGAGCAAAAGTTAATAAAACAGGATGGATTCAAAATAAAGGACACTGGTATTATTTAAATAATGATTCAACTGTAAAAAGAGATTGGTTAAACTCTGGGTATAGTTGGTATTATTTAAATGATAATGGAATAATGGCTACTCAATGGAAAAAAGTAAATGATTATTGGTATTATTTTGGCTCAAATGGAGCAATGCAAAAAGATTGGAAAGAAATAAATAGCAATTGGTATTACTTAAGAAATGATGGAATAATGACAACTCAATGGGAAAAAGTAAATAATTACTGGTACTATTTTGGCTCAAATGGAGCAATGCAAAAGGATTGGAAAGAAATAAACAATAATTGGTATTACTTGAGAGATGATGGAATAATGGCAACTCAATGGGAAAAAGTAAATGATTATTGGTATTATTTTGGCTCAAATGGAGCAATGCAAAAGGATTGGAAAGAAATAAACAATAATTGGTATTACTTGAGAGATGATGGAATAATGGCAACTCAATGGGAAAAAGTAAATAATTATTGGTATTATTTTGGCTCAAATGGAGCAATGCAAAAAGATTGGAAAGAAATAAATAACAATTGGTATTACTTGAGAGATGATGGAATAATGACAACTCAATGGAACAAAATAAATGATTATTGGTATTACTTTAATGATGATGGGAAAATGATAAATAACCAATATATTGATGGATGGAGAATAGATAATAATGGGGTAGCTCATTATGAAAAAGCTTTTAGAAATCCAAAGTTAGAAAATAGTAATCAAATAATAGTTGTAACGACAAATAATATGAGTACAAGTTATTGTAATATAGAAATTTATGAAAAGAATGATTCTGGTGAATGGAATAATATTGATAGTACAACTGGAAGAGTAGGAGCTAATGGACTTGCTTACATTGAAAATAGAGTTCAATCAACTAATACTACTCCAGCTGGTGTTATGAGCATAACAGGAGCTTTTGGAGTTAAGAATAATCCTGGAACAAAATTAGATTATATAAAGGTTAATAATAATATGTATTGGGATTTAAATAGCGAAAATTCTACATATAATAGATTGATTAATTATAATCCTGGTGGAGATTATGAGCATTTAATTTCTTATCCTAGACAATATGAATATTCTTTAATAACTGATTATAATCACAATCAGGTTCCAAATAAAGGAGGAGCAATTTTTGTACATTGTTTAGGAAGAGGGGCTACTGGAGGATGTGTTTCAATGCCTAGAGAAAAAATGATTGAAATATTAAAGTGGATAGATCCTAAGAAGAATCCTAAAATTTTAGTTATTCCTAAAGATGATTTAGATGATTATTGGTATTAATACTTAATATAAAATAATCTTAAATAAGAAGTATATACCTATTAATAATAGTAATTTTAAAATTATCATTTAAATTTAATATTATTAAATAGTTTTAAGAAGTATTAACTTATCTAGTATAAGTTAATACTTTTTTTATTGTAATAAGGAAAATTTTGTGATATTATATTGATGTTCAAAAAATGAACGAAGGGAGAGTTGAGGATGTTATCATATGATATTGAAGTTTTAAAAATTATAAATGATGAAGACAATATAAGTCAAAGAAGATTAGCAGAAATGCTAAACATTTCTTTAGGTAAAATAAATTCTTTACTTAAGGAACTATTGACTAAAGAATACATAGTTAAAATTGATATAGATAAGAGAAATGTTAAATATGAATTAACTGAGGCAGGAATTGCATTACTAGAAAATTCATTAGATAAAGTTAAAAGCACAAAGTTATCAATACATAAGCATAAATTTCATAGAGTTAAACAAGCTGTTATTTTAGGAGCTGGTGGTAAAGGTGATTTTGGAAAGCCAGCTGGTTTTTTAGAGCTTGAAGAATTCAGAATAATTGATAGAATAATTGATATTTTGAAATCAAATGGTATAGAGAAGATTGTTATAGTAAATGGATATAAGAAAGAATACTATGAAGAATTAGCTGAAAAAGATTCAACAATTTTTTGTGTAACTAATTCAAATTATAAATGGACAGGAACTATGAGTTCTTTAGCTTTAGCTAAGGAATATATAGATGATGATTTTATATTGGTAGAAAATGATCTTGTTTTTGAAAGTAGAGCTGTAGAACAAATTATTAAAAATGATAATAGAGATTGTGTTTTAATTACTAATGAAAGTGGATCAGGGGATGAGGCCTTCGTTGAAATAAGGGATGGCTATCTTTTTAAAATGTCAAAAGATGTACACCAATTTAATAAGATTGATGGAGAAATGATTGGTATAAGCAAAATATCTTATAAATTATTTAAAATGATGTTAGAAGAATTTAAACATAATATAAATCCATATATGAATTATGAGTACACTATGTTAGATGTTGCTAGAAATTATAAGGTTGGTTATGAAAAGATAAATGACCTTGTTTGGGGAGAAATTGACAATAAAGATCAATATGAAAAAGTAAAGAAACACATTATACCTATGATAAGAAGAAAAGAAATGCAATATAAAATAGATCAAGTAAAAAGTGCTATAGTTAATGGATTAAAGGTTTCAGAAGAGGAAGTTAAAGAAATAGTACCTGTAGGAGGTATGACTAATAAAAACTATAAGGCTTTTGTAAATGACAAAGCCTATATAGTAAGAATACCAGGATTAGGTACAAGCTCTATGATTAATAGAAGAGATGAAATGATAAACTCTAAACTAGCAGCAGATGAAGGAATAGATGCTAAAATACTTTTCTTTGATGAAGAGTCTGGAGTAAAGATTGCAGAACTTATAGAGGGAGCAGAAACTCTTAATCCTGCAACGGCTAAAAAGAAAGAAAATATGGAATTAGTGGTAGGGGCATTAAGAACTTTACATAATTCAGAGATAAAAATGGAAAATAGATTTAATGTTTTTGAGAAAATTGAGGATTATGAGAGTCTTGTTAAAAAGGTTAATGGTACTCTTTTTGAAGATTATTATGAAATAAAAACAAGAGTATTAAAGTTAGAAAAAGTTTTAGAAGATAATGGAATGGAAATAAAACCATGTCATAATGATACCGTTCCAGAAAACTTTGTTAAAGATATTAATGAAAGAATGTATCTAATAGATTGGGAGTACAGTGGATTAAATGATCCTATGTGGGATTTAGCGGCTCACTCAATTGAATGTGATTTTTCAGAGGATGATGAAGAATTATTCTTAAATCTATATTTTAACAATTTAATTGAAGATAAGCATAAGATAAGAATTCTTGTTTATAAAATATGTCAGGACTTTTTATGGAGCATATGGACTATTTTAAAAGAGGCTCAAGGCGATGATTTTGGAACTTATGGTATAGATAGATATAATAGAGGAAAGAAAAACTTAGAGTTATTAGATAAAATTTTAATGGGGCAATAAAGTATGAATTTAAAGGAGAGGCAGTATGTTTAAAAGTAATTATAAGGGATATGGTAGTGGAATTATATCTGCTATGGCTTGGGGGCTAGATACTGTTTTAGTTGGAGTTATATTATCCATGGCTCCATTTATAAATACAGAGGCAGCTATAATGTTAGCTCCTTTTGTAAGTACATTTTTACATGATTTTTTTTCAACTTTATGGATGTTTATTTATATGATTTTTACAAGACAAGTTGGAAAACTTTTTAAGGCATTAAAAACTCCAAGTACAAAATATGTTATTTTAGCATCTATATTTGGTGGGCCTATGGGTATGACTGGATATTTACTTTCTGTTAATTATATAGGACCATCATATGCAGCTACTATATCATCAATATATCCTGCTGTTGGAGCCGTTTTAGCAGCAATATTCTTAAAAGAAAAAATTAGTAGAAAAGGGTATATTGGATTAACAATAAGTATATTAGGAATAGCCCTTTTAGGATTTGGAAATGATGGAGGAAAAGCTAGTTTAATAGGATTTTTATTTGCTGGGTTAAGTGTTTTAGGATGGGGTTCAGAATCTGTAATATGCTCTTATGGTATGAAAGATGAAGATATAAGTCCTAAGCAAGCTTTACAAATTAGACAGTTTATATCTGCTCTTTTTTCAGGGGTAATAATTCTTCCTTTATTAAAAGCTTATCCATTAGTATTTGAAGTTTTAAAAGGAAATGTTATTTTGGTTATAATAGGCACAGCTTTAATGGGAACAATCTCTTACGTTTGTTATTATACAGCTATTCATAAATTAGGCCCAACAAGAGCAATGGGACTTAATATAACTTATGTTGTATGGGCAATGATTTTTGATAAAGTACTATTAGGTCATGATATAACTATTAAAATGGTAATATGTGCTTTAATGGTTATGATAGGCTCATTTGTAGTGGCAACTCAACCAGCACATGAAGAAGAATTAACTAATGTTACTAATACAGCAGTTTAGTTCTTAATAGATAAGAAATATATAATAAAAGAAATCAAGTGTATTTAACTAATTAAGATGGGATTGTAAATGCCTTAATATTAGATTGTTTTAAAGAAAAAGAAATATAAAGTAAGTTTTGAGAGAATAATAAAGGAGATTAATAAATGAGAGCAATATTACTAGCAGCAGGAATGGGAACTAGATTAAGACCCCTAACTTTAGATACACCTAAGTCACTTATAGAAGTTAATGGAAGACCTCTTTTAGAAAGACAGATAGAATTTTTAAGAGAAAGAGGAGTAGAAGAAATAATTGTAGTTACAGGTTATCTTGCAGAAAAATTTGATTATTTAAAGGATAAATACGGAGTAAAACTAGTTAATAATGATAAATATGATATATATAACAATATATATACTATGTATTTAGTTAGAGAATATTTAGAGAATACCTATGTGGTTGATGCTGATGTTTACATATCAGAAAATTTCTTATTAGAAAAACCAGAAACATCAATGTATTTTTCTGCCAATAAACAAGGTTTTAAAGGAGAATGGAAACTTAGCTTTGATGAGGATTTAAAGGTAAATGATATAGAAGTTGGAGATGATGAGGGCTATATATTATGTGGAGTATCTTATTGGGATAAGAAAGATACAGATATAATAGTTAAGGAACTTGAAGACATGGTTGAAAATGGCGATTTTAGTGAGTTATATTGGGATGATATTGTAAAGAATAATATTTCTAAGTTAGATATTCGCATTGAAAAGATTTCAGAAAATAGTATTTATGAAATTGATAATTTAGAAGAATTAGACTATGTTAAATCAGTAGTAGAGAAATAATAAAGACAAGCTATTAGCTTAAGTTTTAGCTAATAGCTTGTCTCTTTTTTATATAAATTAAAATAGACTTTAATAATTACTAATAAATTTATAAATTAAAAATAAATTTTTATACATATTATTCTGGTAAATAGAAGAAATGAGTTGCTCTTATAGTACCGTTAACAGGGTCATCTACTGAGACTAGTCTTCTATGAAGAACAGAATCAAAATATTTTTTTTGATTGTCAACTATATAAGCATAATCATCATCATACCAATTCATAAATGTAAATGAATGTTTATATCCTGAAAATACTACATCTCCAGGTCTAAGATCACTTGTGTTAGTTGATTTTATCCATCCTCTAGAAAGTAATTCTCTTTCTAATTGATATGTGTTAGCTACATATAGAGGGATTTTAACTCCAGCTCTTCTTAAGGCTTCAGAAGTGAAATAAACACAGTTATTAGTTGTTTCTCCACCGTGAAGGTCTATAGCAGCATAATGAACAGATTCTCTATTATCTTCATTACTCATATAATTAAATAACTTGTATTGAGTATATGAATGAGATCTAGATGGAGAACCGTGTAATACAATTCCATCTTTATTTACATAAGTAGACTCAAACCATTTATCAGTTATCATTACCCCATCTGAATCAAATTTATATATGTTTCCATTAATTGTTTTTTCAGAGTCCTTAACCATGGCTCCAGTCTCTTCGCTAAGATAATACCATTTATCATTTTGAGAAGCCCAACCAATTTGCATGTCTCCATTATAATCATTAAATAGATACCAATCGTCATCTATATTTTGCCATCCAGTAGACATTATACCGTCATTTCTAAAATGATACCATTTATTATTTATTTCATGCCAATCAGTTTGCATTATACCATTATTATTGAAAAAGTAAAAATAATCATTTACTTTTTGCCAATTAGTAGCCATTATTCCATCTTCTCTAAAGTAATACCAATTATTATTTATTTCTTGCCAATTAGTTTGCATAGCACCATTATTATCAAAATAATACCAATAATCATTTACTTTTTGCCAATTAGTAGCCATTATACCATCTGGTCTAAAATAATACCAAACTCCACCTATTTCTTGCCAATCAGTTTGCATAGCGCCATTATCACTAAAATAGTACCAATAGTCATTTACTTTTTGCCAACCAGTAGCCATTATACCATCTGGTCTAAAATAATACCAAACTCCACCTATTTCTTGCCAATCAGTTTGCATATTACCATCATTATCAAAATAGTACCAATAATCATTTATTTTTTTCCAAGATGTAGCTTTAGTACCATTAGTTATATAATACCAATTATTATTTTCATGAACCCAGCCATTATTTATATCAGTCTTTTCTGAAGAAATGTTAGATACTTCTTTAGTTGGCTGAGCAAAAACTGATATGCTTTGCAAGGATAAAGTAAGCGTTAGTATAAGGGTTGTAATAATTCTCCTTCTTTTCATAATAACCTCCAATTTTTATATCAATATTATAGAATTAAAAAAAGTATATTTTAATTTAAATCAATAGTATTAAGCAAAAATAATACTTCTATAAATATATAGAAGTATATAAAAAATTTTATTTTTTATCTTCAAAAATATAATCATGAATTTGCTTAACTGTAACATCTTTATCAAATGCTAAATAATAAACACCATTTATCATTTCACCTTTAGAATACTGATCCATAGGATATCTTTCTTGTTCTAAGCCAGAACCACCCATAGAAGCAACTATTTTTGCAAGATTTAGAATTTCACCAGATGAAAGACTAGTAGTTACCATAGGCATAAGTTCGTTTAAGATTGTTGGGTATTTAGCTGGAGAAACTTGATTAAATTTTTCAAATAATTTGCTTAAAACTATTCTTTGTCTTTCAGTTCTCTCACCATCTCCACCAGCAGTGTATCTTATTCTACAGTAAGCTAGGGCTTGTGTACCATTTACATGTTGAACACCAGGTGAAGTTATTAAAGGACAATCAGTATTACTAAGTCTATTTAAATCTTTTATATGATCGTTTATACCAGGACTTGCATCAATTTCATCTTGTCTTATATTTAGATCCATTCCACCAACAGAATCAATTATTTTAGGTAATGATGAGAAGTTAACTGTAGCAAAATCTTTAAGATTTAAGTCAAAGTTTTCATTTAAAGTTTTTAAAGCTAATTCATGTCCACCAAAAGCATAGGCATGGTTTATTTTATCTTTTCCATGTCCTTGAATATCTACATAAGAGTCTCTCATTATTGAAGTTAATTTAAGTTTATTATGTATCTTATCAACTGTAGCTATCATTATAGCATCTGATCTACCATCAGTACCTTCAGGAGCATCAATTCCAAATAAAGCTATGTTAGCTATTCCATCGTATTTAGAAAGCTTTTCATCTACCGCTTTATCAATTCCTAAATTGTCTTCATTTAAATCAACTTTGTTCACTTTTCCAAGCATAGTTAGTCCATAAGTAGCTACCCCTCCTACTAAACCAACTATTAAAAGCCCTATAATTGAAAGTGCAATTATTAATTTACGATTTTTAGCAGGCTTTTTTGAACTCCTTTTTTTATTAGTTTTTCTTGCCAATGTAAGCATCCTCCCTTTTTAAAATTACAAAACAATTGTAGCATTCTATTGCATAAGTTGTAAAGTTATGGATAAGATTGTTAAAATTTAAAAATAATATTAATGTTATTTTTAAAATATTAAAATTAAAGAAAGGTTATTTTTGCTTAAGATAAAGCGCATAAAATTATAGTTAAAAAATAATATTTTTTTATAGAGTTTAAAGTGAAAAAAAGATTTATAAATAAAAAAGAATATTTATCAAATATAAATTTTGATAAATATTCTCATATTATAAGATATTATATTTTAAGCTGTAGCAGTTTCTCTTGTAGGAATAATGCTTGGTATTATAAATCCTACTAAAGCAGGTACTACCCAACCAAATCCTTTAGAGTATAGTGGAAGAAGAGAAACTAAGTTTTCTACTCCAGGTATAAAGTTACCTAGTGTTATTAATATACTAACTACTAAAGTAACATATACAGTAACCTTATGAGTAAGTGGGTTAGTTATTCTCTTATGGAATAGATTTAATAATATAAGAACTATTGTTACTGGGTAGATTACACCAAGTAAAGTAGCTGATAATGATATTATTTTATCTAATCCCATACTAGCAACTAATATACTAGTTACTGTCATTAATAAAACGTTAAATTTATATGGTAATTTACCATTAGAAACTCTTTCAAAGAAGCTTCCACCAGCAGAAAGTAATCCTATTGAAGTTGTTAAACAAGCTAATGCCATTGATACACCTATTAATATTGCACCTGCATGTCCTAGAATACTTTCAGCAACAAAAAGTAATAATTGAGAATTTGATAAATCTAAAGCTAAATCCCCAGTATGAGCACCAAGGAAGATTAATCCACCATAAATTATTGCTAGTCCTCCGATTGCAATAACTGCTGCTTTAATAAGTAATTTAAAGCTAGCTTTACCAGTATATCCTTTAGCTTTTATTGAACCTAATATTATTGAAGAGAATATAACAGCTGCAATTGCATCCATTGTTTGATATCCTTCAAGTAATGATGTAAAAAGAGCATCAGGAGTATATGATTTTGTTAAAGCGTCTATTGGACTAAGAACTCCCTTAGCTATTAAGAAAAATAATATAGCTAATAATATAGGAGTTAAAAATTTACCTAAAACATCTATAACTTTTGATGGCTTTAATACAAAGATTAAATTAACTAAAAAGTAAACAACTATTACTGCAAAGTAATTTATATTTGCAAAGTTAGGAGCAAATGCTAATTCAAATGTAGTAGCTGCTGTTCTAGGAATAGCTAATAATGGTCCAATAAGTATAAATAATGCTATTGAATATATTAATGAGAATTTTTTACCTACTTTATCTCCGAATAATTCAAACTTACCGTTAACTCTCATTGAAGATAATATACCAAGTAGTGGTACTCCAACTCCAGTTATTATAAATCCTATAATCCCTAAATAGTAATCTACACCTAAATTTCTTCCTAATAAAGGTGGGAAAATAAGGTTACCAGCCCCCAAAAACATTGAGAATAGTGCAAAGCCGATTACTAAAAAATCTGATCTTTTGTTATTCATAATATACACCCCGTCTTTCTTAAACAATCAAATTAATATTTACATTTAAAATTATTATTTAAGATATAAGAGATAAATAATTTTAAAATATATTGATTTATAATTTGATTTAAAAAATTTTTATATAGTATTTTGCTAATATTCTTTTATTAAATTTTTATTTTATTTTTAAAAGTTATAATACTATATTATCATAATGTTAAGAAAAATCAACAAAAATATTTTATATATAAAATTGTGGAAATATAAACTTGATAATTTGATAAAAAAATAGCTGTAATATTAAATTAATGTTAAAATGGATATTAAAGGGATAGTTATAGAATTCATCTTAATAATAAGTAAAAGAAATAAATAATCTTGACTAAAGAGTAAAAAATGATAAAATAACATTAAAGTTTAATATAAAATATCAATGACAAGAATTAGTAAACTTAAAAACAAACTTTAAGAGAGTCATATGTTTGCTGGGAGTATGATAGTTATGATTAAGTTGAATGGATCTTCGAGATGTTTAGAGGAATTTTAGTATTCTAAATCGTAATTCTTACGTTACAAGAAAGAGATACAAAGAATTTTCTTTTTAACATTAGGTGGTACCGCGATATATTCGTCCTATAAGTCTTATGACTTATAGGGCTTTTTTATTTTAAAAGAAAATAGCTATTTAAGAAATAAAAAGATTAATTAAATTTTTATAAAGGAGGTGTATCTGATACTTCATTTGATTTTTAGAAGCATCAGAAAAACTAATGGAAGATAAGAAAAAAATTATTTTTAGTGGAATAAAGCCATCAGGTGATTTAACATTAGGAAATTACTTAGGCGCTATAAAAAACTGGACTAAATTACAAGAAGAATATGATTGTTATTTCTGCGTTGTTGATTTACATGCCATAACAGTAAAACAATTACCAGCAGATTTAAGAAGAAGAACTTTAGAAGTTTTAGCTATATATATAGCATCAGGAATAAATCCAGAGGAAAATACATTATTTATACAATCACATGTACCAGCTCATTCAGAAGCTTCATGGCTCTTAACATGTAATTCTTATATGGGTGAATTAAGCAGAATGACTCAGTATAAAGATAAATCAAAGAAAATGGGAGATTCAATAGGGGCAGGATTATTTAATTATCCAGTTCTTATGGCAGCTGACATACTTTTATATAATGCAGATCTTGTTCCAGTGGGAAAAGACCAAATGCAACATTTAGAGCTTGCTAGAGATATTGGTACTAGATTTAACAATTCTTATAGCAAAACATTCACTATACCAGAAGGATATGTTCCAAAAGAGGGAGCAAAAATAATGGATTTACAAGATCCAAGCAAAAAGATGTCTAAATCAGATGCTAATCCAAATGGTTTCATATTAATAATGGATGAACCTAACGTTATAAGAAAGAAAATTTCAAGAGCTGTAACAGATAGTATTGGTGTTGTAAATTATACTGATGAACAGCCAGGAGTTAAGAATTTAATAAATATTCTTTGTGCAATAAAAGGATATACTCCTGAGGAAGTTGTAAAAATGTATGATGGAAAAGGATATGCTGAATTTAAAAACGATGTAGCTGAAGCTATAGTTGAAGAGTTAGCTCCAGTTCAAGAAAAGGTTAAAGCTTTATTAGGAGATAAAAAAGCTTTAGAGGAAATATACAAAAAGGGTGCAGAAAAAGCAAATTATGCTGCAATGAAAACTCTTAGAAAAATGCAAAAGAAAATAGGATTAATCCCAAGATAGGAGTTAAAACTCTAAAATAGAAAATTCATCATATATAGCTTAAAGATTATTGAATTTCATGAAGAATTTTTATTGTTTTTTACATGAATTTATCTAAATCTGAAAAACTCGCTTCGCTTCAAAAAGTTTCAGATTTTTAAGGATAAATTCATTCCAAAAACAATTAAATTCTAATCATTCATTCAAATATCATTTCGCTTATATATGATGAATTTTTTTATAGAGTTATATGGAAAATAATAGATTCTAATCACTTATTCAAATATTACTTCGCTTATATCTAGTGAACTTTTTTATATAATAAAGTTGTTATTTCCTTTAATTTGTAAAAATGATACAATAAAGAAAATCAATAATTTGTTAAGTGATTTTTATGAAGAATTTGCTTTTAGCAGAGGGAACAAAGGAGGAGTTATGGTTATTAGATTGATTGTATGTATTTTGATATTAGGTGGTTTAATTATTTATAGGAATAATAAATTAAAAACTATTAAGTTAGAAAAGAAAAAAACAGATTCAAAAGTTATTAGTTTATTATATGATAAGCTATCAAACGTATTATTGATATTTTCCGCTTTTGATATGGTAATTGGAGTTATGGCAAGAGAAGCTAATAATATTACATCAACTATATGGAGAGTATTAACTATTATTTTTTGTTTTGGAATGTTTATATATGTTACAAAGGAAAGTGTTAAAAGTACTATTATTATAAGAAAAAATGATTTTATCCTTTTTGCAAATGGAGAGGAAAAGATTAATTTTCATGATGTTAAAGAAATTAATATAATTAATACAACTAATAAGTATGTTTACGTAATTACTATATTCTTAAAAGATGGTAGAGAATATAGTATTAAAGGAAGAGATAAATATGAAATGAATAAGGTAGTAAGATTAATTAATGAAAAGATTGGTTATAAAGCTTTGAAAGAAGAATTAGCAAAAGCTTAATATTATTAATGGGAATTAGTATATATGATAAACTTTATTAAAAGAGACAAGTAGTTTTTTATTAGATATATTGGGAAAAGTAAGAGGGGGAATTGGGATGCCACCATTAAGTTTGCTTATTAAGCCAGCTTCTAGTGGATGTAATTTAAAATGCACTTATTGTTTTTATCATTCTTTAAGTGATAATAGAAATGTTAAGAGCTATGGAATTATGAGAGATGAAGTTTTAGAAAGCATGGTCAAAAGGGTTTTGAATGAAGCTGATGGACATTGCAGTTTTGCTTTTCAGGGAGGAGAACCTACCTTAGCAGGATTAGAATTTTTTGAAAGGTTAATGGAGCTTCAGAGGAAACATAATTATAAAAATTTAAAAATATATAATAGTTTGCAAAGCAATGGAACTTTAATAGATGAAAATTGGGCAAAGTTTTTAAGTGAAAATAAATTTCTTGTGGGACTATCTATGGATGGACCTAAGGAAATACACAATTTAAATAGAAAAGATTGTTGTGGTTTAGATACCTTTAGTAAGGTAGAAAGGGCAGCAGAGTTATTTAAAAAGTATAAGGTTGAATTTAATATATTATGCGTTGTGACCTCTAATACAGCTAAGCATGTAAATAAAATATATAGATATTTTAAGGAAAAAGATTTTAAATTTCTTCAATTTATAAATTGTCTTGACCCATTGTACGAGGAAAAAGGTAAATATAATTATTCTTTAAAACCACAGGATTATACTAAGTTTTTAAAGAATTTATTTGACTTGTGGTATGAAGATTTTCTAAATGGAAATAGAGTAAGCATTAGATATTTTGATGGTTTACTAGAAACAATTTTATTAGGAAAGTCATCATCTTGTGGAATGAATGGGACATGTACCTGTCAGTTTGTTGTGGAAAGTGATGGGAGTGTTTATCCTTGTGATTTTTATGTTTTAGATAAATGGAGACTAGGCAACATACAGGATATGACAATGAAAGAATTATTTGAAACAAATAAAAATCATGAGTTTATAAAAGAATCTTTTAAAGTTCATGAAGAATGTCAAAAATGTAAGTGGTTTAAGCTTTGTAAAGGTGGATGTAGAAGGTGCAGAGATTCAAAGGAAGACTCCACCTTAGAGTTAAACTACTATTGTCAAAGCTACAAGGAATTCTTTGAATATGCCTTTCCAAGGTTAATAAATGTTGCAAAGACTATTAAATAATAATTAAGGTAGTGTTTTACCACTTAATTCATAACTTTTATTATAAGTGTTAATGATTATAAAAGGACTTGTATAAAAATAACTTTTTATAAAGTCCTTTTATTTTTTTATTAACATGGACTTAACCTTAGCATAATTTCCTTTTAACATTGAGAAGATAATATAAGAGTGTACTCAATATTAACTGAGATTTTGGAGGTAATTTAAATATGTTTAAAAAGAGATTAATAGCAATTATAGGTACGATATTTATAGGTGCAACAGCCATGGTTGGATGTAATTCTGGAGGAAGCGAAGCAAAATCTACAAATTCAGTTAGTATATCTGGATCAACTTCTGTAGGGCCAGTTATGGAAGCTGAGGCAGAGGCTTTTAAGACTAAGAAACCAGATGTATCTATAGAAATAAATCAAATAGGATCATCAGCAGGTATTAAAAATGCTATGGAGGGAGTTTCAGAAATAGGAATGGCTTCTCGTGACCTTAAGGGAGAAGAAAAACAAGCAGGACTTAAAGAAGTAGAAATAGCTTATGATGGAATAGCTTTAATAACACATAAAAATAATCCAGTGAAGGATTTAACATTAGCTCAAATAAAAGACATATATACAGGAAAAATAACAAATTGGAAAGAACTTGGAGGGAATGATGCTCCAATAGTGGTTGTTTCTAGAGAGGATGGATCTGGAACAAGAGATGCTTTTCAAGAAATAGTGGGATTTAAGGCTGAAGAGTTAACTGTTAATTCTCAGATATCAGATGGATCAGGAAATATCAAGTCCTTAGTTCAAGGTAATGAAAATGCAATAGGATATATATCTTTTAGTTATGTTGATGATAGTGTAAGTGCAGTAAAGGTTGATGGAGTTGAAGCAACACCAGAAAATGTTTTAAATAAATCTTACAAAGTTTCAAGACCTTTCTTAGCAGTCTATAAGGAAGAGAATTTAACAGAATCAGGTAAGAGTTTTATAGATTTCATATTAAGTGAAGAAGGGCAAGACATAGTAGCTAAAGAACACTTAATAAAAGTAAAATAGTTCGCTTATATATTTAATATACATTTAATCCTAAGAATAGATTATTTATATTCTTAGGATTTTTTTATTAGATTTTTTTACATAGATTTAACATAGAAATAATATTAACTTAACCTAAGAGAAATAAGATTAATCTTGTAAGCGAAACAAAAATATAAAATTAAATAAAAATAAATTATTAGATTTTAAAATGTATATTAAATTTATATAAGCGGAGGAAAAAATGAATAGGAGAAGAGTAGTAATTGCATTAAGCAGTATTTTAGCAATGGGCTTTTTATTAACAGGATGTGGTGGAGGATCAAGAGCTAATATAATAAAAATTTCAGGCTCAAGTTCAGTAGGACCATTAGTAGAGGCTGAAGCAGAAGTTTTTAAAAAGGATATGCCAGATATTACTGTTGAGGTAAATCAATTAGGATCATCAGCAGGAATAAAAGATGCTATAAATGGAACTGTAGAGATAGGAATTTCTTCAAGAGATTTAAAGGAAAAGGAATTGGAATCTGGAATTAAAGAAAAACCTATTGCCTATGATGGTATGTCAGTAATAATTAACAATGAAAATCCAGTTCAAAACCTTACAATGGAGCAGATTAGGGATATATATACAGGGAAAATAACAAACTGGAAAGAGGTTGGTGGAGAAGATACTCCAATAGTATTAGTTTCAAGGGAAGATGGATCAGGAACAAGAGATGCCTTCCAAGAAATTGTTGGATTCAATTCAGAGGAAATAAGTCCACAGGCTCAGATTTCAGATGGTTCTGGAAGTATTAAAACAATGGTAGCAGGAAATAAGAATGCAATAGGATATATATCCTTTAGTTATGTAGATGATTCAGTGCACGCTGTTAGTATTGATGGAGTAAAGCCTACAGCTGAAAATGTACAAAATAAAAAGTACAAGCTATCAAGACCATTTTTATTAGTATATAAAGAGGAAAATTTAAATGAAAATTCAAAGAAATTTATAGATTTCATAATGAGTAAAGAAGGACAAGAAATAGTTGAAGAAGATGGATTAATAAGTGTAACTTAATACTTATTTATTAAAGAGAATTAATTTAAGAAAAATGTCAAAGATATATTTATTGGAGATTAATTTAAGGTGGAGGTAAATATGGAAGCTAAAAGTCAGAATAATAAGAGTAAATATTTCATAGAAAGCTTAACTGAAAAAATATTTTTAATTAGTGCCTCAGTAGCTGTAATAAGTTTACTTTTAATAATAGGATTTGTTTTTTATAAGGGATTAAGACCCTTCATAATAGAAGGATATTCTTTCTGGGATTTCATATTTGGTACACAGTGGATACCAAGTGCAAATAAATATGGAATATTACCTATGATTGTGGCTTCTTTAGGTGCTACAATAGGCGCTTTATTAATAGGTGTTCCTGTGGGAATATTAACATCAATATTCATAGCAGAGATAGCACCAAAGAAAATAGCAAAAATTATGTCAGGAGCAGTAGAACTTTTAGCTGGAATACCTTCTGTTTTATATGGAGTATTTGGATTAGCAATAATAGTTCCTACAATACAAGATGTGTTTAACTTACCTAAAGGACAAAGTTTGCTAGCTGTAATAATAGTATTAGCAATAATGATGTTACCGACGGTAATAACAGTATCAGAGACTGCTATAAGAGCTGTACCTAATGCATATAAAGAAGGATCATTAGCCTTAGGAGCATCAAAAACTGAAACAATATTTAAAGTTATTGTACCAGCGGCCAAATCAGGAATAATGACAGGGGTAGTATTAGGAATAGGTAGAGCAATTGGAGAAACAATGGCAGTTATATTAGTAGCGGGAAATACACCTGTTATTCCAAGTTCTATAATGGATAGTGTAAGACCTCTTACAACTAATATAGCCTTAGAAATGGGTTATGCATTTGGAACTCACCAAGAAATGCTATTTGCAACAGGGGTAGTATTATTTACATTCATATTAATACTAAACTTAGTGCTTAGTAAACTTTCTAACAAGGGCGGTAAATAAATATGAGAAAAGTTAAAGATAATATATTAAATGGGTTAGTTTGGTTATCAGCCATCTTTACAATGGGAATTCTTGTAATTATTTTAGGATTCATATTTGTAAAGGGCATAGGAAAAATAAATTTAACATTTTTAACAAGTAATTATTCAGCTGGTGGCGGTGGTGGAATATTGCCAATGATAGTAACAACTTTATGGACTGTTTTACTTTCCTTAGCAGTGGCTACTCCCATAGGAGTTTTGGGAGCTGTATATTTACAAGAATATGCTAAACAAGGAAAGATGGTTAAGTTTATAAGATTTGCTACTGAAAGTTTAGCAGGTATTCCTTCAATCGTTTATGGATTATTTGGAGGTATATTCTTTGTAGTAGCTTTAAAAATGGGGTATTCAATTTTAGCAGGTTCATTAACAGTATCAATAATAATCTTACCTGTAATAATTAGAACAACAGAAGAGGCATTAAAAACTGTGCCGGAATCATATAGAGAAGCATCCTTAGGATTAGGTGCTACAAAGTTTCAAACTTTATATAAAGTAATATTACCAAGTGCAATGCCTGGAATACTTTCAGGAGTAATATTATCAATAGGACGTATAATAGGGGAATCAGCAGCTATATTACTTACTGCTGGAACTGTTGCACAAATGCCAAAAGGAATTTTTTCAAGTGCAAGAACACTTACAGTTCAAGCTTACCTTGTAACAAAGGAAAAAGGAGATATAGAAACAGCAGCGGCAGTTGGAATAGTCCTTATAGTTATAATACTAGCATTAAATATTTCAGCTAAGTTAATAGCTAAAAAATTTAATAAGGCAAACTATTAATTTAAGGTGGTATTAAGATGAGTGATAAGAAAACAAAAATTCAAGTAAGAGATTTAGATTTATTTTATGCAAGTAATCATGCGTTAAAGAAAATTAATATAGATATAAAAGAAAATGAAGTTACAGCACTAATTGGTCCTTCAGGATGTGGTAAATCAACTTTCCTTCGTACTTTAAATAGAATGAATGATTTGATTCCTATAGTTAGAATTGAAGGAGAAATACAGGTTGATGGAAAAGATATATACAAAGACGATGATGTTATAGCACTTCGTACTAAAGTAGGGATGGTATTTCAAAAGCCTAATCTTTTCCCAATGAGTATATATGACAATGTTGCTTATGGACCAAGAGTACATGGAATAAAAGATAAAAAGGTTTTAGATAAGATTGTAGAAGAGAGTTTAAGAGATGCTGCTATTTGGGATGAGGTTAAGAATAGATTAAAATCTTCTGCCTTAGGTCTTTCAGGAGGGCAGCAACAAAGAATATGTATTGCTAGGGCTATAGCTATGAATCCAGAAATAATTCTTATGGATGAGCCAACATCAGCTTTAGACCCAATATCAACATTAAAAGTAGAAGAGCTTATAAGAAAGCTTGAGGATAAATATACTATAGTAATAGTAACACATAATATGCAGCAGGCGGCGCGTATATCAGATAAAACAGCATTTTTCTTAAATGGAGAGCTTGTAGAGTTTAGTGATACTAATACAATCTTTACAAATCCAAGAGATAAGAGAACAGAAGATTATATAACAGGAAGATTTGGTTAAAATTATAAGGGGTGATTAGAGTAAATGAGTATAGATGATTTAAGAATAAGTATAAAAGAATTAAAATCTGAAACTAAAGAAATGATGGAATTATGTGAAGTAGCCATAGAAAAATCAGTGGATTCAATAGTTAATAAGGATTTAGAGCTAGCTAGAGAAGTTATAAAAATGGATGATGATATAGATAACTTAAGAAATAAAATAATTGAAAAATCTATTGAACTTACTGCTTTAAAGCAGCCTATGGCTAAAGACTTAAGAAATGTATATGCTTTATCAACTATAGCTATGGAACTTGAGAGAGTAGGAGATTATTCAGTTAATATAGCTATGGAAACAATAAAAATAGATAATGAAGAGCATATTACAGGAATGGTAGGCATACCTAAAATGAAATCAGTTTGTTTAAATATGCTAAATGCTGCAAAAAATGCATTAGATAGTAATGAAACAAAGTTAGCTTATGATGCCGCCTTAGAGGATAATATAGTTGATGATTTATATAATGATGTTTATGTAAATTTATTAGCTGCAATGCATAAAGACTCTAATAATATAAATCAAGGGGTTAAATTAATATTTGTTGCTAGGTATTTAGAGAGAATAGGTGATCATATAACTAATGTTTGTGAAAATATAGTATATGCCATAAAAGGTGATATGACTGAACTAGGATAATAACATAAAATATAAATAAGATAAAATTTAGCTTATTAGGTCTGACTTAATTAGTTTAATAATTTAAAGATATATCTATAAGTGGTATATCTTTTTTTGTTTTCAATATTGTGATAAGCTATAAAATAGGGTAGTGTTTTGGGTAAAGGAGGGACAAGAATGACAAATAAAAAAGTCCTAATAGTAGATGATGAGGAACATATTAGAGAACTTATAAAATTTAATTTAAAAAAAGAGGGATATGATACAGAGGTTGCTGTTAATGGAACTGAAGCTCTAAATATTATAAGAGAAATTAAGTTTGATTTAATACTTTTAGATTTAATGCTTCCAGAAATAGATGGCTTAGAAGTATGTAAAGAAATTAGAAGAAATGAAGAAACTTCAGATATTCCAGTAATGATGATTACAGCAAAGGGGGAAGAGTTTGATAAAGTATTAGGCTTAGAACTTGGAGCAGATGATTATATAACAAAGCCATTTTCAATAAGAGAACTTATGGCTAGAGTAAAAGCTTTACTTAGAAGAAGTAATGTTAAAAAAGAAGAAAATATAATTAAATTTGGTGATGTAGTAGTTAATTTTAAAACAAGAGAAGTAACAAAAGGAACTCAAAATGTAGAATTAACATTAAAGGAGTTTGAATTATTAAAGCTTCTTATAAAGAATAAGGGCAATATATTAACTAGAGAACTTTTACTTGATAAAATTTGGGGATATGAATACATAGGTGAAACAAGAACAGTAGATGTTCATATTAGACATTTACGTAAAAAGATTGAAAGTGATGATAAAAATCCTCAATATATTCAAACTATAAGAGGCGTTGGGTATAAGTTTACAAGTAATGAGTAATTAAAATGTAAAGGATAAACTTATAATTACTTATTAAAGTAGTATATTAAAAAATAAATTGCATATATGAAGAGCAACTTATAGGTGTAGTAAATTTAGAGTAAAAATAATAAAAAAATAAAACCACTCAGATAATGGCAGAAATCTGAGTGGTTTATTAGCAATGAGAGTCAAATAGTAAATTTATATACATTATTTGTCAAGTTATAAACTTCCTTTAAATCCTTACCAGAAAGCAAGTGATTCATTATTATTTCTTTTGAACTATCATAAAGTTCAAAGATTTCTTGGGCTTTTTTCTCTTCTTCATATACCTTCCAATATCCACAAAGGAGGCATTTGCTCTTAGTACATTCCATAAAGCATTCTACATCCTTAACTGGAATTCCTAGAAAAATACCTAATTCATGAGGACAATGGAATGAATCATATCTATTAACTAAATGAGTTAATATTTCATCAATGCTCATAGTTAATCTATAGTCTAGTTTTTCTAAAAAATCCATGGAAGATTTTTTATATACAGTATTCATTAAATTTATTTCATCATAAATTAATACTACCTTAGAATTTACAGTTTCTCTAAGCAATATGTGCTTTAAATTAAGATCTTTTAAGAAATCTTCACCATACATATCCCAAAGCTTATATAAATTATGACCTTGCTTTGAAAGAGTAATGGTGGAAGAAGGCTTAATCCCTGTTATTACAGGAGAAATTAAATATGATATAAAGGATCTCATATATTTTTCGTTGTTAAGAGTTTCTAAGAGATTAAGGAAATCATTATTCATTTCAGCTTCTTCCACCTTTCTTTCAAATAAATTTTAAAGTGCTTTACCAGCAGCTTTACAATTTTCTATGTCTTCTCCTTCTGGAGTATTATTAACTATTAATGTATTTACTACATTTGCACCGTAGCCTTCCATTCTATCTTTCCAAGTATCCATCCATTCACCAGTTCCCCAGTCATATGAACCGAATAATAAAGTTGGTTTTCCAGATACAAGTCCTGAAATTTCTTCAACAAATGGATCCATTTCGCCTTCTTCAATAGTTTCACATCCCATAGCCGGAGAACCTAAAGCTAATACATCACATCCTTCTACATCTAGAGTAGATGCATCAGAAACATTTAAAAGTTTTACTTCTAATCCGTTTTCTTTAGCTCCTTCAGCTATTAAGTTAGCCATAGCTTCTGTATTACCAGAACCTGACCAAAAAATAATATTTAATTTTTTCATATATATCACCTCGTAAATTTAATTCTTATTATTAATGAAAATCAATTTCAATTAGTTTATGTCATTATAATACAATAGTAAGATAATAATGTCAATAGTAAATGATAATAATTTTCAATAAGTGGTGAAAATTTTTTTATGAAAAAGAATAAAGAGAAATAAAGTGTATATATTTCTTTGAAAATTAAAGGTATGGGAAATTTATAATAGATTTTTGAGGGGATTAAGGAACATAGAAAATATTTAACTTAAATTAGAGAAAATAAATACAAGTAAAATTTATTAATAGATTTAAATAAGAAAAAGAGCAGTATCAAATATTAATGATAAAACTTATAAACAGTATAAATAGAATAGAGTTATAAGTTTTATTAAAAAATATTTTGATACATGCCCTTAAATATTATTTTTTGTTATTTTAATTTAAATGAACTCTTTAATGAAACTATTCTGTTGAATACTAAATTATCATCACTTGTGAAATTAGGATCAACATTAAAGTAACCATGTCTAAATAATTGATATTTATCTTGAGGTTTAGCATCTTTAGCGCTTGGTTCAATGAATCCCTTACATATAGTTAATGAGTTAGGATTTATTTGCTCAAGGAAGTGCTTTCCTTCATTTTCTTCACAATCATCTAAGATTAATGGTTCATATAATCTAAATTCAGCAGGAATACAGTTATTAGCATCAACCCAGTGGATTGTTCCTTTAACTTTTCTTCCAGTAAATCCAGTTCCACTCTTAGTTTCTGGGTCATAAGTACAGTGAATTTCTGTAACTTCCCCATTTTCATCTTTTATTACTTCGTTACATTTTACAAAATAAGCACCTTTTAATCTTACTTCGTTTCCTGGGAATAATCTGAAATATTTCTTTGGAGGATTTTCCATGAAATCTTCTCTTTCAATATAAACTTCTCTTGAGAATGTAACAGCTCTTTTACCAGCTGATTCATCTTTAGGATTATTTTCTATTTCAAGAATTTCTGATTCTCCTTCAGGATAGTTTGTTATAACTAATTTAAGTGGATTTATAACAGCCATAGCTCTTGGGGCAGTTTCTTGAAGGTCTTCTCTTATGAAATGCTCAAGCATTTGAGAATCAACAGTAGAATCTGCCTTAGCAACTCCTATAGCTTTACAGAAGTTTCTTATTGACTTAGGAGTATAACCTCTTCTTCTAAGTCCAGCAACAGTAGGCATTCTTGGGTCATCCCAACCATCAACTATGCCTTCATCAACTAATTGCTTTAATTTTCTTTTACTCATAACAGTGTTTGTGATATTAAGTCTTGCAAACTCAATTTGTCTTGGAACACTTTCCATTTCACATTCTTTAACGAACCAATCATATAATGGTCTGTGATCAGCAAATTCTAAAGTACAAATAGAGTGAGTTATTCCTTCAATAGCATCTTCTAATGGATGAGCAAAGTCATACATAGGGTAGATACACCATTTATCACCTGTATTATGGTGACTAGCATGAGCAATTCTATAAATTATAGGATCTCTAAAGTTTATATTAGGTGAGCTCATATCTATTTTAGCTCTTAAAACTTTTGAACCGTCCTCAAATTCACCTTTTCTCATTCTTTCAAATAGATCTAAGTTTTCTTCAACTGATCTATTTCTATATGGACTTTCCTTACCAGGCTCAGTAAGAGTACCTCTATATTCTTTTATTTCTTCTGGAGTTAAATCACAAACATAAGCTTTACCTTTTTTAATTAAAAGTAGAGCTCTTTTATACATTTCATCAAAGTAGTTTGATGCAAAATGTAATTCGCTCCAGTTATAACCTAACCAATGAACATCTTCTTTAATAGATTCAACGTATTCAGTATCCTCTTTAGTTGGATTTGTATCATCAAATCTTAGGTTAGTTCTTCCGTTAAACTCTTTTCCTAATTCAAAGTTTAAAACTATAGACTTTGCATGACCTATATGTAAATATCCATTAGGTTCAGGTGGAAAACGAGTTATTATTGTATCATGTTTTTTGCTATCTAAATCATCTATTATTATATTTCTTATAAAGTTTGATGAGTGCTCAGCATTTGACATTGTTTATCATCCCTTTTCTCTCATTTTTATATACTCATAAATATATCATAAAAAGCAAAATCTATCCATAATATATTAAAAAAATGAGTATATAGTTTTTAATAAAATTATATTTAATTATGTATAAAAATCATAAGTTAGATTGCTCTATATAATATTTCCAAATAAGATTATTTTTATGAAATAGAAATGAAAAAAGTTCTGCAAAGTGCAGAACTTTTAATTTATGAATAAACTTGCGTTAATTATCAATTATCTATTCATTTTTTGAGCTTTTCTTGCTTTTCTGCAAGCTGGGCATCTAACTGGATCGTTTTCAAATCCTTTTTCTTTGAAGAATTCTTGTTCTCCTACAGTGAATACGAATTCTTTTCCACAGTCTTTACAAACTAAATTTTTATCTTCCATTTCTTTTACCTCCTGTAAAATTTACTAGGTACGTTTGAGATCTATACTATAAAACTAATAAAATAAATTTTACAGGACAGAAATAAAGTACATATCTACTAAATTTTATTTTATATATTGATTATATCATATAGAAAAAAGAATACAATACTTTTTACTTCAAATATTTAAATTTCTGACGCTTAAAATAAGCTAGTGTATATATGATTATAGGGCATATAAACAGCACTATTAGAAGTATGTATTGATAGTATCTTAATAGTATAAAAAGGGTATAGGCATTCTTAGCAGCTAAGTAAGAAAAGGCATATACTATTACTGAAATTAATGCTATAAAATTACGTTTATATTTTACCCTATCTTTCCAAATTGTATACAATGAAAAAATAGTTATTAAATATTTTACAACCCAAGAAAGAGTAGAAGAAATCATTACAAAAACATTTCCATTCTCTACAAAACCACCAAAATAAATTCTTTGAGTTTGAACAAATTGAGGATAAAAAACATTTGCAGACCTCAAAGAACCTAGGGTTGATATTAGTATAACAACACACAAAGCACAAAATATAGATGTTAAAAGTATTGTGTTTATTGAGATTTTTTTTAAGTTTTTCTTATCATCTATTCTTGGAAGAATAGGTAAAACTATAGCTAAGCTTGATAAGGAGCCTAATTGAGTTAAAGCACAAAGAATATATTCTGAAATTCTTCTATCCTTAAATATAGGAAGAAGAAGTGTGTAATCTATATATCTAATGTTTAATAATGCTAATAATAAATTAATTGCAAGTACAATGCTTACGCAAACTATACATATTATAAGTATGCTATTAAATCTATTTTTACCTATTAAAAATACAGTTATTATGAAAAACAATAAACAATACCATATTGGACTTTGAGCAAAAATATTAACGTTTATAGAAGATGAGCTTACAGAAGCTGATTCTATGCACATTAAGACTAAAGTAAGTGAAAATATTAATATATAAATATTTCCTAAGGGTTTACCAAGAACTATATAGCAAGTTTCTTTAAAGTCATAATATTCTATCTTTGAGATTACACTAAAAATAAAGGAAGTTACAAAGAAAAATATAATTCCAGAGATTATAGTGAAAATCCAAGTATCTCTTCCACCTATTTTTATAAATAAGGATGTATAGTTAACCAAAGATGTACTTATGGCAGCAATGATAAAAAATATAAAATGTCTTGCAGTTAGCTTTCCCAAAGACATCACCTCATTTCTTTTATAATTTCAAATTTTAGTATTCTCAAAAAAATGAATATTAAACATAATACTAGCGGATAATATTTTTGGGTGATAAATGAATGCAAAAACAATTAGATTTCTTAAAAGACAAATTAAAAGATAGTTTTGATGTTAAGTATAGGGAGGTGGATACAGCTTTAGGACCGGCCACAATTGTTTTTATGGATGTTTTATGTTCTACTCAGTTCATAAGTGAGTACATAGTAAAACCATTAACCTTAGTTAAGGATGGAATAAAAGATGAAAATGATATTATGACTAAGGTTATAGATATAAACATAACAAATTGGTCAAAGGATAAAAACGATACATTACTTCATGTATTATCAGGAGATGTAGTAATAATCTTTGATAAGTTTGATAAGGTAATTTATTGCGAAACAAAGGGCTATACAAGAAGAGGTGTTGGAATTCCAATAACAGAAGCAGTAATAAAGGGACCTAGAGAAGGTTTTAATGAGGCCTTTGTAGATAATGTTACATTATTAAGAAGAAGGATAAAAAATCATAATTTAAAATTTGAGCCTTTATATGTAGGGGAAGATACTCAAACTGTAGTATGTATATCTTATATAAAAAATAAAGCTCCAAAGGAATTAATTGATGAAATCAGAGAAAAAATAAAAAATTTAGATTATAAGTTTATATTAGATACTAATTATATTGAGGCTAAACTTAGAGAAGATAGAACTTTATTTGATACTGTTGGATATACAGAAAAAGCAGATGAGGTAGCAGCAAAACTATTAGAAGGAAGGGTTGCAATAATAGTAGATGGAACTCCTTTTGTTCTTACAGTACCTTTCTTTTTTATAGAAAATTTTCAAACACCAGATGATTATTATTTAAATAGGTATTTTACTAGTTTTACTAGAATTTTAAGATGGATAGCATTTTTTATTGCTATGTTTTTACCAGGAATATATGTTGCATTAGTTACTCATCATTTTTCGGTTTTACCTAGTTTATTTGTCTTTAGACTAGCAGTTGCTAGGGCTGGGGTTCCATTTCCTATAGTAGCAGAGGTAATAATAATGATGTTATTATTCCAAATAATAAAAGAAGCAGGTTTAAGATTGCCTCAACCTATAGGAACATCTATGAGTTTAGTATCAGGACTTATTTTAGGAGAGGCTGCTGTGGGAGCTGGTATTGCTTCAAGAATAACTATTGTAGTAGTTGCCTTAAGTGCCGTTTGTTATTTCTTAATTCCTAAGCTTTATGGTGCAGTATCGATTTGGAGTATAGGAATAGTAATTACAGCTGCCTTTTTTGGAATTCCTGGTGTGATTTTAATAAGCGTTGTATTATTATCTCACTTAGCACATTTAAGAAGTTGTGAATATCAATACTTATTCCCACTAGGAACTTTAAATAGATATAAATTTAAAGACATTATTATGAGAGGAAGATTAGACGAAATATCAAAAGATATAGTCGGTAAGGATGGTAAAAATGAACCTAAAGAAAGTTATAGCTAGTTTACTAAGCATAATAATTATGTCAACCATGCTTATTGGTTGCTATGATTATAAGGATATAAATAGAGTTACATTTGTAACAAGCTTAATATTTGATGAAAATGAAGTGGGAAATATAGATATATATTTAGATTGTGTAAAACCTTATAGAAGTTCAAATGAAAGTTCTGATAAAGGAAGAAGAGTATTATATAAAGGTACTGGAAAAACAGTTTTAGAAGCCATTAAGGATATAAATATGTATTCTAGTAGTAAGTTAGACTTTACTCAATGCAAGGGATATATATTTACAGAGAAGGCTGCTAAAAATGGTATAAGAAAGTACATAGATATTATAAATAAAAATCAAGAATTCATGATTAGACCTTATATGTTTGTTTTATTTGGTTCTCCTGAAGAACTTTTAAATGATGTAACTGTTGATGAAGAATATTTAGGTGTTTTTATTGATGATTTAGTTCAAAGGATGAATAAAAGTCCTAGAGTTATAGCTATTGATGCTAATGATTATTTAGAGCTTAGAACTAATTATGGAAACCTACTAGTTTTAGGAGCTTTAAGTATAAGAGATGATATGGAAGAAAAAAGATTAGAGTTAAGCGGAGGAGCCTTGCTAAAAAATGAGGTCTTAGTGAGAAGAATAACTGCAGAGGAAGGCATGAGCTATAATCTTTTAATGGGAGATTTAAAAAGAGGAACTCTAGAAGTTATGAACCCTCAAGACCCTAATACTTTTATAACATTAGATATATCTAATGCAAAAACAAAGACATCAATAAGTTATGATGGAGAAAATATAACTCTTTATAAGGATATAAAAGTTAAATGTTTAATTGGGGAATCACAATCAAGACTCATTGTAGATGAAAAACTTTTAAATCTTTTAGAGTTAGAAGAAGAGGCAGTAATAAAACAATACTTAGAACTTTTCTTTGAAAGCTTTAAGGAGAGTGATATAGACATTGTAAATGTTGGTAATCTTTTTTATAGAAAATATCCAGACGAGGTATTAGAAAAGGATCCTATAAGCATTACAAATTTAAAGATTAATGTTGATGTTGAAATTGATGGCACAACAATTACAGGAAATACACTTTAAAATAAGCCTATATTTTAAGTAGAAATTGCTTTTAATATGCAGATTAAGAGCTAATTTAATAAATAGTTTCTTAAATTATAAATACAATCAATTTAAAAAAGCCTGTGGAATATAATGTTCTATGGGCTTTAATTTTATGCTATATTTTATTTAAGGTATAAGGGCAATAATATTTATTAAAGAAGAGGGTTATTATGAATGAGAATAAACTGAGAAGATTAATAAAGAAAAATGAATATGAAAAATTAGATTTTAAATTAAAAATAGAGCTTTTTACAGAAAGTGTGAAAAAAGAACTTGCAAAGGATATATGTGCTATAGCTAATTCTAGAGGGGGTAGAGGTTATATAATAATAGGAGTTGAGGATAAAACAAAGAAAATAGTTGGTGTGGATGCTGATTATATTACTGAAGAAAGAGTTCAACAAATAGTTGCCTCAAGGATTGAACCCCCTGTTCCAATAAGTTTAGAGGAATGTTTTTTAGATGGAAAAAGATTATTGGTAATAGTAATATTTAATAGCTATCAAAAGCCTTATCAGATTAGGGAAAATGGGGCCTTTTATATAAGAAGGGGGTCAACTACTGATATTATGAGAAAACAAGAGCTTTTATCAGAATTTCAAAAAGGTATAAGCTTTAATTTGGAGACATGCCCCATAGTAAATAGTAATATAGACTTTTTAAATGAGGAATTAGTAAAAAGATATTTTTATCTAAAGGGTATTAAAATATCTAAGGAAAATAGAGAATTTTTACTTAGTAGTAGCAATATAATTCATAAAAATAATATCTCTGGGAAATCAATGTGTACACTAGGTGGATTATTAGTTTTTTCAGATGTAAATAGTATTTATATACCACATAATATGATAAAAATAAGAAATTTATTAGGTGGAGAACAAACCTTTATAATAAGAGGGAATATTTTAGACATGATGAAAAGCATGGAGAAAAAATTAAGAGAAATAGTACCTAATGAATATCCTGTAGCCTTAATAATTGATACTATAAGAAATATTTTGATATACAGAGATTACTCTCAATATAATAAGATTGTTGAGGTGGTCTTAGGAAAGAAAGAATTAACAGTATATTGTCCAGGAGAAATTGTAAAAAGGTATAGAGATGGACGTATAGGATATATAAAGAGAAATATGTGGATATATGAAAAAATAATAAGCTTAGACAGTAGAGATGGAGAAATGAATTACAATTTAGGTGGAAAAGAAGTAAAGGAGAGTTTTACTAATAAGGTGAAAGTTATAACAGTTAATGAAGAAAATATAACTAAATTTATATTTAATAAATATAGAACAATAGGTTAATATTTTGAGGGTATTAGGAATATTATATATAAAGTAAGTTTTTACCTGATAAAATATTATTAAGGGGTGGTAAAGATGATTCAATTATTCTTTAACCAAAGAGGCGCTGGAAAGAGCAAAAATTTAGTTAAACTAGCTAATGAAGAAATTGAAAAGTCTAAAGGAAGTATTATTTTTATTGATAATGATAATAAAAGAATGCTTCAGTTAAATAAAAAGGTTAGACTTATACCTATGGACAATTATTGTGTAAAGAGTTATGATCAATTTTATGGATTTTTACAAGGGATAATTTCTAGAGATTATGATGTAGAAAGTATATATATTGATAGCATAGCAAATATTTTGGATGATATAAAATTAGAGGATTTAGAAAATTATTTGAAAAAAATAGAACTTATGAGCAGAGAACTTAATGTAAACGTATTTGTAACTATTCATGGAGATGTGAAAATAATGCCTGAAAATATCAAGAAATATGTGGCTTAAGCTTTAGCTAGTTTAGAAAATAAATTGTTTTATATAGATTTATGTAGTATTTATGATATTTAATACTATGGGTATAATAAGAACTATAATTAAAAGTTATGGTTCTTATTTTTTTATATATTTTTAGTGAGCCTTGATTTTGGCTAGTTATTTAGATTTGTATAATTAAAAAAATAGCTTTTTTTTAAAATCAATTGAGAATTAATATAATAAAGGATATACTATATACTATATGATTGCTAAATATAGCACCAGCAAGTAAGCTGGATTAGAATTTTTTTGGAGGGATAAACAAATGGCTAATGTATTAGATACGTTAATGGAACGTGGGTACATAAAACAGTTTACTCATGAAGCTGAAACAAGAGAACTTTTAGAGAAGGAAAAAGTTACTTTTTATATAGGATTTGACCCAACAGCTGATAGTTTACATGTAGGACACTTCATTGCAATGATGTTTATGGCTCATATGCAAAAGGCTGGACATAGACCAATAGCTTTAATTGGTGGAGGTACAGCTACAATTGGAGATCCAAGTGGTAAGACTGATATGAGAAAGATGATGACAAATGAGACTATAGCTCATAATGTTGCTTGTATCAAAAAGCAAATGGAGAAATTCATAGATTTTTCAGATGATAAAGCTATACTTGTTAACAATGCTGATTGGTTATTAAATCAAAACTATGTTGAATTCTTAAGAGAGGTTGGGGTTCACTTCTCAGTTAACAGAATGCTTTCAGCAGAATGTTTTAAACAAAGACTTGAAAGAGGTCTTTCATTCTTAGAATTTAACTACATGTTAATGCAAGGATATGACTTCTATGTTTTAAATAAAAAATACAACTGTAAAATGGAGCTAGGTGGAGATGACCAATGGTCAAACATGATAGCTGGTGTTGAACTTGTAAGAAAGAAATCACAAGAGAGTGCATATGCTATGACTTGCACATTATTAACTAACTCAGAAGGACAAAAAATGGGTAAAACAGTTAATGGTGCATTATGGTTAGATCCAGAGAAAACTTCTCCATACGAGTTCTACCAATACTGGAGAAATGTTAATGATGCAGATGTTGAAAAATGCTTAAAACTATTAACATTTATTCCAATGGATGAAGTTAGAAGACTTTCAAGTTTAGAAGGTTCTCAAATAAATGAAGCTAAAAAAGTTTTAGCATTTGAGGTAACTAAACTTGTACATGGTGAAGAGGAAGCTACAAAGGCTCAACAAGCTGCTGAAGCTTTATTTGGAAAAGGTGGAGATATGAGTAATGTTCCAACTTATGAAATGGGAAAAGATAAGTTAGGTGCTGAACTTTTAGATATTTTAGTTGAAGCTGAAATAGTTCCATCAAAAGCTGAAGGAAAAAGACTTGTTAAGCAAGGTGGATTATCATTAAATGGAGAAAAAGTTGCTGACTTTAAAAAGACACTAGAAGAAGCTGACTTTGAAAATGGTGAAGTTTTAATTAAAAGAGGTAAGAAAAACTACAATAAAATAGTTTTAGCATAATTCTTTTTTAGAAGAGTGTATTAGAATATATTATCTAATTATTATTAGGGGTAATATATTCTATTTACACTCTTTTATTTATATGTGATTTTAATTAGATATTTACACTTAATTTAACCTAGTTATTTATCAAATAATAATATATAAATGGAAGGGGTTACAATTAATTAAGAAGTAAATTTAAAAACTTTGAGTATTGAAATTACAAAGTTGAATTTGATGAAAAATGTGCTTTTTATAAATTGTATTTTAAAAGTATTTCTACCACTTTGAAACTTGTATATATAATTAATAAAAGTGTATAATAAATTACTGACAAAATGTAGATTAGTTTAGATGATTTATTTTATTTACTAAAGAAAATATTTTCTCTAATAATTACATGTAAGATTAAATAGATATATGAAAGGTGATGAAATATGGCGTTATATGCTATCTCTGATTTGCATTTAGCACTTAATACAGATAAACCAATGGATATCTTTGGTGAGAAGTGGCGTAATCATCATGAGAAGATAAAAGAAAATTGGAATAATAAAATTACTGAGGAAGATACTGTTTTAATAGCAGGGGATATTTCTTGGTCAATGAAATCAGATGAAAGTAAAGATGATTTAGATTGGATAGACGCACTTCCAGGTAAAAAGATAATAATTAAAGGGAATCATGATTATTGGTGGGGAAGTATTTCTAAATTGAATAAAATGTATGAAAATACAAAGTTCATACAAAATAATTTTTTTACATATAAAGATTGGGCTATATGTGGAAGCAGAGGGTGGATTTGTGAAGGTTCTGATAAATTCACACAAAAGGATAAAAAGATTTTTGATAGGGAACAAATAAGATTAAGATTATCTTTAGAAGAAGCTAAAAAGGCAGGATATGAAAAGATAATATGTATGGTACATTATCCACCTACAAATGAGAAATTTGAGGATTCAGCTTTTATCAATATATTTAAAGAGTTTGGTGTTGATAAGGTTATTTATGGTCATCTTCATGGTATGGCACTTAAGGGTAAAGTATTAAATGAAGAGAGAGATGGAATAGAGTATAAGCTTACAAGCTGTGATTTTATAAATTTTGACCCAATAAAAATCTTAGATTAATACACTGTTTCATGTAAAATTAAGATTTTGAAATATTTAGTTTTAATACTTTTTTTGGTATAATGAGCGAGGAGAGTTAAATAAATCTCTCTAAGAGAGTTAGGAAATAGGTGGTTCTATGGCTATACAAAATTGGAAAGACTTTTTAACTCCTTATGATCAAGCAGTAAGTGAATTAAAGGTAAAGTTAAGAAGTATTAGAAAAGAATTTAGAAGAAAAAATGAATATTCTCCAATCGAGTTTGTAACTGGAAGGGTGAAAGAGGTATCTAGTATATTAGAAAAGGCAAATAAATATAGTATTCCTGTAGATAGAATCCAATATGAGATGGAGGATATTGCAGGTATAAGAATAATGTGCCAATTTGTTGATGATATAGATACTGTTGTCAATATTATAAGGAATAGAAAAGATATGCAAGTTCTTTATGAAAAGGACTATGTTAGCAATGTAAAACCAAGTGGCTATAGAAGCTATCATGTGGTTATAAGATATCCTATAAATATGGCAGATGGACAAAAAGATATACTTGCTGAATTCCAAATAAGAACTTTAGCAATGAATTTCTGGGCTACAATAGAACATTCTTTAAATTATAAGTATAAAAAGAATCTGCCAAAGGACATACAATTTAAATTAAAACGTGCAGCTGATGCAGCATTTACTTTAGATGAAGAAATGCTTGAAATAAAAGATGAAATAAAGGATGCTCAAACTTTATTTGAGGTTAAATCAGATATTATAAGTACTATAATGAATAGTATATTAAATCTTATTTCAATAGGAAAAGTGGCTGAGGCTTCTAGATATCAAATAAGTTTAAATAAACTTATTGAAGAGGGAGAAGTTTGGGAACTTAATAATTTATTAAGAGCTGTCCAAAGAGACATAGATAAGTATAATGTATAATATTTAAATAAAAGTAGTTTTTAATGCCACCTTATTTAAAGGTGGTATTTTTATTTTTAAACTTTATTTTAAGTGAAAGTTGATTTTTATATAAATATTTATGGGAAATTAATTTGGTAAAGAAATTTTACTGTTTATTTTAAAATTTTGTTTTAAGCCTTTATATTTAATAATAATTGTTATATAATAATAAATGTAATTTAGAAAGTTGAGAGAATTACTCAACTTTAACGGAGCAACACATTATTTGAGTTTTAAAATGATTGAGCATTTATTGAGAGAAAAATAAAATTGAGGAAGTGTAATTTATGAATGCTATGGATAATTTAGAATTAAAAAAGATTAAGGAAAATCCTTTATATATAAGAGAAATAGAAAATCCATCAGAGGAGATGCAACTAGAGGCTATTAAGAAAAATCCATTTACAATTCAATATGTTGAAAATCAATGTGAAAAATGTAAAGAGGAAGCTGTAAGAAGAAATCCAACCACTATAGAGTATGTTAAAAATCCATCAGAGGAAATATGCATATTAGCAGTAAAATCTCTATGGAATGCCTTAAAGCTTATTAAGGAACCTTCAGAAAAGGTGGTTGAAGAGGCTGTTAAAACTAAGGGGTGGGCTATACAATTTGTGAAAAATCCTTCAGAAAAGTTAAAACAAATAGCTGTTTCTAAGGATTATGATGCAATAAAGTATATAGAAGATCCATCGCCAGAAGTTCAGCTTATAGCTGTTAAAAATCATTGGTCAGCAATTAAATTTATAAAAAATCCTACTTTAGAAGCAATGAGAACTTCAGTTAAGGAAGATGCTGAGGCAATAAACTTCTTACCAAACTATACTTATGAAGATTTAGAAACTTTTATAGGAGATAATATAAATGTTGTTAAATATCTTTATGAAAGTATAGATGTTGATATGGTTGTTGATATACTTACAAAAAAAGTTGCAGAAGAGAATGTAGATGAAAGCTATCTTTTAGATTTTATCGATTTAGAAGTCTTAGAGATGAACAAAGTAGAATTTATCAAAGAATATGGAAGTAAAAGAGCAAAGATAATATTAGTTGATAGTATGTTATCAATATAAAAATAGAGATTTAAAAATATAAAATATAGCTTAGTTGAGAAAATATTTTAGATTTTTCACAAGAGAGTTTATAAGGTAAGTTTCACGGAGAGATTTATAGAAAGAAGGGACACTAAAGTGGATTTTAAAGAAGCGTTAAGTACAGTTAATTTAGTTCTTATGACAGGAGAAGTACCTCTTTTAATAGGAGAAAGTGGTATAGGAAAAACTTCTTTAGCAAAGGAACTTAGTAGAATAAATAATTATCATTTAGTTACTATAGATGGAAATCTTCTTAAAGAGGGAGAAATAGGTGGTCTTCCAATGGTAGAGAAGAAAGAAATCCTATTTAAAGGAGACGTAGTTAAAAAAAGCGTAACAAAATATGCTACACATGTAAAACTTATGGAAATTGATGATAATATTGAAAAGGGAGAAAAAGTTCTTTTATTTATTGATGAATTAAATAGATGTGAGCATGCAGTGCAACAAGAACTTATGAACCTTATATTAAATAGAGAGATAAATGGATATAAGTTAAATGAGGATGTATATATATTAGCAGCTATGAATCCATCAAATAAATATGATAACTATGAAGATAGTGATTATCAGGTTATTGAAATGGATCCAGCCCAAGAAGATAGATTTGTTTGGATAGATATTAGTTCAAATCTTAAAGAGTGGATGAGTTGGGCAATGGGAGATGGAAATATCCATGAACATATAATAGAGTTTTTATCAACATTCCCTGAATATTTTCACACTCCTAATTCACTAGAAACAATAAAAGCTACTCCAAGAAGCTGGGAGAGGGTTTCTAAGGCTTATAGAGTGTATTTATCAAATAAGAAGAACTTTTCTAAGGAAATATTATATAATGCTTTAAAGGGAAATGTAGGCTCAACAATAGCACAAGAATTTATAGCATATATAAGTAATCTTAATAAACCTATTATTTCTAATGAAGAAATTTTCGAAAGTGATGTTTTAGGATTTAATATTAGAGAGAGAATAATGAGTGAAAATCATTCAAGAATGTATATAATAGCTAAGAGTGCTTTATATTATCTTGAGGGATTAAAGGATTATAATAAAGAATTAGAAGTGTTCTCAGATTTATTATCTTGTTATCCTAAGGATTTAAGACTAGGAATAATGAAGGAAATAAAAAGCGATCACTCAGAAGAATTATATAGAAATTTATTAAATGAGGATAAGTTCTTAGAGGCATTCTTTGAGATATATAGCTAGGTGGTGAAATCTTATGGATTTTGAAAGAACTAGGAGGAAACTTCTTAATGTAGTAATGGAAGCTGAAGAGGAGAATAAGCCTTTAACAGATGATTTTAAGAGAGAATTTTGGAGTTTAATAGAGAAGGTAATAATCTCCCTTTATGATAAAGAAAATTCATTTTTTGGTCAGTTTTTAATTCATGTAAAGAGAGAAATAAGAACTGATATTAAATGGCCTATAGCCACTAAACCAGAAATGGGATATTTTACAATGGTATTTAATCCAAGAATAATATTGGAATGTGATTTAAAAGAGGTTCAGGCTCTTTTAAAGCATGAAGTATATCATATAATGATGTCTCATTATGCTAGAGAAAAGGCTTTAAGTAGAAAATATTCAAAACTTGCTGTTAGTATAGCTATGGATATAGCCATAAATCAGTATATAAAGAATTTACCTCCATATAGTAAAAGGCTAGATTATGTAAATTTAGAATATAATCTAGAATTAAAACCAGATATGCCTATGGAAAAATATGCAGAAGAAATTCAAAAGGCAATTGAAAGAAGAAAAAAATATGGTATTACTGGTGATGATAAAAATGCTGGTGATTTAGTAAGCCAAGAAAAATCCCATGAAGTATGGGAAGAGGTTTCTATAAGTTTAGATAGTTTAGAGGGAACAACTAAGAAAACAGCCATAAACGCATATAAGGGCAAGGCTCCTAAGGATTTAGAAAAAATAATCTTACTAATGAAAGAAAAACCAGAGATAAAGTGGAGTGAATTTTTAAAGGATATAATTCCTACAACAAGAGGAAGTTATAGAAAAACTATAACAAGAAAAGATAGACGTCTTCCAGAAAGATTAGACCTTAGAGGTAAATTGCCAAATTCTATTCCAAAAATATTAATAGCAATAGATGTTTCAGCATCCATCTCTGATAAAGAGTTTGAAAATATAATAATAGAAGTTTTAGGTATAGTAAGAAATAAAAATGCTGAAATAAAAGTTATTGAATGTGATGATGAAATAAGAAGAGTGTATGATTTAAAAGGAATAAAAGATATAAAGCCAAGAAGTAAGAAAAATGGCTCAACAAGATTTTCTCCAGTATTTAGATATATAAAAGAAAATAATATGAGAAATCATATTCTTGTATATTTTACAGATGGAGTTGGAGAAAAAGATTTAGAAGTTAAGCCTATAAATTATAGAACTCTTTGGGTTTTAACAGGCAAGGAACAATTAAGTTTAAATAAATCTTTTGGAACTGTTAAACATTTAGAAAAAGAAAAAGGGGATGGATATACCCTTATGGATGGTTTACAAGATATGAAGGATAATCTTCATGATTGGGCCAGATAAAGTAATAATATAGCACATGTTGATTTAATTGAAAATCAATATGTGCTATATTGTTTTTATATGGTTTATTAACTATAAAAAATATAACTTAATTAAATAGTAAATCCTTAATTAAATTCATAAGGTATATTTTAAAAATCATAAAGGGGGAATTCGGTGAAGAAAAATATTAAGAACATAGCTTTAGTATTGTTAATAATTTTTGTGGTGGCTTTAATTGTTATAATATTTAAAATAATTAAATTTAGAAAAAATACAGTGACAGATATAAAAGCTTGTGAAAATAAAATAACTTTTAATTCTAATGTTAAAAGAGAAGAAATAAACTATTTAAAAGTGGATGGAGAGAAGGATAGACCAGTAAATAAGGTTGAAGGGTTAAATTTATTTATAAATAATAGTAAAGTTAATTTAAGTGATAAAATTTATGAAAAGAATTTAAGATATTATATTTCTGTAGAAGATTTAGAGAAAAATGGACAAGTATCAATTGAAGGAAATAAGCTTTTAAGCAAGATAAATAAAAATTACATAGATTTAGAGAAAAAAGAGATTTTAAAAGAAAAGGATAAATTAGATTTAAGAGGAGAAGTTTTAGATTTAGATCATAAAAAATACATTTCTATAAATGATTTTAAAGAGCTTATTGAAGCTAGGGATGATTGGTACGAAAATAAAAACTCAATTTATATGTTTCAGGGTAAAACTAATAATATAAACTGCAATTATAAAGTTAATGAAGGAAAAGCTGCTTTAATAAGAATAGAGGATGTTAGTGCTGGGGGAGTTTTTTCTGAAGATAATAATATGGAAAAAATGAAATATTTAAGTGATTATTTTAAAGCTAATAATATAGTATTTCACATAGCTTGGATACCTAGATACATAAACCCTGAAAAAAACATAGATAATGATTTACTTAAAAATAATAATTTTGAAAATGTTCATTTTATAAATATGCTAGATCATTTAATAAATAGAGGGGCTGTAATTGGTCTTCATGGATATACTCACCAACATAATAATCAAATAAGTGGACTTGGGGTAGAGTTAAAATGGAATGTTAATAGTAATAAAAATAAAGTTTTAAAGGTTGTTGAATCATCATTAAAGACAGCTAAGACTTTAAATATACCTATAGGTTTCTTTGAAAGTCCACATTATAAAGCAGATAGAAATCAGCAAAAAATAATAGAACAATATTTCCCAGTTATGTTTGAACCCTATGCTGGATATTGGAACTTAAATCCATTAATAAGTTTTAGTAATAAGTCAACATTATATGTGCCTGCTCCTTTAGGATATGTTAAGGACAATGGAGAGACTGTAGCTAGAAGAATTAGAAATTATAGCAATGAAATTTTAACGGCATTTTTCATACATCCATATATTTTTTTAGGAAGTATAGAGAATAAAAATAATAGTCTAAATAATGAGGAAATATATGAGTTTAATGAAAATTCACCTATATTAAAGATAATATCAGCTTTAAAAGAGAGAGGATGCAAAACCATAACTGTTAATGAATTAAACAATCAAATTACATAGTAAAAGCTCCTCTGTAAGTAGGGGAGCAAAATATATGTAAAAGCCTCACCAAAACATAATATTAATCATATTATAAAAATTGAGGTGATATAATGAAAAAATTGTTGTTCATTACTTGGAGTGTATCATATGGATACGGAACTGAAAAGTCTTTAGCAGATGTTTTAAATAGATTTGATAATACAAAATATGATATAAGTATTTTACCTTTATTTAAGTATTCAAATAACTCAATATTTAATAATAATATAAAGGTATTAGAGCCAATTATTGATTATACAGATAAAAATTTAGATGAGGTTAAAGCTCTAAAAAATTATTATAACCTACTTTCGAATCCTAGCCTTTTTAATAAATGGCTTCGTAAAAAATATGATTGTATTATAGCTTGTAATCATAATGCTCCTTCATATTTTGCTTCATATATAGTTGGAGGCAAAAAAATTGTTTGGATTAGAGGAGATATGTCTGAGCTTGATTATACTGTTCTTGATAAAACAACAAATGAATATAAAGTGGTAAAGCAGGAACATGAAATGCAAGCAAATGTATTGAAAGTATTTGATAAGATTGTTGTTATTTCTGAAGTAACAAAAAATACACTTAAAGAGTTATTTGGAATAACAAAAAATGTAGTCAAAATTTCAAATTCAGTTGATGGCGAAAAGATAAAATTTTTAAGCAAAAAAACAGTTGAAATTCCAGAAAAAATGCTTTTTACAACCTTAGGAAGGCTTGATTATAATAAAAATCAAATACTACTTTTAAAAGCAGTAAAAGAAGTGAAAAAATATTGTGATGATTTTATAATTTATATTCTTGGAGATGGAGATGAACGGTTAAAACTTGAAAGGTATATAAATGATAATAAATTAAATGAAAATGTTAGAATACTTGGATTTGTTGAAAACCCATACCCTTATATAAAAAATAGTGTTGCAACTATTTTAACTTCATTAAGCGAGGGATTTAGCCTTGCTCTTGTTGAAAGTGTTATGCTTAATACACCTATAATTTCAACAGATGTGGGAGTGGCAAGAGAATTGATTGAAAAGTATAACTGTGGAACAATAATTGATTATAATGAAAAAGAATTAGCACAGGTATTAATTAGATATTTAAATAAATATGATGGATGTAAAAAAGTTTTTAGTATAGGTGATGAGTATGATATTAATACAGAAGTAGAAAAGACTAGATCTTTAATTGAAAATGTATTGGGAACAGCACGGGTTAATTCAAAATTTGAAAGGTTGCCGTATCCAGAGTATACAATAAAATATTGTGATCTTAATAATATTAGTATAAAAAATGACACTATGTATGTACTAAGAGTCTTAAAAGATGATGTTCCTTATGAATATCTAATTAATAGAAAAAGTAATAGTGATAAATTGATAGTTTTTAACAATGGTGCCATTGCTGGTGGAAATGTAAATGTACCTGTGTTTCAAAGGCATAGCTGGGCTAATCAAATAAAAACATCATCTGTTTTTTGTATGGATCCTACTATTTATATAGATGATTATCTACAGCTTGGATGGGGTGTAGGAAAAAATGAAAATTATTATCTTGAAAATAGTAGTCTAATACTGAAAACAATAATAGAAAAGATGAATATAAGCCTTGATAATACGGTTATTTATGGAACTTCAGCAGGAGGTTACCTATCAATTATTATGGGAATATATTTAAAAGGTGCAAAGGTTGTTGCAGACAATGCACAGTTAGATACTACAAGGTGGATTTTCAAAGAAGCACTAGATAGTGTGATAACGTTTTGTTTTGATAATGTAAGTGATTCTCTAAAGTATAAAGAAAGATTTAGTATTATAGAGGCATTTAAAAAAAGCGGTTATGTTCCTAAAATTTATTTGCATGTAAATTTATGTTCTGTAGCAGACAACTCTACACAATTAATACCATTTTTGTATAGTATGGAAGAAAGTAATGATATTTTAGGTTATAATGATATTGAGGTTATACTACATTACGAAAAAGAAAAAGGTCATAATGGATTAAGTTATAACGATGCAATTAAATTTTTATATAAAGTATTAGATGAAAATTAGAGAATACCTTATTATACTGTGAAAAATATCTTAATCACTTTTTAAAATATATAAGTTTTAATAAATATTTAATATAAAAACCTGCAATATGATTTAATATTTTGCAGGTTAATCAAAGATATCAATCTTGTAACTTCTATATGTTGATATTTTTGATTAGCCTGTTTGTAAACTAAACAAATTATATAAATTTTTAGAATGGCAATTATGGTATTTTATTTAACAGGTTGATATGTTTTAAGGGGAGGAAAAAAGTATGAATAGAGTATTAGAGATACTAAAGGATAGGTCATTAACATATCATCAGCAAATTAAAGATTTAGCTGCTTATGCAGAAAGTACAATTGAAGTATTAAATGTTGATGATGAAACAAAAAAATTAATAGATGAAGGTTGTATATGTACTCTTTTTGAAGGAAATGCACCATTTAGACCTAGATACATAATTCCAGATTATTCTTTACTTATGGAAAAGGGATGTGAATTTTTAAATCTTCCAGTTCCAGAGGATATATGGGAAGCAACTAATAACCTATTAATTTTCTATAAGCATGTGCCTTCAATAACTACATTTCCAGTTTACCTTGGAAATATAGATGAGCTTTTAGAGCCATTTATAGAAGATGAAAGGGAAGCGAAAAGAGCAATTAAATTATTTTTAAAGCACATAGATAGAACATTAACTGATTCTTTTGTACATGCTAATATAGGTCCAAGAGAGACTGTAGCAGGAAGATTAATACTAGAGTCTATGGATGAACTTCAATGTGCAGTTCCAAATTTAAGTATGAAGTATGATTTAGAAAATACTCCAGAGAGTTTTATAAATTTATGTGCAAAGGTTGCTTTAAGTACAGCTAAACCTAGTTTTGCAAATCATAAAATGGATGTGAAAAGCTTTGGAACAGATAGATATGCTATAGCAAGTTGTTATAATGGATTTCATATTGGTGGGGGTGGATATACCCTTGTAAGAATAAAATTAAATGAGGTAGCTAAAAAGGCTACTTCAGTAGAGGACTTTTTAGAGAATGTATTACCTTATGTAAGCACTAAAATGATTCAGTATATTGATGAAAGAATAAGATTTTTAGTTGAGGAAACTCAGTTCTTTACTTCTAATTTCTTAGTAAAAGAAGGATTTATTCAGAAAAAATTATTTACAGGAATGTTTGGAGTAGTAGGTCTAGCAGAGGCTGTAAATACTTTATTAGGAGCAGAGAAACAAGGTGATAGATTTGGGTATTCAGAAAAAGCTAATAAACTTGGATTAAGGATAATAGAGAAATTAAATAAAATAGTATCAGAACATGAAGCTAAACATGTAAATTGCTTTGGAGGACACTATGTTCTTCATGCGCAAGTAGGAATTGATTTAGATCAAAATGTATCACCAGGATGTAGAATACCAGTTGGAGAAGAACCAGAATTATTTAACCATATAATGCAATCAGCACCATTCCATAAATATTTTTATAATGGAATAGGAGATATATTTGTATTTGAAGATACATATAATGATCATCCAGAAGCCTTAGTTGATATTATAAAGGGTGCCTTTAATTCAGGAATAAGATACATGTCTGTTTATGGAAGTGGAGCAGATGTAGTAAGGGTAACTGGATATTTAGCTAAGCGTTCAGAGGTGGAGAAACTTGAAAGAGGAGAGGCTGTTCTTAATAATACAGACTTATTTGCCATGGGAGCAAAGAATAATTGTCATGCCTTTGAAAGAAAAATTAGAAAGTAAGTGATATTATGGCTTTAATAAATAAGATAATTCCATTTTCTTGTGTTGATGGACCAGGAAATAGAATGGTTATATTTTTTCAAGGATGTAATTTTCAATGTTTATATTGCCACAATCCTGAGACTATAAATAAATGTATATCTTGTGGAAAATGTGTTGAAAATTGTGAAGTAGGTGCCTTATCAATTAGTGAGGGGAAAGTTATTTGGGATGAGGAAGAATGTATTTCTTGTGATAAATGCATAAAGTTATGTGAACATATGTCTTCTCCTAAAACTAAGGAATATTCAGTAGAAGAACTTGTAAAAAAGATAGAAAAAGACAGCTTTTTTATAAGAGGAATAACTGTTAGTGGTGGAGAATGCACTTTAAACTCTGAATTTTTAATAAAGCTTTTTAGAGAAGTTAAAAAGCTTGGATTGAATTGCTTTGTTGATACTAATGGTAATACTAAATTAGATGATGAACTTATAAATCTTACAGATAAGTTTATGCTTGATGTTAAGTCAATTGATGAAAAAGAAAATATTTGGCTAACTAAATCATCAAATAAATTAGTTTTAGAAAATTTAAAAAGAATATTAGAGTTAGACAAGATGTATGAAGTTAGAACTGTTATAGCTAAAGGACTAAATAGCGAAAAAACAGTGGATGAAGTTTCTAAAATCATTGGTGATAAATGTAGATATAAACTTATAAAATATAGACCCTTTGGAGTTAGAGAAGAGGGGATAAAGGTTCATGGAACTATAAGTCCAGAAGATAGCTATATGAATGAATTAAAAGAAAAATCTATAGCTAATGGATGTATTGATACAATAATAACTTAATATTTATTAGAATTAGAGGATAATTTAATATAAAAAATTAAGTATTATAGAATAGAAAAGAATATGAAAGCTTTAAAAAATATATAGCTATATAAGTAAAAAGATAAAAGCAACTAAGTTGCTTTTATCTTTTTTAGTTAAGCTTTATAAATTTTAATAAAAATATTTAAATAGTATTTTATGAGAATATTATTTTTACTCCTTTTTCTCTTAATTTTTCAAGTTCAGACTTATCATCTTCAATTTCATTTGTGATTACATAATTAACTTTAGAAATATCTCCACTAGAAAAATTGTGATGTATTCCTATTTTGGAGTTATCTGCTAAGACAAAAGTTGGACCATTACAATTTTCAAGCATCTTCATATTTACTGTGGTTTCCTGGAGAACAGATGTACTGATTCCTGTATTAGCATTTATACCACTAACTCCTATAAAACATTTAGTTGCAGTTATTTTAGAAATTATCTGAGTGGCTATATCACCAACCATAGATTGCTTTCTTCCATATACTTCACCGCCTGTAAGTATTATCTCTACATTAGGTGATAAATTCATACCTAAGATTTTGCCATTGTTTGTAATTACCATAACTCTTTTATCTTCTATATATTCTAAGAGTTTTATTGCAGTTGAACTAGAGTTTATAAATATACTATCTCCATCTTCTATAAATTCAGCAGCTTTTTTAGCTATAGAATCTTTAATTTTTTCTCTCTCAATGTTGGTATGATTAAAATATGGGTCTTCACTCAAAGCTCCTTCAATAAGTTCAGCACCACCGTATTTTCTTCTTATAACTCCTTCTTTTTCTAGATTTTGAAAATCTCTTCTTATTGTTATATTAGATGTTTTTAATAAAGTAGCTAATTCTTCTGTTTTAGCAAATTTATTTTCTTTTAAATATTTCAATATTGCCTGTTGTCTTTTAAAAACAAAGCCTTTTGCGTTTTTCATTATAAATGCCTCCTAACCGATATTGTTTGGTATTATTTTCTATAAATATCTCTCCGAATATTATAAATCTAAAATTAAGTTATATATAGATAATTTGAAAAAGTTACTAAAACTTGTATATAGTAATTTTAAAAAATATGAAGTTGTATTTAACTTTAATAATTAAAAACAGAAGCTTATTATAGATAACATTAAATTTCTTATTACTATTTATAATAATTTTACATAAAAGAACAGTATAAATCAACGCAAATAGAACAAAAATAATCAAAAAGAACATAAAAACAGAAAATAATTTGATTAATAGCACAAAAAAATAAAGAATAAACAAAAAACAATCAAAAAAGACTTGCAAAGAAAACAATTACAGTATATAATTTAATCATAAAATGATTGAATGAACTTAATAATGTTCAAAACAATCAAAAAAGGGTGGAGGTATAATTATGAGTAAAGTAAATGAAATAACAAGAGAATCATGGATTTTAAATACATTTCCAGAATGGGGAACTTGGTTAAATGAAGAGATAGAAAATGAAGTGGTTAAACCAGGAACATTTTCTATGTGGTGGCTTGGATGTACAGGTATATGGCTTAAAACTCAAGGAAATACAAACATATGTATAGATTTTTGGTGCGGAAGCGGAAAAAGAACAAAGAAAAATCCTTACATAAATCCAGAGCATCAAATGGCAAGAATGTGTGGAGGTAAGAAACTACAACCTAATTTAAGAGTTGCACCTTTTGTATTAGATCCATTTGCAATAAAGAATGTTGATGCAATAATATCAACACATGATCATAACGATCATATAGATATAAATGTTGCAGCTGCAGTTTTAAAAAATTGTTCAGAAGATGTTCCATTTATAGGACCACAAGCATGTGTTGATAAATGGATAGGATGGGGAGTACCAAAGGAAAGATGTATAGTTGTTAAACCAGGAGATGTAATAAAAATAAAAGATATTCAATTACATGCTTTAGAATCTTTTGATAGAACAGCTTTAATAACAGCTCCTCCAGAAGGAGATTTAAGAGGAAAAATGCCAGTAGATATGGATTATAAGGCTGTTAACTATTTAATAGAAACTCCAGGAGGAAATCTTTATCATAGTGGAGATTCACATTATTCAAATTATTATGCTAAGCATGGAAATGATTATAAAATAGATGTTGCTCTTGGATCATATGGAGAAAACCCAAGAGGTATTACAGATAAAATGACATCAGTAGATATTTTAAGAATGGCTGAGGCATTAAACACTCAAGTAGTAATACCATTCCATCATGATATATGGTCAAACTTCCAAGCTGATACAAATGAAATCTTAGCATTATATGACATGAAAAAATATAGATTACAATATAAATTTACACCATTTATATGGCAAGTAGGTGGAAAGTTTACATTCCCAGAAGATAAGGATAAGAGAGAATATCACTATCCAAGAGGATTCGATGATTGTTTCTCTGTAGATATAAACTTACCATATAACTCATTCCTATAAGATTTAAGAGTGGAGGAAATTATCATGTTAAAAGAATTAATAGAAAAAGGTAGATATTCTTTTCATGATGGCTTTGATAATTGGGAGGATGCAGTTAAGGCTGCATGTGCTCCCTTAGAAAAAGAAAAAGTTATCGAAAAAGAGTATGCAGATTTAATAATAAATAGTATTAAAAAACATGGACCATATATAGTAATTGCTCCAAAGATTGCTATACCACATGCACAAGAAGGACATGGAGTTAATGAAACAGCCATATGTTTTATGAAAACGAATACTCCTGTGAGTTTTGGTGAAGGTGAAGAGTATGATGCTCAATTGTTCTTTGTTTTAGCTTCAGTAGATAATGAAGTACATTTAAAGAATTTAACTAAAATGGTTGAGTTAATTTCAGATGAAGAAACTGTAGAAAAGCTTTTAGAAGCTCAATCAGTTGAGGATCTTAAAAAATTAGTATAAGAGATTTTAAAAAAAGTTTTAAAGTTTCTACAGTGCTTTAGGTAGGTTTTAAACTAAAGTACTGTAGAAATTATAGTAAATATTTAAGACAAATCTTATTTAGTTTTTCAGTTAAGTTATAAATTAAAACAGTTTAAATAATATTGGAATAAGTTAAGAAAAGGGATATGGGAGGAGAAGTATTATGGATTTTATAATCTACATTTGGGAGTTTTTCCAAAATAACATTCTGACAAAACCTGCATTTTTCATTGGATTTATAGTTCTTATTGGTTACTTGTTACTTAAGAGACCTTTTTATGATGCTTTGGCAGGATTTATAAAGGCAACAGTCGGTTATTTAATTTTAAATGTTGCAGCAGGTGGACTTGTTAGTAACTTCCGTCCAATTCTTGCAGGCCTTAAAGATAGATTTAATTTACAGGCGGCAGTTATAGATCCTTATTTTGGGCAAACGGCGGCTCAAGAGGCTATAGGGAATATAGGAAAATCTTTTTCCATGATGATGGTAGTTTTACTTATAGCATTCTTATTCAACTTAGTACTTGTATTGCTTAGAAAATTTACAAAGGTTCGTACAGTATTTATTACAGGACATGTAATGGTACAACAATCTGCTACAGCTTTATGGTTAGTATTTTTCTGTTTCCCAAATTTAAGTAATATGGGAGTAGTAGTAATGCTAGGATTACTTCTTGGAACATATTGGGCAGTATTTTCTAATCTTACAGTTGAACCATGCCAAGATCTTACTGAAGGTGGTGGATTTGCAATAGGTCACCAACAAATGTTAGGAGTTTGGATAACTGATAAAATAGCTGGAAAAATAGGAAATAGTAAAAAGAGTATTGAAGATTTAGAACTTCCAGGATTCTTATCTATATTTAGTGATAACGTTGTAGCAACTGGTATATTAATGACTGTTTTCTTCGGAATAATCATGGGAATACTAGGACCAGATTTAATGCATACAATCGATAAGGGGTTTGATCAAAATACAAATTTCTTATTTTACATACTAGAAAAATCACTTAACTTTGCAGTTTATTTAAGTATATTACAAATGGGTGTTAGAATGTTCGTTTCAGAACTTACTGAATCATTCCAAGGTATTTCAAATAAAATACTTCCAGGATCAGTACCAGCTGTAGACTGTGCAGCAACTTATGGATTTGGACATCCAAATGCAGTTACTATTGGATTCTTATTTGGAGCAGTAGGTCAATTTATAGCAATAATAGGACTTGTAGTTTTCCAAAGTCCAGTACTTATAATAAGTGGATTCGTACCATTATTCTTTGATAATGCTACATTTGCAGTGTTTGCTAACAGAAAAGGTGGATTAAAGGCTGCCATGATAATTCCATTCGTTTCAGGAGTTATACAAGTTTTAGGTGGAGCATTTGCCGCTTACTATTTTGGATTAGCTCAATTTGGAGGATGGCATGGAAACTTTGACTGGGATACATTATGGCCAGTAGTTGGAGTTCTTATGGACAAGTTTGCTTATGTAGGGGTTGGAATAGCAGTAGTAGGAATGCTTTTAATACCACAAATTCAATATTTCAAAAATAAAAAGGGTTACTTCAAGTTAGTTGAAGATTATGAAGGATATTTAGAAGACAAAGAAAAGGAAAGAGTACAAAATTAGATTTAAATCAATTGATAGTTAGTACCACTTTGTTAAGTACTAACTATCAAAATAAAATAGATAAAAATAATTGGTGTTAATTAGGAGGAGATATTTATGTTAAAAGTAATAGCAGCATGTGGAAATGGAATGGGATCAAGTCAAATTATAAAAATGAAAATAGAGAAGATATTTAAAAAGTTAAATATTCCTGTATCAATTCATCATACAAGTATAGGAGCAGCAAAAACAGAAGCTTCAAGTTATGATGTAGTATTCTGTTCAGATGCATTAAAAGGAAATTTCGATAAAGCAAAGGCTTCAGGAACTATCGTTATAGGACTTAAAAACCTTTTATCAGAAAAAGAAATTGAAGAAAAGATTGTAGAAAATATAGTAAACAAATAAATATAAAAGTTATGATATAGTACTTATTTCTTAGAGCGTTAAGAGATAGGTACTATGTTATAAATAAGACTTTATTTTAATTATTTATAATCTAGGAGGAATATAAGATGAAAATAGAAAAGAAGTTTTTAACTGACTTACATAGATGTTATGCAACAAGCAGTACTGTTATTGATGGAGATAGAAAAATACTTATAGCAACTGAAGGAGAAGGTCCTTGCTTCATGTATGAAGGAGATGATTTTAAACAATCAACTGTTTGGGATGGTCCAGGAGGAACAATGTCTATAATTCCTATCCCAGAAAAAAATGGAGATTTTCTAGCAGTTCAAAGATTTTTTCCTACATTTCAATCAGAAGATGCTGAGATAGTATGGGGAAGATATGAAAATGGAAAGTGGGAAATAAAAACATTATTTAAGCTACCATATTTACATCGTTTCGATATTTTAGAAGCTAATGGAAAGCTATATTTCTTAGGAGCAGTTTTATGTAATAGTAAGCAATTTAAAGATGATTGGAGCGATCCAGGTAAGATATATGTAGGAGAAATTCCAGAAGATTTAAATAAACCTATTGAGCTTAAGATTATAAAAGAAGGATTAACTAAAAATCATGGATATTGTAGAGCATATCATAATGGAAAAATGGTTGGTTTAGTAACATCTCAAGAAGGAGTATTTAGAGTAACACCACCTCAAAGTGATGATGAAGAATGGACTATTGAAAAAATAATGGATAGACCTACAAGTGATGTAGCTGTTGTAGATATAGATGAAGATGGTGAAGATGAATTAGTTACTATTGAAGAATTCCATGGTAAACATTTTAGAATAAATAAAAAGTATGGAGATGAATATAAAATTATTTATGAGTATCCAAAAGAAATGGATTTTGGACATGTTGTTTGGGGTGGCAAGCTAAGAGGCGTTCCAACTATAATAGGTGGTTATAGAAGATGCGATAAAGATTTATTTTATATTCAATGTACTGATAAAGAAAAATTAGAGTTTGAAACTGTAGTTATTGAGTCTGGGGTTGGACCAAGTAATGTTGCTGTTTTAAATGAAGATGATAGAGATATAATAATATCTGCAAATAGAGAGTTAGGACAAGCTGCCTTATATATTGTTACTGATTAATAGAAGATAATAAGTTTGTCTTACTTTGTTAACTAATAAGAGAGCTTTATTTTAAATTTTATTAAGTGAATTAATATTAAATACTTAAGAATAAATTTTGTTATAAGGGTTATTAAGAGTCTAAGGAGGATCTTTTATATGTTAGAGAACTTAAAAAAAGAAGTTTACGAAGCTAATATGCTTCTTCCAAAATATAATTTAGTAACTTTTACATGGGGGAATGTTTCTGCCATAGATAGAGAAAAAGGACTTGTTGTAATTAAACCATCAGGAGTTGAGTATGACACAATGAAACCAGAAGATATGGTTGTGGTTGATTTAGAAGGAAATATTGTTGAAGGAAAATATAAACCTTCATCAGATACAGATACTCATTTAAAACTTTACAAGGAGTTTAAGAATATAGGAGGAATAGTTCATACGCATTCTAGATGGGCAACAATATTTGCTCAAGCAGGAAGAGGAATAAAGCCATATGGAACAACTCAGGCAGATTATTTTGCAGATGAAATCCCTTGTACAAGAGACATGACTAGAGAAGAGATTGAAGGAAATTATGAATATAATACAGGGGTTGTAATTGTTGAAAGATTCAAAGACATGAATCCAGAGAATATTCCAGCAGTACTTGTTAAAAATCATGGTCCATTTACTTGGGGAAAGGATGCTAAAGATGCTGTTCATAATGCTGTTGTTCTAGAAGAAGTGGCAATGATGGCATATAACACAGAAATATTAGCAAATAAAAATGTAGATAGTATGTCTGATGACTTATTAAATAAACACTTTTCAAGAAAGCATGGTCCAAATGCTTACTATGGACAAACAGGAGCTTAAGAAAAGGAGCGGATTAAAATGAAGGAATATTTTATTGGATTATATGAGAAAGCTATGCCTAATACACTTACTTGGAGAGAAAAGCTTCAATGTGCAAAAGAGAATAATTTTGATTTTTTAGAGGTTAGCATAGATGAAACTGATGAAAAATTAAAAAGACTTGATATGACAAAAGAAGAAAGACAGGTTTTAGTAGACCTTATGTATGAAGTTGGGCTTCCAATAAGAACTATGTGTCTTAGTGGACATAGAAAATATCCTATAGGAAGTGCAGATGAAACAACTAGAAATCGTGGTATGAGAATAATGGAGAAGGCCATAGAGCTAGCTGATGATTTAGGAATTAGGATAATTCAATTAGCAGGGTATGATGTTTACTATGAAGAGGGTAGTGAAGAAACAAGAAAATTATTTTATGAAAATCTAAAAAAAGCTGTTGAAATGGCGGCTAGATCAGGAATAATTTTAGCTTTTGAAACTATGGAAACTGAGTTTATGAACACAGTTGAAAAAGCCATGAATTATGTTAAAAAGATTGATTCACCATACTTAGGGGTTTATCCTGACTGTGGAAATATAACTAATGCCGCTACTAAATATAATAAAAATGTTATTGAAGATTTAAGAATTGGTAAAGGTCATATAATGGCTGTTCATCTTAAGGAAACAAAACCAGGTAAGTTTAGAGAGATTCCATTTGGAACTGGACATGTTGATTTTGAAAGTATAATAAAAGAATCATATAATATGGGAGTAAGAAGATTTGTTACTGAGTTCTGGTACACAGGTACTGGTGACTATAGAGTTGAAATAAAGAATTCAAGAAAATTTATAGAGGAAAAATTTAATAAAGCCTTAGAAAAGTAAAATTAAAGGGGCGTGTATAAAAATAACTTTTTATAAAACTTACAAACAGTATGAAGGGAAATCTAGTAATTCTCAGAATATGTTTGTAAGTTTTATTATTATATTTTTATATAGCCCACTTTTACTATATGTTTAATTCTTGTATAGCAGCTCTAATTTTATCCTTATTAAGGGCTGAAAGATAAGACTCTCTTTTAGTTAAGGCTTTATCGAAAGATTCTAAAGCTCCTTTAGTGTCTCCTTCATCTCTTAGGATTAAGCCATAATAATAATATGGCTCTGGTATTCCAGGATCTTCGTCTAAAAGTTTAGTATATACTTCCTTAGCCTTTTCTATATTTCCAGTGAAGTAATAAGATTGAGCTAAGTTATCCATTATAACCTTGTTATCTTGATCATATTCATAAGCTAAAAGGTTATATTCTAAGGCTTCTTCATATCTTTTATCTAATATTAAGAAATAACCTAAAGTCTCATAAACAGTTGTATGTTCATATTGTGTATGAAGATTTTTTAAGTTTTCAATAGCCTTTTTTAAATCACCATTTTTCCAAGTTATAAGAGAATCTGTCATTTTATAAGAAGCTCTTAATCTCTCTGGTAGTTTATCATAATCAATAGCACTTAGAAGCTTAGTGGCTTCTTCTAAATTCCCTAAATAAAGAGTAAGATATGCATATTGAAGTCTTATGCTATCACTAGCATTTTTATATGTACAAGCTTTTTTATAAAGTTCTAGAGCTTTTTCTCTTTCACCATTTCTAAAGGAAACATTACCTTTGTAAGCTAAAATATAAGGCTTTTTCTTATTATATTTGTATAAAGCATAGATTACTACAACAATTAATGCAAAAACATATTGCTTCATCATTACTAATACAAATGCTAATATTAAAGCAATTATAAAGTCATAAGCTATATTCATTTTTTACGCCTCCAGTAAATACAAAATATTGCAATTATATTATAAGAATAATTTTAATGGAATTTTATTCTTAATACAACTTTACTTAATTATATTTACAAAAAAATTATTTTAATTTAACAGTAAAATAAAAGAGGGTTGTACCAAAACAAAAATCAATAAAACTTATGAAAAATATAAAGAAAATATATTTATAAGTTTTAAATATAAGTTTTGATACAACCTTTTTTCTTTAAAAAGCAAAAAACTCTATTAAGGATAGCTTTAAGCTTTCACTTTCTATATTTATTTTTGTATTTTATAAAATATTATTTATTAAAATTATCCTAAATATGCACCAATATGATTAATCATAGGTGGGTTTTTATATTTAGTAAATGAAATTTTAATTTTATCAGTTTTGATATTGTTAAGTTTTGCTATATGTCTATATCCAATAGAAGTACCATTATAAAGTTCAAACCAACCATTGTTATATGCATAAACTTTAAATTCTTCTACATTTTGACCTTCAGCAATCCACTCTCTAATTTCTAAAATATTAAATTCAGTGATAGTTTTGAAATCTATTTCTATATAAGGGTTAACAGCATTTTCATTAGCTATCCAATAAGATTTCTTATAGTCATCAATTAAATTATAGCTATCGCTAGAAGATGAATTTGTAGCTAATATAGAAGAACCCTTAATAAGGTTATTAGAAAAAGTTTCTTTTATATATTTAGAAAAATCAGAAAGTAAGCTTAATTCATTATGATTTAATAATCCATCTGTATTAGGAGATAAAACTAAGACCAAGTTTGTATTTCTTCCTAATGAATTATTATACACATGTTTTAAATTTGATAATGAATCTTTATTATGGCTTAAGCAGTCAGATAGGGAGTAAATACTTTCTCCAACAATCCAAGTGTCTCCATAAATATTTCCTTTTCTAATCTCTTCATTGTTAAAATCTTCTTTTAAAAGATTTAAATTTATAGAAGAGTAGAAATAGTTTTTAGATGACTCTATATCAGAATAATATGTCCAACGTACATCTGGTCCAATAGGGCTAGATATGATACATTTAGGATTTATTTCTTTAATTACTTTAAAGTATCTTTCAAAATCAAGGGAGTCATAATATTCATCTAAAGAGGTCATATCCATAATAACTTCACTTATTTGTGAATAATTAGTCATAAGTTCTTTTAATTGAGACGCGTAGTAATTATCATATTCTTCAGGAGTTAAGTTTAAAGTGAGATAATCTTTTAAAGTAAGATGAATACCAAATTTAAGTCCAAACTTTTTACAAGATTTACTAACTTTTTTTACTAAATCATCATAATTATTCTCTAAAGAAAAAGTATTTATATTAACTTTTGAACAATTGCTTTGCCATAAACAAATACCATTATTAAGCTTAGCAGTTAAAATAACTTTCTTAAATCCAAATTTAAATAAATTTTCTATCCATATATCTGTGTTAAATGAAGTCTCTTGTTTTAATAAAGAAGGAGCTTCATCATTATTTTCAGAATTAGCTGTAAATGTATTCAATTGAAGGTCTAAAAAAGCTATTAGTTCATCTTCTTGGTATTTTCTTTGTTCTTTAGTTGGAGTTAGGTTTGCTAGAGTTGTATTCATTATCTCTCCTCCTTAAAAATAAAGCGTTTATTAAATTATAATACTAAAATTAAACATAAACAACCATATTAGTAAAAATATTGAAATTTAATTTAGTTTAAAAATTTTTAAAGAATAAAATGAAGAAGAGTGAATTAAATTTCCTTAGTATTTTAAGTAGTATAAATTAATTTTAAAATACTTAAATAAGATTTATATTTATATAAGTTAAATTTATTTTTTATTAGAATTTTAATTTAAGAGAAGATAAAAAAATAGAGATGGAATAAAATCCATCTCTATATGTAAAATTAATGACAGCTTGAGCAAGAAGAGCATCCGCCTTCGCTTTCTTTAACTGGTTTTAATGATAATCCTCTACCACCATTTTCATCTGAAGAAAGCAGAGTGAATCCTTCAAAATCTTTAACAAGTTCTTTATCAACGAAGAATGTTATATCTTCAATTTTAACAACTTCATCATTATCTGATTGTTCATCCAGAACAATATTAAATACTGGGCCGCCTCAGCCAACTCCTGCTAGATTTATTCTTATGTCAAATTTTTCTACGCCGTTTTCTTGTAGAAAAGATTTGAACTCAGTATAAGCTTCATTGCTCATTTTAACAACTGACATATCTATTTCCTCCTAAATTTTAATTTAAAGCAAAATTGCCTTATATAGTTTATTATTAATATATTTTAAAATAATATCACACTAAAATAGAAATATTATAATTAGTGACAGCTACCACAGCTACCACAGTTTCCACTACAACCGCCACCTTCATAGTCGCTCATTAATGGATCAAGAGTTAATCCTTCTCCAAAGTTTTCTTCATCAGAAAGTATTGAGAAACCTAAAAATACATCGATTAAAGAAGAATCAATAACAAAAGTTAAATCTTTTATTAATTCAACCTCATCACCTTCATTTTTTTCTCCTGCAGTTACATAAAACATAGGGCCCATAGGTCCGTTCCCACCAAAGTTTATTCTAATAACATCACTATCTATATCATTTGATTTTAGGAACTCTTTAAATTCAATATAAGCATCATCGCTCATTGCTACCTTTTTCATTTGATCACCTACTTAATTTCAATTAATTAATAATTAATATTAATTGATTAAATTATATAATTTTAAACAAAATAAATCAAGACTATTTTAGTAGGAATTTAAAATGGAAATTTCTATTTTATATATAAATAGTAAAAAGTAGAAAATAATTATGATATTTTTGTAATAATATGAAATTTTTCATAAAAAATTTGTTGAGAAGTTTCTTACATCAAATTAAAATAAAAGAGTTAAATTTGTTTTATATTATTAATGATTTAAATCATAAAACTATATTTATATATATAAAGTGATATTGTGTTAAAATATATATTAATAAAATAAATTGTTTTCTGAGAAGGTTAGAAAGGAAAAAGTATGATACCATATAACATAGATTATTGTGAGGAAAAAATAAAAGAATATAAAGAAAAAATAAAAGAGAGCAAAAAGGGTAACTTTACTATTAGGTATAGTGAGAAAAAAGAATTTGATGGCTATTTATATGAGCATAAGCAGATATTAAAAGAAAGTCCTATAGAACTATATGAAGGAGAAAAGCTTTGGATGAGAATTTCACCACAGGAGATTCAAGGAGCTTTTGAAAGTATAAAGAGAGCAGAGGGTAAGGTAGGGGTTCTAGGCTTAGGATTAGGATACTTTGTTCAGGAAATAGCAAAAAGGGATCAAGTAAGAGAAATAGTTGTCTATGAAATGAGTGAAGAAATAATTGACTTATACTTAGAAAACTTTGGAGAAAATCCTAAGATAAGAATAGTAAAAGGAGATGGATTTAAAGCTAAGAGAGAAAACTTTGACTTTTTCTATGTGGATATATATGAATATAAACTAACTACTAAAGTTGTTGAAGACTATGTTAAATTAACAAAACTTCATGATATTGTAGAATATAGCTTTTTTGGAGTGGAATCATTTATATTAAGTTGTCCAACTAGTGAAATAATATGGGTTTATATATTGGAAGAGTGGATGGATATGTCAAAGGACTTATTTACAAGATTTAATCATAGTGAGTATATTGAATATTTTTCACCTATGGAGGAGAATAAGGTATTAGAGATACTTAAAGAATTTGGAAAAGTTCTTTAAACTTTATTACTAATTCATAAAAATAGATATTTTAAATTTATTTTATTTATTAATTGCTTTATTAATTAGGTAGAAATTTTAAATTCATAACTTTAAACTTAGGTTATAATATGATTTATTATGAAATTATTATCTTATATTAATTGTAATAAGGATTTTAATTTATGAAACATGTTATAACCTTTTTGTATTTAAATTTTAACTTTCTCAATTATAATAGAAGATATAATGTAGACTAATATAGAATTTTTAGATCATAGCATTTATTTTATTTAATTAAGGAAAGAATAATGCTTTGTTTTCCATGATTTAGCAAGGCGTCCTTAAAGGTATAGGGTTTTAAAAACATAAAATATACATTAATAAATTATAAGATTTTAGTAGAGTTAAAAAAAATCTATGATATGTCAAAAAAATCTATAATTTATTTTTTGAAAACCTATACAAAAAATGATATAATTAGTTCATAATAGAAATATAAGAAAAATAATAAGAAGAGGTGAGTTTAGTATGGCACATAAAAAGGTGGCAAAAATAATAGCAACTGCTATAGTAGTAAATAACCTCTCCAGTAGCGTAGTTTTAGGCAAAGAAGTAAATTTAATAGAGAAAAACAAAGATAATTCATTTATAAATCAAAGTATAAGTCAGAGTAAAAGATATAATAATATTTTTAGAATAGAAAAAACAGTAGGGGATACAGAAGAATTCTTAAAAATAATAAATGATGGGAACTTAGAAGAGATAAAATTATCAAGGGACATTGACCTTAGCAATTTAATTTCTAATGGAGTAGATATTAAGAGTTCAAATGTTGTAATAGATGGTCAAGGATATAGTATCTATGTTCCTAAATTAGCCGAAAATCTTAATAGAGATTTTTTTACACTACAGGGAGATGGAATTGTGCTAAAAAATTTAAATATAGTATGTAAGGATGATGAAGCTTTAAATAATAATAACCTTATTACTATATCAGGAGATGACATAATTTTAGAAAATGTTTTCATAGAGTCTAACTTTAATAGAGCAGTAAACATTTTAGAGGGAAATAATATTCACATTAATGATTGTAAAATAGTAAATAATCAAGAAAAGGGTAATGGATTAAAGGTTGAAAATGGAGTAGTAACCTTAAATAATCTTGATTTACAAAATAAATCTGGAGTTGGTATTGATATTTTAGGAAAAGATTCAAAGGTTTATTTAAAAGGAGACATAAAAATAAATTCTCCAATTGAAATAAGGGGACAATTTAGAGATGGTGGAATTTTAAATTGTGATAATAATCAGTTAATCCACGAAAAAAGAGTCTTTGGATATACTTATTATAATATTGCAAAGGAAACAGAGTTAGTTAGAAATAAAGATGAGTTTTTAGAAGCAATAGATAATAATATAGTTAAGAATATAAAATTAATGGACAATATTGATTTAAGAGGACATGAATCAGAATATTATAAAGTTTTTGAAAAAGAAATAAAGGTTGATAAAAATAATTATCATATAACAATGTAAAGTTTAAAGGTATCTAAACGGAGTCAAATCTCAGCGTTTAGATACCTTTTATAGTATAATATATAATTTGTTATTTAAAAGTGTTAATTATTAAGATTAGTATTAACTTTTAATCAATTAAAAAATTTGCAACGTTAATATTATATTACTTAACAACTATATTTACAAGTCTACCTTTTATAACTATTACTTTTACAACTGTTTTTCCTTCTGTTGAAGCTATGATTTTCTCATCAGCTAAAGCAGCGGCTTTTATTCCTTCTTCATCTAAATCAGAAGAAACCATTATTTTATTTTTGATTTTTCCGTTAACTTGGATAGCTATTTCAACTTCGTCTTTAACTAAAGCTTTAGGGTCAAATTTTGGCCATGCTTCATTGAAGATTGAGTATGAATTTCCAAGTAAGCTCCATTGTTCTTCACTGAAGTGAGGTGCAAATGGTGCTAATAATCTTAAATAATCAGAAACTACATCTTTTAAGAAATCAAGATTCATTTCTTTCTCTTGAGTATATTTAGATAAAGCATTTATGAATTCCATCATTCTAGCTATTGCTGTATTAAATTGAAGTTTATCTGTATCATCAGTAACAGATTTTATAGTATTGTGTCTCCAATAGTTAAGCTCTTTTTCAGCATTATCCATTGTAGTTTTATTATTTTCACCTTTTGAGATTGCTTCTCTAGCAGTATCTATAATTCTTTCAATTCTTTCAACGAATCTATTTACAGATTTGATTCCATCATCACTCCAAGCTCCACCTTCAGTGTAAGCAAAACCAAACATTAGGTACATTCTAAATACATCTGCACCATATTCTTTTATATAATCATCAGGAGATATTGTATTTCCTTTTGATTTACTCATTTTTAATCCGTCTGGTCCTAAGATTAATCCTTGGTGAGTTAATGAAGTAAATGGTTCATCAAAGTTTAGGTATCCCATATCTCTTAGGGCTTTAGTTATGAATCTTGCGTAAAGAAGATGCATACAAGCATGTTCAGGTCCACCAACGTATTTATCAACTGGTAACATTTTGTTGATTAATTCAGGATTAAATGGAGCCTCAGTATTTTTATTATCAGGATATCTTAAGTAATACCATGATGAACATACGAAAGTATCTAAAGTATCAGTTTCTCTCTTAGCTGGTTTTCCACAGTGAGGGCAAGTTGTATTAACAAATGCTTCGCTCTTAGCTAGTGGAGATTTTCCATCTGGAGCAAATTCAACATCATATGGTAATTCAACTGGTAATTGACTTTCAGGTACAGGAACTATACCACATTCTTCACAGTAAACTACAGGAATTGGAGCTCCCCAGTATCTTTGTCTTGAAACTAACCAGTCTCTTAATCTAAAGTTAACTTTCTTTTCTCCAAGACCCATTGAAGCTAGTTTTTCAACTATTTTTTCTTTAGCTTCATCTGTAGTTAATCCATCAAATTCACCTGAGTTAACTAATATACCGTGCTCGCAGAATGGAAGGTTAGTTTCACTACCATCTTTAGCTTCTATAACTCTATTTATTGGAAGGTTGAATTTTTCAGCAAAAGCAAAATCTCTTTCATCATGAGCAGGAACAGCCATAACAGCTCCAGTTCCGTAAGTTGCTAGAACGTAGTCTCCAACCCATATAGGAACTTCTTTACCTGTTAATGGATGAATAGCATATGCACCAGTGAATACACCAGTTTTTTCTCTTGAAATAGATTGTCTTTCTATATCAGATTGTTTTTTAGCTTCTTCTTTATAATTTTCAACAGCTTCTTTTTGTTCAGCTGAAACTATTTCGTCTACTAATGGATTTTCAGGAGCTAAAACAACATAGCTAACTCCGCATAAAGTATCAACTCTTGTTGTGAATACATCAAAGTTTAAATCACTATCTTTAACTTTAAAGTTAACTTGAGAACCAGTTGATCTTCCTATCCAGTGTTTTTGCATAGAAACTGTTTTTTCTGGCCAATCTAAACCATCTAATTTATCTAATAATTCATCAGCATAATCAGTTATTTTAAAGAACCATTGAGTAAGATCTTTTTTAGTAACTTCTGTTGAACATCTTTCACAAGCTCCATCAACTACTTGCTCATTAGCAAGAACTGTTTGACATGATGGACACCAGTTTACAGGAGCTTTTTTTCTATAAGCTAATCCTTTTTCGTATAATTTTAGGAATAGCCATTGAGTCCATTTATAATATTCAGGTGAGCAAGTTACAACTTCGTTTTCCCAGTTAAACATAGCTCCCATAGCTTTTAATTGTTCTTCCATTTTAGCTATATTTTTTATTGTAGAATCTTGAGGATGTATTCCTGTTTTTATAGCAAAGTTTTCAGCAGGTAAACCGAAAGCATCAAATCCCATTGGTTGGAATACATTATATCCTTGCATTCTTTTAAATCTAGCCCATGAATCAACTGGTCCATAGTTAAACCAGTGACCTGCATGTAATTGGCTACCTGAAGGGTATGAGAACATTTCTAAAACGTAAAGTTTCTCTCCTTCTTTATTTGGATCAAATTTATAAAGGCCTGATTCAGCCCATTTGTCTTGCCATTTCTTATCTATGGCAGTACTATAGTTACCCATTAACTAATCCTCCTCTAAGTCTATATAATTAATTATTATTTGCTAGAATCAAATAAAAACAAATAAAAAAACCTTCCATCTCTTAAAATTTAAGAGACGAAAGGATATTCGCGGTACCACTCTTATTAGGAAAATTTCTTTTCCTCACTCGATTTTATAACGGGTTTTTCCCGTATGTGCTTTTTTTCACACATATGCTCATAGGCAAGTTCATATTTTCATACCATTGTGTCACAGCAAACCACAACTCTCTTTAGGCTATGAGGTAATATTACTACTCCTAATCAAAGCTTTTAATGATTCAGTTTTTATATATTATATATCAAAAGTTTAAAATAAGTCAATTAAAGTTTCTAATAAATACCTAGGATGAAAAAAATATAATTACAAAAAATAAGGTTGAACAAGTTTCAATAAAAAATAGAAAGAGGTAATTATTCATGGGAAAAAAATTAAAATCAGCAACAAATAATCAATGGGTATCAACAACTGTAGATCCTAACATGGTTCCTGCAAAGGATAGACAGCCTAAAACTGCAGGAGATAATCAATGGACATCAACTTCTAAAAATCCAATGAAATAGTAAAAATATGGGCTTAGTTTAGAAAATTATTTTTTCTAAATTAAGTCCATATTTTATTAATACAATGATTAAAAATTAACTTTTAATAAGTAATTAAAATTTAAAAGGAAAAATTAAATTAGGATTTTTACAGGGGGAGGGGATGCTAAGTAGATTATTAGGAGGACTATTTGTTGCATGAATTTTGAGTTTATTTAACTTTGACAAGATGGTTATAAATTCTATATATGAAGTTTGTGATATAGAAACATCAAAAGATTTTTATTATGTTATTTTTGCTTTAATAGGATTAATAAGTTATCTTTTAAAATATTGATATTTTTACATTGGTGAGATATGGGAGGGATTAAGTGTTAGGTGGATTATTATGGGGTCTATTAATTGCTTGGATATTAAGTATATTTAATTTTAATTATATGTTTATAAATGCGGTATATGAACTTTTGAGATTAAAAATATCAACTGATGTGTATTATGTGGTATTTGCATTATTGGGATTAATATATGGTATTATAAATAAGGATACTTAAATATTACAAAACAAAGGATTAGTTAAGGAGAAACTTTAGGAATGAAAAAATATTTTAGTTTAGGAATTTTAATTCTTTATGGAATAGTTCTAGGTGGGATAGTAGGAGCTGTTAGTTGGCTCTTTTTGTATGTTGTTAGTTCAGGAATACATTTTATGTGGAATGAACTACCAGGAAAGTTTAATTTACCATACTGGACAATATTAGTATGTAGTATTGGTGGAATTTTAGTAGGATTATGTCAAAAATATTTAGGGGAATATCCAAAACTTATGCCAGAAGTTATGGCAGAATTTAAAGAAACTAAGAGAGTAGATTACAAAAATGTTCCAAAGGCTTGTGTATCTGCTTTAATTACACTATTTTTTGGAGCTAGTTTAGGACCTGAAGCTGCTCTTGTTAATATTATAGGCGGACTTTCTACTTTAGTTGGAGATTTTTTAAAGTGGATTGTTAAGGATAAAGAGTTAGAAAAGTATGATAGTTTAGTAACAGAATTTAGTATGGAAGCTACGATAGGACTTATATTTCATGCACCATTAATAGGATTAACTCCATTGATAGAAGATGATGATTCAAGTGTAAGAAAGAATATTAAAACAATAGTTTATTCAATGACAACGGCTGCTGGATTTGGTGTTTTAATATTATTATCACAAATTGACAATAGACCATCTTTTATAGTTCATTTTGGAAGTTTTAATCTCGGAATGAGTGAAATAATATCAATAATTCCACTAATAATTTGTGGAATTTTAATGGCATTACTATATGGTGGGTATGGGAAAATTCTACATAAGATTTTTTTACCTTTAAAAAATTATAAAATAATAAGGGCATTAATTGGAGGCATAATTTTGGGAATAGTGGGAACATGGTTACCATATACACTATTTTCAGGAGAGCATGAAGTAAAAGTGTTAGTTAAAGAATGGAGTAGTTTATCAATAGGAATTCTTATATTAATTAGTTTGGTGAAATTATTCTTAACAGAGGTGTGCCTATATACTGGATGGAGAGGTGGACATATATTCCCAGTAGTATTTTCAGGAGTTTCAATGGGATATGCTCTTTCAGCAATATTCTCAATTGATCCAGTTGTCACAGTTACTATAGTTACAACCGCATTTACAAGTTCAGTTTTAAGGAATGCTGTAGTTACTTTACTTTTATTAGTTTTATTTTTCCCAAGCTCCTTAATATGGATTATGTTAATAGCTGCATTTTTATCAGCTTATGTCTTAAAAAGATGGGATTCAAGAGGAAATAAAGAAGAGAGTGTTAAAAAAGTTATCTAAATTTTATAATAAATATTAAATTTAAAGGCTATGTTTTAATTAAAACATAGCTTAAATTTTTTTATTTCTTTAAAATTTATTTTGAGTTTTTAGCTTATTTATTAGCTTTTCATATATTGGAATCATATGAGGTTCACTGCAATATTTACTTATTTCATTAAAAGGAATCCACATAACACCGCTATTTTCATCCTCTTTAAGCATAAGAGTTTCCTCTTCTGAGCATTCTATTAAATAAGTAAGATTTAAATGAAGATGGGATGAAACATATTTTCCTCTTTTTATGTGGCCATTTACTGTTAACACATCTAATGCAAAAGCTTTATCTAAAAGAGGAGTAGGATTTTTAACTCCAGTTTCTTCTTTTAATTCTTTTATTGCAACTTTTAGTTGATCTTTTTCATTATCTGAATGACCACCAGTCCATGCCCAAGAATTATATATGTTATGATGAATCATTAAAAATTTATTTCTTTCTTTATTTACAGCAAAGGCTGAGCTAGTTAAATGAGCAATTGTATTATCTCTTGTTAAAATATCATGAAAATCATTTAAGCATCTTAAAAATAGTTCTTTATCCCTTTCTTCTTGTTCGTTAAAAGGAATATAATTTTTTATATCTTCAATATAATTCACCTTAAACACCACCTAGTTTTTTATTTAAATTATACATGAAAATAAAAAAATAAGCTTAAATAATAAAGGGTAAATTTCTTATTGTTAAGAAAAATTTAAATGAAAATTGGAAAATTATTTTCTTTTTTCTTTTTGTAGGATATAATCATATTACTGAGAATAAATATTTTATTATTTTTAGTACTTTATCAATTAGAATCCAAAATTTTTTATATAAATAAAAAAACCACACAAACACTATAATTAATTATCTTTAAAGAACTAATGAAAGAGTTAAGGAGATGATTTAAATGGAAAAAGACATAAAAATTAATGAGGGTTTAATTTCAACTTGTAATGATGATTATTTAAATGCTGTGTCTTTAGTAAAAGAAAAATTAAATATATACTTAGAGGAACCTAAAGTGTTTTCAAATGAATATGTTTTAGGAACACCAGGGTTTAAAGACAATTTAAGAGATAATTTAAAGAGAGCATTGGCAATAATTTTTGATTTTGTTGCAGTTTATAAAAAATACGAAGTAAATGAAAACATAAAAAACATCTTAGAAAAGGCTAGAAATATTTATGCTATCTTAGAAGAAGCACAAGGAAATATTAATGAGGATGTTTTAAAATCATTAAAAGAAATTAGAGCAATAGAATTTAAATAATTTTTATGGAAAGGTTAGTAACATTAAAAGTTGCTAGCCTTTTTTATATAGAAAATTATTTTGAGATTTATATTGTAGACTTAAATATTAAAAAAGGTTGTCAATAATAGGCATAAAAAATATAATCAAGGAGAGTATTAATTAAAGAAAAGTAATTTTAATATGAATAATAGAAATAAATTAGGGGGCTAGTTAAATGTCGGTTAAAGAGTCAGTACTTAAGATTCTAGAAGAAAATAGGGAGAGAAGTATATCAGGAGAAGAATTGGCTAAACATTTATCAGTTTCTAGGGCAGCTATATGGAAGGCTATAAAATCCTTAAGGGGAGAGGGATACAATATTTCTGCTGTTACTAATAGAGGATATCAATTAACAAAGGATAATGACTTAATATCAGCAGAGGGAATAAAAATATTTTTAAATCCTAAATACCGTGAAAACTATATAAGGGTGTATAAAACTATAGATTCAACTAATCAAGAAGCTAAGAAGCTTTTAATGGATAATGATATACCACATGGAACAATATTAATTGCAGAGGAACAAACAGCAGGTAGGGGGAGATTTCAAAGAAAGTTCTTTTCACCTTCTAACAAAGGAATATATATGAGTGTTATTTTAAGACCTAACATAGAACTTTCAAAAGCCATACATATAACAACCTCAGCAGCCATATCTGTTTGTAGGGCAATAGAAACATTAACTAAAAAAAGACCTAAAATAAAGTGGGTTAATGATATATTTTTAGATGATAAAAAAATTTGCGGTATATTAACAGAGGCAACAGGAAACTTTGAGAGTGGAAGAGTTGAAAATGTTGTTGTTGGAATTGGGGTAAATTTTAAAACTGATTCAAAAGATTTCCCTGAAGATATAAAAAATATTGCAGGATCAATATTTGGAGGAGAAAAGCCAACTATTACTAGAAATCAGTTAATTGCTGAGATTTTAAATGAACTTTTTGAATTATGTGAAAATCTAGAGGATAAAAGCATAATGACAGAGTATAGAATTTTATCTTTAGTATTAGGAAAAGAAGTAAGTTTTTTAAAGAATAATAAGCTGAATAAAGGATTGGCAATTGATATTACTGATGAGGGAGCTTTAGTTGTTAAGTATGAAAATGGTGAAATAGAATACTTAAATTCAGGTGAAGTATCAGTAAAAACATTAAATAAGTAATTTTAATAATTAAGTAAGAGTGTTAGAAGCAAATATTTCTAAATATGTTTCTAACACTTTTTAAATACATGCTTTTAGCTTTAAAATACATTGTTAACAAAAAGTTACAAAATATGCTACAATATGAATGAAATATTAATAAGGGGTTGTATTGAAATGGAATTTTTAAAGAAGCATGAGTTATGGTTATTAATAATTAATGTTATTTTGTTTCTTGCAATAACTTCAGTAGAGTCTCAAATAAATAAAATAATATTTTTTATAATATTTCTTTTGAATAATATTCTTATTTATTTAGTACAAAAAAATAATTCAAATAAATAGGTTTCATGTTAATGGGTTAAAAGAAAAATTTTAGTCGTTTTTACTTAGTCTTTTATATGTTATAATTGGATAATATTCAATATAATAAGGGGGAGTAAGTATGCCTTTTACCCTAGCGCATCCAGCAGCTGTGGTTTTTTTAAAGAATAAAAAGTTTAATTTTACAGCTTTAATTTTAGGGAGTATGGCTCCAGATTTTATATATTTTCTTAATTTTAGACCTTATGGAAATTTAGGACACCAAATATTAGGCTTTTTTATATTAAATTTGCCTTTATGTATTTTATTAGCGTATATTTTTCATAACTTTATAAAATCTCCACTTATAAGTCATTTGCCGAGACCTTTAGATAACTGGTATGGTTACTTAAGAACAGAACAATTTGGCTTGCATTCATGGAAAGAAGTAATTGTTTTCATATATTCGGCTTTATTAGGAATGATTACCCATGTTTTGTGGGATGGATTTACTCATAAAACTGGATTCTTTGTGCGTCATATCACTTGGCTTAGACAAAAAATTATAATATTTGGCGGAGAAGAAATTTATATATATAAGTTAGTTCAACATACAAGTACTGTTATTGGAATAATTATAGTGTTATTTTTCTTATATAAACTTAGGGATAGTAATACTAGAATTTTATGGGGACATAAAAGTTTTAAGGATAAGTTTATATATGATTTAATAGTTATAATAACTTCAATAATAGTTTTAGTTTTAAGTTACATAATATTTAAATACTTAAGTATTCCTTACGGAATTGGAAACCTTGTGGTTTCAAGTATAAATGGAATTTTTATTGGAATTTTAATTGCTTCCTTTAAAAAATAATTTGTAAAAAGACATATTTTTATTAGTTTATTCTTTAGGTTTATACTAAAAATAAGGAATAGTATTATCTCTATAGATTATGTGGATTTAAAGTCTAAATGATATATTAATTTTAATTGTAAAGTTCACTTCCTATTCTTTAAAATGGTATAATATAGCTATTAAGGATGAATTGAAAGGGAAGAAACTATGGATAGAATGCTTTTATTACAAAATATATTGGAAGCATTAGTGTTTGTTGTATCAACAATTCTATTTGCTGTTTTATATGGATTAATTGATAAAAAAATAAGGTTAACTGATAAAATATTTGGAGCTTTTAAAATAGAGCCTAAGTGGGAATGGATTATTCACATAGTTATAGCTTTAATTTTAATTGTGTTAGTTCATTATTTTGGAGTTTATATATTTAAGATATGGAACTTATTAACTGTATTTATAACAGGTGCTATTGCTGGAATTTGTATATATAACATGAATAGAAATAATTTTTAAAAATAATTTTTAAATAAGTAAAAAGTAACAGGTTAGAGAGATTAAACCTGTTATTTTTTTATAGAAAATTAAGTTTTTCTATAAAAAAATTCTTAATAAAAGTAATAAGTTGTAAATGTAAGAAAAAAGAAAATATATTAACAAAATGTTAATAATACAACTTTCAATTAAGAATATGAATGATTTACACATTTGTTAATAGGGGGATTTTAAAATATAATTTTTACTAAAGATGGAGGTGAATTTTATGGCGGGAGAACAAAGAATAAGAGATGTATATATTCAATACGATAAAAATGGAGAAACACCTAAATATGAAACACCATTAGCCGCAGGAGCAGACCTTTTTGCAGCAGAGGATATGGTTATAAGACCTTTTGAAAAGGTTGCAATTCCACTAGGGTTAAAGTTTGCAATTCCTGATAATATGGAGCTTCAAATTAGGGCTAGAAGTGGACTTTCTTTAAGAACAAACTTAAAAATTTCAAACTCAATAGGAACTATTGATGCTGATTCAGTTAGTGATATATCAGTAATTTTAGAGAATAATTATAATATAGCCAATCTTCCTTATGAGATAGCTAATGATATAAGTATATTAGACGATTTAAAAAATAATTATACTGAAGTAAGATTAAGCGACTATTTAGAATCTAAAGGACATGATATAAGTTCTTATGAGGATGAAGGAAAAAAAGCTTATAAAAAATTATTAAAGACATATATTTATTTAGATAAGAACGGAAATCCATATGGAACTATATACATAAAAAAAGGAAATAGAATTGCTCAGATGGTTTTAGCAAAATATTATAAAGCTAATTTTATAAAAACAGATGACGTTTCTAAACTTAAAAGTGTAAATAGAGGCGGTGGATTTGGTCATACAGGCTTTTAAAATTCCATTGTTTTGTAGAGAAAACTTAAATTATAATATATAAATCGGAATAGTTAGGAAAGTTTTAGAATGAGATAGGAACTTATTCTAAAGCTTTTTTAATTTCTACTTATATTTTACTTGGTTTTAATTTAGTATATTTTTTATATTTAGCCAAAATAATTATTAAGTATATTATTACTTATTTTTATAAATTTACTTGAAATTGAAAAAAATTGATAGTATAATTTAGAAAAAGTGAATATTTAATCGTAAGTGCTAGGGGTGCATTTTTTTATGCTGAGAGGATAATATCTAACCCTTAAAACCTGATGTAGTTAGTACTACCGTAGGGAAGCAAAAGCTATTGTTTATTTATATTTATGCTTTAAAAAGTTATAAATGTATCTATATAAGTGTTTATTAAGCTTGCCTTAGGGTAAGCTTTTATTTTTTATAAAAAATAGGATCCTATATTAATTTAACTGCGCAGTTAAAAAATTAAAATAAGGAGAATTAATATGAATTATACAACTCAAATGGATGCTGCTAAAAAAGGAATAGTAACAAAGGAAATGCAAGTAGTTTCAGAAAAAGAAGGAATTAATATTGAAACTTTAATGAATTTAATGGCTGAAGGAAAAATTGTAATACCAGCTAACAAAAATCATAAGAGTATAAGTGCAGAGGGTGTTGGACAAGGGTTAAGAACTAAAATAAATGTTAACCTAGGAATTTCAAAGGATTGTGCCAATATAGAATTAGAGTTAGAAAAAGTTAAAAAAGCAATAGATATGAATGCAGAATCTATAATGGATTTAAGTAACTATGGTAAAACTTATGATTTTAGGAAAAGACTTGTAGAAGTTTCTACGGCTATGATAGGAACTGTACCAATGTATGATGTAGTAGGTTTCTATGATAAAGAGCTTAAAGATATAACTGTTGATGAATTTTTTGAAGTTGTAGAAAAACATGCAAAGGATGGAGTTGACTTTGTTACTATACATGCTGGATTAAATAGAGAAACAATTGAAACTTTTAGAAGAAATAAAAGACTTACTAATATAGTTTCTAGAGGAGGATCTCTTCTTTTTGCATGGATGGAATTAAATAATAGAGAAAATCCTTTCTATGAATATTTTGATAGATTATTAGATATATGTGAAAAGTATGATTTAACTTTAAGCTTAGGGGATGCTTGTAGACCAGGTTCAATAGCTGATGCAACTGATGCTGTACAAATCAAAGAATTAATTACTCTTGGAGAACTAACAAAAAGAGCTTGGGAAAGAAATGTACAAGTAATAATAGAGGGTCCAGGCCATATGGCAATGAATGAAATTGAAGCTAATGTTTTATTAGAGAAAAAATTATGCCATGGAGCACCATTTTATGTTTTAGGACCAATAGTAACTGATATTGCACCAGGATATGATCATATAACAAGTGCTATAGGAGGGGCTATGGCGGCTTCTTATGGGGCAGATTTTCTTTGTTATGTAACACCAGCAGAACATTTAAGACTTCCTAATTTAGAGGATGTAAGAGAGGGAATAGTTGCCACAAAGATAGCGGCTCATGCAGCTGATATAGCAAAAGGAATTTCAGGGGCAAGAGACATAGATAATAAAATGAGTGATGCTAGGAAAAGATTAGATTGGGACGAGATGTTTTCTTTAGCTATAGATAGTGAAAAGGCCATTAGATATAGAAAAGAATCTACTCCTGAACATAAAGATAGTTGTACAATGTGTGGAAAAATGTGCTCTATAAGAAATATGAATAAGATTCTAGAAGGAAAGGATATAAATCTTTTAAGAGAAGACTAAAAATATTAGAGATATATTAAAAAACATTATTCGAGACTTTTAATATATCTCTATTTTTATTCTTAAATACGAACTTTAATTAATAAAAACAATATAAATACGTCTAAAATCATTCAAAAAACGAATGTTTAAATAATTTTAAATATTGACAATACGTATTTAAGGTGGTAATGTTTAATTAACGAATGATTAGTTTTTAATCATTAATAATGTTCGTGTTTTGAATGGGGGGATTAAAATGTCTGGTATTAGAATGGTATTTGTAGAAAAAAAAGCTGGTTTTAATGTGGAAAGTCAGATATTACTTAAGGATTTTAAAGATAATTTAGGAATTGAAGCTTTGGAGGATGTAAGAGTTTTAAATAAATACATATTAGGAGATATGGAAGAAGAACAGTATGTAAGAACTGTAAATACTATTTTGTCAGAAGCTCCAGTAGATAGAGTATATGAGGAAAATTTTGAAATAGGACAAGATGAAATAGCTTTTGGTGTTGAATATTTACCAGGACAGTATGATCAAAGAGCTGAGTCAGCTTCAGAGTGTATAATGCTTCTTACTGAGGAGGAAAAAATTCCTGTTAAATCATCAAAAGTAATTATTTTAAAAGGGAACTTAAATGAGGAAGAGATAAAGAAAATAAAATCTTATTACATTAATCCTGTTGATTCAAGGGAAGTTAGTCCACTTTCAAAAGTCTTAGAAGAAAACTTAGAGGAACCTAATGAGGTTGAGGTTTTAGATGGCTTTTTAGATTTAAATGAAGAGGGGCTTAAAAATTTCCAAAGAGAAAAATCTTTAGCTATGAGTTTAGAAGATTTAAAAATGATAAGAGATTATTTTAAATCAGAGGATAGAAATCCAACAATAACTGAGGTTAAGGTTATTGATACTTATTGGTCAGATCATTGTAGACACACAACTTTTGAAACAATAATTAAAGATGTTTATATAGAAGGGGGCAAGTATTCTGAACCTATTAAAAAGGCTTATGAAGATTATAAAAATTCAAGAGCCTATGTTTATGGGGAAAACTTAAATAATAAAGAAGTTAAGTTAATGGATTTAGCTACTATAGCAATGAAGGAGCTAAGAAAAAGAGGAAAACTTGATGATTTAGATGTTTCAGAAGAAATAAATGCTTGTTCTATAAATATAGAAATAGAAACAGATAAGGGAACTGAAGAATATCTTTTAATGTTTAAAAATGAGACACATAATCACCCAACAGAAATAGAACCTTTTGGAGGGGCAGCCACTTGTTTAGGAGGAGCTATTAGGGATCCCCTTTCAGGAAGAAGTTATGTTTACCAAGCTATGAGAGTTACAGGTTCAGCAGATCCAACAGTTGAAATTTGTGAAACTTTAAAGGGAAAATTACCTCAAAGAAAAATAACTTTAGGAGCTGCTCATGGATATAGCTCATATGGAAATCAAATAGGCCTTGCAACTGGACAAGTATCAGAAATTTATCATCCAAATTATGCGGCTAAGAGAATGGAAGTAGGAGCAGTTATAGCTGCCACGCCAAAGGAAAATGTAATAAGACTGGAACCTTCAAAGGGAGATATTGTAATACTTCTTGGAGGAAGAACTGGAAGAGATGGTATTGGTGGAGCTACAGGTTCTTCAAAGGAACACACGGAAGAATCAATAAATCAATGTGGGGCAGAAGTTCAAAAAGGAAATGCTCCAACAGAGAGAAAAATTCAAAGACTTTTTAGAAACAAAGAAGTAGCTCAAATGATAAAAAGATGTAATGACTTTGGAGCTGGTGGAGTATCAGTAGCAATTGGAGAATTATGCAGAGGAATTGATATAGATTTAAATAAAGTTCCTAAAAAATATGAGGGATTAGATGGAACTGAACTTGCTATATCAGAATCTCAAGAAAGAATGGCTGTTGTTATTTCCTCTGAAAATGCAGATAGATTTATAAAACTTTCAGAAGAGGAGAATTTAGAGGCTACAATTGTGGCTGAAGTTACAGATACTGATAGATTGAGAATGAATTGGAAGGATAAAACTATAGTTGATATAAAAAGAAGTTTCTTAGATACAAATGGGGCAAAACAAGAAATTTCTTTAAAAGTAAAATCACCAAGTGTTTATCCATATGAAGTTAAAAACTGTGACGTTAAAGAGGAATGGTTAAAATCTTTAAGAAATTTAAATGTTTGTAGTCAAAAAGGATTAATTGAGAGATTTGATTCAACTATAGGTGGAGGAACAGTTCTTATGCCTTTAGGCGGGAAATATCAATTAACACCAGCAGAGGGTATGGCTGCTAAAATTCCTGTCTTAGGAGGAGAAAGTAAAGATGCTTCTTTAATGACATATGGATTTAATCCATATTTAGGAGTATGGAGTCCATTCCACATGGCATTTTATTCAGTTATTGAATCAGTAACTAAAATAGCTGCTATGGGAGGAGATTATAAAAAAGTTAGATTAACTTTCCAAGAATATTTTGAAAAATTATTAAGAGATGAAGAAAAATGGGGTAAGCCATTTGCAGCATTACTAGGAGCTTATAAGGCACAAATGGATTTAGGATTACCTGCAATAGGTGGAAAAGATTCAATGTCAGGTAGCTTTGGAGAGTTAAATGTTCCACCAACTTTAGTTTCCTTTGCAGTAGGTCTTGAAAAGGCTTCAAGAATTATTTCACCTGAGTTTAAAAATATAGGATCAACTTTAGTTCTTATGAAAGGTGAGAAATTAGAAGATGGAACTTTAGAAATAGATGGATTTAAAAATAACTTAGAAAAACTTTATAAGTTAATAGGAGAAGAAAAGGTGGTTTCAGCATACTCTCTTAAGTTTGGTGGAGTATCAGAAGGTATTACTAAGATGTCACTAGGAAATAGAATTGGGGCAATATTAAATAATATTTCTGAAGAAGAACTTTTTGGATTTAATTATGGAAGTTTAATATTAGAGGTTAAAGAAGGGGTTAACCTTGAGGATGAATTTAAGGGAACTAATTATAAGGTTATAGGAAGCACAATAAAAGATGGGGTTATAAAATGTGAAGAATATGATTTTGAGGTTTCTTTAGAGGAATTAGAAAAAGCTTATGAAGAAAAGCTTGAGGATGTATTTAAATCTAAAACTGAAGATAAAGAGGAGTGCGTTTCAGACTTAATAAATAATGATAAAGATGGGGCTAGTATTTTAAATAATGGACAAATGCATATAGAAGAAAAACTTAAATCAAAGATAACAAGGGTAGAAAAGCCAAGAGTAGTTATACCAGTATTCCCTGGAACTAACTGTGAGTATGATTGTAGAAGGGCCTTTGAAAAAGAAGGTGCTGAGGTACATGAAGTTATAATCAGAAATTTAAATAAGGAAGCCTTGATTGATTCAATAAATATGCTTAAAAAAGAAATTGACAAATCTCAAATAATTATGTTGCCAGGGGGATTCTCAGCAGGAGATGAGCCAGATGGATCAGCTAAATTTATAGCAACAATATTTAGAAATCCTAAGATAAAAGATTCAGTTATGAATCTTTTAAATAAGAGAGATGGCTTAATACTTGGAATTTGTAATGGCTTCCAAGCCTTAATTAAGTTAGGACTTCTTCCATACGGAAAAATAATTGATATTGAAGAAGATATGGCAACCTTAACTTATAACAATATAAATAGACATATGTCATCAATAGTTAGAACTAAAATTACATCTAAGAAATCTCCTTGGTTTAATGAGGTTTCTCTTGGAGAGGTACACAGTATTCCAATATCACATGGAGAAGGAAGATTTGTTGCACCAGAAGCTTTAATAAAAGAGTTATTAGAAAATGATCAAATAGCTACTCAATATGTAGACTTAGAAGGAAATATGGCTATGAATATGCCATATAATCCAAATGGTTCATCTTTAGCAATAGAAGGAATAACAAGCAAAGATGGAAGAATCCTAGGTAAGATGGGTCATTCAGAGAGAATTGGAGACAATCTTTATAAAAACATACCAGGAGAATTTGATCAAAAATTATTTAAATCAGGTGTAGATTATTTTAGAAAATAAGTTTATAAGTTTTAAATTATTTCTTAGATAGAACTAAAGGACTAGCTTAATTAAGAAGTTACGGTTTTGTATTATATATTATCTCTAATTTTTTTAGAAGATTATAAATTTCTATCTTAAAAATTTCATAAAGCATATATTTCATAATACAGGTATAACCAGTTAAGAAATTAAATTTTCACTTGAGTTTTAAGCTTTAGATATATATTTTAGATATTATTTAAAAATATATTATAGAAACTTTTTGAAATTAAGTTAGGTCTTTAGGGTTATCTAGAAAACAAGTATTATTAAAACTTTAAAATATAGGGAGGAAATTTTAATGAAGGTAGCAATATTTTTTGGAAGTAAATCAGATATAGATGTTATGAAGGGAGCAGGAAATGCTCTTAAAGAGTTTGGAATTCCTTATAATGCTTATATTTTATCAGCTCATAGGGTTCCAGAAAAACTTATTGAAACTTTAGAAAAAATTGAGAAAGAAGGCTGTGAGGTAATAATAGCTGGAGCAGGATTAGCTGCCCACCTTCCTGGAGTTATAGCTTCTCATACGATACTTCCTGTAATAGGAGTTCCAGTGAGAGCGGCAGTAGAGGGAATGGATGCATTACTATCAATAGTCCAAATGCCAAAATCAATTCCTGTAGCCACTGTTGGTATAAATAATAGTTATAATGCAGGAATGTTAGCAGTCCAAATGCTTTCATTAAAATATCCAGAACTAAGAGAAAAATTAATTCAATTTAGAATCGACATGAAACATAAATTCATAGCAGAAAATGGAGAAGGAGTGGAATTATAATGGTAAATCAACTAGAAATGTTATATGAGGGAAAAGCTAAAAAAATATATGCAACAGATAAAGAGGATATGGTAATTGTTCATTATAAGGATGATGCTACAGCTTTCAATGGAGAAAAAAAGGCTCAAATAGAAAGCAAGGGAGTATTAAATAATGAAATTACTAGTCTTATCTTTGAGATGTTAAATAAAGAAGGAATAAAAACTCACTTTGTAGAGAAGTTAAATGATAGAGATCAATTATGTAAGAAAGTTGAAATAGTTCCTTTAGAAGTAATAGTTAGAAATGTGGCAGCTGGAAGTATGGCTAAGAGATTAGGTCTTGAAGAAGGATATGAATTAAAAACTACAGTTTTTGAATTATCATATAAGGATGATTCTTTAGGAGATCCACTTATAAATGACTATCATGCTGTAGGAATTGGAGCTACAACTTTTGAAGAATTAAATAAAATTTATGAAATAACTGCTAAAGTAAATGAAATTTTAAAAGAAGCTTTCAAAAAACAAAATATAAACTTAATAGATTTTAAATTAGAGTTTGGAAGATATAAGGGAGAGATATTATTAGCTGATGAAATTTCACCAGATACTTGTAGATTTTGGGATGCTACAACAGGAGAAAAAATGGACAAAGACAGATTTAGAAGAGATATGGGTAATGTAATCAATGGCTATAGAGAGGTTTTAAATAGACTAAGAAATTAGGTAGTAAGAGGAGTAGAAAATATGGTGAAGCCAAATTTTGATATTATGGATCCACAAAATGATAAATTCAAAGATGAATGCGGAGTTTTTGGAGTTTTCGCAAATAAACCAATAGATGTTGCTTCTATAAATTATTATGGACTTTATGCTCTTCAACATAGAGGACAAGAAAGTGCTGGCATTGCAGTAGCAAATGGAGAAGATATAAAAGTTCATAAGGGGTTAGGTGTTTTAACAGAAGCCTTTGAAGCTGAAGATTTAAAGAGACTTAGAGAATTTAATGGTTATATATCAATAGGACATGTTAGATATTCTACAGCAGGAGCTAAAACTGTTGAAAATGCACAACCTTTAGTTAGTAATACTAAACTTGGTCCTATATCTACTGCTCATAATGGTAATTTAGTTAATGCAGATGTAATAAGAAGTCTTTTAGAGGATGGGGGACAAGTTTTCCATACTAGTGTTGATTCTGAGGTAATTACAAGCTTAGTTGCTAGAGGAGCTAAAAAAGGGATTGAGAGGGCTGTAATTGATGCTATATCAGCGGTTAAAGGTTCTTTCGCTATGGTAATAATGACTAAGGATAAGCTAATAGGTATAAGAGATCCACATGGAATTAGACCTTTATGCTTAGGAAAATTTGAAGAAGGATATATATTAACTTCAGAAAGTTGTGCTTTAGACACAATTGGAGCAGAGTTTGTGAGAGATATAAAACCAGGAGAAATAGTGGTTATAGATAATGATGGGATTAAAAGTTATAGATATTCAGAAAATACTGTTTGCCAAACCTGTGCCTTTGAATATATATACTTTGCAAGACCAGATTCAGTAATTGATGGTTTAGATGTTCAAACTACAAGGGTTAAGCAAGGAGAAATATTATTTAAAGAATATCCAATAGATGCTGATATTGTGGTAGCTGTACCAGATTCAGGAATACCAGCTGCTATGGGATATGCTAAGGCTTCAGGAATTCCTTATGAGGTTGGATTTGTGAAAAATAGATATATAGGAAGAACATTTATATCACCATCACAAGAAATTAGGGAGAGAGCTGTAGCTGTAAAGCTTAATCCTTTAAAAGTTAATGTAAATGGAAAAAGAGTTATTTTAATAGATGATTCTATTGTTAGAGGAACAACTTCTAAACATTTAATTGAATCTTTAAGAAGAGCTGGTGCTAAGGAAGTTCATTTTCTAGTTGCATCACCAATGGTTAAATATCCATGTTATTTTGGCATTGATACACCATACAGAAGTCAATTAATTGGAGCAAGTAGAAGTGTAGAAGAAATTAGAGAAATGATAGGTTGTGATTCTCTAGGATATTTAAGTTTAGAAGGAATGTACGAAAGTTTTGAAGGTAGAAGAAATTTCTGTGTAGGATGCTTTAGTGGGGTTTATCCAGTTGCAGCGCCTATGGAAGCTTTAGAGGATAATCTTGAAAGGGTGGAGAATTAAATGCTAACTTACAAAGAAGCAGGAGTAAATATTGAAGAAGGATATAGATCAGTAAAATTAATAAAAGAATATGCAAAAAAAACAATGAGTGAATATGTATTAAATGGATTAGGATCTTTTGCTGGCATGGTTGAACTTCCAGAGGGATATAAGAAACCAGTTTTAGTTTCTGGAACAGATGGAGTGGGAACAAAACTTGATATTGCTTGTAAAAAAAGAAAGTTTGATACTGTTGGAATTGACTGCGTTGCAATGTGTGTTAATGATATTTTATGTCATGGAGCTAAACCATTATTCTTCTTAGATTATATAGCTTGTGGAAAACTTGAAGCTGAGGTTTCTTCTGATTTAGTAAAGGGAGTGGCTGAAGGATGTATTGAGTCTCAGTGCTCTTTAATTGGAGGAGAAACTGCTGAAATGCCAGGTATGTATAAAGAAGGAGATTATGATATTGCTGGTTTTGCAGTAGGAATAGTAGACAAGGATAAAATAATAAATGGTAAAGATATAAAGAGTGGTGACAAGCTTATAGGAATTGCTTCTTCAGGAGTTCATTCAAACGGATATTCTCTTATAAGAAAGGTGTTTAAAAACTTAGATGAAGATTTTAATGGAAAAGCTATTTGGGAAGAATTATTAACTCCTACAAAGATTTATGTTAAACCTGTATTAAGTCTTTTAGAAAAATTTAATATTAAGGGTATGGCTCATGTAACTGGGGGAGGATTTTATGAAAATCTTCCAAGAATGTTAAGTAAAGAAGGACTTAGTATAGTAATAAATAAAAATAGCTATGAGATTCCAGAAATATTTAAAAAGCTTATGGAACTTGGAGTTAAAGAAGAGGAAATGTATAACACTTTCAACATGGGTATAGGGTTTGTTTTATGTGTTGAGGAAGATGAGGTTGAAGATGTTTTAAAAGAACTTTCAAAGCAAGGAGAAAAAGCTTTTGAGATTGGGTATATAAATGCTGGAGGTGAAGGAGTTTGTATAAAATAGCTGTATTAGCTTCTGGCAGTGGATCTAACCTTCAATCAATTTTAGATAATATAAAAAATGAGAATATAAAGGGAGAAGTTTCCTTGGTTATTGGAAGTAAGGAGGGTATTTTTGCCTTAGAAAGAGCTGAAAAAAATGGTATAAAAACATCAGTTGTTTCTAAAAAAGAGTTTGGAGATAAAACTTCAGATGAAATCTTAAGACTTGCTAAGGAAAATAATATTGATTTAATTGTACTAGCAGGCTATCTTTCAATATTAAAAGGAAAACTTTTAGAAGAGTATGGAAATAGGATAATTAATATCCATCCATCTCTTATTCCTTCTTTCTGTGGAAATAAAATGTATGGAATAAATGTACATAAGGCGGCTATAGAAAAGGGAGTGAAATTTTCTGGGTGTACAGTTCACTTTGTTAATGATGAAGTTGATGGAGGAGCTATTATTGCACAAGAAATAGTTGAAGTTAATTTTGAAGATACTCCAGAAAGTCTTCAAAAAAAGATTTTAGAGAAGGAGCATATATTGCTACCTAGAATTGTTAAGTACTTATGCGAAGAAAAAATAGAAATTCATAATGGAAAAGTGAAAATATTAAACTAGGGAGGTCTTTTAATGAAAAAGAGAGCTTTAATAAGTGTTTTTGATAAAGATGGAGTTTTAGAACTTGCAAAATTTTTAAGAGATAGAGATGTAGAAATAATATCAAGTGGTGGAACTTATAAATATTTAAAAGAAAATAACATAGAGGTTAAAGAGATAAGTGAAATAACTGACTTCCCAGAAATGTTAGATGGAAGAGTAAAAACTCTACATCCTTTAGTTCATGCTGGAATATTAGCAATAAGAGATAATAATGAGCATATGAAAACTTTAGAAGAGAGAGAAATAAATACTATAGATTATGTAGTTGTAAATTTATATCCTTTCTTTGAAAAAGTTAGAGAGGATTTAAGCTTTGAAGAAAAGGTTGAGTTTATTGATATAGGTGGACCAACAATGTTAAGAGCAGCAGCTAAGAATTTCAGAGATGTGGTAGTTCTTTCAGATAAAAAAGATTATGAAAAAGTAATGAATGAAATTAAAGAAAATAATTGTGTTTCATTTAAATTAAGAAAAACTCTTGCAGGAAAAGTATTTAACTTAATGAGTGCTTATGATGCTGCAATTTCTAACTTCTTACTAGAGGGAGAAGCGGAATATCCAGAATATCTATCAGTTTCATATAAGAAAATTCAAGATCTTAGATATGGAGAAAATCCACATCAAGGAGCTGCTTATTATAGTTCAACAGAATTTGATGGAGCTATGAATAGCTTTGAAATTTTAAATGGAAAATCTTTATCTTACAATAATATAAAGGATTTAGATATAGCATGGAAGGTTGCTTGTGAATTTGAAGAAACAGCTTGCTGTGCATTAAAACATAATACACCTTGTGGAGTAGCTGTAGGAGAAAATTCTAAAGAGGTTTATTTAAAGGCTTATGATGCTGATTCAGTTTCAATATTTGGTGGAATAGTTGCTATAAATAGAAAGATAGATAAGGCTACAGCAGAGGAAATGGTTAAAATTTTCTTAGAGGTGGTAGCAGCACCAGATTTTGATGAAGATGCTTTAGAAGTATTAAGAACTAAAAAGAATTTAAGAGTTATAAAATGTAAGAATACTCCTCAGGCTAAAAATTACATGGTAACAGTAGATGGTGGAATATTAGTTCAAGGAGAAGATAATAAACTTGCTAATGAGTATAAAGTTGTAACTGAAAAAGAGCCAACAGAAATGGAATTAAGAGATATGATCTTTGGAATGAAGGTTGTGAAATATGTAAAATCTAATGCTATAGTAGTTGTAAAAGATGGAGTTGCCACTGGTATTGGTGGAGGACAAGTTAATAGAATTTGGGCTACTAAAGAAGCTTTAGAAAGAGGAAAAGGTGGAGCCGTTTTAGCATCAGATGCTTTCTTCCCATTTAGAGACTGTGTTGACGAAGCGGCTAAAAATGGAATAAAAGCAATAATTCAACCAGGTGGATCTATTAGAGATGAGGAGTCTATAGAGGCTTGTAATGAACATGGAATAAGCATGGTATTTACAGGAGTTAGACATTTTAAACATTAGAAATAAATAGATTTTAGGAGGTGAATTAGGTCATATAGTTAATTTGAATTTTAAATAGTTAATTATATAAGTTAAAACTATTTAAACTAAGTTTAATTTATATGACCTTTTATATATGAAGATACTTTTAGTTGGATCTGGTGGAAGAGAGCATGCTTTAGCATGGAAATTAGGAAAAAGTTCTAAAGTAGAAAAAATTTATGTGGCTCCAGGAAATGGAGGAACAGCTAATGAAAATAAATGTGAAAATATAGAGATTACTAAGATTTGTGATTTATTAAATTTTGCTAAAAATAATAATATTGATTTAACTATTGTAGGACCAGAAGAGCCACTTATTAATGGTATAGTTGATGCTTTTAAAGGGGAAGGATTAAAAATATTTGGGCCTGATAAAGCTGGAGCTATGCTTGAAGGTAGTAAAAGTTTTTCTAAGGATTTTATGAAAAAGTATGGTGTTAAGACAGCTGATTACGAAGTTTTCTATGATTATGAAGAAGCTAAAATTTATTTAGAAAATTGCAAATATCCAAGGGTCATAAAGGCTGATGGATTGGCTGCTGGTAAAGGTGTTGTAATATGTGAAAATAAAAATCAAGCAATAGAAACACTAGATTTATTTATGATAGATGATGTATTTAATGGAGCAGGAAAGAAAATAGTAGTAGAAGAATTTTTGCAAGGGATTGAGGCATCAATACTTTCAGTTACAGATGGAAAAGTAATATTACCATTTTTATCTGCTAAGGATCACAAACAAATATTTGATGGAAATAAGGGTAAGAATACAGGAGGAATGGGAGTTATTTCTCCTAATAAATATGTTACTGAAGAGGTTTTAGCTGATTTTTATGAAAATATATTAGATAAAACTTTAATAGGTATAAGAGAAGAAGGTTTTGACTTTAAAGGAGTTATTTTCTTTGGAATAATGATAACAGAAGAAGGGGCTAAACTTTTAGAATATAATGTTAGGATGGGAGATCCAGAAACACAAAGTGTTTTATCTTTAATGGAAAGTGATTTAGTAGACATAATACTAAATGCACTAGATGAAAAATTAAATGAAACAACTATTAAATGGAATGAAGGATATTGCGTTAATGTTGTTTTATCATCAAAGGGATATCCAGAGGCTTATGAAAAAGGTTATGAAATAAGTATAGATGAAAGTCTTAAGGGAGAATACTTTATAGCTGGAGCAAAAAAAGAAGGAGATACCTTAGTAACCAGTGGAGGAAGAGTACTTTCTGTAGTAGGTAAAGGAAAAACTTTAGAAGAAGCTAAAGAAAATGCATATAAAAATATAGAAAAAGTTAATTTTGAGGGAATGTATTTTAGAAAAGACATAGGTACTGCTAAATAGCCCTTAGAAATTAGCAAATTTGAATATATTATAATCATAAGTTATATATTTAGTATTTAATATTTTTAGATAGAATTTAAACAATACAGTTTTAATTTATAACTATAATTAGAATAAAAATTAAGTACTTAAATATAAACTATCTAAGGTTTAGATGGTTCAATATTTTTTTAATAAGTATAAAGGAGCTTTAGACAGAGTTACTTTAAAATGTGTTTAGAAGGTTCAATATTTCCTTAATAAGAAAAATTATTTTATATAAAATAAAAGGCTTTATTAGAAAAAAATATTAGATATAGGTAAACAATCTAACAGCAGTGAAATTAGTTTGTTTTATCTATATCTAATAAAAATACTCTAATAGAGCTTTTGTGTTTGGACTTTTTTAGTTTTGTCAAAAATAAAAAAACTCTTAAACTAAGTTTAAGAGTTTTGGTGCCGAAGACCGGAATCGAACCGGTACGGTGTGTTAGCACCGCAGGATTTTAAGTCCTGTGCGTCTGCCAGTTCCGCCACTTCGGCATGTCCTGTTGACAATACTTATTATATATACATAAAAGAAAAATGTCAACAAAAAAATTAAAAAATTTAGTATATAAATTTAAAAAGATTATAAATCATTAAAAAATATATAAAAATTAGTTGAATTCGAAAGAAAAAGATGATATTTTATTTAAAATACTTTTTGATTTTATTATATAAAATTTAAGTATAAATAAAATGGAGTTTAAAATTAAAAGGGTATTTGGAGGTAGGTTAATTTAAAATAATTACTGTATTAAGATGATTTTTTTATTTTATATAAAATTAGTTTATTTAAAAAGATTAAGAAAGAATAGAACATTTTTTTTATATAATCAAAGTAAATATTATTATAAAAATTAAATATTTATTATACAAGGAGGAAAAATAGTGAGTTGTTTAGGAAATCTTATTTGGATGATATTTGGTGGATTTTTTAATGCTTTAGGATGGTTATTTTGGGGTTGTATATGGTGCATAACAATAGTAGGAATACCTGTTGGATTACAATGTTTTAAATTAGCAGGGTTACAATTAGCTCCTTTTGGTAAAGAAGTAATAACTGTTGACGATGGAGCAGGAAATCTTATTCTTAATATATTATGGATAGTTTTTGGTGGATTTACATTAGCTCTAGGAAATTTAATAAGTGCAGCTATGTTTGCTATTACAATAATAGGAATACCTTTTGCAATACAGTCACTAAAGTTGGCTAAATTATCTCTTATGCCTTTTGGTAAAGTGGTAAGATAATATGCCTTTTAACGAAATATATTATAAAATATTTCCTTAAAATGATTAATAACTAAAGGGCTTTGAAGTTGTTAATTTATTAGAAAATTTATTCTTAAGACTAATCATTATTTTGTTAAGAGAAGGGCTTATATCAAAATAAATTTTTATAAAACTTACAAACATTATGAAGCAAAATCTATTAATTTTCTAAATATGTTTGTAAGTTTTCTTATTATATTTTTATAAAAATCCCTTCTTTTTGTATGAAAAATTGAAATGATAAAATATGAATAGTTTTATTACAATAAATAATAGTTTGAACTTAAATTTTAATATAAAAAAACTGATAAAGGATTATTTTTTATTAAAAGTATAAATTATTTAAAATATGTTGATAATGGAAAATTATTATTATATAATATTAATAAAGGTTAAGAAAAAATTAACAGATTAAATCTATAGATTATAAAGAAAGAGATTTAGTAGGATAATTTTCTTAATAACCTATGGATGAAAAATATGGAGACATAATATTAGGAGGATTTTATTATGAAAAAATTTGTTTGTACAATTTGTGGATATGTTTATGAAGGAGAAAAAGCACCAGAAAAATGTCCAATCTGTGGAGCAGGTGCTGATAAATTCGTAGAACAAAGTGGAGATTTAGCTTTCGCTGATGAACATAGAATCGGAGTTGCTAAAGGTGTAGATGAAAGAATAATCGAAGGATTACAAGCTAACTTTACTGGTGAATGTACAGAAGTAGGAATGTACTTAGCTATGTCAAGACAAGCTGATAGAGAAGGATTCCCAGAAGTTGCAGAAGCTTATAAAAGAATAGCTTTCGAAGAAGCAGAACATGCTGCTAAATTTGCAGAAATGTTAGGAGAAGTTGTAGAAGCTGATACTAAAGCTAACTTAATGGCAAGAGTAAATGCTGAACACGGAGCTTGCCAAGGTAAAAAAGATTTAGCTACTTTAGCTAAACAATTAAACTTAGATGCAATCCATGACACTGTTCATGAAATGTGTAAAGATGAAGCTAGACATGGAAGAGCTTTCGAAGGATTATTAAAAAGATATTTTGAATAATTAAAATAAAAGATGATTTCTACATTTGTAGAAGTCATCTTTTTTATTTTAATCTATATTTAAAATATAGATTAGTATTACTTGTTAAATTAAATTTATCTTATAATTTATAAAAATTAATTATTATATTTTAGTGCTATTTTAGAAGATTAAGTTTTTCATTACTTTCTTGTATAAAATTATTTAAATGTTCAATTTGAATGTTTATAGATGAAATACTTGGTGCACCTATTACTTTTCTTTCTTCTATACAAGTTAAAAGATTAATAGCTTTATATATATCATTTTCAAACTTATTTGAGAAAGTTTTAAATTCAGATAAAGATAAGTTATCAATAGATTTCCCTTCATCTATACAATAAAGAATTAAATTTCCTACAATCTCATGAGCATCTCTAAAAGCTACACCTTTTTTTACTAGATAATCAGCGACGTCAGTTGCATTAGTAAATCCAGAAGAAGCTGAAGTTTTCATAATACTCTTATTAATTTTCATTGTTTTTATCATTCCATTAAAAGTTTTTATGGAAAGTAGAGTAGTATCTAATCCATCAAATAAAGCTTCTTTATCTTCTTGCATATCCTTATTGTAAGCTAAAGGAAGTCCCTTCATAACAGTTAATAGAGTCATTAAATCTCCATAAACACGTCCAGTTTTTCCTCTTACTAATTCTGCAACATCAGGATTCTTTTTTTGTGGCATAATACTGCTTCCAGTACTATAACTATCATCTAATTCAATAAATTTAAATTCATCAGTAGACCAGATGATTATTTCCTCTGAAAATCTAGAAAGATGCATCATAAGTAAAGAGAGGCAAGAAAGTGTTTCAATAGCATAGTCCCTATCAGAAACAGAATCTAAACTATTTAGTGTAACTTTTGAAAAGCCTAGTAACTCCGAAACTTTTTCACGATTTATAGGATATGTAGTTGTTGCTAAAGCACCACTGCCTAAAGGCATTTCATCAAGTCTTTTATAACAATCTAGTAATCTAGAGATATCTCTTTTGAACATTTCGCTATATGCTAAAATATGATGAGCAAAGGTAATAGGTTGAGCCTTTTGCATATGGGTATATCCTGGCATAATAGTTTCTTTATTTTCTGAAGAAAGATTTAATAGAGTTTTTTCAAGGTTTAAAATTTCACATATTAAAATTTTAATATATCCTTTTAAATATAATTTAGTGTCTAAGGTTATTTGATCATTTCTACTTCTACCAGTGTGTAATTTTTTCCCTTCTTCACCAATGTAATCTGTAAGAGTACTTTCTATAAAACTGTGTATATCTTCTGATGAGTTATCTATTTTTAATACTCCTTGATTTAATTTATTTAATATTTCATATAAACCAGAAGCAATTTTTTTGCTATCTTCCTTTGGAATAATTTTTTCTTCACCAAGCATAGTAACATGAGCTATACTTCCAATTATATCTTCTTTATACATTCTTGAATCAAAAGAAATAGAGGAATTAAAAGTGTTAACTAGATCATCAACTTGGTGAGTGAATCTTCCGCCCCATAATTTCATAATAAATTCACCTCATTTATATAGTATGTTAGAGCATAAAATATTTAGCTCTAATTTTAATATTAGCTATGTATTAAGTACATAGTTATCTCCTTAATTTAACTTTTGGGCCATTTTAGCTTGTACGATAGATGGTAAGCTAAAAAGATTAATAAAGCCTTCAGCGTCCTTTTGATCATATATTCCATCTTCACCAAAAGTAGCGTATTCTTCGCTGTATAAAGAATATGGTGATGTCATTCCAGCATTTATTATGTTTCCTTTATATAATTTTAATTTTATTTCGCCAGTTACAGTTTCTTGAGTTTTTGATATAAAGGCAGATAAGGCTTCTCTCAATGGGGTAAACCATTGACCATTATAAACTAAATCAGCGAATTTTAAGGAAACTATTTCTTTATAATGGGAGGTTTCCTTATCTAAACATAATTCTTCTAAATCTTTATGAGCTTTATATAAAATAGATCCTCCAGGAGTTTCATATACTCCTCTTGATTTCATACCAACCAATCTATTTTCAACCATATCTATAACTCCAATACCATGTTTTCCACCAATTTTATTAAGTTCCTGTAAAAGAGTGACTCCATCTAGTTTTTCACCATTTAATGAGGTTGCAATTCCTTTTTCAAAGCCTAAAGTAATATATTCAGCTTCATTAGGAGCCTTTTCTAAGGTATTACATAGTTCGAGAATTTTATCATATTTAGGTTCATTTTCAGGAAACTCTAAATCTAAACCTTCATGGCTTAAATGCCATAGATTTTTATCTTTACTATAATTTGTTTCATAAGTAATATTTATTGGAACTTCATTGTCTATAGCATATTGTATTTCTTCTTCTCTAGATTTAATTTCCCAAGTTCTCCATGGAGCAATAATTTTCATTTCTGGATTAAAAGTTTTAATTGCTAATTCAAAACGAACTTGGTCATTTCCTTTTCCAGTACATCCATGACAAATAGCATCTGCACCTTCAAGTTTTGCAATTTCTACTAATCTTTTTGCTATTATAGGTCTAGCAAAAGAAGTGCCTAGTAGATACTTTCCTTCATATTTTGCCCCAGCTTGTATGGTAGGAAAGATGTAATCTTCTACAAATTCTTTAGTTAGATCCTCAATATATATTTTAGACGCCCCAGTTTTTATAGCTTTTTCTTTTAATCCAACTAATTCATCAGACTGTCCAACATTTCCTACCACTGCAATAACTTCACATCCATAATTTTCTTTTAACCAAGGGATTATTATTGAAGTATCTAATCCTCCTGAATAAGCTAAAATTACTTTATTAAATTTTTTCATATACATTCCACCTTTAATATTTATTGTTTATTGCTTGTTAATAATTATACATATTAAAGTATATTTATGCAATATTTATTTGAAAAATAAATAAAAGCATGTATTTTATGCAATTTATAATGAATATTATGCAAAAAGGAGCTGGTGTATGAGAGTGGTAAATAGAATTTGTTAGTTTAAAGTGGACATTTAAAATATATTTTTAGCTAAATATTAAAATATTATATAAGATATTATTTTTAAGGTGTTATTTTGAAAATAGGTTTAAGAATGGGGATTTTTAATTGAAGATTAATTTAGCTTATATTAAATAGTATTTATGATTTTTACACAGAATAAAGAGTGGAAGATTAATTGTATTATTTGTATATACTTTAAATGATAAAGGTTACATAAGGGATACTCTAATCACTGAATATGATACATTAAATTTCTAAAATATTATATTATAGCATAATATATAGAAAAAATAAATTAACAAAATGTAAACTTTAAATAAAAATATTGAATAATTCTTTTTGTAATGTTAATATCTATCTGTGGAAACGATTAATAGAAAAGTATGGAATTCAAATTAATATTTTTAAAGTAATGAAAAGGAGATTATGAAATGAAAATATTTATCGATACTGCCAATGTAGAAGAAATAAGAAAAGCTAGTAAATTAGGAGTTTTAGCTGGAGTAACAACTAACCCTTCATTAATAGCAAAAGAAGGCAGAGATATTAAAGAAGTAATTGAAGAAATATGTAGCATAGTAGATGGACCAATAAGTGCTGAAGTTATGGCTTTAGAGTGCGACGAAATGGTTAGAGAAGGAAGAGAATTAGCTAAAATACATAAAAACATAGTTATAAAAATACCTATGTGTGAAGAAGGTTTAAAAGCTGTAAAAGTATTAGCTAGTGAAGGAATAAGAACAAATGTTACTTTAATCTTCTCACCATTACAAGCTTTATTAGCAGCTAGAGCTGGTGCATCATTCGTAAGTCCATTCTTAGGAAGACTTGATGATATAGGAAATCCAGGAATTGAAATTGTAACTCAAATTGCTGAAATGTTTGCTTTACATGGAATAGACACTGAAATAATATCTGCAAGTGTTAGAAACCCAATGCATGTTTTAGATTCAGCTATGGCAGGATCACACATTGCAACAATTCCTTATAATGTTATACTTCAAATGGTAAAACATCCTTTAACTGATGCTGGTATGAAAAAATTCATTGAAGATTATAACAAAGCTTTCAATAAATAATATAATCTGCATTTACAATATAAATTAATACATTAAATTATATTTATAAAAGAATATATTTTACTTATAGTCAACAATTAACCCTTAAAAGAACTATCTAATTTAGATAGTTCTTTTATTTTGGTAGATTATCTAGTATCTATTATATTAAGGTTATTTTTATTATTAATTTTCATAAGTTCATAGTTTATATTATGGATTTTAAGAAGAATAGTATTATATGAAAAAGAGTTATCTAAAGAATAGATAACTCTTTTTATTTATAAAAATAATTTAATCTTAAATAAAGTATCTGTAAATAAAATACATACTAAAGTAGAAAATATACATGTTATTTATTGGTATTAAAGGATAAAATTATAAATGTAAACATTTAACATGAAATTAGGGGGGAGAAAAATGGGTAGAAAATGCATGAATAAGAAGATTGCCGCAATAATAGCAGCTGCCGTTATTGTAGGACAATTACCAATTTCAGTACTTGCTACACCTGTTAATGAAGCTGGAGATGAGATTAATAGTGAATCAGCTGAAATTTTAACTAATAGTGATGAAGAAGCTGAGGCTTATATTCAAAACTATGATAGACCAGAGGGGATTACTTGGACAAAATTAGCAGGCTCAGGAAGTGTTGAGGTAACTGATGGATTTTTATCAGTTACTAATAATGGAGATTATAGAATTATGGAGGATCAATCGCCTAATATAAAAAATGGTGAGTTAGAAAGTAAATTTACAGTTGGAGGTTCTCAAACTGGAATAATATTCAGAGCAACTGAGTCAAACTATGGAATGATCAACTATAACTCAGGTACTGGCTGGGTTATAGAAAATAAAAGTAACTGGGAGGATATTACAGGACCAAGACTAAATAATGGAGATGTTGTAACAGTTAAGGCTACTTTTGTTGAAAAGCATTTAACTGTTAATGTTTCTGTAAATGATGGAGAATTTGAAACTATATATGATAAAGAATCAGATTTAATTCCATTACAAGCTGGTAAAGTTGGATATAGAGGATGGGGTAATGCTAAAACTACCAAATTTGATTATATTAAGTATGCTCCTATGACTATAGATAAGGGACCTATAGTATCAATAAATGAAGTAAATGTAGAAACTTATCCAAGAGTTAAGCCTATTTTACCATCAAGTGTTACAGTAAATCATGAAAATGGTATGTCTAGTATTAAGGATGTTTCTTGGAATTATATACCTAAGGAAAGTTATTCAAAGCCAGGTACATTCAAAGTTGAAGGTACAGTTGAAGGTACAGATGTAAAAGCAATAGCTAATGTAACTGTAAGTTCAGATTTAGCATATTATGAAACTAATTTTGAAACAGAAGAAACAAGAGGAGATTGGCAAGTTGTACAAGGAGGAGGATCTCCAAGTTATGAAGAGGGTAAAGTAAAAATACCTATGAATGGAGTATCAATAGCTGTTGATATGAATTCTCCAGAGGTTAAGAACTTTACTTATGAAACTGATTTTTCTGTTGACAATAATGGAGGAAGAATAGGTCTATTATTTAGATATGTATCAGAAACTGAGTGGGGAGCTGTTTGTTATGATAATGGTTCTTGGGTATGGAAAACTGGAGATGGCAAATATGGTAATTTCCCAGGAACATTTACACCAGAGCCAGGAAAAACTTACAGAATAAAGCTTAAAGTAGAAGATACAAATATTACTATGTGGGTTGATGGAGAGAAAATAGGGCAAGTTGCAGTATCTAATTTACCAGATGTAAGAGGAAAAGTTGGCTTAACTGGATGGTTTGGAAATAAAAATGTTACTTTAGATAATCTTGTTGTTGAGGAATTAGGTGGAATAATGGCACCAGAAGTAGGTCCATTACAAGAACAAAGTATAGAATCAGATTCTATGAAAGTTGTTTTAGATAATAGATTCCCAACTGTTATTAGATATGAGTGGAAAGGAACTGAAGATGTTTTATCAGGGGCATCTGTAGATGATTTAGAAGCTCAATATATGGTTGAAATTAATGGTGAGAAGAGAATTCCAAAAGTAACTAGTGAATTTGCAAATAATGAAGGTATATATACATTAAACTTTGAAGATATAGGAATGACTATTACTTTAAAGATGACTGTTAATGAAAATAAATTAAGAATGGAAGTTACTGATATTCAAGAAGGGGATGTTAAACTTCAAACATTAAATTTCCCAAATCATAGTTTAGCTTCAGTAAGCAGTTTAAATAATGGTAAAACAGCCTCTGTTCTAACAACTGGTGACTGGAATAACATAAATGAAGAGTTTACAGATGTTGCTAAGGCAAAACCAGGGGTTAAGGGTAAAACTTATGCATTTATAAATGATGATAAGTTTGCTGTTACTATAAATAATAATACTATTGAAGGTGGAAATAGGGTTGTATTAACAACAGAAAATGATACTCTTCCTGATAATACAAACTATAAAAAAGTTGGAATTTCAAACGGTACTTGGACTTATAAAGAAATTCTTCAAGATACAACAGATCAAGGAAGTAAGCTATATCAAGGTGAAAAGCCATGGTCAGAAGTAATTATAGCAAGAGATGAGAATGAAGATGGTCAAGTAGATTGGCAAGATGGTGCTATTCAATATAGAAAAAATATGAAAATTCCAGTAGGTGGAGAAGAAATAAAAAATCAAATGTCATATATTGATTTTAATATTGGATACACTCAAAATCCATTCCTAAGATCATTAGATACAATTAAAAAGCTTTCAAATTACACAGATGGATTTGGCCAATTAGTTCTTCATAAAGGATATCAAGGAGAAGGACATGATGACTCTCATCCAGACTATGGTGGACATATTGGTATGAGACAAGGTGGTAAGGAAGACTTCAATACCTTAATAGAACAAGGTAAGGAATATAATGCTAAAATAGGTGTTCATATAAATGCAACTGAATATACTATGGATGCATTTGAATATCCAACTGAATTAGTTAACGAAAATGCTCCAGGATGGGGATGGTTAGACCAAGCTTATTATGTAAATCAAAGAGGAGATATAACTAGTGGTGAATTATTCAGAAGACTTGATATGTTAATGGAAGATGCACCAGAGCTAGGATGGATTTACGTTGACGTTTATACAGGTAATGGATGGAATGCTCATCAATTAGGAGAAAAGATAAATGATTATGGAATTATGATTGCAACAGAAATGAATGGACCATTAGAGCAACATGTTCCATGGACTCACTGGGGTGGAGATCCTGCATATCCAAACAAGGGAAATGCAAGTAAAATAATGAGATTTATGAAAAATGATACTCAAGATTCATTCTTAGCAGATCCATTAGTAAAAGGTAATAAGCATTTATTATCAGGTGGATGGGGAACTAGACATGATATAGAAGGTGCTTATGGTACAGAAGTATTCTATAATCAAGTATTACCTACTAAGTATTTACAACATTTCCAAATAACTAAGATGAGCGAAAATGAAGTATTATTTGAAAATGGAGTTAAGGCTGTTAGAGAAAACTCTAATATAAATTACTATAGAAATGATAGATTAGTTGCTACTACTCCAGAAAATTCAATTGGAAATACTGGTATAGGGGATACTCAATTATTCTTACCATGGAATCCTGTTGATGAGGCAAATAGTGAAAAGATATATCACTGGAATCCATTAGGAACTACTTCAGAATGGACTTTACCAGAAGGATGGACTTCTAATGACAAAGTTTATTTATATGAATTATCAGATTTAGGAAGAACTTTAGTTAAGGAAGTACCAGTTGTAGATGGAAAAGTTAATTTAGAAGTAAAACAAGATACTCCTTATATAGTTACTAAGGAAAAGGTTGAAGAGAAGAGAATAGAGGATTGGGGATATGGCTCAGAAATAGCTGATCCAGGATTTGATTCTCAAACTTTTGATAAGTGGAATAAAGAATCTACTGCTGAAAATACAGATCATATAACTATTGAAAATGAAAGTGTTCAAAAGAGATTAGGTAATGATGTTCTTAAAATAAGTGGAAATGAAGGCGCTGATGCTAAAATTTCTCAAAGCATAAGTGGATTAGAAGAAGGAGTAACTTATTCAGTATCTGCATGGGTTAAAAATGATAATAATAGAGAAGTTACACTAGGAGTTAATGTTGGTGGAAAAGATTTCACTAATGTAATAACAAGTGGTGGTAAAGTAAGACAAGGAGAAGGTGTTAAGTATATTGACGATACTTTCGTGAGAATGGAAGTAGAATTTACTGTACCTAAAGGAGTAAATTCAGCTGATGTTTACTTAAAGGCTTCAGAAGGAGATGCTGACTCAGTTGTACTAGTTGATGACTTTAGAATATGGGATCACCCAGGACATACTAATAGAGAGGGATATGTATTCTACGAAGATTTTGAAAACGTAGATGAAGGTATATCACCATTTTATTTATCTCCAGGAAGAGGACATTCAAATAGATCTCACTTAGCTGAGAAGGATATATCTATAGATGCTAATCAAAGAATGAACTGGGTACTTGATGGAAGATTCTCATTAAAATCTAACCAACAACCAAAGGAAATAGGTGAAATGTTGACTACAGATGTTTCATCATTCAAATTAGAACCAAATAAAACTTATGAATTTGGATTCTTATATTCATTAGAAAATGCTGCTCCAGGATATACTGTTAATATTAAAAATAGAGATGGTGAAAAGATTGTAAACATTCCTTTAGAGGCTACTGGTTCAAATTATGCACAAGATATTTTTACTAAAACTAAATCTGTAACTCACGAGTTTGCAACTGGAGATTTTGCTGGAGACTACTATATTACTTTAGAAAAAGGTGATGGATTTAAAGAAGTAATCTTAGATAACATTTATGTTAAAGAAATAGATAAGTCAATTGAATCACCAGAATTAGCTCATGTAAACTTAAATACAGTAGAACATGACTTAGAAGTTGGACAAAGCGTTCCATTTGCTATAAATGCATTAATGAATAATGGTGCAAATGTTAAGTTAGAAGAAGCTGAAGTTGAATATAAAGTTTCAAAACCAGAAGTTTTAACTATTGAAAATGGAATGATGACTGGAGCTTCTGAAGGCTTTACTGATGTCCAAGTAAACGTTACTGTTAATGGAAATAAAGTTTCTTCAAATACAGTAAGAGTTAAGGTTGGAAATCCAGAAGTTGAGGAGGAAGAAGTTATAGTAAATCCAGTAAGAAACTTTAAGGTTACTGATAAGACTAAGAAGAATGTAACTGTAAGCTGGGAAGAGCCAGAAAAAACTTATGGATTAGAAAGTTATGTTCTTTATAAAGATGGTAAGAAAGTTAAAGAAATAGGTGCTGATAAAACTGAATTTACATTTAAGGGATTAAATAGACACACTATTTATAACTTTAAGATTGCTGCTAAATATTCTAATGGTGAACTTTCAACTAAGGAATCAATAACTGTTAGAACTGCTAGATAATAAGTTTTAATTATTTTAATTAGATTGAAGTAAATTTTAAGAAAGTAGTATAAGATTTTATATAGAGTCTTATACTACTTTTGTTTTAAATTTTATTGACTTTGAAATTACAAAGTGTATAATAAATTTAAAAAAGTTTAGAAATAACTGTTTAAAAATTTTTTGGAGGATGTTATGCTAAATTTATTAGTAAAGGGATTAGTAGCACAATTTTATAGCTTTTACTCTAGCTGGGGCTTTCATTTTAGCGCTGGATCTTTTATGTGCAACAAAAACTGTGCTCTTTTAACTAATGGGTTTGTATAATTAGCGTGATAGATATTAATATTATAGTAATATTGTATTATAATTTATTTGATAGAACTCATTAAAGTGGGTTCTATTTTTTTGCAATAGTATAATTTAAACAGTTTAATTTTACATTTAGACTATTTTAGATAAAAAGGTTAAAATAAAAAAGGAGGGCGAATTATGATAGTTATATTAAAACCAGGAACAAAGGAAGAGGAGATTTTAAAATTGATAAAAAAGATAGAATCACTTGGAGTTGAGACTCAAAGAATTTCTGGAAGTGAAATGTGTGTAATTGGTTTAGTTGGAGATACAAGTAAAATAGATCCTGCTAAAGTAGAAGCAAACAAAAATGTAGAGAGAATAATGCCTGTTCAAGAGCCCTTTAAAAAGGCAAATAGATTATTCCATCCAGAGAACTCTATAATTGATGTCTTAGGAAATAAAATTGGTGATAAGAAAATAGCATTAATAGCTGGCCCTTGTTCCGTAGAGAGTGAGGAACAAATAACTGAAATAGCCAAAGAAGTTAAGGCATTAGGGGCAAGTTTCTTAAGAGGTGGTGCATTTAAACCAAGAACTTCACCATACAGTTTCCAAGGGTTAGAACTTGAAGGATTGGAGCTTCTAAAAAAGGCTAAGGAAAAAACAGGTCTTCCTATAGTTACGGAAATAATGTCAACTAGTATGATAGAAAAGTTTATTGAAGATGTTGATGTTATTCAAGTTGGAGCAAGAAATATGCAAAACTTTGATCTTTTAAAAGAGCTTGGAAAGACAAAAAAACCTATTCTTTTAAAAAGAGGATTGTCAGCTACAATAGAGGAACTTATAATGTCAGCAGAGTACATAATGGCCGGTGGAAATGAAAATGTAATTCTTTGTGAAAGAGGAATTAGAACCTTTGAAACTTATACAAGAAATACCTTAGACTTAAGTGCAATACCTGCTATAAAAAAACTAAGTCATTTACCAGTAATTGTTGATCCAAGCCATGCAGCAGGAAAGTCATGGATGGTAGACCCTTTATCAAAGGCAGCCATAGCTGTAGGTGCAGATGGATTAATAATAGAAGTACATAATGACCCTGCTAATGCCTTATGTGATGGTCAACAGTCAATTAAACCAGAAGAGTACGGCAAGCTTTTAGAAGATTTAAGAGCTATCGCAAAGGCTGTTGGTAGAGAGTTATAGAATATTATTTAATTTAGTGGGAGTGTTTAAACTCCCATTAAATTTATACTTAAATAGAAATAACATAATAAAATTAATATTTTTATGAAACATAAAATTAAAGGGTTTGGAGTGATAAAAATGAAAGTTTTAAGAGTAAATTTAGATGAAAAAAGTTATGATATAGTAATTCAAAAGGATTTAAAGGATTATTTTGGAGAATACATAAAAACTGTATTTGATGGGAAAAAAGTAGCTATTATAATTGATGATAATTTAAATGATATATATGGAGAGGCTATAAAGAAAAATATAGAAAGTGAAGGTTTTGAAGTTGAAGTTATTTCTGTTACACCAGGAGAAAAGAGTAAATCTTTTAGCGTATTACCAGGAATATATAATAAACTTTTAGATTTTAAACTAACTAGAAGTGATTTAATCATAGCTCTAGGTGGCGGTGTTGTTGGAGATCTTGCAGGTTTTGTTGCCTCAACTTTTTTAAGAGGAATTAGCTTTATACAAATACCTACATCATTATTAGCTCAAGTTGATTCTAGTGTTGGTGGTAAGGTAGCTGTTGACTTAGAAAGGGGTAAGAATTTAGTAGGAAGCTTTTATCATCCAGAATTAGTATTAATAGATCCAAATATGCTTGGAACACTTCCAGAAAAATATTTTAATGATGGCCTTGGAGAGGTAATAAAATATGGATGTATTAAGAGTAAAGAGTTATTTGAAAAGTTAGAGGGCTTTGAAAATAAAGAGGATCTAAAAGAGAATATTGGAGAAATTATTTATGAATGCTGCAATATAAAAAGAGAAGTGGTTGAAAATGATGAAAAAGATTTAGGAGAAAGAATGATTCTAAACTTTGGTCATACTTTAGGTCATGCCATAGAGCAAATTTATAATTATGAAACTTATTCTCATGGGGAAGCTGTTGCCATAGGAATGAATATGATAAGCAAGATTGCAGAAGAAAAGGATCTTACTAAAAAAGGAACAGCAGAAAGAATTGAAAGTTTATTAAAGAAGTATGGATTAAATACTGATGTTAATATTGAAGATAATGGATTAGCTAGAGAAGCTATAAAATTAGATAAGAAGAATTTAAATGGAAATTTAAATGTTATCCTTTTAAAAGATATTGGGGAAGGGTATATATATAATACAACTGTAGAATTTTTTGAATAAAGGCATAGGGAGTTAAGTGAATATTAATTTAAAGTTATTACTTTATAAATAACTTAACAACTTGGCTTCATAAAGGAATTTAGAGCTAATTTAATTATTTCTCTAGTTTTTAAATTTAGAATTAATATTGGTTTAAAACAGAGGATAAAATTTATAGTGTAATTTGAAAATAAGTATAGGGAGTGGGTAAAAGTGAAAAAGGTAATTATAACTCCTAGTAAGTTAAAGGGAAGTGTAAAAATACCACCTTCTAAAAGTATGGCTCATAGAGCTATTATTTGTGCTTCTTTAAGCAAAGGAGAAAGTGTTATTTCTAACATAGATTTTTCAGAAGATATTATTGCAACTATGGAAGGTATGAAATCTTTAGGAGCAAATATAAAAGTAGAAAAAGATAAACTAATTATAAATGGAGAAAATATTTTAAAGGATTCTAATTATAAAGTTATTGATTGTAATGAATCAGGTTCCACTTTAAGATTTTTAGTTCCGATTTCCTTAATAAAAGATAATAGAGTTAATTTTATCGGTAGAGGAAATTTAGGGAAAAGACCATTAAAAACTTATTATGAGATTTTTGAGGAGCAAGAAGTTAAGTATTCCTATGAGGAAGAAAATCTTGATTTGAATATAGAAGGAAGCTTAAAAGGTGGAGAATTCAAAGTTAAGGGAAATATAAGTTCTCAATTTATAAGTGGTTTATTATTTACTCTTCCTTTATTAAAAGAGGATTCTAAAATAATAATAACTACAGAACTTGAATCTAAAGGATATATAGATTTAACTTTAGACATGATAGAAAAGTTTGGAGTTACAATAAAAAATAATAATTATAGAGAATTTTTAATAAAGGGTAATCAAAGTTATAAGCCTATGAATTATAAGGTTGAAGGTGATTACTCACAGGCTGCTTTTTATTTTTCAGCAGGGGCTTTAGGCTCAGAAATAAATTGTCTTGATTTAGATTTAAGTTCTTATCAAGGAGATAAGGAATGCATTGAAATATTAGAGGGTATGGGTGCTAGGCTTATAGAAAATCAAGAAGAGTCTTTAAGTATAATTCATGGGGATTTAAATGGAACAATTATAGATGCTTCACAATGCCCAGATATAATTCCTGTTTTGACAGTGGTTGCTGCTTTAAGTAAGGGAGAGACTAGGATTATAAACGGAGAAAGACTTAGAATAAAAGAATGTGATAGATTAAATGCTATATGTACAGAGCTTAATAAACTAGGTGCAGATATAAAGGAATTAAAAGATGGCCTTATAATAAAGGGAGTTAAAGAATTAATAGGAGGAGAAGTATATAGTCATAAAGATCATAGAATAGCTATGAGTTTGGCTATTGCTTCTACAAGATGCAAGGAAGAGGTTATTATAAGTGAACCAGACTGTGTTAAAAAATCTTATCCAGGATTTTGGGAAGATTTTAAGAGCTTAGGTGGAATTTTAAGAGAAGAATAATATATAGAATATTTAACGAAAGGAGGAAGCTTTTAGAGATAATAATCTTTAAAAGCAAAGAAATGGGAGGAGTTTGGGGTAATAAAATAAAATTATCCATATTTGGAGAGTCCCACGGAGAAGGAATAGGAATAGTAATAGATGGAATAGAACCTGGAATAAAAATAAATATGGATAACATAGAAAAAGATATGGAAAGAAGAGCACCAGGAAGAAATAGTTTATCAACTCAAAGAAAAGAAGGGGATAAACCAGAAATTTTAAGTGGAATATTTAATGGAATCACCACAGGGGCTCCTATTTCAATGATAATAAGAAATACAGATAAAAGATCTAGGGATTATTCAAAAATAAAAGATGTAATGAGACCAGGTCATGCAGATTTCCCAGGATACATAAGATATAATGGCTTTAATGATTATAGAGGTGGAGGACATTTCTCAGGAAGAATAACAGCGCCCTTAGTTTTTGCTGGAGCCTTAGCTAAGGAAATACTTAAGGAAAAAGGTATAATTGTTGGTTCTCATATTAAGCAAGTTGGAAAAGTTAAGGATTCTTCCTTTGATACATTAAATTTAAGGAAAGAAGATTTAGAAGAACTTTTAACTAAAGAACTTCCAGTAATAGATACAAATAAAATAGAAGAAATTAAGGAAGAGATTACTTCATATAGAATGGAAGGAGATTCTATTGGAGGAATTGTTGAGTGCGCCATAGTAGGATTAGAGGCTGGTATAGGAAATCCATTCTTTGATTCTTTAGAAAGTACCATAGCTCATTTAGCTTTTTCAGTGCCTGCTGTAAAGGGAATTGAATTTGGAGCAGGTTTTGACTTTGCAAATATGAAAGGTTCAGAAGCAAATGACGAATATTTCATAGAATATGAAAAAGTTAAGACATACTCTAATAATAATGGAGGAATAACTGGTGGAATATCAAATGGAATGCCAGTTATATTCAGAGTTGTTATAAAACCTACACCATCTATTTCTAAAGAACAAAGAACTATAAATATAAAAAATATGACAGAGGAAGTTCTAAGTGTAAATGGTAGACATGATCCTTGTATAGTTCAAAGAGCCTTAGTTGTTATAGAGGCCATTGCAGCTATTTCTATATTAGAGTTAATAAAATAAAAAGTTTAAAGTATAGTAGACTTTTATGATAATAGGATATTAATTAAAGTTAATCTTTGTCTACTATATTTTAAAATATTTCAAAGTGATTCACTTTATCAAAGTTCTAGATTAAATTAGTATTTACTTAAAACATAGTAAAGAAGTTAAAAGAAAAGAGGTGAAATTTTTGAGTGACAAGTTAGCTCAATGTAGGAAAGAAATCGATAGAATAGATGGGGAACTTATGAAACTTTTTGAAGAAAGAATGAATGTTGTTTTGGATGTTGCAAGATACAAAAAAGAAAATAATATGGAAATTTTTCATAAAGATAGAGAAAATCAAGTTATAGAGAAAAATCTAAGTCGAGTAAAAAATAAAGAACTTTTACCTTATGCAGAGGAGATGCTTCATGCATTAATGGATATAAGTAAAGAATATCAACAATATAAAATAGGTATGAGAGAAATTTTCATTAAGTAAAATGAAATAAAATTGTATTTTAAGTGGGAAAAAGGATTATTTAGAGAAGAGGCCTTAATTAAATAATAGAGAATAATTTAATTAGAATTAGAGGGAAAAGATATTTTAGAGGGGTTAAGAGATTCAATAGGCGATTATAGGATTTTAGTATGTTATAAAAAAGCGTAATTTTAAAATGTTAATAATAATGGGTGTCAAATTAACAAGACATCCATTTATTTTAATAAAGCATAAACTTTTTTTGAAATACCCTATAGAAAATGGATAAGAGAGTAGAATAATGATTGTCAATAAATAATTACTATAGAAAAAGAGGGTATCAAATTTGGAAATTAAAGCTTTGATTAAATTTTTAAAATTGGTAATGGTAATAACTCTTATATATACGTTAATTACTACTAATTTTGCCATAAGGGCATTTTTAATTGTTGTAGAAGTGATTTTTATTATTATATTTTATAAGGTGAAAAATATATAAATAATTTACTTAATAAATATTCTATGATTAAAAAGCTAGAGCTTTTTATAAAATACTATTTAAAATGTAAAAGACACCTAGTAGGGTAACTAAGTGTCTTACATGAACTTGTGTATTTGGTTTTGGATATTTAAACAAAAACTTAAAATTATTATTAATCTTTCAACAGGGGATGTAAAAAGATTATTATAAGTTTTGTATGGTAATTTAATCATAGAATTATGAATTAATTATGGAGTTTTATTATTAAAGTTTAAATCTTAATTATTGTATAGCATAAGAGTTTTATCTTTATTCAATGTTTTTGTTAGAATTAAATTGTAAAGATTAAGGAGGTGGAGTTTTGAAGTTATTTGGATTAATAGGTGAGAAGTTAGGACATAGTTTATCTCCAGAGATACATAATAAAGTTTTTAAAGATAATAATATAGATGGATTATATAATCTTTTTTCTGTAAAAAAAGATTTTGAAAATAATATTGTAGAAAGTCTAAAATGCTTAGGAGTAAAGGGAGCCAATGTTACAATACCATATAAAGAGAAGGTTATGGATCAGCTAGATATTATTTCACATGAGGCCAAAGCTATAGGAGCAGTAAATACTATTTTAATAAAAGATGGGAAATCCTATGGTTATAACACTGATTATTATGGATTTGGTAAAATGCTAGAAAGAGCAAAGGTTAATATTGAAGGAAATAGCTTTTTTGTTTTAGGAGCAGGAGGGGCTGCTAGAAGTATTTTAAAATATTTAGAGGACAGCAAAGCTAAAAAAATAGTTTTGGTTTCTAGGGACAGAGAGAAAGCTTTTAAAAAATTTAAAGATTTCAATATTAATTTTATGAGTTATGGTGAGCTTGAAGAAATTAATGAAGAGTTTGCGTTAATCAATACAACTCCCTGTGGAATGTATCCTAATATAAATTCAGTAGCTGTTTCAGAAAAGGTAATTAAAAAGTTTAAGGTTGCTGTGGATATAGTCTATAATCCTTTAGAAACTAAGTTTTTAAAAATGGCTAAGGATAATGGTCTTAAAACGGTGGATGGATTATTTATGTTAGTTGGACAAGGGGTTAAAGCTGAAGAGATTTGGAATGGAATAAAAGTAGATAAGTCTACAGAAGAAGATATATATGAAGAATTGAAATGTAGATTTTAAAGTTAATTTTGTAATAAGAAAATGTTAATTTGAATACTAAATTTAGCTAAATATGATATAAAATAAGTATAGATTACATTTTTAAATTATACTTAATTTTATAATTAATAGAATTAAGAGTTTCTTTTTAAAACAGTAATTATTTCTAGGTATTATTATAAATAATTACGGATTTAAAATAGGAATAAAAACTAAAATGAATTTTAAAAGTTTAAATAATATTGTTGGGTAAAATACAAAAAGGGGATTAGGATATGAAAAAAAGAGGAGTACTTTTAATTGGAATGCCTGGATCAGGAAAAACAACCATAGGAAGAGAACTTTCAAAGGTACTAAAAATGAATTTTTTAGATATGGATGAATTCATAGAAAGAAGTACAGGAAAAGAAATAAAAGAACTTTTTGCTCAGGGAGAAGAGGTTTTTAGAGATTTAGAAAGTAAAAGTTGTGAACTTTTATCAACCTTAAAAAATGTGGTTATATCTTCTGGTGGCGGAATAGTTACAAGAGAAGAAAATATGGGTAATTTTAAGGAGTTTATAACTGTTTTTATAAACAGACCTTTAGATTTAATTATGGAAGATATAGACACAGAAGGAAGACCTCTTTTATGGGATGGAAAAGAAAGACTTACTAATTTATATAGAGATAGAATTGATTTATATAAAAAGCATAGTGATATAGAAATTATAAATGATGGTACTACTAAAGAGGCTATTAGAGAAATAGTTAAAGCTATTTCAGAATTATCCTATTAAAAATCCTAAAGAGAAAGTAGGTGGATTTTAACCAAAGAAAAAATTAATAATTTGGTTAGAGATATTATGAAAATAATGGTTATAAATGGCCCTAATTTAAATCTTCTGGGGATTAGAGAAAAAGAAATCTATGGTGCTAAAGATTTTAATCAGGTCATTGATTATATAAAAGAAGAAGGAAAAGAATTAGGGTTAGAGGTAAACTGCTTCCAGAGCAATATAGAGGGAGAAATAATTAATTTTATTCATAATGCATACTTTGAAAAGTATGATGGAATAATCATAAATCCTGGAGCATACACACATTATAGCATAGCTATTTATGATGCTTTAAAAGGGGTTGAAATACCAACTGTTGAGGTACATTTAAGCAATATTCACAAAAGAGAAGAGTTTAGACATAAATCAGTTACAGCCCCAGCTTGTATTGGGCAGATAAGTGGATTTGGTGAATATGGATATATTATGGCAATGAATGCATTAAAAAATCATATTAAATCTAAATAAGATTAAAAAAATAAAATCTATTTAAATTAATAATATAAATGCTTCAGTTATAAATTTTACTAATGGTTAAAAGGGGATTTTTATGGAGGAGAGAATTGAGAATTTACAGAGAATAATAAAAAATATTTTGTCATCTACAGATGATCAAATTCAGGGTGATTTAAGAGATTCCTTAAGATTAAGAATGTCTGTATCAGAAAATTTACATGGGGAAGTAAGATATTTAAAATGTTTAAGAGCTTTAGTAGAAGAAAAATTTCAAGAATTTTTTAAGAAAAAAAACTTTCCAAAAGATTATAATGATTTTGTAGGAATATGGTCAAGCTTATCAGAAGAAGCGAAGTCTTTATGTAATGATCCAAAATATGATTATGATGAAGAAAAATATAAATATGAATTTATATATTTTGAGGTTTATTGTAATGTTTATTTAAGATATTCTTTAGGACTACTTTTTAATGGTAATAATAAAAATACCATTGATGAATTAAGCCAATATAATAGTTTAGAAATAATTCAGATGTATAGATATTATCTTCATCAAATAACTCTTAAAAAGTTAGAAAAAAGTTTAAAGGAAGATAAAGTTAATAGTTAAAGTAATAAATATAGTATATATTAATTAAAATAGATTAGAGAAAATTAAAAAGTTAAAAATAAAAGTATAAGTTAATACTTTATTCTTGATTTGAATAAAGTATTAACTTTTTTTATTTGGTATTTATGGGTTTTATTAGGATGCTAAAATAGAAAAAAGGAGGTTGAAAATGGTTAAAATTAATAAAAAAGTAATTTGGATATTTGTGATTATTGGAATTATATTTGTGGGAATTGGTTCTACTGATTTAGTTGAAGAAAATGAAACTATAAGTTTTCCTTATGAGTTTGAGGTTGATAATTACAACATTGAAATTGAGTATTCTAAGCTTTATGATAATTATTTGCTCACTAAATATAAGATATGGAGAAAAGATGGTTCTTATATAGGCGAAACTGAAGCAAATTTATCTACATTCATAACTAAATATGATAGTGCGTTTAGTTTAGGACCACATATTATTTCATCAAAAGTAATTGATAATAAAATTAAAGAAGAAATAAGTATAGATTTTGTTGCTGCAATAGAAAAGCCCTTAGAAAAAGTTAAAATTAGACATGCATTAGCTGGAAAGTATATTGATGGAACTAAGGAGATTAAAAAAGAAGGAATTGTTAACCTAAGTAATGATAATTATATAAATTTAAATACCAAAATTAAAATAGATGATATAAATTTAACTGTTAGAAATTTGGGGAATTTTGAATTTGGATCTATTTTAAATTTATTTACTGAAAACTTAGAAGATGAAGAGATAGAAAATTTTCATGAAAATTATAGTGTTAAATTAAAATCAAATGATTTTAGTAAAATATATGAAATTAAACAAATGATGGTTCTCGATGGGAAGGCTGTAGATGCTGTTATTGAATGGAATAAAATAAATAAGGATACTAAGCTTGTAGAATTTTTTATAGTTGACTTATTATATGATGTAGATTTAATTGATTTTAATAATTTTGAGCTTTTTGTTGTTAATAAAAATACCAATGAAGAAACAAAAATTTATTAAGTAGTTAAAAAGTAATACTTTAGTCCTATATTATTTAATATGTTTAAAAATAGTGTGAAAAATGGTAATATTTTATGTAACAGTAAATTTTAACATGTTTATCAAATGAAAAGGGGGATTTTTAGTGAGAGTTGAGGCTCAAAATATAAGCAAAACCTTTGGAGAGGTACAAGCTTTAAAAGATTTAAGCTTTGTCATTGAAAAAGGAAAGGCTTTAGGGTTATTAGGAAGAAATGGAGCAGGTAAAACTACTGCAATAAGAATATTACTTGGAATATTACCGAGTGATACGGGAAAGGTTTTAGTGGATAATAAAAAACTAAGCTTTGATGAAAATGCTTTTGGATATTTACCAGAGGAGAGAGGATTATATCTTAAATACACAGTTAAGAGTCAACTTATGCATTTTGCTTCTCTTTATGGAATGAAGAAAAAAGAGGCATTAAATAGCATAGAGTATTGGCTTGAAAAGTTTGAAATAAGTGAATATCTAAATAAAAAGGTTGAAACTCTATCAAAAGGTAATAAACAAAAAATACAGTTAATAGTTGCAGTAATGCATGATCCAGAAGTTATAATTTTAGATGAGCCATTTAGTGGACTAGACCCTGTAAATGTGGAATTATTTAAAACTGTAATAAGAGAACTATTAGCTAAAGGCAAAACATTAATTTTTAGTAGTCACAGAATGGCTGATGTGGAAGAATTTTGTGATGATATAATAATGCTTAAAAAAGGGGAAACCATACTTCAAGGAAATCTTGATAAGATTAAAGAAGATTATGGAATTAAAGGTCTTGTAGTTGAAGGAGAAGAAAAAGTACAAGATTTCTTAAAAGAATTAGGTTTTGAAGCTTTAGAATTTAAAAAGGGAAGTTATAGAGTAAATCTTAAAGATGTGGAAAAAGGAAAAGAACTTTTAAGAAAAATCACTAACACAGATTTAGATATAAGGGGATTTTATTTTGAAAGACCATCCTTAAATGATATTTTCATAGAAAGGTTAGGTGATTAGTATGAAAAAGTTTTGGAGTATTTTTACTTTTACCTATAAAGAGACTATTAGAAATAAAGCTCTTATAATATCAACAATAATTACTTTAATTGTAATGCTAGGATTCTTTAATATGGATAAAATAGTAGGGCTCTTTAATAGGGAAGGCTCTAAAGATTTAATAATGATAAGCACAGAAGCTAATAATAAATTTTTTGACTCTAATACTTTAGAAAGTTTAAATGATGATGATTTTAAAGTTGTTTTAAGCAAAGATTCAGAAGAAACTAATAAGGTTAAAAGGGAAATAGAAAATGGAAAGTCAGATTATAAGGCTTTACTGGAAGTTTCAACAGGTAAAGAGGTGTCAGGAAAATTATATGTTAATGAACTACCTGGAGATTCTTTAATGAAGAAAGTAAATACAATTTTAAATGACACTAAATTTGTATTTTCAATGGAGAAGTTTAATATAACACCAGAAGAGTATGCTAATATAATGACTCCAGATCAGCTTGATGTGGTTCAAACAGGAAATGCTTCACATGAGAGAATGGCTTTAGTTTATGCTCTTGTTTTTGGAATTTATATAATAACTCTTACTTTTGGTTCTATGGTTGCTAATTCAGTTATAGAAGAAAAGAGTAACAGAATAATGGAAACCTTAATAACTATGGCTAAACCAATGGAACTTTTCTTTGGTAAGGTATTAGGAATTTGTGCTGTAGGGCTTACGCAGATAGCAGTAATCCTAGGCTCTGGTTTAATAATGCTTAAAACTTCAGGTACAAGTTTAGAAGTTTTAAGTTCATTAAATTTAAATGCTAGTATAATATTTGCTTTTGTTGCCTATTTCCTTTTAGGATATTTAACATTCTCAATGCTTTATGCAGCAGTGGCTTCCTTAGCTACAAGTTCTCAAGATGTCAATTCATCAATGGGAGCAATTACCTTAGTCTTTGTTGGAGTCTTCTTACTTGCAATGAACTGTATGTTTAACATTGAATCAACCTTAGCTAAAGTATTTAGTTATATACCATTTGCTTCTCCTTTAATAATGTTTGAGAGAATAGTTTTATCAAAAGTTACTTTCATGGAAATTTTAATAACTACTATTATTAATGTTGGATTCATAATTTTAGTTGGATTCTTTAGTAGTAAATTATATAAAAAAGGAACTTTACATTATGGTAAAAAGGCTTCATTAATAAAAATTATAAGAGGTAAAGAATAAAATTTTTAATAAAAAACATAAATTCTTGGAAATATAATAATTGAGTATAATGTAAATTTGAAAATAAATATAGTATTATTTACTTATATAAAATCTAATGAGGAGTGAGTGTTTATGTGTACAGGATTAGCCTTAGAAACAAAAGATGGATTACATTTATTTGGAAGAAATATGGATATTGAATATTCATTTAATCAATCTATTATATTTATTCCTAGAAACTTTAAATGTGTAAACAAATCAAACAAAAAAGAATTAACAACAAAATATGCTGTTATTGGAATGGGAACTATTTTTGATGATTATCCTACCTTTGCAGATGGTATGAATGAAAAGGGATTAGGATGTGCTGGTTTAAATTTCCCTGTTTATGTTAGCTATTCTAAAGAAGATATAGAAGGTAAAACTAATATTCCAGTATATAATTTCTTATTATGGGTTTTAGCTAATTTTAGCTCAGTAGAAGAGGTAAAGGAAGCATTAAAAAATGCTAATATAGTGGATATACCTATTAGCGAAAATATTCCTAATACAACTCTTCATTGGATGATAAGCGATATAACAGGAAAGTCTATTGTGGTTGAACAAACAAAGGAAAAATTAAATGTCTTTGATAATAATATTGGAGTATTAACTAATTCACCTACTTTTGATTGGCATGTAGCAAACTTAAATCAATATGTAGGTTTGAGATATAATCAAGTTCCAGAATTTAAGTTAGGAGATCAATCTTTAACTGCTCTAGGTCAAGGAACTGGTTTAGTAGGATTACCAGGGGACTTTACACCTGCATCTAGATTTATAAGAGTAGCATTTTTAAGAGATGCAATGATAAAAAATGATAAAGATTCAATAGACTTAATTGAATTTTTCCATATATTAAATAATGTTGCTATGGTAAGAGGATCAACTAGAACTGTAGAAGAAAAAAGTGATCTTACTCAATATACAAGTTGCATGTGTTTAGAAAAAGGAATTTATTATTATAATACCTATGAAAATAATCAAATTAATGCAATAGACATGAATAAAGAAAACTTAGATGGAAATGAAATTAAAACATATAAATACAACAAAACTTTAAGTATTAATCATGTAAATTAGTTTGTTGCATGGGCGTGTATCAAAACATAATAATAAAGCTTACAAACATATTCCGAGAATTACTAGATTTTAAGTGAAAGTTCAAATTTTAATTTGGAACCTTGAACTTATGCAATCGAACTTTGTGAGATTGTATTCTTAAGAAATTAACAGTCTCAGCTTTTTTACGTGATATATTCTACGTAATAATTTAAATTCTAAAGTTCATCTAGATATTCTCTTCATACTGTTTATAAGATTTGTTAAAAGTTATTTTGATACAGCCCTATTTTTATAAAAAAACAAATTTGCATTAATTTTTATAAAAAAATATTGAATTTATTAAAATTTGTGTATATAATTATAAAAAACGAAAAAATCATGAAAAACAGTGAAGAGAAAGAGTAAATTAGGTGGACTTTTCAGAGAGCTAAAGTTTGGTGAGATTTAGTAAGAAAGCTTAATTGAAGCAGTCTCGGAGTTTCTTGTTGAGAACTAAAGGTTAAATAGAGTATTTTAGTAAGTATGTTTTAAAATTAAGATGTACATAACTTTTAATTAGATTAAGACGATTTCCTCCCGTTAAAGAGGATAGAAATTGAGTAATAAGTAAGGAATAAATTTATTAAATTTCAGCCATACTATTAAAGATTTCTAACTGAGGTGAGTAAAAGTAATTTTACTTATTAGGGTGGTACCGCGAAGTAGTTCCTTCGTCCCTTTTTAGGGATGAAGGAACTTTTTTTATTAATTATGCTAAACACAATCAAACAATTTAAATAGAAAATAAGCAATAACAAAGGGGGCCAATGTGTCATGGAAGAAATTTTAGAAGTTTTAGAAAAAAACAGTAGGTATACAGATCAAGAAATTGCAGTTATGACAGGGAAAACTGTGGAAGAGGTTAGAGAGGCCATAAGAGATTATGAAGAAAGAAGCATAATCGCTGGATACACTACTCTTATAAATTGGGAGAATACAGGAAGAGAGACAGTTACAGCCTTGATAGAAGTACAAATAACTCCTCAAAGAGGTGTTGGTTTTGATAAGGTTGCAGAGAGAATATATAAGTTTCCACAGGTTAAAGCTTGTTATTTAATGTCTTCAGGTGGATTTGATTTAACTGTTATTGTAGAAGGAAAAACAATGAAAGAAGTGGCAATGTTTGTTTCAGATAAACTTTCAATTCAAGAATATGTAACAGGAACAGCAACTCACTTTGTACTTAAAAAATACAAAGATCATGGAACAATATTTAGAGAAAAGAAAACAGATGATAGGGAGATGTTATTTATATGATACTAGAGAATATGATATTAGATAATGTGAAAAATATGCCACCTTCAGGCATTAGAAAATATTTTGATTTAATAAATGAAATGGAGGATGTTATTTCTTTAGGGGTTGGGGAGCCTGATTTTGTAACTCCATGGAATGTTAGAGAGGCAGGAATTTATTCTCTAGAGCAAGGACATACTCACTATTCATCAAATGCAGGATTTATAGAGTTAAGAGAAGAGATATCAAAGTATTTAAACAGAAGATTTTCTCTTAGATATAATCCAAAAGATGAAATACTTGTTACTGTTGGGGGAAGTGAAGGGATAGATTTAGCCCTTAGGGCTTTAGTAGGTCCTGGAGATGAGGTTATAATACCTGAGCCAAGCTTTGTAGCTTATAAGGGATGTACAGCATTTACAGGAGCAACTGCCAAGACAATAGATTTAAGAGCTTGTGATGATTTTAAATTAACTCCAGAACTTTTAGAAGAGGCTATAACTGAGAAAACAAAGGTGGTAATAATTCCATTCCCTAATAATCCTACTGGAGCAATAATGAATAGAGAAGAGCTTCAAAAGATTGTGGATGTTTTAAAGGATAGGGATGTAATAATTATTTCTGATGAAATATATGCAGAATTATCCTATGATGAGGACCATGTTTCAATAGCTAGTTTCCCCGAGGTAAAGGAAAAAACTATAGTAATAAATGGATTCTCTAAAGCTTATGCTATGACTGGATGGAGATTAGGATATGTATGTGCTCATAAAGTTTTAATAGATGCTATGAAAAAGATACATCAGTATGCAATAATGTGTTCACCAACAACGGCTCAGTATGCTGCTATTGAGGCTCTTAAAAATGGTGATGAGAGCGTTTTTGAAATGGCAAGGGAATATAATAGAAGAAGAAGAGTATTAGTTGATGGATTTAGAAGTATGGGATTAGATTGCTTTGAACCATTAGGAGCTTTATATGTATTCCCATGTATTAAGTCAACTGGTATGAGTTCAGATGAATTTTGTGAAAAACTTCTTCTTGAAGAGAAGGTACTAGCTGTTCCAGGAAATGCTTTTGGAGAGTGTGGAGAAGGTTTTATAAGAGCTTGTTACGCAGCTTCAATGGAAGACATAATGGAGGCTATAAAGAGAATAAGAAGATTTGTTGAAAGAAATAATATGCAAGGGAAATAGATAAATCTTTTTAATAGGTAGTAGAGGCTTAAATTTAGCTTTTACTGCCTTTTTTAAGGTTAAATATTTTCTATGTCTGGTGCTATAATTGTATTTAGGTGGGAGGCGACGGTCATGGATAACATGAAAAAGATATTAAAGAAAATGCCAAAGGTTATGAAAAAATCTTTTAAAAAATCCAATACCCATGATGTATTATTAGAACAAGCAAATAGAATGGTGATTAATGATAATAATTTGTATTTAAATAATAAGTGGTTTTCTAAATCTCTTAAATGGTGTATGGATATACTTGAACTTAATTACAATGTTAGTAAGAGCTTAGGATGGATTAGGCCCTCATATTCTAGAAAACCAGATATAATGCTTAGGTCAGTAGTAACCTTATTTTCTTTTCATTTTTATCATGGTGAAGATAAGGATAATTACTTTGGAAGAATTGGAAAAGGTAAAACAGCAATGTGTAAATTTATTTTTTTCGGACGAAAAGCCTTAAAGTATAGGGATAAAGGTAAGAGAAGAAAATGCATGAAGTATTTAAGTTATTCTTGTCACTATTTAGCTGATATGAGTGAACCACATCATGTTACTCATCACATTGCTAGCCCAAATGAAAAAATAATGAATGTATTAAAAAGATTTGATATAAATAAAATAGGAAAAGGAAATTTTTCTAATCATCGTAGGTTTGAAAACTTAGCACAAGCTTGGATAAAGGGAGATGAAGATATAACTCTTTTATTAGATAAAAATAAGGATAAAGATGAAAATATTCTTTTAAAAGGAGTACCTACTAAAGGCGAAATCTTTTCTTATATTCTAAAGGATGAAGGCATTACGGTGTTTAATGAAGATGATAAGAAAAAGGTTTTAGATATATATTATAAAAATAGTAATCTTGATTTTGATGATTATTGTAGATATTTAGGTAATGAAAGTTCAGAATATGCAAAAGAATTAATTCATGATGCCTTTAAGGATGATACTAGAGAACAAGCTTTAGCAGCTATTAAGGCACTTAATATGGCAGAGATTCAGTTAGCTAGATTTTTATATTATTTCTGCAATTATAATCTTAAGGAAGAAAGATTTGTTGAGCCTAAATTAAAATTATATAATTTAAGTTTAGGAGTAAGTTAATAAGAAAGACTATCTAAACACATTAATATTTGTAGTGTGTTTAGATAGTCTTTTGTTTATAAATTTATACACAGAACCTTACCGTGAAGAGCATTTAAAAGCTTTTTCTTCTTTAGATAATCTAGCTTAAAATATAATGTATTTGCTCCCTTTATGTATATTGTTATAGTAAATTTATTTTTAACCTTTTCAATTTCTATTTTTTGTATATCTTTAAAGTTGTAACAGTTATATCCATAGATTATAGTATCTTCAGTTATATAAAAACATGATAATTTATAGGATATAAAAATTAAAACAAATAAATAAATAATTGATATTATTAAATTTAGCATGTTTTTATGATGTAAATAAGACATACAACCAAATAAAAGTATTAGCAATGACAATATAAACATAATTATAGAAATAAGGCTCATTATTTTTATAGTTACGGTCTTTTTGCCTTTTCTAGCTTTTTTTGTTCCATGAAGTAAAACTATATTTATTAAAATATATATTCCTAAAATAATAAATGCCAATAGAATCACCTGTATTCTTAGATTTTATTTATAAGTTTACAATAATTTTTTCAAGGAGTCAAAGACTATTATTGTCACTGTTGTATTGAATTTCATGGTATTTTGTTATTAAAAATTTACATATATCCTCTGCGGCATTTATATTAGAATTAAGTTTTTGAGATGATACGATTTTCTCATAGAAATTTTTATCAGAAATAAGTTTTTCGCAAATTTTTAAAGTTTCATGAAGTGAGTTAGACTTAACACCTAAGTTATGCTTCATAAAAAAGTTACAATTTGCGCTTTCAACTCCTGGAATAGGATTAATCATTACTATTGGAAGTGACTTATTCATAGCCTCTGTAGAGGTTAAGCCACCTGGTTTAGTTACTAATATATCTGCAGAATCCATAAGTTCATTCATCTCATGAGTAAATTGAAGTGCGTGAATTCTAGGATTTAACTTTTCTATTTCAGAGATTTCTTTAAATAATTCTTTGTTGTTTCCACATATAGTAGTTATATTACATTCTTTAAGATGCTTACTTATATAAAGTGTAGTATCTTTAACTGAGCCAGCTCCCATACTTCCACCCATTATTAAAATATGAGGTTTATTTTTTTCAATACCTAAGCTAACTTTAGCTTTTTCCTTAGGAGTCTTTACTTTAAATTTAGAATCAATAGGTAAGCCAAAAGCTATTAGTTTTGAAGAGTCTAAGCCCTTATCTTCAAATTCTTTTATTAAATCTTTATGTGGTAAGAAATAATAATCTAAATCAGTTTCTTCCCAAAATGGTGCACAAGTATAATCAGTTACTATTGATGCTGTTAAAGCTTTTATTTTGTTTTTCTGCTTTAAATAACTAATACTTTGAGTAGCAAAGATATGAGTTGAGATTATTATATCAGGTTGTTCCTCCTCTAAGACTGTTAATATATTGTCGGCATAAAAAGAATTTAATTTATAAATTATAGATTTTTTATTATGATCACTAATTTTTTCGCCGGCATTATAAAGAGCACCAAAAAGTTCAGGAACAGATTTAACTATATAAGTATAAGCAGAACATATTTCTTTAGATACAAGATGACCTGCAAATTCTAGAGAGTCTAAAGTTACTACAGGTATATTCAGTGAATTTAGACTTTCCTCTAATGATTTACAAGCAGATAAATGTCCACCACCAGTTTTTGCATAAAAAATTATAACCTTCATAATGAACCCTCCTTTTTAAGTATCTTTTGATAAATTTTAACAGAAAAATCTCCTTAGGAGATTAAGAAAATATTAAAAATGTAAATAAATTTTGAATAAATAATAAAGCAATTCAGTTAAATTTAAAGCTTAAATATTATAAAGATTTTTATGGTTATAGCTTTAAATAAATAAATTATTATCTTTGATAAGATGTGTTAATGAATTTGGCATGAATACTCAATTTGTAGCATGAAACTATTAGTTTCATAATGTTTACAATAAAGAGAAAAGGTGTATAATAAATTTTATCATAAGAGAGAAGTTCGTAAATTTATCTAAAAGTAATAAATTTACATTAAATTGGGTATTAATAGAGAGTTTTCTTAACTTTAAAAACAATTTGAAATTAAAATAAATCTAAAAGACGTATAATTTTAAAATAAGTTAAAAAACTCAATTAATATATTTTAGGGTAATTATTAATTTAGGAAGTCAGGTGAATTGTTTAATGGAGGATTTAAAAATACGAAGATTTGAAGAAAATGAAGGGGGAGAAGTTTCTAAACTTATTGAAAAAAATTTTTTAGATACAAATATAAAAGGTTATTCAAAAGAAGATATGAGAAATTTAGCTTCTAACTATACTGAAAATAAAATTTTGAATATGGCTAAAAACTCACATATGTATGTAGCTGTTTTAAAAAATAAAATAGTTGGTTGTGGAGCTATAGCTAGTTTTTTAGGGGAAGAAGATGAAAGTATATTATTACCTATATTTGTTTTACCAGAATTTCAAGGTAAGGGAATAGGCAAAAAAATTATGGAGACCCTAGAAAGGGATGAATATTATATAAGAGCAAGAAGAGTTGAAGTTAAATCATCAACTATAGCCTGTGATTTTTATAAGAAAATGGGATTTAATCATAAATATAATCTTAAAGAACTAGATAAGAATGGAAACTATAAATTAGAAAAGTTTAGATATAGACTTCAGTACGATCAAAATTACTAGAATATATAAAATAATATAAAAAATATAATATAAAGATAAAACTTATAATTCTTAGTAGATTTCATTAATTCTAAGAATATATTTATAAGTTTTATCTTTTTTTATTTAGTTAAGTTTCTTAAATTATAAAAAAATTATTTTTTTAGGGAGCATTTTTATTAATTAAACCATCTAATAAGTATAAAGCTTAGCTAAGTTATTAAAATTTAGGAGGAAAGTTGTGGAGTTATTATCATTTTTAGAGCATAGAAAAACTTCAATGGTTTCTCAAGCAAAGAAAGGAGATAAGGATGCCTTTTTAAGTCTTATAGATGAGAATAGATTAAGTATCTATAGGGTTGCTAGGGGAATTTTAAATAACAAGGAAGACATAGAAGATGCACTTCAGAATACAATAATAAAATCTTATGAGAAGATAGGAACTTTAAAAAAGGATGAATTCTTTAAAACTTGGATAATAAGGATTTTAATAAATGAGTGTAATTTGATATTAAGAAGAAATAAAAAGACCATATTTTTAGATAAGTTAGAAAATGAAAAGTCCTATAGTGATGACTATGGGAATATTGATTTAACATCTGTAGTTAATTCATTAAGCGAGGATTTAAGAATAACTACAGTATTATATTATTTTGAAGATATGTCTACTAAAGAGATATCAGAAATGTTAAATATAGCTGAAGGAACAGTAAGATCAAGACTGGCTAGGGCAAGAGAAAAGCTTAGAGATTTTATATAACATAATTGTATTTAAAAATAGCTATTTAATAGATTAGACTAAATTTTAATCAACTTATTTTATGGAGGGTTAATTAATGAAAAATAATGATGATTTATTTGATAAAGATATTAGAAATAGATTAAAAATGGAAAATATGAAAGTACCAGAGGAAATTAATAAAAAGATAGATGACACCATAAATAATTTAGGAAAGAGAAAAAGAAATTATAAAAAAGCTTCAGGTATATGTGCAGCTTGTATAGCAGGAACTATTATTTTTGGAGTAACAATGCCCACATATGCACAAAACATCCCGATTTTAGGGAAAATATTTGAGAGATTTGACAGCAGAATATATGAAAATTATGATAAATATGCTTCGGATTTAAATATTACAAAAGAAAGTAATGGGTATAGAGTTACAATAAATAAAATTGTTTATGATACCTTAGATTTAGAGGTTTTTTATACTATTCAATCAGATAAACCTTTAGAAGATGGACTAGATTTATTAGATATTAAGTTAGGAATAAATAATAATTTTATAAGTTCAGGGTTTGGTGGTAGAGGAGAAAAGGTAGATGACTTTACCTATGTTGGTGTTAAAGATTACTCTATAGCTAGTGAAGAGTTTGCCCAAGGAGAGCTTAAGAAAAATATATTAGGAGAAGATATAAAAATTCCTAATAATTTTGATTTGAACATAAACATAAGTAGTTTAGGAAATATTAAAGAGGATGTTAAGATAGAGGGAGATTGGAATTTTAATATACCTATAAGTGATGAGTTAGTTAGAGAAAATATAAAAGAACAAAATCTTAACATAAATTTAGGAGATGAATTAAATGGTGTAGAATTAAATAAATTAATACAAACACCTATAAATACAGTTCTGCAAGTTACAGGAACAAGGGATTTACATGATTATAGCACCTTAAGTTTTTTTATTTTTGATGATAAAGGAAGATACTTATATTCAAAAAGTGGTACTGGAATTGGAGATGCTAGTAAAAATGAAAATTCTAAGCTATTCACAAGTTATAATTTTAAAGAGGTCTATGATGATAGTAAGAGTTTAACTATAATTCCATATATTCAAAGAGGGGATATGAATAAGAAAGGTGATTCTAATGAAGTTACTTTCCCTAAGGAATTTAAAGAAAAATTAAATTTAAATGGAGAAACAGAGATTAGATTAGATAATGGAGAAATTTATTCTAAAATTAAAAAAATAGAAAGTGTTGAAAAGGGAACAAGATTATATTATGAATCTAAGTATTCAATATATGGAGCACCTAGTTATATTATAAATAATGAAACTGGAGAGAAAATTGAACCTATAGGAAATAAAGAAGGGGGATATACAGATAATATTAAGTACGTAAGTGGAAATGAGTTCTATATAGATTTCAAAGAAGAATTAGTAGGAAATAATTATACCGTTGTATTTTCAGACAGAAGCAATTATGAGCCATATGGTGAGAGTATTAAAATAGATTTAAAATAATTTTATTAAATAGCCAGAGAGTTTTTTAAAATTCTCTGGCTTTTCATAATTTTATGAATTAATATAATCATTAATTTTTTAGTTTGGATGTTTGAATTTAGTAAATATTTATAAGTTTTAATTTAATAAATAAATGATATAATTTATTTTAGAGCTAATTTTTATAAAAGTTAAGTTTAAGCTCTTATTATTAAGAAGACAATTGAGGTGTTGATATAAAATGACAAAACTTTATTATGAAGATCAATATATAAAGGAGTTTAAAGGAGAAATAATTGAGGTTAAAGAAATTGATGGAAAATTCCATGTTCTTTTAGACCAAACTGCCTTTTTCCCAGGAGGGGGAGGACAGATGGGAGATTTAGGACTTATTGATGGAATTAAAGTCCTTGATGTTTATGAAGAAGAAGGAAAAGTATATCATGTTCTTGAAAAAGAACCTAAAAAATTGAAAAATCTACAATGTGAATTAGATTGGGAAAGAAGATTTGATGGAATGCAACAGCATTTAGGACAGCATTTACTTTCTGGATGTTTTTATGATTTATTTGGTGCAAATACTTGTGGTTTTCATTTAGGAAAAGAAATAAGTACAGTTGATATTGTAGGTTTTTTAGATGAAAAAACTATAAGAGAAGCTGAAAAAGAGGCAAATAGATTAATCTTTGAGAACTTAGAAGTAAAAAGTTATGCTCCAAGCAAAAAAGAATTAAAGAAAGTAAAAACTAGAAGAGCATTGCCTAAAACTGATGAAGAAATAAGAATTGTTGAAATTGTAGGATTAGATTTAAATGCTTGTTGTGGAGTTCATCCAAGAAATACTAGAGATCTTCAAGTTATAAAGATAAGAAGATGGGAAAAACATAAAAATGCTACAAGAATAGAATATGTAGCTGGAAATAGAGCAGTATCTGACTTTTTCACTAAGGATGAAATTTTAGGAGAAATATGCAAGCTTTTAAAATCAGGAGAAGGTGATACTTTAAACGCTGTTAAGAATCTTTTAGAAAATAATAAAAATCTTGTAGATGAAAACAGAAAAGTTAAAGCTGAAATAGGCGATTATAAGATAAAAGAGATGTTAAATAAATCAGAAAGAATAGGAAGTATAACTTTAGTTAATGAAATTTTTGATGGTGAGGATACAAAACATATAGGAAAGTTAGCTAATAAAATAACTGAGGAATATGAAGCAATAGTTTTATTTGCAGTGAAAAATGGAGATAGAGTAAATTTAATTTTTAATAGTTCTAAAGATATGAAAAAAGTTAATATGAGTGATATATTAAAAGATACCATAACTTTAATTGATGGAAGAGGTGGCGGAAATCAGTTTGCAGCTCAAGGTGGAGGAAAAAATAATGGAAATACAGAAGTTGCAATTGATTATGCTACTAATAAAATAAGAAATATTTTACTTTAAATTTTAAAACTATTTATAAGCTTAATTTAAAAACTATAATGGAGTTGAAGTGAGATGGCATTAATGAGTGATAAGTTTTTAAGTATAGTAATTCCTGCATATAATTCAGAAAAGTATATTGAAAAAAATCTTATGTTTTTATCAAGACAAACATCAAATAATTTTGAAGTGATAGTTGTTGATGATGGTTCAACAGATAATACCTGTGAAGTAAGTGAAGCTTGTTTAGAAAACTTTAAAATAAATCATAGAGTGATTAGATGTGAAGAAAATAGGGGACAGAGTGTTGCTAGAAATATTGGGATTAATTATTCAAGAGGAAAATATATCTTATTTTTAGATTCAGATGATTTTGCAGAGAATAATTTAGTTCAGATTTTAGAAAGAAATATGTTTAATGAACCTGATATAGTATTTTTTGATTATAAAAGAATCAAAGAGGGTGACAGTGTAAATGTGAATATAGCTCAAAACTTTGAGTTTGGAAAAATAAAATCAGGGGAAGAAGTCTTTAATGCTTATAAGGATAATAAAATAAGACTTTGGACTGGAAGTCTTGTCTATAATAAGGAGTTCTTAAATAAAAATAAGCTTAGATTTTTAGAAGGAGCTCATGGGGCAGAGGATTTAAATTTTATATTTAAAGCACTTTTAAGTTCAAAGAAGGTTAGAGGAATAGAAGACAGTTTAGTATTTTATTGTCAAAGGGGAGATTCTTTAACTAATAATCCAGACATATATAAGAATATAACTGTAGTAGAATCAATGGAGGATGTAGCTAAATTTATTGATGAAAATAAATTAGATAAAAAGCTTAAAGAAGCTATAGAAAAAGAATTTACTTGTGAGCATATTATGTATCAAATATTAGGATATTTAAATAGTGAAACAAAGAAAGATACTTTAAGTGTTCTTAAAAATAAAAATGTTAAAAAGTACTTAAAAAAAGCAACTATTAAAACAAATAGATATGGAAGAAGTATGTACACTTATATGAAGATGGCTGCATATTTTCCAAATTTATTTATAAAAACATATTTAAAAAATACAGGAAAATAGAGAAGTACATATTCTATTAAGGATAAAAGAAAATGTTATTAACAAAAAATTAACAATATGGTATATTTAAGTAGATATAAGTTATTTTCATTAATAATAAAATTATTTTTTTGAAAAGATGAAAAATATCTTAAAATAAGGAAGTGAAAATATGTTTTTTAATGATAAAAAGTTAAAAGGAGCCCTAATAGTTGTTACTTATGCTATTATTTTACACTTTGTGTTTATGAAATACTCTACAGTATTTGGGGGATTAGGTTATATTACAAGTCTTGTTAAACCATTAATTTTAGGTATAGCAATAGCCTTTGTATTAAATATACCTATGAAGTTTTTTGAGAGAAAGTTATTTAGAAATTTAGAAAATAGCAAAAAATCATGGGTTAGAAGTGCAAAAAGACCTTTAGCTATTACAGTAACAATAATAGTTTTAGTTGGAGCCATAAGTGCCATAATCTTATTTGTTGTTCCTCAACTAACTTCAAGTGTAGTTAAACTTACAGAAAGTATTCCTACTTATTTAAAATCCTTTGAAGTTAATATGAATAATTATGCTGATTCCACAGTACTTTTAAGTAAAGTTTGGGATCAGGTTATGAATACTTGGCAAGAAATATTAAAAACAGTTACTCATTTATTTGGTGGAATTGCATCTTACCTTGTTGGTTTAACAGTTGATGTAACAACAGCTATCATTGATTTTTGTTTAGCTTTTGTATTAGCTATATACATGCTTTCAAGTAAGGAAAAATTAATATGTCAAATAAAGAAAGTTATGTATGCATATCTTAGAGGAGATATAGCAGATAAAATATTAGAAGTTGGACAAACTACTAATAGAGTATTTTCAGGCTTTATTATTGGCCAATGTACTGAAGCACTGATAATAGGTACTTTATGCTTTTTAGGTATGTTAGTATTAAGAATGCCATATGCTTTCTTAATAAGTGTTCTTGTTGGTACAACAAGTTTAATTCCTATTTTAGGAGCCTTTATAGGAACAATACCTTCATTTTTCTTAATATTTATAATAAATCCTATTAAGGCATTTTGGTTTATTGTATTTATATTCTGTCTTCAAAGAGTTGAAGGAGATTTAATTTATCCAAGAGTTGTAGGAGGATCTGTAGGATTATCATCCTTATGGGTAATGCTTGCAATTATGATTGGTGGTAGTGCCTTTGGATTTATTGGAATGTTAGTAGGAGTTCCAACAGCTGCTGTTATATACTGCGTATTTGGAAGTGTTACTAATAAGAGATTAAGCAAAAAAGGTATAAAAATAGATGAAGAAGAAATAGAAGACAGTGGAAAAATTCACGTATAAATAATAAAAGAAGGAATTTTATCAAAACTTTATTATAAAGTAGATATAATTCCTTCTTTTTATTTTTTTGCATATAGTATCTTAAATAAGGTTTTATGGGAGAGAGCAATTAAATAAGTGGACAAATGCAGAGTTATAGTTTATAATTGAAAATAATTATCAATTGATTACGGAATAATTATGAAAGGAGGAGATAATATGAATAATGTACTTATGGCTTTTCTATTAACTTTGTTGGCGGGATTAGCTACAGGAATAGGCAGTTGCATAGCTTTTTTTGCAAAGAAGACTAATAAAAAGTTTTTGTGTGTAAGTTTAGGTTTTTCTGCTGGAGTTATGATTTATGTTTCAATGATAGAAATGTTTCAAACAGCTAAGGAATCCCTTGTTGGGGCTATGGGTATTAAGGAGGGAAATTGGATTACTGTTATTTCATTTTTTGCTGGTATAGCAATAATTGCTTTAATAGATAAATTTGTACCTGAAGAAGAAAATCCTCATGAGGTTAGAAGTGTTGAAGAAGTGGAAAATGAAATTGAGGAATATAATGGTGAAAATAAAGAGGGAAAAGTAGATATTAAAGATAAAACTCTTATGAGAACAGGAATAGTTACGGCTTTAGCTATAGCCATACACAATTTTCCGGAAGGATTAGCTACCTTTGTTTCTGCACTAGAAGGAGCAAGCTTAGCAATTCCAATAACTATTGCAATAGCAATTCACAACATACCAGAAGGAATATCAGTATCAATCCCTATTTTTTATGCTACTGGAGATAAAAAGAAAGCTTTTTTATATTCTTTCTTATCAGGTATGTCAGAACCAATAGGAGCAATAATAGGATATACTTTACTAAGAAATATTTTTAATGATATAACTTTAGGAATATTATTATCAGCAGTGGCTGGAATAATGGTTTTTATATCTTTAGATGAATTATTGCCAACAGCAAGAAAGTACGGGGAGCATCATTTGGCTATATATGGTCTAATTGCAGGAATGGTTGTTATGGCAGTTAGTTTATTATTATTTATATAGATTAATTTAAACCTTCGTTGATTTAAAGAGTTATTTCAACGGAGGTTTTTATTCATTATTGCTTTTTTGAAAATAAAAGAATATAATAATAAATAAGAATAAATGATAATAAAAGATATTAAATAATAAAAGATTGTTCTTATTAATAAGGGGTTACTTAAGTGTAAAGGAGTAGCGGTATACTATAATGTTTATGGAAGAAAGATTAGAAGAAATTTTAAGAATATTAAAAAAGGATGGAAAAGTTTTAGTTAAAGATTTAAGTGTTAGATTTAATGTTACTGAAGGAATGATCAGAAAAGATCTACAAAAACTTGAGCAAGAAGGATTATTAAAAAGAACTTATGGTGGAGCTATATTAGAAAGACAAACTATTCATGATGATAATATAAGGCCTAGATTAATGAAAAACTTAGGTGAAAAGGACATTATAGCAAAATTAGCATTAAATGAAATTAAAGATGGAGATTTTATATTTTTAGATGCATCAACAACAAACTATTCAATTGCTAGTATGCTTTTAAATACAAAAAAGCAGGTAACTGTAGTAACAAATATGAATAGGATAGCAATACTTTTTGATTCACATCCATCTATAGATGTAATTTGTATTGGTGGGATTTATAATAAAAACTTAGGGGGAACTATAGGAAGTAAAGCTATAGAGGATGTTAAAAGCTATAGATTTCATAAGGCATTTGTAGGGGTTGGAGGAATAAATTTAGTAGAGGACTTCATAAGTAACTTTAACTTAGAAGAAGCTAGTATGAAAAATGCTATAATTAAATCTAGTTTAAAAACTTATTTAGTTGCTGAAAATGAAAAGTTTTATACTGATGGTCTTTGTGAATTTGCTAAATGTGAGGATATTGACTTTATAATAAGTGATAAAAAGCCTAATGAAGAAATTTTAAAGCTTTTAAAAGAAAGAAATATTTCTATAATATACTAGGACTTAATACTTTACATCTAAATTTATACTTTGATTATTTTAAATAAATTATTTTAGAATTTATATTAAATATATAGAATTGAACAGGAAATTAACCTTAATTTATACTTTTACTTAGGAGGATGTATATATATGATAAAATTTATAGCAACAGATATGGATGGAACTTTATTAAATAGTAAGAAAGAGTTAAGTCCAGAATTCTATGATGTATTTGAGGAACTAAAGAAAAGAGATATACTTTTTGCAGCTGCAAGTGGAAGACAATATTATACTTTAGCTAAAGAGTTTAATGATATAAAAGATGACATGTTATTTATTGCTGAAAATGGAACTTTCGTTGTTTATAAAGGAAAAGAGCTTGTTGTTAATGGATTAGATAGGGAATTAGCTAATGAACTTATAAGAATAGGAAGAACTATAGAAAATGCAGATGTAGTTTTATGTGGAAAAAATTCAGCCTATGTTGAAAGTAGTGATGAAAGATTCTTAGGAGAAGTTAGAAAATACTATGAAAGATGCGAAATAGTAGATGATTTAGAAAAGGTAGATGATACAGTTTTAAAAGTTACTATGTGCGATTTTAATGGTTCAGAAGAAAATAGCAATAAATATTTTGATAAGTATAGAGATGAACTTCAAGTAACTGTTTCAGGGGATATATGGTTAGATATAACTGCTGGAGGAGTTAATAAAGGAGTGGCCATAAAAGAAATTCAAGATCTTTTAGGAATAGACTTTAAAGAAACTATGGTATTTGGAGATTATTTAAATGATTTAGAAATGATGGAAAGTGCTTATCATAGTTATGCAATGGAAAATGCTCATGAAGATTTAAAGAAGGTTTCAAGATTTATAACTCATAAAAATAATGATGAAGATGGAGTTATGCATCAAATAAAAGAAGTTATAGGATTATAGAATTAATTAAAGAGTTGTGTTAAAGCAACTCTTTTTTATTTTAATACAATTAATAGTATTTACTTTATATATAAATTTTCTATATAGCATATAAAATATAATACATTTTATATCTTAAAATTAAGAATAATAGTAGTGTTTACTACTATTATTTTTTTATTTATATTTAGTAAATTAAAAAGTATTATGAATGGAGATAATGTTTATGTTTAAGCCAAAAAGAATTTTATTTGAGAAAAACTCATTAAATTATGAAATGGGAAGAAATATCTATAATTATTTTAAGGAATATAAAGATATAGAGATTATTGAGCTTAAAAATAACAGAATAAAGCAAAATATACCTGGAGATGATATAAAGGAATTTTACAAAGAAGGAAAGAGTACAATTGTTGTTGGAGTTAAGAGAGTAGGAAAATTTCAGTCTTGTAAACCATCAGCACATTGGCAATTACCATTACTAAGTGGTTGTGTTGGCAATTGTCAATATTGTTATTTAAATACTAATTTAGGGGATAAACCTTATGTAAAAATAAATGTTAATGTAGAGGATATATTAAATCAGGCTCAGAAATATATTGATGAAAGAAAACCTAATATCACCATATTTGAAGGTTCAGCTACATCTGATCCTATACCAGTTGAGCCATATACTAATTCATTAAAGAGAGCAATAGAATTTTTTGCAAATAATGATTTTGCAAGATTTAGGTTCGTAACAAAATATACAGATGTTGATTCATTATTAGGTTTAGATCATAATGGCAAGACGGAAGTAAGGTTTACTATAAATACTGATTTTGTAATAAATAATTATGAGAGAAGAACAGCGTCTCTTTGTGAAAGAATAAAGGCAAGTGTGAAAATAGCTAAGGCTAATTATCCATTAGGATTTATAATTGCTCCAGTATTTATATATGAGGGATGGAAAGAGGATTATGAGAACTTATTAAAGGATTTAAAAGGAAAATTACCAAGTGATTTAAAACATAAATTAACCTTTGAAGTTATTTCTCATAGGTATACTACAAGGGCTAAAAATATAATAATGGATATATTTCCAGATAATAAATTGCCTATGGATGATGAAAAGAGAACTTTTAAATATGGTCAATTTGGTTATGGAAAATATGTTTATAAAAAAGAAGATATACATGAAATAAAAGAGTTTTTTATGAACATAATAGATAAATATTTTCCAATGAGTGAAATAAAATATATTATTTAAAAAATTAGTACACTTAGAGTTTTTAAAATGAGTTTGTTTAGTATAATTTTTTAAAGTATCTAAAAATTAAAAGAAATTAAAAAAACACCTTTAAGTTTTAAGAAAATTATTTTCAATAAATTTTATTTGCGAAAATAATTTTCTTTTTATTTAGAGTTAAGGATTATTTTATTGGTTTAAATACAAGAATATCTGTTTGAATAGTGGTGAAGTCAGATAATAAGTATTTTGGAATAAAATTTAGATATAAATAATTAAAGAATAGTAAGAAAGAATAAGAAAATATTATAGAAAAACTTACCATAAAAATATCTTTATTATATTGAAATTTCTTTGGAAAAGGATTACAATGTTAAATATAAGAAAAACATTTTCAAATTATTCTTATTTTGAAAATACTTTTCATAAAAATGAAATATTTTAGTATTCAAATTTTAATCGTTGCATGTCAAGAAGTATATTCATAAAAGATTTAAAGAGAGTTAAGAGTAAAAAATCTTTTTTTCAAATTAAAGCAAAATTCTACTAAAAGAAGCATTTAAGATATTCTATGTTATAAATCCAAAGTTATAAATACAATAATAAAAATTTTACTTCGTATGTCATAGTATTTTAAATTAATACTATTTCAAAATAATAAAAAATTATTTATGGGAGGATGTAAAATGAATTACAAAGGGATAACTTTAATTTTAACAGCTGCTATGGTTATAAGTGGTGGTAATTATGTATTGGTTAAAGGAAGTACTTTAGACTCAGGGAAAAATAATAGTGGGTATGAGATTAAAGTAAATAATAGTGAAAATTTAAGTTCACTAGGAGAATATAAGGATATAAATTTAGAAAGTTCAAATGCTTCTAATATTACTTATGATTTAGGAAAATATAAAAATTTAGATGAAGGTACTATTGTTGTAAGATTTAATTCTAAAGATTCTAAAATACAAAGCTTATTAGGAATAAGTAATAGCAAAACTAAAAATGGATATTTTAATTTTTATGTTACTAATTCAAGAGTTGGTTTTGAGCTTAGAAATCAAAAAAATGAGGGAAATACACAAAGTGGAACTGAGAATCTAGTACATATATATAAAGATGTTGCTTTAAATGAGGGTGATAATACTGTTGCCTTAAAGATTGAAAAAAATAAAGGTTATAAGCTTTTCCTTAATGGAAAAATGATTAAAGAAGTTAAAGATACAAATACAAAGTTTTTAAATAATATAGAAAATTTAGATAGTGCTTTTATTGGAAAAACTAATAGATATGGACAATCTAATGAATATAATTTTAAGGGAAATATAGGTTTTATGAATATATACAATGAACCTTTAGGTGATGATTATTTACTTAGTAAGACTGGAGAGACAAAAGCTAAAGAAGAAGTTCTTGTAGAGGGAGCTGTAAAGACAGAGCCAGTGGATTTATTTCATCCAGGATTTTTAAATTCTAGTAATTACAGAATACCAGCCTTATTTAAAACAAAAGAAGGAACTTTAATAGCTTCAATAGATGCAAGAAGACATGGTGGGGCCGATGCTCCTAATAATGATATAGATACAGCAGTTAGAAGAAGTGAAGATGGAGGGAAAACTTGGGATGAAGGACAAATAATAATGGACTATCCTGATAAATCCTCTGTTATAGATACAACTTTAATTCAAGATGATGAAACAGGAAGAATATTCTTGTTGGTAACTCATTTCCCTTCAAAATATGGTTTTTGGAATGCTGGATTAGGAAGTGGATTTAAAAATATTGATGGAAAAGAATATTTATGTCTTTACGATTCATCAGGTAAAGAATTTACTGTAAGAGAAAATGTAGTATATGACAAAGATGGCAATAAAACAGAATATACAACAAATGCTTTAGGAGATTTATTTAGAAATGGAACTAAGATAGATAATATAAATTCTAGTACAGCACCTTTAAAAGCAAAAGGGACAAGCTATATAAATCTTGTATATAGTGATGATGATGGAAAGACTTGGAGTGAGCCACAAAATATTAATTTTCAAGTTAAAAAGGATTGGATGAAGTTTTTAGGAATAGCTCCAGGTAGAGGAATACAAATAAAAAATGGAGAACATAAAGGAAGAATAGTAGTTCCTGTTTACTATACAAATGAAAAAGGTAAACAATCTAGTGCTGTAATATATAGTGATGATAGTGGTAAGAATTGGACAATAGGAGAATCTCCAAATGATAATAGAAAATTAGAAAATGGAAAGATAATAAATTCTAAAACCTTATCAGATGATGCACCTCAATTAACTGAATGTCAAGTAGTAGAAATGCCAAATGGTCAACTAAAATTATTTATGAGAAATTTAAGTGGATATTTAAATATTGCTACAAGTTTTGATGGGGGAGCTACTTGGGATGAAACAGTAGAGAAAGATACTAATGTTTTAGAGCCATATTGCCAACTAAGTGTTATAAATTATAGTCAAAAGGTAGATGGAAAGGATGCTGTTATTTTCTCAAATCCAAACGCAAGAAGTAGATCAAATGGTACTGTGAGAATTGGATTGATTAATCAAGTTGGAACATACGAAAATGGTGAACCTAAATATGAATTTGATTGGAAATATAATAAATTAGTTAAACCAGGTTATTATGCTTATTCTTGCTTAACAGAATTAAGCAATGGAAATATTGGATTATTATATGAGGGTACACCAAGTGAAGAAATGTCTTATATTGAAATGAATTTAAAATATTTAGAGAGTGGAGCTAATAAATAAGAAATTATTAAAAATATTATTTTATGGTTTGAAAGGGGTAAAAGATTATGAAAAAGATATGGAAGTATGGGGTATTACTTGCATTACCATTAGTTTTAGCGGGATGTGGGAATAAGCCTTCAGAGGGTAGTAATAAAAATAAAGAAATTACTTCAATTAAGTGGACTGTTGATGGAGCGTTAGAGGCTCAAAAAGGTCAAAGCAAAAATATAGGAACAGCAGGGTTACTTTATGGTAAAACAAAAGATTATATAGTTGTTGGAGGTGGAACTAACTTTCCAGAGGAGCCAGTAGCAAAAGGCGGAGCTAAAAAGCTTTATCCTGATATATATGTTTTAAAAAATGAAAATGGAGATTTAAAGCAAGTAGATCATACAACATTAGATTATGAAATAGGTTATGGAAGTTCCATAACTACTGAGGAAGGAATTTATTATGTAGGTGGAAGCCCTAATAAAGAAGAAGGAAATAACGTTTCTCTTATTACAACTGATGAAAAAGGTAAAATTGGTTTAAAGCATATTGGAGATTTACCTTTTACATTTAGTGATGGCTTCGCAGTTAAAAAAGATAAAGATATTTATTTAGGACTTGGAAAACAAGATGGAAAAGCTAGTAATAAGGTTTATAAATTTAATGTTGAAACAGGAAAAACAGAAGAATTAAAGGAAATACCAGGAGAACCTACTAGAAATCAAGCCGTTGCTCAATTATTAGGTGATGATATATATGTATTTAGTGGTGGAGATAAAATTGCTTACACAGATGGTTATAAATATAGCATTAAAGATAATTCATGGACTCAAGTAGCTGACGTTAAAATAGGAAATGAAGAAATTTCACTTTTAGGTGCTAATTCAGTTAAATTAAATGAAGATGAAATGCTTGTTATAGGTGGATTTAATAAAGCGGTTTATGATGATGCTGTAAAAAATTTAAATACATTAAAAGATGAAAGTTTAGTTGAATTCAAGAAAGAGTATTTTGGAAGAGACCCTCAAGATTTTGCTTGGAATACAAAAGTACTAATTTATAACTCAAAAAATAACGAGTGGAAGTCAATTGGAGATGTACCATTTAATGCTCCATGTGGAGAAGCATTAATATTAGATGGAGATAATATCTTCTCAATAAATGGAGAAATCAAACCAGGAATTAGAACAAATAAAATTTATTCAGGTGAATTAATATATAAAAAGTAAATAAAATGAGATTGAGAAAGTAAAAAAAAATAGGCGTGTATCAAAATATAATTTGATACATGCCTTTTTAGTCGTTCAATTAAAATGTTTTATAGTCTAATGGAGAACTTAAGAGAAGATAATATTTTAATTTAGGGAAAATTTTTATAAATAAAATTAAATTTTTTGTTGGGTGTATTAGATAGCTTTATTAAATTCATTTATTGGTTTTTTAGTTTATAGGTATAGAATTTGTTGTTATAGGAAAAATAATTTCATTATATAAAGTAAGTAATATGGTTATTAAAGGTTATTTTTAGTGAGGTTTTAGATTTATATACTTAATATTTTTAGTAGGAGGATAAAATGAAGAAGAAAGTTATTTTAATTACTGGAGCTAGTTCGGGGATAGGTTATTCAACTGCTAAATTATTATTAGAAGAGGGACATATAGTATATTGTACTGCAAGAAGAGTAGAAAATATGAGAGAGCTTCAAAGGTTAGGTGGAAAGATAATATTTTTAGATGTTAAGGATGAAAGGGCAGTACAAAAAGTTGTAAATACTATAATTAGAATGGAATCTAGAATAGATGTGGTTTTTGCTAACTCTGGATATGCCTGTGCAGGGGCATTAGAAACTGTAAATATAGATGATGCAAGGGAAGAATTTGATGTTAATTTGTTTGGGGTAGCAAGAGTGATTAAAGCTGTAATGCCTCAAATGAGAAAACAAAAACATGGATATATTATTGTGACTTCTTCTTTAGCTGGAATAGTTTCAACACCTATGATGTCGTTCTATCCAGCTTCCAAACATGCTTTAGAGGGAATGATAGATGGCTTTAGAATGGAGAATAAGGAAAGTGGAATTAAAATAGTTAAAATACAACCTTCATTTATTAATACAGAGTTTATTAACCCTTTTATGAATTCACTTAATAAAGCATCAAAAGCTAAAAATGCTGAGGTTTATAAGAAAGAGTTTGAATTTTTCAGGAAGAACTCTACTAAATTAATTCTCAGTTCACCACCTCCAGAAAAGGTAGCTAAAGTTGTAGCAAAAATAATTTCTAAGAAAAAACCTAAAAAACAGTATTCTATAAACATTGATTGTAAGTTGTGTAAATTAATAAAAAGATTTTTAGGGAATTCAGCAATAGATAAATTAATGATTAAAACATTTTTAAGATAAGATGTTGAATAAGCTAATAAATTTTTTATAAAATGAAGATACAAAGTATAAAGAAGATATTTTTTATAAAGGATTTAATAATTTAAAGATGTTATAGGAATAGTATGGGGGAAAGAGTTGTGGAAATTAGAGCACTTAAAAATTGTGAAATAGATGATATTATGAAAATTTGGTTGGAGAGTACAGTAGAAGCTCATTATTTTATTGAAGAAGAATATTGGAAGAAAAATTATGAAGTTGTAAGAGATATTTATATTCCAATGGCTAAAACTTTTGTTTACTGTGATGAAGGGATAATAAAGGGATTTATAAGTATAATAGATAGTAATTTTATAGGTGCTTTATTTGTTGACACTAAAAGTCAAGGAAGTGGAATAGGAAAAAGTTTAGTGAAATACGTTAAAAATAAATATGAAAATATAGAATTAGCTGTTTATAAAGATAATAAAAAGGCAGTTGAGTTTTATAAGAAACATGGTTTTAAAATAATAAAAGAGCAAGAAAATGAGGATTCAGGTCATTTAGAATATTTAATGTCATATTCTAAAAATAGTAGTAAGAACCAATAAAAATTATTAACACTTAAGTTTATTGTAAATGGGCTTAGGTGTTTTTTGTTAGTATTTATAATGAAGAAATTAGATTTAGAAAGAGGTAAAAGTGATTAGAAATTAAAAATTTATAAATCTAATTAATTAAGTGGTTTAATTGATAACTTTTTATATGAATATAGAAATATGTAGTGTAATTGTGCAATAATTTATATATAGGAAAGATTATATGGAATGTATAAAAATAAATCTTATTATTATATTTTTATAAAGCATTTATGCATAAATTAAGTAAAATATAGACTTAGGTTATGAAATTCATGATATATAAATAGGCTATGAAATACATGAGATATAAAAAGGAGAGAGAAAAATGAAAAAATGTTTATATTGTGGAAAAGATTTAGAGAAAGAACCAAAAGAAAATTATATAGAAAATAAAGTAGGATATTTTTGTAGTGAAGATCATTTTGATAAATACATACTTTCTTTAACTCCTGAAGAGTACATAGAAGTTCAAAACTCTTTCTGCGTATGTAGTGATGATTAATAAAAATAGGTTTTATACTTAAAGGAATTTTGAGTTTAGAGGAAATTTAATTTAAAAAACTATTTTTCTATAAGGAAGGAGAAGCTACTTAATAGATAATATATTTTTTTAGTAGCATTAGTAAAGTATGAAAAAATGGAGTAATGGTGCAAAGAATAAAAAGTTTGTAGCATCATATAGTGGGGGTAAAGATAGTACTTTAGCTTTATATAAAGCTATGCAAGAAGGAACAGCTATAGGGATAATTGTAATGATGGAGGAAGATGGAGAGAGATCAAGAGCACATAGTCTATTTCCATCTGTATTGAAAGCACAAGCAGAGGCAATTGGATTACCTTTGTTTACAGCAGCTACAAATTGGGAGGACTATGAAAAAATTTTTGTTAAGAAATTAAAAGAAGCAAAAGATTTAGGGGCAGAGGTGCTTGTTACAGGGGATATTGATGTTCCAGAAGAGTACTGTTGGCATGAAAGGGTTACTAGTGGTATTGGACTTGGACTAGGTATGCCACTTTGGAGAAAGAATCATAAAGAAGTAGTGGAAGAATTTATAAATTTAGGCTTTGTAACAAAAATTGTTACTGTTAACCTAAGTAAAGGAATGAAAAAAGAAGACCTTGGAAGGATTCTTACCTTTGATTATATTAAAGAGTTAGAAGAAAGAGGAATTGATCCTTGTGGTGAAGCAGGTGAATTTCATACAACAGTTATAGGTGGTCCACTTTTTAAAAAAGAATTAAGAGTTAAACATGGAGAAATTATAACAGAGGGAAACTATATGTATTTAACTTTAGAGTTAGAGAACCTTTAGTTATTAGAGAAGTAGTATTTAGAGGTATAATTTATTACTAAGGAGAAAATAATGAGTAAAAAAAGTTATAATAAACCTATCTTAAAAGGAATTTCAATAATTATAATAGTAAAAAATTATATCTCGCTTTTTAATTAAAGTTAATAATATTAGTAAATAAGAGTCAAGGTAAGTTTTATAAGACTTATCTTGACTCTTTATAATTAAACAATATTAGTAACAAAAACACCTTTTTTTTGAGGTTAGAAAATCTACAAATTTTTGTTCATAATAATCTAATTTATAGTTTTTTCTAAGTGCAATATAGTATTGGAAAGGAAGTCTTAAATCATTTATATCGATTTTCTTTAATTCACCACTTCTCAATTCATGGTTTAAAGAAATTGCAGGTAAAAATGAATATCCTTGTCCAAAAGATACAGAAGATTTTATTGATTGAGGAGAATTAAGTGATAAAACAAAATTAAGATTATCTATATTAATTTTATTTTTCTTTAAGCTTGATTCTACCAATAATTTATTAGCTGATCCATCTTCTCTTGTTATTAAAGGAAGTTTATAAAGTTCTTCAACATTTACTGATTTAAATGAAGTATTTCTACCACCAACTAAAACTAGATTATCAGTCATCAATGGAATAAGTTCTAAGTTTTTACAATCACTAGGTTTACCTTGAATAATGCCTATATTTGTTTCATGATTAGTTAATTTTTTTAATATATCTGAGGTATTATCTATTTCCATAGAGATATCAGTCTTATAATGAATTTCTTTAAATGTATATATACTGCAAGGCATTACATGCTCACCTAAACTTTTACAACAAGAAATAATAAGTTTTGAATTAATATTTTTTAATTCATCTAATTTTTTTTGTAGGTTATCTTCTATGGATAACATTGATTCAGCAAATTCAAAGATTATTTCACCAGCACTTGTTAAACTTACTCCTGTATTACTTCTATTTAAAAGTTTAAAGTTTATATCATTTTCAAGCTTTTGAATTTGCATACTAACTCCTGGCTGAGTTAAATGCAATTGTTTCGCAGCTTTAGAAATACTATTACACTTAACTGTTGTATAGAAAGATCTAAGATAAGTTAAATTCATGAGTTCACCTCCTAAATATTGTTTTACTATTTATATTAAAGGTAGTCTTTTTATTATTTCATACTTTTATATAAAAATAATGAAGTTTTTTAGATAATTTTAAAAGTTTAGTTTGTTAAAATAATTAACATTAAAAAATAAATAGTATTATATAAATCAATTTTAAAGTAAATTCTTTGTTTAAAGCAAGGTGTATAACAAAGTGTTATTAAGTATAACATACTTTTATTATGGTATAAACCTAGTTATATGATACTATCAAGTAGAGGTAATTAAATTATGCACATGTTAGATAAAAATTTAACAAAGAAAATTTGTTTAGATATTCACTAAGAAAGGTGGAAATATAATGAGTAAAAAGATAGTTATTGTTGGAGGAGTAGCAGGTGGAGCTTCAACAGCAGCAAGACTTAGAAGATTAGATGAAAACAATCAAATAATAATGTTTGAAAGAGGGCCTCACGTATCCTTTTCAAACTGTTGTCTACCATACTATTTAAGTGGAAAAGTTGAAAATCATGAAGATTTAGTTCTTATGACTCCTGAAAAATTTTATAGCCAATATAGAATTGATGCGAGAGTTTATACAGAAGTAGTATCAATTAATAGAAAAGCTAAAGAAGTAACAGTAAGAAATGTAGTAAGTGGACAAGAATATACTGAAAGCTATGATAAGCTAGTTCTTTCACCAGGAGCAAAGGCTATAGTACCACCAATAAAAGGAATTGAAGATGTTAATGTGTTTACAGTGAGAAATGTTGTGGATATAGCAAAATTAGATTCTTTTATAAAGGATAATAATAGTAAGAACATATCAGTAATAGGTGGAGGATTTATAGGAGTTGAAGTTGCAGAGAATTTACATGAAGCTGGATATAACGTAACTTTAATAGAAGCAATGGATCAAATAATGAAGCCATTTGATTATGATATGGTTCAAGTTTTACATAAAGAAATGTATGATAAGGGCGTAAATTTAATAGTTGGAGATAAAGTAAGCTCTTTTGAAAGTGGAAAAGTAGTATTAGAATCAGGAAAGAAAATAAATTCAGATGCAGTTGTTATGGCTATAGGGGTTGCACCTGAAACAGATTTAGCTAGGGAAGCTGGTTTAGAAATTGGACAAACTGGAGCAATAAAAGTTAACCAAAATTATTTAACTAATGATAAGGATATCTATGCAGTTGGAGATGCTGTGGAAGTTTATAATTCATTAACAAACTCAATATCTAGATTACCATTAGCGGGACCAGCACAAAAACAAGCGAGAGCAGTAGCAGATCACATATATGGAAGACCATCAAGAAATAGTGGATATATAGGTTCATCATGTGTTCAAATATTTGATTATAACGGAGCTTCAACAGGCTTAACAGAAGGTCAAATAAAAGCTATGAATTTAAGCTTAAACTATGATGTTGTAAGGGTTATACCTCAAGACAAGGTAGGATTAATGCCAGGCAGTGAGCCATTACACTTTAAATTAATATTTGAAGTTCCAACAGGAAGAATTTTAGGAGCACAAGCAATTGGTAAAGGAAATGCAGATAAGAGAGTTGATATAATAGCTACCTTAATAAAAATGGGTGGAACTGTAGAAGACTTAAAAGATTTAGAGCTTTGTTATGCCCCTCCTTTCGGAACAGCTAAGGATGTAGTAAATCATGCTGCATTAGTTGCATCAAATCTTTTAGAAGGAACATTTAAACAAGTTTATGTACATGAAGTAAGGGATTTAGTTGAAAGTGGAGCATGTATAATAGACGTTAGAGAAGTAAGTGAATATGAAGCAGGACATATAAAAGGAGCCAAAAATCTTCCTTTAAGTGAAATAAGAGATAGATTAGATGAAATACCAACTGATAGACCAGTTTATTTACATTGTAGAAGTGCTCAAAGAAGTTATAATGCATGTTTAGCATTACAACATTTAGGATTTGATAACATTTATAATGTATCAGGTGGATTCATGGGAATAAGCTTCTATGAATACTATAATGATAAAGTTCAAGATAGAGAGCCTATAGTTACAGAATATAATTTTAATTAAAGTAAATACATGGTGTTTTAATTAATTTTAAAACACCATGATAAAAAATAATATTATTAAAAATAAAATAGTTTGTTAATTAACAAATTAATAGGGGGAATTAAGTTGAAGAAATATACGGAATATATTATTGGATTTATATTACTAGCAGCAATTATAATAATAGGTAAAATTAATCTTGGTAGTTCAATGCTATTTTTTAGATTACTTGCAGGCTTAGGATTAGGATATGCTCTTACAAGATCATTCTTTGGATTTGCTGGTGGAGTAAACAGAAGTTATAAGACAGGATCTACAAAATTAATGAGAATGTTAATGATATTATTTGTAGGAACAGCAATAGTAAGTGTTTGTTTCTTTATAGGACAAGACCCTACAGAGTATGACTTATGGGTTAATCCAATTAACTTAGGACTTATATTAGGTGGATTATTATTCGGATTTGGTATGGCATTCTCTAGTTGTTGTGCATCAGGGGTTCTTACTGACGTAGTAACAGGATTACCACGTGCTTTCATAACATTAATATTCTTTGGAATGGGTGTATATTTAGGATTCCCAGTTCAAAATTCAGCATCTTGGGTAAAAGATACAATGATATCTACAGGAACATTTGAAAATGGTGTATTCTTACCAGACTTATTTAAATGGGATGGTTTAGAAGGATATTTAGGAGCAATAATAGTAACTATTATCTTAGCTTGCTTAACAATTTGGGTAGCAAAGTTATATGAAGAAAAGAGAAAAGCAAATAATACTTATACTGGAGTTGACACAGAAATTCTTCAAGAAAAGAAACATGAAGAAAAAGGTGAATTTAAATTATTTAGTGAAGCTACATATGAAAAGTTATTTGTAAGACCATGGACTCTTGCTACTGGAGCTTTAGTAATAGGAGGTATATTCATACTATTAATGGGAGTAACTAAAGCCGGATGGGGAGCATCAACACCTTATGGATTCTGGTTTGGTAGAGCACTTGTAGCTGTTGGAGTTTCACCAGAGAGTGTAGCAACTTTTGCAGGAAAACCAGTAGAAATGTTTACGGCTCCATTTTTCTCAAATGGAATGAATGTACAAAACTTTGGTATAATATTAGGAACATTAGTTGCATTACTTTTAGCTGGAAGTTTCAAGAAAACTTTCAAAGCTGGTTTACAAATAAGCTTTAAAGAAGCTTTATTATACATAGTTGGTGGTTTTGCCATGGGATTTGGAACAAGATTATCAAATGGATGTAACGTAGGAGCACTTTATACACCAATAGCTAATCTTTCATTATCAGGTTGGATATTCCTTGTATTCCTAGTAGCAGGAGGAGTTTTAGGAAATATAGTTTATAAAAAGATTATGGGAAATAAGTGCTGCAAAGTAGAAATTAATAATAAATAGAGATAAAAAGTAGTTTAAAAAGCTATAATTGGTTAATATAAAATAAAACTAATTATAGCTTTATTTTCTTAAATGAATGGAGATAATGATGAAAGAAATTAAACTAAATAGAATAGATATATTTTCTATAGTTTTAGGAGCCATAATTGGATGGGGATCATTTATGCTACCTGGAACTAAATTTTTAAAGGAGTCTGGGGTAATAAATACTTTCTTAGGTCTCTTTTTAGGGGTAATATGTATAATTATTATTGAAAAAAATTATTTAATAATGATGCAAACTCACGATGAAGAGGGAGGAGAATTCTCTTTTACTTATAATAATTTAGGAAAAAAACATGGATTTATTGTGGGATGGTTTTTAACTTTGGCTTATTTTACAATGATTCCATTAAATGCAACTGCATTTCCACTTGTAATCAAGAAGATATTTGGTGGGATTTTAGAATTTGGTTATTTATATAATGTAGCTGGATATAATATTTATCTAGGAGAAATATTAACATCAAGTATAATAATAATTGCTTTTGCAGCATTAAATTTAAATGGAATAAAGAAAACAAGTAAAGTTCAGAACTTAATAATTTTTAGCTTAATATCAATGACTTTTATTGTTTTAGTTGGCATGATAATTAAAGGAAACAGAACAGATTTTATTAATACATATATTAATAAATATTCTTTTGATTTAAGTCAAATAATAAAAGTATTTGCCATAACACCTTTTGCTTTTATAGGCTTTGATGCTATTCCACAATTAAGTAAAGAATTAAACTTTTCTAAGAAAAAGGCATCAAGGGTAGCAGTGATTTCCTTAGTTATGGGTGCATTAATTTATAATATATTAAATATTATAACTGCCTTAGCGTATTCACCAGAACAAGCAAGTTCTTTAGAATGGGCAGCAGGAAGTGCTGTATTGAGTACTTTAGGCAAAGGGGCCTTCTTTTTACTTATAATAGCTTTAACTGCCGCTGTATGGAGTGGAATAAATGGATTTATGATTTGTAGTTCTAAATTATTAGGATCTATAGCAAATTATAAAATGCTTCCTTCTAAGATGGGAAAGGTAAATAAAAATGGAGTCTTTAGCAATGCTATAATTTTCATAACTATAGTAAGTTTAATAGCCCCTTGGTTTGGGAGACAAGCAATAATTTGGATTGTAGATATGTCCTCTTTAGGAGCATCAGTTGCATATTTTTATGTTTCCTTTATAGTTTTAAAAGAAGCTAAAAACACTAAAGATAAAATTTTAGCAGGAATAGGAGTGGTAATAAGTATAATTTTTATGCTTTTATTAATTTTACCTATTTCACCAGCAGCCTTGTCTAAAGAGTCTTTAATAGCTTTAATAGTATGGTGTATAATAGGTTTTATTGCATACTATAAAATTCAAAAGGATAATATAGAAGCATAACATTTATTTTATGATAAATAAAACATATAAAGTTATTTAATTAATATTTAAAATAGAAAATATCATCTTGAAACAAACATGAAAACAACCTAAGGTAAGTATTATAAGCCTTAGGTTATTTTTTGATATTATCAATATTACACTTTGTAAGATTTCAATTATTTCTTAATATTATTAACATCTTTCAAAAGTTTCTCAAGCTTATCAGTTGAAGTAATTCTTTCATTACATTTTTCACTGTCTAGACAAATATCGAAACCTATTGATCTATAAGTTCCTTGCTCTGGATTAGAAGTTTTGCAGAGTGCTGAAACAAATGCTACTTCAGTATCATTTCCAATATGGTTACAAAGAGTACAAATGTGATTATTGCTTGAATTATAGCTTGGTATTTTACATGCCATACCAGTAAGCTTACCATTTAAGTTATATGCTATAAATAATTTTCTACTTCCCTCATCAATCCATCCTAAGTAAACTTTTTTTGAGCTTTCAAAGTCTAAATTAGGAATTTTTAATTTTTTTTCTTTTCTAAATAATTTAGTAATTGCATTGCTTTTAATAGCAGTCATTCCATAGACATATTCATTTAAATCCTCTAAATATTTATCAATATGTAGTGGATCAGTTATTTTATTAATATCAATTAATTCTTTTTCTTCATTAGATAATTCTGAAAATCTACTTAATATTTTTTCATTTATATATGCTTTATTTGTTTCTATAATATTAGGGTCAGTACAGTTTCTTAGGGTACCATGTAAATCAGTGATGCATTTTTTTATAAAATTAAAATCTTCTTTTTTTATAAAAGGTTTCATTTAAAATATACCTCCTTTTAGAAATTTGATTTTTTATATTATATATTAGCTATTAAATTCATAGATAAAATTAAAGAATAACTAAAATAAAAAATGATTATTATTACTCAAAGTAGAGAAATAATAATCATCTATATTTAAAATGTAATGAATTCATAATCATATTATTTAATAGCTTGTTTTAAATTTAGATGTTATTACTTTAAGTACTGCTTTAATGAGATAATAACATCTTTTAAAATAAGTATTCAATCTAATAATTAATTCTGTAATGATTATGAGCATAGTTTCTTTTTGTCACTTATAATTCTTCTTATACTTTTCTCAGAAAGAAAGTACTCTTTTGCAAGAGTATTTATGGAGGTTCCGTCTTTATATTTTTTGAATATCTCAGTATTTCTAGCATTAAGGCTTTTTCTTATTCCACTATTTTCACCCCAAGCCTTTTGATTTTCATTCTTTCTTGGAATATAAAGATATTTTCCATCCACATATTTTTGTAATATTTCAATGATTTCCTCTGGTAACACATCTTGTGCTTTTACATATTTCATTTCCTTGCTCCTTTAATTTACGTAATATTATTGAAGCAAAGAATACTAAAAGCTATGTGTCACAGAACCTAATTTATATTCAGCTAACTCAATACATTAGGCTCCAAACAAAGCATAGCTTACTCTTAGTAATCTTTGCAAGGAGCAAGATGATTTATAACTGAATGTATTATTTACCTTCAAGAAAAACACCTCCTTTATTTAATGTGTATTATATCACATTAAATTTAAGTGGTAACTAAAAAGTGCCTAATTGTTAAAAAATTATATGTTGATAGAATTAAGCTAGAGATTAAAGAGATTCTGTTTTAGAAATGAAATATGAATTTAAAAATGGAGGTATGAAAATGGTAAAACATATAAACCAAGATGAATTTGAAAAGGAAGTACTAAATGAAGAAGGAGTAGTTGTTGTTGATTTCTTTGCAACTTGGTGTGGCCCTTGTAAAATGCTAGCACCAGTTTTGGATGAAGTACAAGATGAAATGAAGAATGTAAAAATAGTTAAAATAGATATAGATGAAAATTCAGATAAGGCTTCTGAATATGGAGTTAAAAATATACCAACAATAAAAATATTTAAAAATGGAGAAGAGATTACTACAAATGTAGGATTTGTACCTAAAAATTTATTAAAAGAGATGATAGAAAAAACTTTATAATTAGGTATTAAGTTATATAAATATTTATTTTGGATAGTCTTTTAGATATTAAGATATTTTTATCTGTTTAGTAGAAACTACTTTGAAATATGGTATATAATTCACATTTAATAAAGATATTGATTTAATTAGGAATATGGCTTTGTTTTAGAAAAAAGTTAATTTATTAAGTTTAACTAATAGCTAATACAAGGCCATAAGTAATATGTGGACTTATTTAAAATAAATTCATAATATTTACATATACTTTTAGTAATTTTAGGTTAAATTTTAATTATGTTTTATAAGGAATTGAGGAGGATAAAAATGTATAAAGTAGAGAATGATACTTATGAGTGTCCAGTTGAAGCCTTATCAAATATTTTAGGAAGAAAATGGGTTGCTGAGATAATATGGGGAATTAAAGATAATAAGGTTAGGTTTGGAGAATTACAAAGATTATTAAAAGGATGTAGCAAAAAAATGCTAAGTCAACAATTAGAATTATTAATGGAAAATAACATAATAATTAATGATAAAAAAACTATAAATAATATAGTTGAATCAACTTATTATTTAAGTGAATCTGGGATGTTGTTATTACCTATTTTAGAGAAGATGATATCTTGGGGAAACATAAATTTATCCTGTGAGGGATAAGTAGAAATAAAGGGGGAAAGGTTTAGTGGAAAATATTAATTTATTTATTGTTTTTATAGAGGGAATCTTATCAATTTTCTCGCCGTGTATATTGCCAATACTACCAATATACTTAAGTATGTTATCTAATAGTAGTGTAGAGGATATAAGGGATTCTAATTTTAAAAGTGGTGTTTTAATAAGAAACACATTATTCTTTACTTTAGGAATATCAACTACATTTTTTATATTAGGTTCATCAATAAGTGCTTTAAGCTCATTCTTTAATACTAACAAGAATATTATAATGATTTTAGGTGGAGTTATTATATTATTCATGGGCTTATTTTATTTAGGTGTAATAAATTTAAATATATTAAACAGAGAAAAAAGATTAAATTTTAAATATAAAAATATGTCACCAGTATTAGCCTTTGTGTTAGGATTTACATTTAGTTTTGGATGGACACCATGTATAGGTCCTATATTAGCATCAGTACTTGTAATGGCATCAAGTTCAAAAAATTTATTAATGTCTAACTTATTAATACTAGTTTATACAATTGGTTTTATATTACCATTTATAATAGCATCATTATTCTATGGTAAATTATTTAAAAAGTTCGATGGAATAAAGAAGCATATGGACTTAATTAAGAAGATAAGTGGAATTTTTATCATAATAGCTGGTTTAATAATGCTTGTAGGTGGAATAAGAAATATGAATAATGAGATAAAGATTAATAATAACCCTCAGATAAATAAGAGCGAAAGTGTAAATAAAGATAGTAAAAATGAAAGTGACAATAAGAAGCAAGAAGAGGGAAATAAAATTCCTCCAATAGATTTTACTTTATATGATCAGTATGGGAATAAACATACTCTTAGTGAATATAAAGGAAAAACTATATTCTTAAATTTCTGGGCAACTTGGTGCCCTCCATGTAGAGGAGAAATGCCTTATATAGATGAGCTTTACAAAGAATACAATGAAAATAAAGATGATGTTGTAATCCTTGGAGTAGCTTCACCTAATTTAGGAAGAGAAGGTTCAGAGGAACATATAAAGAATTTCTTGAAAGAAGAAAATCATGTTTTCCCAGTTGTACTTGATGAAAATGGAGCTATGGTTTATCAATATGGAATAAATGCTTTTCCATCAACTTTCATTATAAATAAGGAAGGATATATAACTAAATATATTCCAGGTGCAATGACAAAGGAAACCATGAAAACTTTAATTGAAAGTGAAAGATAACAATGGGATTATTACAGTATTATTAAGTTTCAAGTTTGCTTTATTTAACTTAGAATCTTATTTGGATATCTTAATTAATTTATTGTTATTAAATCTTAAGATAATTATATACAAGAGATTAAATCTCATATAGAAATAGAATTTATAAGAGCTTAAGTAGTTTCTTATATCCTAAATAGTTATATTTAGATAGTTAGTTAAAACTATTAAGAATTTATAGTTATACAAATTTAAAATTTTCATATCAATATTTCATTTAAAAGTACTGTATCAAAACAATTTAATAAAACCTATATATTATGATAATAAAAATTTTCTAATACTAATCTATAGGTTTTATAATTGAGTTTTGGTGCAGTTTTTTATTATACTTTAAATAAAGATTAGTTATAATAAATTAATCGTAAGACTTAAGTATAGTACTAAAAAATCATCGTTAACTAAACGGGTATAATAAAATGGTTTTAAGATGGTTAAATAATTAAAAGGTTAATAGTTTTATTTATAAAGAGAGGATATGAGGTTAGATGGACAAAAATTTAAAAGATTTTAATGGTATTAAAGGAACAGAGGACAACTTAACTGGAATAGCTAAAGCAAATTTTAATACTGAACATGGAATTAGAAACCTAGTACTTTTGGGAAAAGAAGTAGATGAAAATTCTTATTTGTCTCTAGGAGTTTTAAAAAGATTACATAAATATTATGGCACTGATAATTCAGAAATAAAATTTGAAAAAGTATTATCTGATAGATTTGATGAAGAGGTTTTCAATAAGAATAATGCTAATTTAGTTTTAGTTGTAAATAGTATTAATGACTTAATTAGGTTAGAGTGCAATAAATCAAAGGAAGATGAGGAAAATTTAAATCTAATTATAAAAAGATTTGTGAGATTAATAGAGATTGCTCATAAAAATAGGGCGAGAATTATATTTACAACAATATCTCCATTTAGTGGTGAAAATAAAAATTTAGAGTATATAAGAAATAAGATAAACTCTTGGATTAGAAATAGCACATTTTTAGATGGATATTTAGATTTAGATAAAATTGTTGAAAAGAGACTAGATGTTTCTAAATATAAGAAAGAGATTAATTATGATAAAGAATTAGAAGAATATATGGTAGAAAATATTTCTTTAGATTATATTGTAGAAGGACTTAAACCTTTTGAGCTTGACCACATGAGCCAAAGCGATTTAATAAAAGCCATGAATGAGAATGCAAGATTTATTAATGAAGATGGTGTTGATATTTTAGTTAAGCCAATACCAGATCCAGTTGAAGGGACAAGAATAGATAGAAGAATTAAATATTTTGATGAGTATAAAAGACCTAAAAGATCAGGAAATCCTTATGTGTTTGCAGGGGAAGCAGTTGGAGATATGAGAGATAATATGGGATTATTAAATTTAAATCTCTGCAAAAGTAATATATTGATGAGTAAAGAAAATATAAATGGAGTTAATTGCAGAGTTTATAAGAAAGAAGGATTAAAAGAAAATTTACCATGTATAGTTTATATACATGGAGGTGCATTTATTGGAGGAAGCTTAGATGTTTCTGAAAATCCTTGTAAACTTATAGCTGAGGGAATTAATGGGATTGTAATAAGCATTGATTATTCTTTGGCACCAGAAAAGCCATATCCTCTAGGATTAAATGATTGTAGAAAAGTTGTTGAATATATTGAAGAAAATAATTTTTTATATGGAATAGATAAAAGTAAAATAGGAATAGTAGGGGAAAGTGCAGGAGCTAATTTAGCAACAATTGTAGCTAATGAGAATTCAAATATAAAGTTTCAAGGGCTTGTATATCCTGTAGTTACTTTTGTAGAGAAAAATCCATTTTTTAATTGGGATATAGATTTATATGAGAATCCATATAATGAAGAAAAAATATATAATTTTATTAATTCTTTAAGAAATTGTGAGGATTTAGTACAAAGACTTTACATACAAAGAGAGTTAGATCCTAGAAGAGAAGATTTATCACCAATATTTAATAAAAATCTTTCAAAGGCTAAAAAAACATTAATTGCAGTTTCTGAATACGATTATTTAAGAGTACAGGGAGAAGCTTATGGTAAGCTTATTCATAAAGCAGGAGTAGAAACAAAAATAATAAGATATGAAGGGGTAAACCATGCGTTTTTAGATAACCTTGGAATATACCCTCAAGCAGAAGATACAATAAATGAAATTGTAAAAGAGTTTCTAGATACTATAGGAAATAAATTTTAATTGAAGTTATAAAAATAATGTGTGTATTAAAAGGCTACAAGAAAACTTATAGTGGTTTGTGGATTATTAAAGACTATTAATAAGTTTTGTTTGCTAAGCTTTTAATATACACTTTTTTATTATTAGAATTATATTGTAAACTAAGATGGTTATTTTTATCTAATAGTATAGAGAATTTTAAAGGATTATAAATGATTTTGTTTTAAAGTATAATATTAAATTTAAATAAATAAAAATCACATTAAAGCAGCATAAATAACAAGGAATGAATTAACTTTAAAAAGCAACTTTGAAAAAAATAGTAAATAGTCAAAATTTAAAGTTATTACCTAAAATTTCAAGGGTATTCAGTCTGAAAAGGCGATTTTATGGTAAAAAAGAATTATGAATACGTTTTCTAAAAGGGGTATAATTAAATTGTAACAATTAATTCAATTAACGAAGGGGATGAGAAAAATGATATCATTTTTATTATCATTAGTATTATTAATTGTGGGCTACTTTACTTATGGAAAATTTGTGGACAAGACCTTTGGTACAAATGATTCAATTGAAACACCTGCTGAGTCTATGGCAGATGGAGTAGACTATGTACCAATGAGTTGGCCAAGAATTTTTTTAATTCAGTTTCTTAATATTGCTGGGCTTGGACCTATATTTGGAGCCATAGCTGGAGCATTATGGGGACCTGTAGCATTTTTATGGATAGTTTTTGGATGTATATTCGCAGGAGCTGTTCATGACTATTTCACAGGAGTTTTATCTATAAGAAATAAAGGGGTATCAGTTGCTGAACTTGTAGGTAAATATCTTGGAGAAATACCAAGAAAAATAATGGTTATATTTTCTGTAGTATTATTAATTTTAGTTGGGGTAGTTTTCTTAACAGGCCCAGCAGATCTTTTAAAAACTTTAACAGGAATAGACAGAGATATATTTATAGTTATTATAGTAGTATATTATATAGCAGCCACTGTTTTACCAGTAGATAAGGTTATAGGAAAAATTTATCCTATATTTGGACTTTGTCTTTTAATAATGGCTGTAGGAATAGGTGCTGGAATTGTAATTGAAGGATATAATATTCCAGAAATTCAATTAGCAAACTTCCATCCAGAAGGAACACCAATATTCCCATTCTTATTTATAACAATAGCTTGTGGAGCTATATCTGGATTCCATGCTACACAATCACCTATTATGGCTAGATGTGTAAAAAAAGAATCAGAGGCAAGAAAAGTATTCTATGGTGCAATGATTGCAGAGGGCGTTATAGCCTTGGTTTGGGCAGCGGCAGCTATGTCCTTCTTTGGTGATACAAATGGATTACAAGAAATTTTAAAAGCTGGAGGACCAGCCACTGTAGTTAATACTATTTCTAATACAGTAATGGGAAAAGTAGGTGCCGTATTAGCAATATTAGGGGTAGTAGCTTGTCCTATATCTTCAGGCGATACAGCTTTCAGAAGTGCTAGACTTACAATTGCTGATGCTTTTAAACTTAAACAAGATAAGGTTATTGATAGATTTAAGATAGCCATACCACTATTTGTTGTGGGTATAGCATTAACTTTTATTGATTTCGGCATAATATGGAGATATTTCTCATGGTCAAATCAAACTTTAGCAATGATAATGCTTTGGGCAGCATCTGCTTATATGTTAAAAGCTCATAATAATTATTGGATAACCTTAGTGCCAGCAGTTTTCATGTCAGCAGTTACTTGTTCATATATATTACAAGCTCCTGAAGGATTTAGATTAAATGCAACATTTTCTAATATAGCAGGTGTGGTATTTGCCTTAGTTCTTTTTGGAATTTTCATTAAGTATTGTAAAAAAGAAAATAATGAAAATTGTGAGATTGTAGAAATTGAGGAAGTAGAAGAGGTGATTAAAAATAAATAAGACACCAAACAATTAAATATATTATAATTCTACAAATAATAAGAACAAATTCAGCTAATATTTACATATTGTATATTAAGAGATTTTTAGATTAATTTCTTAAATATATAGTATAGAGGAGATATTTGAAATGGGTTATCAAAATTATAAATGTAGAAGAGACTATCATGACAATAATGAATATGATTGTTGTCACATGAAATATCATTGTGAGAAATGCTGTGATGAAGAAAGACAGACACATGTTCATGAATATGGAGAAAGCGTAAAATTGGCTGAAGAAGGAGATGATAGGCATAATCATCGTGTTGCAGGTGTTACAGGTGAAGTTATACCAATAAATGGTGGAACAAATCATATTCATAAGATTAATAATGACAAGACAGATTTTCTTGATCATTTTCACAGAATATGTATTTTTACTGGTCCTGCAATTCCAATACCAGGCACTAATAAACATGTTCATTTAGTAGTTGGAAGAACTAGTATTAATGATGGACATTTTCATGAATTTCTTTTTACAACACAAATTAATGCACCTTTAGTATAATAGCTATTGAAATAGATAAATATTTATTGCGTTTAAGAATATAATTATCTATTTAGTTGATTTGTGGTAAAGTAAATAATAAAACTAAGAGGGGATTATGAAAAAACTCATAATTCCCTCTATTATTTTGAATTTATATTAGAATTATATAAATAAATATAGTATTATAAGGGAAATGAAATTAAATTAATGGAGTAAAGATTATGTCATTAGAAAAGAATTTTGAAAAAGAGCTTATTAAGAAATGTGAAATAGCAGAGAAAGAGTGTGGTTGTCCTCAAAAAAGACTTTTATTAACAATAGAGAAGTTTGGTGGAGTGAGAACAGTTCAAGAAATTTTACGTAAAGGTAGAGTTTCAGATGGTTTTTATAAATTACAAAAGGCAAATCGTTTAGATCTTACCATGGAAGCTACTATTGTTGAAAGTAAATACAACGAACTTTTCACTGATGAGGAAGTAAATAGTTGCCATGAGCTTCTTTGTGAGTATGGATATTACAGATAAATAAAGAAGATATAGAAATTAGTTGAGACTATAGAAAGTTTTGTTTTATGGAAAGCTTACTATAGTCTCAATTATTTTGAATATATTTTAGCTACTCATTTGATTTATACCATTAATTATTTGGACAAGCTCCTCTGGAAATTCAGGAAGATCATTTTCTAACCAGGTTTCAATGATTGAAATACACCCTCCAACAGAATATCTCATATAGTAATTAGCAATGGTTTTATTTATTAAATTATGATTATTAAATAGCTTCATTACATCTATTTGATCTGCAATATTTAAAATACGATTTAATATACTACTATCTCTCTGATTGCAAAATAGAACTTTGCACAAGTCTTTATTTTCCTTAATTAATTCAAGTACCTTAAGAAGCAGTAAACTATTATATTCTTCTATGGGAATTTCTTTTATATATTTTAAAATTTGATGGAATAACTCGTCTTCCATAGATTGAAATAAGTCAAAGGCATCCTTATAGTGAGTATAAAATGTTCCCCTATTAATATCAGCTTTTTTACAAATATCAGTAACAGTAACTTGATGAATTTCTCTAGTTTTAAGAAGTTCTATTAAGCTTTCCTTAATAACCTTCTTAGTATATAAAGTTCTACGATTTCCACTAACACCAGCCATATATACCTCTCCTTTTAACATATCATTTATATAATATCAATATATTTCCTTTAGTTTATATATTTAAAAAAGTTATTGATTTTCAATAAGTTTTCAGACTTACGTAATTTTTAAAGAAAGTGTTTACTATCTATTAAAACTTGTCTTTAAGATAAATTTGAAAATAAATTTTACCTTAAAACATAATTTAGATAATTTAATGTTAAATGTTATTAAATCAACAAATTAATTTTAAATGTGCATTTAATAACGTTAAGAAATTATGTGATTATTGTTTAGCATATTTTCTTAACTTATACTATTTATTATAAAATTAAACGAACAAAGTGTCTATTTAATAACTTTGAGTATATAGTAAATTTTTTATGATGTAATTGTTAGTTTAGGGAGGAATAAGATGGCATATATAGATGTAATAGATGTTCACAAGAGATATAAAATTGGGGAAAACATAGTTGTTGCTAATAATGGAATTAATTTTTCTATTGATAAGGGAGAATTTGTTGTTATTTTAGGACCAAGTGGAGCAGGAAAATCAACTACCCTTAATATTTTAGGGGGAATGGATAGCTGTGATGAGGGAAAAATAATAATTGATGAAACTGATATATCTAAATTTAGTAATAGAGAGCTTACTAAGTATAGAAGATATGATGTTGGATTTGTATTTCAGTTTTATAATTTAGTACAAAACTTAACTGCAAAGGAAAATGTGGAACTTGCCACTCAAATTTCAAATAATGCCTTAGATGTTGAGAAAACTTTAGAGTTAGTTGGACTTGGGCACAGAAAAGATAACTTTCCAGCACAATTATCTGGTGGAGAGCAACAAAGGGTTTCTATTGCGAGAGCTATTGCAAAAAATCCAAAACTTTTACTTTGTGATGAGCCAACAGGAGCTTTAGATTATAGTACAGGTAAGCAAATTTTAAAAATACTTCAAGATACATGTAGAAAGATAGGAACTACGGTAATAATAATAACTCATAACTCAGCAATAGCACCTATGGCTGACAAGGTTATTAAGATTAATGATGCAAAAGTTAGAAGTATTGAGATTAATTCTAATCCAATCTCAGTTGAAGAAATAGAGTGGTAGGAGTGAATAGTTTTAGATGAAGGCATATAAAAAGTCCATAGTAAGAGAAATTCTATCATCAAAAGCCAGATTCTTTTCTATAATGGTAATTATATTTTTAGGGGTTGCCTTTTATTCTGGAATAAAATCAGCAGGCCCAGATATGAATAAAACCATAAATAAGTTTTATAATAGTGAAAATCTTATGGATAGCAAGATTATTTCAACTTTAGGATTAAGTGATAAAGATTTGGATTTACTTAAGAATGATCCTAAGATTTTAGATTATTATGGTACTCATAGTATAGATGCAAACTTAACTAATATGAGCAATGTGGTTAAGTTTATGGAGTATGATGGAAAAAGCAATATAAATAATTTAGTTGTATTAGAAGGTAAGTTACCAGAAAAAAGTGGTGAAATAGCTTTAGATGAAAGAGCTTTTAAGCTTAATAAAAACTTAAAAATCGGTGATGATTTTATAATTGAGACTGATGAAAATACAATGAAGAACTTTAAAGAAAGTAAGTTTAAAATCGTTGGGATTGTAAAAAATCCAATGTATATTGAAAAAGAGTCAAGAGGATCAACCACTGTTGGAAAAGGAACTATTGATTACTTTGGTGTATTAAATAGCAATGATATAAATATGGATGCTTACACTGAAATATATGTAAGATTTAAGAATGTACAAGGTCTTGATGCTTATGGAGATGAGTACAAGGAATTAATGGAAGAGAATAATAAATATCTTGAAGATTTATATTCTAATAGAGAAGTAGAAAGAGTTGAAGAGATAAAAGAGGAAGCCAAAAAAGAGTTTAATAAGGCTTATGAAGAGTTAAATGAAAATGAAAAGTTACTTTTAGATAAGGAAAAAGAATTACAAGAGGGGAAAGCACAATTAGCAGAAGGAAAAAAACAATATAGTGATAAAAAGTTAGAGTTTGAAAAGGGAATTAAAGAAGGAGAAGCCAATATTCTAAAGGGTGAAAAGCAATTAGAAGAAGGGCAGGCTGAAATTAAAAATCAAAAGTCTAATATAGAAGAGGGCGAAGCAAAGTTAAATGATGCAAAAACTACCCTTCATAATAGTAGACAAGAATTTTTAAATCAGGGAATTAATCCAGAGGAAAGTACAAATGGATTAAAGGATAAAATAGAAAATCTAAAAAGTTTATCTAAAACAATGACTTCCCTATCTAATGATATAAAAACTACAGTTACTAATCTTTCAGGAAATGAAAAAATACCAGCTGAAAAGATTCAATACTGGAAAGGCATAGTGGCTAACTTAGGATTAAATGAGTTAAATGGAGTAATAGAGGAATTAGAAAAAAATCCAGAAAACAAAAATATTGCTTTAGGACTTTCTGATTCTTTAGATAAAAGTGTTAAGTCAATTAATGATAATACTTCAAAATTACAAGTATTGTTAGATGGAATAACTAAATATCAAGAAGGAAAAAATCAGTATGAAACTCAAGTGGCTGTATTTAATACAGGTAAAAGTAAACTTTATGAAGCTGAAAAACAATTAGAAAAGGGTAAGGCAGAATTAGCTGAGGGAAAAAAATCTCTTGAGGAAGGAAAAGCTAAAGGAGAAAGAGAACTTCAAAAGGCAAAGAAGAAGTTAGATGAATCAGAAGAAAAGTTAAAAGAGGGCCAAAAAGCAATAGAAGAAAATAAGGAAAAACTAGCAGAAGGAAGAAAAGAAATTGAAGAAAAAGAAAAATCAACATTAAATGATTTGAATGAATGTAATTACTACGTATTTGATAGAACTGATAATCCAGGATATTCAGGATATAAGGATTCTATTAATAGTTTAGATAGTATTGCATCAGTATTACCTGTGTTTTTCTTTATAGTGGCAGTCTTAATTTGTTTAACAACAATGACAAGAATGGTAGAGGAAAAGAGAATAGAAATAGGTACTATGAAGGCCTTAGGATATGGAGATTTTGAAATTTCCTTAAAGTTTGTAATATATGCAGCCTTAGCAAGTATTCTAGGATGTCTACTTGGAATATTAGTTGGAAGCAACATTCTTCCTAAAATAATAAGTAATGCTTATACAAGTGTATATGCTCTTCCTAGTATAGATACTTATTACTATCCATCTTATATAATTCAAGCTTTAGTAATATCCATATTATGTACAGTGGGAGCAGCCTTATTTGTTGTAAGAGTTGAGCTTAAAAATAAGCCATCAAATCTTATGAGACCAAAGGCTCCAAAACTAGGCAAAAAGATATTATTAGAAAGAATTACACCAATTTGGAAAAGATTAAACTTTAATCAAAAGGTAACATTTAGAAATATATTTAGATATAAACAGCGTATGCTTATGACTATCTTTGGTATTGCAGGTTGTATGGCACTTCTTGTTACTGGCTTTGGACTTAAGGATTCAAATACTGGAATGGTTGAAAAGCAATTTGATAAGTTATGGAAATATGAAACTATGGTAGTCTTTGGAGATAATCCTACAGAAACAGAGATTCAAAAATATAATGAAACTTTAAAAGAATTACCTGGATATGAAAATAATTTAAGAATGCACCAAGAATCAGTAACCTTTAGCAAAGAAGGAATGAATAAGCAAACAGTTAGTTTATATGTACCTGAAAATAAAGGTGAGCTAGATAAGTTTATACTTTTAAATGATAGAACTTCAGGAGAAAAATATGAGATTCCAGATGAGGGCGTTGTTATTAATGAAAAGTTAGGAAAACTTTTAGGGGTATCCATTGGAGATACAATAACCTTTAAGGATGAAAATAATAATCCTCATGAGGTGAAAGTAGAGGAGATAGCTGAAAATTATCTTATGCATTCAATGTATATGTCACCAGAATATTATGAAAAAGTCTTTGGGAAGAAGGTTAATTATAATACAGATCTTATAAACTTTGATAAGAGTAAGATCAATGAAGATGAAATCTCCTCAAAACTTATGGAATGTAAGGACGTTGTGAATGTAACAATGACATCACAAATAGAAAAGTCAACTAAAGAGTCAGCAGCTAACATGAATGTAGTAATGCTAGTAATAATATTATCAGCAGGATCATTAGCTTTTGTAGTTTTATATAATCTAAACAATATAAATGTCTCTGAGCGTATAAGAGAACTATCAACCATAAAAGTTCTTGGATTTTTTGATGATGAAGTTACAATGTATATATTAAGAGAAAATATAATCTTAACCTTATTAGGAATATTGGCAGGATCAGCTTTAGGAAAGATTCTACATGCCTTTATAATAAGGACATCAGAAACAGATACTATGATGATGTATCCTAAGATACATATATCAAGTTATATATTCTCAGCTTTAATAACTATACTTTTCACAGTAATAGTTATGATACTTATGCATGTTAAGTTAAGAAAAGTTAATATGATTGATGCATTGAAATCAAATGAATAAAAAAGAAAATGGGATGTATTAAGGTATAAAAATAAAACTTACAAACATATTAATACTGTTTGTAAGTTTTATTAATTTTTGATTAACTATAAATAGGACATATTAATCATTAAGTGGTAAAAGTTTTGAAGATTAATTAAAAGTTAAAGTTCAGATGATGAATTTTTAATATATCCTTTAAAAAAATGGAGTACATTTAATTTATTTTTAAGTGAATTGTTGAAAGGGATGGTATTATGAGATTAGAAACTGATAGAATAATCCTTCGTAATTTTAAGGAGGAAGATTTAGAAGATTTTCATGAATATTGTAGTCAGGAGGGAGTAGGAGAAATGGCTGGGTGGAAACATCACAGTGATTTATTAACTTCCAAGGAAGGATTATATAGTAATATTAAAAATACAAATATTTTTGCAATAGAGCATAAAAAAGACAGTAAGGTAATAGGTCATATATCAATAAATGAGGATTCTGAGGATGGAAGAGATGACACAAAGGAACTTGGTTTTGTATTGAATCAAAATTATCAGAATAAAGGAATAATGACAGAAGTGGTTTATGAAATTCTTAATTATTTATTCACTAATGATATAGAATATGTGTATGCTTGTTGTTTTAAAAATAATAAGGCATCTAAAGGTTTAATTGAAAAGTGTGGGTTTACTTTAGAAAATGAAGGATCATTTTACTCAGAATCACTTGATAAAACTTTTGAGTCATTTGAATATGTTTATAGAAAAAATGAGTGGACTAGATAAAAATAAAAATTTTTAAAATGCAAGACTTCTAAAATTATGAAATTAATGTTAAAATTATACTATTAAGTGTTTTGATTTTATTAACAAATAAAAGAAAGATTGATAAATAAATATTAAAAAATAATCAGCAACTATGAAAAATCTGCTGATTATTTTTATAATATCTTGATTTTATGAGTATAAAAAAACTATTTAAAGGAGATTGCATTATGGATGCAATATTCTAAGGAGTTTTAGGAGGTATTTTTATGGAAAATTCAGAGAAATTAAGCAGAAAAGAAAAAAGAGAATTAGTGGAAAATAATTTATTAGCACGAGTTTATGATTTAATTCTAAATGAACAAACTTCTGAAGAAGAACGTAGTAACTTAGTTGAATTTAAAAATGCAGTTGAAAGTGGAAAAGATTTTCAATTAGAAACAATGAAATTAGCAGAAACTTTAAGACAATTAGCACTTAGTAAGTTTAAACATAAAGAAAAACTTAGTGATGAAGTTAGTAAGTTTTATATGGACATTTCTACTACAGGACTATTCGAGAAAAATTTAGCTATTGGTTTGTGTGCAACTAAACTTTGGTTTCAATAAAAAAGTTTTTAGCTTTACATAAGATATAGAACAGAGTTTGGAAATTGATGCTATTAAATAATAATTAGAAGGTGAGAAAAATAGATAATTATTTTAAATACTTTATAAAAGAAGTAGGAAAATATAATTTAGGAATACATCAATTATATAGTGGGATTTCTTTAGAAGAAATAAATAAATATGAAGAGAAGCTAGGAGTAGAGTTTCCTAATATATATAAAAGATTCCTTATAAATTTTAATGGAGGATATTTATTTGTAGGACCTAGTGAGATTATGTTACTTAGCTTAAGTGAAGATAAGTATTTGGAAAAATGTCTATTGAGTGAAGAAGAAGTATTAGGTTGGGGGTTAGATAAAGGTAACTATTTAGTCATAAGTAGTGAATGCGATGGTTCATTAAGTGTTATTGATTTAAATAATAGCAATAAAGACAAAACAGTTATATTAAATCTTCAATTAGGTAGTGAAATAAGCTTAAAGTGGGAAAGATTGAATGATTGGTTAATGTATTTATTAGAATATGGAAGCATGTTATACAATTATGATGGAACATTAAAAGGTGAATTAGATTTATTATAAATTGAAGTATGTAAATAAAAAATATAATGTGGTTTAAATTGGGAATTGCTCTAGTTACTTTAAAAAGAAATTTGGAGGATCTCTATTATGATATTAATAGAAATATTATGTGTTTTAGTAAATTTAATAAACTTGATATTAGTTTTAAATTTGAAAAATCTGGTTGTTGAAGGAGAATATATAAGAGAAAGTCAAGAAATTAGAAGAGTATTAGTGGGGCCCATAGTAACTTTTATTGCTTTAATAATTTTTATTTTAGCTAAGCAAACAATGATTATGCCAATTTTTCTAGTTTTTGAAGGCATACATTTATTTGCTTTAAAAAGTAAACTTTTCGATTTAGAGTTTTTATCAAAAGATAGAAGAAAGTACATAGATATAAATAAATTAATTTTTAAAAATATGGATAGTAACGAAAATTCTGATATTAGTATGACAAAGGAATTTATAAATATAATAAATTCTAATGATATGGTAGAAAATTTAGATGAATACAAATATAAATACAAACTAACAGATATCCAGATGAATTATTTATTAGAATCCTTAATTTGTGAACCTAATAGTATATATACTAAATATAATGCTTATATTTATGTTAATTATGATCTTAAATTACTAGAAATAAATAGTAGTTTTAAAAAAAGTAATATAAGAGAATTTGAATTTAGAAATATATTAATGGTAAATGAATATGAAATTCTTGAAAAAATTAGAAGTATAAATGAAATTTCTGAAGAGAGTAAATTAGAAAGTAGTGTATATTTTTTATTAATGAATTATTTTAAATTAAAAGAATATACTACAAAATTAGATGAGAATAACTATATTGAATATAGTAATAATAATTCAAAGTTATTTGATATATATTTTAATCATTTAAATGAATGTATAAATAAATTAAGTGATCAATCTATAAAAATTTCTTTAAAGGCTATAGAAGCAGGAATACCTATAGAGACTATTAGTGATATAACAGGTGTATCATTATTAAAATTAAATAAGTTTGTTGATGATAAAATAGACAAATAATATTTTATTGAACTTATTAATATGAAAAAAATTATTATAATTAACCTTGGAATTAAAAAATAATTTTATAGGATTCTTTTGAATAATTAAAAGAATCCTATAAAGATAGATACTTTTATTAAGCTTTATTTTAGATTAAAGTAAAGCTGAGAAGAGTTTTGAAAATGATTCTTTAATTTTCACTGAAGTTCCTCTCTTAAGATAGTCTTCCCTAGTCAATTCTTTTGAAATAAGCATGTCCTTTTCAAACTGTTTACGTTGTATTTTTGCTATTTCATCTGAATATATCATAGCAATTACTTCAAAGTTTAGTTCAAAGCTTCTTGTATCCATATTGGCAGTTCCTATTGAACACACTTCATCATCTATAACTAAGGTTTTAGAGTGAAGGAAAGCATTCTTGTCATAATGATATATTTTTACTCCAAAGTTTAGTAAATCTCCAGCGTATTTTAGATTTGCCCAATAAACAAAGGGGTGATCACCTTTACCAGGTATCATTATTCTTACATCAACTCCAGAAATAGATGCAAGTTTTAAACTATCAGATATGCTGTTATCTAAAATTAAGTATGGTGATTGTATATAAATATATTTTTTAGCTTTTTGAATCATTTCTAAATATGATAATTTGATTTCATAAAAGTTATCAGGGTTAGGGCCACTAGATATTATTTGCATACCACATTTTGAATAATTAGCCATTGTAGAAGAGGGTTGTTCATTTTTATAATCTATTAAGTGGCTTAAATCAATATCTTCCTTAGTAGCATATCTCCAATCAGCCCAAAATCTTAAATCTAAGTCTCTTACTGAGTCACCCATAAATTTTATATGAGTATCTCTCCAGTAACCAAACTTAGGATCTTTACCTAAATATTCATCTCCCACATTAAAGCCACCAACATAGCCTATTTTATTATCTATAACTATTATTTTACGATGGTTTCTAAAGTTCATGTTTATGTTTATTAATCTAAGTAGAGAAGGGAAGAATTCACCAACTTTTACACCAGCATCAATTGCAGATTGAAGTTTTTTTCTATTGGTAGTTCTACTTCCTACAGAGTCATATAATAATCTTACTTCAACGCCAGATTTAGCTTTTTCTTTAAGAATATCTAAGACTTTTGAACCAATATCATCATTTTTAAATATGTAAAATTCTATATTTATGCTTTTTTGTGCTTTCTTTAAGCTTTCTAAAATATCATCAAATAATTCCTTACCATCAAAAAATACTTTAGTTTCCACATCTTTTCTATAAGGTGAGTACTCCATACTTTCAATAGCTTTAATCATATCAGAATGCTTGGCTCTTTTTAAATCATCATTTGAATTATCAGTACTTTTTAATTTTTTTATATATTTATCAAAGAGAGTAAGTTCAGATTTTTTCATTATAAAAATATCTTTAGTATTAACTTTTCTTCCTAGCATTAAAAATAGAATAAAACCTATGTATGGTAATATAATTAATACTAATGTCCAAGAAATTATACTCTTAGAAGAACGATTCTCTTTAAAAATCATATAAAAAATAGTTAATAAGTTTACAATATGAACTAAATTAGAGAAAAAAGTAAAAATCATAATTAATAAATCCTTTCTATGGTTCTTATTATTTTATAAATTCATTTTAGTTATTTTGTTTTTGAATTGAATCTACAAAATTTTTAATATAATCATTATATAAATTATCATTAGTTATAAAGTTTTCTGGATTTCTATCTTCTAGCAAGATATTATTAATAATCCTATTAATATAATACTTATTATTTTCTTTTTGAATCAAACAGGTATAATCTGTTTTAATGTCCATTTTTTCTCCCTGTAAAACCTGTAACTCCACTATATAGTTATTAGAATCTTTTTCATATATACTATTTATTTTAACTTTAAATTTTTTATATTTATATTTGTAATCAAGAAAACGATTTTTATTTAAAGTTAGCAAAGTAATTAATCTATGATTATTTACAACATTTGAATAATCTAAAGGTGTATTATTATAATCAATTTCAAAAAATTCAGTTAAAAGATTATATATAGGTTGTTCTATTTCAGAATTATTCTTTAAATTTTTATTTTTAAATAAATAAAAATAAGAAAGAGTAATTACTAAAAAAATTATAATTATGGTAAGCAATTTCTTTTTCGTAATAATTCACTTCCCTTATTTTAAAATTTTTATATTAATGAGAATTTCAATATATTTTCCATTAGCAAATTTTAGCAAGTTAAATTATAAAAATTGCTGTTTAAATAAGAAAACCTAGTGGCTTTTAGAATCATAAGAATTACTAATATTATATACTATTTTAACAAAATATTTTTAACTAGGGACATATAAATTGATATTTTCTTTAAAGAAGATCTTGTTAAAAAATAATATGAGAAAATATATTTAATATCTGGTGTGTGTTATTTATACTATATATTTTTGACTAAGCTATAGAAAAGAAATATAATAAAAGGTAAATTCTCACTGTAGTGGGGAAATAAGAGACTAAGGATAAATCAACTAGTATAATCTATATACTAGATATAAGGAGTAAAGAATATGAATTATTGCTTTCAGTGTGGCACTAAATTAATAAATAAACAATGTAATAATGAGGGGGAGGTTCCATATTGCAATAAGTGTGAAATGTTTCGTTTCCCAACATTTAGTTCGGCTATAAGTGCAATTGTTTTAAACCCTGATAAAAATAAGGTATTGCTTATACAACAGTATGGAAGAAAAGATAATATACTTGTAGCAGGATACATTAGTAAGGGTGAAAATGCAGAACAGACTTTAGTAAGAGAAATAAAAGAAGAAACAGGTCTTAATGTTAAAGAGTATCAATATATGAAGAGTAGTTATTATGAAAAGACTAATACATTAATGTGCAACTTTATTTGTGTGGTAGATAGTGAAGATTTAAGTCAAATTAATGAGGAAGTTGATAAAGCAGAATGGTTTTCTTTTGAAGAGGCATTAAAAAATATTAAAAGCAAAAGTTTAGCTGAGGAGTTTTTAATATATGCCTTCAAAAAGATCAATTACATATAACTAAGAAATGGCAGTATATAGCTTTGCTTTTAGAAAGAACTATATACTGCTTAATATTTATTAATTTTTTATGATAGAACTAATTTTATCAAAGAATTTTTTAAAGTTAAAACACTTAATTTCATCTGTTTTTACAGTATTTAATGTGTCTTTTAAAATATTTAATTCTTCTTCTTTTTTTATATACAAATCTTCTAATTCATTCAACTTTTTCTCTTTAGCTGCAAGGCTATCTTGAAGAAATTCTATATTTATACTTAACTGAGCTTTATTTTCATTAAAACTCAATATGCTATTATTTATTTTATTAAATTTATTTTCATAATATAGTAATTTATTTTCTTGTTCTTTTATTTTCTTATGAAGTTTTTCAACTAAAATATCTTTATCTGATGTGTTTAATTCACATATATATTTTTTATAATCAATATTTTCTTTTCTAAGTGCAGATATAAAATATTGAAAATAATATAGGGAACTATTATCATATCTATTAACTATTTTATAAATATTATCAATTACCAATAATCTTGGTGTATCATCATTTACAAAGAATGCTTCACCTTTGCATAAACTCGTCTTATTTTCTAAGAAGTTTGAAAAATATGTTGCTTTGGATATATTTAAGTACTCTATAGAGTCAACTTGTGGTGGAGAAGTAAAAATATTTCCACCATCAATGGAAACCGTACTAAGAAGTTCATTATTACTAATCCATAAGCACCAAATATGTTCATCTATCATGAAAAAAGCAGAATAACTTATATATTTATCTTTAAAAATAGTGGTATAATTATAAGATGATAAATTGCCTTTACAATAAGTAAGAGAATAAATATTATTACAATCCTTTTTTATATATAGACATTGAATCTTATCTTCATAAGACATTAAGGAATACTCTTTAAATGGAGAAAGAGCGTCATCAATTATATAGAACTCAGACCAATCTTCAGAATAATAATCTAATAATCTATATCCTAAAAGATAATTATTTTCTTGCTTTTGATAAGCAATATACAAAATATCATTATTAGAAGTATAAACATAAAATGGAATTTCGTGGATGGCTTTAAATTGATCAATTAATTTAGGGGAAATTAATTCTCCGTTTTTGTCAATTATTTGAGATACTAATGTTAGAATATTAGTACATTTATTATAAATACTATAAAGTATTAATAAATCATTTTTGAGGAAAAGAGTTCTAAAGTAAATATCAAATTTTTCATTATCTTCATTTTCAAGGAGATTGAAATGGCTCCATTTTGTATTATCAAATAACTCCATAATTAAGTTTCCATGTAAATCTTCATATATAATAGATATGTTATCGTTAGGTAATATGGTTACTGAAAATTTTCCAGTAGTTTTATTGGTAAATACAATATAATTTGACCACACATTTCTTTTACAAATCTTGTACATAATACCGAATATCTCATCATATAAAAAGTTCCATATAGTACCATCAGATTGTTTTAAAACATACGTATTTTGTTCTACTGATACCATGAATTTTACCTCTCAGAATAAATTTCTTTATATATAATATGCATATTTAACTTAATGTCATAACACTAATATTAGTAAAACATTAAAGTATTTATTATAAAAAATGTCCCTACAAAGGCGTAGGGACATACCTATATCCTTTTATTGATAATTTATTAATAAAAAGATATAGTATTAAGAATAAATTGTTTTTATGATTATCTATTATCACAATCTGGAAGTTTGAATTTACCAGTTACTTTTATTACACAGGAATGATAGGAAACATCAGTATATAGATGGTGTACACTTACAGAATGACAATGTGTTAATTTATCTTTTATAATTTCACGTGCAAGTATAGCTTCTTCATAAGTGCATTTATTACAAACAACGTTCTCCACGCATACACTATTATAACAAGATAAGGCTATATCATCATTATGAGGGTGTAAACATTGTCCTTTATCTTTCCAAACAGAAACATTAACAATGAATGGAATACATCCAACTATTTTTATATCATATCTAGGAGCACCATCACAGCAGCATGGAACAATAATAACGTTTAAGCAATTTAAATCGTATAATATTCTGGTTTCAGGGTTATTTATATGAACCTTGAAATTATTTGGTTTATTTATTGCGCAACAAAAATCTACATAACGATTAGTATTCTTACAGGTAGTATGGTGAGATTGACAGCTTGGTCTGTGTGAGCTTTCGTCTTGGCAACAGTCTTGTGGTACTATATTTTTCTCTTCAATATCTTCAGTTTTTATTTCTTCAATTTGTGTATCTTCAACTGATAGCTCCTCATTATTTATTGTAACAGCGATTTGTTTACTTAAACCAGTCATTTCAGACATTATTTCTTTTATATTTTTCATTTAACTTTTCCCCTTTTTGTATATTAAGATAAATTTCTATAAGATATAGTATGAGACTGTACGAAGAAAAGTTACTGTAGTAAATTTTAATTAATAGGAAATAATGGATATAGAATTGTTTTTACATTAAAATAAATTAAGGGCGTATATCAAAATAATTTTTGATATAGCCCTTTAATTTATATGGTGACTATTTTAATAGAGTTATTTTTGTGTCTATTACTTCTGGTTCTCTCTTAAATAGGAATTCTCCTCTTCTTACAGAGCAGTTAACTCCAACTCTTTCAAGGATTGCATCAAATTCATTTTTAGCATTTAAAACTATGAAGTTAGCATCTTTTCCTACTTCTATACCATATTTGTCTTGGATATGAAGAGTTTTAGCACCATTTGTTGTGATTAAATCTAAGGCATTATTAATTTCATCAACAGACATCATATGACATATGTGAATACCAGCATCTAATATATTCATTAGGTTACCATTTCCTAATGGGTACCATGGGTCTGAGATTGAATCTTGAGCAAAACAAACATTAATTCCTGCATCATTTAATTCTTTAACTCTTGTAAGACCTCTTCTCTTTGGATAAGTGTCATATCTTCCTTGTAAGTGAATATTTTCTGTTGGACATGATATGAAGTTCATTTTTGATAATTTTAAAAGTTTGAATAATTTAAATGCATAAGCATTATTATATGAACCCATAGCACAAGCATGGCTTGCAGTTGTAAGTTCTCCAATTCCATTTAAATAAGATTCTGCTGCTAATAATTCAACAAATCTTGATTGATCATCATCAGTTTCATCACAGTGAACATCTATTAATTTGTTATATTTCATTGCAAGTTCTATAGTTTTCTTAACTGATTTTTCTCCCATTTCTCTTGTGAATTCAAAATGAGGAATAGCACCAACTACATCAGCACCCATTTTTAAAGCTTCCTCTACTAATTCATCTCCACCTTTATAAGAATACATTCCTTCTTGTGGGAAAGCTATGATTTGAATATCTATAATATCTTTATATTCTTCTTTTAATTCCATAATAGCTTTTAATCCTGTAAACTTAGGATCTGTTACGTCAACATGTGTTCTCATATATTGAGTACCATATAAAATCTCTTTTTTAAGAGCTATTCTTGCACGTTCTTTAATTTCATCTATTGTCATGTTTCCTTTTGTTTCAGACCATCTTTGAATTCCTTCAAAAAGAGTTCCTGTTCCATTGTTTGCACCAGGCATACGAGCTGTATATACATAGTCTAAATGAATATGTGGATCAACATAAGGTGGTACAACAAGATCTCCTTTTAAATCATAAGTTTCTACATCTTTATATTTTTCAGAAAGATTTGGACCTATTTCCTTATAAACTCCATTTTCAACAAGTAAATCAACTAGTGTTTCATTTCCTTTTAATCTAGCATTTTTAAATAAAATAGCTTTCATTTAAATAATCTCCCTTCAGTTTTTGGTATTTTACTAAAAAAATTTACTTATATCATTATTAATAAATTGAAATTTCTATTATTTTTAGTAATGACTTGTCAATAAGGAAAGTTTAGCATGAAAGATTTATCTAGTCATTGTATCAAATATACAAGAATAGTTTAAGATTACTGTGCACATAAAGAACATATTTTGGTAAATAGATTTGTATTTTTAGTACATTGTCACCCAAAAATACTCATTGTATACTGAGAGCATAGCAAAATTCACATAAAGAATTTTCAATTAAAGCTACATTTAATGAAGTTTTGATTTTTAGCTAGATCTTTAGGTGTGTTTAATTTTGCAAAGGATTACTTTTGTAGAAATGCTTCTTATAGTTCTAGCTAAAAATCAATCTTTAATAAAGATAAGCTGAATAATAAGACAAGAAAAGGGGACTTTATTATGTATGAAAATGTAAAAATGGAAAACATGACATGGAGAGAATTTGCGAAGAAAAAAGATGATGTAATTATATTACCAATAGGATCTACAGAACAACATGGACCTCATCTTCCAACTTGTGTAGATACTGTAATAGCAAATGGATTTGCTTATAGAATTGCTGAAAAAATAAATGGGGTAGTTGCTCCTGCTTTATCATATGGATATAAATCAAAACCATTAAGTGGTGGTGGCCCATTATTCCCAGGAACTATAGATTTAAATGGAGCTACATTACAAGCTTTAGTAATGGATATAATAGACGAATTTGTTCGTGATGGATTTACAAAAATATTTATATTAAGTGCTCACTTTGAAAATGAAGCATTCATAGTAGAAGCTATGGATTTATGTTCTGCAAAATATGGAGATAAAGTACAATTACTTCTTACTAACTGGTGGGATCCAATGTCACCTGACGTAATTGATAAGGTATTTGATGAAGTACCATTCCCAGGTTGGGCTTTAGAACATGCTGCAGTTACAGAAACATCATTAATGATGTATTTTGCACCAGAACTTGTTAGAGAAGATAAGATCATGGATACAGAAAATGCTAGCCCTGCAACTTACTATAGATATCCAATAGAAAAAGATATTGTTCCTGAAACTGGAATACTTGCATCAGCTAAATCTTCATCAGCTGAAAGAGGAAAAATAATAGTTGATGATGTTATTCCAAACATTATCGAAATTATTGACAAAGCTTTTAAATAATATTAAATTAGTATTTGATAAATTTAAGCAGAAAAAGTAGGGGATACTATGAAATTAAAAGGAATTATTTTAACTATGCTATCTTCAATTACCTTTGGTTTTGCCTTTACACTTGGGCCAATGACCTATGGTCTTGAAGGAAGCAACCCTGTGACATTAACTTTTTTAAGAAACTTTTTAAGTTTGCCATTTTTATTAGTAATTATTTTACTTTTAAAAATAGATTTAAGAGTAACAAAGAAACAACTTAGAGATCTAATAATACTTGGTTTCGTTGGGAATGCAATAACAACTTTAATGTTAAATATGGCATTTGCTTGTATAGATGTTGGAATAGTTACACCTATACATTTTACTTACCCAATATTTGTAACATTAGGCTGTGTAATATTCTTCCACGAAAAATTAAGTAAACAAAAAGTCTTTGCATTAATTATTGCTATGTCAGGTATAGGATGTTTCTTTATTACAGCGTTAAATTCAGCATCTTTTGGAAAAAGTACATTGTTAGGATTAATTTTAGCCGTTGCATCTGGAATGTTCTATGCATTCTATATTATATTTATGGATAAAAGTGGTTTAAAAAGTGAGCCACCTTTTAAAATAACATTCTATGTAGCAATAGCTTCAACAGTAGGTATGTTTATCTATGGAATGCTTACAAAGGAACTTGTATTATCTTCATTGACACATAAAGCGTGGGGATTATCAGCAATATTTGCTTTCTTATGTACAGTTGTAGCATTATCATTATTACAAGTGGGTATAAAATATATTGGTGCTAGTGAAGCTGCAGTTATAAGTACATTTGAACCTATAACAAGTGTTATCTTTGGAGCAATACTTTTAGGTGAAGAAATAACATTAATGAAAATAATTGCATGTTCATTAATATTTGCAGGAGTATTAATACTATCCTTTGCAAAAGAAAAGTCAAAGTCTAATATAAAAATAAAAGAATCAGTTACCAATTAATACAATTTGTCAATTAAGTGCAATAAACTATGGACTATATAAAAATTGTTTGTAGAATTTTTATATAGTCCATTTTAATATTTTAAATATATAATTATTAATCTTTATTTAAAGGGTAGTCCACATTTACAATTTGTTTTGTAAATTAAGAAATTCAAAAATCAATATGCTATTAAAAAGTTCTAAATCAGTCATAGCATCATCTAAATCCCTTTGTAAAAGATTTTTAATTGTGGATAATCTATAAAGTAAAGTATTCCTATGAATAAAAAGTTCTTGGGAAGTTTTTAGTAAATGTCTATTATTTTTAAAATAGCATTTTAAAGTTTCTAATAAATTCATTCCATGACTTTTATCATATTCTAAAATAGGACCTATGTTTTCATAACAGTATTGATGAACATCCTTAATTTCAGCTAATTCAATAAACAATCTTATAATACCTAGTTCGTTATATTTAATAACTTTTGAATCGTTATCATACATATCAATCATGGACAAAGCTTTAAAGGCCTCTTTATAACTTGCTTTAATGTCAGAATTAGTTTCTCTTATGCGGCTAAAACTTAAGTTCATTTCAATATTTTCTGAATATCTAGAACACATAAGATTAAAACCAGATTCAATATATTCTAAGGATTTTTTTGCTTCTTCATAATTATTAGCAAATACCAAACTCAATAGATAATTTGCATACTCCATATGGATTAAAGTATAATTTTTCCCTTTTAAGCCATCATCTAAGGAATTAGTTATGTGCTTGCTAATATTCTCTGTATCATAAGGAATATTTGAGGATTTTCTCATTTTCAGTATGCAAATATAATGAAAGGGTCTTAACTTTATATTATAAAATTCCGCTAAGGCGTTTATATCATCACTTAATTGATCTTGTGAAAAAAGAAGTGATTCAAGAAAATGCTTACCATTTTTTGCTTCCTCTCTTTTTTGTTCTATTTTTAGAAAAATTTCCTGTATAATATCAATTAGTTTTATATTCCAAGGCATTATGAATAAGGGAAGAGCCTCATTATTTGCTCTATCAATCATGCTATCTGTTATTTTATTTATATTTTTATCATCAATTAAGATAATAATACCTGCAAGTTTCTTTTGAATACATTCTTCAAGTAAAAGTGAGAGATTTTCATCATTATCTTTATAAATAACAAAGAGTAACTCTCCTCCATAAAGCCAATTTGAAATAGATTCTGTTGTCCTTACATAGGGCAAAGAAATTTGGTTATTTAGTCCACTTTCTCCAGCTAACAATTTTGCTTTTGAAAAATACTTAAGTTGAAATAAATCTTTGCAACAAAAACTCATAAAGTCACTCCTTTTAATCCCATTTCATTCCATCTTATTTATTTTACCATTTTTTATAAATATATTAAATATTAATTAATATATTTACATATTTGTTTATTACATTTATATTTTAAGTATGATTTTTTAAAAAGATTGTTAATTTTAGACCTTATTAAGGTCAATAAATTAGAAAGGTTGGAATAAATATGATAAGACCAATTGTTAAGGATGTATTATTTTTAGGGCAAAAATCAGAACTTGCAACTAAAGAAGATATAGGAATTATTGATGATTTAGTTGATACCCTAAGAGCAAATTTAGAGAGTTGTGTTGGTATGGCTGCTAATATGATAGGAGTTAAAAAGCGCATACTTGTATTTAGTATAGGAAATATTATAGTTCCTATGGTTAATCCAGTTATACTAAAAAAAGAGAAAAGTTATGAAACTGAAGAGAGTTGCTTATCTTTAACTGGCTTTAGAAAAACAACAAGATATGAAATAATTGAGGTAGAATATCTTGATAGAAATTTCAAGAAACACAAAGAAACATTTTCAGGATTTACTGCACAGATTATTCAGCATGAAGTTGATCATTTTGAGGGCATAATAATCTAAGACATGATTCGGATTAGTGAAGGAGAAAGCAAGCAATTAATTATATAACAAACCACGTTTAGAAATGATATAAAGAGCTGCAATCATAAAAAATAGATATTTTTTATACCAAGAATAAATTTTGATTTGAAAGATATACTTATTAATTTAAGTATATCTTTTATTGTTTAATGAAAACCACTCGCTATGTGAGTGTGTTCAGAAGAGCTTTAGCGATGTAAGAAAAAACAAGAAATAGGTAAGATATTAAGGTAGCTTTGTGAATGGAAAGGGGTTAGGATAGTCGAAGCGCACGCTTGCGTAGACCACATACACATGCTTGTTGAAATACCACCTAAAATGAGTGTTTCAAGTTTCGTTGGGTTTCTAAAAGGTAAAAGTAGTCTTATGATTTTTGAGAAATTTGCAAATTTAAAATATAAATATATATTATTTAATACTAAAAATTTACTTTGGTTTTATTGCTTTACAAATATTAAACTTAGAAGATAGATAAATGCTATATATTTATTTGAGCTTTTTTAGGAAGTTATTTAACATAAGATATATTTTGTGTTTTATATATTGGGGAAAAAACAAATAAGTATTAAAAAGAGTTACCAATCGTAATGTTATGTAATATTATATAGTATAAAAATATGTAAACAAAGGGGGAATTAAAATGAAGAACAATAATGCTGAACAGAAAACTAGAACCTTTAATGTTACAGTACTATCTATACCGATTGTATATGATTTTTTTGGTGACCATGATCCAAATGGATTGATGTATATATTAAAAGAGTATAAAAATAAAGTAGAAAAGAAAGCTTTAAAGAATTTTAATAGAAAAGATGAAAAGGGAGATCCACTCCCAAGACCTACAGAGGAAGTTCAGCCTCTTACAATAAGGGCAAATGTTGGAGATACAGTAAGAATAAAGTTTAAGCATAATGAAGAAAGAAGATTATCAATTCATATGCAAGGACTTAAGTATAAAAATATATTATCTGATGGTGATAATGTAGGTTATAATGGTGATTCTACAGTTGGTCCAGGTCAAGAGATAACTTATGAATGGTACGCAGATAGAGAAGGTATATTCTATTTTAGTGATATGGGTGATACTAGATTCAGTGAAAAAGGAACTAATGTACACGGTTTATTTGGAGCACTGATAGTACAAGCTAAGGGATCAACATGGACAGATCCTGTAAGCGGATATGAACTAAAAAGTGGTATATTTGCTGATATACACAATCCGCATAAGCCAGATTTTAGAGAATATGCAGTATACTTTCATGATGAACTTGAAGTGGTGAATAGATTTGGAAAACCAATAATGGATCCTCATACTAACCAACCAATGGCAGTAACTGCTATAAGTTATAGATCAGAACCTATGGCAAATAGAGCTGCTTTTATACCAGAGAAAGACAAAGGTTTTAAGTATTGCAATCCTTGTAATCCTGATGATAACATTAATGAAATAGATATAGCACATCATAATGAGCATATGGTAGATGGAGAAGATGTTTCTATGAGTTCTTGGACTTATGGTGATCCGGCGACTTTTATACCAAGAGCATATAAAGGAGATCCTTCAAAGTTTAGACTTATACACGGAGGAGTATTAGAAACACATGTATTCCACCTTCACACACATCAATGGAGACTAGAGCCAGATAATCCAAATTCAACAATAATAGATTCTATATCAATAAGTCCCCAAGAAAGTTATACACTAGATATATTACACGGAGCAGGAAGCTTATCTGGATCTATAGGAGATCATATATGGCACTGCCACTTATACCCTCACTTCCATGAAGGAATGTGGTGTTTGTGGAGAGTATTTGATAGATTAGAAACAGGTAAAGATGTAATACTTGAAAATGGAGATATCATACCTGCAAGATATCCAGATGGAACTATTATAAAAGAATTAAAGCCACTTCCAGATAGAAAACCACCTCTTAAAAAAGATGCATACCATCCTGGATATCCAAATTTTTTAAATGGGAAATTTAAGGAAAGAGCAAAGCAACCACCTCTAGGAATACTAAATCAAGAGGGTAGAAATAAAATATGTCCAACTCCTATGGAGCGAGCTAACTTTACAGAAAATTTTGATAGAGGAGCTTTATATACTCAACCTTGTTCAGATAAAAAAGATAATTGTTCATGTAAAAAAGCAGATGTTGTATTTGAACTATTTTTATTAGAAGCAAAATTAGTATATAACAATGCTGGATGGAATGACCCATATGGAAGGTTTTATGTTACAAAGGAACAAATAGAAAGATATACAGGGTGCAGGGTAACAAATGAAAATAAAGAAAAGTTAGCTAAGAAATATGTAGATGGAGTAGAAAGTAGATGTATTGATGTAGAGCCATTAGTCATAAGAGCTAATAAAGGTGATTGTATAGAAGTTAGAACTACCAATTTTTTACCAGAAACATTACCAGAAACAGAATTCCAATTAAAAACTTTAACTGATAATGCAGGATTTCATATACACTTAGTTAAATTTGATGTTACAGCTTCAGACGGTGGTGCAAATGGATACAATTATATTAATTCTGTTTTTTATGGAGAAACCTTAGTAGAAAGATACTATGCTAATGAAGAATTGAATGCTTGTTTCTTCCATGATCATTTTAATCCAAATTCACATCAACAACATGGAATCTTTGGAGCTCTTATAATAGAACCTGAAGGATCAAAATATTATGATCCTAAAACAGGTAAACCACTAAAATATGGAACAAAGGCAGTGATAAAAACTCCTTCAGGTAGAACTTTTAGAGAGTTTGGATTATTTGTTCATGATTTTGCATTACTATTTGATAAAAAAGGAAATCCATTAAACAAACCTCCATTTCCAGGATCACATGATGACCCAGGTGTTATGGGCATAAATTATAAATGTGAACCACTAGGAGAAAGATTAACAGCAGGAAAATTAAATGGTGATGATTCAGCTTATGTATTTAGTTCTAGAATTCATGAAGATCCAGTTACACCAATATTAGAAACCTATCCAGGAGATGAAATTGTAATAAGATTATTAGATGGAGCACAGGAAGAACAACATGCATTTAATATAAATGGAATGAAGTGGAGAAAAGAAATAACAGATAAAAAATCACCATTAGTTCAATGCCAAACAATGGGGATATCAGAAGCATTTAATATAAGAATAACAGATGATTATAAACCAGGTGATTATATTTACTACTTTGGAGGCCAAGATGATCTTTGGTTAGGATTATGGGGAATAATAAGGGTTTATAAAAAGAAAACTAAAAATTTAATTTCTATAAGCTGTTCTGACCACTGTTCTAATAAAGATGATCATTGTCCAGATAAAAATCATTACTGTAAAGGAAAAAAAGTTAGAGAGTTTCATATAGCAGCTATACAGAAAGATATAAAATATAATGATTTTAAAGATCATGATCCTGATGGATTATTATTTGTCCCATATGAGTACAAGGATGATATTATAAGTGGAAAGATGGAGCCAACTCCATTGATATTAAGGGCAAAGAAAGGTGAATGTATAAAAGTAAAATTAACTAATTGCTTCACTAAACCAATACCATATTATGATTTTCCAGGAGTACCAGTTGATAAAGAAGTTACACCATCTATGAGAGTAGGAATTAGCCCACAATTCTTAAGATTTGATCCAGTAACTGATAGTGGTATAAATGTAGGATACAATAATTTGGAACAAACTGTAAAACCCGGAGATAGTAAAACTTATTCATGGTATGCTGATGAAGAATACGGAACTTGCTTATTATCATCTCTTACAGATATAAGAAATCATAGATATCATGGTTTATTTGGCGCAATAATAATAGAACCAGAAGGATCAAAAATAGAGAGTGACAATATTTATGGAGAGCAAGTAACTATAGCTGAATCTAAGACTAAAAAATTTAGAGAATTTGTAATTTTTATGCACAATGGAATAAGACTTTTAGATGTAGAGGGTAAGTTAATAATGACTAATCAAGAAGTTGAAGGAGAGGAAGAAGGAGAAGAACCTGAACCGGTAGATTTTGAAGACAGGGGTGAAAAAGGATTTAACTACAGATCAGAAAGATTCTTTAATAGATTACAAGAGAATCCTGATATATCAAAAGTATTTAGTTCTAAAGTTCATGGAGATCCAGCTACACCAATCTTTGAAGCTTCACCTGGAGAAAGAGTTATTATAAGACTTCTAATGCCAGCGGATAAACCTAGAAATGTTTGTTTTGTACTTCATGGTCATAAATGGAAAGCACAATCAAGTGACCCATTTTCAAATATTATATCAGCTCAAGGAGCCATGGGTGTAGGAAATGTATTTAATATAGAACTATTAAATGGAGCAGCTACTATACCAGGAGATTATCTATATAGAGCAGGTAATATAATGTGGGATATAGAGTCTGGTATGTGGGGAATTTTTAGAATTAAAGATAACGATACCAACAAAGAGAATGACGAAGATAAAAATAATGATAATAAAGATAAAGACGATGATAAAGATAATGAAGATGAAAACAATGATAATGATATGAATACACCATAAGTAAATAAGGTTTTTACTAAAATAAAATTATAATGAGATACCCATAGAATTTTTTATTCTATGGGTATTTTTATATTTAAATAAAAGTAATAGTAATCTAAAATTTTTTAGAGTGAGTATATAACATGATATTTGTTGAAAAGAGTTAAGTAGCTTGTATTGAAAGTTAAAATATTAATACTTTTAGTAATCAGATAGCTGGAAATTTGATTTAAAATGAAAAGTTATCTAAACGTTCATAAATATAAAATCTATCTGTATATCCATAATAAGCTGATTTTTTTATTAAAAATAGTATAATATTTTTAGATAGGAGATAACAATTGATTTGAATCGAAGACAATGAGACATATTAAATATAATAGTATTGAAGAAGGATAAAATTATCAATTGATAGGAGGACTAATAATGAAACTGGCTATTATTGGAGCGGGAATGATTGTTAAGGATTTTTTAACTATTGTACCAAAGTTGAAAGATTTAGAATTAACAGCAATTTATGGTAGAGAAAGCAATAAGGATAATCTAAATGAACTTAAGAATAGATATGGTATTATGGAGGTGTTTTATGACTATAATGAATTGCTAAGTAGTGAGATTGATACTGTATATATTGCATTACCAAATAACCTTCATTTTGAATTTTCTAGAAAAGCATTAGAAGCTAATAAAAATGTTATTATTGAAAAACCAATGACATCAAATTATGAAGAAACATTAATAATAAATAACTTAGCTAGAGAAAAAAAGTTGTTTATTTTTGAAGCTATTACAAATCAATACTTACCTAATTATAAAAAAATTAAAGAGTTACTTCCAAAATTAGGTGAAATAAAAATTGTTCAGTGTAATTATTCACAATATTCTAGTAGATATGATAGTTTTAAAGAAGGTGTTGTACTACCAGCCTTTGATCCAAACTTCTCTGGTGGAGCATTAATGGATTTAAATATTTATAATATTCATTATGTAGTTGGATTATTTGGAAAGCCAAATAATGTTGAATATTATCCTAATATTGAAAGAGGTATAGATACATCTGGAATATTGATATTAGACTATAAAAAGTTTAAATGTGTTTGTATTGGAGCAAAGGACTGTAAAGCACCAATTGCAAATAATATTCAAGGGGATAACGGATGTATATATCAAGATTCACCAGCTAATGTTTGTAAGAATTTTAAATTGTTAATGAATGATGGAACTAGTTCTTTAATTAATGTAAATAATTATGAGCATCGTATGGTTAATGAGTTTATTGAATTTATAGACATTATTAAGAAAAATGATTTAGATAAATGTTATGAAATGCTAGATCATAGCTTAATAGTGAGTGAAGTTCAAACTATTGCAATAAAAAAAGCTGGAATTGTATTTAATGATGCTAATAACAAATAGATTTAATTTGCATAGCGTGTTTTTTTAGGGATGGCGAAAGTCATCCTTTTAATATTGAACTAATTATAGCCTTAAATAAAATACTTGTAAATGATGATAAATTTGAAAAGAAAAAATGTATATATAGACGAAAGATTTTAATTACAAAAGAGATGCAAAGCATTTGTAATAACAGATTTAAGTTAATAGAAAGGTACGCCCTTGTCTTCCATAGTGGTAACCGTATTATAAAGAAATATTAAAATAGTCTTAGATATTGATATAAATTGTCTAAGACTATTTTTATAATTAAATAAAATCATAATTTAGTAAATTAAAATTATGCTATTTCACTAACTGATTTAATATATTTTTGTCCTTCTTCAGCATTAAATTCCTTTTCCCATTTAGATATAACAACAACAGCTAATGAGTTTCCAAGTACATTAACAAGAGTTCTCGCCATATCAACGATACGATCTATACCAGCAATAAATGCAACTCCTGCTACTGGAATTCCTAAAGAACCAACAGTTGCTAAAAGTACTACAAAAGATGCACCAGGAACTCCAGCCATACCTTTTGAAGTAAGCATTAATACAAGCACTAAATTAATTTGAGCAGAAAGTGGTAAGTGAATTCCATATATTTGAGCAATAAAAAGTGCTGCAATAGATTGATATAAAGTAGATCCATCTAAGTTAAATGAATATCCTGTTGGAATAACAAAAGATGTAATTGCCTTAGGACAGCCAAACCTCTCCATCTTTTCCATAAGCTTTGGTAAAACGGCTTCAGAACTTGCTGTAGTATAAGCTAAAATAAGTTCATCCTTTAAAAGCTTTATAAGTGATATAATGCTTGTTCCAGCCATTTTTGAAATAAAGCCAAGAACAAAAAATACAAAGAAGAACATGGCACCATAAACAGTAATTATTAACTTTCCTAAAGGAATTAATGAAGCTAATCCAAATTTAGAAACAGTTACACCTATTAATCCAAATACGCCAAGTGGCGCAAGCTTCATAATTTGATTAGTAATCCAAAACATTGAATCAGCTATACCTTGACATATTGCAAGGACAGGTTTTCCTTTTTCTCCAATTGCAGCTACACCTAATCCAAACATAACTGAAAAGAAAATAATAGGAAGTAAATCTCCTTTTGCAAGAGATTCAAAAATATTAGTTGGAACAATATTTATAAATGTATCCATAAATCCATGGTTAGATGCAGCTTCTGCTGTACTCATATATTTATCAATATTAGTAGTTGCAAGAGTACTAATGTTTACTCCGCTTCCTGGATGAAATAAATTAGCTACAACTAAACCTATTATAATAGCGAATGTAGTTACAATCTCAAAGTAAAGTATTGTTTTTCCGCCGATTTTCCCTAATTTTTTAACATCTCCAACTCCAGCAACACCAACAACAAGTGATGAAAAGACAATAGGTATGACAATCATTTTAATTAATCTTATAAAAATATCTCCAAATGGTTGTAAATATGAAGTAACAACTGGATTACCATAAAAAACAGCTCCTACTATAATACCTAGTATAAGTCCAAGTACAATTTGAAATGCTAGTCCTAATTTTTTCATTTGTTTAATAGCCTCCTTGAGTAGTTTATAACTTGAAAATCATTTATTTGAAATTTTGCTAAATTAAATATATGCAAGAAATGAATAATTGAAATTTCATTTTATAGCATATAGTATATCACAAAAAAATAAACTTAGCTTTATATTTTTTTAAAAAATTAATTTAATATATGTATTTGTTAATTAAAATTGAAAAAAATTAAATTGATATAAAAATAATTGATGGAAATCTTTCGTTAAATTAAAAAAATGCAAGTTTTACATTAATAAATAGAATAGTATAACGAATATTATGTAAAAATATAAATGTTTTATACGTTTTAATATTAAATTCTGATTTGATGTACTTATGAAGTTTTTATATAATATTTAATACGAAATTGCAGTTTTGTTATATATAAAATTGCAATTATAATTAAATTATCTAAGCGATTTATTCACTTGTTCTTTTATTAATCCGTTGATAGACTCTGTTTCTAACATATATTCTACTTCTTCTTTTGTTAATTCATGTATTTTTTTATCATATATTATTGTTGCTCCTTTCATTTTTTCTCACTAATATTTACTAAATTAGATAATCTTAGTACTCTAAAGCGTAAGGTGTAATTAAATATTTATGATCTCACTTTTTATACCAAAAATAAGTATATTATGCCTTGAAAAGGGCAGAACTATAAAATGGTATTTAAATATTAAACATCATTTTACTTATATTAATAATTTATGTTAGGGTGAGAAGTTTATGAAAGAAGTATTACACTTAGTAGTTGATATAGGATCAACTACTATTAACCATATAATAAATGAATAAGTCTTTTACAAATATTTAAAAGGTATAGAATTAGATCTAATTCTATACCTTTTTGTTATTATTTATGAATTAATTAGTAAAGATTTTAGTTCATCAAAGCTAGAAATTTCATAAGTAGGTTTTATTGATGTTTCGTTTTTTATCTTGTTAGGGTTGTACCAACAAGTATCTATACCAAAGTTTATACCACCTTGTATATCAGAAGTTAAGCTATCTCCAACCATTAATACTTTACTCTTATCAGAAAAATTCATATGTTTTAGAGTATGCTCAAAGATTTTTGGATCAGGTTTTGATATTAGTATTTCTTCAGAAATTACTATAGGGTCAAAATATTTTGCTATAGTAGATTGTCTTATTCTTTTATCTTGAACAGAAATAAGACCATTAGTTATTATAGAAAGTTTATAAGATTTATTAAGATTTTCTACAAGGTCAGTACTATCTTCATATAGAAAAGAAGCATCAGCTAAATGATTCATATATGATTTAGCAAAGTTAGCTGCATCAAAATTTATATTTAATTTATCTGATAATCTTTTAAATCTTTCTATTTTTAATTTCTTTTGTGTAATAAGTCCTTGCTCAAACTCTTTCCATATAGCAGTATTTATTTCTTTATATACTTTTAAATGGTAGTTTTCGTCATATGCTATATTAAAGTCAAGCATAGCATTTTTAAAGGCTTCCTTTTCAGATTTTTTAAAATCAAATAGAGTTTCATCTGCATCAAATAGTATAACTTCATATTTCATAATATATCCTCCAGCTTTTGTATTTTTATATAAATAGTTTCATTATTAATTGAATAAGAGATTGCTTATTTATCTTTTTATGATATTTTACATTAAAAGGAATGATTATTAAAGTAGTTTTTTATTTATATCTATTTACAAATTTATATAAATAAAATAATATATTTGTAAAATATAACACTTAAGCTATATTAAGTTATTTATATTTTTATGGGGAGGAGTTACATGAAGGGGAAGAAATTAAATGTTTCAGGAGTTATTTTAATAATAAGTTTTTTAATTTATATTGTTTATTTGGTTTCAAGCAATATTTTATTAAACTATGGTATGGAGTTTAGAGAAAGTGTTATAGAATTTATTGCGTGGGATAAGTTTGTATTTGTAATAATGTTGAATATATTAATTATTAGAATAATTATGAAGAGAAAAAAGATAGGAAAAGAAATGAAGTTGTTTTTTACTCTTATATCTTTTTTTATAAGTGCTATTATAACGTTTATTTTTGTTTTAGCACCATATATTTTAATTTCAAGAGTGGAAGCTTTAGCATATAAAGAAGGAAGATTAGTAGTAGCTGCTTCTAGTGATGGATTACATGATTCAAGGATAAGTTTTTATGAGCCTATAAATTCTATTGTTATGAAAAATAGTGATATTGAGGATGTACATCATAATGCACCTAACAATTGTTATTATTATGGAAAATCCAACTTTTTAGAAAATCCTGATTTTGATATAATGGAAGAATCTGATTTTAGGGATTTAAAGCCATGGAGTGCAAAGGAAAAATTTAGCCATAAAGTATTTAATTATTTAGGAAACCAAACTTATGATTTCGGGGGTATAGTGATTAAATTTGATAAAAAAGAAACCTGGGTGAAAGAAGCTTCTATAGAAAGAAATATAGTTAAGTATGATGGTGTAAATATAATAGGTGAAAATATTGATACTATTAAAGAAAATATAAGTAAAGTAAAAAGAGAGGATGATAGCAGTGCTATATACAAGGAGTTTTTAGATGAAAAAGGTAATAGAAATGTTAGAATTGGTAGTAAGTATAGAATTGACCCTGAATATGATTATAGCATACATTATTATGACACGACTCTAGTTCTTAATGATAATGGCATAGTTACTTTAGTTAAATATTTAAATAGGAATTTTGAAGATGTAGATTAAGATTTATAATCAGTAAATAAAAACTGATTAATTTATTAAAATATAATTTATATAAAAACATAAATACAAATGAGGTTTTTTAGTAAGTTTTGATTTAATAAAATTTTTATTTCACCTTAGTTTTAAGGAGATTTTATAAGTCATAACTAAATTTTAAGGTGGATTTATTTGACTTTAAATTAGAGACTTAATTGATAAAGCCTCATTTGTATTTTTTTATTTTTAAGAGAACTTTTAATAGGAATAGGTATATAAAAATGTTTTTAAATTTGAGTCTACAGTTTTTAAATAAACATCTACTTCATCTAAACAATTAAAACCTTGGCTCTTATAAAATCCATAATTACATCTATCATCTGTAAATAAGTAAAGAGAAGAGGATTTCATAGAGTGCATATATTTTAAAGAATAATTAAGAAGAGTTTTTCCAATTCCAAGGCCTCTAGCTTTTTCAGATACAATAAATAAATTAATGCAACTATCAAAAAGATTTTCTTTTCCATTTAATAATTCTGAGTAAGCTTCTTTTATTTTAATGAATTCAGCTATTTCATTTTCATCTTTAATATTTTCTATAGGAAGAGTAGTTGGATATTTTTCTTCATTTAAAGGGGTGAAAAGATGGTTATAATTAGCCTTATCTCCATCAGCTTTACACAATATAAATCCTAAAACTTTATCACCCTTAGATGCCACTTTAATAAATGAACTTTCACAAATACTTTCCTTAAGGTAAGAGCTTGTTATTACTTTTAAAAGATCTTTATTATGGATAAACTTATCAAAGTTAAAGGCATCTTTAATTAAGTTTTCAAACTCACATAAATCCTCTTTTTTTACATCTCTATATATTACATCTTTCATAAATATATCATCCTTTCCATAAATTTTATCTACAATAAGAAAGTATAAAGAGTGGAGTAACTCCAATGTCAATGCCTATTTTGAAAATATATTCATATGGATAATTTAATGAGATATAATTGAATATATAGTGAGTATAAGAGGTGGGAATATGAAGTTATCTATAGGCGAGGTAGCTAGGTTATTTAATATAAGTAAAGATACATTAAGATACTATGATAAGATAGGAATTTTGAAACCAGATGTTAATAAAGAAAATGGTTATAGATTTTATGATATAAGACATTTAGAGCAATTAGGATTAATATTAGGAATAAAATATTTAGGTATTTCATTAAGTGAAATCAAAGAGATTACAGAAAATGGGGACATAGAGGATTATTATAATTTGATGCAAAAGCAAAAAGATATAATAAAAGAGAGGATTCTAGAACTTAAACAATTAGAGGAATCCTTAGATAATAGTGGACAAGTAATAAATAGAATAATGAATTTTAAAAATCAGTATGATTTTTCTAAAGTCAATGTAGAAAATTTAGATTTAAAACTCTATGAAGTGAAGGTAAGAAGTGCTTTAGACTTAGAGAATGAATCTAAAGTAGAGAAAAAATTAATAGAATTAAAAGATGAAGCATATTTTTATTTCTATGAAATAAAGGATAATAAACACATTATAGAAGAAGAAAACTTACTTTTTATAAAATCTAATGAGAATATAGAAAATTTTTTAGTAAAATCAAAGAACAAAGATAAAATTACCTTTAAAAGCATACAGGGAAAGTTTGCTTTAGTAGATTTTTATGGAACTGTGGAAGAAATTCATAATTATATACTTAGCATGAATAAATATTTTAGAGTGGATAAAGATAATTATGCCTTTATAGAATATGAATTTTACTTGCCTAAAAAAAGAGAGGAAGTAAAGTACTTTGTAAGAATAAACTTAAGTTTATAGGATAGGTGAATTATTGGCTATTTCAAAATAACTTTTGATATATGACATTATTTAGAGTGAAAAATAATAGTTGAAGAAAAGGATAAAAATATAACTGGAAATAAAATTCCAGTTATATAAGCAATATAGGGTATTAAATTCATATTACCTTATTTTCAACTAATCTAAATTAAATCATCTAATCCATTAACTGTAGTTTGTTCATCCTCATTAATAGGAATAACTATGCATTTTTGACCATCAATTATTTGAGATTTTATTTCAGGTATTTTTTCAGGTTTTACTTGAAGTACAATATCATATTCACTATTAATAGTAGTATTATCTTCAGATTCTTCTAAATTACTTTCTAAGATTTCTTCTGAGTTACTTTCTAAAGTTTCATCAGAAACTAAATCATCATTTTCTGTAATAGAATCTTCTTCCTTGTCCATGGCAGCTTCTTTTTTCACTTCTTCAAGTCTAGTTTTTAGTATTGCCACTTGCTTTTCAAGATGTTCTTCTTTTTTTCTCTGTTCATTTGCTTTTAGAGTTTTGTTATCAATTAAGTTTTCAGCTAAAGGAAGATCTTCTCCAAAGCTTTCCACATAAGATTTTTCAATCTGGTTAGTAATATCTTCAGGAATTCCACTTTCTATTAATATATTTTGAACATCTTTATCTGTTAAAGCTATAGGTTCACAGTCAGGAGTATCTTCGTACATAGAGTTATGTTCTTCTATCATATTATTTAAATTTTCTTGTACTTCCATAAATACTTTTTCTGCTTTTTCTTCATCTAAGAAAGAATCCTTAATAATTGATTGGAAGGTTTGTTTTTGAATAGTAGCAGTTTGTTTTGAAGTACAACCTAATACATTCTCCATTAATTCTGGATGAGTATCCTTAGCATTTTTAGTATAATACATAACAGAATTCACATCTGAGCTACGATCTATAAAAGCAGGGAATACAAATCCATTGGCAGGGGCTTCAACTACCCAGTCTCTAATACGTGCTTTTATTTGATTTTCTTCTTCAAAATATCTAAGACCAGGACCAGAAAGAGAAACTGGACATACTGCACATAAAATATATTCATATACTTCTTCAGATTCATCTACCTTAAGGTTATCCTTAGTTTTAGTGATAACATCATAAGCATCATGGAAAAGAAGTATTAAAAAGTTACCTGTGTAATCATAATTATCTATTACTAATTTATAAAAATCATTAAGAAGTTCATCATCCTTTAATTGACTATTTTTTAATTGCATAAGGGAAACTTGTCTTTCGTTCACAAGATAATCATTTAGTGGAAAGTTAAGTTCTAAAATATTGTTTCCAATAGTTCCAGACATTACTTTTTTAGCAATTTCTAAATACTTAAAGTATTCATCTTCATCTAAGTTAAGAAAAGTTTCCCTAAAGTTTAAAATAATATTTTTTTCTCCATTGACATAGCATCCACACATTTTAGTAAAGGTGCAATGGTCTTTTTTAAGACGTTTTTTTAATTCAAGTATATCTTTTTTTCGCATATATAAACTGCTACTCAAAATATGGTCAAGCATATCCATATTGAGAAAATTCCTTCTTCATAGAACCTCGCTTTGCCTAAGCTACTATGATTTTGTATGGTTCTCCAAAGGCTTAAATTCCGAAGTTAGCCCTCCGTACATATATAAGTGCTTTTGATTTTAAGCTATCTTATATTCTTTTGCATTTTTAAGATTAATACTTGCGTTTAAATCTCTATCAATAGCTAATCCACAATCACATTTATAAATTCTATCTGATAGTTTTAAATCTTTCTTAACCTTTCCACAATTACTACAAGTCTTTGATGATGGATAAAATCTATCAACTATTCTAAGTTCCACATCATTTTGCTTACACTTAGACATTAGTTTAGTTTTAAATTCAAAGAACTTCTGACTTGCAATAGCTTTAGATAAATGCTTATTCTTCATCATTCCTTTAACATTTAAATCTTCAATTGTTATATAGCTTGGTTTTTGCTTTATAATCGAAGATACTATTTTATTTATATAATCAGTTCGTATATTTGTTAATCTCTGATGAAGTTTTTGTACTTTGACTATTTGTTTTTGAATATTTTGACGAGTAACATTTCCTCCTTTTTCTTTTTTATTTCTTATTTTTAAACTTTCATATTTCCTTGAAAGTTTTCTTTGCTCTCTTTTTAATTTCTTTTCTACTTTTTTAATAGTAGATGTTTTATTTATATTTTTAAATTTATTACCATTTGAACATATTGCAAAATCTTTTATACCTAAATCAATCCCTATCCCTTCATTATTATGATTAAATATTTTTATACCTATATTACTATTAGATATTTTTATATCTGTTTCTTCAACCAAAATAGATACATAATATCTATCAGCTTTTTGACTTACTGTACCACTTTTAACTATTGAATTAGTTGGTATATATCCAAATTCTTTTAGTCTAACCCATCCTAAAGTTGGTATTTTGACTCTATGTCTTTCAATAGTCCAATCAGTCTTATTATTCTTAGGAAAATAAGCTTTTACATCTTGATTTTTCTTTTTCTTAAATCTTGGAAAGCCTTTAGCTTTTTTAAAGAAATCTCTAAAAGATTTATCTCCATTCATAATAGCTTGTTTAGTAGCTTTTGAAGATACTTCTTTAATCCACTTCATTTCTTGATTATTAGGAATATATTCATTATTTAACCATTTTGAAAAATCCATTCCACTAACAAACTTTCCTTCTTTCTCGTAAATTTCTTTATTACGAGCAATATAAAAGTTATAGATAAATCTTGATACACCAATAGTTTGGTGTATTTTAGACTTTTGTTCATCAGTAGGATTAATCTCCATCTTGTAAGCCCTTTTCAACTTCTTCATCCTCTCTAACCTTTTTCTTAAAGCTTTAATAACTTCATCTAATATTATTCCTTTATCATTATAATATTATCTAAGAAATTAAATTTAATTTTTCAAATCACCTTTTGGGTCAGAAGTTGAAACTCGTATATAAATAATAATTCTGAAAACTCTTTTGGTCTATAGTGTTTACTAATATAATCCTATACTCTTGTCACTATATTGTACAATATTAGAATATATTTGATTACATTTTTAGTAACTAAAGAGCATCTCCTCAATCTAAACTAATTAATATATTTTCATTATTAAGTATAGTATTTTTTATACATTAATTAAAGATTTTATTAAATGAATTCAGTGTAGATTACACAATATTAGATAAATATAAAATGGCAAAAAACTTTTTATTAATAATTATTTTTAAAAAACAATTGCATTAAAGTAAATAGTGTGTTACTATAAGAGAGTAGCAAAAATGCTAACAAAAAAAGTTTCATTTAGGTAAATAGTTTCTCGTAAATTAGAGATTATTATATCGATTTAGAATCTTTAATTTCAGGAGGAATATTTATGACAGATAAAATAATGACATGTAGAGATTGCGGAAGTGAATTCGTATTTTCAGTAGGAGAGCAAGAATTCTACAAAGAAAAAGGATTCGATAACGAGCCAACAAGATGTATGTCTTGTAGAAGAGCTAAGAAACAACAACAAAATAGAAGATAATTTTGAAGTGTTATAGGCTGTAGTTTTAAACTACAGCCTTTTTTATATTTTAATAAGTTAAGCTTCATTAACAATACACTTATCATTATTTAATTGATTTTTAAATACATTTCTAAAAACAAATCTTACAAAAGGTTGTATTAAAAATAATTGTGTAAAAAATGCAAATGGGAAATTAATTACAATGTTTTGTAGCCAATTCGCAATAAGTTCTGAATTAAATCCTTTAAAAAGTAAAGCTGAAACAAAGGACATCATAGGGCACATTAAGCAAATTGTTGAACATGTGATTGCTATATTTACTATATAAGGTTTGTCCTCCTTAGGATTTACAATGCTAAAAGCTAATTTAAATGCAAGTGGACCTGCAATAAAAATATCAAGTAAAAATGCAAATAAAAATTCAATTGGGACTATATTTATAGAGTCTATAAACACTTGATTACACATACCCCCCATCTCTATAGCAAGATTATAAAATACGAATAAGTGAACAGTTATTAGCACTGTTAAAAAAGCGAAAAATAACTGTTGAAATTTTGTCTTTGGCATATAATACCTTCCTCCATTTTCTAAAAATAACTATTTTTGTATTGTTGAACGACAAAAAAACACATGTATGCCTTTGTACCGTAATCAGATTTACGTGCAAAGCACTACATGTGTCGTTTCATTAAGGATTATACTACATATTTTCTTTAAAAGTCAATTTAAAATTAAATTTTTTGATTTATCTAGCATTTAATTAGGAAATATAAATCAATATTTTAGAAACTTAATTCTATTTGATTAATAGAAAAATTTTGCAATAATATAAACGAAGATTAAGAAATCGATTTCTTTTTTAAAGGTTTAATTAAACGGGTATTTATAAGATTTTATTATTTAAATATAGAGGTGATGGTTTGGATACATTAATAAATAAAAAAGTAGAAAAAAGTGATGATGTTTCTATAAAAACTTTAATTACTTATAGTATGGGAAGTTTAGGAAATAATATGATATACGCATTGATTAGTTCCTACCTTTTAATCTTTTTAACAGATAGTTTTAAAGTAGGGGCAGCTGCCATAGGAACCTTATTTTTGGTGGCAAGAATTATAGATGCAATAACAGACCCTATAATGGGGGTTATAGTTGATAATACTAATACTAAAATCGGAAAGAGTAGACCCTATTTATTTATCGTTCCTATTTTCATGGGAATAGCAACAATAATGTGCTTTTCAGCACCAGATTTAAGTTATAGTGGTAAAATAATATGGATATACATAGCATATATTTTCTGGGGAATATCCTTTACTGCAATGGATATACCATATTGGTCATTATCTGCCAATATTACAAGATCTTCATCAGGAAAAACTAAGATTGTTACATCAGCAAGAACAGTAGCCTATGTAGGTAATTTTATAATTTTAACTTCAACAATTCCGCTTGTATCAATAATTGGAAACTGGCAAACTGTGGCCATAATATATGTTTGCTTTGCTACTATATTTACTTGGGTTACAGCCTTTGGAATTAGAGAAATTAAGGATAATGTGGCAAAGAAAAAGGAAAAGCAAGGGTTTAAACAATTTATAAATCTATTAAAGACAAATAAGCCTTTAAGAATAGTTTTATTATCAATGTTAGTTTTAGAATTAAGTGGATCAATAAAAAATACAATATCTATATATTATGTAAAGTATAATTTTAATGCGGAAATGATGATTCCAGTAGTTAGTTCAGTTGGTATGGGAGCTAGTATATTAGGTGGAATAATGTCACCATTTTTAACAAAAAAATTAGGAAAAAGAAATACAGCTCTTTTAGGATTATTAGCTGGTGCTGCAGGATCATTTTTAGTATTTTTATTATCCTATTCTTCATTACCTTTAATGATAGTTATAAACTTCATAAGTGGAATTTTTGATGGAGCAGGTTATATTACCTTAACATCAATGGTTGCAGATTGTGTTGAGTATGGTGAATGGAAAACTGGAAAGAGATCAGAAGGAATGATCTTCTCTTTAAATATATTTAAAAGTAAGATTGCCAGTGCTATTGGGGGATCCTTATGTGGATATATCTTAGCGTATATTGGTTATACAGCAAATGAAAGTCAATCTACTTTTACATTAAACGGAATTCATTTAATACAGACTTTAGTTCCATGTGCAATTGTAATAATAAGCTTTATGCTACTAAGAAGATATAATTTATCTGAGGCAGAATATGAAGCTATAGTTGATGACTTGAAAAATGGTGTTACAAGAATAGGTTAACATTAACAAGAATAGGTTAACATTAATATGAAAAGTATAAGAGCTAATTTAGATATTAATTCTAAATTAAGTGAATTTAATATATTAATTATATTAAAAGTCTAATTGAGACTTTAGAAAATAAATTTCGTATAATTTTAATTCTTATAAAAGATTTAAAAAGTATAACAGAGGCGTAAATTAAAACCTCTGTTATACTTTTTATTTTTGAAATTTTTTTGTTTTAAAGCTGTATTTTAAATTTATATGCTTGATTTATTTACTTGATTATTTCTGTAATTTAGTGGGGACATTGAAAAATGTTTTGAAAAAGTTTTTGAAAATAACAGGGAGTCACTATAACCTACACTACTTGCAACTTCTCCTATAGGAAGTTTAGTGCCTTTTAATAAAAGAGTGGCTTTGTACATTCTAAGGTTTATTAAATATCTTTGAGGAGAAATTCCAAGGTTTTTTATGAACATTTTATATAAATAACTTCTGCTTAAGTTTACATAATCAGCAATTTCTTGAACAGTTATGCTATGCATATAATTAGAATTAATGAAATTAAGGGCATCTTGAATATATGTGTGTAATTCCTTATCTTTGTATTCAAAAGGTTTTGGGAATTCTTCTATAAGTGCGTACAATAATGAGTAAAGTTCCTTTAGTAATAGTATGTCATCAGATTTTGAAGGATTATAAGTTTTTGATATTTCGCACATATTTAATATTATTTGTGGAATTTTTGAGTTTTCTTCACAATTAGCAACACAAGAGTTAGTAATAGAAGTTCTATTTAAATATTCATTAGCATTTGAACCACTAAAGCCTATCCAGTAGTATTCCCAAGGATCATCAATAGAAGCCACATACTCAACTTGCATACCTTTTAGTAGTATAAAGATATCACCTTGTTTTAAGTTAAATACCTTACCATTAAATTTAAAAGTCCCATATCCCTTAGTTACGTAATGAATAACAGCATTTTTCAATACTTCATAGTTATATCCTAATCCTGGTATACCTTGTTCTATACCACATTCATCTACATTCATTTCAAAGTTTTCTTTAACATACTTTTTCCACAATATTTGCATTTCTACCTCCTAACCTATAAAATTAATTAATTTTATAGTAGTCTTATATTAAACATTTACATGAGAGCTTTGCAAAGCAGTTTATCAACATAAAAGCTTTTTATTTTAAAATAAATTCTTCTAAATATAAGAATATTTTAAAGAAATATCTTTATATATTAGTTATTAAAATTTATAAGATTATAAGAAACATTATAACATATTTTAGAACTTTTTAACTATTCTAAAAGATAAATTTACATATTAACATTTAATTATGGGTAAAAACTATTTTGAAAAATGATTTATATGGAATTATGTTTCTTAAATATATAATCATGTTTCATGAATACATAATTATTTTAAATGTATTGGGAGGGTAAAATGATATTAAAAAATGAATACCATGAAGATATTTCTAAACTGCATGTAAATATGATGCCAAGAAGAAGTTATTATGTTCCTTTTGTGGATACTGATGAAGCTTTAAATATTAAAGATAGAAGTAAGCAACTTAACTTCTTTTCACTTAATGGTAAATGGGAATTTAATTACTTTGATAGCTTACAAAAAGTGAAAGAGTTTGATAATATAAATCAAATTAATTTTTCAGATAATATTGATGTGCCATCTCTTTGGCAATTAAAGGGATATGATTATAATCAATATACTAATGTAAAATATCCAATTCCTTTTGATCCACCTTTTGTTCCTACAAACAATCCATGTGGAATTTATAAGAGAGATTTTGAAATTGAAATACTTCCTGAAAATTATGATTATAATATAAACTTTGAAGGCGTTGATTCCTGCCTTTATTTTTGGATAAATGATAACTTTGTTGGGTATAGCCAAATATCTCATAGCATATCTGAGTTTGATATTACAGAATTTTTAGTAAAGGGTAAAAATACAATTACAGTCTTAGTTTTAAAATGGTGTGATGGAACTTATTTTGAAGATCAAGACAAGTTTAGAATGTCTGGAATTTTTAGAGATGTATATATATTAAGAAGAGCAAAGGAAAGAATAGTTGACTATAAAATAACTCAAAGTATAGATTTTTCAGCTAAAGAAGGAAATTTAGACCTTGGAATTTTATCTAATATAGGAAATCCAAAAGGAAAATATTATTTGTTAAATCCTAATAATCACATGATAGCATCTGGAAATATAGATAATAATAAAGTCCAAATCAATATTAAAGATGTAGAACTTTGGAGTGCTGAAATACCTAATTTATATACCTTATTAATTGAAACAGAGCATGAGGTTATAAAAGAAAGAATAGGTATGAGAGAAATTAAAATAGAGAATTCTATTTTAAAAATTAATAATAAAAAAATAAAGTTAAGAGGAGTTAATCATCATGATAGTAATCCAACTAAGGGATATGTTATGACATATGATGATATGATTCTAGATTTAAAAATAATGAAAGAGTGTAATGTTAACTCTATAAGAACAGCTCATTATCCTAAATCTCCAATTTTTTATGAGTTATGCGATGAATATGGTTTTTATGTTATGAGTGAGGCAGATATTGAAATTCATGGGGTTGTTGAACTATATGGATTAGGATATTTAGATAATTATAATATGATAGCTGATGATAAAGTTTATGAAAAGGTTATTATTGATAGAGTTGATTCATCTATAGTTCCTTTTAAGAATAAATCTTGTATTTTCATGTGGTCTCTTGGAAATGAGTCAGGATTTGGATGTAACTTTGAAAGAGGATTAGAATATGCTAGAAAATTAGATCCTACACGTCCACTTCATTATGAAGGTGCTCATTATGCTAGCAAAGAAAGAGAAAATGACTTTACAAATATTGATGTTATTAGTCGTATGTATATAAGTATAGAGGAAATCAAAGATTATTTTGAAAAAGGAATAGACAAGCCATTAATATTATGTGAGTATGCACATGCTATGGGAAATGGACCAGGTGGATTACAAGACTATGATGAAATGATACAAAAGTATGATCAGTTTGCAGGGGCATATGTTTGGGAATGGTGTGACCATGCAATACTTATTAAGGAAGACGTTAATGGTAAAAAAGCATATGGATATGGAGGAGATTTTGAGGAGGAAAATCATGATGGAAACTTCTGTGTAGATGGTTTAGTTTACCCAGATAGAACTCCTCATACTGGATTATTAGAATATAAAAATATCAATAGACCTATAAGAGCCATAGAATTTGATGAAATTAAGAAAAGAGTTAAGCTTAAAAATATGCTTGATTTTAGGAATGCTGGTGAATTCTTAGATGTTACTTATAAGGTGTTTCTAGATGGAGAAATAATTTTCGGAGATGATATAGATTTAGAAAGCTTAAAAGCAAAAGAAGAAAAATGGTATGATTTAAGCATATCAGAATTGCCAAAGGGAATTATAACTATATTATTTCAGTATAAAGTGAAAAATCATAATTATCTTTATGAAAAAGGTGAAGTTCTAGGCTTTGACAATTTTATCATAAAAAATGGGGTAGATAATATCTCATCTGTTGATAAAATCATAAAAAGTACTATTAATGAACAAAAATTTTATGTAGAAGAAACAGTTAATAAGATTAAAGTTATAAATAATGAGTTTATTTATAATTATAATAAAAATACAGGTTCCTTTGATTTTATTCAGGCATTAGGAGAAACATTTATAGATGATCCAATGAAATTTATTATTTGGAGAGCACCTACAGATAATGATAGAAAGATTAAAAATCTGTGGATTGAAGCTGGCTTTAATCAAATTACTACAAGAGTGTATAATAGTAAAATTAAGGAGTTTTCAAATAGGGTGGAGATAACTAGCGATTTAAGCTTGATACCACCATATAGAGAAAGAGTCCTTGATCTTAAGGTAACATGGAGTATCTATTCAGAGGGGTTAATTAAATGCCATGTTAAAGGGGATAAAAATATGAAAACACCTTATTTACCAAGGTTTGGTGTAGAGCTTAAGCTGAATAAATCCTATGAAGAGGTAAGTTACTTTGGATTTGGACCATATGAAAATTACGTAGATAAAAATTCATCTTGTTATTTAGGAAGGTTTAATTCTAAGGTTTCTGAAATGCATGAAGACTATATAAGACCTCAAGAAAATGGAAGTCATCATTATTGTAGAGAAGTAGCTATTAATAATGAAAAAGGAAAGGTTTTTGTTTTATCAGAAAATGATTTTGCCTTTAATGTTTCACACTTTTCTTTAAATCAATTAACTAATGCAAATCATAATTTTGAGCTTTATGAAGAGGAGGCAACTTATTTAATTGTAGATTATAAACAAAGTGGTATAGGATCAAATAGTTGTGGCCCTGATTTAGATGAAGAATATAGACTAAATGAAAAAGAATTTTCTTATGATTTTTACTTAAAATTTGTAAAAGATAATATATAGGATAATTAAATATAATGTTTTAAATTAATTGCTATCTTTATAGTGCTTGAAAACACTATATAAGATAGCATTTTTTATTTTAGTCTTAATACCAAATTTAAATTTATTTTCGTATATAGGTCTAATTAATAACTAGATTTTAAAATTACATAGGAACTCCAAATTTGTTAGCTGAATTATTAAATTTGAATATGGTTGTCAGTTTATTTTTAGTAATTGTTTATGTGAAAAGTTTTATCTTATTTTTAAATCATATCACATTAACACATAGGACAATTTCAGAATAAGTTATTAATTTATATTATGTGTGAATTTAATTTTAAAGGATATTCTCCTTTAAAATTTTTGTGGGATTTTAAATATATTTATGTAAATATGCAAAATATATCTTATATATTATAAAAATAAATGAGGTGAACTTATGAAATCTGTATGGAGTGAAAGTTGTAAATTTAGAAAGAGAGAAGCTTTAAATAAAGATATAAAAACTGATGTTTTAGTTATTGGAGCTGGAATAGCAGGGATATTGACAGCATATATGTTAAAGCAAAAGGGGAGAGAGGTAGTTTTAATTGATGCAGCTGAAATAGCAAGTGGTAATACAAAAAATACCACAGCAAAGATTACATCTCAACATGATTTAATCTATAGTAAACTAATATCAGAGTTTGGAGAAGAAAAGGCTAGACAGTATGCAAAAGCAAATGAGCTTGCAATAAAAAAATATAAAGAAATCATTGAATATAAGAGAATAGAATGTGATTTTGAAGAAAAACCAGCATATGTTTATTCTTTAAATGAAGTAGATGTTCTTAAAGAAGAGGTGGAAGCTGCTAAAAACCTTGGAATTGATGCCGAATTTGTTCAGGAGGTAAATTTACCTTTTAAGATTAAAGGAGCTGTTAAATTTAATAATCAAGCACAATTTAATCCACTTAAATTTTTAAGAGGTATCTCAAATGAATTAGTTATTTATGAAAATACTAGAGCTTTAGAAATAAAAGAAAATCTAGTAGTTACAAGTGGAGGAAACATAACTGCGAATAATATAGTAGTAGCCACTCATTATCCAATAATGAATGCTCCTGGATATTATTTTATGAAAATGCATCAAGAAAGATCCTATGTTTTAGCCTTGGAAAATACAAGTGAAATTGATGGAATGTATATAGACCTTAATAAAGAGGGCTATTCTTTCAGAACTTATAATAATTTATTATTACTTGGAGGAATAAGTCATAGAACAGGAGAGAATGAAGAGGGGGGAAGTTATGATGAATTAAGAAAAGTTGCTAAAAGGTTATATCCAAAGGCAAAGGAAAAATATTATTGGTCAGCTCAAGATTGCATGACTATAGATGGAATACCTTACATAGGAAGATATTCTAGTGAAACTCCCAATATATATGTTGCTACAGGTTTTAATAAATGGGGAATGACAAGTTCTATGGTTTCAGCCATGATAATATCAGATATGATATTAGAAAAAGAGAATGATTTTTCAGAAATATTTTCTCCAAGAAGATTTGATTTATCTTTATCAATAAACAATATTGCTAATGATTTAATTGAAACAGCTAAGAATTTTATTGCTCAAAAAGTATATATTCCAAGTAGCGAAATAGAGCATATTAAAAATGGGCATGGTGGAATTATTGAATATAATGGTGAGAAGGTTGGGGTTTATAAAAATAAAGAGGGAAAAGAGTTTTTTGTATCAACAAAATGTACCCATTTAGGATGCCAACTTAGTTGGAATGCAGATGAATTAACATGGGATTGTCCTTGTCATGGGTCAAGATTTGATTATAAGGGAAGATTAATAGGAAGTCCAGCTACTAAAGACCTTGTAGGTGATTAATAATATTATGAATGTAAATAATAATACTAATCAAGAAGGTACTACTTCAAGGGCTAGATAAGTGAAGGATAGTTTTTAATTGGTTAATATTTAACTAATTGAAACCTATTATGATAATAGAAAAAGATTTAGCTAAAGAACTCAATAGCATTTTTTTTAAATAGAATAAAAACTGTAAAAGAGCTGTATCAAAATATAAAAATAAAACTTACAAATATGATAAATAGAATTTCTAGCTAAGATTTATGAACATATGTAAATTAATATAATTATTATATGAAGCTAGTAATTTTAAAAATATATTTGTAAGTTTTATTGTTAAGTTTTAAAAAATAATATTTAAAATTTTAGTATTAAACAGCAAATTTCATAGAAACTAATAAGACTATTACAGCTGTTGTAAATATAGGAATAAGGACAGAGGTTACAAACATATCCTTATAGGCTTCTTTATGAGTTAAACTACAAATGGCTAAAGTAGTAATAACTGCTCCATTATGAGGAAGAGTATCTAACCCTCCAGAAGATAGAGAAGCTATTCTATGAAGGATTTCTGGTGAAATATTCATAGCCTGACTCATTTGTAAGTATGTTGGAGCAAGAGCATCTAAAGATATTCCAAGTCCTCCAGAGGCTGAGGCTGTAAGTCCACATATTAAGTTAACTGATAAAGCTTCAGAGATTATTGGGTTTGATGAAACGCCAAATATAACTGATTGTATAAGAGTGAACACAGCTAGTGACTTTATTACACTTCCATATCCAACTATGGCACTAGAATTTAATAGTGGTTTAAATGAGTTAGTAACTCCTTTATCTAATACTGATTTTAAGTTTTTTATTTTTTTAAAGTTAGTTATTATTAAAAATAAGTCTGCTAAAACTATAGCAATTATTACACTCCAAGTTCCAGAAACATTACTTAAAGTTGTATTAAATTCTTTAAGGTAACTTCCATCTATATTTTCATAGTAAACTTTTGAAAAGAATAAGTTAACTATAAAAATTATTATTATAGGAATTATTGCTTTAAATATACTAGGTAAGTTTTCATAGTTTTCATTAACCATTGAATCGTTATGATTTCCATATCCCTCACCCTTAGTTTTAGCTGATTTTGCACGGCGTGTAAGCCATATCATACCAAGAGTTAGCATCATAATACTTGCTAATAATCCTATAAGTGGTGCTGCAAAAGTATCTGTACCAAAATATTTCATTGGTATAACATTTTGAATTTCTGGTGAACCTGGCAGAGCAGTCATTGTAAAAGTAAATGCTCCAAGAGCAATTGTTCCAGGTATAAGTCTTTTAGGAATATCAGCTTCTCTAAATAATGTAGAGGCAATTGGATAAAGAATAAATGCCACTACAAATAAGGAAACACCACCGTAAGTAAGTAATGCTCCAGAAAGAACTACGGCTAATATTGATTTTTCTTTTCCAAGTTTTTTAGTTATAAAGTGAGCTATAGATTTAGCATAACCTACCTCTTCCATTAACTTTGCAAAAATTGCTCCTGTCATAAAAAGAGGGAAATAATTTTTTATAAAACTTGCAAAGCCAGACATATATATTTCAGTATAACTAGCCATTAAATGTGCATTTAATCCAGTAGTAAGAAGTATAGTTACCAATGCTACAATGGGAGCTGTTATTATTGTTGAGTACCCTTTATAAGCAAGATACATTATAAGTATTAAGGATAGTATTAAACCTAAGATATTTGTCATTATGATTAAATAGCTGCATCTAAAAAATAAATTATTATAAAACTAATGAACATATTAAGATAATTACTAGATTTTGCTAAGAATTTAAATTCTAAAGCTCATCTAGATATTCTCTTCATACTATTTTTGCGTTTTATTTTTATATTTCTATACAGCTCTATCTCCTTTCTTTAGTTAAATTCATTTATTATTTTTTCTTTTTTATATTTATAAATTCATAAAATTAAATTAATAATTTTGATTTGATAAAATATTATATCATATAATAATTTATATTAAATAAAATTAAGAGGTGAATAATGGCAAATAGCTTCTTTGTTAATCGTTTACTGAGCTGTGTTATAATATTATTGTATAAAAGTTATTTATAAATAACTTAGTTGTAAAAAAATTATAATTATTAAAAAGGGTTTTGGAGTATGGCATATTTTAAATATAAGAATCAATCTTGTTATTATGAAGAAATAGGAGAAGGAAAACCATTATTATTTTTGCATGGTAATACGGCTTCTTCAAAGATGTTTTCTCTTATTGTTGATAAGTATTCATCAGATTATAAGGTGATTTTATTAGACTTTTTAGGACATGGAAAATCAGATAGACTTGATAAATTTCCAATAGATTTTTGGTATGATCAAGGAGATCAAGTTATTGAATTTTTAAGACAAAAGAAATATAAAGATGTTTATATAATAGGGAGTAGTGGGGGAGCATTGGCAGCAATTAATGCCGCTTTAGAGGCACCAGATCTAGTTGATAAATTGATTACTGATAGCTTTGAAGGAGAAGTACCTTTAAAAGCATATACTGAAAACATAGTCAAAGAAAGAGAATTTTCTAAAAAGGATGAAAATGCTAGAGGGTTTTATGAATACATGAATGGAGATGATTGGGAAAGCATAGTGGATAAAGATACTGAAGTTACTTTAGAGCATGAAAAGAAAATAGGTAAGTTTTTTCATAAACCTTTAAATGAATTAAAAGTTGAAATACTTATGACTGGAAGTCGAGAAGATGATATTTTAAGCTTAAATAATAAAGACTTTTTTGAGAATACATATAAAAATCTCATTAAAAAGATAGGACATGGTCAATATTATATTTTTGAAAAAGGTGGACATCCTGCAATGTTTTCAAATTATGAGAAGTTCATCAAAATAAGCAAAGAATTTTTTTATAATAAAGTAAATATTAAATAAATTAATATATATTTAGTAGAAAAATAAATATTGACAAATTGAAATTATTCTAATAAAATATACAAAAAAGTAAATTCTTTGAAAGAAAGAGTAAATATATACTTAGTATGCAAAGCGAGTAGGGTTGGTGTGAGCCTATGAGAAAGGTAATATTGAAAGACATTCTGGAGAAGCTTATCTGAAGTGTTAAGTAGGATGAGACGGTTTTCCTCCGTTAAAGGGATCTGAGATGATAATGTATTAATACATTTTTGAATTAGGATGGCACCGTGAATATATGCATTCGCTCCTATTATGGGAGTGAGTGCTTTTATTTTAATTCAATTAAACATTATTAAAAAGGGTGGTACCGCGAAATTATTTTGCCCCTTGAGTTTTTACTCAAGGGGCTATTTTTTGGAGGTAAAAATTATGAAAAGAAGTTTAATAAATGAATTAAAAAATCATTTGAATGAAAATGTATGTATTAAGGGATGGGTATATAAAATTAGGAGATTAAAATTTATAACATTTATTATTATAAGAGATAGGTCTGGATTAGTTCAGTGTATTGCTGAAAATGAAAAGCTTGATTTATCAAATTTAACTGTGGAATCTGTAGTTTCTATTGAAGGAGCATTAAAAGAGAGTAAAAATTCATTAAATTCATTTGAAATACAGGTAGAAAATATAGAGATTATAAATAAGGCAAAAGAAGAGCTAAAAATAGAAGTAAATAAAGAAACTTTAGATATAAATTTAGATACTATGCTCAATAATAGAATGTTAAGTTTAAGGCATAAAAAGATAAATGCTATTTTTAAAGTTCAAAATATAATAACAGACTCATTTAGAGAGTTTTTAAATAAAGAAGGTTTTACAGAAATTCATACTCCTAAGATTGTTAAAGAGGGAGCTGAAGGTGGAACAGAAGTTTTTGAGGTGAAATATTTTGAAAATAAAGCATATTTAGCACAAAGTCCTCAATTCTATAAGCAAATGATGGTTGGTGCAGGTTTTGAAAGAGTTTTTGAGATTGGTCATGCATATAGAGCTGAGGAGCATAATACCAATAGACACCTTAATGAATATGTAAGTATGGACTTAGAAATGGGATTTATTGAAAATGAGTTTGACATTATGAATTTAGAAGAAAATTTACTTAAATTTATATTAAACTCTTTAAGAATTAAAGGAAAAGAATATCTAGAGTTATTACAAGTTGAATTGCCTGTTATATATGAGGAAATACCTAAAATAGAATTTAATGAGGCAATAGAGATATTAAAAGAACAGTATAATAAAAATGACTTAGATGGTGACTTAGACCCAGAAGCAGAAAAACTTTTATATAAGTATGCAAAAGAAAAACTAAATAGCGATTTTCTATTTTTGACTAATTATCCAAGAAAAAAAAGACCAATGTACACAATGCCTAAAGGAGAGAAGGGAACTCATAGTTTTGATCTATTGTTTAGGGGAATAGAGATAACAACAGGTGGACAAAGAATACATGACTATGAAATGCTAGTAGAAAATATGAAATATAAGGGGCTTAACCCTAATAGTTATGAAAGTTATTTAGAGTTATTTAGATTAGGAATGCCTAAACATGGTGGATTGGCTATTGGTCTAGAAAGAATAACAGCAAGAATTTTAGGGTTAGAAAATGTTAGAGAAGCAACCTTAATAACTAGAGATAGAAAAAGGCTTGTGCCATAGGAAGAATAAAAGTATTTAAGAATATTACTTTTTAATAAAATATATTAGCTTTAAAAATTCATTATATTAAAATTAAATTTTAAGAAAAAATAAGATTTATAGTATGCGGATTAAATAATTTGCATACTTTTTTTATGAGAAATTTTATTAGAATATCTAATTGATTTATTTCAATTCAAGTTCTTTTTTTTTTTTCTTTTTAAGAAAAAAAAAGAACTTACTATAATTGAAATTAATAATATAATATGTATAAATAGTAAATATTGTTTAATATATAATGTTATTTAGAAATTTTTATTTGAGTTTAGTCAATGGGTAGTATAAAAAATGTACATTAGAATATTCCCTACAAATTCTTAATGTTATATTTTTTTAATCTATTTAAATAAAAATAAGAAAGGGTTATTAAGTATGGATAAAAGAAATTTTTTAATCAAAAAAATGATTTCATTTTTAGCTGTTTTTGCTATGTTTCTTAGCTTTGGCTCGCCATTAACAAGTAAAGTAGTAAAAGCTGCTGGACAAGCTCCTACGAATACAGATACAGCAGTAGGAACAGTTGAAAATGTAGAAGAAGGAAGTACAGTAATTGCATATCAAATTGTAAAAGGAAATTATGATGGTAGTGGTTTTACTGGTTATACAGTAGCAAATGATGAAGTGAAAATTACCAATCCTATAAAACCGACTAGTAATGAAATTATTGAGATTTCAAAGAATTCCAATCTTTTAAATACTTTAAAGAAAGTTGAAATGCAAGGTGCTGGAACAACATATACAGCTAATTTAGAAGCTGGTTATTGGTTAGTATTAGTTACTCCTAAAAATGGAGCTAAAACTCTTTATAATCCAATGTTATTAGGTATATATTATAATGATAAAAATAATGGTGGAAATAGTACTTTGGTTCAAGGTATAGTTGATGCAAATACTAATTGGGAATTAAATGGTGAAACAGCATATGCTAAGAAATCAACACCTGAAATTCATAAAGAAATTTTAGATTCACGTGGTAATAGCAAAGGAGCAGATCAAGCATTTGGTCAATCTTTTGAATTTAAAATAACTTCTGATATTCCAAAATATTCAGCTGAATATACTGATGTAAAATATATTATTACAGATACATTAAGCAAAGGATTAGATTACAATGAGGGTTCTATAAAAGTTCAGAATGAACAAAGACAAGATATTGAAACTAATAATTATAAATTTGAAAAATTAAGTAATCAAGAATTAAAATTGACTTTTAATTCTGAGTATGTTCTTAAACATCCAGGAGAAAAAGTAGTTGTTACATATAGTGCAAAGTTAAATGAGAATGCAACATATAACTTTGATCCAAACACAAACGATGTTACTTTAGAATATACTAATAATCCTAATAATGTAGACGATGGTACTAAGATAAATGATCGTACTTATCAATATACATTTGGTATAGATGCTAACTTATTTGGAAACCGTCAAGATAAAAAGAAAACTACAAGTGAAGTTATAAAAACTGCTGAAAATGGTAAAGTTACAAATATAAAAAGAGAAGAACAAGAAGAGCTTGGTAATAAAGTTGAAGGACCTTTACAAGGTGCTGAATTTAAATTAACTCCTAAAAATGGAACTCCAGGAGAAGTGCTTACTGCAACTTCAGATGAGAATGGTAGACTTAAATTTACAGGGTTAGCTACTGGTGAGTATGAGTTAGTAGAAACTAAAGCACCAGAAGGATATGCTTTAAATAATTCACCTCAAAAAGTAAAGATTTCTGCTGAGTATAATGAAAATGGTACTTTAAAGAGTTACAGTATAACAATTAATGATCAAAATACATCTACATATACAGCTACTTATGATGGAAAAGGAAATATAGAAAAAGTTGAAGATGTTACAAATACTTCAATAATCAAAAATACAAAATTAAGTCAATTACCATCTACAGGTGGAATGGGTACATATATATTCACTTTTGTAGGGGTTACTTTAATGGCTGGTGCTATAGGAAGCCACTTCTTATTTGGTAAGAAAAAATCAAGAGTATAGAGTTACATGGAGTAATTAATATTACTTAGGTAATTAAATAAATTCGTACTAGGTAATTCTAGTACGAATTTTTTCTATAGGAGGAAATATTGAAAGGCGTTAAGAAGATTTATATTGTTTTAATATTTATACTTGGATTAAGCATAGCTTTTTATCCATTGATAAGTGATCAATTGAATAAATATAGGGCTAATAAATTAATTGCTAATTATGATAATGTTGTTAAAGAAATAAAACCTGATGAAATTAAAAAGAAAATAGATGATGCTAGAAAGTACAATGAAACATTAATTGGTGGGGTTGTACCAGATGCTTTTTCCGTTAGAAATGGTGTTAAAGATAAGGAGTATGAATCATTACTAAATATAAATAATGATGGAATAATTGGAAGTGTTGAAATCCCATCAATTGATGTTAACATACCAATTTATCATTATACTACAGATGAAGTATTGGCTAAGGGGGCTGGTCATCTTTTTGGTAGTTCGTTACCTGTAGGTGGAGAGAGCTCACATACTGTTATTTCAGCTCATAGGGGATTGCCAAGCGCTAAGTTATTTACTGATTTAGATCAACTTAAAGATGGAGATTTATTCTATTTTCATGTATGTGGTGAAACTTTTGCATATAAAGTAGATCAAATATTAGTTGTTGAACCAGAGCAAACTTCTGAATTAGCAATTAAAGAAGGTAAAGACTTGGCTACTTTATTTACATGTACACCGTACTCAATTAACTCACATAGATTATTAGTTCGTGGTCATAGAGTTCCATACGATAAAAAAGAAGAACTTCAAGAGAAAGAAAAAGTAAAAAATGTACAACCGTATTTCTTAATAGTAGAAATTGCATGTATTATTGGAGGAATATTATTAGCTTTAATTTTAGTTAAATTACTTGACTTTATTAAAAAAAGACGAAAAGAGTGATTAATTTTATGAGCAAAAAAAATAATAAATTAAGTTTAATTTTTTCATTTTTAATTTTCTTTATTGGAGCTAGTATATTTTTTTATCCAACTATTAGCGATTTGTGGAATAAACATGTAAATAATCAATTAGAAGTAAAGTATAGTGAGAAAATCTCCAAAGAAAATACTGTTGAAAAAGATAGAATTTTAAATAAAGCAATAGAGTATAATAAACAGCATTTAGTCAATATGGTTAAAGATGTATTTAGTAATAATGAATATTCAAAAGATAATTTATATTATTCATTACTTAATCCTAATAATGATGATGTCATGGGGGTTCTAGAAATACCTAAAATAAATCAAAAACTAATTATTTGGCATGGAGTAGGAAAGGAAGCTCTTGAAAATGGGTGTGGACATATTGAAGGAACTTCGCTTCCTGTTGGTGGAGAGGGAACCCATGCAGTTTTAGCATCACATAGTGGTTTTACAAATGCACGTTTATTTACTGATTTAGATAAGTTAAAAGAAGATGATTTATTTTATATTCAAGTTTTAGATAAAAAGCTTGAATATAAAGTTGATAAAATTTCAGTTGTATTACCATCAGATCTTTCTCAGCTAGCTATAGAAAAAGGAGAAGACCTTGTTACATTAGTTACATGTACACCATATGGAGTAAATAGTCATAGGTTATTGGTTAGGGGAAAACGAGTGAACCATTTTAATGATTCCAAAGAGATAAAAAATAGGGATATAGACATAAACAATTCTAATAAAAATAAGAAAACTTATAGTTATATACTCTTAATATTGGTTAGCTTAATAGTAATTATTATTGTTAAGAAGATAGTAATAAATAAATCTAAAAAAGGAAAAGAGTGATAATATTTTTACTAAGCTAAAACAATTATAAATTGAAAAATATGTTATTTAGCTTAACTTAATTTTATTCAAGGAGTGTCTTAATATTAGGTTTAACAATTTTGTCTATACTTTCATTAATAAGTGGAGTAAATATGGAGGTGAGTTAATTTATGAATAGTAAGGGTATAGGTACCAAAAAATTAACGTCAATTATAAGTTTAATAATGACAGTAATATTTTTAAGTATTTTATTGCCTACTAATTTAATAAAAGCAGAAGAAAAGTCTGATAGCATGTCTGTTGAAAAAGTATTAGATTCAGAAATGTATAATAAATTCAATAATGAAATATTAAACAATAAAAGTAGTATTAAGTACACTACTGATAATAATAAAGGTACATGGCCAGTAAATTGGGAGTATGGAAATGTAAGCAATAAAAATAAAATAAACAAAAGTGTATATGGTAAGAATCAACCATTAGAATATAATGAAGGATATTTAACAAAGAAAGCTTATACAACAGATGAAGATAATGTATTTAACATTAATCTAAAGATTCAAGGGAAGAAAAATGAAGCTTTAAAAAAAGATGTTGTTTTCCTTTTAGATAATTCAAATTCTATGCTAACAAATAATCGTGCCTTAAAGATTAAGGAAGAAATTAAAAATGTTATGGATAAGTTAAAGGCTAAAAATACACGTTATGCACTTGTTACTTATGCTTCAACAATTTTAGATGGAAGACATTATCATTTAATCGATAGATCTATAGGTAATAATCAATATACAGTTTATGACTTATATACAAGCAACCAGTGTCATCTGAATTTTACTAGTAATATTCAAGAGATTTATAATAAAATACCTTCTACTGTTCCCAATCAAAGAAATAATCCTTATGCAGGAGGAACTTTTACTCAAGAAGGACTATTGAAAGCAATAGAACTTTTAAAAAATAGTAATGCTGATGAAAAAATTATCATTCATCTTACTGATGGGTTACCCACATTTTCATTCCTTTTAAAAGAGTTTGGAGGAAATAAAAAAGCTATTTTTGACTATAACACAAACTATAATGGTATTGGTGTACGTGGATTGGGGACATCATACTTTTTTGATACTAAAACTCAAAAGCCATATATATATTCTAGAGAAGCAGTATATTCTGCTTTAAACCGTTCAAAAAATAAATATGAAGCAATATGGAATAATGGTTTTCCAACTACTTTAGAAGCAGAGAATATTAAAAATGAGAATCCGGACATTAATATTTACACTATTGGGGTAGAACTTAAAAAAGAAGTATATAAATGGACAGATGACAGACAATATTATAATGCTGAAGGAACTGTTGAACTTCCAGAAATAAGAAAATTCTTAGAATCAATTTCTTCGAGCCCTTCTGAAGCTTTTGTTAATGAAAATGTTGATGATATTGATGAGATTATTAATAAAATTATTGATAAAATAAATAAATCAATAAATAATGGTACAGTTATAGATCCTATGGGAGATATGGTTGATATTATTAAAAGTGGAGAATTTAGCGATAAGGATTATAAGTTAACTGCATCTAATAATAAGTTATTAGAAGGTGTAAAAGTAGGATATAACGAAAAAAATAGACAGATAGTTCTTACAGGACTAAATTTAGGTGAAAATGAATGGGTTGAATTAAATTATAAAGTAAGATTAAATACAAGCAACCCTGACTTTAATGGGGATTTTTGGTATCAAGCTAATAAAAGAACTGTTTTAAACCCTAATAATAAAGAACCAAATATTTTTCGTGACTTTGTAATACCTTCTGTTACTGGAAAAAGACCATCAATAGAAGTTAAATTAAAGAAGATATCTAGTGAAACATCAAAGCCATTAGCTAATTCAGAATTTGAACTTTATAATTCTATAAATGAAAAATTAGGCTCTTTTACAACAAAAGAAAATGGGGAAGTAAGTCTTGGTTATTTACAAGAAGGAGATTATAAGTTAAAAGAAATAAACCCACCAAAGGGATATATTTTGTCTAAAGATTTTATTAATTTTAAGGTTAAGAATGGAAAGGCTATACAGGATGGAAATGAAGTAGAATTTATCACTGTAAGCAATACACCTAATAGTATACGTATAAAGAAAACTGATGATTCAAAGTTAGAATCTGATGCTAAATTTTTAAGTGGAGCAAAATTTGAATTAAATAAAGTTAATGATCAAAAATTCAAACCTTTAGTAAAAGAAACTGATGATAAAGGAGAAATAGAATTTAAAGAGATTGAACCAGGTACTTATTATTTAAAAGAAGTTCTTGCTCCTAATGGATATGAACAAATTAAGGAAGACATAGGACCAATTGTAGTTGATAATACTGGTGTAGTAACAATTCCTTGGGATAAATTAAAAAGTAATGATGTAGAAAAGTGGAATAATCAAGAGATTATTCGTATAAAAAATAAAAAATTGAAATCAGCTATATACATAGATAAAGTAGATGCAATAAATCCAGAAATAAAGTTAAGTGGAGCAAAATTTTCACTTTATACTAATGATGAAAACTATAAAAATAATAAAAAGTTAGTAAGAAATGGGATAAATTATTATTTAATAAGTGAAAAGTTATCTAATGATAAAGGGAGACTTGAATGGGAGAATCTTAATTCAGGAGAAGAATATAAATATCTTATTCAGGAGACTGAGGCACCAAAGGGGTACACTGTAAGTGGAAAGGAAATATTATTCCATTTTAAAGATAATATTGCCCTTATAGATAATGAAAATGATGTAAAAGCACTTGCTAGTATAAATGGACAAGTTATTAGTATTAAAAATGCTAAAATATATAAACTTCCCTCATCTGGTGGAATTGGAGTATATCCTTTTTTACTTATAGGAACACTATGTATGGCTTTAAGTTTAATATATAGTTTTAATAGTAAGTTTTCAAATAAAAAGAAGTAAAATATTTGATTTAAAGACATTAGATTTTATTTAAAATAAACTAAAAAGAGCAAATCAAAAATTATTGATTTGCTCTTAGCATTATAAGTTATAAAAAATTACATCTCAATATAAAACAATATTTCTTATGATATAGTCTTAAACTTTTCAAAGTGGTTATACGAACTTTTTTCAAAGATAATATTTCCCAAAGGTGCTCAACTTATATATAAATTATAAAATTGTAATATAAATTTATTTAATTTCATTGAAAAATATGTAATTATTAATTTAATGTTAAATATATTTTAAACGTTACTGATGGTATAATTTTAGATAAATTTTTATATGAAAAAATTGCAAAATGATTTGTGCTTTTAAGGAAAGTTTTTAAAATAAAAAATATTATCAAAGTGATTGGGATTTTTAGTATTTTATGAAAGGATTATGTATGTTTAAAGAAGAATTATTAGAAAAGCCTAAAAGAATTAAGCTAAATATATTAAAAAAAATTTATTTAAATAATGGAAAAATATCTAAAAGCGATTTATGCAATAATTTAAATATTTCATTTCCTACTTTAAGATCATATATAAAGGAAATTGAATTCTTATTAAAAAGTAATAATTATGAAAATACTCATATAATATGTACAAAAAATTATATTTTATTAAAATCTGATAAGAATTTTGATCTTGATAAATTAACATCAATATTAATACAAGATTCCTTAAAGTTTAAACTTCTTAAATATTTATTTGAAAAGAATTCATTACCATTAAGCACTGTAAAAATTTGTAATGAATTAAATATTAGTAAATCTACTTTAAATAAAAATATTATTGAATGTAATAATATTTTAAATAATTTTGATATATGTATAAAGAATTTTAAATTTATAGGATCACCAATTCAAATTACATATTTTTTTTATTTGCTTTTTATAAATACTAGAGTAATTTCAAATGATGAAAGTCTTTTATTTAATAAATTAGTAAATTTTTTTTATGAAAAGTTTGGTATTTATTTGAATTCAAAACAAAAATATCTGTTAAATGTATGGTTATTTACTATTAATAACGGATTTTCTTTTTTTAAAAAAGATTATAAATTTATAAAATATCATAAAGAGAATCTAAAAATTTTAAATAATAATCCATTTTTCTTAGAACTTATAAAATTTTTTGAACAAATTTATCTGAACAAAAATTTAGATAAATGCTTAGCTTATGTAACAACATGTTTTTTATTAAGCTTTAATATTTTACCAACTGATTTTATTTACAAAAATTATGGATTTAAAGATAGTAAATCCTATAAAATATATAATTTAATAATTAATGAAATCAATGAATTATATGTACAACCTATAAATATAAATAATATTTTAAAACAAAATATACTAAGTATATGTTATAGGTTTTATTTTTTTAAAGGAATTTTTTATTCAAATGACTATATAACAAGAGAGTATTATTTAAATAAATTTTCAAATCACTCTAGAATAAAGTTTGTTGAAAATTTATTATTAAAACTACATAATTTGGATGGTTATAATAAGTCAAATGATGAGTTCTTTAAACTTGTAATAATTATTACTTTAAGTTATATAAATGGAAAAACTAAAAATTCAATAAATATAGGTATATTATCATATAATGAAGATTTCGTTTTAATACCTAAAATTATTAGATTAAATGATTATTTAAGAAAAAAATTTGACATAAATATAGAAATATATAATAAAAATAAAAATTATGATTTAGTAATATCAAATATAATTTCGAACTATGATAAATTATCTAATAACTATAGAAAAACATATTTTTTTACAAATTTAGATGGAGAATATGATTTAAATAATATTGTAGAAATATTAAATGAAATTGATAATAGTGTTAGATATTAAATTTGAAGGTTCCATCATTATTTATTACCTATGGATGAAAATAAAAGGTAAAACTGTAGATTAAATATTCTACAGTTTTTTTATTTAATTTTTTCAATGTGACCCCGGTCATATTTAAGATAAGCACTTTGAAATTATAATAGCATCATAAGAGAGAGGCAACAAGCCAAATAAATAATAAGAAATTTTTATTTATAGGAGGAAGTAATTAGCATAAATTTATTATGCTATTGAAATTTATATATGGAAAATAAAAAAGTAATATTAAAAAATGGACAAGCAAAGGTTATTGATTCTGAAAGAATAAACATGTTAACTGACTTTTTAAGAAGAATAAATAAAGAAGGTATAACTAAAGAATTAAAAGAAGAAGGATTAGATATTGTAAAGTCAATTGATCCCTTAGAATTATCAATTGCAGAACAAAACTTAATAGATGATGGAATGGAACCTAGTGAATTAAGACATTTATGTGATATACATATGGAAATACTTAAGGATGAACTTGAAAAGTTAAAGAGCAATATATCAAGGGGACATGTCTTAGATACTTTAGTTGAAGAGCATACAAAAATATTAGGATTATTAGAAGAACTTGAAATAGTTACTAGTAAAATAGTAAAAATGGATAAATATAATAAAGAAAATGCAGAATTTTCAAAGGCTTTAGAAATAGTACAAGGTATTTTAGATGCAGAGCTTCATCATAAAAGAGAAGAAGATGTATTATTTCCAGAGTTAGAAAAGAGAGAGATTACTGGTCCAACAAGAATAATGAGATTAGAACATGATCAATTAAGAGAGAAAAAGAGAAGATTAAAAGAATTAATAAAAGTAGTTGAATATCTTGATTTTGAAGACTTTAAAGATAATCTTCAATCTTTATCTAAAGAAATTTGTTTTGAACTTAAGGATCATATATTTAAAGAAAATTATATTTTATATCCAACAGCTTTAGAGGCTATAAAAGATGAAAAACTTTGGGAGAGTATGAGAGAAAAATGTGATGACATAGGATATTGTCCATTTACTCCAAAAGAATGTATAAAAAAATAGTTTAAGATTATATTTCGGTTGAATGTTGATTTTAGCTGGTTCTTTAGATGAAATTTAGTTTATTAAAGTATTTTTATTACTTTATTATTAAGATTAACTTAAAGTTCTATGTAAAAATCAACACTAGCAAAAATAGTTTGTTATAAATGTGTGATTAAAAATTAGGAGGAAATCACTATGGAAAAATTAATTAGAAAAGACTATAGTTTAGGAGAAGTTGTTACTGTTTACCCAGCAGTTGTTAAGAAATTTAATGATATGGAATTAGATTATTGTTGTGGTGGAAATAAGAGCTTAGAATTAGCACTTAAAGAAAAAGGTGTTGATGTTGATAAATTTGTTGAAGATTTAAATAAAGAATTCAAAGAGTTTAAATTTGAAAATTCTCAATATGTAGATTGGAGAGAAAAATCTTCAGAAGAGTTAATAAGTCATATAGTTGAAACTCATCATGGAGAGACTTTTAGATTATTAAAAGAAATAGATCCATTGATGGTTAAGGTATTTAGAGTGCATTTTTCACATGATCCAGAACTTTTAATGAAAGTTCATAGCCTTTTTGGAAAGCTAAAATGTGAATTAGAAGAACATTTACTTAAAGAAGAAAATATTTTATTCCCACTAATGATTAAGTATGATAAAGCAAAGAATGAAAAAGAAAAGAAAGAAATAGAAGAAGATATAAGAATCATAGTTAATGAACATGAAGCTGCTGGTGACATATTAAAAGAATTAGCAGAAGTAACTGATGATTATAAAGTTCCAGAGTGGGGATGCATAAGTTTTAAACTACTATATGATTATTTACACGACTTAGAAAAAGATTTATTCATACATATTCATAAAGAAAATAATATATTATTCCCAAGATATTAATAGTTATAAACATTAGTATAATTTTATAAATTTTAAGTTTAAAAGAAGCATAGAAACTATTTTATGTTTCTTTTTTTATTAAATGTTAAGTTTTATAGTAGAATATTAAATAAAGAAAAAGGATAAATAAAATAGTAAGGAGGAAGATAGAAATGGAAAAAACATGTACATGTGGACCATGTAAAGAACCTTGTGCTAAAAATATATCTATTTTTTCAACATTATCCACTGAGGAGTTGTTGAAAATAGTTAATATGACTGAACATAAAAGTTTTAAAGAAAATGATGTTTTATGTAGAGAAGGGGAAAAATCAGATAAGCTTTTCTTAATTAGAGAAGGAAGAGTAAAGATATGCAAAATAACTAAAGAGGGAAAAGAACAGATAGTTTACGTATTATCTAAAGGTGATTTCTTTGGAGAAAATAATCTTTTTACTAGTAATAATATTAGCAACTTTTCAGCTTATGCAATAACAGATGCAAAGTTATGTATTTTAAAAAAGGAGAATTTAGAAAAAATACTCATAAAAAATCCAGAGATATCATTAAAAATAATACAAGAGATGGCAGATAGAATAAATTCTGCTGAGAATTTGGCGCAAACTTTAGCTACTAGGGATGTAGAAGCAAGATTAGCCACTGTATTAATAGAATTTATGGATAAGTATGGTGAGAAGAATAAAGAAGGAATATACATAAGTTTACCTCTGAATAGAGAACAGATAGCAAATTATTGTGGTATAACAAGAGAAACTGTAAGTAGAAGACTTTCAAAATTTGATAAGTTAGGAATAATAAAGTTACAGGGGAATAAGGGTCTTATTGTTAAGGACAAAGAAGCTTTATTTAGCTTAGCTGAATAGTTAAAAGGGTATTATATATTAGTAAGTTGAAAATATTTTAACAAGGCTATATTTTTAAGTCTGATTTGATTTTAGACTTCACTTAATGATTTAGTTATTAATAAGTGGTTTATAGCTTTAATCAAATTTACTTTAAAATATAGCCTTTAAATAGATAATAATCTTTATAAAACTTTTGATTTTTATAATAGAACTAATTAGATATACTGTCTTAGTTTAGGAGTGTATTATAAGGTTTTATATACACTTCTAAATTATTCAACTTTAGAAAAATGAGTTTTATCTAGTTTACAAAGTGGACATACCCAAGTATCTGGAATATCTTTAAATTTGGTACCAGGAGCCACACCATTATCAGGATCTCCTACAACTGGATCATAAATATATCCGCAAACACCACATACAAATTTTTCCATTATTAAAACCTCCTTAGAATTAATAGATATGTTATTTTATTATGTTTAATTATTAAATAAATTATGTCTAAAAATATTAATTAGTATTAGATTTATTAGAAATTATAATATATGTAATTTTAAAAATCCCAATAAGTATAGAAGAATTAGTATTTTTATATTTGGATAGTATATTATTAAAGTCAAAGACTTGTTTTGGGTAAATATAATTTTTAAATGTGATGCCAGTCATATTTCGTAGCAATTATTGTAGATATAATAAATCTATAATAGAGAAGTAAAGACTAAGATGTTAATATTAATAGCATATAAACACATATTAATAGCTTTATATATATAATATTTAAATAAACTTATAATTTTCGTTTTTATTTTTATAAAACCCTAAAGTAATATATAAAACCTATAAATTAAGAATTTCGATGTACAAATATAAATTAGTTTCTACTTACTCTATTAAATTTATATAAAAATATAAATTTAAAATTATAGGTTTAACTGTAAGTAACAATATATGAAGTTTCATTAAGTATTAATTTAAGTCATATATTGTTACTTATTTAATAATTATAAACTTATGATAAGTGTAATGAGGTGATAATATGGAAAATGTTTGGAATGGATTTAGACAATTAGAAATATTTAAAATAGAAGAAGAGGCAAAGGATATAAAATCATTTTACCTAAGAGCTACTGATGGTAAACCATTAAAAGAATATAAATGTGGTCAATTTTTACCTCTTAAAATAGAAACTGATGATGAAGTTATAAAAAAAGAAATGAGAAGATATAGTTTATCAGGTGATCCCAAAAAGAATTATTATAGATTAACAATAAAAAGGGTGCCTAATGGAAAGGTAAGTGGATATTTTCATGAATCTATTAATGTAGGTGATACAATATTAGCAATGCCTCCATTTGGGAATTTTACATTAACAGAAGATAGTAATAAGCCTTTAGTTTTACTATCAGGAGGTATAGGAATAACACCTATTTTATCAATGCTATATGGAGCTAAGGAACAAAGCAGAGATGTATACTTTGTGGAAGCTGTATTAAACTCAGATAATCTAGCTTTAAATTCAGATGTTCAAGGAATTAAAAAAGTAAAGAATTTTAAGGAAATAAAGATATTTAGTGAGCCATTAGAAAGTGATATAAAAGGTAAAGATTTTGATGAAGAGGGATTTATAACAAAAGAATGGATAAAAAATAACTTGCCTTTAAATGGAGAATTTTTCTTTTGTGGTCCAACTTTATTTATGAAAAGTATAAGAAATAGTTTAAAAGATTTAGGCGTTAAAGAAGATAATATTAATTTTGAATTCTTTGGAAAAGAAGAGTTTTAATAATTATTTTTTAGATTTTAATATAATAACACTTAGTATATTAAAAATTTGGATTTAAAATGTTATAAAAAGTAGTTAATTCTTAAGAATTAACTACTTTTGTTTTTAATAATATTATATGCTTATATTTTTAAAAACTTATGATATATTGATAGTTATTAATAGCATTTGTTAAAATTGATATGAAATACCAAAAGATAAAAGGAGCGTATAAATTTGTGATTAGATTATGTAATTGTGCATCAGATAAAGGACCATGTGCTAGGAATATAGCTATTTTCTCATCATTATCAGATGAGGAACTATTCAAAATAGTCCATATGACAGAACATAAGGAATTTGATGAAAATGATACATTATGTAGGGAAGGTGAAATATCAGACAAGCTTTTTTTAATTAGAGAGGGAGAAGTGAAAATATGTAAAATTACTAAAGAAGGAAAAGAACAAATAGTATATCTATTATCCAAAGGAGATTTCTTTGGAGAAAATAATCTTTTTGTTAATAGTAATATTAGTAATTTTTCAGCTTATGCAATAACTTCAGGTAAGATGTGTGTATTAAATAAAAAAAGTTTAGATAAAATACTTTTAGAAAATCCAGAAATATCAATAAAAATAATAGAAGAGATGGCTAATAGAATAAACTTAGCAGAGAATTTAGCACAAAATTTAGCAACTAAGGATGTAGAAGTGAGAATAGCATCAGTGTTGGTAGAATTTATGAATAGATATGGAATTGAAAAGGAAGAAGGAATATATGTAAAGTTACCACTTAATAGAGAACAAATGGCAAACTACTGTGGTGTTACTAGAGAAACTGTAAGTAGGAAACTATCTAAATTTGATAAAACAGGAATAATAAATTTACATGGAAATAAGGCAATTATAATTAAGGATATAGAAGCTTTATTAGATTTAGCAGAGTAAAGTAAAAAGCCTAATAAATCTATATGATTTATTAGGCTTTTTACTAATATAATATTATTCAGTTTCAGAGAATTGAGATTTATCTACTCCACAAAGAGGGCAAACCCAATCATCAGGTATATCCTTAAATTCAGTTCCAGGTTCCACACCATTATCAGGATCTCCTACAGCTGGATCATAAATGTATCCACAAACATCACATATAAATTTTTTCATAATTAATTCCTCCTAAAATTTAACGATTATATTATTGAACTGATATAATCAGCAGCTCTTACAACTTCTTTTTCTGATTCTTCATTTAGTGAGAATCTAATTCTTACTGGGAAATGAACATCAATCATACCAGTAGATTTTATTATTGATGAAGTATTTAAAACATTACCATTTGTAGAGTTTAAGTAATCCTGAATTATTTCTATAGGTTCACCACTCCATCCAAATGAACCAAAAGCACCTAAAAGTTTATTGCTTAAATCTAATTTAGGTAATTCTTTTAATATATCTTCAATAGAACCTATTAAATCTCCATATTTAGTTGAAGTACCAAATAGTATTGAATCTGATTCTTTTATTGAAGCTAATATATCTTCTTTAGTACTTTTATCTGCATTAAATATATAAACTTCAATATCCTCATTTTCTAATTCAGATTTGAATTTTTCAGCTATTTTTTTTGTTGCATTTCTCATTGTAGTGTAAACTATAGTAGCTTTTTTCCCTTTTTTAGTTTCTTTACTATATTTATCATATATATCAATATATGATTGAATATTTTCATCTAGTATATAACCATGTGATGGAGCAATAACTTCTATATCTAAATCTTTTAATATATCAATCAGTGGTCTAATGTATTTTCTATGTGGTTCCATTATAAGTTTATAGTAAGTTAAAAAGTCCTCTGTAATATCTTCATTTGATTTACTTGAGAAATGTTCCTTGGCAGTAAGATGAGTACTAAAAATATCACAAGGAAATAATATTTTATCTTCCACATCATATGTAATCATTGTTTCCTCAGTGTGAAGATAAGGAGTCATTTTAAATAATAATGTTTTTCCTCCTATATCAAGGGTATCCCCATCATTTACTACTATAAAATCTCTATCATGTAATTTATATAATTCTTTTAGATGATATACGGCTTTTTCACTGCAAACTATTTTAGCATTAATAGCTTGTCTAGCTAGTCCACCTAATGCACCTGAATGATCTGGTTCTGTATGATTAATAACTATGTAACTTATATCTTTTAAATCAATAATCTCTTTTAAATTATTTAAAAAATCTTTTGTATATATTAAATCTACAGTATCAATAACTGTTGGCTTTCTAGTTTTTAATAAATAACTATTGTATGTAGTTCCTTTTTCTAATATTAATCTGTGAAATGGAACAGGTCTATTGTCAATTACTCCTACTGAGTAAATATCATTTCTTAGTTTAATTTCTTTATTCATAAGTACCCTCCTTATTAAATTTCTTTTGTGAAAATCTACAACCTTAGTTTAAAACATAATAAAATATCTGAATGTGATTGCACACACATGATAAAAATAATATAAAAATTTTTCTAAAAAGTATTGACTTTTTATTAAATAATAATTATTATTGATTATAAGAAATAAATGATAAATAGAATCAATTGAAAATAAATATCAAGGAGGAAGTGCAAATGTCATTAATAAACAAAAAAGTTTCAGATTTTAAAGTGCAATCATATCAAAATGGAGAATTTAAAGAAGTTACATCAGAGGATTTAAAAGGACACTGGTCAGTATTCGTATTCTATCCAGCAGACTTTACTTTTGTTTGTCCAACTGAGTTAGGAGAGTTAGCAGACAATTATGAAAGCTTTAAAGAAATAGGATGTGAAGTTTACTCAATATCAACAGATACTCACTTTGTTCATAAAGCATGGGCAGATGCTTCAGATACTATAGGAAAGATTAAATATCCAATGTTAGCAGATCCAACAGGAAAATTAGCAAGAGATTTTGAAGTTATGATAGAAGAAGAAGGATTAGCTTTAAGAGGATCTTTCGTAATTAACCCAGAAGGAGAGATAAAAGCATATGAAATCCATGATAACGGAATTGGAAGAAATGCTGAAGAATTATTAAGAAAGGTTCAAGCAGCTCAGTTTGTTGCAGAACATGGAGATCAAGTTTGTCCAGCTAAATGGAAACCAGGTGAAGAAACATTAGCACCAAGTTTAGATTTAATAGGAAAACTTTAATAAAAATAAATAAAAGAGTGGCTTAATTACCACTCTTTTATTAAATTAATATATAGTTTGTATAAAAATTATTTTATATTTAGGTGTTTTATAAAATTTATTAAAGATTAAATGCTTAGGTAATAAGAATTTATTTTATATAGTTTTTTAGTTAATTAATTGAAATTAAAACATTTTTAAGTTATTTCAAAGTAGATAGTTTAAAAATATTTTGAATAGTAAGGACTAAGGAGGAGACGTAAATTTATGAGTAAAATATATGATTTGGTTATTATTGGGGGAGGGCCTGCAGGACTTTCAGCAGGTATATATGCCGGAAGAGCTAAGATGAATACCTTGATAATAGAAAAGGGAGAATTAGGAGGACAAGTCAATAAAACCTTCGACATATCTAATTATCCTGGATCTAGAAATACAAATGGTCCTAAACTTATGAGTGAAATGAGAGCTCAGGCAGAGGATTTTAAAGTTAAGTTTATGAATGGAGAAGTCCTTGAAGTAAGTTTAGAGGGAGATATTAAGGAAATAAAAACTGACAAAGGTTTAGTTCAGGGAAGATCTGTAATAATTGCTACTGGGGCAGCACCTAGACAACTTGGATTTAAAGGGGAAGAAGAATTTACAGGAAGAGGAGTTGCATATTGTGCAACTTGTGATGGTCAGTTTTTTGAAGGATTAGAGGTATTTGTAATAGGAGCTGGTTTTGCAGCGGCTGAGGAAGCAATATTCTTAACTAGATTTGCATCAAAGGTAACTGTAATAGCTAGAGAACCAGAATTTACTTGTGCAAAATCTATAGCAGATAAGGTTCTTTCTAACCCTAAAATTGAGGTGAAATTTAATACTGAAATAATTGAAGCTAAGGGCAAAGACATGGTAAACTATGCTAAGTTCAAGAATAATGTAACAGGAGAAATTTTTGAATACAGAGCAAAAAAAGAGGATGGAGCCTTTGGAATATTTGTATTCGTTGGTTATGCCCCTAAAAGTGAATTGTTTAAAGATATTTTAGAGTTAGACAAGCAAGGATATATTATAACTAATGAAGATATGGAAACTAATATTAATGGGGTTTATGTTGCTGGAGATTTACGTCCAAAATCTTTAAGACAAATAGTTACAGCTGTATCAGATGGGGCTATTGCTGCCACTACAGCAGAGAGATACGTTAAAGAGCTAAAAGAAAAGCTTGGTATAGAAGATGAATATTTAGAAGAAGAGGAAAATATTCAAGAAGAAAAAAATAGTGATGAAAATAATGAGTTAGGAAATATATCAAGAAAAAGTTCCCTATTAAATGATGGATTAAGAGCTCAGCTAAAAGGAATTTTAAGCAAAATAGAAAATGAAGTAACTTTAGTCTCTATAGTTGATAGAAATAATACAAAATCTATAGAACTTAGAGACTTAGTACTAGATATATCAGATTTAGGAGAAAAAATTAATGCTAAGATATTTAATAGAGGTGAAAATAAAGATGTTGAAGAGAAGATAAATGCTGACAAATATCCAATAGTTGCACTTTTAGACGAAAATGAAAATTATAGTGGAATTAAGTTTCATGGTGTTCCAGGAGGACATGAGTTAAATTCATTTATTTTAGCTATATATAACTTAGGTGGTCCAGGTCAAGGTATTGATGAAGGAGTACTTGATGAAATAAAGAAATTAGATAAAAAGACTAATATTAAGATTTGTGTATCACTATCATGTCATTTATGCCCTGATGTTGTAGTTAGTGCACAAAGAATAGCAAAAGAAAATAAAAATATAGAAGCTGAAATGATTGATTTAGCTAATTTCAAAGATATAAAAGATGAATTTAAAATAATGAGTGTACCAGCTCTAATAGTAAACAATAAAGATGTTTACTTTGGAAGCAAAAAAATAGACGAAATTTTAGAGATAATAAAATAATTTTATTATAAAACACCACAAAAGGCTGTATGAAAGTAACTTATAAATTATTTTCATACAGCTATATTTTTTATTAATTTCTATTTTCATTTTAAATTTAGTAATTTTCTTTAAATACTATATAAAGTGCAGAAAATATTTTTAAAATGTGAATTTTGTAAAATAATTTGTTATATTTTTAACTTTTATGTCTTAAATATATTGCAATTTATATTTATATTATGATATATTTATAGCAGAAAAAATTAGTTGTACATACAAATGAACTTAAATTTGTATGTATTTATACATTAAAACAATTAATTTTAAAAAAATTACTAGTAATTTATAAAAAAGTGGAGTTTGACATGAGAATCTATAAAAATATAAATGACAAAAAATAAACAAAGACTTTGAATAATAAATATTTTTAGAGAAATAATATTTAATGAATTTTGTATTGTTATAGATTTTAACTAACAAAAAATTTTATAATAGGAAGAAGAGAGAGATGACACAAAAGAATGTTTCAAAGAAAGATAAGTTAACACCAAAAGATTATTTAAATAAAGTTTTGGCAGGAACTGCAACAGGGATAGTTGTAGGGTTAATTCCTAATGCAATATTAGGATCAATTTTTAAAGGGCTAATAGGGGTTTCACCTATATTTTCTACTTTTTATAATGCCGTGAATATTATGCAGTTTATAGTACCTGTGCTTGTGGGAGTCTTAGTTGGATTACAGTTTGAATTAAATGCTATGCAATCAGTTATAGTTGGAGCAGCAGTATTCTTAGGTTCAGGGGCATTTAAGGTTACTGAAGCAGGAGTACAAATGGTTGGTATTGGAGACTTAATAAATATAATGTTAGTTTCTTGTATAGCTGTATTTGTTATTAGATTAATAGGAAATAAATTAGGATCTTTAACTATATTATTACTACCTATTATAGCTGGCGCTGGAGTTGGTATAATAGGAATGTTTATGTTACCTTATGTAAGACAAATTACCATAGTAATTGGAGATATAATGAATAACTTTACTACTTTACAGCCATTATTAATGTGTATTTTAATAAGTGTTTCATTCTCAATATTAATTATTTCACCAATTTCAACTGTGGCAATAGGTATAGCTATTGGAATAACTGGCTTAGGAGCTGGGGCAGCTGCCATAGGAGTTACTGCTTGTACAGCAGTTTTAGTTGCAGGATCAAGAAGAGTAAATCAAAGTGGAGTTACTTTATCAGTATTATTAGGAGCTATGAAAATGATGATGCCAAACCTAGTAAAATACCCAATAATAGCAGTTCCAATAATAGCAAATGGAATACTAAGTGGAATAGGAGCTTATTTATTTAATATATTAGGTACACCTAATAGTGCAGGATTTGGTATAGTTGGATTAGTTGGACCTTTAGCGGCTATAAATACTCCAGGGGCTACAAATGCTATATTTGGAGTAATAATGGCATTCTTTGTAATACCTTTTGTAGGAGCATTTATTATTGAATGGTTCTGTAGAAAAGTTATACATTTATATGATGAAAATATTTTTAAATATATTTAATTTACAAAAAAGATAATAGAGGAGAGTTGATTTAAATGAAAATCGCAATTGTTGGAGCAGGAGCAATGGGCTCACGTTATGGATATATGTTACATGAAGCTGGAAATGAAGTTATGCTAATAGATGGGTGGAAGGATCATGTAGATACTATAAACAAAGAGGGATTAACTGTTGAGGAAAATGGAGAAATTAAAAAAGTAAAGATACCAGCAATGCTACCTCAAGATGCTAAAGAAATTCCAGAGTTAATAATATTATTTACTAAATCTATGGGATTAGAACCAATGTTAGAATCTATAAAAGGTATATTAGGAAAAAATACAAAGGTATTATGCCTATTAAATGGATTAGGACATAATGAAACTGTAGCAAAATATGTTGATAGCAAAAACATACTTATGGGAGTAACTTTATGGACAGCTGGGTTAAAAGGACCAGGACATGTTGTATTAACAGGAAGCGGAAGCCTAGAAGTTCAAAATATTGATCCAAGTATGGAAAAAGAAGCAAAAGAAATTTGTGATATATTAAGTAATGCTGGATTAAAAGCTCACTATAGTGAAAATGTATTATTTTCAATATGGCGTAAAGCATGTGTAAATGGAACTTTAAATAGTGGATGTACAATTTTAGATTGTAATATTAAAGAATTTGGTGAATTAAAAGAAGCTCCAGAGCTTATACGTAATATTATAAAAGAATTTGCTGATATTGCATCTAAATATGGAGTAAAGTTAGATGTTGAAGAGGTTGCAAGGGGAATAGAGGCAATATATGATCCAAGCCAAGCTGGCGCTCACTATCCATCAATGCATCAAGATTTAATACAAAATCATCGTCTTACAGAAATAGATTATATAAATGGTTATGTATCAAGAAAAGGTAAAGAGTTTAATATAAATACACCATATAATGACTTACTTACTACTCTTGTTCATGCAAAAGAGCAATTACTTATTAAATAAGAATATACAATAAATATAGTTTTTTTAAAGTTGATTTTTATGTTTTATAGAAATCAACTTTTTATATTTTATAATTTAACTTGGTATAAATACTTATTTTAATATAGAAAATAATCTTTTATATTTTATAGATACATTATTAAATATTAGGGTAGTAAAACCTTATTTATTTGAAAATAATGGAATGAACTCAGTTGCAAATTTTAAAATTTATATTTAATATAATATATAGACAAAATTTTAAGAGGTTAGGACTGATATAATGCTTGAAGAAAATTTTTGCCAGTGCTTGTTTTTTACTGTAACCAGATTAAAAAAAATAGCAGCTAAAATAGCTGAAGATGAATTAAAACCATTAGGAATGTCTCCAACATATGTATATATACTTCTTGGGGTAAAATTTAAACCAGGAATAACTCAAAAAGAATTATGTGAGGAACTTCATTTGAAACCTTCTACAATAACTAGACTTATAGATAAACTTGTTATAAATGGATTGGTGGAAAGAAGATCAGAGGGAAAATTATCTCATATATATCTAACTGAGAGTGGAGAAAAGATACAAGAGGATATTAAAAAATACAGATTAAAGTTACATAATCGTTATAAAGAGATACTTGGAGAAGAGGAATATAATTTTTTAACTAAACTAACAAATGATTCTGCAAGAATATTAGAGTCTGAATAAAAGATATGCTTAATAGTTAAATTTTAAAGGTTTAAACTTATTTGAAAACAAGTAGTAATGCACAACTTCTTACATTTTTAATTATAAGAAGCTGTGCATTATTATATATATAAGTACTTATTTTAGATTAATAATGATATAATAAACTTATTATTTTTAATAAGAGATTAGAATATTTATTTAATGATTTAAAATATTCAAAAAGGAGATATACATATATGAAAGAATTAAGAATAAAGAAATTTACTGTAGAAGAATTTAAAAATAAGTTTAACTTAGATAATATAGAAAATATTTCAGCTTATGAAGTAAGTGAATTAGGAAATCTTTTTGAGAATTCATCTGAAGAGGTTTATTTCTTAATTGAAGATAAATTATATGCTGAGCCAAAGGAAGCTATAGGGGAAGGAGAACTTTCTAGAGAGGATATTGAAACTATAGAAAAATTAAATGAAGAATTTAGAGATTCTTTAATAAGCTTAAGAGAGTTTTTATATCATGGAAATGGAAAATTAGATTCAGAAGAGGCTAGAGATATTCAAGTTTCAATGAATAATAATATAAAATCAGCTAAAGAAATTTTAAATAGACATAATATAGTTGATAAAGACCAATTAAAGAAAATGAGTAAAAAATACTTTATGCCAGACTTCTTAAATGGTGTATTTGGTAATGAAGAATATAATTTTGAAAATGAAGTAGAAATAGACTGCGGATTATAAGAGAAAGCTATATCAAATCTTTACTTGGTTTGATATAGCTTTTTTATTTAAATAATTATATTTAATGTTGACAATATCACTAATTAGTGATAAATTAAAAGCATGGATAATATAAAAGATTTAATTAAAGAAAATGAATTAGAATTATCAACATTAGTTGTCTTTACAAGAGCAGAGCATACTATTCATAAAAAAGAATTTCAGACAATCAAGGAAAGTGGATTAACCATAGCTCAATTTGGAGTTTTGGAAGTTCTATACAATAAAGGTGACTTAAGAATATGTGAAATAATTGAAAAAATCTTAACAACATCAGGAAATATAACAGTTGTTATAAAAAATCTAGAAAAGGATGGACTAGTGAAAAAAAATGCAGATCCAGAAGATAAAAGATCTTGTATAATATCATTAACAGATGAAGGTAGAAAGGTTATAGAAAATATTTTACCTAGTCATATTAATAATATTAAAAATATTTTTGAAGTTTTAACCGATGAAGAGAAAATCACATTGAAGAATATATTAAAAAAATTTAAAAATGTATAGTCATCAATAAAAAATAAAAATTTTTAGGTATTTATCACTAATTAGTGATAAAAGTTGTTTTAGATAAAAAGGGGGCAAAGCAATGAAAAAATTCAGAACTATAGAGAATATATTTAAAGGACCAGAACCACATATGGTTGGGGATGGATTTAGAGTATCTCAGTATATACCAACAGGAATAAAAAGTATGGAGCGTTTATCACCATTTTTATTATTAGATTATAATGAACCATATTATTTTAAGCCATCAGAGACTAGATTAGGCGTTGGAGCTCATCCTCATCGTGGATTTGAAACAGTAACAATTGCTTATGATGGAAAGGTTGAGCATCATGATAATAAAGGAAATCATGGGATTATAGGACCAGGGGATGTTCAGTGGATGACTGCAGCATCAGGTATTATGCATAAAGAATATCATGAAGCTGAATTTAGTAAGAATGGTGGTATCTTTCATATGGTTCAACTTTGGGTGAATCTACCTAAAGATAAAAAAATGATAGAACCTAAATATCAACCTTTATTAAAAGAAGAAATGGGAGTTTTAAAACTTGATAATGATAAAGGAGAAATAAGTATAATTGCAGGGGAAGTTAATGGGGTAAAGGGGCCAGCTAATACCTTTACTCATATAAATCTTTATAATATAAATTTAAAGAATTATGGTAATACTACATTAAGTGAACCAAAAAATTTTAATACTGCAATTCTTATATTAAAAGGTGAAGCTAAAGTAAATGAAGATAAAATATGTAAAGAAGGAGATTTTATCATATTTGATAATGTTGAGGGAGAGATTTTACTAGAGTCTTTGACTGAAGAGTCACTATTTTTAGTTCTTAGTGGAGAACCAATAAATGAGCCTGTTGTTTCACATGGACCATTTGTTATGAATACACTAGGAGAAATACTTGATGCATATGAAGATTTTAGAAACAATAAGTTTGGAACAGAGAATTTTTAATAATTTATATATAAATTAGAAGGAGTGAATACAATGAGTAAAGTATTATATGTTAAAGCAAATATAAAAAATGAGGGAGAATCAAGAACTTTTAAAGTATCTGATAGTTTTGTAGAAGAGTATAAGAAAAATAATCCAGAGGATGAAATAATAACATTAGATTTATATAAAGAGAATATAGATTTTTTAAGAGTTGATGATTTAGGAAAATTATTTGGACCTAAAGATGAAGAAAGCAAGAATAATTCAATATTAAAATATGCATATCAATTTGCTGATGCTGATAAATATATAATTGCAGCACCTATGTGGAATTTAAGCTTTCCAGCTATACTAAAAGCTTATATTGATTATGTAAGTGTTTCTGGAATTACGTTTAAATATACTGCTGAAGGACCAGTTGGTTTATTAAATAACAAAAAGGCAGTACATATAGTATCTAGAGGTGGTGGTTATGATAATTCACCATATGAAATGGGAGATAGATATTTAAGAACTATATTAGGTTTCTTTGGAATTAAGGATATAGAAACTATTGCCATAGATAATTTAGATGTTATGGGCGTAAATGTTAAGGAAAAGGTAGAAGAAGGTATAGAAAAGGCTATTTCACTTGCAAAGAAATTTTAAATTAAAGCTAAATATTAGAACATAAAAAATAGTAAATTTAAATAGAAGACTTCTTGATAATTATATAATTCATAAATATGAGATATAAAGAGAGAAACTAAGGAAATTTGATTTACATATAAAGTATTTAGATGTAAAATAAAATTATAATATTAAAATTCAGATGATTATTAGGGGAGTTTAGGGAATAAACTCCCTTCTTTTTTGTATTTATGGATATATTAATTTCATTAAAGGGGTGAAGATATGTATTTTAATAAAGTTCTAGGGATGAAAGAGTTTGGAAAAGATGAAAAGGTATTTTATAGAGTTGCCATAAGGGCAATTATTTTACAGAGTGATAAAATACTTATGGTAAAATCTAATACAGGAGATTATAAGTTTCCAGGTGGCGGAGTTGAAAAAGGGGAGACTCCAGAGGAAACCTTAAGAAGAGAAGTTCAAGAAGAAACAGGATACATATTAAATGAAGTTAAAGAAAAATTTGGAGTTTTAATTGAAAGAGATAGAAGAAGGAGAATGGGTTGTACAATTTTTGAAATGACTTCTCATTATTATCTTTGCAGTGTTATTGAAGAAAGAGGAGAACAACATTTAGATAAGTATGAGGAAGAGCTAGGTTTTACTCCTATATGGATTTCTTTAGATGAGGTAATTAGAGAGAATGAAAATATACTTAATCAAAGAGAAAAAATTAATCCATGGGTGAAAAGAGAAACTTTTGTACTTAAAAAGATTAAAGAATATTTAAATGAAAATTAGCTTTAAATATAAAAATACTTTATCAAAAATTTAATATCTTTTTGATAAAGTATTTTTCTTTGTACAGATTTTTAACTTAAAGATTATATAGTATAGAAATTAAAATTCACTTAAAAATTAGCTTTTTATTTAAATTTTAGAGCTTTAGATTATTTAACTAATTTATTTAAAATTGGTATATGTTTTTCAATTGAAAAATAAATTTTTTGAACGCTTTTGCTTAAGAATTTTATGTAAAGTACGTTTAGTATAATTACAATTAAGAATGAAGCAACAACGTGTTGTGTATAATGGTGTCCAACATATACTCTAGAAATTCCCATTAATATAGATAAAATTACGCAAATTGTTCCAAGGATCTTATTATATCTATTTAATCCTAAAGCTATACTCATGCTACCAACTGAATGACCACTTGGAAAAGATGAATCTGGCTTGTGTGGATATAATAGCTTTGCATTAGGATCATTTACAAAAGGTCTTGGAGCATAAAAAAAGTGACCTATAATAACTGCTAGAATTAAATTAATTCCAGTAAACATAATGGTGTCTACAGCTATTCCTCTAGCTTTTTTATTTTTATTTATAATCCCTATTAAATAAACAACAATTACTGTAGCAAAAAGAATATAGGGAAGTCTTTTTGAACTAAAAAGCATAATTGAATCTAATAAGTGATTTTTTCCTGCTAACCCATTAATAGAGTTAAAAATGTCATTCCAAAAATTCATATGTGGTTCTCCTTAATAATTTCCTCTTAAGTTATATTTGTAAAATTTTATGATGCTTGTACACAAAATTTAAAACTAATTATACATAGTTTATTTTTAAAAGAAACTACACAAAAGTTACAAAAAATGAATTTTTATATAAAAATAAACAATAATATATGTTGAATTAAGATTATATTATGACTATATTTATTTTATAAGAATATTATTTGGAGATGTTAATATGAAAAAGACTTTATACGATTATGAAGAAGCAATTAAAAAACTACCTTTAAAAGATAAATATACAAAAGAAGAACTTTTAATAGATGATTTTCTTGTTGATAAAGAGGGGAATATTGAAATTTATTATGCTCCACACAATGAGTATATAAATCCTAAGGCTAAAGTATTTATAATTGGTATAACTCCAGGTTTTAATCAAATGAGCACAGCTATAGCTACAGCAAGAAAAGAATTAGAACTTGGAGATAATATTAAAGAGATTCAATATAAATGCAAAGTGGCAGGGCGTTTTAGTGGAACCTTAAGAAAAAATATAATTAGTATGTTAAATGAGATAGAGCTTAATAAGGCTTTGAAAATAAATGATTGTGGAGAGCTTTTTGGAGAAAAGGATTATTTATTACATACGGTATCCTTAATTCCTTACTCTGTTTTTGTTAAGAAAGCCAATTATACAGGACATACTCCTAAACTTATAAAGAGTGATTTTTTAATGAAGTATATCTATGAGAATTTTATTGAGGAAATTAAGAGTTTAGATGATTTTGAAAATATATTATTGATACCTTTAGGAAAAGCAGTTGAGGAAGTACTATTTAAGCTTAAGGAAGAGGGCTTTATAAGTGAAAGACAAATACTTAAGGGGTTTCCACATCCATCAGGTGCAAATGTAAATAGAATACCTCAATTAAAGGAAAATAAAGAAAGTATGATTAAAAAAATTAAAGAGTTTTATTAACTTACATTAATTAAATTCCTAGTGGCTTATTATGGAGATTTCACTTTTATATTTAATTTTGAAAATTTACTTATAGTAGTCTTTAATATAAAAAGCTTTAATTTAAATTTTCAATGGGATAATATGGTGTGATAAAATAATTAAGTGAATTAAATTATTTTATCTAAGAGGGAAGTATATAATGAAGAATATTAAAATGAGATATCCAATATATCTTAAAGAGTTTAAGTGTATTGGGGGAGAATGTGAAGATAGCTGTTGTATAGGCTGGGATGTTGATATTGATAAGTTTACTTTTTATCAATATGAAAGTGTAAGTGATAGTGATATGAAGAATATACTTGAAAGCAATCTTATTAAAAATAAGAAGTGTCAATGTGATGAAATTGATTTTGCTAAAGTGAAGCTAGGGGAAAGTAAAAGATGTCCATTTTTAAAGTGTGATAACTACTGTGTTATCCATTCTAATCTTGGAGAAGAGTATCTTTCAAATGTTTGTACATCATTTCCTAGGGTAACTAATAAGATTGATGGAATTTATGAAATGTCTCTTGCTGTAGCATGTCCAGAGGCAGCTAGAATACTTTTACTTAAGAAGGATGGTATTGAGTTTTCAGAAAGTGATGAAAACTTAGGAAAACATATAGTATCAAGTGAGGTTAATACTAAACTAAGTGAAGAGTCCTATCTTCCAGTAGAGTTTCTTAAGGAAATTAGAGAGACTAGTATAAAGATAATGAAAAATAGAAAGTTTTCATTAGATAAAAGGCTTTACATATTAGGTGAATTTATAAATGATTTAGAGGACGAGTATGAATATAATTGTCATAATACTTTAAGTTTTATAAAAGAATATGATATAGATACTGTTAAAGATTCATACGAAGAAAATTCTATGAATTATATTATTCAGGTTGATTTCTTTAAGAAATTACTTACTATGCTTAGGGTAGAAAAAGATATAGATAGTGATAGATTTAAGGAGTACTCAAAGGAAGTTAGAATAGGGCTTAATTTAGATGAAGAAAATTATTTAGCTAAAAATGCTCAAATGTATATAAAGGCTTTTGAAGAATATGAAAAAGAATTTATAGAAGAAAATAGTTATATATTTGAAAATTACATAGTTAATTTTATTTATAGCAATTTATTCCCATTCTGCGAGAGAGAATCAATATTTGATAGCTATATTATGTTGCTCATAAGATATACATTTATGAGATTTTATTTAGTTGGTATGTATATATATCATAAGAAAAATAAAGAGGCCTTAAATAAATCTCTTTCAAAAGAAGAAGTAGTAAGATTTATTCAGTGTTTCTCAAAGGTTGTAGAACATCATAAAACTTATTTAATTGACTTATTAAATTATATAAAAGAGCATGATTTTAATAATTTAGAGTTTGTGAAAACTTTGCTACCTTAATTAAAGTGATAGATGTAAATTTAACTTCGTCCTATGTATATTTAGGATGGAGTTTTTTATTACATTGGGATTAAAAATATAGGTAAAGCTTAAAATAATACTTTATTTCCTATTTTAATAATTTATAATACAAACTAATATGCAAATATATGGGTATCTTGTCTATCTTTTAAGTAGTTTTTTAAAGTTAAGTATGTTTCAGCTGAAACTTTTGATTTTATTGTTACATTTTGGGCAAAGTTTACTTCTATAATTAAATCATTATTGCTTTCAATTAAGCTTTTTATTGCTTCATATGAACTATAAGATGTTTCTATGAAGATAGAAAGTTTTTCTTCTTCATCTTCAGAAATACTTTCATCCCTATAGTTTGCTCTACAAGTACTTTGATCTTTTGTTTCTAAAACATATACTCTAAGTTTATTGCTTCTAGGAAATTCAATTTTTTCTATGGTTCTTAAAAGCTTTTTTAATTCTTCTTTTGAAATATTAAGGAATTCTCTTTTTTCATATCCATCTTCATATACATTAAAAGTATTTTCAAGTTTTTCTATAATCACTTTTCTATTTTTCTTATAGGATCTTATATCTAAACAGTTATATAATTTTAATTCATCTAATTTTTTTATAGAATCAAAAGCGAAATTATCAATTGTAAACATAAATATTCACCTCACTTTAAGAATCTTTCTTAAAGTATATCATTTTTTAGTTTATACTAAAATAAATTCACCTATTTGATTTATTTATAGTTATTATAGGTTTTTATAATTTTATAAAGTTTAATATTAATATGATTTTATTTATATAAATTTATTTTTATATCATGATACAGTTAATAGGATTATGCAATAACAAAGAATCACTGAGCAAAATACTAATAAATCCATAGTAATAGTCACTTCCTTAAATAATTTGAAAATTTTAAAATGGGAGTTTTAAAAAGGTTTGTTATGATTAAGTTAATAGTATATTGTAAAATAAGAGAGTTATATTATTAACTTTAAATTGCATATTATTTTATTTTATGAAAGAAAGTTTTAATTTAGAACTTTATGATTTAGTTAAAAAGGATAAATTAAAGTATATATAGCTAACAGTTTAAAACTTATTTACAAAGAAACTTTAAATTGATAATATTTATATAGGATTTAAAAGATTTGGAGGGGAGCATGAAGAGTTACGAGAGAAAACTAAAGATTGAGATTATTACTATTTTGGTAATGATTGATTATATACTTATGATAAGAAGGGCAAGTAGTGAGATAGAAGAATCAGTACTTGCAGGAATTGCTCTTTTATGGACAATTTTTGCTTTAGGATACCATATATGGGATTTAAAAAAGCGTGGATTAACTTTAACAGATGGTATTAAAAGTTTTACTGATAGAATTAAAGGACTTAAGTATTTTAGTAGAATCTACACAAAAATGTTTAAATACGGTACAAGTATAATAATTATATTAGGTATGGTATTAGTTGCTTTAAATGTAATTAATACAGAGGTTTTAAATACTTCATTTATAAAGTATATTATAAACATAGGAATGTCTTTAGCTTTTTCATTAGGAATGACAGAAGCTATAGTATTTTGTATGGCTGGTATAGTAAGAATTATGGAAGAGAATAAAGAAATATAAAAAAATGCTTCACAATTTTGTGAAGCATTTTTTATTTATATGATTTTTTATACAGAAATAAAATTAAAATAGCATTATTTGGTATAATTAATTTTGTTAAAATGTGAAAAATTACAGAGAGGTTTTTATGATATTAAAATTTCAATATGAAAATAAAATTATAGATTTTGAATTAATATTAAGTAAAAGAAAAACTATGAGCATAGAGATTTCCGCTGAGGGAGAAGTAAAAGTAAGAGCCCCTATGGGCATTTCAGAGGAAGTAATTATTAGTCAGGTTATGGAAAAAGGAAAATGGATTCTTGAAAAGAGAGAAGAGGCTTACAAGTGTAATTCTAAAAAGGTTGAAAAAAACTATAAAGATGGAGATTTATTTATGTATTTAGGAAATGAATATTCATTAAAAATAAAGTTTAGTCCATTTTTAAAGAGGATTTCTGTTAGGATAATACGAAAAGAATTAGTGGTTTGTATGACAGAATATAATAAGGAAAGATTAAGAAAAGCAATTGAATTATGGTATAGGGAGGAAGGGGTAAGAATAATTAAAGATAGAGTTAATCATTATTTGAAGTTTTATCCTGTAAAGCCTAGAAGCATAAAGGTTAAAGAGCAAAAAAGAAGATGGGGTAGCTGTACATATTATAATGATTTACTTTTTAATTGGAGATGCATCATGGCACCTTTAAAAGTAGTTGATTATATAGTTGTTCATGAAATGACACATATGGTTCATAAGGATCATTCAAAAAATTATTGGAATTTTGTTTCAAAAATTATTCCAAATTATAAAGAACAAAAAATGTGGTTAAAAGAAAATGGAATTATAATTGATATATGATAGGAATAAATAGTATTAAAATTAATATAAAGGATAATTTTAGTATTTTTATAATTAATAAGATAGAAATTATTTAATTAATATTATATACTGTATATGGATAAAATGTTAATTTTTTATCGAAACATTAAAATTTATTTAATATTATTATTAAATAACAGACTTCACAAGTGAGGGTAAGATATGAAAAACTACTATTTAGAAGAGGTTGTGGATGAAATTTACTATAAAGAAGGCAAAGAAAATAGAGAATTAAAAATGGATATCTTAAGTCTTAAGATAGAAAATGAATTGAAGATTATAGAAAATTTATGTGGCAATTGTAAAAGAAAAAATACCCTATATGAGGCTATAAAGAATATAAAAAGCTTATTAAAACAATATTATATAGTTTTTAATGGAACTCAAGATGCATTATTTTTAGTTGAAATGCTTAAAGATGGAAATTTTAAATATGTAAGAAATAACAATGCATATCTTCAGGAATTTGGACTTAAAGGAGAAGAGATTATAAATAAAACTCCAAAGGATGTGTTTGGGGAAGAGCTTGGGAAAAGATTCTGTAATTATTATAAAAATTGTATAGAAGGTAAAAGAGTAGTTGTATTTGAAGATGACTTGTTTTTAAATGGGAAGAAAAGAGTGTTCTTAACGAAACTACTTCCTATTGTTGATGAGGATGATGGAGTTTTCATAGTAGGTTCAAGAGAAGATATTACAAAGAGAAAAGAAATGGAAATAGAGTTAGACAGAATGGCTAATTATGATGAATTAACTAATATTCCTAATATGAGATTATTTTTTAAATCTTTCAGAAATACCATAAACGAAAGCAAAAAGATGGACAAGAAGTTTGCAGTTCTTTTTATAGATTTAGATTGGTTTAAGGAAATAAATGATAATTATGGACATGATGTAGGGGATGAAGTTCTAGTTTGTGCAGTTAAAAGAATATACAAATGTTTAAGGAAGGGCGATATTCTAGGAAGAATAGGTGGAGATGAATTCGCAGCTATATTAAAGGATATAAGTGATAGAGAAGAAATTGAAAAAATAGTTAAAGATATTCAAAACTCCTTAAGAAAAAGAATAAAAATAGGAGATGTTACATGTAATATTGACTCATCCATAGGTATAACAATATTTCCAGAGGATGGAGAAAAAATAGAAGTACTTATGAGAAATTCTGATAAGGCTATGTATAAAGTAAAAAATAGAGAAAAGGGAGGATATAGATTTTTTAATAATATGATTAGAGAATATAACTTTAAAAATAAAGATGGTCATGTCCATACAAAATATTGCCCTCATGGTAGTGATGATAATATTGAAGATTATATTGAAGAAGCTATAAAATATAAGTTAGATGAAATAAGTTTTACTGAGCACCTTCCTCTTCCTGAAAATTTTACTGATCCTTCGCCTTTGAAAGATAGTGCTATGAAATTAGAAGAAATGGAATCCTATTTAAAAGAAGGACACGATTTACAAGAAAAATATAAGGATAAGATAAAAGTAAATATTGGAGTAGAAGTAGACTATATAGAAGGTTACGAGATTGAAACAGAATTGCTTTTAAATAAATATGGCAAATACTTAAATGATGGGATTTTATCCGTTCATATGATAAAAGGAAATAAAAGATATTATTGTATAGATTTTAGCGAAAAGGAATTTAAAAAAATCATAGATGATTTAGGTTCTTTAGAGGAAGTATATAATAAATATTACGATACATTAATTATGGCCTTAAAAAGTGATTTAGGACCATACAAACCAAAAAGAATAGGACACTTAAATCTAGTAAGAAGGTTTAATAAGGAATTTCCCTATAACTACGAAAAACATATTTCAAAGATAGAGGAAATATTAGATCTTATAAAAGAAAAAGGATATGAACTTGATTTTAACATTGCAGGTTTAAGAAAAAAAGAGTGTAATGAATTCTATATAGAAGGAAAAGTTCTAGAAATGGCAATTGAGAAAGGCATACCTATGGTTTTAGGAAGTGATTCTCATTCTGCTAAATATATAAAATGTATAAAAGAATTCTTATAAACAAGATATGATTTAAAGTAGTGTTTGGTTTAGATAGTAATTATATATCTAAACTAAACACTTACCTAAAACAAAATCTTATAGTAATTTTTAATTTCATTTAAAGATAAAATTTAAAACTTTTCTGGGGACTTATACAATAAAAATATTAAAAAATATTGAACGTTTTCATAAAGGGGATTATAATTACATACAGAGAAGATACACATATAAATATTTTTTTGATTTGTTTTGGTACCGTTACCAAAAGCGTTTATAACAATTTATGATTATAATATTATGGAGGGTTAAATTTATGGGTAAAATTACAAGAGAGGCAATACATCATATAGCTCAAAGCAATTATTCTTATGGATATGATAATGAAACTTTGCATTTAAGAGTTAAGACTAAAAAAGGTGAAGTTAATAAAGTGGAAATAAGAATTGGAGATCCTTACATATGGGATGAAGGTGGTTGTGATGGAGGAAATATGAATGCCACTGGGGGACGATGGACAGGTGGAAAAAGTTATCCTATGAGAAAGGAATGCGAAACAAAATACTTTGATCACTGGATAGTTGAGTATAAACCATTAACCAAACGTTCAAGATATGGATTTATATTATATGGAGATGAAGAAACTCTTTTATTCACAGAAAAAAGAATAGAGGAATTAGATGGAAAGTATGATGAAGAAAAATTAAGTGCTATAGGAAACTTTTATTGTTTTCCATATTTAAATGCCATAGATGTTGCTAAAACACCACAATGGGTAAAGGATACTGTTTGGTATCAAATATTCCCAGATAGATTTTGCAATGGAGATAAATCAATAGATCCAGAAAATGTTGAGCCATGGGGGACAGAGCCTACTAGGGATAATTTTATGGGAGGAGATTTACAGGGAGTTTTAGATAAATTAGATTACTTATGCAATCTTGGAATTAATGGACTATATTTTTGTCCTGTATTTGAAGCTACTGAAAATCATAGGTATGAAACCATAGATTATTTTAAAGTAGATCCAGCCCTTGGTGGAAATGAAGTCTTTAAAAAACTTGTAAGTGAAGCTCACAAAAGAGGAATGAAAATAATGTTAGATGCAGTATTTAATCATATAGGTTATTTTTCACCTCAATGGCAAGATGTATTAAAGAATAATAAAAAATCAATATATAAGGATTGGTTTTGTATAAAGAAGTTTCCAGTACTTGAAAATGGCTTAGAAAATGTTGACGGAAATAATTTAAATTATGAAACCTTTGGAAGAATAGCCACAATGCCTAAACTAAACACAGAAAATCCAGAGGTTGTAGAATATTTATTAAAAGTCGCTAAGTTCTGGGTTGAAGAAATGGATATAGATGGTTGGAGACTTGATGTATGTAATGAAGTAGACCATGTATTTTGGAGAAAATTTAGGGAAGTAGTAAAGGAAACTAATAAAGAAGTTTATATATTAGGAGAAGTTTGGCATGATGGACTTCCATGGCTTATGGGAGACCAGTTTGATGCAGTTATGAATTACCCTGTTACAGATGCAGTAAAAGAATATTTTTGTTTAAATCAATCTAATCCAGAAGATTTTAAATATATGATAGAAGCTAATAAGGTTAGCTATTTAAGACAAATAGGAGAAACAATATTTAACTTGTTAGATAGTCATGATACTCCAAGAATATTAACTGTAGCTGGAGGAAATAAGGATAAGATGAAATTAGCTTATTTGTTTATGTTTACTCAAGCTGGTTCTCCATGTATATATTATGGAGATGAAGTTGGTATGGAAGGCAATCAAGGAATGGGTATGGAATTCCATAGAAGATGTATGATTTGGGATGAAAATAAACAAGACAAAGATATGCTTAAGTTTATGAAACAAATAATAAAAATAAGAAAAGAAAATAAGGAATTAAATTTATTAGATAATAATTGGATAAGAGCAAATAGAGATGAAAATATACTTATTTATTCAAAGGAAAATATATTTATCATTATGAATAATTCAAAGAATGAAGAAAAGATATATTTACCTGAAGAGATTAAAAATAATAAGGTTAATGATTTATTTGAAGAAAAAATTGAACTTTTAAAAGAAGATATAGACTTAAAGCCCTTTGCATTTAAAGTTTATAAAAAGCTTTAATATTTAATAAATTAAAAAAAGAGTAAGAATTTTAGAATGTTATAATATTTTATAATTTTTACTATTTTTATTTATACTTAGAAAGGATAAAATCACTATATTTTTAAGGTGTTTTGTAAGCAATAATTAAAAGTGTAATTAAAACATTATAATAAATAAATTTGAAATTTTCTTGTAAATGATTACACAGGGTGGGATATGGTGTTATAATAAAAATATAAAGGAATTTATAAGAAGGTGAGAAGATGAGAGAGTTATATTTAAAAACATTAAAAAAGGAAGTAGTACCATCAGAAGGCTGTACAGAGCCAATAGCAATAGCTTATGCAACATCTATAGCAGCAGAACATTTAAAGGGAGAAATAAAAGAAGTAAATATTTATTTAAGTAAAAACGTAATAAAAAATGCCTTAGGAGTTGGAATACCTGGGACTGGTGGAGTTGGAATAGAAATAGCAGCAGCTTTAGGAATCTCAATTCAAAAATCCTATAAAAAGTTAACCATATTATCTAATTTCACAGAGGATGAACTTAAAAAAGCTAAGGAAATTGTAGATAAAAATATAATAAATATAAAGCAAAAAAATACCCATAAAGCTCTTTACATAGAGGTAGAACTTTTATCTGAAACTTCAAAAGCTAAAGTTATTATAGAGGATACTCATACTAATGTAACTTTAATTGAATGTGATGATGAAATAATAATGGACAATAATAGTGAGGTAAGTGAAGATTTAGAGGAAGACTATAAGTTATTTAAGATAGCAGATATATATAACTTTGCTAAAGAGGCGGATTTTGATGACATAAAATTTATTTTAGAAAGTGCAAAAATGAATGAAAAGGTATCAGAAGAAGGGTTAAAAGGAGATTATGGCCTTCAAGTTGGAAGTAAAATAATTCAAAAGGGTAATTTTAATTTATTTTCTAATGATGCATCTAATAAGATAATTGCAGCCTCAGCAGCAGCCTCAGATGCAAGAATGGATGGGTGTGCAATGCCTATAATGACCACTGCAGGAAGTGGAAATCAAGGAATAGCTTGTTCAATACCAGTAGCTCAAACTGCTAGACTTTTAGATAAGTCTGAAGAGGAATTAGCAAGAGCTTTAGTTTTAAGTAATTTAGTTACAATAAGAATAAAAAAACACATGGGAAGACTTTCGCCTCTATGCGGTGCAGGAATAGCAGGGGCCACAGGGGCTTCCTGTGGAATAACTTATCTTCTTGGAGGAGATTTAGAAAATATAAATTATTGTATAAATAATATGATTTCAGATCTTTCAGGTATGATATGTGATGGAGCAAAGGAAACCTGTGCTTTAAAGATTGCCACAGGAACTAATGCTGCAATACAATGTGCAAACTTGGCTATAAATGGCATATCAGCAACAGCCAATGATGGAATAGTAGCAAAGGATGTAGAAGAAACAATTGAAAGTATAGAAACTTTAATACAAAATGGCTTTAAAAATGTTGATGATACTATACTTAACATAATGCTTGAAAAGAAAAAGAATAATAAGTAATAAAGATAAAAGGTTAATATTAATAATTAAAAAGTGCTTAAGAGCCTAGTTAAAGTTAATATATTACTTAGAATCTGTAAAAAGAAAGAATAAATAAAAATATAAATGAAAAAAGATTGTATTAATTTACTTTATAAAACTTTTAAATATATTTTTATAAATTATAAGTTTTATTATTTAAAGTTTTTAATGCAATCTTTTTTATAATTTAATAAAATAATAACTATATATTTTTTTTAGATAAGTTTAGATACTTAAAATAAGTTTTAAAAATTTTTTACCTAGAACCTTATAAATTTTTAAATAAGTTTTTCTTAGAAGCTATTTTTACTAATAAAGTTGTTATTAATAATGAGAGTACTAATATGACTAATGGGCTTAGTCCTGTTACTTCTATTAATTCGTCTAGTTCAGTATGTAATCCAAGATCAGTAAATAATGATACCAATGGATAGAAAATTAAGCATACTGAAATGCTTAATACTGAACACATAAAAAATATAAGGGTAAATCTATGATATAAGCCATTTCTTAATGAATTATTAAATATAAGTACTAGTGCAAATAAAAATAATACTGGTATTGATATTCCTAGTATAAGATTAAGGGCATAAGAAAAATTGCCATAATTAGCATTTACTATTGTTATGCCATGATTAAATTCTATTTTTCCTCCACATAATAATCCAACCACAGCTTTTGAAATATCATGCAATAAGTAGATTATTAAAAATGATAAAGCAATCATAATTAATGTTGAGATATTATTTCTAAGTTTGTTTGTTGTATTCAATTTTTTCAACTCCTTAATATAAGTAAATAGTGAATGTGAAATAGCTTATCATTAAATTTAAATTACTACAAAAATGAACAAAATGTTAACTAACTCTATATTAATATAAACTTTTTGTAAACATAAGTAAAGGATTAAATAGAAATTTTTATATTTAATTTTATAGAAGAATGAAAATTAACTTTATGAATTTAAAATACTAGTAAATATTAGTTGAGTAAATAAATATTTCTTTATATACAAACGTTTTCATAGATGTTATAATGAAGATGAATAAAATGTAAATGTATTTTGTAGCTTTAAAGGTGGAGATTTGCATGAAAAAATTTATTACAATTTTATCAGTTATTATATGTCTAGGATTAGGAGGATTATTAATAGCTAATCATTATACAAGTTTAAAAGAAGAAAGGTTTAATAATATTATAGAAAATGCTAATAAAGCTATTGAAAATAGAGAATATAAGACAGCAGAGGTATTATTAGAAAAAGCTAAACTTATGAACAATAAGACCAATGTAATATGTAAAAAGATACAGAATCTAGAGTTTCATAAAGAACAACAGGAACTTTATGATCAAGGATTAAGATTGGAAAAAATGAAAAGGTATTCAGAAGCTATAAATGTTTTTAGTGAAATTCAGGATGATTCAAATGATTTAAAAATAAATAGTGATAAAGAAATAGAAGTTTGTAAAAAATGTATAATAGATGATTTTTCACGTAAGGCAGATAAGGCTATAAAAAGAGGAGATATAGAAAGAGCAAAGTATATTATAGCTAAAATTGAAAAAGTAGATAGTGAAAGTCCAGAAATAAATATATTAAATATGAAAATAGAGAATTTTAAATCAGCCAAATAAATATCAAGAGTACTCTTGATATTTATTTGGCTGATTTTTTTAAACAATATCTTTTGTATCTAGAAAAGCTTCTTGCATAAGTAATTTAATCATAGCAGGAAACTCTCTAACCATATATTGAACTCTTAAAGATATAGGAGTTTTTGAAGGAAGTCCTTCATTTTTAATATTAAGGTAATCTGCGATTTCCTTAGCTCTAAATAAATGAAAATCACTTGTTACTATTAAAACTTCATCTTTATCAGCATGTCTTTCTTCAAGAATTTTTTTACTGAATTCTAAATTTTGAAAGGTTGATTTAGATTTATCTTCTTCTATAATTCTATTAGGATTAATTCCTTTATTAACAAGAAAATTTTTCATAGCTTCAGATTCTGGTATTGGCTCGTTACTTCCTTGTCCACCTGAAACTATTACTTTAGTATTAGGGTGTAATTCTAAGTATTTCAAGCCTTCCTCTAACCTTTCTTGTAAAATTGGGCTTGGCTTGTCTCCATATAATCCTGCACCTAAAATTATTTCATATTCTACATCCTTAAGTTGATTTATATCTTTAAAATTCATCATTTTATATGTTAAAAAAACTTCAAAAATAAGGAAGACTAGGATAAGTAGCCCTATTAAAATAGATATTCCAACTAAAATTTTCTTCTTTAGCAAATAATCACTTCCTATGTTTATTCTTTGAATTAATATAAATTTTATCCTTAAGCTTATTATCTCATATATAACTTACATAATTATGATTTAAATGTTAAGGAACTATTACAATAATATGTAGGTAAAAATTGGAGTTGTGAAATTTTTGATAATTATATTGACTAGGCAGAATCTGATGATATAATAAATCGTGTTTATATGAAAATGATTATCATTGACGTGAGTTGCTGGTAATCTAATAAGGAAATTAGGAGGACTAAAGATGAAAGGACTTAAAAAATTAGCGATTTTAGGGATCGCAACACTTACGGTTGGAATGTTTGTAGGATGTTCTAATAGTAAAACTAGTGAAGAGGGCAACACTAGTAATGAAAAAAGGATTGTTCAATCTGTAAAAGGAGAAGTTGAGATACCAGCTAATCCTAAAAAGATAGTAGACATTTCAGGAAGTTCAGAAGAGTTAGTTTTATTAGGACATACTCCTGTAGCTACAGCAAATGTAGACTCATATAAAACTGATCAAGTACCAGAATATATGGCTGAGAAGTTAAAGGATACAAAAATAGTTGGTCATTCTATGATGGATACTGCTGATATAGAAGGGATATTATCAGTAGAGCCAGACTTAATAATAATGTCACCTAGACAAGAGAAAATATATGATCAATTAGCAGAAATAGCTCCAACAGTTATAATTAATGATAATGCAAATGATTGGGAAGCTAAGTTTAAAGAGGTAGCAAAATTATTTGATCAAGAAGAGGAAGCACAAAATTGGTTAGATAATTATTATAAAAAAGCAAAAGAAGTTGGAGAAGAAATAAAGAAAGCAAATGGTGATGGAACTTATTTATCTGTTTTAGCTTCTTCAGGTCAATTCATGGTATTTACTGAAGGTGGAATAGGAACAGTTTTAAAGAGTGATATGGGATTACCTCAACCAAGTAAAATGCCAGAACAAGATAGCATAACATTACCTACAGTTACACTTGAAGGACTTACTGAAATAGATGCAGATCATATTATAGTTTTAGGAACAGAATCAGATAAGGCTGATTTAGAGTCAAATAGTGTTTGGAATGAAATGAGAGCTGTTAAGAATGGAAATGTAACAATACTTGATGTAAGTCCATATTTTAGCCAAGCTTATAACCCAATGGGAAGAGAACTTTTATTAGAGTCAATAAAAAATGAACTTGTAAAATAATTAAAATTTTTAGTAGGGGCTGTATCAAAATATAAAGATACAGCCCCACTATTTAAGTTAAAATAGAATTTTGGTGATACTTTAAGGAGGACAACTTATGAAAATAGGAAGGAAAAGGACCTTGGCTTATGGATTAATGTTTATAGGTTTATTACTTTTGCTTAGTGGAATCATTCTATCTATATCTATAGGGGCAAAAGAAATTGATTTTTCTATGATAATAAATGCTATTTTTACAAATGATGCAGATATAAATACTAATATAATTAGGGATGTAAGAATACCTAGAGCACTTGCAGCAGCTTTAGTAGGAGGATTTTTAGCCGTAGCTGGTGCCATCATGCAAGGAATAACTAGAAATCCAATTGCAGAACCTTCTGTAATGGGTATAACTCAAGGAGCTACATTTATGATAGCTGTAGCATTTGTTTTACAAAGAATATATCCTAATTTAGTCATAAATAGCTTTGCTCTTATGATTTTTGCATTTTTAGGGGCAAGTATAAGTGGTCTTTTAGTATATTTTATAAGCTCTAGAGCATCTAGAAAAGTTGATCCTGTTAAGTTAGCCCTTGCAGGGACAGCCTTAGGAACTTTACTTATATCCTTAGCAATGGGAATATCAATGTATTTTAATTTATCTCAACAGTTAAGTTTCTGGGTATCAGGTGGATTAGTAAGTGCTAAATGGGAAGGGGTAATTTTATTATCTTTAATTGGAGGAATAGCATTTATTGGGGCGATGATTATGTCACCTAGAATAACAATTTTGAGTTTAGGAGAAGAAGTAGCCATAGGACTTGGAGAAAAAACCAATCTTGTAAGGTTTATATCCATAATGATAGTTATATGTTTAACAGGTGCTTCTGTTTCGGTAGCTGGTAATATTGTCTTTGTAGGATTAATAATTCCTCAAATATGCAAAGGAATAGTAGGTTCAGATTATAGATATATAATACCTAGTTCAATGATATTAGGTGCTGTTTTATTAGTTTATAGTGATATATTAGCAAGGATTATAAACCCTCCTTATGAAACACCAATAGGATCTTTAACTGCCTTATTAGGAGTTCCAGTGTTTATATACTTAGTTAGAAAGGGAGGTAAGTAATTTATGAATATAAAAAAGAACCATAAATTTATATGGGTAACAGGAATTTTAATAGGTTTAATTTTTATTACCTTCTTAATAAGTTTAAACATGGGTTCACTTTCAATTGAGCCAGGAGAAGTTATTAAAACTTTAATTGGACAAGGTACAAAAAGTAATGAAATAGCTATATTTAAGCTTAGACTTCCTAGAATAGTCATAGGAATATTAGTAGGAACAGCTTTAGCAACTGCAGGTACAATCCTGCAAGGGGTTACTAAAAATGATTTAGCTGATTCAGGAATACTTGGAATAAATTCAGGAGCTGCCTTATTTGTTGTAGTTTATATATATATAATGAATGGAAATGTATATGATGGTGTAAGTAATTTAACTATTTTTACTATGCCTATAGTAGCTTTAAGTGGAGCTATATTTGGAGCATTTTTAATATACATATTAGCATGGAAGAATGGAATAAATTCATCAAGACTATTATTAATAGGTATAGGTATAAATATAGCTTTTACATCCTTATTAACAATATTTCAGTTAAGATTTACTACTCAAGAATTTAATAGAGTTATGGCTTGGATATCAGGAAGCATATGGGGAGCAAGTTGGAAATATGTATTAGCAATATTACCATTTATAATTATATTTATGGCTTTAACTATATATAAATCAAGATATTTAGATGGATTAAATTTAGGAGACGAAGTTGCCACAGGTATAGGGATTGAAGTAGAAAAAGAAAGAAGAAAACTAATTATATATGCAGTTATATTAGCAGGGGTAGCTACATCAGTTGCAGGTAGCATAGGTTTTTTAGGTTTAGTATCTCCTCATATAGCAAGAAAATTAATAGGGCCAAAGCATAAGAAATTAATTCCTGTAGCAGCCCTTATTGGAAGTTTAATATTATTAGTGTCAGATACTATAGCAAGAAATTTAATTGCACCAATGGAAATGCCAGTAGGGATAATCGTATCTATAATAGGAGTTCCATATTTTGTTTATTTAATGTTATCAAAATAGATATTTATATACCTAGGCATAAATTAATATTTATAAATAAAAACGAAAGTAGAAGGAGATAATTATGAATTGTATAACTACTGATAATTTAAATATTTCATATGGAAGTTTAGATATAGTTAAAAATTTAAACTTAAAGATACCAAAGGGGAAAATAACTACAATAATAGGTGCAAATGGATGTGGAAAATCTACAGTGCTAAAAACAATAGCTAGAATTTTAACTCCTAAAAGTGGGGAAATATATATAAATGAAAAAAACATAAAAGAGCAGGGAGCTAAGGAGTTAGCAAAGGTTATGGCAGTTTTACCTCAAAGTCCTCAAGCACCTAATGGGCTTACTGTTGAAGAGTTAATAGCCTATGGAAGATTCCCTCATCAAAAAGGATTCGGTAAATTAAAAAAAGAGGACAAAAATATAATTCAATGGGCTTTAGAGGTTACAGGATTAATTGAATTTAGGGAAAGAGACATAGAAGATTTATCTGGAGGGCAAAGACAAAGAGCTTGGATTGCTATGGCCTTAGCACAGCAAACAGATATATTAATACTTGATGAGCCAACAACTTATTTAGATTTAGCACATCAATTAGAGATTTTAAGTTTACTTAAGGAATTGAATGAGAAGCATGGGACAACTATAGTTATGGTTATTCATGAACTTAATAATGCTGCTAGATTTGCCGATTATATGATAGGTATGAAAGCAGGAAAAATAGCTTGTCAAGGTACAGCATACGAAGTTATGACAAAAGAAAATCTTAAAGAGCTGTTTAATATAGATGCAGAAATTATAGAGGATCCAAGAAATAAAAGACCAGTCTGTGTGACTTATGATATGTTATAAAATTAAGATGATAATATCTCAAATATAATTCTAATAATATTATAGTTTAATAAAAATAAATCTTAGAGAATATTTTATTTTCTAAGATTTATTTTATTTATTAAAGTTTTTATGATTAATGAAATACTTAATATGATATAATAATATTTAATTGGGTTAAATTGGAATTTAAATAAAGTGTAATATCTATAAAAGTATATTTATTAATTAGTATGAAATAAAGGTATAAGTATATTAATTAATTTTTAAGTTGATTTAGTATAAAAAGTAGAGAGGATAATTTATGAGTTTAAGGATTAGAGATATTAAGATAGAAGATTATAAAGAAATTAGTAAAATTAGAAAAATGCCTGGAGTTATGGAGAATATACTTTCCAATAAGGATGAGGAAGAGGAATTAATTAAGGAAAAGATTATAAATAGGGGCAAGAATCAGTACTGGTATGTTGCTGAAGAAAATGGAAAAGTTATAGGATTAGGAATATTAATGAATCATGGTAATTTAAGAAAGAAACATGTTGGAGTAATAACATTAATGGTCAATAGTGATTATCAAAATAAAGGTGTAGGAAGTTTATTAATGGATAAGTTAATAAATTTAAGCGAAAGTCTTAATATTATAAGGTTGGAATTATGTGTATTTAGAGATAATTATAAAGCAATAAACTTATATAAGAAGTTTGGATTTAAAGAAGAGGGAATAAAGATAAAGTCAGCTTTGAAAAATGGAGAATATGTTGATGAAATTATTATGGCAAGGATAAACTTGTAGAGTTAATTATATGTAATATATATTTATAATTTTAAATAGTATAAATAGGTTTAGAGAATAAAGGGGGAGAGGTTATATGTATGAATATAAATTTATAAATGTGCCTGTTGACAAATCATTTAAGTGCAAAAGGGGAGACTCCTTTGAAAAATGTAAAGATATTATAAAAGAAGAAGCTAAAAATGGATGGAGGTTAAAGCAGATTATTACTCCAATTAATGAAAAGTCAGGTGTTAATATTATTTATGCTTATGAAATAATCTTTGAAAGAAAAGTAGAAAATTATGCTTAATAAAGAACTTTTTAATAAGAGAAATTTAAGCACTATAATTTTAGCTATGGTTCTTTTTATTCCTTTCATATGGGGAACCAATTTAGCTGCAATATGGTTCAGTGATATGGGAAAAGAAAAAATATCTATTATTAAGAAAATAGGAATTTCATTTTTAATATTAGGACCTTATTGGGTAGTGACTATAAGTGGATTTTATAAAAGATTAAGAAGAATATTAAATTACAAATTATTTAATTTGATGTTTTTTATTATATATTTTTATTATTTCTTTCTTATAGATAGTATTGTAAATAATTTAATTAAGTAGATTGTAATTAAAAATATAGATAGTTATATATTAATAAAGTTATTGGCGAAGTTTATTAAATAAAACATTTAAAGATTGTATTACTATATTCTTTGTAGGTAATTACATTATAGAAACGTATTTGATATTAATATAAATTATATGAAATCTAGATGGATAATAAAAATAGTTGCTAAATAAAAGCAACTATTTTTGTTTAAATATTACTTAACTGATTTTTTTATTGATTTCAAACATTTCTGATACATAGTATATAAAGCAACCTACAAGTGGTATTAATAAATAAGCATCTTCAAATTTAAAAACAAAAAATACACACTCTGTTAAAACTAAAATGGTACCAATAATTATAAATGTTATACCTATTAAGTCTGCAATATGATCTTTATTTTTTATTTGGTTCACATCATAGTAGTTTTCAATTCTTTTGAAGTAGAAAAGATAATATCCAAGTTTAAATTTCTTATTTTTAAATACATAAAGACCTACAAATAAAAATATTAATCCAACTATAAGAATAAGAATTAAAACCATAATATTTTCTCCTTTCACACTTACTTTTTATTACTAAACTTTTATTATAGAAAACTTTAGCAATAAAAAATAAGCGTATATGAAATATTATTTTTTAGTATTTTTTTAGTTAATAAAGATTAAATCTAACAATATTGCTTTGTTATAAATCTACATATTAAATAAAAACTTAAATTTAATTTTAGGAATATTAAATAACAAGTAATATTTAAACAATAATATATTTATAATTATATTACTATTTTGAACCAATTTAAACATATTAGAACAATATTTTCCAATAAAGAGGGAATGAATTTGAAAAAATAAAATTTTTCTAAAAAAAGTTTTATTTTTTTGTCATATTATATGATTTTACCGAATATAAATATAAAGTCATAAAATTAACACTAGATTTTAGGGGGAAAAGGGAAATGAGAAAAAGAGGCATTATGAGTAAACGTTTGCTAGCAGTTTTGTGCATGGCATCAGTAACAACATCATTATTTAGTTTTAGAGGATTAGAAGTTAAGGCTTCACCAAATGTACCATATGATCAAAAAGAATCATTAGCACCATTAGGAGAAGTTTATAGCATTGAAACTTTATTAAATTGGACACCGGAAAGTGATCCAGATGCTAAGTATAATAGAGCAAGCATTGAGCTTCAAGATAGGTTTATGGGAGACATTGTAAATGAAAATGCTAATCCAGAAGCTAAAATAATGAATGTTGCTTTAACTAATCCATATGTTGATAGAGCACCATCACAAGGTAGTGATTCAATGGATGCTTATGTGTTTTCATATTGGCAGTATGTAAATTCATATGTTTATTGGGGAGGATCAAGTAGAGGGATATTTGCACTTCCAACACCAGACGTAGTTGATAATGCACATAAAAATGGTGTTCCAGTTTTAGCTACAATAGGATTTCCATGGGGACCAGGAGAAGGGTATGTTGAACAGGTAAGAGCATTCCTTCAAAAAGATAAGAATGGAAACTTCCCAGTTGCAGACAAAATGATTGAAATAGCTGAATATTATGGATTTGATGGATATTTCTTTAACCAAGAATCCTATGGCTGTGTAAAAGATGATGCAGATAGAATGGTAGAAATGCTTGAGTATATCAAAAAGAAAGCTCCAAATATGGTTATAGGTTGGTATGATTCTATGACTGTTGATGGAAATGTTAAGTGGCAAGATGCTTTAAATGATAAGAATGCTGCTTTCTTCCAAAATGGAGAAAATAGAACAACTGACGAATTCTTTTTAAATTATAATTGGACTCCAGAAAAAATAGAGACTACAGTTAATACTGCTAAATCATTAGGAAGAAGTCCTTTTGATGTTTATGCAGGATTAGATGTTCAACAAAATGCATATAATACTCCATTTAATGATGATTACTTATTAGATGAGAATGGAAAGCTTAGACTTTCTTTAGCTATGTATACTCCAAACTCAACATTCTCAATGGCTAAGGATGTTTATGATTTCTATAAGCATGATCAAAAATTCTGGGTAGGACCAACAGGAGACCCATCAAAATCAGATACAGAGCAAGATTGGACAGGATTAGCTAACTATGTTCCAGATAGATCAGCAATAAATGATTTACCATTTGTGACAAACTTTAATTTAGGACATGGGGAAGATTATTATATAGATGGTTCACTTTCAAGGGATGAAGAGTGGAACAATAGAGCAATGCAAGAATATTTACCAACTTGGAGATGGATAGTTGAATCAAATGGTTCAAAACTTACTCCAGATTTTGACTTTAAAACTGCATACAATGGAGGAAGTTCATTAAAGGTTGAAGGTAAGTTAGAGGCCGCAAATCCAAACCACATTAAGTTATACAGCACTGATTTAAATATAGAGAATAACTCAACAGAATTATCAATTGTTTATAAAACAGAATCAGCTCCAAACATGAAAGTAGGATTATGTTTTGGAGAAAATTATGATGAAGAAAATTTTACATTCTTTGATGTAAATAAAAATAGTAATGGAGAATGGACAGAGGTTAAAATACCTTTAGGTGACCATGTTGGAAAAACAATTTCTGCAATATCATTAAAGTTTGAAAGTGGTCAAGATGTTGAAAACTTTAAAATAAATGTAGGACAAATCTCAATAGAAGAAACTGCTGAAAATAATAAAGGGTTAAAAAATAGTGATGTTATTTTAGAAGAAACAATGGTTCATAATTCAAATAGTGCAGAGGCTAGAATTTACTGGAATGGATTAGAATCAGGAAATGAAGATGATTTAGCATTCTATGAAATATATAGAATTAAGCCAGACGGATCTAGAGAGCTTATGGGAGCAACTCCAAATGATGCTTACTATGTTCAAGAGTTTGAGAGATATGGAGAAGAAATGGAGTTTGACATTGAAGTAGTTCCTGTAGATGTAAATTATAATAGAGGAGAAGGAAAGAGAGTAACATTTAATTGGGGAATTCCTCATGATGCTACACAAATTCCAGATAAAAAGGTTTATGAAAACCTTGCCTTATATAAATCAGTTCAAACTAGTGCAGAGGGTGCTGCAGAACCAGGTCTTAAAGCCGTTGATGGAAAAGTAGATAATAATAGTAAGTGGTGTGCCGCTGGAGCTAATAGTGGTTGGTTAACAATTGATTTAGGAGAGCCAAAAAATATTCAAAGATGGGTTGTTAAACATGCTGAAGCTGGTGGAGAAGCAAAAGAAATGAATACAAGAGATTTTGCTTTAGAAGTTTCATATGATGGAGGACAAACTTATCAAGAGGTTGATGTTGTAACTGGAAATGAGGAGGCTATTACTGATAGAAATTTAGCAGAGCCAATAGTTGCACAACATTTAAGACTTAGAATTGATAATTCAGGAAATTCACCTTGGGCAGCTATAAGAGTATACGAGTTCCAATTATATGAAGAAACATTTGTAGATCAAACAACTGAGATTCCAATGAGATTTGTAAATGCTAAAAATAATAAAGGGGCTAATGACTCTGTATTATTTACAAGAGGTAAAGAAGGACAAACTGTTAATCTTTATAAGGGATTAAATGATGAAACTCCTTTTGCTACAGCTACTATAGATTCTAATGGAGAAGCTAAATTTGAAGGATTAGATTTTGGTGAAGATGGTGGAAGAGTTTACTATGGAACAGTTGAAGAAGGTAAGAGAGAAAGTTTAAGAATGAGTGCTGCTTTTGAAGGAGAAAATTGGGAATATTCAAAGGTTCCAGAAAGATTTGAATTAACTCCTTACAAGGCACCAGGAATGATTGGAGAAAATCATAATTATGGTACTTTAAAAATAAAGGATTTAGAAGCTGGAGATATTGTAAGTATATTTAATGACAAGGATTCAATATTCCCAGAGAAGGTTAGTGTTCCAGTAGCTAAAGGGGGAGATACAGCTATTTTAGATAGAATATCTATTAATCCAGAGGGTGGAGTACTAACATTAGAAGTTAAATCAGAAGGCAAGAAGGCTAGAAGAATTGAAGTTCCATATTCAGGTTTTGGCGAAATAGAAATGAAAATAGAAAATGAAGCACCTACTAACTTAAGAACAATAGATGTTCAGAAGAAGAGTGTAAGTCTTGCTTGGGATTCACCAGAAAATACTTATGGATTAGAAGGATATATAATCTATAAGGATAACAAGAAAGTTGGAGAAGTTTCAGCAGATGAAACTGAATTTACAGTTGGAAAGTTAAACAGACATACAATTTATAACTTTAAAGTTGCTGCTAAGTATTCTAATGGAGAAATTTCAAAAAGAGATACAATAACAGTAAGAACAGCTAGATAGATAAACTAAATAATTAATTATAAATGATATTAGATAGATTTAAATATTTTATATTCTATCTAATATCATTTTTTATTAGGCCACCATTATATAAAATTAAAGCTTATGTGGTTCTTACCTTTATATGCAAAAATTCTATAATAATATTATAGAGTTAAATTTGGATTTACTTATAATAATTATAGTTGGAGGACAATAATATGAAGGTTGGAATAATAATGGGAGGAATTTCTTCAGAGAGAGAAGTTTCTTTAGCAAGTGGAGAATCAATTTTTAATCATATAGATAAAGAAAAGTATGAAGTTAGTAAAATAATTATAAATAATAAAATAGATATCTTAGAAAAAGTTAAAGGGTTAGATTTTGCTTTATTAGCACTACATGGTAAGTTTGGGGAGGATGGAACAGTTCAAGCTTTCTTAGATATAATGGATATACCATATTCAGGATGTGGAGCTTTAAGTAGTTCTTTATGTATGGATAAAAATCTAAGTAAGAAGGTTTTAAAAGCTGAAAACATAAGAACAGCAAAATGGATAACTGTGAAGTCTATAGAGGAAATAGATTATGAAAAGATTGAGGAAATTGGCTATCCAGTTTTTGTTAAACCTAACAATGGGGGATCAAGTGTAGCTACCTTTAAGGTTTATAAAAAAGAAGATATAAAAAATTCTGTTATGGAAGGATTAAAATATGATGAAGAAGTAATAATTGAATCCTTTATAAAAGGAAGAGAAATTACTTGTCCTATATTTAATGGAGAATTTTTCCCTATTCTTGAAATAAAGAGTAAAGCAGATTTTTATGATTATAAGCAAAAGTATGCAGCTAATGGAGCAGAACATTTACCAGTTCAGTTAGAAAAATCTTTATATGATGAAGTTAAGGAAATGGCTTTAAAAACTTTTGAAGTATTAAAATGTGAAGTTTATGCTAGAGTGGATATGATAATTTCAGAAGAAGGAGTTCCATATATACTAGAAGTAAATACATTACCTGGTATGACAGCTACAAGTTTATTTCCACAAAGTGCAGAATCTAGAGGAATATCATATTCAAAATTTATAGATTTAATAATAGAAACATCACTAAATAAGAAAATAAAATAAAATAAATATAAGTTTTCAAAAGTCATTTATTGAAAGATAATTATTTTAATAAATGGCTTTTCATATACTCCTTTGAATAATATTTAGATATATTGTATATTAGATAAAAAAAGGTAATTAATGTTTAGGACATTAGAGAAAGAGGTATTAAATGGAGTTATTTGTTTCAGATTTAGACGGAACTTTACTAAATAAGGATCAAGTTATATCAGATTATTCTAAAAGGGAATTAAATAGACTTATAAACACAGGGATTAATTTTGCAATTGCAACAGCTAGGAGTCCAGCTACTGTTTCAGATATTTTAGATGGAATAGATATAAAAACACCTGTTGTTCTTATGAATGGAGTTATAATTTTTGATATTGAAAAGAAAAAATATATAGATGTTAAAGAGATAAACAAAGAAAGTGTCAAAGAGATTATCAAAATACTTCAAGAATATAACAAAACATTCTTTCTTTATGGGATAAAAGATGATTATCTATGGGTTTATCATAAAGATTTTACTTATGATTTTGAGAGAGAATATTATGAGGAAAGATGCAATAAAAAACTTAAGTCTTTTAAAAAAGTTGAAAATTATTTAGATATTTTAGATGATAATCAAATAATAAATTTTGTGTTTTTTGAAGATAATAAACTTATAGCTCATGAATTATTTGAGAAGATACTGAAAGTAAAAGGTGTTACTGGTAATTGTTATAAAGATATATATAACGAAGGAGCTTTTTTCTTAGATGTATATAATGAGGAGGCTTCAAAAGCTAATGGAATAAAATTTTTGGCGGATTATGTAGAACATAGTAAAGTTATAACTTTTGGTGATGGAGAAAATGATGTTCCTATGTTTGAAATTGCAGATGAATGTTATGCTTTAGAAAATGCTTCAGCTGGGTTAAAGGCCATAGCTACGGGGATTATTGGCAATAATAATGATGATGCAGTGGTTAGATTTTTGATTGAAAGATTAAAATAGAAAAAATGTAAAATGAATAGAAAAAATATAGAAGAAGTATAATTAATAGGTGTACTTCTTTTATAATTTGTCAAAATAAAGTTTGAATTTTTTGAAAATTTTTTAAAATGGTTTAAGGTATTGCTGTAAATAAGAAAAATGTCCTTTATATAGATAAATACTTGCTTAAAGAGGTATTATTTATTTAATAGAATTTGTATTTTTGCAAAATATATATATGTTTAAAATTTACATAAGGCTTGTAAAACTGATGTAAAAATTGTAAAATTAACGTAAGATAAAGTGAAAAATTTGTCTTAAAGAATAAAAAAATAGGAGGTATACATATGGTAGGAATTATTCTTGCTAGTCATGGGGAATTTGCTAAAGGCATATTACAATCTGGCTCAATGATTTTTGGAGAACAGGAAAATGTAAAAGCTGTTACATTAATGCCGAGTGAAGGACCTGATGATATTAGAGCAAAAATGAAAGAAGCAATCGCTTCCTTTGATAATCAAGATGAGGTTTTATTCTTAGTTGATCTATGGGGTGGAACACCATTTAACCAAGCAGATAGCCTAGTTGAAGAACATAAAGACAAATGGGCAATCGTAGCTGGTATGAATTTACCAATGGTTATTGAAGCTTATGCTTCTCGTTTCTCAATGGAATCAGCACAAGAAATTGCTGCTAATATTCTAAAGTCAGCTAGAGAAGGAGTTAAAGTTAAGCCTGAATCATTAGAACCTGAAGAGTCTACTAAAGCTACTACAGATTCTGTTCAACAATCTAACAATGTAGGTGCGCCTGGCTCTTTTGAATACGTTTTGGCACGTATTGATTCACGTTTACTTCATGGTCAAGTAGCAACTGCTTGGACAAAAACTGTAAAACCAACAAGAATTATTGTTGTATCAGACGATGTAGCTAAAGATGAACTTCGTAAGAAATTGATTCAACAAGCAGCTCCTCCTGGAGTTAAAGCGCATACTGTTCCAGTTAGTCAAATGATTAAGCTTGCAAAAGATGATCAACACTTTGGAGGACAGCGTGCATTACTTCTTTTTGAAAACCCAGAAGATGTACTTAGAGCAGTAGAGGGAGGAGTACCTATAAAGACAGTTAATGTTGGTTCTATGGCTCACTCTCCAGGTAAGGTTCAACCAAATAAAGTACTTGCTTTTAATCAAGAAGATATTGACACTTTTAATAAACTTAAAGAAGCTGGATTAGATTTTGATGTTCGTAAAGTTCCAAATGATACAAAAGGAAATATGGATGAAATTCTTAAAAAAGCACAAGAGGAATTAAATAAATTAAAATAATTTGATTTAATATAAATAAGTTATTTTAATGAAAAGGAGGATTAATAACAGTGGATTTAAATATAATTCAAATAATATTAGTTATTATTATTGCATTCTTAGCTGGTATGGGAGGGATCCTAGACGAATTCCAATTTCATCAACCATTAGTTGCTTGTACTTTAATAGGTTTAGTTACAGGTAATTTAATACCATGTTTAATCCTAGGCGGTAGTCTTCAAATGATCGCTTTAGGTTGGGCAAACATAGGTGCTGCCGTAGCACCAGACGCAGCATTAGCATCTGTTGCAGCTGCAATTATCTTAGTTCTTAGTGGAGAAGGGCAAGCGGGAATATCTTCAGCTATCGCTATAGCAATTCCACTAGCTGTTGCTGGATTATTATTAACAATTATTTGTCGTACAATAGCTACAGCATTTGTACACCTTATGGATGCTGCTGCTAAAGAAGGTAATATAAGAAAAGTTGAAATGTGGCATTTCATTGCTATTCTTATGCAAGGTGTACGTATAGCATTACCAGCTGCATTAATTTTATTAATAGGTGCTGGTCCAATAAGCGCATTACTTGCTTCTATGCCTGCTTGGTTAACAGATGGTTTAGCAGTAGGTGGTGGAATGGTAGTAGCTGTTGGTTACGCAATGGTAATTAACATGATGGCAACAAAAGAAGTATGGCCATTCTTTGCAATCGGTTTTGTATTAGCAACTATTCCTCAACTTACACTTATAGGATTAGGTGCAATTGGTGTAGCTTTAGCTCTTATTTACTTAGCACTTAGCAAAAAAGGTGGCTCAGGTAATGGTGGATCAAACATAGGAGATCCAGTAGGCGATATTATCGATAGATACTAAGAAGGGAGAGAAGACGAAAATGGAGAAAAATTTAAAATTAACAAAAAAAGATCGTCTTTCTATTTGGTGGCGTTCAACTTTCATTCAAGGATCTTGGAACTATGAAAGAATGCAAAATGGTGGTTGGGCATTCTCATTAATTCCTGCAATCAAAAAATTATACAAAACTAAAGAAGAAAGATCAGCGGCATTAACACGTCACTTAGAATTCTTCAACACTCACCCATATGTAGCTTCACCTATCATTGGTGTAACATTAGCATTAGAAGAAGATCGTGCAAATGGAGCTCAAGTAGATGATGTAACTATTCAAGGGGTTAAAGTTGGTATGATGGGACCTTTAGCAGGTATCGGAGACCCTGTATTCTGGTTTACTGTTAGACCTATATTAGGAGCATTAGGTGCTTCACTTGCTATGGCTGGTAACATATTAGGACCAATAATATTCTTCTTAGGTTGGAATATTATCCGTATGGCATTTACTTGGTACACACAAGAATTTGGTTATAAAGCTGGTTCTCGTATTACAGAGGACTTATCAGGAAACTTATTACAAGATATTACAAAAGGGGCATCTATACTTGGTATGTTTATATTAGGATCACTAGTTAATAGATGGGTATCTATTAAATTTGCTCCAGTAGTATCAACAGTTCAATTAAGCCCAGGTGCTTATATTGATTGGAATAGCCTTCCAGCAGGTGCAGAAGGTATTAAGGAAGCCTTATTACAACAATCAGCTGGATTATCTTTAACTGCTGAGAAAGTTACAACATTACAAGGAAACTTAGATTCATTAATTCCTGGTCTTGCAGGATTATTATTAACATTCCTTTGTATGTGGTTACTTAAGAAGAAAGTATCTCCAATTGTAATTATTCTTGCTTTATTCGCAATCGGTATTGTTTTCCACGTAATAGGATTAATGTAATATTTTTATTTAGCCTAGGTTAGTATAATATTTTACTTAGCCTAGGCTTTTCTTAAAAATAAAAAGGCTAAAAGAGTGTTTATAAAAAATTTAATAAGAACTATTTATTTTGAAAAGAAATAATTAAGTAAAATAAGTTTATATATTTAATTAGAAAAGAGGTAGATCTATGGTTCAATCACTTAATACAAAAGTGGATTTAGTAGTTGATGCAACATCTTTTTCAGGTCTTGCTGATTATGGACAAATAATGATTGGTGATAAAGGATTTGAATTTTATAATTCTAATGATTATAGGAAGTTCATTCAAATTCCTTGGGAAGAAGTTGACTATGTAATTGCATCAGTTATGTTCAAAGGAAAGTGGATTCCACGATATGCAATTAAAACTAAGAAAAATGGTACATATTCATTTTCTTCTAAAGACACAAAGAAAGTACTTCGTACTGTTAGAAAATATGTTGATGCAAATCGTATAGTTAAGTCATTAAGTTTCTTTGATGTTGTAAAAAGAGAGGTAAAAGCACTATTTAAGAAGAAATAATTTAAAGTTTTTTTGTGTAATAAATTTAGAAAATTAAGTATAAAAGCAAATATGTTTTAATATTCTTTAAATTACCCAAGAAAATTAATAAAGTTTATTATAAAAGTAAATAAATATGTTTAAATATTTAATTTTAAAGTAAATAAAAGAGTTATTAAAAGAAAATTTGTATTTTTAGTATAAAAGTAAACAAATATTAGTTTGAATAAGAATATTGATTAATTTTACTGATTTAAGCTTTCTATGTAGGTTTGATTGAGAAAATGTAGAGGAGTATAATAAATTTTAAGATACATAAGTTAATTAATGTATGAAATCTTTACTTATAGGATATAAATGTAATGATATGTTTATACTTAAGGGGGAGAATTTTATGTTTAAAGAAAACCTTAAAAATTTATTAACTAAATATGGTACTGTAGAGTTAGTTCTTTACGATGATGAGCTAAACTTGTATGCCATGACACTATGTGAAGAGTGTCAATGCGATGTAATAAGGGAGCTAGGTATAAGAGGAACTGGAGTAGAAAATTTAAAAGATATAGTACATTCCTTAGGATATGATTTTATTTCTTTAAAAGAATATTACGAAAAAGGAACCTATGATGAATATGGTAATAAAATGACTTGTTGCTGTAATGATAGTTCTTATAAGGTTGTTAGGGTCAATTTTAATAAGGATAATGAAGATGACTATTACATGGCATGGGCAACCGTCTAAAAAGCTGCTTAAATTAGTGGCTTTTTATTTTTTATTTAATTTATTTTAGGAAAGTATGTTAAGATATTAATTGAGTATTAAATTTTTACTTTAAATATTTTATTCTTTAAAATAACATTAAAAAGTAAAAAAATTTTAAACTGTTTGTTTCTATTTTGTATTTTTTTATATTTTTTATTTTTATATAATAAATTTGCGATAATCAATTATACGGGGGATAAATATATGAAGAAAATAATGAAAATGGGTCTTATTCTTAGTGTGTTAATATGTTTAGGATCTTTTGTAGGATGTAATTCACTAAACAAAAAGCAGGTTGAGGCCACAGAAAATAAAGATGCTGTAGAAGCTAAAGATACAACAGATGAAAAAAATACAGAAGGTAAAGATAAGGCAAAGACAAATGAATTAGAGTATTTACCTTTTGATAAAGATCCAAATGCTGAGGATGGGAAAGTTGTATCAGAGTACACTAATGGTCTTTTAAAGGGAACATTACAATATCCAGTTAGAAAAGATGGTAAAAAGATAGCGTATTTAACTTTTGATGATGGTCCATCAACAACTAATACACCAGAGGTTTTAAAGATTTTAGATAAATATAATATAAAAGGAACTTTCTTTGTAACAGGAAATTCTATAAGTGCTGGAGATAAATCAAAAGAATTATTAAAGCAGATTGTTAAAAATGGACATGCTATAGGAAATCATACATATAGTCACGATTACAAATATCTTTATCCTAATAGAAAGATGAATGTAAATAACATAATGTCAGATATAAATAAGAATGAAAACTTAATGAAAGAAGTCTTAGGTGAAGATTTCTCAACAAAAGTAGTTAGATTCCCAGGTGGATACTGGTCTTGGCAAGATAGAACACCTATGAAGGAAAAAATGATTCAAGAGGGAATACAAAACATTGATTGGAATGCTTTAAATGGAGATGCAGAAGGGAAAAAGAAAAATGCAGATGAATTAGTTGAATTTGCTAAGAAAAGTGTAGAAGACTTAGGCCCTAATGCAGACAATGTAGTAGTTTTAATGCATGATACTTATGGAAAAGAAGAAACAGTTAAGGCTTTACCAAGAATAATAGAGTACTTACAAAGTAAAGGCTTTGAATTTAAGAGCATTAAATAAATATATTATAATTTTTACGAACAATAATTAATTATTTAATAAAAATTCTAAAAGAATTATTAAATAAATATATTGTAAGTTTTATTTAAAAGATAATATTTAATAAAGTATATAAATAAAAATAATATTAAAAATAAGCAAATAATAGGAATAAAAAGCTACTAATTTTATGCACATATGATTTAAGTAATAAAATTAGTAGCTTTAATTTTTTATAATAAAGAAGATATTTTAAAGAATAAATTTAAGAAATAATTTGTTTTTTATATGATAAAATAGATAATATAATTAAAAAAATAAGTTTATTAAATAAGGATGTGATTATATAAGGGATTATTAAGAATATGAGTATAAATTCTAAAAGGCATATAAATTTATAGAGTTTTAGAATGGGTTTAAGAATAAAGTTAAAAAGGAGGAAACTACTCAGCATAATATTTTTGAGTAGGGAGAATACTTTGAATAGATTGTTAGAGCTTAGCAATGAAATATTTAGGATAAAAACAGATGATTATACTTTCCCGTTATTTTCATCTTTACATTTTAAGATTATTTTATGTGTAGTAATAACCATATTTATAGCAATTATATTTAAAGAAAAAATAAAAAAGTGGAAATATAGAAGAGCATTTGAAATAACTACAGCACTTATTTTGTTATCAACTCAAATTTTTTTAGCAATATGGTATTCTAGATTCCCTAATTTTTATTTGAAGGAAAGTTTACCTTTGTATCCATGTAGAATTGCAATAATTATGGCAGCAATAGGCTTAATATGGAAGAAGAATGATTTTGCAAAATCAATAGCTTATTTTTGGGGAACAATAGGAGCTATAGGAGCATTAATAATACCTATAACTAATTCTTATATTTTTCCACATATAACTTACTATACATTTTTTATAGGACATTATTTTTTATTAATAGCGTCATTATATCTAATATTAATAGAGGAATTTAAAGTGAAAAGTAAGAATGTAAAACAGGCACTTATTTTTTCTTTTATATTTGCAATTTGTGCTTTTATAGCAAATTATTTATTTGATGCAAATTATGCCTTTTTAAATCCTCCAAATGGATATGAAATACTTAATATTATAAATGTTGAAAGTAATATTATTACAACATCAATTTTTGCATATTTTATTTTTGTATTAGGAATATTCATTATGTATTTGCCATTTAATATGAGTGATTATAAAAAAGATAGCTTGTTTGAATGTTCCTTAATTAAATATTAAGCTTACTAAAGAAATTTATATAAATAATATGGGTTTGATTATTTTAATTTAATAGAGCTTAGAAAGAATTATAATACTAAGTTAAGTAAAATTTAGGATATAAGTATATTAGGGATTTATTTGAAAATGTATTAAATATATGTAGAAGATTTTAGGGAGGTGAAAAGGGGCATATTAAAGGTTTTATATAAAATTTATGAATATATTATCTCAAGATTTTTTATAAGATTTATTTTTATGTACCCTAAAATAAGTTATGCTTAAAGATTTAAATGAAAAAATAAAAGAATGTCGAGAAAATATGGCCTTAAAGGAAATTCTTGAAAAGAGAAATTTATCACTTGAAAATGAATTGAATAGTAAGGAGAAGGAATTAGGAGAGCTTGAAAAGAGTTTAAATAAGGAGCTTAAGGATGTTCAAAAGTTAAAGAGTTTATCTTTTTCTAATTTAATATCTAATATATTAAGAAATAAGGATGAAAAACTAGAAAAAGAAGAAAGAGAGTATTTAGAGGCAAAACTTAAGTATGATAACTTTAAGTTTAAGGTGGAAAAGTTAAGGTATGATGTAGAAGAAAATAACAACAGATTAGGGCAGTTAATTAATATTGAAGGTAAGTATAAAGATCTTATAAATGAGAAGAGAGAGTTAGTTAAAAAGTTTAATCTAAATATAAGAGATGAAATAATTGAAATAGAAAATGAAATAAAGGACTTACTAAGCAATAAGACAGAAATTTCAGAAGCCTTAAGAGAAGCTAATAATTGCTTAATGATTAGTGAAGAAACCTTAAAATCCTTAAGGAGTGCTAAGAATTGGGGAATATATGATATTGTTGGAGGAGGAATGATTTCTTCAGCAATCAAACATAATAGAATAGATGATGCTAAAACTTATATGGAGAGGCTTAGTTATTCAGTAGATAGATTAAATAAGGAATTAGGGGATGTAGATACCTCTATATTTAATGAAGGCTTAAATATAAGTGGATTTTCTTATACCTTTGATATTTTCTTTGACAATATATTTAGTGATTTTTCAGTTCAAGGAGAAATCAATGATTCCCTATATAAGATTGAAGATTTTAGAAATAAGGTTTTAAATTTAATAAGAAAACTAGAAGAAAAAGAAAATAGTGTAGGTCTAAAGGTAAATCTATTAAATGATAAATTAGAAAGATTAATAGAAGAAAATTAAATTAGCCTTTTATATTATATTTAGTATAAATTTTAATTTAAAATATTAGAATAGATTTTAAGTTTAAATAAATTATAAAATAAAGACACTTTAACTTAAAGTTAAGAATTATCTTAATGTGGTTAAAGTGTTTTTATTTTGGAAAAATTTTAGTTTTTATTCAAGTTTGTAATTTGTTAAAAGAAAGTTCATAGTAAAACATGTATAATTAATATATGGTAATAATTAACTTAAAATTTATATGGAATTAATCGTAAAATTAGGAGGAGAATTTATGAGGAAAATAATTCATATCAATGATCAATGGTTTTATGCAAATGATTACAAAGATGAATATTTAAAAAATGAGTTTGATTTTAGTAATTTTGAAAGGGTAGATTTACCTCATACAAATATAGAGTTACCATATAATTATTTTGATGAAAAATCATATCAGTTTGTTTCTACTTATGTTAAAACTTTAAAGTTTGATAATAGCATTAAAGGCAAAAAAGTATTTTTAGATTTTGAAGGAGTTATGATAGCCGCAGAGATATATTTAAATGGAATTCATGTTGGTGGACATAAGGGTGGTTACACTAATTTTTCAATAGATATTACTGAGGCTTTAAAAATTAATGAAGATAATATATTAAAAGTTGTTGTTGACTCCACAGAAAGACCTGATATACCTCCTCATGGATATGTTGTTGATTATTTAACCTATGGAGGAATATATAGAGAGGTTTCCTTAAGAATAGTTGAACCTATATTTATAAATAATTTATATGCAAGGGCATATGATTGCTTAAAGGAAGAAAAAAGATTAGAACTTGATATAGAAATAAACAATTTTGAAGAGCATAGAGATGATTTAGAGATTGTTGTAGAGTTTGGTGATGATACTTTTGAAGAAACTTTAAGTACAAAGTTACCAATTGAAGAAGGAACAAGTATTAAAAACATAGAAATAGACCAATTAAATATGGTTAAGTTATGGGATATAGAAAATCCTAAGCTTTATGAAATAAAAGTTAAGTTATTAAAAGGTTCAGAAGTTATAGATGAATATAAAGATACCTTTGGATTTAGAGAGGCTGAATTTAGATCAGATGGTTTCTATTTAAATGGAAGAAGAGTTAAACTTGTTGGATTAAACCGTCATCAGGCTTATCCATATGTAGGATATGCTATGCCTCAAAGGGTTCAAGAAAAGGATGCTGAAATTTTAAAATATGAATTAGGACTTAACATAGTTAGAACATCTCACTATCCGCAATCAGTACACTTCTTAAGAAAATGTGATGAGATTGGACTATTAGTTTTTGAAGAGATACCTGGTTGGCAACATATAGGTGATGAAGCTTGGCAGGCAGAATCTATTAAAAATGTAGAGGAAATGATAAAAAGAGATTATAATAGACCTTCCATAGTTTTATGGGGCGTTAGAATAAATGAATCTCAAGATAGTCATGATTTTTATGTGAAAACTAACGCTATGGCAAAGAGTTTAGATCCTATTAGACAAACTGGTGGGGTTAGATACTTAGAAAATAGTGATTTCCTAGAAGATGTTTATACAATGAATGATTTTATACACAGTGGTGGAGAAAAAGTATTAAGAACTCAAGGAGAAGTAACTGGACAAGATGATAAAGTTCCTTATTTAGTAACTGAGTATAATGGGCATATGTATCCAACAAAAAGCTTTGATCAAGAATGTAAAAAAGTTGAACATGCTTATAGACATTTGAGAGTTATTAATGAATCCTTTGGCTTAGATGAAATAAGTGGAGCCATAGGATGGTGTGCTTTTGATTATAATACACATAGTTCCTTTGGTTCAGGAGATAAAATTTGTTACCATGGAGTTTCTGATATGTTTAGAAATCCTAAGTATGCAGCTTATTCATATGCTAGCCAAAAGAAAGTAGAAGATGGTGTGGTTTTAGAGCCTATTACTTTAGGGGCTAAGGGAGAAAGAGATGGAGGAGCAATACTTCCATTTACAGTGCTTACAAACTGTGATTATATAAAAATATTTAAAGATGGAATATATATAGATACTTATTATCCTAACAAAGAAAAGTTTCCTAATTTACCACATCCACCAATAGAGGTTTCACATATTTTATCTATGGATTCAGAAATACCTCTTACTGAAGAAGCAAAAAAAGAAATTAAAGACTTTGTATTAAATAAATTAAAAGATTCTAATTTAACTAATTTAGCTGAAGAAGATTTTAAATATATTGAAGAATTTAGTGAAAGAGTAAATATACCTGTATTTAAAATAATGTCTTTAGTTTATAAATTAGCTGGAGGTTGGGGAGATAAGGAAAACTCTTTAATAATAAAAGGCTTTATAGATAATAAAGAGGTTGCTTCTAAAGAAATAGGTGAGCTTAGAAGCATGAATAAGTTAGAAGTTACACCAGATGATTTAGAACTTTCATTAGGTAAAACAAGTTATGATGCTACTAGAATCGTGGTTAAACTTTTAGATAATTTAGGAGAGGTTCTTTTCTTAAATAATGATTTTATTGAAGTAGAAATAGATGGACCTTTAAGTATAATGGGACCAAGTAAGTTTGGAATTTCTGGTGGAGTAACAGCTTTCTGGGTAAGAACTCAAGGGAAAAAAGGTCTTTGCAAAATAAAGGTTAAGAGCATGTACTTTGAAGAAGAAATTTCTATAGAAGTTAAGTAGAGTTAACTTATTAGTATTTTTATAGAAAGACTTAAGTAATTTTAAATTAAAGAAATAGATTATATTTTAAAGTGAAGTTTTGCTTTAGATTAATTTAGAATTAAAGATATATTAAAAGTTTAGAATTTAGTTAAGGAATTTAAAATAAAAAGAGGGAGTTATATCAAAACTTAGATATAAGAATTATAAATATATTTAGAGAGTTAGTGAATTTCACTAAGAATTTATAATTTTTATTTATAAGTTTAAATTGATATAACTCCTTTTTATGTAACTTTTGAAAGGACGACAACTGTCGAAATTATAATTTTTAAGAGTAAGAGGGTCCATTAATATTATTAGCTAAATTAAGAACAAATATCCTTATAATTTATATAGGAATTAATAGGAAAAAATAGGGGGGAGGTGAATAATTTATTATTGTAGAGTTATTTTTACTGTATAACCAGTAATAATATTGGGGAATTTTAGGAGAAAAACTGGAGATTGATTAAATATTCATATATAATTCATTTAAAGTCTATGGACAAGACTTTATAATTTATCAATTCCTAAGTTAGAAAAAAGTGTTGATCTTAAAGGTTACAAGAAGATGTAAAAGCCAAGATGACTTATACATATAGAGGTAGTTAAGATAGAACACTTTTTTTATTTAATAGCTAAATGATTTTTTAGTTTTATTCTTACTTAAATATAATAAATTATTTAAGTAGTAATAGCCTCTACAAAGAAATACTAAAAGGATTTTAGTTATACTTATTAGGAAAAACAAAGGATAACTAGGAGGGAAAAACATGAGTAAAATTTTAATTTCTATATTATTATCTTTAGGATTATGTTCTGGAGGTGCTGGGGTGAGATATTTTAATAGTAATAATATATCTCATAAAAATGTACAAGCTAACCAAAGTGTTTCAAATGAAAGTTCAGAAAAGGTAGAAGCACAACAAGGAGAGGAATCCAAGGAAGAAACTAATATTTTAAGCAGTAATCCTTTTACTAAAGTTTTTGAGAATATAAGAAAGAATTTTTCTAAGGATAAAGTAACAGATACTACTAAAAAAGAAGAGAGTGTTAAAAATACTCCACAAGATGAAGAGGTAAAGGTAGAATCTAATTATGAAAATGGAAAGTTAGAGATTATTCAATCAAATAATGAAAATAAAGAAGTTGCACAAAGTAACAATAAAGAGGCAAATCCTTCAAGGGATAAACAAGAAGAAAAACCAGTTGAAAATAATAAAGTAGAGAAAGAAACTAATAAGGAATCTGTGCAAAAACAAGAAAATAAACCTGTAGAAAATCAAGTTGAGAAACCAGTAGAACAATCAAATAATAGTAGTTCTTATATAGCTCAAATTGAACAAATGATATTCAATAAGGTTAATGAAGAAAGAGCTAAGGCAGGGGTTGCACCTTTAAGTTATAGTAATACTATGCAAAAATATGCTCGTATTAAGTCAGAGGATATGGGAGTGAGAAAATATTTTTCACATGAAGATCCAAATGGACAATTAATAACAGCTAAAATGAAAGCTGATGGAGTTTCATATAACGCATGGGGAGAGAATATAGCTTATTTAGGTGGATATTCAGGAGATTCAAACATAGCTAACCAATTTATGACTAATTGGATGAACTCATCAGGACATAGAGCTAATATACTTTCTCCTAACTTTACTTCTATTGGGGTAGGAGTTTATAAAATAGGTAATACATATTACGCTACACAAGAGTTTATGAAATAGAATAAGAATTTTAAAAGGCGTGTATCAAAAGTTTTTTTGATATACGCCTTTTTTATAAGGGTTTTTAGCTTAATAAATTAATTTTTTATAAAAAGTAATATGAATTTTTATGGGATTTTTGGTATATTGTATATAATGTAAATAGGTTTTATTTTATTTTTTTAGTAATAATATTTTTAAAGTTTATAATTAATCTATATGGAATAGCCGTGGTATTAAAAATAAATTTAAATAGGGTAAAGGAGAGGGTTAAAAAAATATAGTTTAATAAATTAGAGCTAAAGATGAGAAATAAGTGGGTTTAATTGGAATTAGGAGATGGAATTTATGAGGGGTAATAAGAAAAAGGGTACTCTTTTAAGTAATCTTAAGTATATTATGGGATATGCTTGGAGTCAGGACAAGGTTTTGTTTGCGCAATGTGGTGTTTATACTATTTTGGCATCTATTGCACCCTTTATAGGGATTTTTTTACCAAAATTTTTGATTGATGAACTTTTAGGACAGAGAAGAATAGAAATAATTTTAATGACTTTAATTGGATTTTTTCTTTTATCTTCAGTTGTGAATTATTCTATAGCTTGGCTTAGATGTGCATATAGTCCTAGGGTTACAAAGATTAGAACTGATTATATAACAATGATAAGTGATAAAATAATGAAAATGGATTTTAAAAATACTGAGGATCCTGAGGTTTTAAATAAAATAAAAAGTGTTATGAATGCAGTTATGAGCAATAATACAGGGGTTGAAGGAGTATATCATACACTTTTAGGACTCTTTGGAAGATTAACTGCCTTTGTGGGATATATATCTATAGTATTATTTTTAAGTCCGTGGATTTTATTATTCTTAATAATAAATGTCTTAATAAGCTATGCCTTAACTATGAGGGTTAAAAAGTATGAGTATAGTCAAAAAGAAAAGGCAGCTGATAAGGATAGAAGAACTTTCTATGTCTTTGATACAATGTATGATTTTGCTTATGGTAAAGATATAAGAATATATGACCTGAAAAATATACTCATTGAAAAATTTAAGAAATTTAGGGGAGAGAGAATAGATATATCTAGGGACGTCCAAGGAAAACAATTAAATGTTAAGATTGTTGATGTAATACTTCTTGTAATAAGAGAATGTGTGGTTTATGGATATTTAATATATAATGTGCTTTTTACTGGAATGGGCATAGGAGATTTCACAATGTATTTTTCAACAATAAATGGCTTTGGAGATTGGATGAAAGGTATATTAGATGACTTAGCACATATTAAGGCACAAAATATGTATTTAGATGATATGAGAGAGTTTTTAGAAATTAAGAGTGAAGATAAAGAAAAAACTAGGGATATACCTATTGATAGTTCTTATGAAATAGAATTTAAAAATGTATCATTTAAATATCCAAAAACAGATAAATATATTTATAAAAATCTTTCATTAAAGATTAAAAAGGGGCAAAGACTTGCTATTGTTGGAATTAATGGAGCAGGTAAAACAACCTTTGTTAAGCTTTTATGTAGACTTTATGAGCCAACAAGCGGGGAGATTTTAATAAATGGAGTAAATATAAAAGACTTTTCTAAGGAAGAATATTATAAAATCTTATCAGTAGTGTTTCAAGATATTAAAACCTTTGCATTTACTGTGGCAGAAAATGTTTCATTAGAGAATTTAGAAGATGTTGATAGGGAAAAAGTTTTACACTGCATAGAAAAGGCTGGAGTAGGAGAAAAAATAAATTCTCTTCAAAAGGGAATAGATACCTCTCTTTTAAAAATTTTAGATGGAGAAGGGGTTGAATTATCAGGAGGAGAAAATCAAAAGTTAGCCCTAGCTAGAGCCTTATATAAAAATGGAAAAATAGTAATCTTAGATGAACCAACCTCAGCTTTAGATGCTGTAGCAGAATATAATATTTATAAGGGATTTGACGAGCTAATTGGAGATAAAACAGCAATTTATATATCTCATAGACTTGCAAGTACAAAGTTTTGCGATGTTATAGCCTTCTTTGAAAATGGTGAAATTGTTGAGTATGGAACTCATGAGGAATTATTAAAGAAAAATGGCAAGTATAGTGATATGTTTAATATACAAGCACAATATTATAAAGAAGAAAGTGGGGCTTTAGCATAATGAAGAATAAAGAAAAGTACACAAGTGATTTATATATAATAAAGCATTTTTTAAAGTTAGCTCATGGAATATCAAAGACCTATATACCAACCTTATTCTTTTCATCTTTATTTGCAGCAGCAGTTCCTTTCTTAAATATAATAATGCCAAAGTATATTATAGATGAACTTTTAGGAGCTAGAAGAATAAAGGTTCTTATTATGTTAGTTTTATTAACTGTACTAGGTAATGGAGTATTAAACTTAATAAACAGAGTTTTAGATAAAAAATGTAATATTAAAAATGAAGAGGTAGTAGCAGGTTTTGATTTGCTTATAGGAAAGAAAGTTATGGACTTGGATTTTGAAAATATTGAAGATCCAGAGATTTTAAACTTAAAGGAAAGAGCCTTATTTCCCATAAGAAATCAGGGAGCTATTTGGCAACTTACTTACAATATATCTAAGGGATTAACTGAGATACTTAAAATAATTGGATTAATAGGAGTTATTTTAACTCTTGATTGGATTATTATAGCCCTAATAATTTTAATTGTTCTTTTAAGTTCATTTATGTATAAAAAATCTCAAAGATTACAGCATAAATTTTTTGATTCCTTAATTCCACTAAATAGAGAGTTTGGGTATTATATTAATACAATAAATGATTTTTCAGCAGGTAAGGATATAAGACTTTATAATGTAGCCCCTTTATTTGTAAAGAAATTAGATGAGTTTAATATAAATAGTACCAATGTATTTATTAAAATGTTTAGCAAATTAGGTGTGTATGAGGGATTAAATGAAATAGTATTACAATTACAAATGGTTATAGTTTATGGATATATAACTTATAAAGTTTTAATAAATAGTATAGGAATTGGTGACTTTACAATGTACACAAATGCTGCCATAAATTTTAGTAAATCCATATCTAATCTTTTTGGAAGTTATGTAACTATAAGACAAATGTGTAGATATCTTCAGGCTTTTATGGAATTTGAAAATATAGAATCTAAACATACTAAAGAAGGTAAGAAGATTGGAAATTTAGAAAAGGTTAATATTGAATTTAAAAATGTATCCTTTAAATATCCAAGAAGTAAAGAATTCACCTTAAAAAATGTTTCAATAAAAATAAATGAGGGTGAAAAGTTATCAGTAGTTGGATTAAATGGTGCTGGAAAAACTACTTTTATAAAGCTTTTAGCAAGGCTTTATGAGCCAACAGAAGGTGAAATTTTATTAAATGGAGTTAATATAAATGAATATGATTATGATGAATATATGAAACTTCTATCAGTAGTATTTCAAGATTTTAAACTAATGTCCTTTTCAATTAAGGAAAATATAGCTTTAAATGATTTTAATAAGGTTAAGGATGAGGAAATAGAAGAGGTTCTAATAAAGAGTGGCTTTGGAAAAGACTTAGAAAAGTTACCAAAAGGAATAAATACTCCTGTATATAAAAACTTTGATGAAGGTGGAATAGAGTTTTCAGGAGGACAAGCACAGAAATTAGCCATAGCTAGGGCAGTTTATAAGGATGCACCAATAGTAATCCTTGATGAGCCAACGGCAGCCTTAGATCCAAAGGCTGAGTATGAAATATATAGTAAGTTCAATGAGCTTATAGGAAAAAAGACAACAATATATATTTCTCACAGATTATCTAGTTGTAGATTTTGTGACAACATAGCAGTATTTCAAAAAGGAAAACTTATTCAATATGGAACTCATGATGAACTTGTAAAAGATAAAGGTAATGAGTATGAAACTATGTATAGTGCTCAAGCACAATATTATATTTAATATTTATATTTAGAAGACAAAAAGATAGAGTTTAATCACTTTCTTAGGTAGATAGAAGAAAAAAGCTTCTATTAAATACTTAGGAAGGTGATTTTTTATATTACAATAGATTCTTTCTTAAACTTTGCTTAATTCTTAGGTTTTAAATTGACTTAATAAGACTAGTTATGATATTTTAAGGAAAAGTTAACAGAAATTGAATGGGGGATGGACTAATGGACAAAAAACTAAGCAATAAAGCTATTAAGTCATGGATTTTAGGGAGAACAATAGGGTTAATTGTATTAGTTATTATTTATTTAGGAATTATATTTGTTTTACCTAAGATGGATATTCAATGGGCTGATTATATTTTGAATAATCACATGAGAATAGTTAATATTTTAAGCTTTATAATTCTAGGGATAACAGCTTTAAGTGCTTATATTGAGCCTTTTTTTGAATACAAACAGTGGAGTTACAGAATAGATGAGGAAGAGATATTCTTCACTGAGGGAGTTTTTTTCAAAAGAAGTGTAACTATTCCTATAGTTAGAATTCAGAATATAAACTTAAGTGAAGGGCCAGTAAATAGAAAGTTTAATTTGGCAGATGTAAAGATAGGAACTGCTGGGGGAAGCTATAAGATTCCTAATCTTGATAAAGAGGAAGTTGAAAAGATTAGAGAGTTTTTAAGGATTAAGATTAATGAAAACGTTAGAGAGGAGCTTTAGGCATAATTATGAATGAAAAATTAGCTAATAAAGAAATAAGTCAATGTAATTATGAAAAAGAGAGCCTTAATAACAGGGAAATAAAAAATAGTGTAAGAAGTCTACTTTATAATATAGTTAAGGGAATGATAAGTGATTTTGGATTAGGTCTTATATTTGTAGTATTTTTAAAACAATGGGTTTACATCTTAATAATAGTTTTAGTACTTTTAGGAATTGCAATTTCAATTCTTAGTTGGAAGAAAGAGTATATGCTTTTAAAAGGAGATGAAGCTCATTATCATAAGGGAGTTTTTTCTAAAAATACTACAATAATTCCAAAGAAGAGTTTTAAATCTATGGATATTTCTCAAAATTTAATAGAGAGAATTTTAGGATATAAGATTGTAAAAATTGAAAGTCCCTCTAGAGAGGTTGGAGAAGAAGATATTAAAATGAGCTTAAGTGATGAAGATATAGCTTTGCTTAAGAGTTTTGCCTTTGGAACTAACAAAGAATTTAATAAAGAGCTTAATAACGAAGTAAGTGAAGGCTTTGACTTGAAGGAGAATATAATTAGAGAAAGTTTTGTAGATTCTGAATTTGAAAAGTTAAAAGAGGATTATGATATTACTTTAAATAATAGGAAAAATATAAATGAGAGTGAAAAGGTACATACAAATAATAGTAAAAAAGTAAATATTAAAGAAAAGAAAATAAGCAATAAAGATTTAATTTTATATGGATTTACAAGCTTTAATTTATTTATAGCTATTATTTTCATATTTAATGCTTGGGGTAAGATTGAAAAGTTTATAAATTCAGAGTATGTTGATAGTGTTATAAATGGATATATTGCAAATGAGGCTTCTAAAATAGGGATTATATTTGCAATAGTTGGATTATTCTTAGCTTTAATTATATTAAAAGCCATAGCTACAGTATATTATTTTGTGAAATATTATAATTTTACCCTTTTAAAAGAAGGAGAAAATATAAAAATAAAATATGGATTCTTTAGCATAAAGGAATTTTCTTTTAAGGAAAATAGCATAAAACTTATAAAATTAAAATCAAATCCTTTGAGACAACTTTTAAGAAGATATGAAATAAATGTAGTTATAAAAGGCTATTCTGGAGAAGGAAAAGAGCAGATAATAATGTATCCCATAGGAAATTCTAAAGAAGTTCAAAATATAATAAGAGAATTTATACCTCAGTGGAGCATAGAAGGTGATGGAGAAGGAATAAGACATGGAAAGATATTTATGATTATAAAACCAGTTTTAATTGTGTTTATTATATCTTTAGTAGCCTATTTAATATTACAAATAAAATGGGTATGGCTTATTAATATAATTAGTCTTATAACAATTCCTTCATCAATTTTAAAAGGAAGAAATATAAATCTTAAGATTGAGGAAAATAAAGTTCGTGCAGTAATAGGAGGATTCTTTAGAACAATACATATTCTTAAGGGGAAGGACATACAAGCTGTAGGCTTTAATACAAATCCCATACAAGAAAAAAATAATATAGGTAAAATTGTAATTGATTATTATAGTGAAAATTCAGAGGAAATAAAATTGCCTTATATGAATAAGAATTATGTGGAAGTACTATTAAATAGTTCTAAGGGAATTGTTAATAAAAGATAGAATAAAGAAATCTAAAGTTAAAAAATCTTATAATAAGAAGTGTTTTACAATAAAGAAATGTAAGCTTATTTTTATTAAAAATAAGAAATAACATTTTAGATAATGTTCTATAGAGAAGAACTCTAGAAATCCTTTTTCTAAAAATTTAATAAAGAAAAAAAGGTTATATAAGGGGAATTAACTTATATAACCTTTTTTAGTTGTTTTTAAATTAAGGTTTAGAATTAGGAAAAATAAGTTAGTTGTAAAGTTAAAGTAGAGATTATAAATATATTTTAAGAATTAAATTAAAATACCCTAATTAAATAGTGGCAAAACATATAACATTGACAATTGTCGATATATAATTATAATGAAATATAGTTATAAAAAGTTTTAGTATTAGGAAGTGAAGAAGTATGGAGGATAAGTTTGAAATAAATTCAAGGGTTTTTAAAGCTTTAGGAGATTCGAATAGATTGAAAATAATAGATTTGTTATCAAGTGGAGAAAAATGTGCTTGTGAAATATTGAAGTTTTTCGATATATCTCAATCCACCTTATCACATCACATGAAGATTTTAAGTGAATGTGGACTTGTTAAATGTAGAAAAGAAGGAACTTGGAATCATTATAGTTTAAATTTAAATAATGCAAATAAATCTATATTATTTTTTATGGAAATAATAACATGCTTAGATTAGTATGAATTATTTAGGAAATATGATAAATGGTGAAAATTAGTTTAAGTTAATTAGAATTAGAATGTTTAAAAAGATATTAGTTTATTATGAAAAATAGTTTAGTAAAAGGGGGAGAATTATGAAAAAAGTAGCTTTTATATGTGTACATAATTCTTGTAGATCACAAATGGCAGAAGCCTTTGGAAAAATACTAGGATTAAATGTTTTTGAAAGTTATTCCGCAGGTACTGAGGAAAGAGATAAAATAAATCAAGATGCTGTTAGAATAATGAAAGAAATTGGAGTAGATATGGAATTAACTCAAAGACCAAAATTATTAAGAGAAATTCCAGAGGTAGATATAGTTATAACTATGGGGTGTAATGTTTCTTGTCCAACTTTACCATGCAAGCATAGGGAAGATTGGGGCTTAGAGGATCCAAGTGGAAAGAGTGATGAAGAGTTTATATACACAAGAGATAGAATAAAAGCAAAGGTAGAAGATTTAGTAAACCGTATAAAAAATGGGCAAATTTAAATAGGAGAAAGGGTAAATGAAGAAAATAGATTTAACCAAGGGTAAGGTACTAAGTGTCCTTACCACCTTAGCTCTTCCTATTATGGGAAGTTCATTCCTTCAGTTTGCTTATGGGCTTATAGATATGTTTTGGGTTGGAGGTCTTGGAAGTAGTGCAGTGGCTAGCATTGGATCTTCAAGCTTCTTTTTAGGACTAGGATATTCTATAAATGCCTTAGTAGTGACAGGAACTGGAATTAAGGTTTCTCATGAAGTAGGGAGAAAAAATGAAATAGAGACAGAGGATTATATAAGAAATGGTCTTATAATGAATTTTGTTATAGGACTAATATATGCATTAATCTTAGTTGTTTTTGGAAAAGGATTCATAGGATTTTTAAATTTAAATGATCCCTTAGTTGAAAGAGATTCTTATATATATTTAGCTGTAAGTGCCCCAGTATTATTCTTTAGCTTTTTTAATTATCTTTTTACTAGAATATTAGCTAGCTTTGGTAATAATAAATTAGCTTTAAAAATAAGTGCTACAGGTATAATTTTAAATATGATATTAGATCCAATATTAATATATATCTTTAAACTTGGTGTTTTTGGAGCAGCAGTGGCAACCTTACTTGCCAATATACTTATGTTTTTTATGTATATATATTATGGAAAAGGAATATTTAAAATAGATTTAAAAAAGAAAGTAAACTATGAAAAAGTAAGAGAAATAGCTAGATTAGGATTTCCTATGGCATCTCAAAGGGTACTTTTTACCTTGGTGAATATTATACTAGCTAGAATTATAGCTAGCTTTGGAGCAGATGCTATAGCAGCTCAGAAAATAGGTCTTCAAATAGAATCTGTAAGCTTTATGGTAATTGGAGGATTAAATGGGGCTATAGCAGGATTTACAGGACAAAATTATGGAGCCAAAAAATTAAATAGAGTAAATGAAGGGTACAAGAAAGCTTTATTTTTAGCAGCTATCTACTCAGTACTTGTTTCAGCCTTATTTATTTGTATTCCAGGATTATTAGTAGGATTATTTGTTAAGGATGAGGCTACAATAATAATTGGAAGCAGTTATTTAAGAGTACTTGGAATAGTTCAGATATTTAGTAGTTTTGAGATGATATCAAATGGTGTATTCTCAGGATTAGGACTTCCTAAAATACCATCAGCCATAAGTATAATCTTTACTATGTTAAGAATTCCTATGGCCTTAGTTTTAGTAAAGTTTTTGGGCATAAATGGAGTTTGGTGGAGCATTGCAATATCAAACATATTAAAAGGAAGCACATCTTGTATAATTTATAGATTAAAAATTTATAGAAACTATATTGTGTAATTAATAGTATTTTTCATTATGACTGTATTAGGTAACTTAAATTAAAAAGTGATTTAATACAGTTTTTTTTATATAATAAATTAAAGACAATAAAATCGTAATACTTTAAGAAAGCTTAATATATAGCTTTAAAATTTTATCTGTTAAGAAAGAATATTATAAAATTAATTATAATGGAAGGACTGGTTAGTATGAAGAGAATTCTTATAATTGAAGACACAGATACCATAAGAGAAGAGCTTACAAAACTTCTTACTAGATATGGATATGAAGTTTTAGCTCCAACAGATTTTGAAAATATATTAGAGTATGTTAAAGAAAATAATTCAGATTTAATCTTATTAGATATAAACTTACCTTATTTTGATGGATATCATATTTGTAGAGAAATAAGAAAAGATTCTAATGTACCTATAATAATAGTTACAAGTAGAGATAGTGATATGGATGAAATTATGAGCATGAATTTAGGAGCTGATGATTTTATAACGAAGCCTTATAATACTCAAGTTTTATTAGCTAGAATAGCTTCATTACTTAGAAGAACCTATTCTTTATCAGAGCAAGAAGTTTTAACATATGGTGATTTAAAGCTTAATTTATCTAATGGAACAATTTCTTGCAGAGGAAAAGAAGAAGAGTTAACTAAGAATGAGCTTAAGATATTATCACATCTTTTAAAAAACAAAGGAAATGTTGTTTCAAGGGAAGATCTTATGGATTATATGTGGAACTCAGATATTTTTGTAGATGATAACACACTTTCAGTAAATGTAACTAGACTTAGAAAAAAATTAGAAGAGGTTGGAGTAAAAGGTGCTATAGAAACTAGAAGGGGATTAGGGTATATTATGCCATGAAACTAAGGGATTACTTTGAGGATAAAACATTCTTTTTAATTGTAAACTTTATAATTTTTGCTACTATAGCAGTTTTATTGTTCATAGGCAATGTTGGTTCTGGAATAATATTTTTAATAGGATGCTTTTGGTTTATTCCTCTTTTTACATATATAATTTTAGATTTTTATAAGAGTAAAAAATTTTATGATAACATAAGCATTACTTTAGATAAATTAGACAGAAAGTACCTATTACCTGAAGTAATAGAAGAGCCAAATTTCTATCATGGTAAATTTTTATATGAGGTTTTAAAAGAAACTGATAAAGATATGCATGAGCATGTTAAAAAATATATACTTGAGCAAAAAGAATATAGAGAATATATAGAAACATGGGTTCATGAGATCAAAACTCCAATAGCTTCCACTAGGCTTATTTTAGAAAATAATGAGAGTGAGTCTAGTGAAAATATCAAAAAGGAAATAAAGAAAATTGAAGAATACATAGATCAAGCTTTATATTATGCTAGAAGTACAGATGTTAGCAAAGATTATATTGTAAAAGAATTTTCTCTAGGGAAAAGTGTAAGAAATGTAATTAAGAAAAATTCTAGAGATTTTATAAATAAAAGAATAGCTATAGACTTAGAGGATTTAGATTGCAATGTTTATAGTGATGAAAAATGGGTTGAATTTATAATAAATCAAGTTATAAATAATGCAATAAAATATAGTGCTAAAAATAGTAGAGTTAAAATATTTGCAAATAAATCTAAAAATAGCATAACTCTTAAAATAAAAGATAGTGGTGTTGGAATACCTAATAAAGATTTAGGTAGAGTTTTTGAAAAAGGCTTTACTGGAGAAAATGGAAGAAGATTTACTAAATCTACAGGCATGGGGTTATATCTATGCAAAAATCTTTGTGATAAGTTAGGGTTAGGCTTAAAAATAACTTCAAAAGAAAATGTGGGAACAGAAGTTAACATAATTTTCCCAATAGGAGATGCCATAATAGCCAATTAATGAAATAAATTTGAATTTAAAAATACAATTAGTTTAAATAATGAAAACTAATTGTATTTTTAGATTAATTATATGATATTTAGTGTTTTTAAACCTAAAAATAAAGAGTCCGAAATATTATAAATAAAATATAATATTTAGATATTAGAAACTTAGATATTTTTAAGAGTTTAGTAAAAGTAATTGAGTAAGATAATAGCATTATAATAATTAATGGATGTATTATAAACTTTAAAATTAAAGAACATATGAGAATTTAGTTAATGGAGGTCTAGTGATTAAAATGAATAATGAATATTATGAGAAATTTCTAAAAATATTAAAGGAAACTAAGGGAATTCATAATTCATTAAATGAGATATTAAAATATGATTTTATTTATAATTCTAATAAAATAGAAGGAAGTACATTTACAAAAGAAGCTTTACAAATGCTTATGGAAAAAAATATAGTTACAGGAACTCATACATTAGATGATGTACAGGAAACTGTTAATTCATTTTATACATTTGATTTAGTTATTGATAGTTTAGATAAACCTTTAACTTTAGAAATGCTAAAAGAGTGGCATGCTAGTTTAATGTATAGAACTAGATTATATGATTTAGGATTAGCTGGAGTTTTTAAAAAATATGCTAATAAAATATTAGGAGCTAATTTTGAAACTGCGAATCCTTGGGAAGTTGAAGATAAACTTAATGTTTTAATAAATAGATTTAATAATTTAAAAGAAGCAACTTTAGAAGAGATAGCAAAATTTCATTTGATATTTGAAAGAATACATCCATTTCAAGATGGTAATGGGAGAATTGGTAGATTTATATTCTTAAAACAATTGCTTGATAATAGATTACCACTTAAATATATGAATGGCGAAAGTTCAACTGAATATAAAAAAGCTTTAGGTGAATCTACAAATGATAATGTAAGACCATTAATTGAATATTTGAATAAACAAAAAGATTTTATTGAAGATAATAGGAATATGTTTTAATAAATCAAGAATTATTTATACCGTACTATTCAAATTGAGTATGCGGTATTTTTTATTTTATATAATTATATTAAAAAATAAGTTGTTATAAGAAATTAAATATGGTGAATCAAAGAAGGGAGTTTTTCAATGTTACTTTAGAGGAAATAGAAAAAGTGGTTAAAGAAAATTTTGATAAAACTGTAGAATTTAAAAAAGAACCAGAAGCAGAGCAGTTTAGACAAAGTTTAAAAATTAAAGATACTGTATTAACTTATTAAATTTTAATATATAAGGTAAATATCAATAAAAATAAAAGACTAGATAAAACTCTAGTCTTTTATTTAGTTTTAGTAAATAAATATATTACTGAGTAGCTAAAAAATTATTTATGAATTTTTTGCTATTCATAATATCCCCAAAAATTAAATGCTTTTTGTATATTTATAAACTTAAATAATAGATTATTATAACCAGTTATGCATAAATTTTGACCAGTTATGCAAATTGTATTGAAAATTTCATATATTAAATTAATATTAAATTAGTATTAACTTAATGTTAACTTAATGTTAATTTTCAGAGGGGGATGTATATGTTTAAGAAAAAGTTATCATTATTGATGGCTACTATTACCATTGGTAGCGTTCTATTAGGAGGAGTTTCAACAGTAAGTGCTGCTCCAAGACAAAAGCATAAAACTGTATCAGAGAAAATTAAAGAGGCTGAAAAGACTGAAGGTGATAAAAAACTAACGGTTATGGTATATGCTGATTGTGATAATAACCTAGAAGAGTACATACTTAATGATATTGAAGAAATGAAAGAGGGTTATAAAAATAATCCTAATCTAAATATTATAGTATTAGTTGATAGAATTCCTGGTTATTCTAATGATTCAAAAGTGTTAGGTTCTAATTTTGAAGACACAAGACTTTATAAAATAGGTGAAAATTCTGCTGAAAGAATTAGTGGAAAAAGTGAATTTCCAGAGATAACTACTACAAGTAATTATGAAGCTAACATGGGAGATGCAAATACTTTAAAAAAATTCATTAAATTCTGTAAAAAGAACTATGAAGCGGATAAGTATATGTTAATCATGTCTAACCATGGTGGTGGGGCTAAAGATGATAAAGATAGAGCTAGTACTGTAAATAAGGCAATATGCTGGGATGATAGTAACAACAAAGATTGTCTTTATACTGGAGAAATTTCAGATGTTTTAACTAAGGATGAATCTGTTGATGTTTTAGTATTTGATGCTTGTTTAATGGGAAATTCAGAGGTAGCTTATCAATATAGACCTAATAATGGAAGTTTTGAAGCTAAAACACTTGTAGCATCAGCACCAGTTGTTTGGGGCTTTGGATATCCTTATGATAAAATATTTTCTCGTTTAAGATCTACTAAAGGTGACAATGGAGAAATTGATTCTACACTAGGAGGCAAAGAAAAAATATTTGATCCATCTACAGTTACAAATAATGAACTTGGTGCTTTATTTGTAGAAGAGCAGCGTGATTCTGTAAATAGCTGTGGAGTAACAGATCAACAACTAAGTTGCTACGATCTTTCAAAAATTGAAAAAGTTAAAAAATCAGTTGATGCTTTAGCTAGAAATTTAAGTAAAAATAATAAAAAAGATGCTATTGAAAGCTTAAGAGGTACAGGAAAAAATGTACCAGCAATGCATTATTTTAAGGCACATGATGAATATGAATGGATTGAATATCCATATTTTGATTTATATGATTTATGTGAAAAAATTAGCTTAAGTGATGAATTTAATGAAACTACTAAAAAATTATCAAAGAATGTTATGAAAAATGTGGACCAATTAATTTTATATTCATTTGGAGGAAAAGAGTTTAAAAATTTCAAAGAAGGTAAAAATGGTATAAGTATTTTCCTTCCTGATGGTAATAGAGATTATTATGATCCATATTCAGGACAAGCAATACCACATTGGGCTATTCAAAGATGGTACAATCCTTTAGACACTAACGCTTATAGATTAAGAAGTGGATATGGAAAACTAGCATGGTGTAAAGATGGATTAGATCCAAAAATAAATAAAGTTGGTAACTGGTTTGAACTTTTAGATTCTTGGTTCGATAAAGATAATACTTCACTTGGTGGATATAATAGATATAGATATTAAAAGATAATTTATTAATATTATATAAAAGAAATTAAGTTAAGAAATAACTCTACTTATAAGGTTTAAGTAGAGTTATTTCTTTTTGTATAATTTTTATAATAATATATTGAATATCATAATCATTTTTTATTTTAACTTCTATTATTTATTAAATATTTTCTTCTAAGGAATTTTTATAATATAGAAGCGAAGGTTAAGAGGTTTAAAATAATATTTTATTGGTTTATTAAGCCTAAAGACTTTCCTAAATTATTAGAGAACAATTATAACAAAACTAATAAAGGAATTAATAATTAAAGTTTTAAAGTGAAGTATAGAAGCATGGAGGAAAAAATGGAATAGGTTTTGGACTTAGTATGATTCAAACCCTTTGTGAAGAAGCTTAAATTGATTTAGTAGATAAGGAGCTTAAGAGAACTTTAGAAGTTGTAATTGTAGATGCTAGAGAGGAAAAAGAATATATAATGAAGAAAGTAGGAAAAACCAATGCTTAACACAGTATATTAAGAAAGTTGAGTAATAAATCAAAAAGAGAGTTGCTTTTTACAACTCTCTATCTTAAATGTGATTAATGGAACATTTCTTTAATTTATTTTAACATATGATCCAACAGAATAGATAGATATCTATTCTATCGCTTTAATTAAAAAATTAAAGACATTTTAATATGCATAAAGATAATACGAATATTATCAGCAATATTATATATCGTTCCATTTAATCACCCCAATATTAACTTTATATTTAATACTATATTCAAAAAATAATATAGTTATTCGAAACCTCACGGCCATATAACCGACAAGTTGGCAACTTGTTGCGTCGGCCTATTCCGCCACATGTAGAAAATGAATTAATTATAATTCATTTATATTTTAGATCAAATAAACAAAAGTGTCAATGAAATATAAATATAATAAAATTGTGGGGGAATATGAATAAAGAGCTATTCAGAAAAATAGAAAATTTACTTAGAAATTATAATAGATTAGAAGCTGAAATTAAATTAATAGAAGGAGAAATTGAAAATATTAAAGAATATTATACTGGTTGTGTAGTTATTGGATATAGTGAGGAAAGTGGACCAACAAATAAATTTATTAGCATGGTTGAAGATGAAGTAATAAGGAAAGAAAAAGATCTATTCTATCTTAAGAGAGATTAGCATATAAAGTTAAGTTGAAGAGAAGAATTGATTTAGTTATACAAACACTTAGAACAAAAGAAGAGAGAGATTTAATTAGATTAAGATATATAAATCAACCTAAAGTTAGTTGGGGAACAGTTGCTAGACCTTTAAAATATAATAAGGATTATTTCAGGAAGGAATTAAGAACTAAGGTTATAAAGCAAATTGCAGATTTTTTATTCTATAATCCAGGAGTTCGAGAAAGATTTATTATATAAAAAATACAATTGAGTATTAATATCCTTTTATTTTTGAAATTTATATTAATCAGTTATAAAATGTAAGATGATTATTTGAAGGAGGAGATTAAATTGGAAGGAATTAGAAAAATGTTTAGTAATATAGATGTTACTTTACAATTAGGAACAGTGATAACACTTTTTGCAACATTAGTCAGTGCTTTTGTCAGTGCTTTAGTTTCTATGAAAATTGCCCGAAATAAAAGGGTAATAGAAATTATTACATCGAATAGAGTAGAATGGATAAAAGAAACAAGGCAATTATTTAGTCAGTATATAACATACACTAAATTCTATACTTTAAAAGGAGTGCCTAAGGACACAAAAAAGTGGTTTGAAGAATTAATGGAATTAACAAACAAAATTAAGTTACAACTAAATCCAGCAGGTGATAAAGATAAAAAAATATTGAAGGAAATAGAAAAGTTAAATAAAGCTTATGAAAAGTTATTCATATTAGGTTCCGGCAAAAGTTCTATTAAGTCAAGAGAACAGGTGGATAGTTATTTATTAGATGATGAAAAAATACAAAGTTATATGGATAATATTTGTAAAATAAAGAATGAAAAAGGTTATAAGGAATCAAAAGAATATTATGATATTGCAATAATAATAACGCAATCAGATTTAAAATTAGAATTGCAAAACATAAAATATTTATCAAAATTAATAGAAATATTTTACAAAATATATTTGAAATGTGAATGGGAAAGGGTAAAAGTTGAAGCGAAAAAAGGAATTAAATGCAATTATGACTTTGATAAAGAATTTGAAAAAATTGAAAATAGTATGTCAGATGATATAAAAACAATAAATGATAATATAAAAAAAGGAAAGGAAAAAATGATAGATTCAGTAGTAGTATCTTTAGAGAAGCTTGGAATTAAGAAAGATATATTAATGCCTTAAAAATGATATTAAAATTTATAAATCAATAGTAGATAATTTTAGTGGTTATAAGGGATTTTCAATACGAAAATCTCTTTTTTTGTTTAATGAAAACCACTCGCTATGCGAGTGTGTTCAGATGAGCTTTAGCGATGTAATAAAAAACCTCCTTTTGTTAAAATGAAAATAGGTTCGCAGCCAATTTTCGTAACAAAGGGAGGTTTTTAAATGGATACAAACAGTTTAGCACATACAAAGTGGAATTGTAAATATCATATAGTTTTTGCACCAAAATACAGAAGGAAAGAAATATACGGAGAGAAAAAACAAGAAATAGGTAAGATATTAAGACAGCTTTGTGAATGGAAAGGAGTTAAGATAGTCGAAGCGCACGCTTGCGTAGACCACATACACATGCTTGTTGAAATACCACCTAAAATGAGTTTTTCAAGTTTCGTTGGGTTTTTAAAAGGTAAGAGTAGGTTTATAATCACAATTACTAATTTAAAAAGTTCCTGCTTTATGGAGATATAGCTCAGTTGGTAGAGCAGTAGACTGTTAATCTATTTGTCGAGAGTTCGAATCTTTCTATCTCCGCTATTTAAAAAAATAAATAACCTCTGGACTACAGAAAAGAATCTAGTTTTATGTGCTAAGCTCTTTTAAAATTTTATGTAAAATATGGTATAATTTAATGTGAATATTTTAAGGAGAGAATAATAATGAAAAATGATGATAATAGAATTCCTTTTGATTTAAATAATTTTCAAAAAAGAGAGGATAACGTACCAGCAGTACAAGTGAAAAATCCATTTGAGCCTAATAAAGATTTAATGGAACTTATTGCTAGACCTAAAAAAGAAAGATTATTAAGAGAGATAGAAAATAATAAAAATTTGAAAGAGCTTGTTGATTATAATGAAAAAATATTAAATAAAATAAATTCATTAGATGAAACATTAGCTTTTTTAAATAATTCTTTAAATAAGAAAAGTGAATTTGATAAAAAGAAAGCGAATGAACAAACTGCATTATTATTAGAATTGGCTAAGATAATAGAAGAGAAGGATAATAATAAACTCGAAAAATTTATGAATAATGTTGGTACACCTTTAGGTGTAGGGTTAGTAACTGAATATTTAAAGATGAAATTAGGATTATCTTAATTAATATTTATAAAGGATGTGAATTATAAATGAGTAGTAATATTGATTTAGCAATGAAAATTGCTGTTGATATTTTAACACAAGGTATGTTAGGCGGTAGTATTATTAGGGATACCGTAAATAAATTGGTAGAAAGTCCTCAAGAAGATAAAGATAAATTTTCTGATAAAGATTATGCAAATATAAAAGAGCAAATAGCATTAATGCAAGAATTAGCAATTTCAAAAAGGATTGAGACAGCAGATGTGGTAGAAATAGAAGAATACTATAGTAATGAAAAAGATGGTTGTATTGGAGCGAAGGCACAGGAAACAGGTGTTACTTTAGGTATAAGTGCTAGTGGCAAAAATTTGATTAAGAGAGTTTATAAATTTCAAGGATATAATGATAAACGTATTGAATGTTATGAGGAAACTCGTAATAGTATAATCAGTAAAGTTTGTAGCGAACAGGAAAAAGATAAATAAAAAATGAACCTGACATAATGTTAGGTTCATTTTTTATTTTACAAAACAAACGAATAGGTGAGGTGGTGATATGGCTAGAGCAAGAAGTCCAAATCGAGATAAAGCATTTGATATATATAAATATCATGATGACGATATTAAATTAATTAATGTAGTTAAAAATTTAAGTATAAATTGTAATTAAAAGAAGGAATTTCTTGTAATTTGTAGAAATATAGTAAATGTACAAATTATAGGAGGATTTAGTATGAAAAAGAAATTGCAAATATTTATATCATCAACATATTTAGATTTACAAGAAGAAAGAGAAGCTGCAGTTGAAGCTGTTTTAGGATCTAAACATATACCTGCTGGAATGGAATTGTTTAGAGCAGGAAATAAATCACAGTTAGAAACAATAAAAAAGTGGATAGATGAATCTGATATATATATGTTAATTTTAGGTGGAAGATATGGAAGTATAGAACCTGAAAGTAGGAAAAGTTATACACAATTAGAGTATGAATATGCACTTGAAAAAGGAATACCTATATTTGCTGTAGTTTTAAAAGATGAGTTTCTATATAAAAAAGCTGCTAATCAAGGAAATGATGTTATTAAAGATATATCTAATCCTGAGTTTCAAAAATTTAAAGAGTTAGTTATGTCTAAAATGATAAAAGAAGTTGAAGATTGTAAGGATATTAAGATAGCAATTAAAGATTCTATAGTTGAATTAGATGAGGAATATGATTTAGTTGGATGGGTTAGGGCTATAGAAATGGAAAAAAGTGATGAAATTTTAAAAGAGAATTTACAGCTAAGCAAAGAAATAGCCGATTTAACAAAGAAGAATATAAAGATAGAATCAGAATTAATCAAGATAAAAAGCATTAATAAGTTAAAAACAAAAGAATTCGAAGTAATAAGAAAAAAACTTTTAAGTGAGAATGTAAAACTAAAAGAGAATGATGATGATGATGAAATAGAATTAAATTGCTTAGAAGCATTTGAAAAATATAATAAATATTATGCTTTAGGTATAGATAATAGAGATGGAATGACTGTTTTAGAAAAATATTTATATGCTAGGCTAGCACCAAAATGTATTGGGTTAGGACTGTTAGAAATAAAAAAAGTTAAAGGATATATAAGAATTATTGAACTATCAAAGGATGGTAAGGAATTCTTGAAATACTTAGCGAAAAAAGATATTGATTTAAATTAAGGTTAGGTGAAGTAACATAAGAAAAATAATAATAGTAAAGTGTAAAAAATGTAATAATACTATGGAAGAAATAATAGATAATAACGATAAAGAGAAAAACTTACTAGAAGGATTAATTAGGGAAAAAGTTAGAAGGGCATTTAAAAAATGTAGTTATTGTGGTGGAGACTCATTGAGAATAGAAAAAAATATATATTATTATAGATAATTTTTAAAAAAGAATTTTCTTTTTGGAAGGTTCTTTTTATTTATAATAAATAAAGGTGGTGTTGTTATGAAGCTTACACCAAAACAGAAGGCGTTTGCTGAATATTATATAGAAACGGGCAATGCCACAGAATCAGCTATTAAGGCAGGATATAGCAAAAAGACAGCTAGGGTAATAGGACAAGAGAACTTGCTAAAACCTGCCATAAAATCTTATATAGATGAAAAGATGAAAGAATTAGAAAGTAAAAGGATAGCTAAAGCAGAGGAAGTGCTAGAGTATTTAACTAGAGTTCTAAGAGGAGAAGAAACAGAGCAAGTAGTGGTTACTGAAAATATAGGTGATTTTATGAGTGAAGCTAAAGTTGTTGATAAGGATAATAAAATACCTCATATAAGATATATAACGCCTAGTGGTGAGAAAATAATATACATACTAGGTTATAATAATGTAGATAAGTGGAAGATGGCCGTAGGTTCTCAGTTTGGTTGTGTACTTATAGATGAGGTTAACACAGCTAGTATTGAATTTGTTAGAGATATATGTACTAGAAATGATTATCTTATGATGACACTTAATCCATATGATCCTAACTTACCTATATATTCAGAGTTTATTAATTGCTGTAGACCTTTAGCAAAATATAAGAAAGATGTACCAGTAGAAATATTAGGTCAACTAAATTCAGAAGAGAAACCTAATTGGACCTACTGTTTTTTTACTTTCTATGATAATGCATTTTTAGGTGAAGAGGCTATTGAAAAGAAAAAGACGAGTGCTCCTAAAGGAACTAAGTTATATAAGAATAAGATATTAGGTTTAAGAGTAAGAGTAACAGGGTTAATATTTAGTAACTTTTAAAGAAAGAATAATTTATTATCTAAAGATTATGTTATTAAACAAAATAGAAGATAAGAAATTAAATCTTGTTCAATTTACAGCTGTATATATTTTTTATGTTGAAAAATATAAACCTTATTGATAATGTAGAGATTAAGTCTATAATATTATAAGTATATATTACTTTAACTATTAGACAATTAAGAAGAGAGCTAGCTATATTACAATAACTATCTCTCATTTTTAGTTTAAATAACTTAAGTTTTTGAATTTTTATGGATAGTGAAGTTTTTAAATAATGATATATATATATAATATCCAATTCCACCACCAAGTGTATTTAATATAACATCATTGATATCTACTATTCTTTCAGCAAGTTGAAAATACATTTCTATGTATTGTATACCCTCTATTAAAAGTGAACATATTAAAATTAAAAATAATCCTTTTAACAAAGAAACTTTTCCATCTTTTAATATTTCTATGAAAATCATAAAAGGAACAAAAAGAATTAAATTACCTAAAGTATTAAAAAGTAAAATTTTTGATGAAGTATAATCAAGTATTCCGTAAAATGGTATAAAATTAATATTAGGAGTTATTATATAAGGTGCTTTTATATAATAAATGGTTATAGGTAGCAATATTATACTAATTAAACAAATTAAGTAAAACACAAATAAATTTACTAATAACTCTTTTTTTATATTAATTTTTTTTCTTTTTAATTTATAAAAAGAAATTCTTATAACTATACTAAAAAGTAATAAAATTGTTCCATATAAAATTAATAATCTTGGTGTATAAACTGCTGCCATCATATATTAATGCCAATCATTTACTGTTCCTGTAATTTTATATTGAGTTTTTGTATTAGAAATTGAAGGATTACATTGAAAGAATAGATAATACTTTGATGAAGTTTCTGGTACACCACCAAATGTATAATGACCTGGCCATTCTACTTCTTTAGTGTCTACAACCATATCTGAGGACCAAAATCTTTTTAATCTTATTGATACATTTACAGCACCTTTTCCATACATACTTGTAACATCTAAGCTTGCTCTTCCAGGAGTTAGTGAATAATATTTACCGTTTTGACTTCCGTCTAAATAAGAAACTGCTTCTTCTCCGCTATAAAAGCTAGCACTAAACGGAGCAGAAGCTCCTGCAGCTAAAGCTGTTATTGATGAAAATACTGTTATTGTGGTTGCTAATAAAGCACCAGATATTAATTTTTTTATCATTGTTAAATACCCCCTTACGTTTATTACAATGTAATTTTAATAAAATAATAATATTAAGTAAATAATTAGTGAATAACTGGGCTCTTTTTGTGCATAACTGGTCAGAATTATATTAGTTATTTGTGTAATTTTATTTTTAATATTTGAACTAGATGATGCTATTAGAGGATTTAAAGATGGATTTATGAGTGGAAATCCATTTTAAGATAATATAAATATATATGGAGATTTAAATGAAAGAAAAAACTATTGATGAAATTCATAAAGATCATATAGATGATAGGGAGAGAAGAGATAAAGTAAATGATTTATATAAAAAGATTTATTTAAATTATATAAACTTAATAGAATGTGATTATAACTTTGATATAAGGCAAGAGATTATTTTAGTTGAATTAAGAAAAAACAAATTTGGTAATGAACCATTTAAATATTTTCAAAATGTGATAATTGCTTTAGGTTTTGCAGTAATAGAATAAATATTTTCTATTTCAAAAATAAATATTTGGATTACAGGAATACTTATAGTAATATTTTTTATACTTGTAGAAATAGGTACATTAAAAATATTCAGATGAAAAATTATATTATTCAATATGTCTGGTAGTTTTAAGTGATTTAGAAGAAGAGTTACTTTAAATAGTATCTTAGTAAGCATACTATTTTTTTATAACTATATACGAATATATGTTTTGTATAATTATGGTGAGTTTAGATAAAAAGAGGTTTTATTATGGTTAAGAACATTATGCTTAAACCACCAATAGTAAGAATGGGTGGTAATTTAAGATTAAGAAAAATAATAATAGATATAATACAAGACATATTTGCTATGTATAACTTTTCTTTGGAGCAGGTGGCATTTTGGTAAAGAGCCTTCTAAAGTGGAAGTTATAAATGATATTGATAAGGAATTTATTAATAAGAAATAGAAGTATTATATTCAGTCTCAAGAGAAATATGTACAATGAAAAAGAATAAAAAATTAATTATAATTAATTGTAGCTTAAGTTAGTTAAATTTTAGGCAATTTATATATAAATATGATATACTATTTCAAGAAAGAAATCAGGAGGAATTAAATGACAGTTTATTTAAAAGATTTATATTTAGGTTATGCTGATGGAGATACTGAAGCTAGTGAATGCAATTTTAAAGATTTATTCTATACTGGAAATAATAAATATGATGATATAACTAAAAATAATATGAAGTTTATAATTGCAGGTCAAAAAGGGACGGGTAAGACTATTCTTGGTAGATTTATTGAAGAAACTTATAAAGAAAAGTGTATAGAATGCAGAATATTTAATAAAAATGATATAACTTTAATTAAGTTAATAGAAAAAAAGAATGATGTTTTATCTGATGATGAAGCTGTTCATTTTTTTAAATGGATAATATATTACGAAATATTTAAAATTTTAGAAAATGTTAATTTAAATACTAGGTTTAGATTTAGTAAAGATTATTTCAAGGAACTTAGAAATGTTAGAGAATATAAAAAAGCACTTCAAAGTCTTAAGACATTATATGATGAAAGATATCCAAAAGGAAATTTTGAATTTATAGATTATATGACATCTGATGAAGAAAGTATAGGTGCTGAGATTGCTGTTGAAAGTGCTTTGAAATCTAAGGTATCTTCAAATAAAAAAAGAACTAAAAGCACAAATAATAAGAAAAAAGATTTTTATAAAGTTTTAACAGAGGTGGAAGGTCACTTATTTACATGCCTTAAATATAAAAGTGTAGTTTTTATTTTAGATGATTTAGATGAACTAGAAATAAAAATAGATACAAATATTTCAGCACCATTAACATCTATAAAAAAATTAATAGAAGCATTTAAAGATATAAATACTTCATTCGTTAAAAGAAAAGTATCGCCTAGTAAATGTATAATGCTGATAAGAACTGATATATTGGATAAATTGAATAAAACATCTACAAATTTAAATAAAGTTTTAAAAGATAATACTGTTGAGCTTTATTGGATTGAAAAATTAGAAAATTCTCCAGAAAAACATATTTTGATGGAAATGATTTTAAATAAGATTAGACTGAGTTCTGATGAATATAGATATTTAGATAATAAAACTTTATATTATAAGATATTTCCTAAAGATATAAATGGAGATTCAACATTAAAATTTTTATTGGATCATAGTTTTGGAAGACCTAGAGATTTAATCTCTTATTTGGACATAATAGCCCAAAGATATCCTAATGAGACTGAATTTAAAGAGTATATGTTTAGGGAATGTAGACAAGCATATTCAGAATGCTTTTTAAAGGAATTATATAATGAGATGAATATACATATAAAGTTAGAGGTAGTTGAAGAGTATTTAAAATTAATAAGGTTATTAGGATATAACTCTTTTTATTTAAAGCAATTAAATAAGTGTTATAAAGCAAATAGAAAAGAGTTTAAATACATAAAAGATATAAAGAAAACTTTAGAGGTTTTATATGGGTTTGGAATAGTAGGAAACTCATGGGAAACAACAAAGGGAACATCAGGGGTTAAAAGAATAAATTTCTCATGGGGATACAGGAAAGATGGAAATCCTAATATAAATACTACACAAAAATTTAGCGTTCATTATGGATTAAGAAAAGCATTAAATACAAATTAAAAAAGAACTAACCTTAATAGTTAGTTCTTTTTACGGGCATCTACATCCCAGTAAGTAAGAATCGTCTTACTACAAAAGTATATACTTTCTATAAATTGATTATATACTATCATAAAAAGATAAGTAAGTAAAGAAACTTTTTATATTAATTGATAATATCTATTAATTATTATAAAAAGTTTGCAAAGAGTATATTCAATTTTGTTTTTATAGTAAAATTAAATTTATTAATTAATATTTAGAAAATTAATCTTTTAATAAAGATAAATTTTATGGCATAACATAAGAAATATAGTTAAGAAAAAATAAAAGACTAGGAGAAATCCTAGTCTTTTATTTCGTCAAAAAAACGTCAAAAATTAATTCCTTTTTCTTTCAATATGTTTATATTGAGTTAAACTTATAATAGTATCGAAGTTAGTATTTATGAGGTTTTTTTATATTAGTCTCTATTTTATTCTAATATAGAAACCTTACAACATTGTAAGGTTTATGAAAGATAAATAAATATGTGATTTCTATTAAAGAGGATAAAATAACATTGTAAGATGAAACGAGGAGGAACAGGATATGAAAAATATTTTAAGTGTTGAAAATATAGAAAAGTATTATGGAAACAAAGATAATATAACAAAAGCAATAGATAATATTAACTTTAAGGTTGATAAGGGTGAGTTTGTTGGAATAATGGGACCATCAGGAAGTGGTAAGACAACATTGCTTAATTGTATATCAACTATAGATAATGTTACTACAGGAAGTATAGTTATTAATGGAAAGGATATTACAAAATTAAAAGCAAAGGAACTAGAGAAGTTTAGAAGAGATGAATTAGGATTTATATTCCAAGATTTTAATTTATTAGATACCTTAACAGCTTATGAAAATATAGCCTTAGCCTTAACAATACAAGGTAAAAAGCCTAAGGATATAGATGCTCTTATTAAAAAAGTTGCAAAGAGTTTAGGTATAGATGGAATATTGAATAAATTTCCATATCAAATATCAGGGGGACAAAAACAAAGGGTTGCTTCAGCTAGAGCAATTGTTACTAATCCATCATTAATCTTAGCTGATGAGCCAACAGGAGCTTTAGATTCAAAATCAGCTAGAATGCTTTTAGATTCTTTTGAAAGTTTAAACAAGGATTTAGAAGCTACAATACTTATGGTAACTCATGATGCTTTTACAGCAAGCTATGCTCATAGGATTTTATTTATAAAAGATGGAAAAATATTTAATGAACTAGTAAGAGGAACAGATTCAAGAAAAGAATTTTTTGATAGAATTATTGAGGTTATAACACTTCTTGGAGGGGATGATAGGGATGTATTTTAAGATTGCTTTAAACAATGTTAGAAAGAGCTTTAAAGATTATTCAATATATTTTCTAACATTAACTCTTGGAGTATGTATATTCTATGCATTTAACTCCATAGGAGATCAAAAAGCCTTTTTAGAACTTGGAAAAAGACAGGCTGAATATATAAACATATTACAAAGGTTGATATCTGGAATATCTGTATTTATATCTTGTGTTTTAGGTGGATTAATTCTTTATGCAAATAACTTTTTAGTTAAAAAGCGTAAAAAAGAATTAGGTATATATATGACCCTTGGTATGGGAAAAAACAAAATTTCAAAAATACTTACATATGAAACAGCACTAGTAGGAATTATATCACTAGTTGTAGGCTTAGGAGTAGGGGTAATAGTTTCTCAAGGAATATCTGCCTTTGCATCTAAATTATTTGAAGTATCTTTAAGTAATTATAAATTTTTATTATCAACTGATGCTATTTTAAAAACTGTTTTATACTTTGGTATAATTTTTATCTTAGTTATGATTTTTAATACTTTTGTAATTTCAAAGTATAAACTTATAGATATGTTAACAGCTGCAAAGAAAAATGAGGACATAAAAATAAAAAATCCTATATTAACAGCAATAATATTCTTTATATCTTTAGGATTATTAGGAGTTGCATATAAATTAGTAATTAAAGTTGGATTAAATCCTACAGATAGAATGTTTTTAGTATCAATAGTATTGGGGATTTTAGGAACATTACTTTTATTCTTTAGTTTAGCAGGATTTGTTTTATATGTTTTACAAAGAAATAAGAATGTTTACTTAAAAGGATTAAATATTTTTGTATTAAGACAAATGAATAGCAAGATAAATACTAACTTTTTATCAATGACAGTAATATGTCTTATGTTATTCTTAACAATAAGTACATTAGCAACTGGTTTAAGTTTTAAAAATGCTTTAGAAAAAGGATTAGAAAATACAACTCCTTTTGATGCATCTGCTACTTATTACATTGATGAGGATAGTAAAATAAAAACTGCTGAAGAATCAATAAGAGAGTTAGGATTTAAATTTAATCCAGAGGATAAAATTGTTTCATATAATGAATATAAATTAGAAAAAACTAATTTAGAAAGCTTATTAAATAAAAATGCAGAAGGTAAAAATAAAAAAGAGATAGTAGAAGCAATGACTTATAAGGGAACAAATGCCATAAGTATAAGTTCATATAATGATATAAGAGCTTTAAGTGGTGAAAAACCAGTAAGTTTAGCTAATAACGAAGTATTAATTTCATCTAACTTAGGTGAAGTAGAGAATACTTTAAAAAATATTATTAAAAATAATGAGAAAATAGAAATTGATGGTAAGGAATATAGGATTGCCAATAATGCCTTAATTGGAGAGGGAAAAGTTATAAAAGAGGCATTTGAAAGTACTGGAATGACAAATAACTTTTTCACTTTAATAGTGCCAGATAATATTGTTTCTAATTTAAAGCCTATTGCAAATAAAATTAATATAAACTTCCCTAAAAATTCAAATGAGGAAGAAAGAGTACAAAAATTATTCAATGAATATAGAGATGGAGTTGTTGATTCAAGTAAATATGGTTTTGTAAATGGATATACAAAAGCACGTATTTATGAAGATAATAATGGAATGACAAATATAGTATTGTTTATAGGAATATATTTAGGAGTTATATTCTTAATATCAAGTACTGCTGTCCTTGCTCTTCAACAATTATCAGAGGCTAGCGATAGTATTGATAGATATAAATCCTTAAGAAGAATTGGTGTATCTCAAAAGATGATAAATAAATCAATATTTACACAGGTAAGTATTTATTTTGGATTACCATTAGTTGTAGCCTTAGTTCATTCAATGGTTGCAATAAAGGTTGTAAATGCATTCCTAACTGTGTTTAATAAGCCAGATATAGGAGTTTCCTCCTTAGTAACTGCCTTAATAATGGTAATTGTTTATGGTGGATATTTCTATGCAACATATACTGGATATAAATCAACAGTAAAAAATGCTTTAAAGCAAAAATAATATAATAAAAATAGTTAAGGAGCTTGAATTTAATCAAGCTCCTTAAATTATATTCTATTTAAAATATAATTTATATTTACCCTATTATTCATATTAAACTCCTTGTATAAATTAATCAAAAGTAACATTAATATCTAGAAAATATAAAGTTATTTAAAATGAAAAAAAAGCTAAAATATAATTATTGATAAATTTTACAGATTATGTTTTTATAAAAGTATAATTCAATAAATTGAGAGGGTAGGTTATATGGGGAAGTTAAAAAGTTATATTTTTAAAATGTATGAAAATGAATATTGGTATGGGCCTGTGGTTAATGATGGCATAAAATATCCACTTAATTTTAATTCTAAATATGAAGTGGATGTATATCCAAATAAGAGTCCTAATCAGGTTAATACAATATTACTTTCTAATAAAGGAAGATATATATGGTGTGATTCAGGATTTGTTTTAAAAGTTTATAGTGGGGTTATAGAAATCTTAAGTGAAAAATCTGTTCCACAATTCTATGAAGAGGGAGAAACTTTAAAAGAAGCTTTTTTACATGCAGCAAATAAGTTTTTTAAGCCTAATGGTAAAGTACCACCTAAGAGTTTTTTCACTAAACCACAATATAATACTTGGATTGAACTTTTATATGATCAAAGAGAGGAAAAAATATTAGAGTATGCTAATTCTATAGTAGAAAATGGTATGCCTGAGGGAATAATAATGATTGATGATGGATGGAGTGACTATTATGGAAGATGGAATTTTAATGGGGAAAAGTTTAAAAATCCTAAGGGGATGATAAATAAATTACATGAGTTAGGTTTTAAAGTAATGTTATGGACATGTCCCTTTATTACTCCTGATACACAAGAATTTAGATATTTAAGAGATAGAGATTGTTTAGTAAAAAATAAAGATGGCTCTGTTTCAATAAAAAAATGGTGGAATGGTTATTCAGCAGTACTAGACTTAACAAATCCTGAGTCAGTTAAATGGTACTTAGATCAAAATGATTTTTTAATTGAAGAATATGGAGTTGATGGATTTAAATTTGATGCTGGAGATGCTAGTTTTTATAGTAATTATGATTTAACATATAAGAAAATAGAGGCTAATGAACATAGTAGACTTTGGGCTTTATTAGGAGTAAACTATGAATTTAATGAGTTTAGAGCTTGTTTTCAATGTGCAGGATTACCTTTAGTACAAAGGTTAGCAGATAAAAATCATAGTTGGGAATATAATGGTGTTTCATCACTTATTCCTAATCAGCTAGCACAGGGGATTTTAGGATATTCATATACTTGTCCTGATATGATTGGAGGGGGAGAATATCTTAACTTTTTAGAAAATAGTTCTAATTTAGATGAAGAATTGTTTGTAAGGTATGCTCAATGTGCAGCCCTTATGCCAATGATGCAATTTTCAGCAGCACCTTGGAGAGTATTATCTAAAGAAAATTTTGAAATTTGTAAAAAAGCAGCTTGGGAGCATGTTAAATACTCAGAATATATTTATAAGTTAGCAAAAGAATCTAGTAGAAGTGGAGAGCCAATAGTTAGATATATGGAGTATGAATTTCCAAATGAAAATTTAGAAGAAATTAAAGACCAATTTATGTTAGGAGAAAAATATATGATAGCACCTAATATAAAAAAGGGAGCTAGAAAAAGAATAGTGAACTTTCCAAAGGGAAAATGGAAATATAAAAATGATGAATTTATTATAGGGCCAAGGATTAAAGAGTTTAATTCACCCTTAGAAGAGATTTTAATTTTTGAAAGGGTAAATTAATAAATTGGATTAAAATAACTTTTTATAAAGCTTACAAACATATTCCGAGAATTAATAGATTTTAAGTGAAAGTCCAAATTTTAATTTGGAACATTGAACTTATAAAGTGGAACTTTGAGAGATTGTATTCCTAAGAAATTAACAGTCTCAGCTTTTTAAAGCAATATCTTCTACTTAATAATTTAAAATCTAAAACTCATCTAGATATTCTCTTCATATTGTTTGTAAGCTTTATTATTATGTTATGAACTTAAACTTCGTAATCTACAACAACTCTTGATGATGCTACTTTTTTTACAAAAGAACCTGCTTTAACATGGTCAGGATTCTTTTGATATGAATCTAAATCCTCTAAAGAATTAAATGTTGAATATAAAACCACATCGTAAGCTTGTTCTGATTTATTAACATCTATTCCTACTTCAAGGTGAACTATTTCATTGATTTTTTCTTTTAAATCTTCTAGTGAGTTTTTTATTATTTGAGCGTTTTCAGCTTTAGAGTTTCCTTCAGCTTCATCTTTTAATTTCCACATTACTATATGCTTTATCATAAAAATCATCTCCTAGTTTAAATGTATTTCTATAAATTAATTATATACTAATACCTTTTATAATAAAAACATGAAATTAAGAGTTTAGTGTAAAGGTAAATATCAAAATTTATAAAACTTTTTACTTTTGAATTTTATTTAATAGTTACTTTTATATACATCCCTTTTAAATTTGTGTATTGTATCGATTCTATTTGAGATTTTTAATAGTTGTGTTATTTTTTTATAAAAGAGAAAAATGAGAGTGTTTGGAGGAATGAATTATGAATTGTAATAAAATTATTTATACACCAGGTCCTACTAATTTAAGAGAAAATGTAAGAAGAGCAAGAGCTTTAAAAACTACAAATCCAGATGTTGATGTGGATTTTGTTGAGTTTTATAAGGAAACTTGTGATAGATTTGGAGAAATTATAAATACTAAAAATGATTGCTATATACTTTCTGGAGAAGGAATTTTAGGGTTAGAAGCTGCTTGTGCATCCTTAACTGAAAAAGGAGATAAGGTTTTAGTAATTGATAATGGCTTATATGGAAGATGGTTTGATGGTTTTGTAACCATGTATGGGGGAGAAGTAACTTATTTTTCAGGTGATTATACTAAAGAGATTGATGTTGAAGCGTTATCTAAGTTTTTAGAGAAGAATAATGATTTTAAATATGCCACAGTTGTTCATTGTGATACTCCAACGGGAGTATTAAATCCTATTGATAAAATTTGTCCATTACTTAAGAGTTATGGAATTTTGACAGTTGTTGATTCTGTTTCAGCTATGGTAGGAGAGGAATTTAATGTGGATAAATGGCAAATAGATATAGCACTAGGTGGCTCTCAAAAGGCATTTTCAGCAGAGCCAGGACTTACTATGGTTAGTATAAGTGAGGATGCAAGAAAGGCTATGGAAAATAGAGAAACACCTATTGTAGGTTTTTATTGTAATTTGAATATATGGAAAAATTATTACAAAGATAAGTGGTTCACATATACAATGCCAATAAGTGATATTATTTCTCTTAGGGTTGCTATAGACAATATTCTAGAGGAAGGAAAGGAAAAAGTTATTGAAAGACATAGAAAAATTGGAGAAGCAACTAGAAAGGCAGTAAAAGAATATGGACTAGATTTATTCTTGAAAAATGGATATTCAAATACAGTTACAGCTGTGGAAATACCAGAAGAAATAGGTGCTTTAAACTTAAGAAACCATCTAAATAAAAAATATAATGTACTAATGTCAACATCTTTAGATAAATATGAAGATAAATTATTAAGAATTGGACACATGGGAGAAAATGCAAATATAGAAGATATAACCTATGTCCTAAATGCTATAGACAAGGCTTTAAAAGATTTAGGATTTTCAAGTGAAAAACAATTAGATAAATTATTTATAGAAAATATTTAATAGGTTTTACTAAAATAATTAATTTGTATTTAAGTGCTTAATGAAGGAAATATTATACCTTTATTAAGCATTTTTTATGTTTGTATAAATTTAACAGTAGATTTAAAGTTACGATATAAAAAAATGATATCATGTAGAAAATGAAATAGTAAGGAGAGTTTTCAATGAAATCAAAGAGAGTGATAGTGTACTCATTAATTGGAATAGTTTTATTTTCTATAGTCATTTTTATTGGATTTAAGTTAAAAGATGAGTCAAATAAAAAAACAAGTAACTTTGAAAAAATTTTAGAAGTAAATAGAAAATTAGAAAAAGAAAATGAATTAAGTGGAGGTTTCCCATACACACTAGAGTTTTTAGATTACAATATAACCATAAATTCAGTAAAAGTATTTGAAGACTATGCATTATTTGATTATTCAGTAAAAAAGATTGATGGAGGATATATAAACAGTACAGATGTTAATATTACTGGAAATGTGAACTTTAAAGGGAGAGAATTTTATATATCTTCAAATGATGTTGAAAGAAGATGGGAATATTCTAGTGTACGTATTATTTCAACTGGACAAATAATTGCTAAAGAAAATAAGGATTCACCTGCAAATTTAAGCTTTTCAATTAATGCTAGATCAGCTGATGGTAGTTATATAGCGAAGTCTGTATCCATAAAAGAAGAGGTTTATTTAACAGATGAAGATTATTTAAGTTTAAATAAAAAAATTACTTTTGATAATGTTGATTTTGAAATTCGTAGTTTATCAAATTTTGAATTTGGTTCATTACTGTATATTTTTGTTGGTAATAAGGATGAAGAGGAATGTAAAAGAATTGCAAATAAATATGCTGTAAAGTTAATAAGTGGAGATTATGAAAGAAGTTTTGATTTAGAAAAATGGGTTGGGTTTACTGAGTTAGCCATAAGAAAATATAGTAGTATTGATGAAAGATATAATAAGGATTCAAAGCATGATCAGTTTTATATGTCAAGAATGTTCTATAACTTAAATGAAGTCCATAGAGATAATATGGAAGTTTATTTAATTAATAATAGAACTAAAGAGGAAATACGTATTATATAAAAGCTTAATAAATTGAAATTATTTATAGATTTTTTAATTCAACCTTACTATGTATTTATTAATGAGAACTTTGTTTTATTTTAGCTAAAAATTTTAACTTTAAATTTAGAATATAAAACCTCAAAAAGGGAAAAATTAAATTGTATTGATGTTTATTAGAAATAAGATCGATAGACTATAAAATTAAATTTTGAGGTGGAGTTCATGAATTTAAAAGGAAGTAAAACAGAAAAGAATCTTTTAACAGCATTTGCTGGAGAGTCACAAGCTAGAAATAAATATACTTTCTATGCAGAGAAAGCTAGAAGAGAAGGATATAATAAGATAGCTGATATCTTTGAAGAAACTGCTCATAATGAGATGGCTCATGCAAAGATTTGGTTTAAGTTTTTAAATGATGGTACAGTTGGAGAAACTTTAGATAATCTAAAAGATGCAGCAGGTGGAGAAAACTATGAATGGACAGATATGTATGCTGAGTTTGCTAAGGAAGCAAGAGAAGAAGGGTTTGATGAAATAGCATTCATATTAGAAAAAGTAGGAGAAATAGAAAAGCACCATGAAGAAAGATATTTAGAATTATATAATCTATTAAAGAATGGTGAAATATTTAAAAAAGATGAAAAACAATTATGGAGATGTCAAAACTGTGGATTTATTTTAGAATCAACAGTAGCACCAGAAAAGTGTCCTGTTTGTCATCATCCCAAAGCATACTTTGAACTAGTTTGCGATAAATTCTAATTATAGTATTTAATAAGGATTAAATTATATTGTTTTATAGAATTAACTTCTTCCGCAAATTAGCATATTACCTATAAAAGATTTATTTTAATCCTTTTTAAATAAATTGAGATCAAGGTTTAGGTTTTAAGATTTCTTCCTATCCTTGGTCTTATTTATTTTATACATTTTTTATTTCTAGGATAAAAATTATTTTTAGAAGAAAAGTTTAAAATATAAAATTAAAAAGTTTTATTTGAATTTAATTTTAGTTATTTAAAGAATATAGAAATTAAACTGTTAAAAATACAATATAAATTTAAAAGTTAAAATTATAATTGAAGAGATTTTAAATTGAATTTCAATTATTAAAAATATGAACTATAAAACTAATATTTGTCCACTTTACACTTAATTGCTTATAAGATATCTTTAAAATAGAGAATTTAGATGAATCGAAAGAAAAGAAGCCCATTAATTTAATTATTAAGGTAGGATTCTAAAGATTTATTTTATGATTTTTAAATTTATCAAGGGGTGAGATGAATGTTATTTCAGATAAATGAACGCAAGAATATTGTAAACGGTTTGTGTGAGAAGCTAGAAAAGGCAATATACAATGTGGTTGCGCCTTTAGAAATAGATATGTATATAACTAAGGAGCCAGTAAGTTATGAAAATAGACTAACTGGAGAGCATAAAAAAGGAGTTATAGGAGAGTCTTGGGGAGAACTTTGGGACTGTGGTTGGTTTAACTTTAAGGGAGAAGTACCTAAAAGTTATGAAGGAGAAAAGATTGTCCTTTTAATAGATATAAGTGGGGAAGCCTTTGTGGTAGATAAGAATGGAAATCCTATGAGAGGGCTTACAACTTTAAATTCAGAGTTTGATTTAAGCTTAGGAATGCCAGGTAAGAGAGAGGTTCCTATGTTTGAGAGAGCTGAAGGTGGAGAAGTTATAGATATATGGGCAGATTGTGCATGTAACGATTTGTTTGGTAAATATAGAGATAATGGAATTATAAAAGATGCATATATTGCAACTTGTAATGAAGAAGTAAAGGCTCTTTACTATGATGTAGAGGTTTTACATGAACTTATGAATCAATTACCAGAAGATAGTGCTAGATATAATACTATATTAAATGCTCTTTATGAAGCATCAAAGGTATTAAGTATTAAAACTGGAATGAGTGGATGTGATTTCTTAAAGGACGGAGTTGTTACTCAACAAGAAGTTACAATCTTAAATGAAGAAGAAGTTAAAAAAGCTAGAGAAATTTTAAAGAAAGAATTAGATAAAAAAGGTGGAGATCCTTCACTTTCAGTTTCAGCTATTGGACATGCTCATATAGATTTAGCTTGGTTATGGCCAATAAGGGAAACTATAAGAAAGGGAGCTAGAACATATTCAACAGTTTTAGCTAATATGGAAAAATATCCTGAGTATGTATTTGGAGCAAGCCAACCTCAAATTTATCAGTGGATGAAAGAATACTATCCAGATTTATATGGAAGAATTAAAGAAAGAATAGAAGATGGAAGATGGGAAGCTCAAGGAGGTATGTGGGTTGAACCAGATACTAATGTTCCATCAGGAGAATCTTTAGTAAGACAATTATTATATGGAAAGAGATACTTTAGAGAAGAATTCAAAAAGGAAATGGATACTTTATGGCTTCCAGACGTATTTGGATATTCAGCAGCTCTTCCACAAATTCTTAAAAAGAGTGGTGTAGATTATTTCATGACAATTAAATTATCATGGAACAATTATAACCAATTTCCACATCATACCTTTGTTTGGGAAGGATTAGATGGAAGTAGAGTATTATCACACATGCCACCAGAGGGAACTTATAATAGTTCAGCTGCACCAAGGGCTGTTGCTAAGTCAGAGAAAGCCTTCTTAGATAAAGGCTTATCAGATGAATGCTTAATGCTATTTGGAATTGGTGATGGAGGCGGTGGCCCAGGAGAAGAGCATTTAGAGAGATTAAGAAGAGAAAGAAATATAAATGGAATAGCTCCTGTTAAGCAAGAACCTTCAAGCAATTTCTTTAAGAGAATAGAAAAAGATATAGATAAATACAGTGTGTGGAGTGGAGAGTTATATTTAGAGAAACACCAAGGAACTTACACTACACATGGTAAGAATAAAAAATATAATAGAAAGATGGAAATAGCTCTTAAGAACTTAGAGTTAGCAGCAATGCAAGCTAAAGTTTTAGGAAAGGGAGAATATCCTCAAGATGAAATAGAAAAAGTTTGGAAGGAAGTTCTTTTATATCAATTCCATGATATTTTACCAGGATCATCAATAGGAAGAGTTTATGACGAGTCAGTAGAAGCCTATGAAAAGATGCTTGCTAAGGTAGAAGGAATGACTGAAAAGTTATATAGAGATATTTTAGAAAGTGCAGATAGCAAAGAAGAGGGAGCTATATTAGTAAACTCTTTATCATGGAGTAGAGAGCAATGGATTAAGCTTTATGATAGATGGACAAAGATTAACTTAAACTCTTTAAGTGGAGAAACAATCAGAAAAGAAGAAATTGAGCCATATTGTGAAATTTCAACTTTAAAAGTTTCAGAAAATAACTTAGAAAATGGATTAGTTAAAGTTGAGTTTAATGAAAATGGAACAATTGCAAGAATTTTTGATAAAGAATTAAATAAAGAAGTCTTAAGAGATGAAAAAGGAAATGAACTTAGAGTTTATGAAGATAATGGAGATGCTTGGGACTTCTCAGGAGTTTATGAAGATAGAGCATCTGAAATTTTTGAGTTAGTAAAATCAGAAGTTATTGTAGATGGACCAAAGGCAACTATTAAGCAAAATTATAAATATGGAGATTCTACTTTAGTACAAGAAATAAGCATTTTAGAAGGTAGTAAGAGAATCGACTTTAAAACAAAGGTTGATTGGAAAGAAAATGGTAAGATGCTTAGAACATCTTTCAATACTAATGTTTATACTAGAGAGGCAGATTGTGAAATACAATTTGGTACAATAAAGAGACCTACTCATGGAAATACTTCATGGGATATGGCTAAGGGTGAAATATGTGCTCAAAGATGGATAGATTTATCACAAAGGGATTATGGAGTTGCTTTAATAAATGATTCTAAGTATGGACACAATGTTTCAGAAACTAAAATAGACTTAAATCTATTAAGAAGTCCAGGATATCCAGATCCAAATGCTGATAGAGGAGAGCATGAATTTACTTATTGTTTATTCCCACACAGAGGAGACTATATTGAAGGAAATGTTGTTCATGAAGCTCATGAAGTTAATGCTCCAATACAAGTAATTTATAGTGAAAACTTAGGTGAAAACCTAGTTAAAGAAGCAATGGCTTCAATAGATTGTGAAAATGTAATAATTGATACAATTAAAAAAGCTGAAGATGGTGACCAAATGATAATCAGATTATATGAGTGTCATGGGGAAGATGCTAAGGCTAAAGTTAATATAAATGTTCCATATGAAAATATAGAAATGGTTAACTTAATAGAAGATAGCATAGAGGGAAAGGAATTAAACAAAGAAACAATGCACCTTACATTTAAACCATTTGAAGTTCATACTTTAAAAGTAACATTAAAGTAATTAAGAATTTAAAGAGTATTAAGACCTTTAAAGAACTTTAAGCTTTAAATTATAATTAAGAATTTAAGTAATATTTATATAGAAGGATAATACTAACAGACAATAAGGGAATTAAAAGAAACACTTCTAATTACTTAAAGAAAATGGTAAGCATAGCTTGCCAAGGGGGAAATTAGGTATAATGAAAAGGCAACCTTTGAGGGAGGGTTGTCTTTTTTGTTTGATTAAAAATTGTATTACTGAAATTTTATAGTACTTATTCTAAATCTGTTTTTAATAGAGCATATTGAGCTATATCAAAAAATTCACCTTTATTATCCTTTCTAGCTTTTCTAAGTATGCCCTCAAATTTCATGCCACATTTTTTCATAACTTGTCCAGAAGCAGGATTAAGAACATGGTGTATTGCTTCTATTCTTGTGAAACCACATTGGAATAAATAAGAAAGAACTTCCTTTAAAGATTCACTTACTATTCCCTTATTCCAATATTTTTTGCTAAGACAATAACCTATGTGAGCTTGTTCTAAATAATTATCAATAAATACTGCACCAATACTTCCAATAACCTCATTTGGATTTTCTTTTAAGGTTATTGCCCAGTTATAGTTTTCATCAGACTCATAGGCTTTAATCCAAGTATCTAAGCATTCCTTAGTCACATTTAAATTTTCATGGGGAGTCCAAGACAGATATTTTGTAACTTCAGGATCGTTTACCCAGTTTTTAAACATATTTTCAGCATCATCATAACAAAAAGGTCTAAGAGTTATTCTTTCCGTTGAAATGCATTTTGTTCCTTTATGATTTATCAAATTAATCACCTCTCATAAGAATAATTTAAATATATTATATACTTTAAAATGTATATTTCAATATTTTCCTATTATATTGGTGGTTTTTATTTTAAATTTATGTGAATATACATATTTTAAACATAATTAGAGTTTTAAAATATATTTATATAATCTTTTACTTAGAATAGAAAGTGATATATAATATTGTAAACGTAATTAATTTAAATAATATGGAAAAAAGAGAAAGGGTGAGTTAAATGAATAATTTTACTTTTTATAATCCTACTAAAATTAACTTTGGTAGAGGGGTTGAATCCTCTGTTGGAGAAGAGATTAAAAGCTTAGGAGCTAGTAAAGTACTTTTTCATTATGGTGGAGGAAGTATTAGAAAAAATGGGTTATATGATAGAATTTTAGATTCTTTAAATAAAGCAGGATTACATGTAATAGAACTTGGAGGAGTTAAGCCTAATCCTAGATTAAGCTTAGTTAAAAAGGGAATAGAACTTTGTAAAAATAGTAAGGTTGATTTTATACTTGCAGTTGGAGGAGGAAGTGTTATTGATTCAGCTAAAGCCATAGCTCTTGGTGTTCCTTATGATGGAGATATATGGGATTTCTTTACTAAGAATATTAAAATAGAAAAAGCTTTACCATTAGGTACAGTATTAACAATACCAGCGGCAGGAAGTGAATCAAGTTCAGGAACTGTTATAACTAATGAAGATGGATGGTATAAGAGATCAACAGGATCACCACTTTTATATCCTAAATTTTCAATGTTAAATCCAGAACTATGTGTTACTTTACCAGAATATCAAATAGCAGCTGGAAGTGCAGATATTTTAGCACATTTAATGGAAAGATATTTCACAAACACAAAGAATGTTGAACTTATAGATAGATTAATTGAGGGAACAATGAAAACAGTAATAAATAACGTTCCTAAGGTATTAAAAAATAAGGAAGACTATGATAGCTTTGCAGAGGTTATGTGGGCTGGAACAATAGCACATAATAATCTTTTAAGCACAGGAAGAGAAACAGATTGGGCATCACATAATATAGAGCATGAATTAAGTGGAATATATGATGTTACTCACGGAGCAGGATTAGCTGTTATATTTCCAGCTTGGATGAAGTTTGTTTATAAACATGATTTAGATAGATTCAACCAATTTGCTACTAGAGTATTTGATGTTCAAGTTGAAGATAAAACTAAGGAAGAGGTTGCCTTAGAAGGAATTAAGAAACTTGAAGAATTCTTCAAATCAATAAATCTTCCAGTAACTTTAAAAGAGTTAGAAATAGGTGAAGATAGATTAGAAGAAATGGCTAAAAAATGCACAGATAATGATGAGCATACAGTAGGTCATTTTGTAGAATTAAACACAGAGGACATCCTTGAAATATACAAATTAGCTTTATAGGATATTTTACCCTTAAGAAAATAAATAATAGCAAGTAGGAAAATAACTATATGTAAAATAGTATGGTATGTATCAAAATAACTTTTAATAAAACTTATAAGTATATTATGAGAATTAATAGATTATATTTTTTATAAGTTTTATTATCTAGTTTTGATACATATCCTTTTTTATTTTAAGTATTGTAAATGTTTAAATATTTTGCTAGTATCAGTTTATCTAAGCTTATAGAGAATACTCCAAGGTGTAATTATGGGAGATTCAAAGAGAGGAGGAGCTAAGTTTAAGCAGGGGATATACTTAGCGCAATATAATGTTAAATAGGGAGCTAGCTCAAAATATAGTTAATAAAATGATGGAGGTTATTCCTTACAATGTAAACATAATGAATCATAAGGGAGTAATAATAGGTAGTGGTGATTCAAGTAGAATAGGAATGATACATAATGGTGCTTTAGAAGCCTTAAGGGTAAAAAAGGTGGTTGAAATATCTAAGGATGGGGATAAGGTGAAATCTGGAGTTAATTCACCTATATTTTTTAGAGAAAAAGCTATAGGGGTTATTGGTATAACAGGAAATCCTAAAAATGTTAGGCAATTTACACAGCTTGTAACTGTTACTGCTGAACTTTTAATAAATCAAGAATACACTTTGAATAAACATATAGTTAAAGAAAGATTGAAAGAGGAATTTATTTATGAGTGGCTGTATTCAAAAGAGGCCTATGACTTAGAATTCATTCAAAGGGGAGCCAATGTAGGTATTGATATTTCCTTAGATAGAATAATACTTGTATTGGAGTTTCAGAAAGATCAATTTAAGGAAATAATTAAAAAAATAAAAAGGTTCATAAAAGAAGATGAGTACTATATAAATTTAACTTCAAATAGAATAGTTGTAATTTTGTTAGATAATAATTTGCTCTTTAAGAGGTTGAAAGAATTAAAGGAAATTATGAGTGACACAAATTCTAAGATAGGATTAAGCTCAAAACATAAAATTATATCAAAATCTATGAATGAGGCAGTGGAAGCAGTAGATATAGGAAGTAAATTATATAAAAATGAGTTCTTTTATGATTACAAAAAAGTAAAGGTTTTTAGTTACTTAGATAATTTTTTAGATGAAGAGGATTGGAAAATTATTAAAAACAAGATATTAGAGGAAAATATGGGAGAAGAATTATTAGAAACCTTTATATCTTATATGAAACATAGTGGAGAGAGAAAAAAGACCGCAGAATCCTTACATATACATAGGAATACATTAAATTATAGACTAGAGAGAATTGAGGAAATAACAGGCTTAAGCTTTGATAATTATTTAGATTTATTTCAATTTTTGATTGCATATATAGTAAGTCAATTAAAATAAAAAAAGGTTTTCTTTGTGCGTTTGCATAAAGAAAACCTTTTTATTTTAGTGATATTAAATAATGATTTTGAATATGAAAACTTATACAATGAAAATCGTCAATATAAATAAGAATAAATGAGTTTAATAAGAAGGAGGAATTTATTGTGAATGTAACAGTTACAGCTTTAGGTGCAGTAATTGCATTAGTTATTGCAATCACTCTTATCATAAAAAAGGTTCATCCAGCATACGGACTTATATTAGGAGCTTTAATAGGTGGACTTGTTGGTGGAGCAGGACTAACAGGGACAGTTAATTTAATGATGGATGGAGCCAAAAATATGATGCCTGCTATCCTTAGAATACTTACAGCAGGGGTACTAGCTGGGGTTTTAATTGAATCCGGAGCGGCAGCCAAGATTGCAGAGACAATAGTTGAGAAGATTGGAGAATCAAGAGCTCTTATAGCCTTAGCAATAGCTACTATGGTTTTAACAATGGTTGGAGTTTTTGTAGACGTTTCAGTAATAACAGTATCTCCAATAGCTTTAGCAATAGCTCACAAATCAGGTTTAAGTAAACCAGCTATATTATTAGCCATGGTTGGTGGAGGTAAGGCAGGAAATATAATGTCTCCAAACCCAAATACCATTGCGGCAGCAGATAATTTAGGAGTTTCATTAACTAATGTTATGATAGCAGGTATAGTACCAGCTATATTTGGAGTTATAATTACATGTATATTAGCAAGTAGAATAAAACAAAAAGGTTCCTTAGTAGAATCTGATGAACATATGAAAGAGTTAACAGATATGCCTGGATTTTTACCAGCAATGGTTGGACCATTAGTAGCAATAATCTTATTAATGTTAAGACCAATAGCAGGCATTGCTATTGATCCATTAATAGCTTTACCAGTAGGTGGTATATGCGGAATACTAGCTATGGGAAAAATTAAGCATATTAACAAATATGCAACATATGGACTAGCTAAGATGAGTGGAGTAGCTATACTTTTAATAGGTACAGGTACTTTAGCAGGAATAATTGCTAACTCAGGATTAAAGGATGTTATTATAAGTGGAATAAACGCTTTAGGATTACCGAGCTTTATGTTAGCTCCAGTTTCAGGAATACTTATGTCAGCGGCAACTGCCTCTACTACTTCAGGAACAGCGGTGGCTACATCAGTATTTGGACCAACAATTGTTCAATTAGGAGTGGCACCACTTGCTACAGCAGCTATGATACATGCTGGGGCTACAGTTTTAGATCACTTACCTCATGGAAGCTTCTTCCACGCTACTGGTGGAAGTGTTTCAATGGATATGAAAGAGAGACTTAAACTTATACCATATGAATCTTTAGTTGGATTAACAATGACAATTGTATCAACTATAATATTTGGAATAATATTAAAATAGTTATTTAATAAATAAAGAAAAGTTTTAACTATATGCTTATTATCACTAAGGTAGAAATATTTTGTTACTTTATAAATAAAGAAAATTTTTAATAAGGTTTAATTTAAACTTAGTATGAAATTTATTAACTTTTAAGAATTATGATTTAAAACAGAGTTTTTAGTAAAAGCACAGTGGATTTTAAAATGAAAAGTTAAGATAAAATCTAGTAGGAGGAAATAAAGATGAAATTTGTATTAGCACCAGATTCATTCAAGGAAAGTATGACTTCAATGGAAGCCTGTAATGCTATGGAAAGAGGAATTAAAAAGGTCTTTAAAGATGCAGAATGCATAAAGGTTCCAATGGCTGACGGTGGAGAGGGAACTGTAGAAGCCTTAGTTCATGCTACCTTTGGAAGAATAGAAAGAGTAAATGTTACTGGACCTTTAGGAAACAAGGTGGAAGCTTTTTATGGAGTTTTAGGTAATGGAAAGACTGCTGTTATAGAAATGGCTAGTGCTTCAGGGATTCAACTTGTTAAGAGAGAAGAAAGAAATCCTTTAATAACAACAACTTTTGGAACTGGAGAGCTTATAAAGGCTGCATTAGATCAAGGAATAAAACATTTAGTTATAGGAATAGGTGGAAGTGCCACTAATGATGGAGGATGTGGAATGCTTCAAGCTTTAGGTGGAAAACTTTTAGACAAGGAAGGAAATCAAATAGCCTTTGGTGGAGGAGCATTAAAAGATATAGAAAGTATTGATTTAAGTTCTTTAGATGAAAGACTAAAGGAAGTATCAATAGAAGTAGCTTGTGATGTAACTAATCCATTAGTAGGAGAAAAAGGAGCCTCAGCAGTATTTGGTCCTCAAAAGGGAGCAACTAAAGAGATTGTTAAAGAATTAGACAATAATTTAGCTCATTACGCTTCAGTAATAAAAAAAGACCTAGGAAAAGAAGTTTCACACATAGAAGGTTCTGGTGCTGCTGGAGGATTAGGTGCCGCTTTATTACTATTAGGTGGAGAATTAAAAAGAGGTATAGAGCTTGTAATAAAACATACAGAGTTAGCTGAAAAGGTAAAGGGAGCAGACTTTGTATTTACTGGTGAAGGAAGTATAGATGATCAAACTATATATGGAAAAACACCAATGGGAGTTGCTACTGTGGCTAAGGAGAATGGAGTTTCTACAATTGCCTTTTCAGGAAAAGTTGGAGAGGGAATAGAAGGTCTTTATGAAATAGGTATAAAGGGTATATTTAGTATAATGACTGGAGTTTCAACTTTAGATGAAGCTTTAAAAGAAGGAAGTAGAAATTTAGAATTAACAACTGAAAATGTAATTAGACTTTTAAAATAAAGTTTATGACTTTATAAAGTTATATTTATAAAATGATAGAGTGAAGATAAAGAATTAAAGAAAATTTAATACTTGCTTACAAGAGATAGTTTAAAGTGAACATAAGCAATAAAAAATATATTGTTTGTGTTCACTTTTTTATTATAAAGAAAATTCTTTATAATTAAGATATTTTAAAATATATAAGTTAATAAAGGAGAAAACATAGTATTATATTATTTCTTTAATTTTAAGAATTTTAACTGTTTCCCTCTTTATGATATATGGAAAAATGTAATGTTATCTTATTTTCTTAGGATTTTAAAAATTAAAATTAGTAGAAAAAATGAATATATGGTATAACTATAAGAAGACTAATAAAGTTTTAAAAAAGGAGATAAACATAATATATGAAATTTAATGAATTAAATTTAAGTGAGGATATTATTAAAGCGCTTAATAATTTAGGATATAAAAATCCATCAGAGGTTCAGGAAGCTTCTATTCCAAAATTATTAAAGGGTGAAGATATAATAGTTAAATCTCAAACTGGTAGTGGTAAAACTGCAAGTTTTGGAATACCTGTTTGTGAAAAGATAAATATTGAAGAAAAAAAGGTTCAGTGTCTAGTTTTAACACCAACTAGAGAGTTGGCAATTCAAGTTAAAGATGAACTTTCTAATATAGGAAGAATAAAAAAGGTTAGATGTGCGGCTATATTTGGGAAACAACCTTTTAATGAGCAAATTAGAGAGCTTAAACAAAGAGTACATATAGTAGTAGGAACTCCAGGAAGAGTATTTGATCATATGGAAAGAGGAACTTTAGACTTAAGTGAAGTTAACTATGTAGTCATAGATGAAGCTGATAAAATGCTTTCAATGGGATTTATTGATCAAATAAAGGACATATTAGGAGAATTAAGATTAAATAAAACCACTGCATTATTTTCTGCTACATTTTCTAAGGAAATAGAGGAAATATGTGAAGAGTATATGAGAAATCCTATGCTTTTAGAGGTTAAATCAAAAGTATTTAATAGAGATAGAATAGAAGAAAGTGCAATTGAGATAGAGGAGAAAAATAAGGGGAAAGCTTTATGGAAATGCCTTTATGCTTATCATCCAGAGAGTGCTATAGTATTTTGTAATACAAGAAATAAGGTTAAGTCTGTTTATAAAATGCTTAAGGATGAGGGAATAACTTGTAATGAACTTCATGGGGATATGGAGCAAAAGAAGCGTATTGAGGTTATGGAAAACTTTAGAGATAAGCACTTTAAAGTTTTAGTTTGTACTGATATAGCTGCTAGGGGAATTCATGTAGATAGCATAGAGCTTGTTATAAACTATGAGGTTCCAATGGAAACAGAAAGCTATGTTCATAGAATAGGAAGAACTGGTAGAGCAGGAAGAGAAGGAAAGGCTATTACCTTTGTAAATCATTATGAGAAGAAATATTTAGAGAATGTTGAAGAATATATTGGCTATGAAATAAGAAAAGCAAGTCTTCCTTCTGATGAAGAAGTTAAAGCTGGAAGAAAAATATTTAAGGAAAGCCAAAAGGTTCAATTAAAAGAGAGTAAAAAACCTAAGAAAGAAGTTCATGGTGATATAGTTAAAATACATGTTAATGGCGGAAAGAAAAAGAAAATAAGAGCCTTTGACATTGTTGGATGTTTTAGTAACTTACCAGGTTTAACAGGAGAAGATATTGGAATAATAGATGTTCAAGATGGTTTTTCTTATGTTGATATATTAAATGGAAAAGGTGATAAAGTTTTAAAAAGCTTTAAGGAGGTTACTATAAAGGGTAAAAAAGTGAAAATACAAAAAGCAAGAAAATAAAATTATTATATACGATTTAAGATAAAATACATTTAAGTTATATGTTGTATTTAAAGTACATGTAAAAATAATAGTGACTTATAAGTTTTTACTTTGAAAATATTATGATTAATTTAATTATAAAAGTAGTTATAATGTTAAATTGTTTTGAAGTATATAATGACCATGTAATATGTGGTAAAATTAAAGTAAGATATAGTAAAATATATCTTACTTTTTTAAAAGGAAATTTTATTTTTGAGAGGTGGTCTGTATGAAGAAAAAGGTTGCTATCTCTATTACAACTTTAGTAATAATATTTTTAATATCTATAGTATATCTAGGGTTGTATCATAATGACTATGTTGGAGAAAATAAGTCATTAAACAAAGAAGTTATAAGTATTATAGAAGGTGAAGAGGATAAAAAGCTAGACTTAATTTCTTTAAATAAAAATATAGCTTTTGAATGGGATGAGGTTTATTTAATAGCTCCATACCAAGATGTAAGCGATTTTTTTAAAGAGATGAATGCTTACGCACCAGAAAAAACATACAACTCAGAAATAAATGATGTGTACATGCTAGCTTTTACTAAGTATTCTGACAAACTAGGGAAAAACAAACTAATAGAATATACTTATATACCAGGAACTTATATTGATTCTGAAAAATTAAAAGATATGGAAGTTATAAATGGAAATTATTATTATGCAAATGATAATTTAGTTTAGATTTTAAAGCTCTAAGTTTAAAACTTAGGGCTTTTTTTAATTAAGAATTAATTTAAAAATAAAAATATTAATATAATTGCTTTAATATTCATATATTGTTAAATTTAAACACGTATTATAAGTTAGTACAGAATGCTATAATGTACATTGACTTTTATAAGAATATATTTTTAGTAAGGGGGCTAATTATGATTATAACTAGAGACAAAAGATTTTATAGGTTACTTTTTAGTATTGCTTTGCCAATAGCAGTACAAAATTTAATAACCTTTATGGTAAGTATGGTAGATACTTTGATGGTTGGAGCTTTGGGGGAAATTCAACTATCAGCAGTTTCTATAGCTAATAATTTATTTTTTGTACTTACAATTTTAATGTTTGGACTAGCTGGAGGATCTAATATTATGATTTCTCAGTATTGGGGAAAAGGAAATGTTAAAACAATTCATAAGATTTTGGCCATAATGTATAGGGTATGTTTATTAATAACTGGTATTTTCATATTTATAGCATTATTTTTACCAAAATACTTTATGGGAATTTTCACAACTGATAAGGCTGTTATAGATTTTGGAGCAAGTTATTTAAGAATTGTGTGCATAGGATATTTGTTCTATTCTATTACAAACTGTACAATAATGATGCTTCGTTCAGTAAAAACTGTTAGTATATCAATTATAGTTTATACTGCTTCTTTAGTGGTAAATTCAATATTAAACTGGATTTTTATATTTGGAAATTTAGGTGCTCCTGAACTTGGAATAAGAGGAGCTGCCATAGCTACTGTCTGTGCTAGAATAACTGAGTTTTCAATAGTTTTAGTGTTTATGTTTATATATGAAAGAAAGATTGGTCTTAAGATAGAACATTTATTAAAGCTAGATAAAGAGATTTTAAAAGATTATGTTGGATTATGTACTCCTGTCTTATGTAATGAATTACTTTGGGCAATTGGAGCTTCTATGATATCTGTAATAGTTGGTAGAATGGGAACAGAGGTTGTAGCTGCTAATAGTATAAATGGAGTTGCTCATCAATTTGTAACAGTTTTTATATTTGGTATGTCTAATGCTACAGCAGTAATTATAGGAAATACCATAGGAGAAGGTAAAAAAGAAAAAGCAAAGGAATATGCCTATAGTATAGGGATTTTTAGTGTTGTTATGGGATGTATATCAGGACTTATGATTTTACTTATAAAGCCATTTGTGGTTAATTTCTATAATGTATCTTATTCAACAAAATTAATAGCTATGGAAATAATGACTGTAACTTCAGGAATAATAGTATTTCAATCTCTTGCAAGTAATTTTATGATGGGTGTACTTAGAGGTGGTGGAGATGCTAAGTTTGTCTTGATAAATGATCTTATTTTTATGTGGCTTGTTGCTATTCCAGGTGGATTTTTTGTAGCCTTTGTTTTAGAACTTCCAGTTGCCTTAGTATTCTTAGTTATAAAATGTGATGAAATATTAAAATCTCTTACTAGTGTATATAGGGTAATTAGTGGAAAATGGGTAAATGATGTAACTAAGGATTATGAATTTGAGGAAGTAAAGTGTTAGTGGTTTTTAGGAAATAGTCAACAGTTTTGGAAAGTTGTTTTAAGGATATATGAGTTATTAAAGTTAAATACTAATTAAGAAATTAATTTGAAAGGAGTGTTTAACTTTGTCTCATAAAAATAATAAAAACAGCAAAGATAACAAAAAGACTAGTCAAAAAACTAAAAAAGAAGTAGAGAAAATGAAAAATGAAACTGCTAATGAAATAGGATACTCTAAGGAATCAAGAAAACTTGGAAAAGATAAAACTAGAAATAACCCATATATGGGACCACAATAATTAAAAAATAATAAAATATTTTAATTTAAATAGTTAGGGCTTGTAGCTAATTTTAATAAGTTTAAAGTTAGCTATAAGCTTTAATTTTTGCTATTACTTTTAATTAAGTGGTAGTGATTAAAAATTTAGTTTTTATCAAAAAAGCTTAGTACTATAGATTAAAAATATTTTTTGTTTATTTTGGTTAAGATGAGAATTAAATATTTAGTTATTTTTTGTAGGAACATCTAGTTTTTTGTAATAACATACATTTTTTTAATTTACTAAACATATTAATATAATAGTAAAGCACAACAAAAAGTAGTTTTATTGAATATATTATAGTGAAGGGGATTTTAAATTGTTTAGTAAAAAATTTAAAAAGCAAATGGCTTATGTTTTAGCAAGTACTTTTGTATTTGGATTAGTTAATCCAAGTGCAATTAAGGTAAGGGCATCAACTGGTGTTGAAATTACAGAAGGGGTTACTGTAACTGCAAAGGGAAATACTGAGGGCAATACAGCTGATTTAGCCATAGATGGTGATTTATCTACCTATTGGGAATCTTCAAATGATTATAAATGGATAGAAGTTGACTTAGGTGGAATTTACGAATTATCAAAGATTGAAATATTTAATAAGGATGAAGCTGTGTATAAATATAATATATATGCTTCAGAAGATGGAGAAAACTTTAATAAAATAGCATATAAAAATAATGATAATGTATCAGATAGTAATGGTAATGTGCATACCATTGATAATGTAAGGGCAGGAAAGATTAGAATTGATGTAGTTCAAAATAGTAATAGTGATAGGGTGAATATAGCTGAAATAAATGTATTTGGTAAAAATACAGGAGAGAGTTTACCGGAAATTAAGAAAATTGCTACAAGTAATTTTAGTGAAACCCCTTGGGCTACTGAATATGAAAAGTTTAATAGTGATATTGCCTATGCCAATGAAAAGACTTTAAATGAAATAAAGAATTTAGTTGGTAGAGTAATAGGAGAAGAATTTAAGGACAAGTTTATTTTTGAAATAAGAGATCAATTAAATGGAAATGATGTTTTTGAGGTTTCTGATTCAAGAGATGGAAAGGTTTTAATAAAAGGTAATAATGGTGTTTCCTTAGCATCAGGATTTAACTATTATTTAAAAAATTATTGTAATGTAAGTTACAATCCAATAATGGGATCTAATTTAAAAATGCCTGAAACAATGCCTTCTGTTGGGGAGAGAGTAGTTATAGATACTCCATATGAGTATAGATATGCATTAAACTTTTGTACCTATTCTTATACAATGTCTTTCTGGGATTGGGATCAATATGAAGAATTCCTAGATTGGTGTGCTATGAATGGGGTTAACTTAGTATTAGATATAATTGGACAAGAAGAGGTTTTAAGAAGAACCTTAAATGAATTTGGATATAGTGATGAAGAGGTTAAAGAATTTATTTCGGGACCTGCATATTTTGCTTGGTTCTATATGCAAAATATGACTGGATTTGGAGGTCCACTTCCTAATGATTGGTTTGAGCAAAGAGCAGAGCTTGGAAGAAAAATGCATGATAGAATGCAAAGTTTTGGAATAAATCCTGTTCTTCAAGGATACTCAGGTATGGTTCCAAGAGATTTTAAGGAAAAAAATCCAGAAGCACAAACTATTTCTCAAGGGGGATGGTGTGGCTTTGATAGACCAGATATGCTTAAAACATATGTAAATGAAGGGGAGGTAGATTATTTCCAAAATGTTGCAGATGTTTTCTATGAAAAGCAAAAAGAAGTGTTTGGAGATGTAACTAACTTCTATGGAGTAGATCCATTCCATGAGGGAGGAAATACTGGTGATTTAGATAATGGAAAGATATATGAAATAATTCAAAATAAGATGATAGAGCATGATAATGATGCAGTTTGGGTTATACAAAACTGGCAAGGAAATCCTAGTAATAATAAGTTAGAAGGATTAACTAAAAAAGACCAAGCTATGGTATTAGATCTTTTCTCAGAGGTAAGTCCAGACTGGAATAGATTAGAGGAAAGAGATTTACCGTGGATTTGGAATATGCTTCATAACTTTGGGGGAAGAATGGGAATGGATGCAGCACCAGAAAAACTTGCAACAGAAATTCCTAAAGCCTTAGCTAATTCAGAGCATATGGTTGGTATAGGTATTACACCAGAGGCTATAAATACAAATCCTTTAGCGTATGAACTTTTATTTGACATGGCTTGGACTAGAGATCAAATAAACTTTAGAACATGGACTGAAGATTATATTGAAAGAAGATATGGTAAGACTAATAAAGAGATTTTAGATGCTTGGAATATTATATTAGATACTGCTTACAAAAAGAGAAATGATTATTACCAAGGTGCTGCTGAGTCTATTATAAATGCAAGACCTGGCTTTGGAATAAAAAGTGCTTCAACTTGGGGACATTCAAAAATAGTTTATGATAAGAGTGAATTTGAAAAAGCTATTGAAATATTTGCAAAGAACTATGATGAATTCAAAGATAGTGATGCATTCCTTTATGACTTTGCTGATATATTAAAACAATTATTAGCTAACTCAGCTCAAGAATATTATGAGGTTATGTGTAATGCTTATAATAATGGAAATGGAGAGAAATTTAAATTTGTTTCAGGAAAGTTTTTAGAACTTATAAAGCTTCAAGAGAGAGTATTATCAACTAGACCTGAATTCTTAATAGGAAATTGGATTGAAGATGCTAGAACTATGCTTAAGGACTCCGATGATTGGACTAAGGACTTATTTGAATTTAATGCTAGAGCTTTAGTAACAACTTGGGGTTCAAGAAATAATGCTGACGGTGGTGGGCTTAAAGATTATTCTAATAGACAATGGTCAGGATTAACTGAGGATTATTATTATGCTAGATGGGAAAAATGGATAAATGGATTACAAACTGAATTAGATGGAGGAGCTAAAGCACCTAATATAGATTGGTTTAAGATGGAGTATGACTGGGTAAACAAGAAGAGTGATACAGATAAGCTTTATCCTACAGAAGCTTCTAATGAAAACTTAGGAGAACTTGCTAAGATAGCCATGGAAAGTTATTCAGTAACTAATATGGATAAAATATTAGGTGAAAATGAATCAGTTGAAAGAGTTAATATTGCGTTAGGAAAGCCTGTAAGTAGTGAAACTCATGGAGAAACTGAAGCCAATCCTTTAAGTAACATTACAGATGGAAATACAGGAACTATGTGGGTTGCTGATAAAGAGGGATATCCTGCAAGTGTAACTGTAGATTTACAAGGGGTTAAAAGTGTAGATGGAATAGAATTTGCTTTTAGAAATCAGGCTGGTGATAGGGCTGTAGCATATAAAGTAGAAGTTATGGATGAAAGTGGACAGTGGAAAATAGTATCAGATAAATCAAATGATTATTCTAATAAGGGAGTCATTGAAAAGGTTGACTTTACTGGAAAGGCTCAAAAAGTTAAGGTTTCACTAACTGGGGTGAATCTAGAATTAAGTCCATCATATAAAATACCAGAATTAGCAGAAATAATGGTATATGGAGGAAAAGAAAAGGAAGATGAGTATACTAACGTTGCTTTAGGAAAACCAGTTACTGGAGCTGAAGCTGAAAATGGAAAACCATTATCTAATATTACAGATGGAGATTTAAATTCTCTTTGGGTTAGTAATAATGGACAAACTCCAGCAACTACATCTATTGATTTACAAGGAACAGAAAATGTTGAGTTTTTAGAGCTTCACTTTGAAAAGCCAGGACTTAGATTTCAATTTAAAGTAGAAGTAGAAGATGCAAATGGACATAAAGAAACTGTATTAGATATGACTTCAAATAAAGAAGATAATGAAAAATCATATAAAATACCTGTAGGAAAAGAAATAAATAAAGTTCATGTTACTATGACAGGGAAAGCAGAAGGTGGACAACATCCAGGGGCTTGGGCAGCTATTGCAGAAGTAAAGGCCATGTCAAAAGAAAAACCAGCTAACTATGTAAATATAGCAGAAAATAAAAATGTAAGTGGTTCTAATTCTCAAAGTGGAAATCCTTTATCTAATATTACAGATGGAGATTTAAGCTCACTTTGGATAAGTGATAATGGAGCTATACCAGCTAATGCTACAATTGACTTAGAAGGAAATAATTTTGTAGACTTCTTAGAACTTCATTTTGAAAAGGAAGGATTTAGATTCCAATTTAAAGTGGAAGTTGAAGATGAGAGTGGAAATAGAGAAACAGTATTGGATATGACTTCTAATACAGAGGATAATAAAAAGTCATATAATATTCCTGTAAAAAAAGAAATAAGTAAAATACATGCTACTATTACAGGAAAAGCTGATGGTGGACAATATCCTTTAGCGTGGGCAGCTATTGCAGAAATTAAAGCTATGAGTAAAGAGGCTATAAATAAAGTTGAACAAGCTTCCATAGCATTACCACAAGGAAATATGAAAGCTACAGCAACATCAGAGCATCCTGATGTAGGAAATGAAGGCTTAGCTAAGTTTGCTATTGATGGAAAGGAAAATACTATATGGCATACAAAATATAATCCTGTAGAAGAGTTACCACAAAGTATTACTTTAGAACTTGGAGGAAGTTACGAAATTAATAAGTTTACTTACTTACCAAGAAGTGGTGCTAAAAATGGAAATATAACTAAATATGAGCTTCATGTAAGTGAGGATGGAAATAATTTTAGAAAAATATCTGAAGGAAATTGGGATGATAGTGGAAGTTTAAAAACATTAAAATTTAATAGTACAAAGGCAACTCATGTTAAACTTGTAGCTTTAGAAGGGGTTGGAGGATTTGCTTCAGCTGCTGAATTAAATGTATTTGCAATTCCAGAAAACCTAGCTATGAAAGATGAGACTAAGGTTGAGGCAACTTCAAATAATGCTGAAGCAAATAATTTAAGAGATGGAAATGAAAATACTCTTTGGATTCCAGGACAAGAAGAGGAAAAGTCTGTAACTTTTGATTTAAGTAAGGAAAAGGATATATCCGCAATAGATATAGTAAGTAAAGGAAATTCTCCATTAAAATACTCTATAGAGATTTCTAATGATGGAACAGAATGGACAAAGATAGTTGATGAGAACAACAATGAAGAGAATAAAGCTGTATATTCTAATATATTAAAGTCAGGCAAAATAGGAAGATTTGTAAGAGTTAATTTTAATAGTGAGAATGTTAAAATTGGAGAAATCAAAATTTATAAAGGAGATTCTACTTCAAGTCTTGCTTCTTATATAAGAGTAGTTGAAGATATATATAATAGTGCAGTAGTTGGGGATATGGCTGGAAATTATACTGAAGAGGCTAAGGAATCCCTTGGAAATGCTATAGATGAGGCAAAATTAGCTTTAGGAAATGATATAAATTCAAAAGAGGCTAATGAAGTTATGAGTACTTTAAAATCAGCCTTAAATGAATTCTACAAAGGATTTATTCAAATAAACAGAACTAAACTTGCAGCTTTAATAAGTGATGTTGATATTTTACTAAATGAAATATTACCAAGTCTTATGAATAGCATGAACTGTAATGAAAAAGCTATAGTAAATGCAGAAATTCAAAAGCTAAAGTTAGAAAATAATGAGGCTAAAGAAGTTTACAATAAAAAGCAAGTTTCACAAAGTGAAATAGACACAGCTTATGATGAGTTAAAAAATACATTAGATTCATACTATGATGCTGTAAGTGCTGAAACTGCATATAAATCAATGGTACTTTTAGCTAAGGAAAAAGTAGAAAATGCAGTAGTGGGAAATGGAAATGGACAGTATCCTAAGGAAGCTGTAGATGCTTTAAATGAAGCTATAAGAATTGCTGAGGAAGGTTTTGAAAGTTCTACAAGCTTAGAAGAGATTAGAAATATAACAAAGACTTTAAAAGAAGCTATAGATACTTTCGTTGAATCAGTTAATGTAATTGATAAAGCACAATTAGAAGAGATAATATCTTTAATAGAAAGTAAATTAGAAAATGCAGAAGGAGTATATATTCCTAATGCTATAGAAGAACTTAAAAAAGCTTTAGATAAAGCTAAGGAAGTGTTAAACAATGAAGGTGCAAATCAAGAGGATATAAATAAGGCTATTTCTGATTTAACTGAAGCAGAAGCTAATTTTGAACTTTCAAAAGTTCCTAATAAAGATGAATTAAATTCTGAGATAGAAAGAGCATATGATGTTTTAGAAAAGCTTAAAGGATTTGATCATATTGAAGGAATAAAAATAAAGTTAGAAGATGCTATTTTAGAGGCTGAAAGAGTTAAAAATGATGAAAATTCATTAAAAGTAGATGTGGATAAAGTTTTAGGTGAATTAAAGATTGTAATAGAAGAAGCTTTAAAAGCTATTGATTCCTCAGAAGTTATAGTAAGCCCAGTAAGAGATTTTAAAGCAACTAATATTTCAAAGAAAACTGTAACTGTTCAGTGGAGCGCACTTGAAAATTCATTTGGATTAGAAGGATACGTACTATATAAAGATGGTAAAAAAGTAGCTGAATTAGGAAAAGATGAGACTACCTATAAATTTAAAGGATTAAATAGACATACTATATATAACTTTAAAATTGCAGCAAAATATAATAATGGAGAGCTTTCTTCAAAAGAATCCATAACTTTAAGAACTGAAAGATAAAATAAAAATTAAATAATTATATTTTTTTATATGAAAAGGAGCTGTATTAAAAGCTAAGTACAATTAAGTTTAATTTATTTAACTATATTTATACAGCTTCTTTTGTTTTTTATTAGAATTTTATTTTGTAAGGGAGCATATATATAATAGGGGAGGTTTATTTAAACAGAAATTAATTATTTTAAAGATATAATAAAAAGAAAAAACTTGTTTAATAATAGATTTTTATAAAAATAGGTTTAATTATAGGAGAGGATTAATGGGGTATATTATAATTTTATTAAGTCCAATTTTAGGATTAATTTTTTCAGGAATATATGTTTTCTTAACTTCATTTATGCCATGGATGTCTGCAGATGATTTTGTTACATCCACTAGTGTGATGTTTGCTATTTTAGGAATGATAATAGTGTTTAATGATAAGGAAAAAACAAAATAAAAATTAGTGCTAGAAATAATTACGATTAAATTAGGTTAGGGTTTATTTAAATTTTAATGACTAAATAAGAGAGTGTATTAAAATAACTTTTAATACACTCCTATTTTTATTAAATATAGTTTCTTACCTTAACTATTTCATTATTCTTTTTATATATTCTAGGAACTCTATGGCTGATCATACAAAGTATTTCGTAGTTTATTGTTCCCATAATTTCAGCCATATCGTTAGCATCAAATTTTAATCCATTTTCTTCACCTAAAAGAATTACTTCATCACCAATTTTAACATCTTCTATATGAGTTACATCAATCATACATTGATCCATACAAACTCTTCCTATAACATTAGCAAATTGACCCTTTATTATAACTTTGGCTTTTCCACTAAGAAGTCTTGAATAGCCATCAGCATATCCTATTGGAAGAGTGGCAATTTTACTTTTCTTTTCAGTTTTATAAGTTCTTCCGTAGCTTACATACATATCTTCATCTAACTCTTTAACAAAGGCTACATTAGTTTTTAATGTAAGTGCTGGTTTAAGTTTTAAGTTTTCTTTTTTTACTTCTTCAGATGGATAGTATCCATAAGAAATAATTCCACATCTAACTCCGTCTAAATAAGTTTCTGGTAAATCCATAATAGCCCCACTATTAGAAGCATGTTTTAAAGGAATGTGTATTCCATTATCTTCTAAAGCTTTATTAAAAGCAGTTAATTTTGAAAATTGTTCATAAGTATAAGTTTTATCTTTTTCATCTGATGTTGAGAAGTGAGTAAATAAGCCTACTACCTCAACTCCAGGTAAAGAGCATATTTCTAAAACTTTATTTAATCCCTCTTCATTTGGAAGGAAACCTATTCTACCCATTCCTGTATCTATTGCAATGTGTATTTTAGCTTTTTTGCCAAGTTTTAAGGCAAAGTCAGATAATTCCTTAGCATATTCCACATCATAAACTGTTTGTTCAATTTCATTATTGATTAAATTTTCAGCGAAATTTATAGGAGTATATCCTAAAATCATAATAGGTGCAGTTATTCCAGCATCCCTAAGTTCATCAGCCTCTGTGATTATAGCTACTGCCAATCTAGAAGCACCATTTTCTAAAAGAGTGGAAGCTATGTCTAAAGCTCCATGACCATAAGCATTAGCCTTAACAACGGCTATTATTTCCTTTTCACCAACTAGGTTTCTTATTTCTTTCATATTATTTGCTATTATATCTAAATCTATTTCAGCCCATACAGGTCTAACACATATATCCATTTTAAAACACCTCAAATTAATTACAGCTTTTATTACTTTGATTTAATTAATTTCAACTTAAATCATTAAATTAATAAGTTGTAGCTAAATTATTATGCTCATATAAAGTATTACATATAAATCACCATATTTTTATTAAAAACTTAACTACATATACTATTATAAGATATTGTATCATAAAGTGAAGAACCACCATAATTGTAATTTTTATATATAGTGGTTTCAATATTAAGAATCTGTCATACTTTTTTATGAGTGAGTTCAATAATGTTATCATTAATATCTAAAAATTAATAGGGATTTCTGTGGATATACAAATACTAAGTTGAAAAGGTATTTACTTAATTAAATTATTATTTTCTTTGGATCAATTAATATCTAGATATAAAGAATGAAAAAAAGTAGTGTAATATTAAAATTATAAGTTTAATGATAAAATTAAATATAGAAAGGTATAAGAAATTACTTATAGTCTTATTAATGAGTAGCTATAAGGATAAAAATTAAGTTTCAATAGGTTATATGGTTTATCTGGAGGGGATAGAATGTTAGATAAAAGTATAGAATTTTTTAAAATAATTTTAAAGAGAGAAAAGGGAAAAGAATTAAAATGTGAAACTTTACAAGAGGGTTTTAGATTTGTTAAGTTTAAAAAAGGTGATGAAAAAGCTTGGGCAGAAATAGAAAAATCTGTACTGGAATTTGAAAATGTTAAAGATGGAGAAGAATATTTTAAAAATAAATATTTACCTCATATAGATGAGTTAGAAAGAAGAACTATATTTATAGAAAATAATAATGGAGAAAAAATTGCTACATTTACAGCTTGGTGGAGATATACAGGGGAAAGAAGACATCCATTTATGGAGTGGGTTGCTGTGAAGCCTGAATATCAAGGAAAAGGATTAGGAAAAGCTCTTATCTCAGAAGGAGTTAAACTTATGATAGCTATTGAAGGAGATTGTGATATGTACATACCAACTCAGACTTGGAGTTATAAAGCAATTAGGCTATATAGATGGGCAGGGTTTGAATTTGAAACTGAAGAAAAGTTTCCAGGTGGAATTAAAAATGAAACCCTAGAAGGTATTAAAGTAATAAAAAACTTAATATAATTATAAAATAAAGTTTAAAAAGAAACAGAGGATAGAACTCTGTTTCTTTTCTTATTTTATTGTAGGTAAGTATATTGTAAATTCAGTGAATTCATCAGTACTACTTACTTGAATTTTTCCATTATATGATTCTACTAACTCCTTTACTATAGCTAGTCCAAATCCATTATTACTTTCTTTATTTTCTTTTGTGGTAAATCCACTATCAAATATTTTATTTAATATTTTATCTGGAATTTCAGGACCATTATTTTGGATTTTTAACACAAAATAATTAAAACTATAATAAGTATTAATTTTTATTGAACCACTACCATCTAAAGCTTCAATAGAATTTCTTAATATATTAGAAACTATACGTTGAAAGTCTAATTCGTTTACATTAGTTTCTAATAAATCAGCATTTTCATCTATAAATACAGTAATATCTTTTAGATTAATAGTATTTACTATCATTGATATAATTGAAGTGTCATTAGATACAACAATATTATTAATAATATTATCATTACCATCAATTATGTTTTTTAATAATTCTCCTAATTTCTCATAGTTCCCCATAAGATGTAATCCATATAAATAAGAAATTTGAGATCCATAATCATGTTTTAATTTTCTTAATGAGCTAATATTCTGTTCTAAATTTGAATTTAGTAGTTCAATTTCTTTCGATTTTTTCTCTATGTTAGAAAAATATATTATTATAAATATTATAAATATGAATAATAAAGTTAATATTATTTCTGTAAATATAGGATTATCCTTTGCATTAATAATAGCATTAAATGAAGCTATAAAGTCTAGTACTATTGTAAAGAGTATTAAATAGATAATTGAGCTATTCCTAGACTTTATAGTTTTGTAAAGTGAGTATATACTTTTCTTTTTATATAAAACTAAAAAGGCAAGTATATACTGTGGAAAATACATTATAGTTATGAAAAATATATTACTTTTATTTATTAATGATATATTTTGGGATAAGACATTATATAGAAAAGATGAAATTATTAAGGTTATAACAATGAATGAATAAATCAAACTAAATCCAATAGCAGCAGCTAAAAAATCATCTTTATATATTAGACCTCCAATGATTAACATTACTAAATGAAGAATTAATGTTGCAACACTGGAATTTCCCATAAAAAAAGTTGTTAGTGATATCATTGTCCACAAAAGGAATATATAAAATAACATCTTTGACTTTGGTTTTTTGCAATCTTCTTTACTACATAAATTTATTGTGCTTATAAATAATACACATTGTAAAAAAGTGTTTATCGTATCAGCTAAAAATATAGTTTTATTCATTTTTATCTAGATTTTTTCATAGACTCAGGCATTTCTTCTAATCCTATAGTAGCAAAAGAAGTAGTTGAAGCGTTGATAGTTAATGTAGTTAATAATGCTAACATTGATAATATTGATTTTCTCATTTTAAGAATCCTCCCTTTTATACTTATTAAATAATAGTAATGTTTGTATTAATAAAGTCCACGTTATTGTTTGAGAAATCCATGAAATTTTGAAAAATATTAAGGTTATTAAAAAAAGAATACTTGAGTTTGTAACACTTAATATTTTATTTTTTTTAATTAAATGTTCTTTAGTCAATGGAAATCTACTATCTATTACTGGAGCTTTATTATAAATACTAAAAATACTAAACAAATTTAAAATAACAATGCTAAATAGATTTAGATTGTTAAAAGTAACAAGCATGATTATACTTGTTGTAATAATTAATGTTGCAATAAAACATTTTAATTGGCTATCTTCATGATATCCACCAATAAATGGCTTTATAAAGCACATGCTAAGAATTACTATTAAGCTCTCTTTGAAATATCCAAGTATTCCAGCAATTAGAATTACAGAAATACATTTAATAAATTCAAAGGTCAATACAATTACAACATATTGAATTTGCTCTAATAATTCTTTGTCCAAGTCAAGATCTTTTGCTAAATACTCTATAGCAGATTTTAAAAATTTTCTCATAAAGAATCTCTCTTATCTATTTTTTATAAACATTAAAATAAATGTAATATGCTTACATTATAATAAAAAAATAATTGATTTACATAAGATAATTCCTTTTTTAAAGGTATATTTACAATTTTTTCATAATGTAGCCAATATATATGTTTTATATTGTAATTTTATAAGGGATTATGTAATTTTTTAAGAGAACTTATTAATAACATTAATAAGTTATACTTATAAAGTTAATTAATTTTTATTAATTGGTATTTTTAGGAGAATATTTTTGTGTTACTATTATTGAAAGCAGAAAATTAAATTGAGGTTTGAAAAGTTAAATCAAATTAGCAATTTAGATTTAAAAGAGGGGGCTATAGTTATGAAAGTGACTGAAAGATTAGAAAGATTAAGAAAAATCATGAAAGATAAAGGAATTGATTATTATATAATTCCTAGTGGGGATGCTCACCAAAGTGAATATGTATGTGAGTATTACAGGGGAAGAGCATATATGTCAGGTTTTACAGGATCAGCAGGAACTTTACTTGTTGGATTAGAAAAGGGGATTTTGTGGACTGATGGTAGGTATTTTATACAAGCATTAGAGGAGTTAAAAGGTTCTGGAATTGAAATGTTTAAAATGAGAATTCCAGGATGGCCAACTTTATTAGAATGGCTTAAAGAAAATGCAAAGTCAGGAGAAACTATTGCTTTTGATGGTAAGGTATTTTCAGTAGGAGAGTATAAAGATTTTAAAAAGTTAGAGAAAGAAAATAAGGTTAATATAAAAATAGATGAGGACCTTTTAGATGAAGTTTGGAAAGAGAGACCAGCTCTTCCTGAGGAAAAGGCATTTTTACATGAAGTTAAGTATTGTGGAAAAAGTGCTAAAGAAAAATTAAGAGAAGTTAGAGAGGAAATGAAAAAGCTAGGCGTTAATAATTATATTATAGCTTCTTTAGATGATATAGCTTGGCTTTATAATATTAGAGGAAATGATATTAAATGTAATCCTGTAGTTTTGAGCTATGCCTTAGTTAAAGAAAATGAAGCATATCTTTATTTAGATAAGTCAAAGTTCACTGCTAAAATGGAGAAAGAACTTTTAAATGAAGGGGTAACTTTAAAATCATATAATGAAATTGGAGAGGATATTAGTAATTTAGAAGGAAAGATTTTAATTGATCCAAACAAGACAAGTGCTTATTTATATGAATGTATTAAGGATAAAAATAATATTGTGGAATTTGGAAACATAACAACTAAGTTTAAGGCTATTAAGAATGAAGTTGAATTAGATAACTTAAGAAAGTGTCAAGTTAGAGATGGAGTAGCCATGGTTAAATTTATGAAATGGCTTAAGGATAACATTGGGAAGATAGAAATAAGTGAAATATCAGCTTCAGATAAATTAGAAGAGCTTAGAAGTTTAGGTGAGTTATTTAAAGGAATTAGTTTTGAAACTATAGCAGGGCATAAAGAACATGGCGCTATGATGCATTATTCAGCAACTCCAGAGAGTGATTACACTCTAGAACCAATAGGATTTTTATTAATAGATTCAGGCGGACAATACCTAGATGGAACTACAGATATAACAAGAACTTTTGTTTTAGGAGAATTAACTGAGGAAGAGAGAAAAGATTATACTCTAGTTTTAAAAGGACATATAGGACTTATGAGAGCTAAATTCTTAAAGGGAGCTACTGGATCATCCCTTGATATAAAAGCTAGAGAGCCATTATGGAATGAAGGAATTGATTATAAATGTGGAACAGGTCATGGAGTTGGATTTTTCTTAAATGTTCATGAAGGACCACAAAGCATAAGTCCAGTACCAAATAAGGTTGCTTTAGAGCCAGGAATGATCATAACTAATGAACCTGGAATTTATAGAGAAGGAAAACATGGAATAAGAACAGAGAATACAATGGTAGTTGTTAAAGATACTTTTTCAGAAGAGTTTGGAGAATTTTATAAGTTTGAAACTATTTCACTTTGCCCAATAGACTTAGAGGGATTAGATATAAGTTTATTAAATGAAGAGGAAAAGGCTTGGCTAAATAATTATCATAAAAATGTTTATGATTTATTATCACCATATTTAGATGAAGAAGAAAAAGAATTCTTAAAGAATGAAACAAGGGAAATATAATTTAACATATGAATAGATTTATAAAAGAAGATGGAATAATTCTTCCACCTTCTTTTATATTTATATAGTTTACAAATTTTTATAGGAGTATAATAAAATTGATAGATAAAACTTATGAAATAGATAGAAACAAATTGGTGATTTTATGGAGAGAGAAAAAGGTTTGGCTAAAGGGAAGATTTTATCTAAAAAGAGAATAAAGGTATTATTTGTATTAAATATTATTCTTTCTATAATAATGGCAATACTACTTTTAAAAAATATATATTATAAAAATTACTCTAATATTACGGCACTTTTAGCACCTTTAATTATTATTACTTATAATTTTTATTTTTTAAATTTAAATATTAAAGAAAGAAAAAGATTAGGCGAAAATTAGAAAGATAGTTTTAAAAATTTATTGTTATTAATAAAAATAGTAAGTTAAAATAGAGTTCAAAAATTAAAATATATAAATTTGTATGTTTAGGAGGTATATGTATGGCAGATCAAAGATTAAATAAGTTAGCTAAACTGCTTGTAAATTATTCAACAGGAGTTAAGGAAGGGGACTTTGTTTTTGTATCTTGTAATGAGGTTGCAAATCCTTGGCTTACTGAGGTAGTAAAGGAAGCTACTAAGGCAGGAGCTCATGTTGAGTATATTTTAGAATCAGAAGAAGCTAAGGAGGCAAGACTTAAATTTTCTACAAAGGATCAATTATTATCAGGGAATTTAATAATGGAAACTATGCTTGAAAAGGCAGATGTTTGGTTAAGTGCATGGGGAGCTAGAAATACTAGAGCTTTTAGCAATATAGATTCAGAAAAAATAAAAGATAGCAGAGCTGGAGAAAAGGGATGGAGAAAGTTCTATTCAGGAAGAATGGGAGATGGCTCTTTAAGATGGTGTGGAACTCAATTTCCTACATATGCAGATGCGCAGGAAGCTTCAATGAGTTTTAGTGAATATGAAGATTTTGTTTATGGAGCAGGGCTTTTAGACCATGAAGATCCTGTGGCAGAATGGAATAGAGTAAGCAAAGAGCAGGAAAGATGGGTTAAATATTTAGATACTAAAAAAGAACTTCATATTTTAGCAGAAGGAACTGATATTAAGGTTTCAGTAGAGGGAAGAAAGTGGATAAATTGTGATGGTAGAGTAAACTTCCCAGATGGTGAAATATTTACATCACCAGTTGAAAATAAGATAAATGGACACATAACTTTTTCATTCCCAGGGATTTATGCAGGAAAGGAAATAGAAGGTATAGAACTTGAAGTTAAAGATGGTAAAGTTGTTTCATATAAAGCTAAAAAAGGAGAAGATTTATTAAAGGCTTTATTAGAAACTGATGAAGGAGCAAGCCATTTTGGAGAAGTAGCTATAGGTACAAACTATGGAATTAAGAAGTTTACTAGAAATATGCTATTTGATGAGAAAATAGGAGGAACAGTTCATATGGCTATAGGAGATTCTATGCCAGAGGCTGGTGGTAAAAATAGATCATCACTTCATTGGGACATGCTTTGTGACATGAGAAATGGTGGAAGAATATATGCAGATGGAGAACTTTTCTATGAAAATGGAGAGTTTAAAAAAGAAATATTAGAAAAATATAATCTTTAATATTATATATAAATTATAGAATAATAATTAAATTAGGGGATGAAGAAACTCATCTCCTAATTTAATTCTAGTTGAATTTTAAAATAATGGGAGTATAAGAATTATGAGTAATATATATGAGTTTAAAAAAGAAGACTTAAATGAATGTGCTGAGCTTTTTGTTAAAACCTTTAGTAAGGAACCATGGAATGAACCTTGGGATTTTGAAAATGCTAAAAAAAGACTTAATGATGTGGTTTTAACTCCAGGATTTAGGGGTGCTGTTTTAAGAAATGATGAAAAAATAGAAGGCGTTATCTTAGGAAATTTAGAGCAATGGTATGATGGAGAGCATTTTTGTGTTAAGGAATTCTTTGTGGATTCAAGTTCACAGGGGAAAGGAACAGGAAAGAAACTTTTAAACGCTTTAGAGAATATACTTATGGAAAAGGAAGTGGGAGTAATTCACTTTTGGACTATGAAAGGAAGCACAGCTGAAGCCTTTTATAATAAGAGAGGGTATGAAATTCCAAAGGAATTAATAATGATGAGAAAAAAGTTAAAATAGTAAATTTTTAAATAATGAAGATCTAGTGTACAATTAAAATTATTTTAATACACATAGAAATTAAAAAATTTAAAATAATACTATATGTTAAATTTTAATATAGAAGATATAAAAGAGCATGTAATAAGTTTAAAACATTAATACATGCTCTTTTTACTATTTAATTTAAATTCTATATATTATTAAACTGTAAGAGAACCATTTTTCTCTAAAACTTCAGCTTCTTTATTTTCATCTTTAGTATCAATACCATCATTTTTGTATTCATAGATTACGCTTATTAGTTTACCACTTATACATACTGCTATTATTGAGAAGAATATTTGCTTAAAGTCTAAATAAACTAAAGACATTAATAAAACAATGGCATCTGTTAACATGTAGACATGTTGTACCTTAAGAGGAGTAAATTTATTACCTAATAAGGCTATTACATCATCTCCACCAGAAGCACCACCACCACGTAATACTATTCCAGCACCAACACCAACTCCAATACCTGCTAAAACACTAGCAACTAGCATATTATTAGTAAAGTTAGGTGTTAAAAATCCTATGCTTTCCCAAAATCTATAGGATACTGAGAAGCAAAAAGTTGCAAATATTGAACATGCTAAGAATTTTTTGCCAAAGAATTTAGAACCTATTGCAAATAATGAAAAATCAATTATTAAGTTTGTTATAGATGGAGATATATCAAAAACATTTTTTACTAAAAGTAATAAGCCTAAGACTCCACCTTCTGTTACATTATTTTGATAGTTAAAGTTATAGCTACCAAAGGCTAAGATACTTGAACCTAGTGCTATTAATAAAACACTTCTCAAGATCTTCTTTTTCGATTCCAAAATATCACTCTCCTAAAATTAAGGTAATTTAGCTATAAAGAAAATAGCAGACCTCATATGTCTACTATATAGAAATAAAAAATTATGAATTTTAAATTATATTTTATAGTAAATTACTGTATATTTTAATTATAATATTAATAAATATTAAGAGCAAACTATATAAAATAAGAGTAATGAGGATTAAAGGGGCAATTCTTTAATAGAAATAAATAGCCTCTGTGGTCATCTGTTTTTCTTTAAAGTGTTCATTTTTACAAGGTTTTCCGAAAGGTTAAAATATTGTTGTTAATAGTAAGAAAACTTCAAATGAATAAAAGGTTAATATATATAAATTTATTTTTATTTGAAATACTATAAATGAAAGCAAATACATAGATGGTTCTTAAATTTAAAAGTAATTATTTTACATAAAATATATCTTAATTTTTAAATTTAAGAATAAAACATATGAGAAAGGATGTTATAGTTATGAAAGTAATTGTTAGAAAAGAGTTAGAACAAGATCATAAAACAGTAGAGCTTTTAGTAGAAGAAGCCTTTAAAGATGCTGAGTACAGTGATCATATGGAACATGTTTTAGTTAGCAAACTTAGAAAGGGAGAAAACTTTATTGATGGTTTATCTTTAGTTGCTGAAAGAGAAGGGGAAATAGTAGGACACATATTATTAACTAAAGCTAATATAGAAAATGAAACAGAAAAATATGAAACTTTAGCCTTAGCACCAGTTTCAGTATTACCTAAATATCAAGGTATTGGAATTGGAGGAGAGCTTATAAGAGAAGGAATGAGAATGGCTAAGGAACTTGGATATGATTCAATAATAGTTTTAGGACATGATAAATACTATCCTAAATTTGGATTTAAAAAAGCTGGAGATTTTGGAATAAAAGCTCCTTTTGAAGTGCCAGAAGAAAACTTTATGGCAATAGAATTAAATGAAGAAGCTTTAAAAAATATAAGTGGTGTTGTAAGATATGCTAATGAATTTTTAGGAGATAATAATAAGTAATAACTTTGATATATTTATTTAAATATTAATTAAATATTGAGACTATAGTTGTATTAATTTAAGGTAAAATAATAAGGTGGTTGTATAAAAAAATTATAAGTCTTATAATTTTTTATCAATCACCTTGTTATTTTTTATATTAAAGTTTTAAACTTTTGTTTTTTTATATAGATATAGGAGAACACATCAATATACAATTAGGATTTAAATATTTATATAATAATAAATATTTAAAATAGAATCTATTTATAATATTTAAAAAGTATTTCTATTTAAATAATTTATTCCAAAGTAAACATATATTATTGATACTAAGAAGCTTAGGGGAAGAGTAATGAGCATATTTAAGCTTAATAAATTTAGTAATGCTAATAATACTAAGCATGGAGTTATTCCATAAGTACTTAGTTTTATTATTTCCAAAAATCTAATAGGGTTATTTCTTATACTACATATAATTTTAGTTATTATAGATAATATTAAGGTTATAATGTATGAGAAAGCAATAAATATAATAACCATTAAGGATAAATATGTATTTCCAAAGGTTCTCTCTAAACTATTTATAGAATTTTTCAAGTCATTATCATTTAAAGATAGATTCATATTTGAATAATTAGCTTCAGTAATTTTATTATTGTCATATTTAATTATTAAAGATTCATTTCCAAAGGCAATTCCTGATTCATAATCCTTTAATAAGTCTTTTGCAGGTTCCTTATCATTTAGTACAAAGGTCCAGTTTTCTTCTTGAAAAACTACAAAGTTAGAATCTTTTAGGTCTAAAACTCCATCCTTAATTTCAAAGGGAGGAATTTTGTCTTCAAAGGCAGATTTTCTAGAAATTAAAAATCTATTAAGTTCAGTGTAATTTCTACTAAAAGCTAAAAGTCCTAATAAAAGAGATAAAATAAGTAAATAAAAGAAAGTGCTTATTCCAGAAGTTTTAATAAGTTCTTTATATCTTTTAGGAGTAAATAAACTTATATAAAATCTTTTAAATAGATTCATATAATCACCCTTTCTATTTTTTATTAGTTTGTTCATTAAATAGAAATTTATTAATACTGTTAACTTTTGTTTAATTAATTTGAAAACGATTTTAAAACAAAGTGTCGTATGATATCATAAAAATGTATTAAATGGAAAATAAAGAATAAAAAGACTTTTAAAGGATTTGATACAATTAAATATTAAATGAAATATTGGGGGATTTTTATGATTAAAAGGGATTTTAGAAAAAAGTTAACTATGTGTTTAGCATCTGTTATGGCTTTAAACCTAGGTATAAGTGTATCGGTAAAAGCTGATGAGGGATTAAAAAATGAGATTAAGAATAATGATATTACTAAAGATATAAGTATATATCCAACTCCTAAGGATATGACTGTAGGAAATAGTGAATTTACCTTAGAAGATTCAGTTAATATAGTTGGAGGAGATTTAGCAGATACATATGCCTTTGAACTTTTGAAAAATATGTTAACTGAATTTGGCATAAAAATTAATGAATCAGAAATTGAGGGGGCTACTACTATTTATATAGGAGAGAGCGATGACAATATTGAAGAGATGGAAAATACATTAGAAGAAATGAATGTAGACACATCTTCAATAAGCAAAGATGAGGGCTATGTATTAGTAACTGATGAAAATACAGAGGGAAATAAAATAGTTATAAGAGGAAATGATGAAACAGGAACTTTTTATGGGGTAAAAAGTTTAAAGCAATTAATTAAAAAGGAAGATAATAAGGTTATCTTAGATGAAGTTGTTATAAAAGATGAGCCGAGTTTTAAAATGAGAGCTGTAGTTGAAGGTTTCTATGGAACACCATGGTCTCAAGAGGAAAGATTGGATCAAATAAAAATGTATGGAGAATATAAAATGAATGCTTATATATACGCTCCAAAGTCAGATCCATATCATAGAGAAAAGTGGAGAGAGCCTTATCCAGCTTCTGAATTAGATAGAATGAAAGAACTTATAAAAACAGCTAATGAAAATAAGGTTGATTTTGTTTTTGCAATATCACCAGGTTTAGATATAAAGTTTGAGGGAGAAGAGGGAGAAGCAGATTTTAAAGCTTTAATAAATAAAGCGGAGACTCTATATGATATGGGAGTTAGAAGCTTTGCAATTCTTTGGGATGATATAGAGAATCGTAGTGGAGTTCAACAAGCAGAAGTTTTAAATAGATTTAATAAAGAATTTATAAAAAATAAAGAAGGGGTTAAGCCATTAATAACTGTCCCAGTAGAATATTGGGGAAGCTCAATGTTTAATGGAGAAGAGGTAAAGACATATACTAAAGAATTTGCAGAAACTTTAGATAAGGATATTGAAGTAATGTGGACAGGAAATGATGTAATTCCTCCAAATGGAGTTAGCTTAGAGGATGCAAAGAAGGTTTCAAATGTATATAATAGAAAAATGATGTTATGGTGGAATTATCCTGTTAATGATTATAAAGAGGATAAAATGGCTTTAGGACCAATATATGATTTAGATAGAAATTTAGATGAGGAAGTGTCAGGATTCATAGTTAATCCTATGAGATTTTCTGATGCATCAAAGATTTCCACATTAACAGGAGCTGATTATGGATGGAATTCAGTTTCATATGAAGCAGAAAAATCATGGGACAAAGCTATTGAAATTATTGCAGGAGAAATGAAAGAAGAATTTAAGATTTTTGCTAATCATTCAACTAGATTAGATACAGGAAGACCAGATTCACCAGAGATTAAAAATACTATAGATAGCTTATGGGAAAAGTGGGAAGCAGGTTCTGATATTAGTTTAGAATTAAGTAATTTACAAAATGAGTTTTCTAAAATGGTTCAGGTACCAAATAAATTAAGAAGTAATTTAGAAAATAAAGCTTTATTAAATCAATTAGATTCACACTTATCAAAGTTTGAGATTTATGGAAATGCTGGACTTAAATCCATAGAAATATTACAAGATATAGTAAATAAGGATATGTCAGAGTTCTGGAGTGATAATTTTGAAGGAATAAAACTTCTTAGAAATTTAGATGGAATAAAAGCCACAATTGCTAACAATGTGGTGGATCCATTTATAAGAAAAGTCCATGAAGTTGGAAATGAATATTTCAATAAGGAAACTACTGTTTTAGAGGAGAAGGAATATTCTTATACATCAATTGGAAATATTGCTGACCATAAATATTCAGAATGGTTTATTTCTGAAGAAACGCACGTTCCAAATTATATGTTTGATGATAAAGATAATACAGGTTTCTGGTCAGCAGCACCAGTACAAAAGGATGAGTTCATAGGATTTGATTTAGGTGAAGCTGAAGAGATTAAAGATATATATCTTCTTATGGGAAGAAATAATAATGATACAGATGTTTTAACAAATGGAGTAATAGAGTATTCATTAGATGGAGAAAATTGGACAGAGTTAGAGGTTAATAAGGGAGAGAGAGAATTACTAGTTGAAACAGGAATAAAAGCTAGATTTATAAGATATAGAGCTCTTTCAGATTCTGAAAATAAGTTATATGTTAGAGATTTTAAAGTTAATACTGGAAAGAGTAAGGAAAAATTAATAGGAAATGTAGAAGTTAAAGACTCAAATATTAATAAGTCTTCAGAGGGAGAAAATGAAATTATATCTGCAAGTAATATAAATAAGATTTCCTTTGAAGAGGGAGATTCTATAGGACTTGCTATAAATGATGTTAAAAATGTAATTGGATTTGAAGTCTTAGGAGATGTAGAAAGTAATAAATTTGTATTAGAAAGTTCCTTTGATAATATAGAGTGGGAAGAAGTTTGCAATGGAACTAGCTTTAAAGATGAGACTCCTTTAGTAGGAAAGTTCTTTAGAATAAGAGCGAAGGAAAAAACTGAAGCTAATATTAATGAAATTAAGATTTCATTAGAAGGATATTCTAAGGGAATAGTTTCAACAAATAGAAGAATAAGCTCAAACGCAAATATACATCCTGATTTTGTTGCTGATAATGATTATGGTACATCTTTTGTATGCTCAGATACTATTAAAAAAGGTGACTTTGTACAATTAGATCTTGGGGTAGAAAAGAAAATTAGAGATATAAGCTTAGTTCAAGGACCAGGCGGAGATTATATGGATGGAGATATTGAGTATTCTTTAGATGGAGAAAATTGGACAAAGTTAGGTGTTGTAGAAGGAACTGATACCTTAATAAAAGATTTAGATGTAAAAGCTAGATATGTTAGAGTTATTTCAACTGGATATAAGGATCGTTGGTCAAGAGTTAGAGAATTTACTGTAAACAAAACAGTAAAAGAATTTGAGACTAAGGCTACTTCAGAGGGAACTTATACAGATAGAAGTGAGAATATAAGAGATAATAATTTAAATTCTGCATATATACCAGAAGGTGAAATTAAGAGTGGAGATTATCTTCTACGCAGAATTTTTAATGAGAGATTAGTTTCAAAAGTTACAGTTGCTCAGAGTACAGATAATTTATCAGGAGCGAAAGTTATTGGAAAGACTGTAAATGGAGAAACTTTAGACCTTGGAGTGGTAGATAAGGGATTAAATGAGCTTGTTCTTAAGAATCCAAGACAATTAGTATCTGTAAAGTTAGTGTGGGAAAAAGATGCTGGAAAGGTGGAAATCTTTGAAGTAAAACCTACCTTTGTATCTTTAGATTCCATAATTGAAGATATTAAAAATGAAATTCAGCGTGGAAAAGATGTTTTAGTTGAGCATAAAGATAAAGAAAATGAAGAAAGAACTCAGTTAGAAGAAGCATTAAAAAATATTGAGAATTTATTAAATAATAAAGCTTCAGATGATGAGATTGTAAGAGCATATGAGGATTTAACAAATAAAATAAATAAATTTATTGATTCAGAGCCAAATAAAGAAGAGGAGAATAAGCCAAGTAAACCAGAAGGTGGAGAAAATGGTTCTGAAGGTGAAGGAGACAAAGAAGACTCTGGAGATAAGAATGAAAATGAAGACAATAAGGATGAGAATGGAAATCTTCCAAACACTGGATCACCTTTAGGAGCAGGTGAGTTAATGCTAGTAGGTGCAGCTTTGGCTACACTTGGAGGAATAACTATTAAAAAGAAAAAGTAATTAAAAAGAAATAAAATTATTTTATAATATAGTAGCTGTATCAAAATAAGTTTTAATTTTGATACAGCTATTTATTAATAGAAATTTTATTATATTAAATATGATCTTAAGAAACATATAAAATCAGTATTAAACAAAAATATAATTATACACTAAATTAAAATTAATATTTTTTATATTTTTCGTGATCAATTTTTTCACGTTTTTTTTCTTTAATTCTACTTCTAATTGTCCAAATAATTAAAATTATAGAGCCTAGGATTATAGAGCCATAAAACAAGGCAATAATTCCTAATATAATCATAAAAACACTTCCTATCTAGGCATCTTCATAAATAACTGCTGTACCATAAGCAACCATTTCAGCAGCCCCTGCAGCAAGAGAAGAAGAAACAAGTCTCATTCCTATAATAGCATTTGCACCTAAAGATTCAGCTTCATCTACCATTCTTCCTATAGCAATTTGTCTAGCTTCTGTAAGCATTTCTGTGTAAGAATTCATTTCACCACCAACTAAGTTTTTAAAACTTGAAGCTATATCCTTACCTATATTTTTACATCTTACAGTACTTCCTTTAACAAGGCCTTTAACTTCTTTTATTCCTTTGCCTGGTATTGTTTCAGTTGTTAATACTAACATAATTTATACCTCCTGAAAGTATTTTTATATTTATATTTTAAATTAAAATATGTTCTAAATATAAACTTAGTTAATAAAATAATAAATTGAAAAATCAACCAACTAAATTGTTAGATAAATCATATCATAAGTTAAAGTACAATTCAATATATAGTATTAAAAAACTTATTAGAAGATAACTATAAGTTTATATATTACTAAAATTTGTAAATAATTTAATGTAATATTAATATTGTGTGAATAAGAATGGTAGTGTAAAATAATGCTATAATGTAAAATTTTACTTGAAAAGTTATTTGTTTGATAGGGTTTTGGTGTATTTAAATATGCCTTGAAATCGAAAAAGAATTTTAAAATTTCTTTTAAAAAACTTCATTAATAAATTACTTAATAGGTTTGGTTTTACGTTAAATAATCTTAGAAAAGAGGATAAGAAGATGAAAAATATTGATAATTACACAAGTAATAAAGAGGCTAGAAATAAGATTCTTAAAGAATCTTCTGAATTTGTTGCAGATGGAATGAGAAAGTTACAAGAACAAGAGGATGAGAAGAAAAGAGAAGAAGGTATAAAAGAAACTTCTGAAAAGTTAGCTAACTATATGAGAGAGCTAGAAGAAAAATAATTTTTAAATAAGGTGGATAATTAGTAAGGGTTTTAGGGACAAAAATTATAAAATGGGGGAATTATTAGTGGCTTTAGAAAATTCTAATGAGTTAATTATAAAAATAAGAGATTTGAAGATGAATTTTGGAACAAAAGAGGTTTTAAAAGGAATAAATTTAGATATACACAAGGGAGAAATAATAGGCTATATTGGAACAAATGGTGCTGGGAAAAGTACAACAGTTAAAATAATGTTAGGCCTTATAAGTGGCTATACAGGAACAGTTGAAATTTTTGGAGAAGATATTTTAAAGGGCGATGGAAGTTATAAAAGAAAGATAGGGTACGTTCCAGAAATGGCAGACATATATGATACTTTAACTGCTAAGGAATATTTAACTTTTATGGGACAATTATATGGTATGGAATATAAAGATGTTTTATATAAGAGTAAGCAACTTATGAAGATATTGGGCATAGGAGATGTTTATAATTCAAGAATTTCAAGCTTTTCTAAGGGAATGAGACAGAAAGTCCTTTTAATATCAAGTCTTATACATAATCCAGATATATTATTTTTAGATGAACCTTTAAATGGCTTAGATGCAAATAGTGTTATGGTTATAAAAGAAATATTATCTGAGCTAGCTAGAAATGGAAAAACTATATTTTATTCATCACATATAATTGATGTTGTTGAGAAAATAAGTCATAGAATAATTCTTTTAAACAATGGAGTAGTTGCTGCTGATGGTAGTTTTGAAGAACTTAAGAAAATTTCTAATGAAGAATCCTTAGAAGAAATATTCAATGATTTAACTGGTTTTAATGATCATAAAAGATTAGCAGAGGAATTTACTGCACTTATAAAGGAGTGTAGTCTATGAAAAAGGATAAATCTTTAGCTGTAGTTCATAGATTAAGAGGATTTTATGAAAAGCTTGGTGTTGATTATGAAATGATGAGATTAATATTAGAGACTAAGCTTACAATGGATAAAAGAAGAGAACCTACAATAACTATGAATAACAAAAATAATGATGAGAAAGATAATAGTTTTGGCAAGGCATTAATTCTTTATGGAGTAATGGGAACATTTATGTCTATTCTTATAATTATTAAGCATAATATAATGCTTCAAATGGCTGTTTATTTTGGATTTTTTATGTTTGTGATAGGTAGTAGCTTTATAGCTGATTTTGCTTATGTTCTTTTAGATGTTAGGGATAAAAATCTACTTGGAATTACTGGTGTAAGTTCTAAAACTATAAATGCAGCTAAGATTACTAATATTTTGATTTATATGACTAAGCTAAGTTTAGCTTATGGGGGAGTAGGAATACTTGTTTCTTTAAGGTATGGGATATTATTTACTCTTGTGTTCATACTTGAGATTATACTTATTAATTTATTTATGATACTTATAACGGCATTTATTTATTATTTAGTTCTTAAGTTTTTTAATGGAGAAAAGCTTAAAGACATAATAAATGGAGTTCAAATAGTTCTCACTGTTGGAATAATGATTATGTATCAACTTGTAGGAAGACTTTTTGATTTTCTAGATGTAGGTAGTAGATTTACCATAACAAGTTGGTGGCAAGGATTTATAGCTCCTTTATGGTTTGCTGCCCCTCTTGAAATAATAGAAAGTGGAGTAATAGATAGAACATTAATAATATTTACAGTGTTAGCAATTTTAGCACCAATATTATCAATACTTATTTATTTTAAAATAGCTAAAAAGTTTGAAGATTACATTCAAAAGTTAAATGATAATACTTATAAAGGTAAAGATAGAATTCCATTTTCCTTTAAGATTGGAAATTTGGTGTGTAGAAGTAGTACTGAGAAAAGTTTCTTTAATTTTACTGTAAATATAATAAAAAGTGAGAGAAACTTTAAGTTAAAAACATATCCCAATATAGCTATGTCCTTAGTTTTCCCTTTCATATTCTTATTTAACTTTATTAGAAGTTATGAAAGTTTTGCAGATTGGAAAAATCATATGGCTAGTTCAAATGAGTTTTTCACATTGTATATATGTATATTTATGTTGACTCCTGTAATTCTTATGGTTAAATATTCAGATCAGTTTAAAGCATCTTGGATTTATAAAGCTGTTCCTATAGATGATATGGCTTCAATATTTAAAGGGGTATATAAAGGTGTGTTTTATAAAATGATTCTGCCTGTATATATAGTATTGGCTTTAGTATATTTATGGGTATTTGGATTAAGAATTATTCCTCAAATTATAGCTATATTATTTGTAATAATTATTCTAAACCTAATAACAGTTAAGTTGATGGATAAACATCTTCCATTTTCAGTAAGCTTTAAAGATGGCGAAAAGATGGATGATTTAGGAATAACCTTATTTATTTTTATGCTAAGTGGAATATTTGGAGTAGTTCATTATATAATTAATAGACTTAATTATGGAGTATATATCTTTATCCTTATAGAGTTAATATTAATATGGATTTTATGGACAATAATAAGTAAGAGCAAATATCATAAAATTAATTAAATAAAAACAAATTAGAGTTTAATAGTTATAGAATATATAAGCTAGAGCTAAATAAAATTAACCTTAACTTTATATATAAAAATAAATTTAAAAATCTTAACCTTATTTTTAAGAAGGTTAAGATTTTTATTATATATTTAAGTGGTAAGATATTTAAATATTAGGTAAGAATATATCTTCACCTAATGGAAGAATATCATTTTTAAATGGGTTTATATCCATAAGGAAATCTATAACTACCTCATGATTATATTTAGGGTAGTGTTTTCTAGCTATACTATACCAAGTATCCCCTTCTTTTACAGAGTATTTTTTCCCATCTTGAAAAGCGTTAACAGGAACTAATACTGTATCCCCTGATTCTAGTGATGAAGTATTGCTTATTTGATTGAGAGATTTTATAATATTCAAACTAGAATTAACAGTACAAGTATCCTTAAACTTTTTAGCCACGTCACTTAATTTTTCATCATCTTTAAGAGTATATTTTTCTGTTTCTAAATCTTTCAAGTAAGAAGAGTAGCTTATTGTATTTTTACTTTCTGATTTAGAGTTTTCAGATTTGTTTTTATCATTATTTAATGTTTCTTTTGAATTAGTATTTTTATCAGAAGTATTTTTTTTGTTTTCATTAGTAGAATTATTTGATTTATCATTAGCAGATTTATTTTCTGAACTATTAGCAGTTTTTTCTGATTTCTTTTCATCAGTATTGTTTTTATTTTCTTCCTTCTTTTGGTCAGTTTCTTTTAATCTTTCACTTAAGTCATCTTGTGAGTTTTTATCTTTATTCTCAGAGGAGGTATCTTCAGTAACAGTAACCTCTTGAGAAACGGATTTAGATTTCATTAATGTAGAAACCGTTGAATATGTAAAATAACCTAATAAAGCTACACATGTCAATGATCCTACAAGTACTAAAATATTTTTTTTATTCATTTAATAGCCCTCCTAATATGAATTTATACTGAGATTATTGACAGCTATAAGAAAAATATACATAAAAAAGAATCTTAAAAAATATTAAATATTATTTCTAAGATTCTTTATAATAAATAAATTTAAGAGGGGGAGAAATATTATATTTAAAGTTTTTCTCTTTATTATGGATAAAAATAACTATTTTTTTGAAAAAAGCTTGATTTGGTCTAAAATTAGAATTATAATGTAAACGTATTAAGATATTGGTTTATATATGTATAGATTTAGTTATATAATTTATTTTTAGCCTTCCAGAGCGGTTAAAGGAAGGCTCTTTTTTTTTATCTTTCTCCTATTAGACAAAGAAGTTCATTTGAAAGTAATACCTCTTCAATAGGAGAAAAGGCAGCTTCTTTCATATCTGATATAATAGAATCCTTACTTAAGGCCTCTTTATGCATACCTTCTTTCCAATCAGCAATGAAAATTTTCCCCTCTTCTTTTAATACTCTATAAGCATCTTTTAAAAGTTCCTTAGGAGATAATAACTCATGGTGAAGGTTTATCATTAATATTAAGTCAATAGAGTTATCTTTTAATGGAATATGAGTTTCTTGCATCTTTCCAATTTTTAATCTATCACCATAATAGTCTTGAAGATTTATATCCATATAGTTTAGAAACTCATCTGAAATATCAAGGGCATACAAGGTACAATTAGGAATCTTCTCTAAAAATGCACGTGAAAATAGGCCAGTGCCTGCTCCCACATCAGCAATTTTTGGACAATCATTTAAGTCTAAAATTTTTAAAAGTTCTCTTAAATCTATTAAGTTTAATCTTTCTGGATTATTAAGTTTTTCTAAGTTATCAGGATTAAATTTTTCACTCATAATGTTTATACCTTTCTTATAAGATTTATATACTTTATATTATTATCAAAGTAGTTAAATCTTATTATTTATAATATTATATAAAATAAAATTTATATATTTTAATGTAAACATTAAAATAATATTGTGATTTTATCATATTATGATAAAATAATTGAAGTTAGATTAATAGAGTTAATTTTATAGTTAAGTTTATTATGAAGTTTCTTAAACCAATAAATAAAATAACAAAACTCAATGTAATAAAAGTAAATTTAATTTTATAATATTGATAATAAGTATTTAAAATACATTAGTGGTATTAAGAGGTGAATTATATTATGAATAATATTGAGAATATAAAAGATATCTTTAGAGATTATAGAATAGGAATAAATGGGGAAGAGGACATGAAAAGATGTTCTGTTTTAATCCCCATTGTAAATATAGATGGAGAAGATAATATTATTTTTGAAATAAGAAATAATAAATTAAATAGTAATCCAGGAGAAATATGTTTTCCTGGTGGTGCCATAGAAGAGGGAGAGACTCCTAAAGAAGCTGCCTTAAGAGAATGCTTTGAGGAAATTGGTTTAGGAGAAGAAAATTTGGAAATCATAAGCCAATTAGATTTTTATGTTTCACCTAACAACATATTAATTTATCCTTTTTTAGGAGTTCAAAAAAATCAAAAAGAAGATATAAAAAATCTCATTTCAATTAACAAAGAAGAAGTATCTCATATATTATTAGTTCCTTTAAAATATTTATTAAATTATGAACCTGAAATTACCTACAGCAAAATTATAAATATGCCAAAGGAGGATTTTCCTTTTCATAATATAATCGGTGGTAAAGATTATAAATTTAGAGATGGAAGATACAAAGTTATGTTTTATAAATATAATAATTTTGTGATTTGGGGAATGACAGCTAGAATATTAGAAAATTTCTTAAATGTATATAAGGAACATTATAATAAAAATATTTAATATAGTAATTTAAAAATAAACTAAAACTTGTATTAAAACAGGTTTTTGTTAAATTTTATAAATATATAGACATTTTAAAGGAGCGATTAAGTGGACCAAAGAAGTTTAGAGAAAAAGTGTAAGTTCAATAAAAGGGTTATTATATTTACATTTTTACTTACAATTGCTACATTAATAGCAATTTGGATTTCTACATTTAAGTATTATTACAATGAAATTAAATGCAATAATGTTACTATGGAGAAATTACCCATAGGAAGCTTTCAAGAAGAGTATAAATCTCCAAACAAAAAATATACTATTAATTCTTATATATGTAGTTCTGGAGGAGTACCTGATTGGGCCGTAAGATGTGAAGTGGTTAATAATATGAGTGGAGAAGTAAGAAATATATATTGGGATTATAAGATAAAATTAATTGATGTAAAATGGATTAATGATAATATAGTCTCAATAAATGGACATAAAATAGATGTTAAAAATGAGGTTTATGATTGGAGAAAAATATAACTAAAATAAAAAAGACAAATACTTTTAGTATTTGTCTTTTTTAATCACATTCAATAATACGTAAATAACACAAAAGTGCATTAAAAATGAAAAAATAATTGCTTTTATCGATGATAAAGTAAGAAAAGAGGGTTTCATCGATAAAACCTTTACATTAATTATAATACAATGTTTTTAAAAATGCAAGAAAATGTTTTCAAAAATAAGAAACTTTTTAGTAATAAATTAAAAAGAATAATTTGTTATTATTATTTATGTAGTATGATCATAAATAATAACTTAAAAAATATTGATTATTTATATGTAAAAATACATATTTAAGAATTAGTTTATAAATTAATACAACAGATGGGAAGGAAAATAGTTTATGGGGTTTTTAGAGAGCTTTGTTAGCTTTATAGTTTATTTGGCTAGCACTTGTGGATACGTAGGAATATTTATATTAAACATGCTTGAATATGCTTGTTTGCCATTTCCAAGTGAAATTGTATTACCTGCAATAGGTGCTAGTGTAGCAAGTGGTAAATATAGCATGATATATGCTTTGCCAATATCCGTTATAGGAGGCGTAGTTGGCACCCTAATAAGCTATTCAGTGGGAATGTATGCAGGAAAAAAAGTAATTTCATTTGCTAAGAGAAAGCATAAAAAAAGTAAATCTATATTTGAAAAAATAGATAGGTTATTTTCTAGGTATGGCAAAATAACAGTTTTCCTAGCTAGATTATTACCATTTACAAGAACATATATATCACTTTTTGCAGGAGCTGAGAAGGTTAATAAAATTATGTTTGTTATATTTTCAGCTTTAGGTATAACAATAATGGATAGTTTCTATCTTCTATTAGGATATTTTGCATATGATAATAAATCATTTATAGAAAAAGCTTTAAGACATTATTCAATAGGATTAATAATTATAATAGTAATAGCTATTTTTTCATATTATATTTATAAAAATCTAAAATTAAAGAAACTTAAAAAAGAGAATTAAGTTTTATTGACAAGTTTTTTTAAAAAGAGTATATTAAAAATAACACGATGTGGTGTTTAGAGAGCAAAGAAGCTCCATAGGAAATCCCTATGGAGCTTCTTATTTTTTTATAAGTATATTTTTGGAAATAGCCAATTTTTATTTATAATTAAAAATTCACCTTAATTATATTAAACAAGAAAGATCAACAAAAAAACTACCCGTAAACTAAAAATATACTTATAAATAAGCTCTTACCCATAATTAATAAAAAGAGGGGAGCTAAAAATGAAAAGGTTTAAGATTAAGACAGAAATACTTTTTGGAGAAGGAGCCTTAGATTACCTAAAGGAACTTAAGAATAAAAAAGTTTTTATAGTAACAGATCCTTTTATGGTTAAGTCAGGGACTATAGAAAAATTAACTAATAACCTTACATCATCTGAGGTTTTTGTATTTAGTGAAATAGTTCCAGATCCACCTATTGAGTTAGTTGTAAGTGGAATAGAAATGCTTAAAGATTTTAATCCTGATGTTGTTATTGCTTTAGGGGGAGGGTCTGCTATAGATGCAACTAAGGCAATAATAGATTTTTCTAAAAAATTAGTTAAATTAAATGATATTAAGTTTATTGCTATACCAACAACAAGTGGTACAGGCTCAGAGGTAACTTCATTTTCCGTAATAACAGATAAGCAAAAAGGAGTTAAATATCCTTTAGTATCAGATGAATTATTACCAGACATAGCAATTTTAGATCCAGAACTTGTTAAAACAGTTCCAAATTTTATAACTGCTGATACAGGAATGGATGTACTTACTCATGCATTAGAAGCATATGTTTCTAAAAATGCAACAGACTTTTCAGATGCTTTAGCTGAAAAAGCAGCTACTTTAGTTTTTAAATATTTATTAAAAGCTTATGAAAATGGAAATGATATAGAAGCTAGGGAAAAAATGCATAATGCTTCATGTTTAGCTGGTTTAGCTTTTAATGAGGCTTCTTTAGGAGTAAACCATGGTATTGCCCATGTTTTAGGAGGAAAATTCCATGTTCCTCACGGAAGAACTAACTCAATATTATTACCACATGTAATAGAATATAATGCAAACATAACAAGCTATAATTCTAAGGAATTTAGTGAAGCTGCAGAAAAATATGCTAAAATAGCTAAAATGGTTGGATTACAAGGATCAAATACTAGAGGATTAGTAAAAAATCTTATAAATGAAATTAAAAAGATGCAAAAGGCAATGAATATGCCTACAACTTTAAGAGAGTGTAAAGTTAATTGTGATGAACTAAAGAGTTTAGAAAATGAAATAGCTCAATTAGCATTAAAGGATGCATGTACAGAAAGTAATCCAAGAGTGCCAGATGAAAATGATATAATATCTATTTTAAACAAAATTAAATAGTTTTTTTATAAGCTTCAAAATAGGATTGATATGCTTAGAAATTATCCTTTTTTGGAGCTTATTTTAGATAGGCATAGATATATGCTTAATAAAGAATCAGGTAAAAGACAATAAATTTATTAATATGACAAAATAATATGAAAAATATGTGAATATATTGACAAAGAGCCTATTAAAATTTATAATAAAGATATCACAAAGGTGTGATTAAGTTTTCGAGCAATGTAGCTTCTTAAAGGTATTTCATTTACTTAAAGATAGGAATGAAACTTTAAGGAGCTTTTTTATTAAATAGTTATGAAAAGGATTTAACTAGTCAATAATTTAACGTGGGAAAGTAAGGTGAGAAGCATATGGGAGAAGAGTCAAAACAGAGAATTATACAAGAATATGTACCAGGGAAACAAGTTACACTTGCTCATATAATAGCAAATCCTAATGAGGACATATATAAAAAATTAGGTCTTATAGTGGATAAAAAGGATGCCATAGGAATATTAACTATAACACCAAGTGAAGCCTCTATTATTGCGGCAGATGTTGCTACAAAGGCTTCAGGAGTTTCATTAGGTTTTATAGATAGATTTAGTGGATCTTTAGTAGTAACTGGTGATATAAGTTCCGTTGAGTCAGCCTTAAATGAAGTTTTAGATGTTTTAGGTAACATTTTAAATTTCTCATCAACTAAGATCACGAGGACTTAATATATGGGAAGAGTAATATTTATGGGTAAGACAGGATGTGGAAAAACAACCTTATGTCAAGCCTTAAACAATCTAGAAATAAAATATAAGAAAACTCAAGCCATAGAACTTTATGATAATGCCATAGATACTCCAGGAGAATATATGGAAAACAGGGGATACTATACTGCTTTAATAGTTACAGCAGCAGATGCTGATATTATAGCTTTAGTCTATGACTGTACCTCAGAGGAAAATTATATTGCTCCAGGGTTTGCAAGTATGTTTTGCAAAGAAGTTATAGGTATTATCACAAAGATAAATCTAGCTAAGGACAAGTCAGAAATAGAAGTAGCAGAAGAGAGATTAAATTTAGCTGGAGTAAGTAAAGTATTTAAAGTTGATACAGTAGATGATGTAGGAATTAAAGAGTTATTTAATTATCTAAACAAATTTTAATTTGAGGTGAACTGTTAATGAAAAGAACTATAGTAATAGTCGATGATGAGCCTATTACAAGAATGGATACAAGAGAAATTTTAGAGGCTAATGGATACGATGTTGTAGGAGAGGCTTCTGATGGTTTTGAAGCAATTGAAGTTTGTAAGAAATATAATCCTAGCTTAGTTTTAATGGACATAGATATGCCTTTATTAGATGGAATAAAAGCTAGTAAGGTATTAACTAAGGAAAAATTAGTTGGGGGCGTAATATTATTAACAGCATTTGAAGACAAAAAGTATATTGAAATGGCTAAAGAAGTAGGAGCCTTTGGATATATGATTAAGCCTGTAAATGAGAAGGTATTTATTCCTACTGTAGAAATGTGCTTATCAAAGGCAGAAGAATTTGATGAACTAAAAAAAGATTATGATAAAATAAACAATAAATTAAATGATAGAAAGTTAATAGAGAAGGCAAAAGGAATACTTGTTAAGCAATTAAACTCAAATGAGAATGATGCTTATAACAGAATAAGAAAATTAAGTATGGATAGAAGAACTACCATGGCTGAAATAGCAAAAATAATAATTGTTGGTTATGAGGGATAATTAATGATTGGAACACTATGTAAAGAATACACTCTTTTAAGTGAAGAGGAGATAAATAAAATAAGAGAAGTTTCAAAATCTCTACAGATTATGGCTGACTTTTATGAAAGTGATGCATTTATAGATGTTTTAGATAAAGAGGGAAACTTTGCTATTGTAGTAGACCATGCTATTCCAAAAGATAAGCCTTCATTATATAAAGAAAAAGTAGTTGGAAAAAAAGCTTTAAAGGAAAATGAGCCAGGTGTTATAGAAACATTAAAAAATGGAACCGTTAATAAGGATATAAAAGCACTGACTCAAGAAAATAAGTTTGTGAAACAAAGAATACATCCAATTCTTAATGAAGAAAAGGTTGTAGGAGTTGTTATAGTAGAAAAAGATATTAGTAATGAGCTTGAAAGTGATTTCAAAATTGACATAAGTTCTGCAAATGAAAGTTCAGAATCAAAGGGTTTTTTAAATCTTTTAAGAGAAGGTACTTTAATAACAAATAATCTTCATGATGGAATACTTGTTTTTGATAAAAAAGGAAAGCTTGTTATAAAAAATACTAAAGCAGATAATATATATAGTAGTTTAGGATATAAAAGTATAGACTATGGAGATGATTTTAATAAATTGTCTTTAGATAATTCCAAGTTTGAAGATCTTTCAAATGTTATTGGAGAAAAGAGTGACTTAAAACAAATAATAGAAGTTCAAGTGAAAAATTCTTATTTTGAATTAAGTAGAACCTTTATAGATAAAGAAAATTTAAGAATAATTGAGATAATAAAGGACATAAGTGATGTTAAAAATAAAGAGGCTGAGTTAGTTTTAAAATCAGTGGCACTAAGAGAAGCTCATCATAGGGTTAAAAATAGTTTGCAAACAGCAGCGGCATTACTTAGAAGTCAAAGTAGAAGATGTAAAAGTGAAGAGGCTAAGGAGTATTTACAGGAAAGTGTAAACAGAATACTTGCTATTGCTACTACTCACGATTTATTATCTAAATCTCAAGGGAGCAATGTTAAGATTAGAGATGCTCTTGAGGTACTAACAGAAAACATTAAGAAAAGTTGGTATGGATCTAACATAAACATCTATATAACAGGAAATAATTTTTATATAGATGGAGAAAAGCTAACTGGATTGTTATTAATAATGAATGAACTTATACAAAATTGTTTTGATCATGCATTTATTAATAAAGATGAAGGTACAATACAGATTCTTATACAAAGTGATGGAGAGGATAAAGCCATAGCTGTTGTGGATGATGGATGTGGATTTGACTTAGGTTTGATTAACAATAATAATTTAGGATTATTCATAGTTAATAGTTACATAAAGGATCAGCTAAAAGGAAGTATGAATATAACTTCTAACAAAGAAGGAACCAAGGTACTATTAAATTTTAAAATTGAAGAAAATGAAGAATTTAAATAACTATGAACTGCGAAGTAGTGGTTTGAATTGAGCAATGAGGCTTAAGGTTATAGAAAATAAAACTTAGATTTTTAAATCAGGTTTATTTCTGTAGCTTTAAGCCTTTTTAGTTCTTTAAAATAATTATTTAAGTTAAGGAATTTAATTATATAAGTTGATATGAAAAATAACAGCTTATGAATTTTAAAAAATATTAAGGGGGTGAAAGGATGAGAGAGGAACTTTTAAGTGTTGGAATAGATATAGGCACAAGTACAACTCAGCTTATATTTTCTAAGTTAATAGTTGAAAATGAAGCATCAGCTTTTACCGTTCCAAGAATAAGCATTGTAGATAAGGAAATTATCTATAGAAGTGATGTTTACTTTACACCACTTATTTCAAATACTGAAATAGATGGAAGAAAAATAAAAGAAATTATTGAAGAAGAATATAAAAAGGCTGGAATAAATAAGGATGATATTCAAACAGGTGCTGTAATAATAACAGGGGAGACAGCTAGAAAAGAAAATGCAAACGATGTATTACACACATTGAGTGGATTTGCTGGAGACTTTGTTGTGGCAACAGCTGGACCAGATTTAGAAAGTATAATAGCTGGAAAGGGTGCTGGAGCACATATTTATTCTAAGGAACATTCAACCAGTGTTGTAAATATGGACATTGGAGGAGGTACAAGTAACCTTGCACTTTTTTTAAGAGGTGAAGTTAAGGAGACTGGCTGTCTAGATGTAGGTGGAAGACTTATAAAGATTAATCCAAATACAAGAGAGATAATATATATTTCACCTAAAATAGAAAAAATAATAAAAGAAAAGAATTTAGGTCTAGAAATAGGAACTAAGGCAACCGTAGAAAATATTAAACCAGTAGTCAATATGATGGTTGCTTGGTTAGAGGAAAGTGTTGGTTTAAGACCTAAGGATGAATACTTTGATTACATAGTAACTAATAAAAGTATAGCTTTAGAAAATGAGATAAAATGCATATCCTTCTCAGGAGGAGTTGCAGATTATATATACTATGAGGGAGAAATCCAAGACTATTTTAAATATGGAGATATAGGAATAATACTAGGGCAAGCTATTAAAAATTCAGATTTATGCAAGAAGCTTAAAGTAGTAAGATCTATTGAAACCATAAGAGCAACTGTTGTGGGAGCTGGCTCTCATACAACAGAAATAAGTGGAAGTACAATTACTTACACAAAGGATAGTTTCCCAATAAAAAATTTACCAATATTAAAGCTTAGTTTAGAAGATGAAAGTCAAGGTTCTTATGAATTAGAAACAGCTCTTAAGAAAAAAATAGAATGGTTCAGGTTAGAAAATGACTTTCAAAAGATAGCAATAGCTATTAATGGTAAAAAGAATCCATCCTTTAAAGAGATACAGGAGTATGCAAAAGGTCTTGTAAATGGAATGAAGGATTTGATTGAGAAAGAGGGACAACTAATAGTAGTTGTTGAAAATGATATGGCTAAGGTTTTAGGACAAGCAATATATTCCTTACTTAATTTTCAAAAAGAAATTATATGCATTGATGGTATTAAGGTTGAAAATGGAGATTACATAGACCTTGGAACACCAATTGCAGATGGGAAAGTATTACCTGTTGTTATAAAAACATTAGTTTTCAACTAGTTGGAAGGAGGATAAGAAATGATTTTAAAAACAAAATTATTTGGAAAAGTCTATGCTTTCAAATCTTTAAATGAGGTTATGGCTAAGGCAAACGAAGAGAAATCAGGAGATAGATTAGCTGGATTAGCAGCAGAATCTTCAGAAGAAAGAGTAGCAGCGAAGGTTGTATTATCAAATATAACTTTAGAGGATTTAAGAAATAACCCAGCAGTTCCTTATGAAATAGATGAGGTAACTAGAATAATTCAAGATGATGTAAATGAAAAAATATATAGTGAAATAAAACATTGGACAGTATCTGAATTTAGAGAGTGGATATTAGATGAAAATACAACAGGTGCTGATATTAGAAGAATTTCAAGAGGTTTAACTTCTGAAATGGTAGCAGCTGTAGCAAAATTAATGTCTAATATGGACTTAATATATGGAGCAAGAAAGATAAAGGTAACAGCTCACTGTAACACAACAATAGGTGAAAAGGGAACTTTATCTGCAAGACTTCAACCAAACCATCCAACAGATGATCCAGATGGAATAATGGCTTCATTATTAGAAGGATTAACTTTTGGAGTTGGAGATGCAGTTTTAGGATTAAACCCAGTTGATGACTCTGTTGAGAGTGTTACTAAAGTATTAAAGAGATTTGATGAAATAAAAAGAAAATTTAAAATACCAACTCAAACTTGTGTACTAGCTCACGTAACAACTCAAATGGAAGCTATAAGACAAGGGGCACCTACAGACCTAATATTCCAATCAATAGCAGGTTCTGAAAAGGGAAATGAAGCTTTTGGATTTAATGCAGCAACTATAGAAGAAGCTAGACAATTAGCTTTAAAACAAGGAACAGCTACAGGTCCAAATGTAATGTACTTTGAAACTGGACAAGGTTCAGAGCTTTCATCAGATGCTCACCATGGAGTTGACCAAGTAACTATGGAGGCTAGATGTTATGGATTCGCTAAAAGATTCCAACCATTCTTAGTTAACACAGTTGTTGGATTCATAGGACCAGAGTATTTATATGATTCAAAACAAGTTATAAGAGCAGGTCTTGAAGACCACTTCATGGGTAAATTAACAGGAATACCAATGGGATGTGATGCATGTTATACAAATCATATGAAAGCAGACCAAAATGATATAGAAAACTTAGCTGTATTATTAACAACAGCAGGATGTACTTATTTCATGGGAATTCCACATGGAGATGACGTAATGCTTAACTATCAAACTACAGGATACCATGAAACAGCAGCTTTAAGAGAAATGTTTGGATTAACAGCTATTAAAGAGTTCCAAGATTGGTTAGTTGAAATGGGATTCGTAGACGAAAATGGAAAGCTTACTAAAAAAGCAGGAGATGCATCTGTACTTTTAGGATAGGAGGGAGAAGAGAGTTATGAACGAAAAAGATTTAAAACTAATGGTTGAGCAATTAGTTAGCCAAATGGTTGGACAGGTTGATATGCAATCAGTAGAAAAAGTGGTTAAGGAAGTTGCTCAAAATAAATCTCAAGTGGAAAGTGATGAGTTTATACCAGATATTACAGAGATAGATATAAAGAAACAACTTTTAGTTGATAATCCAGCTGATAGAGAGGCCTACTTAGAAATGAAAGCTAAAACACCAGCTAGATTAGGATCAGGAAGAGCAGGAGCTAGATATAAAACTATAACAGCTTTAAGAATGAGAGCTGACCATGCTGCTGCACAAGACTCAGTATTCTCAGATGTTTCAGAGGAATTCATAAAGAAAAATAACTTTATACCTGTGAAAACTATGTGTACTGATAAGGATGAATATGTAACTCGTCCAGACCTTGGAAGAAGATTTTCACCAGAAACAACAGAGATCATAAAAGAAAAATGTGATAAAAATCCTAAGGTTCAAATAATGGTTGGAGATGGTTTAAGTTCAGCTGCAATAGAAGCTAACGTAGAAGATATTCTTCCTTCAATAGAGCAAGGATTAAAAATGTATGGTTTAAATGTTGGACCTATATTATTTGTTAAATATTGTAGAGTTCCAGCTATGGATGCTGTAGGAGAAGCAACTGGAGCAGATGTTGTTTGCTTACTAGTTGGAGAAAGACCAGGGCTTGTAACTGCTGAGTCAATGTCAGCATATATAGCATATAAACCAAAGGTTGGAATGCCAGAAGCTAAGAGAACTGTTATATCAAACATTCATAAAGGTGGAACAACTGCCGTTGAAGCAGGAGCTCACATTGCAGAGTTAATAAAAACGATGTTAGATAAAAAAGCTTCAGGAATAGATCTTAAATAATAAGTTTGGAGGGAATTAAGCATGAAAAATGATTTAATACGTCCTAATGTTTTAAGCGTTAAGATAATATCAAATGTTAGTCCAGAAATGGCTAAAAAATTAGAATTAGAACCACATCACAAGAGTTTAGGGTTAATCACAGCAGACTGTGATGATGTAACTTATACAGCTTTAGATGAGGCTACAAAGGCAGCAGAAGTAGATGTAGTTTATGCTAGATCAATGTATGCTGGAGCTGGAAATGCTTCAACAAAATTAGCTGGAGAAGTAATTGGTATCTTAGCTGGACCAAGTCCTGCTGAAGTTAGAAGTGGATTAAATGCTACTTTAGATTTCATTGATAGTGGAGTTGGATTTGTAAGTGCAAATGAAGATGATTCAATTTGTTACTATGCTCAATGTGTATCAAGAACAGGATCATATCTTTCAAAAACAGCAGGAATAAGAGAAGGTGAAGCTTTAGCTTACTTAGTAGCTCCTCCATTAGAAGCAATGTATGCTTTAGATGCAGCATTAAAGGCTGCAGATGTTGAAATGTGTGAATTCTTTGCACCTCCAACAGAAACAAACTTTGCAGGAGCCTTACTTACAGGATCACAATCAGCATGTAAAGCAGCATGTGATGCCTTTGCAGAGGCAGTACAATCAGTAGCTAGTAATCCATTAGGATTCTAATAGGCTAAAGATATGGGAAAAGCTTTAGGATTAATAGAATTTATAGGATATGTACCAGCCATATGTGCTGCAGATACAGCCTTAAAAGCTGCAAGTGTTGATTTGATTGGAATAGAAAAGGTTACTGGAGGAATTGTAACTGTAAAAATTACAGGAGATGTAGATGCTGTACAAGCTGCAGTGGAATCTGCTGAAAATTATGCAAGTAGAATTGGAAGTTTAAGAAGTGCTCATGTAATTCCAAGACTTGATGATGAGGTAGAGAATCTTTTAATGAATAGTAAAAGTTCAGAAGAAGAGATACAAGAAGAAATTCAAGAGTTGGAAGAAGATATTAAAGAGGTTTGTGAAGAGATAAGAGAGGAAATTACAGAAACTATTATAGAGGAAACAGAATCTAAAGAAGAAAGCCTACAAGAAGATGTTGTTGAATATGTTAAAAATGTTAATGATGAAGTAGAAGAAATTTCTGGAAAAATAGAAGGTGAATCTCACTTAGATGAAATAGAAGTTTTTGAAATCTCTCAAAATAAAGAAAGCTCAAAAGAATCTTTAGAAGAAGTTATTATAAAACCTGAACTGACAGAGGATAAGACCACAGAGGATAAGACCACAGAGAATAAAGAAGCTGATTCTATAGATATAAAAGAAATATCTAAAATGAGTGTTAAGGAATTAAGAAAGAAAATAAAATCCTTAAATATCAACATAACTTCTAATAAGCTTAAGTCTCTAAAGAAGAAAGATTTAGTAGATATATTACTAAAATATAATGAAGAAGGTGACAGTTAATGGAGTTTTTAGATAAAGACTTAGTTTCCATACAGGAAACTAGGGGGCTTATAAGAAAGGCTAAAGAAGCTCAAAGCAAGTTAGCCCGTATGAGTCAACAAGACATAGATAGAATAGTTAAAGCTATATCTGATGCTGCTTATGAAAATTCTGAAAAACTTGCTAAGATGGCAAATGAGGAAACAGGATTTGGTAAATGGGAAGATAAAGTATTAAAAAATGTTTTTGCTGCAAGAACAGTTTATGAATCAATAAAGGATACAAAAACTGTTGGAATAGTAGAGGAAAATGTTGAGAAAAGAGCATTTAAAATTATGGTGCCAGTAGGAGTAGTTGCAGGACTTATACCATCAACAAATCCAACTTCAACAGCAATCTACAAAGCTATGATTTCAATAAAAGCTAGAAATGCAATTGTTTTATCACCACATCCAAGTGCAAAAAAATGTATTATTGAAACAGCTAAGATAATAGCTAAGGCTGCTGAGAGAGCAGGTTGTCCAGAAGGAGCTATAGGATGCATTACAGTACCTTCAATAGAAGGAACTAATGAACTTATGAAGAATAAAGATACTTCATTAATCCTAGCAACAGGTGGAGAAGCAATGGTTAGAGCTGCTTATTCATCAGGAACACCAGCTATAGGTGTTGGACCAGGAAATGGACCAGCATTCATAGATAAGAGTGCAGATGTTAAGTTAGCGGTTAAGAGAATATTAGATTCTAAAACTTTTGATAATGGAACAATATGTGCTTCAGAACAATCAATAGTAGTTGAAAAAGCTATGGAAGATGAAGTTGTTAGAGAATTAAAAGAACAAGGAGCTTACTTCTTAACTGAAGAACAAGCAAATCAACTATCTAAATTTGTAATGAGAGCAAATGGAACTATGAACCCACAAATAGTTGGAAAAACTCCACAAGACATAGCTAAATTAGCTGGTTTAGAAGGAATTCCATCTTGGGCAAGAGTTTTAGTTCCAAGAGAGTGCCATGTTGGACATAAGTATCCATTCTCAAGAGAAAAGTTAACAACTATTTTAACTTTCTTTGTAGAAGAGAATGTAGATGCTGTATTAAATAGATGTAGAGAAATATTACTAAATGAAGGAGCTGGACATACATTCTGTATGCATGCAAATAATGAGGAGCTTGTTAAGAGATTCGCATTAGAAATGCCAGTTTCAAGAATGGTAGTAAATTCACCAGGAGCTCTTGGTGGAATAGGAGCTACAATCAACTTAGTACCTGCCTTAACATTAGGATGCGGTGCAGTTGGAGGAAGTTCTACATCACATAACATAGGACCATTAGATTTAATGAACACAAGAAATGTAGCTTATGGAGTTAGAGAACTTGAAGATATTAGAGAGTTAGCTGTAGGAGCTACAAAGGAAGTTTCCGCAAGTTTAGACTTAGGTGACAAGGAAGAATTAATAAACTTATTAGTTAAGAAGATTATTGAGGAACTTAAGTAAGTTTTAAGATAATTTGATTCTAATATAAATTAAAAACTTATTTAATATTAAAGATAATTTTCATTACATAAAAATGAAAAGATATAAAAAGGCTTAATATGTTTTAGTCTTAGGAAAATTACTCTTAGGACTAAGACTATATTAAAAGTCTAAAGGAAGGTTCTTTAGGCTAATAGATAAATATAAAATTTTTAAATAATTCAAATTAAAAAGATGTAAAAATACAGTAATACTAAAATTTTAGAGTTAAAAGCTCTATGTGAAATTTTAACTAAAAAGGTTTAAAATTAAATTAAAGACAAATTAAAGACAAATTAAAGTCTAAATTAAAAAATTAAAAAGGATATTTTGAGGAGGAATTTGTTATGGCAAACGCAAACGCATTAGGAATGATCGAAACTAGAGGATTAGTAGGAGCAATAGAAGCTGCTGACGCAATGGTTAAGGCTGCAAATGTTCAATTAGTAGGAAAAGAACAAGTTGGTGGAGGATTAGTAACTGTTATGGTTAGAGGAGATGTTGGAGCTGTTAAAGCTGCTACTGACGCTGGAGCTGCTGCTGCTGAAAGAGTTGGAGATTTAATATCAGTACATGTAATCCCAAGACCACACTTTGAAGTGGATGCTATATTACCAAAGGCACCAAAAGCTGAATAATAAAAAGTTGTAATTAGGGGTTGCATAAAGAGTCTTTTATGCACTCCTTTTATACATCTAATAGGGGATGTGATAAAATGGCTGTTTTGACAGAAGGTGAGGTAAGAAAAAGATTAAGTAGAGAAGACCTAAAAGTTCTAAAAGAATTTAAGGTTGTAAAGGGAGAAATAATAACTCCATCTGCAAAGTCTTATTTAGCTGAACATAATATAAATTTAGTTTATGTTAATTCTGAAGAAGAAAAATTAAATAAAGAAACAGAACCTAAAGAGATAATAAGAGAAGTCGTTAGGGAAAAAGAATACAAGTATGAAACTGTTTTTGGAGCTAAGTTAGATGAAAAGCCAGAGCATATGACTCATCTAACAGGCAATCTTCTTGTATTTAAAGATCATAAGAGAATAATATTCAGAGGTAAGATAGATTCTCTTGAAGCAAGAATTGTTGAAACACAAGTTCTTTGTCATAAACAAGGAATGAATAAACTTGTAGAAGACCTTCAAGAAATACTAAATCTTATAGGAAGAATATTGAGATGTGAGGTTTTAAGTGAGCCTTTAGAAGGTTTTTCTCTTCAAGGAATGACAGAAAAGGATCTTAGAGAAAAATCACATAACCCTAAAAAATACTTTGGTATAGGACATGAAATGCCAACTTATGAAATGGGTGAAATAGTGGCTGCACTAAATATTTTAAGAACTTTAACTAGAGAAACAGAGCTTTCAGCTTATGAAGCTTTTAAAGGTGAATATGGACAAGTTGAGAGAGAAGATTTAATTAGAGCTTTAAATAGACTATCCTCAGTATTTTGGATTATGATCTTTAAAGTTAGAACAGGAAAGTACGAGAAATAGGAGGAAGCTATGGACAATCTATTACAGGACATTATAGAGGAAGTAGTCAGAAGAGTTAAGGATGAAGCTTTTATAGAAGTTGAAGCTTCAGGTAGACATGTTCATTTAACTAGGGAGCATATAGACATATTATTTGGAGAAGGACATGAGCTTACTAGAATAAAAGATTTATCTCAACCAGGTCAGTATGCTTGTAAAGAAAGAGTTACTATATCAGGGCCTAGAGGTAAGATAGATAATGTTGTGGTTTTAGGACCACCTAGAAATGAAACTCAAGTGGAAGTTTCATTTACAGATGCTCTAGTACTAGGATCTATACCTCCAGTTAAATTAAGTGGAGATTTAGAGAATACTCCAGAAATAACAATTTCAACAGAGAGAGCTTCTATAGCCTTAAATAGAGGGTTAATGGTTGCTAAAAGACATATACACATGACACCAGAGGATGCAATAAAATTTGGTGTTAGTAACAATGAAAGCGTAAAAGTTAAGGTTTTAGGGAAAAGACCTTTAATATTTGATGATGTAATTGTAAGAGTTAGCAAAGATTACAGAACATTTATGCATATTGATTATGATGAAGCAAATGCCTGCGGATTTTCAAAGGGAACTTTTGCCTTAATTGTTGGAAAAGATGAAAAATAATAATTTAAGATATTAAGCTTATACATTAAGTTAGAAGTTAATTATGCTTTAGAAAGCTTTATACTAATTTAATGATATAGAAGTTTTAAAGAGTTATCTTAATTTAGTATATTAAGCTTTTGTAAAGGATTATATAGTTTAACTACCTAAAATCTTAGGAGTATTTAAATAATATTTTAGCTAATGTAAGTGAGAGGAAGCCTCTAAATGAAAGGGGGTAAGGATAATATGGACTATGAAAAGTTAGTTGAATTTTTAGTAGATGAAATATACAAGAGAATTCAAGAGGAAAATAGTAAAAGCAATTCTTTAGAAAAGAGAAAATCCATTGTTGTAATTGGAGAGAGTAATGTAAGTTTCTACAGGGAAGCCTTAAAAGGATTTGATATCAATCCATTAACATCAGAATGCAAAGATTGCGACATATTACTTATATCAAAGCTTTGTATTAAGGGACTTAGCAACATAGCTCAAGGAACATGTACAACAAAGGCAGAAAATTTTGCTTTAGAAATGCTTTTAAAAGGTAAGAAAGTTTATATTCTTGAGGATGGTATTGAGTATAGAAAATACAAAAATACGGCTCCAAAAGTTTTATACAATAAATATATTAAGTTTGAGGAAGAGCTTCTAGCCTATGGCATAGAAGTTATAGATGATTTAAATAGGATTTCAATAGAAAGCAAGGATGAAAAAGTTTCTTTTAGTGGAATTAAAGAAGAAATAAGTAAGAATCTTTGTTTATGCAGTGAAAATAAGGTTGAAGGAAAAAAGGACTTAGATACTACTGCTATTGCAGATGAGTTCACAATAAATCTTTCAAATAAGAAATTAGTATCAGAAAGTGATCTAAGAAAGCCTCACATAAATGGAGTAAGAACCTTAATAGTTGATAAAAAGGCTATAATTACTCCCTTAGCAAAGGATTATATTCGTATAAATAATTTAAATGTTGTGCTTTCTTAGAGTAGCTTAACTCTTTAAAATATGGATGATTTTTGTTTATGAAGCTAATTAAACTTAAGAATCATCCATATTTAAAATAAACAACCTTTAAAAAGGTTTAAAGTATTTAGGGAAAGTGGCAATAAGAGGATTGGGAGTGAATTATTATGGAAATAGGAAGAGTAGTAGGAAATGTGTGGGCAACTAGAAAAGACGAAAAACTAAATGGACAAAAGTTTTTAATAGTTAAGCTTCTTATAAGTAAAGATAAGGAAAAAGAGGGCTTGTTTGTAGCCGCTGATAATGCTGGTGCTGGAATTGGAGATATTGTTCTTATAACTAAGGGTGGTGCTGCAAGACAATCAATTGGAAATAGAGAAGTTCCTATAGATGCTGCCATAGTAGGTATTGTAGATTCTATAGATATTGAAGAGGATTAATATGAAAAAAAGTATAGGAGCTTTAGAATTTAGAAGTATCAGCAAAGGAATTGAGGTTTCAAATGAGGTTGTAAAAAAAGCTTTTGTAGAAGTTTCTTACCTTAAAAGTATTTGTCCTGGAAAATTCTTTTTAATTGTTAATGGAGATGCTGGAGAGGTGAAGGAAGCCATAGAATTTGGAGAAAAACTTGGAGAGAAATATTTAGTTGGAAGCTTTATTATAAACTCTATTCACCATGACATAATAAATGCTCTTAAGGGAAAATATTCTCAAAAAAACATAGAGGATAAAGCAATTGGAATAATGGAAACGGGAAAGGTTTCTTCCGGTATATTAGCTCTAGATAAAACATTAAAAAGCAGTGAAGTTAATTTAGTTAAGCTTCAACTGGCTTTTGGAATTGGTGGAAAGCTTGTATATATAGTCTCAGGAGATTTAAGTAGTGTAGAAAATGGAATGAGAGAAGGACAAGCTATTTTACAAGAAAAGGACATTATAAATGTTTCTATAATTCCTTTTGTACATAGTGAGATAGCAAAAAATTTAATTAAATAAATTTATAAAAAATAATTAAGTCCATATTTTGAGAATAAGGGGGAAGAGAAATGTCTATCAATGAAATTATCGTTTATATTATGGTTGCATGTATGGCTTTAGGAGCTATAGACAAATGCCTAGGAAACAAATTTGGAATAGGTGAACAATTTGAAGAAGGTATAATGGCAATGGGTTCTCTAGCTTTAGCTATGGTTGGAGTTATATGCTTAGCACCAGTACTTGCTTCTGTTTTAGGACCAATAGTAACACCTGTATTTAATGCTTTAGGAGCGGACCCAGCAATGTTTGCAGGTTCAATACTTGCAAATGATATGGGGGGAGCACCACTTGCAGCTAGCTTAGCACAAGATCCACAAGCAGGAATGTTTAGTGGTTTAATCATAGGAGCTATGATGGGAGCTACTATAGTATTTACAATTCCAGTATCTTTAGGAATTATAGAAAAGAAAGACCATAAATTCTTAGCAACAGGAATTTTAGCAGGAATAATAACTATACCAGTAGGAGCTTTTGTTGGAGGATTAGTAGCAGGATTCCCAGCAATGATGGTTCTTAAAAACTTAGTTCCAATAATAATATTTGCAATTTTAATAGCTATAGGCTTAGCCTTTGCAGAAGAAGCTATGATAAAAGGATTTAATATTTTTGGTAAGATAGTTGTTATAATTATAACTTTAGCTTTAGCAGCTGCTATTATAGAAGCTTTAACAGGAATAGTAATAATACCAGGAATGAATCCTATAAGTGAAGGTATAGAAATAGTTGGAGATATTGCTATAGTTTTAGCTGGAGCATTCCCACTAGTTTATATAATCACTAAAGTATTTAAGAAACCTTTAATGGGACTTGGAAAAATATTAGGAATCAATGAAATAGCTGCAGCTGGTATGATTGCTAGTTTAGCAAACAATATCCCAATGTTTGGAATGTTAAAAGATATGGATGATAGAGGGAAAATAATAAACGTTGCCTTTGCAGTATCAGCTTCTTTCGTATTAGGAGATCACTTAGGATTTACAGCTGGTTTTAATCCAGAAATGATATTCCCTATGATAGTTGCTAAATTAGTTGGAGGAATCACAGCAGTTATTCTTGCAATGTTCATAGCAAAGAAAACTTTAGGAAAAATAGAGGAGGCTAAATAATTATGGAAAACATAAGTAAGGAATTATTAGAAAAACTAGTAAGACAAATAATTGAAGAAAAGCTTGCTGGAGCAGGTAATAATGATTCAGTTGACTTTATAAGAAATAAAGACAAAAGTGGAATAATGTCAATTAAGCTTCCAACAGTTAAGGTTGATGAATCTAATAGGTTAGATACTGGAAACCCAAGAGATGTAGTTTATACTAAGGATTTATTTACATTAGAAGAAAGTCCAAGACTAGGGGCTGGAATAATGGAAATGAAAGAAACTACTTTTGACTGGACTTTAAACTATGATGAAATTGATTATGTTATAGAAGGTCATTTAGATATAATAATAGACGGAAGAAAGATTTCAGCAGATGCTGGTGAAATTATTTTAATACCTAAAGGATCAAAGATTCAATTCTCAGTTCCAGATTATGCTAGATTCATTTATGTAACTTATCCAGCAGATTGGGCAAGCCAAGCGTAATAATTATTATAAAATAAGATTGAAGTATAAAACATAGAGCTTACTTTTAAATAAAAGTAAGCTCTATTTTGGTATTAGGTTAGGTAAATATTAAGATTTTATTTGATGTAGAGTTTGGCGAATATTGTGCTGTGAGAAGTTTTTTTTGCATAATTCATGAAGAAGCAGACAAATTAGTACATTATCAAAAAACTCCCCTACTATGATATTTATATGCAGAGAATTTCAAAATTATTACTAAAAATGGAAAAATATTATTTTTAGATTAATGCAAATGTATATTGACATATTAAGTATATAGAATTAAAATAATTGTATAAAATTAAATTTTAAAAAATATAATTTGGAATATATGGGGTGAGTAGTATGGAAATTTATGATATCAGCGTAAAAGATATTAATGGAGAAAATGTAAGTTTAGAAAGATATAGAGGAAAGGTTCTTTTAATAGTTAATACTGCTAGTAAATGTGGTTTTACAAAACAGTTTGATGGATTAGAGGAGTTATATGAAAAATATAAGGATGAAGGTTTTGAGGTTTTAGGATTCCCTTGTAATCAATTTAAGGAACAAGATCCAGGAAGCAATTCAGAAATAATGAACTTTTGTAAATTAAATTTTGGTGTAACATTCCCTATGTTTGAAAAAATTGATGTTAATGGAGAAAATGAATCTCTATTATATTCATACTTAAAAGAACAGAAAAGTGGAATGTTTGGAAGTAAAATTAAGTGGAATTTTACTAAGTTTTTAGTGGATAGAGAAGGAAATGTAATAAAGAGATTTTCACCACAAACTACTCCAAAGTCAATAGAAAAAGATATTGAGGAACTTTTGGCTTAAGATTACATATTAATTTAATATTACTTTTAAACAAGCTTTATTTTTTAGGTGCACAAACCATCTTTTCTTTTGGCATTACAATAGATGATTTTAAACAATATTTGCTTTTAGGTCTATTTACGAGCAAATATTAAATAAAATCTAATCTAGATACTTTTAAACAATATTTGTTTTTAGGTGCTAACAGCTTTTTAGTAGTTACTATTAATAGAATATTGATTTTAGGTTAGAAATTTTAATCACATATAAATCCTTAAATGAGAACATAGTATGACATTGTTTAAGTATTAGGGGAGAGGGTATAATTAACATTAGATGAAAGAGATAAGCTTTAAAAAAGCAAGACTTTCTCTTTTATATAGGTGTAATTAATCTTATATGAAAAATACATGTAAGATTTAGTGATTTATTTGAAGTTAGGAGGAGTTTAAAATGAATCTTAAAAGAATAAATTCAAATGATAATTGCTTTAATAAGGCAATGGAAATATACAATGGAAGCTTCCCAATATTTGAAAGAAGAACAATGGATGATCAAATAAAGGCATTAGATGATACAAACTATCATTTTGAGGTTATATATGATAAAGAGGAAATAGTAGGAATATTACTCTATTGGGATATGGTTAGGTATAAGTATATAGAGCACTTTGCCATAGATTCTAAGTTAAGAGGAAAAAACTACGGATCTAGAGTGTTAAAAGAGTTTTGTGACCATAATAAAAATGTAATTTTAGAGATAGATCCTCCAATAGATGAGATATCAATAAAAAGATTGAATTTTTATTTGAAGTTAGGTTTTAAATTACAAGATTTTGATTATACACATCCATCCTACAGAAAAGGCTGTAAGAGACATAGTTTAAAGATTATGACTTTTAATCATAATATGCCTAAAGAGGATTATGATACTTTCAATATATTGTTGAAAAGAGATGTTATGAAGTATTCTGAATTTAAAGATAGGTTAAATAATTAGTTTAAAGTATATTTTTATATAAACTAAATAGAAATTGATTTAAGTAGAAAATACAATGGTACTAAATTTAGGCCATTGTATTTTGTTTTTTAGAGCAATAAAACTTTATAATACTCTAAAAAATTAGAAGCATAATAGAATAGCAATATAGACTTTAGAGTAACAAAACTTTAGAAGGATTAGTATAAAAGCTTTTTAAATTTCTAGAAAAAAAGGTTTTTTTTATTTATAATAAAAAAGATGTAGATTTTAGAGTATTAATATAAATTACTAATAGCAAAGGAGCAAAATATGAAGAAGGTTTTAATTGGAGTTTTAGTGTTTTTAATTTGTATTATTTCAGTCTTTTTGTTTTTTGATAGAGAAGAGGAAAGCATAGTTACTGATGTAGTTGAAAAATCTCAATATGGTCTTTTAGTTAATTATGAAGATGGACTTATTGCAGTTGATACTGAAGACGCTGAAATAGTTGATAGAGATGGAAAAGAAAATACTCTAGATTGTATAAATGAGGGAGATAGGATAGAAATTATTTATGATGGAAAAATAGAAGAAACTTATCCAGCTCAGATTAATAATGTTTACAAAATAATAATTTTTTAGTTTATATTAAGAGTCTTATAATAAATATATTTTGAGTTTTGTTGAAAGTTTTATAAGAAAAAGCACTAAATTTATTTAATAGATTTAGTGCTTTTTTATAAATATTTATATTGTTTAAATTTTAATATAGTTTTATATTTATTTATTAATTTAGATAAAGAAAAATTAGTTAATTGCTTTAATTTCAAAAAAGAAGAGATAAAAATATCAATTGCTTAAATCAAGTTTATTAGAAAATTATGTTAATATTTAAATAGAGTAAAAATTTATTTAGAGATAAGGTTATATGAGAGGTTAGGGAAGTGTTACTTTATGAAAAAAAGGGTGTTTTGGGTAAGTATAGTATTTTTAATAATTATAACGGTTTTAGGTATTACAATTAAATTTGATGGTAAGAAAGTTAATTGTAACAGAAAAACAGTTAAAGTAGGATTTTATGAATATTATCCTTATTATTATCTTAATAAAAATTCTATGCCAGATGGCTATTATAATGAAATACTAGAATTAATATGTAATAAGTTAGATTTAAATTATAAGTATGTAGATTGTAATGTAACAGATGCTTTAGAAAAGCTTAAATCTGGACAGATAGATTTAGTCTTTGGAATAAGTAAGACTCCTGATAGAGAAAAGGAATATGAATTTACTGACCACTATCTAAATAATGATAACTTTGCTATATATACTAATAAGAATATAAAAAATGGTGATTTAAAAGCTTTAAATGGATTAAACATGGGGTTTTTAAAAGGAGAAGAAAATAATGAGTGGATTTTAAGGCTTTTAAAGGATAAAGGCATAAATGTGAAACCTATATATGTTTCTAATTATCCTGAAGATGAAGAATATTTACATGATAACAAAGTAGATTTTGTAGTAGAAAATACAAGAAGCAATATAAATTATGAAAATAAAAATATTAAAAAGATTTTTGAATTTTCTTCTGGACCAGTTTATATAGTTAGTAGAAAAGGTAATGAAAAATTAATTGAAGGAATAGATTCTGTCCTTGGAGAGCTTGAGGAAGATGAGGAACAAAAAGATACTAATTTATATTCTAAGTATTTTGATGAGCATTTAGATAAATTAAAAAATGAAAAATTATTAGTTGTAATATTTTTAATTATAATATCATTATTTATTTATAAAAAAAGAAAAAATAAAATATTCGCTATAAGAACTAAAAGAAAAATTAGAGGCTATATGAAAAATGATAAATATATATTATATTATCAACCTATAGTAGATCCAAAGACAAATGGAGTAAAGGGATTTGAATCTCTTTTGAGATTAAATAAGGATGGAAAAATTTTAACTCCCTATAGCTTTATAAGGGAAATTGAAGACAATAATATGTCTTTAGAAGTTTCTTTATGGCTTTTAAAGAAGGTTATTTTAGATTACAGAATAATAAAAGATTATGATATGGTTAAAGGAAGAGATTTTTATATATCCTTAAATGTTTCATTTAAAGAAATAGAAAATCCTAAGTTTTTAAGATCCTTAATGAAAATTGCAAAAGATTATAAGATTGATGATTGTAATATTTGTTTAGAGATAGTAGAAAAGTTTGGTATGGAGGATATAGGAAGAATACAGAGTGCAATAAGAATAATAAAGGAATATGGATTTTTAATAGCTATAGATGATTTTGGAGTGGAATATTCTAATTTAGATTTATTAAATAAAATTGATTCTGATATAGTGAAGCTAGATAAGTACTTTGCTGATAATTTAGATAAGTCTATTATAAATGAAAAGACAGTGGAATTTATATCAGAAATATGTATCATAGCTAATAGAACTATAGTATTTGAAGGTATAGAGGAACAGTATCAGGTTGACATTGTTAAGGCATTTCCATATGAAAAAATATATATTCAGGGATATTTCTATTCAAAGCCAGTAGATATTGAGACTTTAAAGGATTTTAAATTTAAGGATAGTTAATTTTTAAAGGATAGAAATAGTAAGAATTAATGAGAAGGATTTATAATATAATAAGGTGGTTATAATTAGGAGGTACAAAAATGAAAGTATTATTAGTTAATGGAAGTCCCAATAAAGAGGGATGTACTTATACAGCATTAAAGGAAGTAAGTAAAACTCTAGAGGAAAATGGAATAGATACTGAAATATTTCAAGTAGGGAATAAGCCTATAGGTGGATGCATAGGATGTGGTTCTTGTAAAAAAACAGGGGAATGTTTTATGAAGGATGGTGTAAATGAATTTGTAGAAAAAGCTAAGGATGTAGATGGATTTGTATTTGGTTCACCAGTTTATTATGCAGCAGCTTCAGGTTCAATAACTTCATTTTTAGATAGAGCATTTTATTCTGGGGGTAAACATATGGCATTTAAGCCAGGGGCAGTTATATGTAGCGCAAGACGTGCTGGGACAACCTCTACTTTAGATCAATTAAGTAAGTATCTTACAATATGCAATATGCCAGTTGTAAGTTCACAATACTGGAATATGGTTCATGGAAATACTCCAGAGGAGGTTAAAAAGGACCTAGAAGGTATGCAAACAATGAGAGTGCTAGGAAGAAATATGGCATGGCTTATTAAGTGTATAGAATTAGGTAAGAATAATAATATTCTTAAACCAGAATTAGAAGAAAGAGAAAGAACTAATTTTATTAGATAATGGAACTATAAAGAGTTATATCATCAAAAGATATAACTCTTTATTTTTTTATATAATTATACTTTGGTTGTTTTTTAAAATTTTCATATAAAAATATTTATATATTTTAAAAAAAAACAATAAGGGAAATAAATTAATATTATTTTTATTATTTTGTTTTTTTAGTAATAAAAATACATAGTCTTTAATAATGTTTATATAGATTTAAACTTTAAAATTAAAAAATATATTTTATAGGAGAGTGATTATGAATAGTGTACGTAAAATAAAGTGTTTATTTCTAATATTCTTAGATATTTTATTTATAAATTTAGGGTATTTCATAAGTTTATGTTTTGAATATGGAAAAGAAATGAAAATAGAGTATTTTTTTAATATTAGAAATTTAATTATATTAGCAATTTTTACGAATATATTGATATTTTGCTTTTTTAATCTTTATAAAAATATTTGGCACATGGCAGGGATTAGCGAGTGTATAAGGTGTTTAATAGCGTCTTCAATAAGTTCTATATTATTAATATTATATAAATTTATTTTTAATATGGATGTAACAATAGTATTTTTAATTAATAGTAGCATTTTAATTTGTATGTTTTCATTACTTACACGTATGTCTATAAGAATTTTTAGGAAAATATATTTTCCTTATAAACTTGAATCCAACTTAAGAAAAAATGTTCTTATAGTTGGAGCTGGTCACTGTGGACGTATTGTTATAGATGAGATGAATAAAAATAATAAATTTAATCCTATTGGTATAGTTGATGATGATTTAAATAAAAAAGGAACTTTTTTAAATGGTGTGAAGGTACTTGGAAATAGAGATGATATAGAAAAAATATGTAAAAGAATAAAAGTAGATATTATTTTAATTGCGATTTCAAATTTATCATCAAATGACAAGGATGAAATTATAAAAAGATGTGAAAATACAAAGATAAAAGTAAAAATAATTCCAAGTATATATGATTTAATTGATGGAAATGTTAAATTAACTAATATTAGAGACATTGATTTAAGAGATTTATTAGGAAGAGATGAAACTAGATTAGACAAAGAGGAGGTAAATAATTATATAAAAGAAAAAATTGTTATTGTAACTGGAGGAGGAGGTTCTATTGGTTCAGAACTTTGTAGGCAGATAGCAGTGTTTAATCCTAAAAAGCTTATTATATTAGATATTTATGAAAATTATGCTTATGAATTAGAAAATGAATTAAAAAGAAATTTTAAAAATTTAGATTTAGAAGTTATTATAGCTTCTATAAGAGACAAATCTAGATTAAAGAAAATATTTGATAAGTATAAACCAGATTTAATATTTCATGCGGCAGCCCATAAGCATGTACCTTTGATGGAAAATAATCCAGAAGAAGCTATAAAAAATAATGTTTTAGGAACTTTAAATGTAGCAGAATGTGCTGATGAATTTAATTTAGAGAAGTTTGTATTTATATCTACTGATAAGGCAGTTAATCCAACTAATATAATGGGGGCAACTAAAAGAATTGGTGAGATGATAATACAAGCTATGAATGAAGTTAGTAAAACAGATTTTGTTGCAGTAAGATTTGGAAATGTATTAGGAAGTAATGGCTCAGTTATTCCACTATTTATAGAACAAATAAAAAATGGAGGACCTGTTACTTTAACTCATAAGGATATAACAAGATATTTTATGTTAATTCCAGAAGCAGCACAACTTGTACTTCAGGCAGGAGCTTATGCAAAAGGAGGAGAAATTTTTGTTCTTGATATGGGAAAACCAGTAAAAATTTATGATTTAACAGAAAAATTAATAAGATTATCAGGGTTTGAACCGAATAAAGATATACAAATAAAGATTGTGGGACTTAGACCAGGAGAAAAGCTTTATGAGGAACTTCTTTTAAGTGAAGAAGAGCTTAAAAAGACTAAGAATGAAAAAATATTTATATTAAGTCCATTTAAGTTTGATATTAAAGAGATTAAAAAGAAAATAGTAGAACTTTTAAATGTAGCTTTAAATGAAGATAAAAAAGCCATTAAAGAGAAGCTTAAAGAAATTGTGAAAAATTATAGAGATTTAGAGCAAGTAGATTTTATATAAAAGTGTATTAATATATAAACTTTATAAATTAGCTTTTGTCATAATTGTTAATTTTTTTCAATTTAAGATGTAATAAAAATAGTTTTAAAATAAAAAAGGAGATAAATTTTAATGAATATACCATTTTCACCCCCAGATATTAGAGAAAAAGAAATTAATAATGTAATTGAAGTATTAAAATCAGGTTGGATAACTACAGGAAATAAAACTAAAGAATTTGAAAGAAAAATAGCAAAATATTGTGAAACTAAAAAAGCTATATGCTTAAATTCAGCAACAGCTGGATTAGAACTTATTTTAAGAGTTTTGGATATAGGAGAGGATGATGAGGTAATAACAACAGCATATACTTACACTGCGTCAGCAAGTGTAATAAATCATGTTGGAGCTAAAATTGTTTTAGCAGATACTTCAAAAGATACCTATGAAATAGATTATGAAAGATTAGAAAAATTAATAAATGAGAGAACAAAGGCAATAATTTTAGTGGATTTGGCAGGAATACCTTGTGATTATGATAAAGTGTTTGAAATTGTAAATTATAAAAAGAAAAATTTTAAAGCCAAAGGTATTATTCAAGAATTTTTAGGAAGAATTGCAATTATATCAGATGCTGCACATTCTTTCGGAGCAATCTATAAAGGAAAAACAAGTGGAAGTATAGCAGATTTCACTAGTTTTTCATTTCATGCAGTAAAGAATTTAACAACTGCTGAGGGAGGAGCTGTAACTTGGAATATTAAAGATAATGAATTAAATGATATTTTATATAAAAAATTCAGTTTATTTTCTTTGCATGGTCAGACAAAAGATGCTTTATCTAAAACTCAAGTAGGAAATTGGGAGTATGACATAGTCTCTTTAGGATATAAATTTAATATGACAGATATAATGGCAGCAATAGGGTTAGCACAATTTGAAAGATATGATGAGATACTTAAATATAGGAGAAAAAATATTGAATTATACGATAAATTATTAAATGTTGAAAATATAAAAGTTTTAGATCATTTTAATAATACATTAAAATCTAGTGGCCATTTATATTTCATAAATATAAATGGAAAAGATGAAAATTTTAGAAATAATATAATAAAGAAACTTGCAGAAAGAGGGATTTCAACTAATGTACATTATAAGCCTTTACCTATGTTTACAGCATATAAAAAATTAGGATTTAAAATTGAAGATTATAAAAATGCATATAATTTATATAAAAACGAAATAACTCTTCCTCTTAATACTATATTAACAGAAAGTCAAATTGAATATATATGTAATGAGTTAAAAGGAGCTTTAATTTAAATGATATGTTAAATATTGCAAAAAGGACGTTTGATTTATTTTTCTCTTTGATAGGAATAATTATTACAATACCTATTTTTATTTTAGTAAGTATTATGATAAAACTTACTTCCAAAGGACCTATTATATTTAAACAAGAGAGAGTTGGTAAAAACAAAAAAATATTTTATATATATAAACTTAGAACTATGACAGATTGTGATGTTAAAGCTAGTGATAGACAAGTAACTGTTATAAATGATCAAAGGATAACAAGAATAGGAAGAATACTTAGAAAATATAAAATAGATGAATTACCTCAATTATATAATGTATTAAAAGGGGATATGAGTTTTGTAGGGCCTAGGCCTGAAGTTAAAAAGTATGTAAAGTTTTACGAGGAAGAATATGATGAAATATTAAAAATTAAACCAGGTATAACAGATTTAGCTTCAATAGAATATATAGATGAAAATACAATCATATCTAAATATAGTGATCCTGAAAAAGTATATATTGAAGAAGTATTGCCTAAAAAACTAATGTTAAATAAAAGGTATATAGAAGAAATGTCTATAAAAAATGATATTCTTTTAATTTTAAAAACTATTAAAAAAATAATTAATTGATTATAAATTAAGGGGTAAACTTATGTTAGTTTCATTTATTATAATAGCTCATAATGAGGAAAAAAATTTAAAAAATTTATTAGAAGATTTAAATGGACAAACTTATCCTAAGAAATTAATTGAAGTGATATTAATTGATAGTATATCTAGTGATAATACTAAGAATGTAATGAATGAATTCAGAAATTCAAATAAGGAATTTAATAAAATAATAATAAAAAGCAATGCTAAAAAAATACTACCTTGTGGATGGAATATTGCAATATCAGAATCTAAAGGGGATATCCTTTTAAGGGTAGATGCTCATTCTAGAATTCCTAAAAATTTTATTGAAGAAAATGTTAATTGTATAAAAAGTGGTGAAAAAATCTGTGGTGGGTATAGAGAAAATATTATATTAAATAAAAATCATTGGAAAGAGACGTTGCTATTAGCTGAAAAATCTATTTTTGGTAGTAGTATTGCACCATATAGAAGGAATATAAGTAAAAGGTATGTCTCTTCTATATTTCATGGTGCTTATTCTAGAGAAGTTTTTGAGAATACAGGACTTTTCAATGAAAATTTAGCTAGAACTGAAGATAATGAAATGAATTATAGAATAAGAAAAAACGGATATAAAATATGCTTTAATCCTAATATAAAATCATATCAATACACTAGAAATGATCTTTTAAAAATGTTAGAGCAAAAATTTTTAAATGGTTATTGGATAGGACTAACTTTAGGGGTATGTCCTAAATGTATTTCTATATATCATTTAATTCCATTTTTATTTGTGTTAGCCTTAGCATTTACAACCATTAATATATTTTTAAATTCATACTGGCTATTTATAATTTTAGGAATGTTATATAGTTTTTTAATCTTAGTAAATACTTTATTTATTATTAAAAATAATGAATTTAATATATTTTATATTTTTTTACCTATTATATTTCTACTATTACATCTAAGTTATGGAATAGGTACATTTACAGGACTTATAAAATTACCATTTTTTAAGATTAAAGTTTATAAGGGGAGAAGAATAAATGAACAAAATTAGAGTTTTGCATATGGTTTCAACTTTAAGTAATGGAAGTGGAGTAATGGGCTTTATAATGAATGTTTATAGAAATATTGATAGAAATAAAATTCAGTTTGATTTCATTTATTTTGATAAGGAAGAGAGAAGTATAACCTATATAGATGAAATATTAAAGCTTGGTGGAAAAGTAAATTATATAACAAAACCAAATAATTTAACGAATATAAATGAATTTAAAAATGAATTAAGTGAAATTCTAAAGAAAGAAAATTATAAAATAATTCATTTACATGAAGTATATTTAAATAAATTTGTAAATGATGAAGCAAAAAAAATAGTAGGTGCTAAGGTAATAGCTCATAGCCATGCAACAAAATATTCAGATAACAAAATAAAGGCTATTAGAAATAAAATATTATGTTTTAACTTAAAAAAGAATGTAGATATATATTTTGCTTGTTCTAAGGCGGCAGGAAAGTTCTTATATGGGAAAAAAGCTTTTTATGAAAATAGAGTATTTGTAATTAATAATGCAATTGAAATTGATAAGTTTAAATATAATCAGAATATAAGAAATAAAGTAAGAAAAGAACTTAATTTAGAAGACAAATTTGTTATTGGTAATATAGGAAGATTTGCTAAACAAAAGAATCATAAATTTTTAATTGATATTTTTTATGAGGTTAAAAAGAAAAAAGAAAATGCTTTTTTATTATTAATAGGAGAAGGAGACTTAAGAGAAAGTATAGAAAAAAAATTAGAAAAATTAAATCTAAGAAATTCTGTTTTATTTTTAAGCTCTAGAAAAGATGTTAATGAAATTTTACAAGGTATGGATGTTTTTGTATTACCATCATTATATGAAGGGCTTCCGGTATCTGTAATTGAGGCGCAAACTTCAGGGTTACCTTGTATTATTTCTAATAAGGTAACAGAAGAGGTCAATATAATTGATTGTAAGTTTTTAAGTATTACTAATGCGAAAGTATGGTGTAAATATATTTTAAAGGCAGAGGATCACCTTAGAGTAGATACTAATAAAAGTATTACAAAAGCAGGATATGATATCAAATATGAAGCTTTGAGAATTCAAAATATTTATGAAAAACTTTATGCAGGAAAGGATATTTAAAGTATGTATCTTTATTATTTTTTCATAATATATATCTTTTTATGTGCATTAATTATATATAACAAAAAAAACAAATTAAAATTAAGTGAAAAAAATAATATATATTTATTCTTAAATTTTAGCATGTTTATTTTTATTAGTGCTTTTAGGGGAAGAAATATAGGAAATGATACTTGTAAATATTTAGATTTATTTAATAAGATCAGATTTAAAAGTATAACTGAGCTAAAAGATAGGTATGAAATAGGATATTTATATTTAAATAAGATGCTTTCATTAATATCTGATAACCAGCAAATAATATTAATAGTAACCAGCTGTATTATATTAATTTGTTATGCATATTTTATAAAAAAATATTCTGCAAATGTTTGGTTGAGTGTATTTCTATTTTTTATATTAGGTTACTTTACATCAAGTATGAATACAATAAGACATCAAATTGCTTTAGGATTAGTATTAATTTCTTATAAATATATAAAAGAAAATAAAATTTTTAAATTTTTAATTTTAATTTTAGTTGCATCAACATTTCATAGTACCTCAATTATATTTTTAATTTCATATCCAATATCTAAATTGAAAATTAATTTTAGAAATATTATGATGTTTTTTTTGTTTGCTATATTAGGATATGCTCTATTTGATAAGATATTTAGATTTATATTATTAGGAACAAAGTATGAATATTATTTAAAAACTGATTATCTAAATGGTGATGTAAGATTAGCAACTGTAGTTAATATATTAATAATAAGTACAGTTTTATTATTTGGAATTATTTCATCAAATAATATAAAAAAGAGTAGAGATTATAATATTATGTGTTTATTTTTGTTTACAAGTCTATCAATAAGTATAATATCACTAAAGTTTAATTTATTGGATAGAGTTGCTGATTATTTTCAAGTCTTTATTATAGTATATCTCCCTAATGTTATTAGTAAAATAAGTAATCAAAAGAAAAGGATTATTGCAATATATTTAGTTATTGTTATGTTTTTTTTATATGGAATATCAATACAGTATTTAAAACCAGAGTGGAATAAAGTATTTCCATATAGCTTTTTTTGGAATTAGAATTATATAAATATACAAATTTAAAGAGGTATTTAAATGAATATAAAAGAAAATATATTAAGAATATTTTCAGCTAACTTTTTAGAAGTTATTTCACGTATAATCATATCTTTTATTATTCCAATTATATTATCTATAACTGAATATTCTAATTTAAAAACATATATGTTATACATTTCATATATAACTGTTTTTACATTAGGATTTGAAGAAGGAATGTATATAAAATATGGAGGAAAAGAGTTTAATGAAATAAATTTAGAAACATTTAAGTATGAACATAGGTTATATATATTATTACAAATAGTATTTTCAACTATAGTTTTCCTTTTGGGAGTATTTAGTGAAAATTTAATCTTAATTCTTATGGCAATAACAATAGTTCCTTATAATATAGTAGTTTTTTTTAAGGCTAATTATAAGGCTTTAGGAGAATTTAAAATATACACTAAAATAGTATATTTACAGACAATTTTAGATTTAATATTAAATATATTATTAGTTTTTTTTATAAAAAGTAGTAGTTATATAATGTTTTGTTTAGCTATTATAGTTATTAATTTAGCTGGAGCTTTTTATGTTGAAGGAAATTTTTATGAAAAATTAAAGGGTATAAAATGTGTTTATGATAAAAAAATAAAAAATAACTTTAAAGTTGGATTTGTTATACTAATTGCTAATTTATCTATAATGATATTTTACGGTTTAGATCGTTGGTTTATAAAAATATTCTTTACTGAATATGATTTTGCGTATTATTCATTTGCTATATCTATGCTAAATTTAATAAATATTTTAATAAATTCTATATCAGTAATATTTTATAATTATATAGCTAAAGATGAAAATAAAACTATAATAAATAATTTAAAGAGGTATTTATTAATTTTAGGAGCTTTTGCAAGTTTATCTTATTTTGGATTTGCAGCAGTTATTAATATATTTATAAAAAAATATATACCTTCTTTGAATATAATAGCAATATCTTTTTCTGCATATCCTTACATCATAGTGATAAATATAGTAATTGTTAACTTGTATAAGGCAAGAAAAGAAGAAAGAAAATATTTGAAAGTAGTATTAAAAATGCTTGGAATAGCATTTCTATATAATTTAATTACAACAATTCTATTTAAAAATTCAATATTAATAGCGGCATCTACGACAGCTTCATTTATTACGTGGTATTTTTATTCTTTAAAGGATTTTAGTTATTTATTTAAAGATAAGAAAGAATTAAAATTTTTAACTATTAATTTAATAGGATTCTTGATATCATCCCATTTATTTAATTGGTTTTTAGGAGGAATAATCTACTTAGCAATTATATTATTAACAGTGAAAATATTCTTTAAAAATGAATTCTTAAAAGGAATGGATTATATAAGGAATAATAGATATTTAAATTAAATAAAATTATATCGGGGGAATAAATGAGAAATTTAGGGGAACTTCAAAAAATAAATTTAGAAATGCTTTTAGAAACAAAAAGAATTTGTGAAAAAAATAATATAAAATATTTTTTGATTGGAGGATCTTTAATAGGAGCAGTAAGACATAAAGGGTTCATACCTTGGGATGATGATTTAGATATAGGAATGCTTAGAGAAGATTATGAAAAATTTTTAAGTGTTTGTAAAAATGAATTAAGCAATGATTATTTTTTACAGAATAAAGATACAGATAGCAATTTTGGTTTCTGTTTCACTAAAATGCTTAAGAATAATACTTTGTTAATTGAAAAAGCAACAGTAACCTCAATGTGTAAAAAGGGAATATTTATAGATATAGTACCTTTTGATAATGTACCTAATAATTTTTTGCTTAAAATATTACAAGCTTTGAGAATAGACGTACTAAAAAGATTAATTTTATTAAAAACTAATTATGATATATCCATGGGGAGAAGAGGAATAAAAAGAATTATATTTGTATTTTTTAAGTGGTTGTGTAAATTTTGGAGTAAAGAGTTTCTTTTCAAAAAAATATTTACCTATATAAAAAAATATAATACAAAAGAATCAAAAGAAGTTGTTTATATAAGTGGTGCATATGACTATTTAAAAGTTTGCGTCAATAAAAAATGGGTTGAAGAAACTATATATTTAGATTTTGAAAATGAAAAAATAAGTTGTCCAAAAGGATACCATAATTATCTTAAAAAGGTATATGGAGATTATATGCAATTGCCATCTAAAAATAAAAGAGGAAATAAGCATAATATTATAAAATTGGAAATAAATTAATTAGGAGAATTTGATTTGAGAGAGGATAATATAGGTATAGAAAGATATATTAATATCTTTAGGAGTAAAGCTAAAGTTATATTTTTAATAATGATGATTTTTGTATTAACATCTACATTAATAAATTTTTGTTTAATAAAACCAAAGTATGAGATAAAGTCTAAAATATTTATAGGAAAAGAAGATAAACAAAATAATGGAAATTATGATAATAATGATGTTGAAATGTATAGAAGACTTGTAGGAACATATTCAGAAATTATGAAATCGGAAGATTTAATTATTAATGTTATAGAATCAAAAAACTTAAATTTAAATTCAGAAGAGGTTTATAAAAAATTAAAGATAATACCAAGAGATGAGACTCAAATTATTGAAATTTCGTATAGAGATATTGATAAGGAACGGGGGTTAACTTTAATAAATGGTATTATAAATGATTTTACTGAAAAATCAAAAGAATTAATTCCAAACGGAAATGTTCAAGTTATAGAAAAAGCAAAACTTCCAACAAAACCAGTTAGTCCCAATAAATTTTTAAATATATTTATAGCTTTTATTTTAGGAATAGTCTTTAGTATAGGGTTAATTTTAGTTTTAGATTTTTTTGATAATACAATTAAAACTAGAGAAGATATTGAAGATGACATAGGGCTTATACTTATAGGAGATATACCGGAAATAAGAGGAAATGATATTAAAAATTTAAAGGAGGAGCTAAAAGAATAATGTTAATAAATAAAGAAACAAGTTGTTCTACAGCAGAAAGCTATAGAAAATTAAGAACTAATATAAAATATTTATTTAAGGATAAAAGTTTAAAAAAAGTATTGGTAACAAGTACAGAAAAAGGAGAAGGAAAATCAACTGTATCCTCAAATTTAGCTTGTATTTTTGCAAAAGATAGTAAAAAGACTTTAATAATTGATTGTGATTTAAGATCTCCTAGTATACATGAAAATTTTGAAGTTTCTAATGAAATAGGGTTTTCAGATGTGATTATAGATATTACAAAATTAGAAGAGGCAATAATAAATTATTGTGAATATTTAGATATACTTCCATCAGGAAAAATTCCTAAAAGTCCTTCAGAACTTTTAGGTTCAACCAATATGGATATTTTACTAGAAAAACTTTCCGAGAGTTATGATTTAATAATAATAGATAGTACTCCTTTACTTTCAGTAACAGATGCTCAAATTATATCAACTAAAGTAGACGGAACTTTACTTGTAATTAAAGCTAATAAAGTATCTAAAAAAAATGTTTTAATATCAAAATCTATATTAGAGAAATTAAATTCAAAAATTTTAGGAGCAGTTTTAAATTGTTCTTATAAAAAATAAAATAGATAGATAATTATAAAATATTTATGATAAAATACAATTAAGGAAATGATTACATTAATATATATAATATGGGATTAAAGTGTTTTATTGTTTATTATAATATATTAAGTAGTTTTATTTTAATTTAAGGTTTATTTTAGAAGATTAAGGAGTTTACTATGGAATCAAAGGAAATGAGATTAGCTAAAAAAGCAAAAAAACTTATAGATGAGTTTGAAAGGGTTCAATCGGTTCTTCTAAGTGGAGAATTATCTGATCAAGAAGTGGAAATAAGAGATGATGGAGCTACTATTGTTCTTAAAAATATAATGCCAGGATATAGTGGAGAAGCTATGTTTAAGTTAACTCATATATCTGATGTGGTTAAAGCTTACATTGATGATATGGATGAAGAAAATGATGAAATGATTAAAAGTTACGAAGTTGAAAATACTAATTGGCATGAAAGTGATTTAGGAGATATTTACAGAGAATCTGCTATGGAACATTTAGAAAAAGTTGAAGTAGTAGGAGATAAAGTTAGACATACGTATAAGGAACTTAAAAAGATAGAAGAGAAAGCTAGAGAAATTGAAGGACTATAAGATTTAGTTTTTATTTGTAAAGTAAGGTTATATATTAAATAAACCTTACTTTATTTTATTTATAAATAAAATAACAATATCAATTAAATACACATTTAGGAGATATATTTGTTTGGATTCTATACAGTAAATAAAAGAATAATGAGAGTTAAGTACTTTAAAATAAGGAGAAGATAATTTTGAGGGGAATAGTTTTAGATAAAGGGCAAGAATATTATACAAATTTAAGAAAGGTTTTTAAATCTGTTAATGATATTCATCTTGAGTATAACTGGCTTATTACAGATTGTTGTGCTTATCCAGAGAATGAAGATATAGAGGAGCTATTATCAAGAGAATATTGCTTTATATCTGGAGAAGAACTAGACACTATAATTAAAAAAGAGGATTTTCAATTGATTTGGGGTGTTTTAAGTGGGTTCAATAAGAAATTTACTTTAGAAGAGATTATGAAATATACTTTGCCTTACGCAGAAGATAATAAAGATATTTGGGAGAATCCAGTTTGTATTCAACATCCTCTTTCAGAGATAGAGATAATTTCATGGGATAGCGATAAAACAGTTCTAATAAGCAAAGATGAAAATTTATTAGGTAGTTTTAAAAGCAATTTTCCCTTAAGTAAAGATTTAGAATTTTACAATAGAAAGTTAAAAAATAGATTATAAAACTTTAATAAAAAAAAGAAATTATTAAAAATTTATGTTTTTTAGAAAGTAGGAAAATACAATGTTTCATTAGGTTTTTAATAGTTTAACTAAAATTTTCTTTGAGTTTTTTGAAAAAAGTTAAGAGGTTCAAAGAACTTAGATTATAAGAGACATTAAGAGTATTTCCATAAAAAACAAATAATTAATTGATTATAAACATATAGGTATATGAGTATTTATTATAATACTTTGAACTGATGTATAATGTCAGTATAAATAAAAGGGATGTAAAAAAGGATGTGAAAAATATGTTATCTAGTAAAAAAATAGTAGATGATTATATTAAAAAAATAGATTGGAGAGTCAATGAAAATTCCAATTCACCATATAGTTTTGGGAGTCTCAATAAACATATAATAGCTGAGGTTTCTAAAGATTACTGGCTTAATGAAGTTTATAAGGATAAAAGAATAATAGATGCTTATAAAAATGGAGATATGCATATTCATGATCTAGGAGGATTAACACTTTATTGTTGTGGATATTCCTTAAGAAACATAATTTTAATGGGAGTACAGGGAATTCCTAATATTCCAACTAGTAGTCCTGCAAAACATTTTGATGCTATATTAAATCAAATAGCTAATTTGGTTACAATATATCAAAATGAGATTATGGGAGCTGTTGCTTTTAACTCCTTTGATACATTATTAGCACCTTATATAAAGAAGGATAATTTAACATATGAAGAGGTTAAACAAAATCTACAAAACTTTATATTTAGTATAAATAGTAATAGTAGGGCAGGAGCTGAACCAGCTTTCACTAATATTACCTTTGATCTTTTTCCACCAAAAGACTTAGAGAATGACCCTGCTTTAATTGGAGATAAAATTCAAGAGTTCACATATAAGGAATGTCAAAAAGAAATGGACATGTTAAATAAGGCATTTTATGAACTTATGAATGAGGGAGATTATAATGGAAGACCATTTTCTTATCCAATACCAACTTATAATATAAACAGTAATTTTGATTTTGATAACCCTAATAATGATATGTTATTTGAGATGACAGGAAAGTTTGGTTATCCTTACTTTGCAAACTTTGTTAATTCAGATATGGATCAAAGTGATGTAAGATCAATGTGTTGTAGATTAAATCTTGATTTAAGAGAGCTTAGAAAGAGAAATGGTGGTCTTTTTGGAAGTGGAGATAGTACAGGAAGTATAGGTGTTGTTACAATAAATTTACCAAGATTGGCATATAAGTATAAAAATAATGAAAAAGAGTTTTTTAATGCTTTAAAAGAAATATTGATTATAGCAAAAGATAGCTTAGAAAAGAAGAGAAAATGGTTAAATGACAATATTATAAATAAAGATATGTTGCCGGCATTTTCAACTTATGTAGGGACTTTGAAAAATCATTTTAGTACTATAGGAATAGTTGGATTAAATGAGATGTGTGAAAACTTTAATGGAAATAATATATTAACTGAAGAAGGAATGGAGTTTTCAATAAAGGTTTGTAATTTCATAAGAGAAGAATTAATAAACTTTCAAGAAGAAACAGGAAATCTTTATAATTTTGAGGCTACTCCAGCGGAATCAACTTGTTATAGATTAGCTAAAAAGGATGTAGAGGACTTTGAGGATATTATAGTTAGAGGGGGAAGAGAATATCCATACTATACAAACTCATGTCATATGCCACCTAATGAAGTTAAAAACTTAAAGCAATTATTTGATCACCAAGATAAGCTTCAAGTATTATTCACAGGAGGAACTGTGGTGCATATTTATTGTGATGGAGCTATAAGTGGAGAAAAGGCAAAACACATAGTAAAGACAGTTTGTAAGAAATATAGAACACCTTATGTAAGTATTTCTCCTTTAAATAGATATTGTGAAGAGCATGGATATGTAAAGGAAAGGGTAGAAGAGTGTCCTATATGTGGCAAAAAGCTAGATTTATATCAAAGAATAACAGGCTACTTAAGAAAAGTTGAATTCTTTAATGATGGTAAAAAATCAGAGTTTAAGGATAGAAATCAGCTAAGCCTATGATTATAAAAACAAAGGGCATTGTTCATGAGAGAGTAGAGGATGCGCCTTTTATGGGAGCATTAATAAGTGCAGTAGATTGTAACTTAAACTGCAAAGGATGCTTTAATCAACATTTAAAGGATTTACCAAACATAGAGATGGATTCAGAAGATATATTAGATAAAGTGACAAATGATCCTTTTAATGAAGGAATTATACTTGCAGGACTTGAATGGTCACTTCAACCTAAGGAGTTAAGGGAAATGGTTAATTCAGCAAGGAAGAGAAAACTTAAGGTTATAGTTTATTCTGGACTAAGTGAAGAAGATTTTAAGAAAAAGTTCCCTGATATATATGGTTTAAAAGGAGACATGTACTTTAAGTTTGGAAAGTATGATGAAAAATTAAAGGTGAATAATAATATTCAATATGATGTTAAGTTAGCCACATCAAATCAAAAGATATTAAAGAAATAAAGGTAAAGAACTGTACCAAGTATTATATAGGTTTTTATACTTTGGTATAGTTCTTTTATTTTGTAAAAATTATTTAGAATAATATTGTTAACTAAATAAAAAAGTTTCATTATTTATAGATAATATCTAAATGATATATATCCCAATAAATATTCATATAATTTTACTATAGATTATTAATAAAAGGTGAATTTATGAAAGATAGAAAAGTTTCAAAGTACCATAGTAGAAGTTCAAGAGTATTTGCACCAGTTCATATTAATTCCAAGGGAGTTATAGACTATAAACTCCCTTTATGTGATTTAATGGATAGTATTCTTAGCAAAAAGAGTTTTAATACAAGTGTAATAATAGAAACATTAGATGAAATTCAATATTATTATGATTATGATTTTGATGGAAAGAATATTATAGTATCTAAAAGTCAGATAATTAATGATTCTCCTGGATTAAAGTTAATTGAGAGATATAAAGGTAATTACTTAGGAAAAGAATTATATAATGACTCAATTGTTTTAGTATTATATAAGGATGATAAAAAGGTTACTGAAACAATCTCCTATAAGAAAGATTTAGGTTTAAATGTTGATATGATTATAGAGGTAGGCAGTTATTTTTATAGACTACCATTATGTGAGTTTATGGACAATATTATAAGGAAAACTCCAGATATTTTAAAATTTATATATTTTGGATTTGAAGGTGATATGTATTATATTACTCTTGAGTTTGATGGAAAAGATATAAATTATATAAAATATAGTGTTAATAATTCTAAGCTAGATGAAATTGAAAAAGCTATAGGTAATAGATTGGTTAAAGAATTTAGTGGTCATAATAATATTATTCTTAGTTTATATGACGATAATACTTGTGTAAAAGATATTGTTGCTTATAGTAGTAAGTTTTTATATTGAATATTATAAGTAAGCAAGGTATTTATGGTGATATTTTAAAAGGATGGGTTATTGAAGAGTATAAAAATAAATGATTATATTTTAAGGTTTGAGAATCATATTTAAAATAATATTTAGAAGAAACTCAGTTATTACTGAGTTTTTTTGTATTTTATAAAGAAATCTTTTAGTAGGTTTCTATAATATTATATCAATATAAATTTTTTAATTATCTTTATTTCTAGTTTTTCCTTTGATGAAATTTATTAAGCTAGATATAACTAATACTAAAACTACAAAATATATTAATATGTAGTCTAAGGATAATAGATTACCATTTCTATCAAAAACGAATCGGTATAATAAAAATGATATTGTTACTAATATGATAAAAATTAAATTAACTTTATTTTGGTATTTTATATTAATATTTTCGTCTTTCATATCAAAGCTCCTTTTCTTTAAGGTTATTAAATATATTCTTGCATTTATTTTTAAAATTTTCAATTACATGTGTAAAACTGGCAATATTTTATGAATAATTGGGCAAATATTGCCAGTTTTATAGTGATTAAAAGTATGACATTGCTTACAGCATACCTTTCAAATATGTAATATAAGTGTAATCTAATTAAATATGAGATTTTTACTTAAGAATATATAATTAAGTCAAGGGTTAAGAGAAAACAACCAGAAAACAAATTAAGATATACAAAAGGAGAGAATAGGCTATGAAAAAAGCAATGGATTTAGTAAGAGTATTATTTAAGGTAACATTCTTAGGATATAACGAAAAGGAAGATTTAAGATAATAGAAAAAGTGTACAAGCTAATAAAATAGTTGAAACTTAAGAAAAGAAATAAAAACTTGAAATTAAAGAATTAAAAGGAGAGATAACATTATGAAAAAGGCCATGGATTTAGTGAGAGTATTAGTTAAGGTAACATTTTTAGGATATGATGAAAAAGAGGATTTAAAATAATAAAGACAAATAGACAATATAAATAGGATTAGAAAAGAGAATTATTATGTATATGTTAGAATGAAAAAGATTTAGAGCAGAGTAAGCTTTAAATCTTTTTTTGCTTAAATCTTTGTTTAGTTTATAAGAATTCATTTTAAGTGAGTTTTGATTTTAACTAGGGAATAATTAATCTTAAAGTAGGCTGTATATGATTTTGGGAATGATTTCATTTCTGACTTTTTTTCTATATTTTAGTTCACTTTCAGTTTTTCCATTATATATTGATTTATTTTTTATTGAATTATCAGAGACATTAAAAATAGCTGCTATTGGTATATTGCAAATTGAACAAGCTTTAAAAGCAGCAACAGTCTCCATTTCAATACTTTTACAACCTAATTTCATTATATAATCTAAATGTGCAAATTGAGCAAATATAGTATCTACACTAAAATTGGGTACTATATGATAGCTAACATTATTATCTTTGCATATTTTTTCTGTATTCTTAATTAGAATTTTATTAAGCTTAGTATCTGGATAGTATTTATCACCAAAACAATCTTTTGTTAAGTCTTTTTCTAGGTATCTGCATACCCCATCACCACATACTGATAAGGTAGGTATAATAATATCACCAATACTTATTTTCTCATCTAAAGCACCAACAGAACCAATAAATATAATCTTCTTACAATTAGAGTTTCCTAAGGCTAATATTACATCAGTACAAACACTTGCCCCAATTCCAGTTTTTATATATGTAATATTTTTATCAAATAACTTACAATTCCATATCTTAATAGAAGTATCCACAATCAATTCAGATTCAATGTCTTTGAATATAGTTGGCTCCCACCAAGGAGCTATAATAACATTTTCTTTAATTGCTTCATCATTACATTTCAATACAGATTTACAAAGCGTATCTTTCTTTAAACCATACTTTTTATGTCCATCTATTAGAAAATTATACATATTACCCTCCAAATATATATTTCTATAATATTATCTTATCATAAATTGGGATGATTACTTATATTAGCGAAAAAGACAATTAACATTTAAATTAATTATTTACAGTATTTTGTAGGTTGTATATAATAGGTTTTAATTACTTAATTTCAAATATTTTCATTAAGGTTAAAGAATTATTTGATTTTGAGTAATTAATGGTGAATAAAAGTTTGTAAGGCATAACTTGTTTTAGATCTTAGTTTATTTTAAAGAAAATTATTAGAAGAGTTTTATTTATACTTTTGTTAAGGTGAGAATAAGTTATGTTTTATAGGATAAAGTAAGAAAATTTATGGTGTAAGATAGGGGGGAATACAATGAATAGATGTGAATTGTTATTAATTGTAGAAGGGGACACAATTGAAGTAGAAGCAAAAGTCACATTAGAAAAAGAAATGAAGCTTAGTTTTGCATTAAAAGACTCTTTTAATATGTTATATTCTTCTGCTAAATATGAAACAGAATCTACAGAGCCTAATTTTATTGGCAAGTGCAATAAATATATTTTAAAGGAAGAAACTGATAATTTTACTTTAAGATACAGGGGAAAACCATATGGATTTTGTACTGAATGCAGTGATGAAAAAGTTTTATTATCATTTTATTGTGCTTGGTATCCAATTTTAGATGATTTTTTATTTGATGATATTAAAGTAATTATAAAAGGTTTAGAGAATTTTATAGTATTAGATGCAGTAAAAGAAAAGGATTTCTGGATCTTTAATAATAAAATACCCTTTGATTGCAATATAAGAGCTTTTAATAAGGATAAAGTATTTTCCTCAGAATGTGATTTTATAAAAATATATTCTGGAAAGAAAAGTGAATTAGGATATATAAATAAAATAGTTGGAGAGTTACATAAGATAAATGAATATTATAAAAGAATATTAGGAGAAAAGGAAAGTAATAAGTTACAATTAATTTCTACTGGTATAGAAAATAGTGGTGGATATTTTAGAGAGGGATTTATTGTATTACCATGCTTAGAGGATAATGATAAGTTTATATATTCATTTTTAGGACATGAATTGGCTCATGCATGGCATATGGGATATTCTGTTACAACATATGATGATTGGCTTAATGAAACTGGAGCTGAATGGAGTAGTTTATCATATATATTAAGTATTGGTAAGAATGATTTATATAACAAACAAATTCAATATGCAAGAAAAGCCTTTGAGGAATATCCTATAATGAAACCAGAGGATGGGTCAAGACCTAGAACAGCACACTTTGGAGGAGTTTTGTTATTTGATAAAATTTACGAAAGGTATGGGTTAGATACAATAAATAAGTTATTAAGATTAGCCTATGAAACAACTCCTAAAAATACTGATGAATTTTTAAAAAGAGTAAAGGGTGATTTTCATACTGAAATTTATAATATATTAAGTAATCCTTTTAAATAAATTTTGACTTAAAGGAAAGAAACTAATATATGCACCTTGCGATGTTAAGCCATTTCCAGAATGTAAACTCTTTCTGAATTCAGATTGTTTAATTAGAGGGAATACCATTGTAGAAGAAGTATTAAAAGATGATTTTATTTTGAAAGAAGATAACCTTTTAAGAGATGAATTATTTACTATAGGTGACATTGAAGAGTTGAAAAATAAATATAATATTAAGAGGGTGATAATAACTCACTTAGAAGAGGATTGTGGAAAATCCTATGATGACTATGTTGAGCTTGAGAAAGAATTAGATGGTATAGAGTTTGTTTATGATGGAATGAAGATAGAAATATAACTTATGAGGTGATTTTATTAGTATGAAAATATTTATGATTGCTTTATTTATTTTATTAGGAATAATGTTCTCCTTAGGTAAATGGTCATTTTTAATAGCTGGATTTAATACTATGACTAAGGAAGAAAAGGAAAAATATGATGTTATGTCTTTGTGTAAATTTATGGGTAAGTTTATGTTTGTAATTGCCTTTTGTATAACATTATTTACTTTAAGTGATATTTTTATGATGAAGATATTGTTTAATATTGGAACTGTTATATTAATAGTTTCAATAATATTTACAATAATATATGCCAATACAGGGAATCGTTTTGAAAGAAAAAATTAAAATTATATAGTAATATAAATTAAAATGGAGCAAAAAACTTTTGCTCCATTTTTGATTAAGTTTTTACTGATTTATATCTATTGAAAAATTGTGCTAAACAACCTAGCTATGGCATAAGTAATTTCTCCAATCATTTAAAGTAAGTTTAAGTATAAAAGCTATATTTCTACATATAAAATACCTTCTGTTCCTATAGGAAGTTCATTTAGTATATCTCCATTTAAAAATTCAAAAGATCCTCCAAAAGCCTTGGATTCTTTTGATATGCTATTTCTTTATCTTTCTCATAGTTCCAAGATAGCGAATCAAATCCTTGAAGAAAAGCTTCACCAAAACAAATCATATGAGCATTATTTTCTTTTGCTTCTATCATGAATTTTATAATTGTATGAGTATTTTTTTCAATATCTTTATTTATAAATTCTTTAGATGCTAGTCCTATCTTCATAGTTATACTCCTTTTATTAGTTTATGGAGTAAAGTTTCTAGTTATATGGAGAGAAATCCTTTAAGTTATAAGTAAACTTTTATTAAATTATTTAAGGTTTTTCAGAGTGTTTATATTAAAGAAAATTTAGAATAATTTAGTTAAGTATTACAAAAAATATTTTGAGGTGATTATTATGAGAAGGTATAAAATAGTAATAATTAGCATTATTATTTTACTTTTAATAAATAATATTATGCATAGTAAAGTTAGTTATGCCTTAGATATAGCTAATTCAAAAAATCAAGTATTACTTTCAGAAATACCTAATGAAGATATATACTTATATGCTTTAGATTCTGATGAGGGAAAGAGTGTATATGAAGATATACTTCTTAATGTTAAAGGTAAAAAGAAAAGATTTAAGTGGATTGTTGATTCAGGATTATCTTTTAGACCTGAGTTGATACTAACTGATATTAATAATGATGGAAAAAAAGAATTAGTTATAATAATAACCACAGGACATGGCACAGGAATAAATACTCAAGAAGTACATATATTCAAGGAAGAGACTTTGGAAGAAATTAAGGTACAGAATCCATTTGATATTATATCTAAAAATGTTAAAACAAAAGTATATAAAGATGAAAATAGTGTTAAGGTCTATATTAATATAAATGGGAAAGAGTCTGTCATTAGCAGCAAAAAATTAAATGAATTATATAATGATCAAAACAATAAAAAGAACTTTGGTGATACTTTATTTTTTAGAGATTTTTTAATATATGAAGTTTACAATGAAAAGCTTAAGGCAATTGTAGGTGGAGATATTTTCTTTTGGAATTATCTTGTTAATATAAAAATAGAGTATAAATTTGAAAGTAATATGTTAGTAGTTGATAAAATTTATTTTGATGTAACTGAATATTTTAAGGACTAAAATGTTAAGTTATATAATAAAATTTCAAATATGAAACCTAATTATAGCCTACTCAAATATGGTATTTTTATTTTAATTAGTTCTAGAGAAATCAGAAATGTTTTAGTATGAGATGAGACTAGAGAAATTTTATTTTTATATAAATTTTCTTCTAGTCTCAAATTTTGTGGCATTTTCTTAATTAGTTTGGTTGGCTTTAGTATAATGTAGTATTTAATTATTAATTAGTAAGTAATAAGGTGTTAAGTCTTGGTATTCTATATTTCCATTGGCTTCATAAACAATGCCTAAATGGCCATTTTTAAAGGATAGACAAGAATAGCCACCACCTAATTTGTTACCATCTTTAGGATAAGGAATACATATTTCCTGAACTCCTTTAGATAAATCATCAAAGTCAATCATATAAACAGCAATGTTGTCTCTTATATATTCACCTTTAGTGTTTTTAGGTGCTGAAATTAATCCTATTCTATGTCCATTTGAAGTAGTAGCCTTAATAAAGGAACCTTGGCATCCAGATCCCTTACCAGTTAAAATTTTACCGTTTAAAGGTTCGTATATTTCCCAAGTGGTTCCTAAATCATGAGAGATGTATGCTGCCCTATAACCAGAGTAATCATATCTTGTACTCATAATTAAAGCTCCATCTAATTCTATGACCATATTTTCAGAAGTGTTTGAATTAGGAACCTTATTTCCCATTGTCCATGTTTCACCATTATCCTTTGAATAGATAATTAATGAATAATAGTTATTTTCATTATTTTCTCTTAAGGAAATTTGTGCTGGCATAACTATTGTTCCATCATCCATTACAATACCTGAGCCAACTCCCCCTAGCCATCCAATTGTATTACTTGGTTGATTCTTTACTTTTGATGAGTCCTTAGTTAAATCTATTTTGTTAGACCAAGTTAATCCATTGTCATCAGAATAAATCATTTGGACAGACCAATCACTTCTTCTTGTAGGAGTAGTCATTGCCCAGTTTCCATTTGTATTCCATGAGCCTGCAATTAATATTATTCTACCTGTATTTGTAATAACTGTTGTGGAGTCCATTACACGAGAGTAGGTAGAGTCAATACGATTGTTTTTCATTGCTATGTCATAGCTCCATGTCTTTCCAAAATCAGTACTACGTGCAGAAGCTATGTCTATATAAGCATGGTCATCAGGACCATTATAACGAATATCTGAAAAGGTTAAAATTGTACCATCATTTAATAATTGTATATTTGGAATTCTAAAATACTTTGAATTCCATATGTTATTATCCTTGTTAAATAGTATTAGTGGTTCTGGTTTATGGCTTATATCTAGATTCTTTTCAAAGGTATTGTTTTTGTTATACATAAATATAATCTCCTCCATAAATTCATATTTACCCATTAATTTAAAAGTTATTTTTTATATAAATAGGCATAAAAACCTAACTATTAAAAACTTCTATATTGAAAATTATAGAAGTTTTTCAAATAAATTATAACAGCATTTGAAATTCTTTACTATGGAATAATGTAAATATAATTGTTTTTGGAGTTTTCTATAAAATTTTAGTTTTTATAACTTTATTATGGTGTAAGTTTAATATCCTTAATTTAAGGAGATTTTAATAAAACAATAGTTTTTAAAGAAAGGAAATGGGAGTAAAAAAACTTTATATTTCAGAGAAGTTTTAATAAAGTAATAATTTCTAGAGAAGTTATTAAAGATAATTAGCCTTCTTTTACAGTTAGGATGATGTAGAAGGATTGAACTCTAAAAGTTTTAAAATATAAGGTATTAAACAAAGGAATTATATTTTTTGATATAATTAAAAGGTGAGACTTAGAATTATTATAAACTGTGAGGAAAAAGATGAAAGTAAGAGTACCAAATTATTTTAATGAGTTTAAATGTATAGCATCAGAGTGCGAAGATACTTGTTGTGCTGGATGGGAAATTGTTATTGATGATGAAACCCATAAGCGTTATGAAAATGTGGAGGGTGAATTTGGAGAAATCCTAAGAAGTAAGATAGTTAAAAGTGATGGGGAGAATATTTTCCTTTTAAATAATGGAAACTGTTCCTTTTTAAATGAAAAAAAGATGTGTGAGATTTATATTAATCTTGGAGAGGATAATCTTTGTTATACTTGTCAGCAATTTCCTAGATATACTGAAGAATTTTTAGATTTAAAAGAAGTAGGACTATCTTTATCATGTCCAGAGGCTGCAAGAATTATTTTAAGAAAGGCTGAAAACACTACTTTTAATTTAAGTGAAGAGGATAAGTGTGAAAATGAGATTAAAGAAGAGTTAGAAGATGATTTAAGCTTATCATGTGAAAATATAAATTCCTCAAACTGTGATTTATGTAAATCTTCCAACTTAAAGAATAGTGAAAATAGTAAGTGTTTTAACTTAAGTGAAAGTGAAAATAGAGAGTGCTTTCATTTGAAAAATAGTGAATGTAATAATAGTGAAGTGGAGAGCTTTACTGAGGATGAAGACTACTTTGATGAAGGCATTGATGCAGAGGTTCTTTCAGAGTTTTTAGAGTGTAGGAATATTGTTTTTAATATTATAGAGCATAATGATTTAGATTTAGGAACAAAGGCGGCCTTAGCTCTTGAATTTGTTAAAGAGGTTCAAAACAAGATAGATTTAGGGGATATGGATGAAATCCCAGAGCTTATGGAAGAGTATAGGAATGAAAATTTCATAAATACACTTATAGAGGAACTAGAAGGTTTTAAAGGAAAAGAAAGCATAAAACATAAAAACTTATGTGAATATTTAAAGATTTATAAGAGTATAAAACATATAAATTCAAATGATCCTTTAGGACTAGAGAAAGCATTAAAGTGTTTTGAAGGAAATGAAGAGTTTTATTTACAAAAGCACAAAGAATTTAATGAGTATTACAAAGAAAACTTATATAAGTTTAAAAACATACTTGTATACTTTATATTTAGATATTTCATGAAAGCTATTTTTGACTATGATATGTCTGCTAAGATAAAGTTAGCTATAATCAGTACATTAATGATTAAGGAACTTGTTGTAGTAAGATTTATAGAGAATAATAATGAATTTACAGAGGAAGATATGGTAGAAGTTAGCCGTATTTACTCTAAAGATATTGAACATTCAGATGAAAATATAGAGAATTTACAAGAGATATTTGAGACAGAAGGAATATTTGAAGTTGATGAAATACTACCTATGTTAATGAATGACTTCTAAATTCACCTATAAATATTGAAAATTTAAGCATTAAACTATAAAAAAAGAAAAGAGTATTTTAAGTTATATATTTATGTAATTTAAAACACTCTTTTTATTTTAAGTTTTGTTTAAAAGGTTATTTAAACCATTCACTTGGTGATGGATTAAAATAGTGAGCATTAAACTCTACAAATTTATAATCTTGTATTCCATAAAGTTTAAATGGTTCCTTTGATAAGTAGGCTTCTAATTTTTCTACAGATTCTGATTTAATAACAAATATGCCTCCACTCATATCTGATTTAAGTCCAGAGACTAATATTATTCCTTCATCCATTGCCTTTTGAGTATAGGCCATATGTTCTTTCATTATATCTTCATTAATCTTATCTGAATCTTTTAATATACCTTCAACAATAAAATATTTCATTTCGTATCCTCCAAAATTAAGTACTATACATATATTATAAACTAATAATTAATAGTATTTAATAATATTTACTAAAATAAACTTTTGGGGTTAGAGGTAGAACTTCTTTTAAATATGTTTGGATTTAAAAAATGATTGTAAATATATTATTGTGTTAATTTAAGAATCTATATATAAGTCTTATTATTTTATTGCTAGTGCTTAAAATTTTTTAAAGAGTTGTACTTTTATGAATTAAGATTATTTAAAAAGTTTTTATTATTAATAAAGGAATTTTAATTGAGCATTAAATTAAGATGTTTTTATGTACACTTGAAAAACATCTTAAAAGTAATAATCATAAATATCCTTAAATTTATAATTATAAATAACCTTAAATTAAGATTAAGCTTAGCTTGTTAAAGATCCTTTTTTGTATAGTCTATATAATAGATAGGCCATTGGAACTATGCTAATTATTTGAAAGCCATTAACAAACTGGAGTATTTCATGCTTAGCTAGTGGAGGGGGAAGGGTTGCAACTAGGTTATTTAGCATATGCATGAATATAACTAAAGGAAGAGAACGAGTTTTGCTATATACAAATCCTAAAATAATTCCTAATATAGAGGCATAAACAACTTGTACAGGTTCTCTATGGAATAATCCAAATAAAAGACCAGAGAGAATTATAGGTGCTGCTCCTCCCTTTATCTTATCTATTTCGTTAAAGATTAATCCTCTAAAAAGTAATTCTTCAACAATTGGGCCAAATAAAATTACAGATAAAAATATAAATATATAGGCTTCATTATTTAAGCTTTCAGATATTTGAGAAAAATTTTGCAAGCTATTTTTTACAAGGGTAATAGAGGATAATATTGTATCTGCAAATATGAGCCATAGAGCAGAGAGACCTCCCATACCCATTGAAATTAAGGCGTATTTAGGAATATCTTTTCTTGGAAGTTTATTAATAATTTTGTTCTTGTTGTATTTCTTACATTTATATATAAGGAGATAAACTAACATGGTTAAAAAACAAGCAAATCCATCAATCATAAAGAAATTTGAGTCAATAAAATTAGGAGGTAATAGTCTTAAGGAAGTCTTTGTTATAAAGCAGCAGAATAATAAAAATAAAAGAGATCCTATAAAGGATAAAATGTAATATAGAGCTAAAAAAATAAATATGTTTAGTATGGCTTGAAATAGTTTAATGATTTTTTTCATGATTCACCTCAATTTATAAAAAATAGTTTAATGAGCTTTTGTGATAAACTTTTCCTTAAATTTTCTTATTAAAGAAACTTACATAGCAAGGGTTAAGAAGATATTATTATAAATTCTCTTTTAAATGGAGGTTAATATATAAAGTATATAAAAATAAGTTTAATAAGTTTTTATTACAAACCCTTACTTTTCTTTGTGGAGATAATAAAGATCTTATATCTAAATTTAATAAGCCTTATGATAAATCCTTAATTTTATTTTTAAGTATTGCTGCAAGTTTCATAATTTTTAGCTTGGGAAAGAACCTAGATGAGATAATATATGGAATATAAACTAATTATATGCATAATGTTTAGGGGAAAATAGCTTAGCTATTTATAGAATTAATTAGGGAATAACTGATAGTACCAAGGCGGTTATATATTATTTATATAAACTGCAATTTTTATGTTATTAGGAATAATGGATTTTACAAGGAGGCTTAGGGATAAAAGATAATTAATGTTTATAATATATTTATTGATAATATGTTATAAGAAAATGGTTGTTTCAGAAGAAAAAACTTGTAATAATTTATATTTATTGATAATTACTATTTTAAAATAAAATTTTATGGTATATAATGTAAGAGTAGTAAATTTTATTGAGAGATTTAATTTTTAGGTAGCTTAATATTATCTGCCTAATACATACAAAATTATTACTCGACATAATAATTTTATGAGCTAACTAAAAGTTAATATTTTCAGAAAGAGAATTAAGCAGTTATAGGATGAATTAAAAGTTCCTCTTATAACTGCTTATATTTTTTCGTTGTCTTAATTTTGTAATATTTTCTATCTAAAATATTAATAGAGATATATTTAGAGGGAGAAATTGTTTTTTTTATTAATAACAGTAATAAAAAGGGATTGGCTTTTAAAATAATTATGAGTAATTAGATCTTAAGATGAGGTGGTAGTATGGATTCTATTAAGGAACAAATATTTCAGCTAGAGAATGATTTAATAAAGTCTGAAGTGAGAAAGTCAGCAGAAAAAATAAATGAAATATTATCAAATGATTTTGTTGAATTTAGTAGTTCAGGAAGTGAATATCATTATAAATGTGGAGATGTTTTTCAAGATGAAGAGGATGAGAGAACATTAGATTGGGAAATATTAAATTTTAAGGTGAAGGAGGTTGCAGAGAATTGTATTTTAGCCACTTACAGGGTAATAAAACATGATGAGTTAGATGAGAGAAAGAGATATTCCCTTCGTAGTTCTTTGTGGACAGAGGAAAATGGAAAGTGGAAGATGTCTTTTCATCAAGGAACACTACTAGCAGGTAAAGAAGGAAGAAGTATTTTTTAGCATAATTAAATAGAATATTTGATTAATATATCAAAGAGCTTGTATCAGAATTTAGTAAGTATAAGACTTTATTAATATGTTTTTAGAGGTTTTATCATTTAAATTTTGATAGAAGCTTTTTTATTTAGTATAAAAAATTTGTATTGATAAAGTGAGTGGTGAATTTATAAAAAAAATGGTAGAATATACATAAGAAGGTGTGCTAAATGAAATTAAGAAAGTTTAATTATTTTTAAAATACTTCCTTAAAACTTTTATATAGACTTAATGGAATATTTGTAGGGAGAAGAGTTTAGGATTATTAAAAAATGCTTAAGTAAGGGGGAATTATGAAACATAAAAAAGAAGTGTTTATAGCTGCGCTTATAATAGTGTTTTTAATAGCTATAGGACCAAGTATTAAGAAGCAAGTGGGGATTTATACAAAAGGTAAAAATATTGATAAGAGTTATTCTAAAGATTCATTATATGATATTTATATAACTAATGGTGAGGGATTAGGATTAATTCAAATTAGTAATATTCAGAAGGGAAATATAAATTACTCAAAGATAGATAATATCAATGTAAAGTATGATTCAGCTAACTTTTTATTTATTGAGAAGGATTTAGGGGGAGATATATATGTTCCTTATTCCTCTGATATAGAAAATCCCAAGAATGCAAATAGACTCTTAATTTTTAATGAGGGAAAGTTAGAGGATGAGATAGAGTTTGATGATATAAGAAATCCGCAGACTGTAATAAGTGACAGGGAAAATAATAGGATTTTCCTTGAGCAGAATATTACTGTTCAACATGAAGATTCTCAAGGATTAAAGCTAAAGGTGATTGATACAAATAGCAAGGAAGTAATTAAAGAACTTTATTTAAAGGGATATATTAGAGATTATTATGTGGGAGAAAAAGAAATAGTTCTAAGCCTAGAAGGGGCTAAGAAGTTAGGTTTTTTAGATGCACAGGACAGAAGTTTATATGCTATAAATAGAGAAACTTTAGAAGGAAGAGAAATTAGTAAAGAACCAATATGCAATGTTGTTAATGCCCTATGTGGAGATTCTAAAGGGAATAATGTAATATTTACTAATATAACTTTAAAAGAAAGTGGAGATTTAAATAAAAATGAAATTATTGTCATGGACAGTCATGGGGAGATCAAGGAGAGAAAAGAGGTTCCTTATGATATGAATGGTAGCTTTTATGGCAATGAGAAATATGAGTATGTATTAAATGGAAAAATTCATAATAAGAACAATGGTTTTCTTATTTTTAATAAGGAGACACTTGAGTTTGAAAAATTAGTTGATGATGTAAAGGATATAAGTTATATAGAGAGTTTGGATGGTTACTTATTTATATTAACTAGGGATTCAAAGTTATTTATATATGATGAAAATACTCTAGAGCAAATAGGAAGCATAGAGTTAGAGGGGGAGGTTTCACACAGAATGAAGGTTATTAAAAAGAAAGGTTAAATTGTCTTAAGAATATGATTAAATATATAGAATCTGTTAGGTTGTTATGAAAAAATAGCTTAACTATTTGTAAAATTACTCGTTCTTTGAAAATTATATAAGTTTGAATAAATTTTTGCATGGCAAACAAACCTGCAAGATGATTTGATTTTTTTG